>Ga0207660_10000004_pt1 | contig 371608 bp, 332 predicted proteins | sample KBSC73BmetaG_FD_184335 | JGI IMG/M metagenome (GOLD analysis project Ga0207660, IMG submission 184335) | Corn rhizosphere microbial communities from Kellogg Biological Station, Michigan, USA - KBS C7-3B metaG (SPAdes) (version 2) | ecosystem: Host-associated > Plants > Roots > Rhizosphere ... | reverse complement strand
CGCCGACGGAAGTGCCGCCGAGCGAGATTCCGCCCACCGAGCAGCCGCCGACGGAAGTGCCGCCGACGGAGGTCCCGCCGACCGAACAGCCGCCGACGGAAGTGCCGCCGACCGAGGTCGCGACGCCGACCTTCGAGCAGAGCCAGGGCGGCGAGACGAACGTCCCGGGCACGCTGCCGAACACGAGCATGGATTCGACGACAGGTCCGGACGACACGGGCTGGCGCGGGCTGATGATCGCCCTCGCCTTCCTCATCGCCCTCGTCCTGGTCGTCGACCCGTCCCGACCGCTGGGCCGGGAGCGGCGCCGCTGACCCGCGGCTGAACCCTGATCGGGGAGGCCGTCCGCCTCCCCGATCTGCTCAGGTACGCTCGGCCGGATGACCGAGCGAGACGCGACCGCGTCGCCTTCCGAGGCGGCGCGCGTCGCCGTGATCGGCGCCGGAACGATGGGCGCCGGCATCGCCCAGGTCGCGCTCGAGGGTGGCTGGCGCGTCGCGCTCCACGACCCGGTCCCGGGCGCGACGGACCGCGCACTCGAGCGCATTCGCGCTGGCCTCACGCGCCGCGCCGAGAAGGCCGGCGAGCCCGATCCCGCGAGGGCCGCCGACCGGGCCCTCCTCGCGCTCGACGTCGCCACCACCGTCGAGGCGGCCGTCGCCGAGGCCCACCTCGTGATCGAGGCCGTCATCGAGGATCTCGACGTCAAGCGCCGCCTGTTCGCCGAGCTCGACGACGCGGCCCAGAACGAGGCGATTCTGGCCACGAACACCAGCGCGCTCTCGGTCACGAAGATCGCCGAGGCCGCGAGCCGCCCCGGGCGCGTCGTCGGGCTGCACTTCTTCAACCCGGCGCCGGTCCTGCCGCTGGTCGAGGTGGTCGCGGGCCGGGCCAGCGCGCCCTGGGCGGTCGAGCGCGCCGCGGGGATCGTCGAGGGCTGGGGCAAGACGCCGATCCGCGTGGCCGACTCGCCGGGGTTCATCGTCAACCGGGTCAACAGGCCGTTCACCCTCGAGCCGCTGCGGCTCCTCCGGGCCGGCGCCTCCTCGATCGAGGCGATCGACGCCGCCATCGTCGCGGCCGGCTTCCCGATGGGTCCGTTCGCGCTCATGGACCTGATCGGCATCGACGTCAACCTCGCCGCGGCGCGGGGCCTGTTCGAGGCATCCGGCCGGCCACCGCGGTTTCGACCCTCCCCGATCCAGGAGGAGCTCGTGGCCGCGGGCCTGCTCGGGCGGAAACGCGGCGAGGGCTTCTACCGCTACCAGGACGGCAAGGCGACGGGTCCGGCCTCGCGGTTCGCCACCGGACCGCATGGCCGCCGCGGCGGCGCGGGCATCGAGCCGACGGCCATCGCCGAGCGCGTGATCCTGGCCATCGTGAACGAGGCCTACCGGGCGCTCGGCGACGGCGTCGCGGACGAGGCCGGCATCGACCTGGCGATGCGCCTCGGCGCGAACCACCCCTTCGGCCCGTTCGAGTGGGCGCGCCGAAGCGGCCTCCACGAGGTCGCGGTGATGCTCGACGGCCTCAGCGACGAGGACGCCGACACGTTCCGGCCGGCGCTGCCGCTCCTTCGGGCGGCAAGAGCGGAGATGTGAGGCAGCGCGTACGATCCGCTCGGCCGCCCGAGTGGCGCCGATCACGAGACCAATTCAAGGGGGGATCTCCATGACCGCACGCCGAGCCGGGGTCGGACTGGCCCTGCTGACGGGTGCCGCGCTCGTCGCCGCCGCCTGCGGTGGCAACGCGGCCACGAACGGGCCCACCCAGGGAGCGGTGGCGACGCAGCCCGTGACCCAGGCGCCGCCGTCCGAGGCCGCGCCGAGCTTCGGGCTCCCCGGGTTCAGCTTCGCCCTGCCGTCCTTCACGTCGGACGAGGAGCTCGAGGCCATGTTCCCGACGGACATCGGGGGCCAGCCCCTGACGGTGCAGAGCATGAGCGGCGCCGACTTCATGGCCTTCGGCGGCTCGAGCACGATGGGCCCGGCGCTGGAGGAGCTCGGCAAGACGCCCGCCGACATGAGCGTCGCCTTCGGTGGGACCACCGACGGGTCGATCGTCGTCTTCGCCTTCCGCATCAAGGGCGTGAACGCCGACCAGTTCATGAACGTGTTCACCTCGACCTCCGGGACCATGACGGGCACGACGATCACCGACGCCAGCCTCGGCGGGAAGTCGGTGAAGAAGGTCACGACCCCGGGCCAGACGGTGTACCTGTACACGCACGGCGACGTCATCTGGACCGTCGGGGGCACCGGCTCCGCGCCCTCGGAAGCGCTCCTGAACGAGGCGGTCTCGAAGCTGCCGTGAGCCATGGCGCGTGATCCCGGCCGGCCCGTCCGGGAGGCGTGGATCGTCGAGGCGGTCCGCACCCCGGTCGGGCGGTATGGAGGCGCGCTCGCGTCGGTCCGGCCGGACGATCTCGCGGCGCTCGCGATTCGCGCCGTCGTCGACCGGGCCGGGATCGACCCAGCGCTCATCGAGGACGTGATCCTCGGCGCCGCGAACCAGGCCGGCGAGGACAACCGCAACGTCGCCCGGATGGCCGTGCTCCTCGCCGGGTTGCCGGTCGAGGTCGCAGGCCAGACCGTGAATCGCCTCTGCGGCTCCGGCCTGCAGGCGATCAACGCGGCCGCCAACGCGATCGCGGTCGATGATGGCGACGTGTTCGTCGCCGGTGGCGTCGAGTCGATGACCCGCGCGCCGTACGTCCTCGGCAAGCCCGAGACCGGCTTCGAGCGAGGGGCGCACGAGCTCCAGGACACGACCCTCGGCTGGCGCTTCATCAACCCGGCGCTCGCCGAGCAGCACTACCCGTACTCGATGGGCGAGACGGCCGAGAACGTGGTCGAGCGCTACGGGTCCCAGCGTGACGTGAGCCGCGAGCGCCAGGACGCCTTCGCGCTGCGCTCCCACCAGCGGGCCGTGGCGGCGATCGAGGCGGGCCTGTTCGACGACCAGATCGTGGCCGTGCCGGTGCCGCAGAAGAAGGGCGACCCGATCGTCGTCACCCGCGACGAGCATCCCCGTGCCGACACCTCGATGGAGGCGCTCGCGAAGCTCCGGCCCGCATTCCGCGAGGGCGGCTCCGTGACCGCGGGGAACTCCTCCGGCATCAACGACGGGGCCGCGGCGACGCTGGTCGTCGAGGCGGGGCGCGCGCGTGAGCTCGGGCTCAAGCCGTTCGCCCGCGTGGTCTCCACGGCCGTCGCCGGCGTGGACCCGGCGATCATGGGCGTCGGGCCCGTGCCCGCGGCCCGGAAGGCCCTCGCGCGGGCGGGTATCGGCGTCGACGATCTCGACCTCGTCGAGCTCAACGAGGCCTTCGCCTCGCAGTCCGTGGTCTGCATGGACGAGCTCGGGCTCGATCCCGAGAAGGTCAACGTGAACGGCGGCGCGATCGCCCTCGGCCACCCGCTCGGGGCGTCGGGCGCGCGCCTCATGACCATGCTCGTCCACGAGCTGCGGCGCCGCGACGGGCGCTACGGCCTGGCGACGATGTGCATCGGGGTGGGCCAGGGAATCGCGACCGTCGTCGAGCGCATCGACGGCTGACACGCGGCCCTCTCCGCTCCGCCGCGGAAGCGCCTAGGCGGCCTCGATCGAGGCGAGGGCGTGGGCCAGGGCCTCCTGGAGCGAGTGATCGGGGCTGGCCACGGCGACGGTGACGCGCACGGCGACCGGCGCGCCGGCTGCGTCGATGGAGCTCTGGCACGCGATCGACACCCGCTCCGCGAAGCGGCCGGCGCCGCCCTCCGGCGTCTCGGGCAGGAGGACCTGGAAGCGCGCATTGGCCGTCCTGGCGACGAGGTCCGTCACCCGGGCACTCTGCCGGAGCGTGCGCGAGACGGGGCCGGCGAGGGAGCGCAGCCAGACGTCGATCTGCTGGCTCTGGCGCTCCGGCACGAGCTCGACGATCGCCACGCAGGCGGGCCGGCCGTAGCGCGAGGCCCGAATGCTCTCCCGCTCGAGGGCGGCGCCGAACTCCAGGCGGCCGGGGATCGTGCGGATGTCCATCGCGGGCCGGACCACAGGCACCGCCGGTCGGGTCTCGGGCTGCGCGGCCGGCACCACGGCGGCTCCGGAGGCGGCAGCGGCGTTCGATCCCGCCTGCTGCTGCGCCGCTGCGGCGGTGCTGCTCGGGTAGCGCTTCCGGGGCTTGCGCCGCGCCGGCCGATGCTGGCGGACGGGCGGCCCCTCGAGGAACTGCTCGATGACCTGGTCGACGCGCTCGTCCGTGCCGTGATCCGGAAGGGCAAAGCGACGGGCGCGAGGCGACTCGGTCGTGGCCACAGGCCTCCGGGCACGGCTGGGATGGGCGGCAACGACAAGCCTACCCCGCGATGGCCCCCGGCGTCTGCCAGCGGACCGCCCGTGAAATTTCGTCCGGGGTGGTTGTCGGAATCGGTTGCGCTGCGTACGATTGACCGAGTTCAGCGTGCCTCGCGAACCCGGTGCGCCACGAAGGAGCCTCACTCGATGATCGAACAGCAGCCGACGGTCCTCTCCCTCAGCGACGCCGCAGCGGTGAAGTTGCGCGAGCTGACCAAGGAAGAGACCAACCCGAACATCGGGCTGCGTGTGTACGTGTACTCGGGCGGCTGCTCCGGCTTCCGCTACGGGATGATGCTCGAGGACCAGCCGACGGCCGAGGACAAGGTCCTCGAGGCGAACGGCATGCGCGTCTACGTCGACGGCCAGAGCATCCCGCTCCTCACCGGCGCCGAGATCGACTACGTCGACACCCTGATGGGCGCCGGCTTCACGGTAAACAACCCGAACGCCGTCGCGGCGTGCGGGTGCGGGTCGAGCTTCCGAACGGCGGACGACGCCGGCACGGCTCGCTCCTGCGCCCACTGAGCCAGACACTCCTTCTCAGCGTCGAAGCCGCCGGGACCCCGGCGGCTTCGTGATTCAGGGCCGCGTCCGATGATCATCGCGACCCGGCCGGACGCGTCCGCGGCGCCCGACCCGGCCCTCGAGGCAGCGCTGCAAGCCCTCGACGAGATCGCCGATCGGACGTTTGCCGCCTGGAACGTGCCGGGCCTGGTCTACGCGGTCGTCCGCGACGGCCGGCTCGTCCACGGCCGTGGCCTCGGCACCCTCCGCGTCGGCGAGGATTCGACACCGACGACCGCGTCGGTCTTCCGCATCGCCTCGATGACCAAGAGCTTCACCGCCGCGACGGTGCTGGTCCTGCGTGACGAGGGCCGCCTGCGACTCGACGACGAGATCGCCGCCTATGTGCCGGAGCTCGCGTCCGTGGCGCTGCCCACGCGCGACTCGCCGCCGATCACGATCCGGCACCTCCTGACGATGACCGCCGGCTTCCCGACCGACGACCCGTGGGGAGACCGCCAGCAGGGCCTCGACCTCGGCGAGTTCTCGCGGCTGCTGCGCGGCGGCCTGTCGTTCGCGTGGGCGCCGGGCACGCGCTTCGAGTACTCGAACCTCGGCTACGGGATCCTCGGCCGGCTGATCACCAACGTCGCCGGTCAGGAGTACCGGGAGGTCGTCCGCGAGCGCCTGCTCGCGCCGCTCGGGATGGATTCGAGCGGCTACCTCGCCGAGGAGGTCGACCCGGAGCGCCTCGCCCGCGGCTACGTGTGGCGTGACGGCCGCTTCGTCGACGAGCCGATGGACGGCTACGGCGCGCTCGCCTCCATGGGCGGCATGTTCACCACGGTCGACGACCTCGTTCGCTGGGTCGCCGGCTTCCAGGACGCCTGGCCGCCGCGCGACGAGCCCGAGGGCGGGCACCCGCTCTCCCGGTCGACCCGCCGCGAGATGCAGCAGCCAATGGTGCCCGCGGACCTGCGGCTCAGCGCGATCGCGGCCGACGCGATGCCGGATGTCGAGAGCCTGCACTACGGGTTCGGCATGTTCCAGATCGACGACGTTCGCTTCGGCCGCATCGTCGGCCACGCCGGCGGGTACCCCGGCTTCGGCTCGCACATGCGCTGGCACCCCGCGTCCGGGCTGGGCGTGATCGCGCTCGCGAACGGCCGCTACGCCCCCGCGAGCCTCCTCGCCAAGGAGCTCATGGGCGTGCTCCTCCTGGCCGAGGTCGCGGAACCCCGGCGGACGCGGCCGAACGCCGCGACGCGCGCCGCCCGCGCGGTCGTGGAGGACCTCATCGCCGCCTGGGACGATGGCCGCGCGGCGGACCTCTTCGCCATGAACCTGGAGCTCGACGAGCCGCTGGACTCGCGGCAGGCGTTCCTCGAGACCATTCGCGAGCGCCACGGCCGCCTGACACCGGATCCGGACGCACCCGGGCAGTCACTGAGCGGCTTCCACCAGGTTTGGTGGCTCAGGGGCGAGCGTGGCGGGCGGGTGCGGGTCGAGATCCTGCTGACCCCGGAGGCCACGCCGAAGCTCCAGACCTTTGCCATCACCTCGATTCCCGAGCCGCCCGAGGCCCTGCGCCGAGCGGCGGAGGAGCTCGTTGGGGCGATCAACGGCGGCGCCCACCCGGGCGGTGCCGACTGGCCGGCGGACCTCGCGATCGGGGCGGATGTCGATCTCGACGCGGCGCGCCGCCAGCTCCGTGCCGCTGAGGCGAGATTCGGTCCGGTCGAGCTCGGGCCGGCGGTCGAGGGAGACGGCGACCGAAAGGCCACGTTCCGCCTCCACGGCGCGCGCGGCCACCTCGAGCTCGCCCTGACCTACGACCCGGACGCCCGATGCGTCTCGACGATCGCGATCGTGCCGGTGAAGCTGCTCCCGCCCGACCTGGACTAGCCACACCGGACCCGCGACCGCTCGACCCACCCGTCGCAGTACGAACGGGGGGTCGAACGCACGGCCGTGCTGTTGACGATTGGCGCCGGGTCGCACCCCGCCTCGACCTGAGCAGCACGAGAGTCGAATGCAACTGCGCCAGCGAGCCTGGATCGGTGCCGCCATCGTCGGCGCGCTCTTCATCGCCGCGTTCTTCGCCCTGCCCCAGGGCTCGGTCGAGCAGTCGGCCGTCTACGACGCCTGCGGGCTGGCCATGGTCGGCATCAGCATCCTCGGCATCCGGGCGCACCGACCGGCCGGCTGGCTGCCGTGGCTGATCCTCGCGGCCGGGCAGCTCGCCTTCGTCGTCGGCGACATCTTCTGGACCGTCTACCAGGCGAACGGCGAGGACCCGTTCCCCTCGGTCGCCGATGGGTTCTACCTGCTCGGCTACCCGATCCTCGCGCTCGGCCTGGCGATCGCGATCCGTCGCCGCGTCGCCGGCGGCGACCGCGCGGGCCTCCTCGACGGCGCGATCCTCGCCTGCGGCGCGGTCGTCGTCTGGTGGTCGTTCATCCTCGGGCCGCTCGTCGCGTCGAGCGATCCGGACCCGCTGAGCTTCGCGATCGGCGTGGCCTACCCGATCGGCGACCTCCTCCTGATCGGCCTCGCGCTCGGCATGGTCATGACCCCCGGCGCGAAGTCCCCGTCGTTCGCGCTGCTGGTGGCGAACCTCACCGTCGTGCTCTTCGGCGACCTCGTCTTCAACCTCCAGTCGCTCGACGGCACCTACGTCGACGGCGGCCTGCTCGACGGCGTCTGGCTCGTGGCCTACACGGCCTTCGCCATGTCGGCCGTCCACCCGTCGATGGCGGAGCTGTTCGACCCGCGGCCGCTCCCGATCACCCTGCTCGGCCCGGTCCGCTACCTGCTGCTCGGCGCGGCCATGCTCGTGGGGCCGGCGCTGCTGGTCATCCAGCAGGAGAACGCCGGCAGCCTGACCTGGGTCGTCGCCGCCGCGTCGGCCGTGCTGTCGGTCCTCGTGCTCACCCGGCTCGCCGGCGTCGTCGGCCACCTCGACCGCGACATCGCCCGCCGGGCCATCCTCGAGGAGCAGCTGTCGTTCCAGGCGTTCCACGATCCGCTGACGAACCTCGCCAACCGGCGCGCGTTCATCGATGCGGTCGGCAAGGCGATCCGCAGCGGTGCCACCACGGGGGTCCTGTTCCTCGACCTCGACGACTTCAAGCACGTCAACGACGAGATGGGCCACGACGCGGGCGACGCGCTGCTGACCGCGGTCGGCCACCGGATCATGGCCGCGATCCGACCGGACGACCTCGCCTGCCGCATCGGCGGCGACGAGTTCGCCGTGCTCCTGCCGAACACCAACACGCCCGAGGCCGAGGTCGTGGGCAGGCGCCTCCTGCAGGCGCTCAGCGCGCCCGTGCCGATCGAGGGACGCCGCCTCGTCGTCCCGGCGAGCATCGGCGTCGCCGTGACCGCGCCGCTCGACAAGCCCACCGTCGACGAGCTCCTCCGCCGCTCCGACACGGCGATGTACAACGCCAAGGCAGCGGGCAAGCACCGCCTCGCCGTCTACACGGCGGGCACGGCCCGCCAGGAGTCGCCGGCCACGCCGCCGATGTCCGTCCGCCACACCCGAGCCCCGAGGGCGACGAACCCCGCCTAGCGCTCGGCGCCCGGCACGCCCGGAACGCGGTGGCTACTCGGAGTAGCGCTCTTCCTTCCAGGGGTCGGCGTTGTTGTTGTAGCCGTAGCGCTCCCAGAAGCCGAGCTGGTCGTGGTCGAGGAACTCGAGGCCCCGCAGCCACTTGGCGCTCTTCCAGAAGTAGCGCTTCGGCACGAGCAGCCGGAGCGGGTAGCCGTGCTCCAGCTCGAGCGGCTGGCCGTCGAACGTGTCCGCCAGCAGGACGTCGTCGTCGTCGAGAACCTCGAGCGGCAGGTTCGCGGTGTAGCCCTGCTCGGAGTGGGCGACGACGTGTCTCACCCCCGGCCTGAGCTGGGCGAGCTCGAGGACGTGCTGGATCGGCACGCCTTCCCAGGTCGTGTCGAGCTTCGTCCAGCGCGTGACGCAGTGGATGTCCGTGCCGACGGTCTTGCGCGGCAGCGCCTTGTACTGGTCCCACGTGAGCGTGAACGGCGCACCGACCAGGCCGTAGACCTTGAAGTCCCAGGTCGCGAGGTCGGTCTTCGGGACGGAGCCGTAGTGGAGCACCGGGAACTTCTCGGTCCGGTACTGGCCCGGCGGGATCCGGTCGGCGACGGCCGCGTCGCGTTCCTTGCTGCCGAAGAGTCGCTCGTACAACGCCTGTGCCTCTGGCCTCATGGGGACGTTCGCATGGTAGGCGGGAAGCCTCGCAGCGGGCGATGACGCGCCGGTGACGGCGGCCCGGCGGTGTCCGCGACCATCGCGCCAGAACCTGCGGCGTCAGCGGGCCCGCGCGGCCTCGTAGCGCGCCTCGAGCTCGTCGGCCGCCGGCAGCACCCAGCGCGTCGCGACGAGGCTCGCGTAGGCGACGCCGAACAGCACGATGCCGGCGAGCAGCACGGTCGAGACGGCGAGGATGGCGCCGGTCACCGCGGTGAGGAGGAAGAGCCGGCCCGGTCGACCGATCAGGACGAGCGCGGCAACCCGCAGGCGGCGTCGCAACGTCGCCGTCTCATGCCGCGGGTCGACGAGGACCGGCCAGACCGCGACGAGCGACATCGCCAGCGCGACGAGGCCGTAGAGCGCCGTGGCGCCGAGAAACCAGCCCAGCGGCCCGTCGGCACCGAACCCGATGGCGACGTTCACCAAGAACACCACAGCGAGGAGCGCGGCGCCAGCGGCGATCCCTAGGGCCTGCAGGCCGAACCGGCGCATCCCGTCCATGAAGTCCGAGAGGCTGACCGGCTCGCCCCGGGCGAGGAGCGCCGCCATCCGGTGGAGCCCCGCGATCGGCACCGCGGAAACGGCGAGCAGCAGCGTCGCCGGCGGCCAGACGATCGCCGCGAACAGCGCGGCGACGATCGTCACCGCCCAGACGGCGTTCGCTGGGACGAACCGCAGCGAGTTGAAGTAGAAGTCGCTGGCCGCCAGGCGCATCGCCTGCAGGATCGACGGCGCCACGGGGCTCAGCCCTTGACGCCGGAGGCGGCGATGCCCTCGACGAAGTAGCGCTGGAAGAACATGTACAGGACGAGGATCGGCAGCGTGGCGATCACCACGGTCGCCATGAGTGGCGGCCAGTTCGTGCCGAAGCCGCCGACGAGCCGGAACTGCGTCAGCCCGAGCGGCAGCGTCCACAGATCCTGGTCGCGAATCAGCACGAACGGCCAGAAGAAGCCGTTCCACGTCCCCTGGAACTGGAGGATCGTCACCGCCGCGAGGGCGGGCGTCGCGAGCGGGAGCATGACCCGCAGGAACGTCGTCCAGTGGCCGGCGCCGTCGATCCTCGCCGCCTCCTCGAGGTCCTGCGGGATCGTGAGGAAGTACTGGCGCATGAGGAAGACGCTGGTGGCCGAGATGGCGAGCACCAGGACGACGCTGACCATCTGGCCGAGGCCCTTGCCGAGGCCGAACCCGTTGGTCAGGACGTAGACCGGGATCATCCGGAGCTGGTCCGGGATCATGAGCGTCGCGAGCACGATGAGGAACAGGATCCCGCGGCCCGGGAAGCGGAGGCGGGCGAAGGCGTAGCCCGCGAAGCTGCCGAGGACGACGTTCGTGATCGTCACCGCGATCGCGATCGAGAAGCTGTTGAGGAACAGGCGGCCGATGTTCGGCTCGAGGTTGTTGAAGGCGTACTCCCAGGCCGCCGTCGTGAACGGCTGCGGAATGAACGAGAAACGCACCGAATCGGGCAGCGTCTTGAACGACGTGATGACCGTCCACGCGAAGGGCACGAACATCAGCAGCGCATAGCCGATCAGGAAGACGTAGGCGAGGCGGCGGCGCCAGACGCGACCGGTGTCGCCGACCGTCGTCACCTCTTCGACTTGCGCGATGGGCGCCGGCAGCGCGGCAGCGACGCCGGCATCCCCGCCGCCGCCGGCCACGACCGCCCTGGAGTTCGCGCCGGTCGCGACGAGCCCGCCAGGGCGCGTCTCCTCAGGTTCGGGCGGCGGCGGTGCGTTGCGCATCAGGACCGCCTCATGCCGGTCGTGCTCCACGGCCTTCGAAGATCCAGCGCTGGAGCAGCGTCGCCGAGAAGATGATCACGAAGAGGACCACCCCGATGGCGGCCGCGTAGCCGTACTGGACCTGCTTGAAGGCGGCGTTGTACAGGTACAGAACCAGGGTCATGAGCGAGTTCACGGGCGCGCCGTCGACGTTGCCGATCATCACCGCCTGGTCGAACAGCTGGAGCCCGCCGATGACGCCGACGGTGGCGACGAAGAAGTGGCCCGGCTTCAGGAGCGGGAAGGTCACGCGCCGGAAGGTGTCCCAGGCCCCGGCGCCGTCGATCGCGGCCGCCTCGTAGACCTCGTGCGGGATGGCCTGCAGGGCGGCCAGGTAGAACAGCATGAACGTGCCGGACGTCGTCCAGGCGTTGAGGATGATCACGCCGTTCATGGCGGTGTGGTAGTCGCCCAGCCAGTCCTGCGCAGGGCCGTAGCCGAGCGCGGCGAAGAGCGGATTCAGGCCGAGCGCGGCGCGCACCTGGTTGAACAGCCCGAACGGATTCATGATGAAGATCCAGATCGTCGTGATCGCCGCCGACGACGCGATCGCCGGGAAGTAGAACGCGCCGCGGAAGAATGTCTGGCCGCGGATCTTCTGGTTGACGATGACCGCCAGGAAGAGCCCGAGCGCCATCGTCAACGGCACCCAGATCACCGTGTAGTAGAGCGTGTTCGTCACGGCCGACTGGAAGATCGGGTCGTTGAGGGCGTTGACGTAGTTGTCGAGCCCGACGAACCGGACCGGCCCGGTCCGGATGTTCCAGCGCCAGACGCTGATGAACGCGGCGTAGACGATCGAGCCGATGTTGAGGACGAGGAACAGGAGCATCGGCAGCGCAATCAGGGCGTAGCCCGCCAGGGCTTCCTGGCGGGCGCCGATGCGACGGGCCGGGGCTGCGCGGCCCCGGCCCGAGATGGCGGCGGTCATCGACGGGCCTCGCGCACGGACCCGGACAGGCTACTGCGAGAGCGCCTGCGTGATGGCGGCCTTGGTGGCGTCGACCACCGGGCCGGCGTCGTACGTCTGGTCGGTCACCTGCTTCAGGAACGCGTCACCGAATGCCTTCAGCACGGATGGGTAGCCGGGCATGAAGCCCGAGCCGGGCTTGGCGTAGTCGGCGCCCTTGACGATGACCTCGAAGCCGGCAGGGACCGCCACGTCGGAGCGCGACGGGACGGCAATGCCGCCCTCGGTCCACTTGGCCATCCCCTCGGGCCCGGTCAGGTACTGCATCAGCACCCAGGCCTGGTCCTTGTTCACGCTGTCGACACCGATGCCGTAGGCCGCGGTGTAGTTGATCGTGACCGGTGCGCCGCTGCTGCCGACCGGCATCTCGGCGAACTGCCACTTGATGTCGGGGAAGGCATCCATGGCGCCCTTCAGCCAGCCGCCCTCGAACGCGATCGCGACGTCGCCCTTGCCGAGCGCCTCGCCGCACCAGCCGTCACCCAGCTGGGTGTTCGTCTGGCCGAGGCCGGCCTTGAAGAGGTCCATGTACCACTGCACGGCGGCCTTCGATTCGGCGCTGTCGATCGTCGCCGTCGTGCCGTCGTCGCTGAGCAGCGAGCCGCCCTGCGCGTACAGGAACGCGAGGCCGCGGTCGAGGCTCGGGTTCAGGCACATCGGCGCCTTCAGCCCGGACTTGCCCTTGAGGCTGGTCGCGACCTGGACGAGCTCGTCCATGGTCTTGGGCGGGGTCGGGACGAGGTCCGTGTTGATCGCCATGGCGATCGTGTTGCCGTCCTTCGGCAGGCCGTAGGTCGTGCCGTCCTGCTGGAAGATGCTGAGGTAGTCGGGGAAGAACGTGCTGGTGTCGAAGCCCTGGCGCTGGATGTAGTCGTCGAGCGGCTGCAGGAAGCCCTCGCTCATCCACTCGGGCGCGTACTCGGCGTTGACGTAGAACAGGTCCGGCACGTCCGAGGCGCCGAACTTCGTGATCATCGCGGCGCGGTAGTCGCCGGGGATCGTGGTCTGGGTGACCTTGATGTTGGGGTAGGCCGCGGAGAAGGCGTCGACGGCAGCCTTGAGCGCCTCGCCCTCGGCGGGCGATGACTCCCATTGGCCGAGCGTGACTTCACCGCTGATCGAGTTGGGATCGAATGCGTTCTCGCTCGTCGGGGGCTCGCCGGTGCCGACGCCGCCGCCGCTGGCTGGCGGGCCGGACTGGCCGCCGCCGCCACAGGCAGCGGCGATGAACATGACGGCGAACGAGAATGTCAGGAACCGTTGGCGCATGGAGGTCGCCTCCTCAGGTCTCGCGAAGGGTCTGTCACACGGGAGATCCGGGCAGCCCGAAGGTCCGCACCGCAAGCTCGGTGTCGCGTTGAGGATGGGCGCCGGGGCATTGCACCGCCGTTACGGCAGCGGGCGAATCAGGCGACGAGATGCGCCAACCGCCTTGCACGGAACTGGGGACGAAAAGGAAGAGCCCCCGGCGGTGCCGGGGGCTCGATCGCTGTTCGGGAGGTTGGTCGACTAGGGGAGGAAGCCGTTGGCCGTCAGCCAGGCCTTGGCGACGTCCTTGATGTCCTTCTTGTCGACCGCGACCTGCTTGTACATGTCACCGAGGGCGGCCGTGTCGATCTTGGCCGAGACCGCGTCGAGGATGGCCTGCACGGCCGCCTTGTCGGTCTTGGCCAGCCAGTCGTTCCGGATGATCGGGGCGATGGCGTCCGCCGGCTGCGTGTTCTTGTCGTCCTTGAGGGCGACCCAGCCGTTGACGAGGATCTCCGGGCTGGTGGAGCACAGCTCCGCGACGTCGACGGTCTTGCTCAGGAGCGCCTGGACCATCGGGGTGTCGCACGGCGAGAGCAGCGTGACGTCGAGCTTCGAGATGTCGATCCCGTAGGAGTCCTTGAGCGCGCCGGCACAGACCGTGTTCGTCGGGCAGTCGGTCGCGAGGCCCCACTTGAGCTGGTCGGCGACCGCGGTGAGGTCGCTCCAGCTCGCGAGGTGGTACTGGTCCGCCGTCTCCTTGCGGACGACGAGGGCGTTGGTGTCGACACCGGGCGTGAAGCCCATCACGGTGATGCCACCACCCTGCGACGACAGCTTGTCCTGGAGCCGCTGGGCATTGGTGGCCGCGTCGTTCGACTTCTCGCCGCCGAGCTTGGCCAGGCCGCTCCCGATGTACTCGGGCTTCATCTCGATCTGCCCGTTGAACAGGGCCGCGTTCGTCGCGTCCCGGTTGCCGAGGCCGATCCCGGCGCGGTCCACGGTGTAGCCGTTCTTCTCGAGGATCTGGGCGTACACCTCGGCGACCACGCGCGCCTCATCGAATCCGTCGGATCCGATCTTGATCGTTGGCTTGCTGCCCCCTCCCGTCGAGCAGGCGCTGAACAGCACCAGCAGCGACGCCCCAAGGGCGAGCATGCGGATCTTCCGCATTGGGTCCTCCTACATGGCCTCGCTCCGGACAGTTCCGCGGCGATGGTCCGGCGACGGTAGCAGGGAACCGGTATTCATGCCGACAGGGGTTATTCGGCGCTGGACCCAGGCGAGGACCAGCTCGACGACCGCGAACACGGCCCCGACGAGGATCACGCCGGCCCACATCTGCGGGTAGTCCAGCTGGGCGTAGCCCTCGACCAGGTAGCGGCCCAGGCCGGGCCCGCCGAAGATCGCCGCGAGGGTCGCGGTCGCGATCACCTGCGAGGTCGCCGAGCGCAGCCCGATCAGGAGGACGGGAGCGGCGAGGGGCAGCTCCAGGCCGAGGAGCAGCTGGCGATCGCGCATGCCCATCGCCCGCCCGGCCTCGACGGTCTCGCGATCGACCCCGCGAACGCCGGCGTGGGCATTGATCAGGATCGGCGGCACCGCCAGCGCCACGAGCCCGATCAGGGCCGGGTAGACCTTGAACCCGAGCTGGCTGTCCATCGCGGCGGTCACCGGCACGACGAGGCCCATGACGGCGAGGGTCGGCAGGGCCCGGCCCAGGTTGGCGGCGTTGATCGCGAGCGCTCCGCCGCGGCCCGTGTGGCCGGACCAGATCCCCGTCCCGTAGCCGATGATCGCCGCGATCGCGACCGCGACGGCGCTCAGGATGAGGTGCTCGAGGACGCGGTTCGGGATCCCGGCATTGCCCTGCCAGTGCTGCGGGTCGAGGAACCACGCGACGACGGCGCCCGGGAGCTCCATCAGGGTCCCACGCTCACCACGGGAGGCCCGGTCGGGCCGGGGCTCGGCCCTCGGCGCCCGCGGCCGGCGTCGTCGTCCACGGCGTCCGCCGCCGCTCGACGCTGACGAGGGCACGATCGACGACGAGGGCGAGGACGATCGAGGCGATCCCGCCGAGGAAGATCTCCGTCGGGAAGACGTGGCGGATGCCCTCGAAGATGAAGAACCCGAGGCCCCCGAACCGGTCGCCGAGGATCCCGGTGATCGTCACGAGCCCGATCGTCGAGACCGACGCCAGCCGGATGCCGGCGACGATCAGTGGCAGCGCGAGCGGGATCTCCACCGCTCGGAACCGGCCGGTCCGGTCGTAGCCCGTGCCGTCTGCCGCCTCGAGCACGTCGGCCGGGACCGAATCCAGCCCCGTGACGATGTTCCGGACGAAGATCAGCAGCGAGTACATGACGAGCGGGATCACCGCGGTCAGGTCGGTGAGGCCGGTGATCGGGATGAAGAACGGGAAGAGGGCCAGGCTCGGGATCGTGTAGAGGAGGCCGGTGAACGCCAGGATCGGGCCGTAGGACCGGCGCCTCCGGACCGCCACGATCGCGAGCCCGAACGAGATCGCGAAGCCGGCCGCCACGGAGATGGCGGCGAGGTACAGGTGCTGGAGCGTTCGCAGGGCCAGCTCGTCGAGGTGGTCGGCCATCCAGGCCACGTCGATCATGCCCGGACTCGCTCCGTGATCATGCGCGGACCCGCTCCGTGATCATGTCTGCCGTCACGAGGCCGCGGTACCGGTCCTGGTCGTCGCAGACGATGCCCGCCTGGACATCCGTGGCGAGCAGCATCGACAGCGCGTCCTTGAGGGTCGTGTGCCGGCCGAGGAGCGGGGACGTCGAGGTCGCGAGCTCCCGCGTGAACGTGCCGCTGGCCGGCAGCGTGCGATCGTCCACCCAGCCGATCGGGCGGTCGTCGGCGTCGAGGAGCAGCACGTACGGCAGGGGATCGGCGGCCGCGCGGGCGCGAGCCGCTGCGATGTCGTCACCGACGTGGACCGTGACGGCCTGGGTGGGCTCGATGTCGCCCACGCGGACCAGCGCGAGGCGCTTGAGCCCGCGATCCGCACCCACGAAGCGGGCCACGAAGTCGGACGCGGGATTTGCGAGGATCTCGTCGGGCGTGCCGAACTGGGCGAGGTGCCCGCCGGCCTGCATGACCGCGACGAGGTTGCCCATCTTGATGGCCTCGTCGATGTCGTGGGTCACGAAGATGATCGTCTTGGCGATCTCCTCCTGGAGTCGCAGCAGCTCGTTCTGGAGCCGCTCGCGGACGATCGGGTCGACGGCGCCGAAGGGTTCGTCCATCAGCAGAACCGGGGGGTCGGCCGCGAGCGCCCGCGCCACCCCGACTCTCTGGCGCTCGCCACCGGAGAGGGCGTTCGGGTACCGCGCGGCGTAGCGCCCGGGGTCCAGGCCCACGAGCTCCAGCAGCTCCGTGGCCCGGGCCCGCTGCCGCGCCTCGTCCCAGCCGAGCAGCCGCGGGACCGTCGCCACGTTCACGCCGACCGTCTGGTGCGGGAACAGGCCGACCTGCTGGATGACGTAGCCGATGCTGCGGCGGAGCTCGATCACGTCTCTCCCGGCGATGTCCGTGTCGCCGATCAGGATCCGCCCGGACGTCGGCTCGATGAGCCGGTTGACCATCTTGAGGCTCGTCGTCTTGCCGCAGCCGGACGGCCCCACGAGCACGCAGATCTTCCCGGCCGGGATCTCGAGGGAGAGGTCCTCGACGGCGCCGGGGTTGCCCGCGCCCGTGCCGGGATAGCGCTTCGTGACGTGGTCGAAGACGACCCGCTCGGCGACACTCACGTGGGCGACCTCAAGCGGCTGGCCGCTAGTGCTTCATGAGGCTGGAGACGTTCGGCTCGGGGCCCTGCCAGCGCGCGAACTCCTCGGTCGCCGCCCGCCCGAAGTGGTTGACGAAGTGCCCGCCCGAGGCCTTCAGGGCCTCGACCACCCGCAGCGTCGCCGGGCGCCTCCCGGTGCCGATGGCAAGGACCGTCTTGCCCTCCCGGAGCGCGGCCTCGTACCAGGCCATCGCCGGCAGCTGGTCCATGAGGCTGAACTGCACGGTTCGAAGGACGCGGGCGACGGGCCCGTGGCGCTGTCCGGTGGCGTCGAACCGATCGGCGTCCTCGGCGCCCTGGAAGCGTTCGATCGCCCCAGGTTGGATCCCCAGCGCCCCCACGGCATCGACGGCGCGGTCGGCGTCGGCCGACCGATCGAAGACCGCGAGGACCTTCCCGACGGGATAGCCGATGAACTCCGCCACGCCGCGAAGTATCGGGCCGGCGGCGTCAGAGCGGCGTCGTCTCCAGGTCCTGCTCGATGAGCTGGCGATCCTCCGGATCGGCGATCCCCGCGAGCGCCTCGCGTGCGCGCGCCCGCCCAGCCTCTGCGGCGGCGCGGTCGCCGGCCACGGCCTGCGCCCGGGCGAGCCCCTCGAGCGCGGCGGGCACGTCCCAGTCGTCGGCGACGCCCGCCTTGACGGCGGCCTCGGCGAGCTCGAGGCAGCGCTGCGCGTGCCAGACGGCCGGCTCGCCCCGACCGAGCGTCGAGTACACGCGGGCGATCTGCCAGTGGCCGCGCGCGGCATTGGCAAGGGTCCCGCCCCCGTTCGACCAGTGGTACGACGAGGCATGGGTCGAGAACACCATCTCGTCGTCCTGCTCGGGCGTTCGATCGGTCGCCTCGATCAGCGACCAGGTGTGGTTGTAGAGGTCCTTGCCGAGCTGGCGATGCGTCGCCGCATCGATGGCATCGAGGGCCGTGCCGGTGGCTGTGGTCACGATCGGCTCCTTTCCATGACTGAGCTGGCGGGTGACGTGGAGGAGGTGGACGAGCCGGTCGACCCGAGCCTGGAGCCGGCGCTCGTGGGTGCCGATGCTTCGCCGCTGGTCGCCCGGGTCGTCGGTGCCGAGGACCTCGCGGATCTCCTCGATCGGGACCTCGAGATCGCGCAGGCGGCCGATCGTCCGGGCGATCTCGAGCTGCTCCGCCCGGTAGCGCCGGTAGCCGGTGAACCGGTCGACGTCGGCGGGCCGCAGCAGGTCGAGCTCGTCGTAGTGGCGCAGCGCGCCGATCGACAGCCCGGACAGTCGGGCGAACGTCCCGATGGGGATCAGGCCGTCGGCGGCGTTCGCTTTGGCGGCGTCTTGCGGCTCCATGCCGCCCATCGTGAACCCTCGGGTTGGTGGAGAGTCAAGCCCTGATCGGGGAGCGCTGTGGGTGGCCTGCAGAACCCGATAACCGTCGCTTGCATATTTGAAGGGCGGCGCCCGGTCTGCTCTGAAGGGCGGCGCCCGGTCCGCCCCCGAGGCGCGGCGCCCGGTCCGCCCCGAGGCGCGGCGCCCGGTCCGCCCTGAAGCGCGGTGCCCGGCCGGCCGGCCTCTTCTCGAGCCTTGTCTTATGCAAACGACAGGTATCGCCTCTGGGGCAGGAACAGCGGGGACCCTGGCGTCAGGCCTGGTCGAGCTCTCGCGAGATCGCGCGGAGGATGAAGCGCGCCGCCTCGGCGGACTTGCCGCCGAGCTTCTGGCCCTCGTCCTGCTCGAGCGCAACCGCGAGGTCCGCGAGCATGGCGTCGAGCGTGGAGGTGCGTCGCAACGCGCCATCGTCGAAGGCCGCCTCGAGACCCGCAACCGCGGCTCGGGCGTTGTCGACCGTGTGACCCTTCGCGTCCATCAGCTCGCGGAACGACGCGCGGGCCTCGTCGGCGCGGGCACCGGTGCTTGCCACGACAGAGTCGACCGCTAGCCGGCGATCCGCTCGGCCGGCTCCGCAGGCGCTGCCGCCCTGGCCGCCGGCGCCTGCTTCGCGCTCGAGGGTGGTGCCGTGACCGTCGCGCGTCGCCCGCGCCACTCGGATGACAGGACGCTCATCGCCAGCTCGTCCCACCAGCGCCCGTCGCGCCAGATCGATTCACGCGCGCGACCCTCGACGACGAAGCCGCAGCGGCGGTACGCGCGAATCGCGCGCTCGTTGAACTCGAACACGGTCAGCGCGATCCGATGCAGCCCCAGCGTTCCGAAGGCGTGGTCGAGCATCAGCTGCGTCGCCTCGGTGCCGTAGCCGTGGCCCCACGCGTCCTTCTCGCCGATCGTGATGTGGTACATCGCGGAGCCGTTCTCGCCATCGAGCTGCGAGAAGGCGCAGGAGCCGATGAGCCGGCCGGTCAGGCGCTCGTGGATGGCCATCGTCAAAGACTCCGCGCCCAGCGCGCGGAGCTGGAAGAACCGATCGATCTCGTCGGCCCGCATGGGCCCGTCCTGGTAGCGCGCCAGGCGCGCGACCTCGGGGTCGGAATACCAGCGCTGGAAGGCCGTGACGTTGCCCGCGACGTGCTTCCGGAGCACCACAAGCTGCCCCTCCAGCGCCTCTGGGAACCACGCGGGAGCACGCACGGGGGCACGGTATACCATCGCCTCCATGCGGCGCTGGAGCGAGCTCGCCGAGCGCGTCGCCTCGACCACCCGGACGTCCGAGAAGACCGGACTGCTCGCGGACTACCTGCGCACCCTCGACGCCGACGAGCTGCCCATCGCGGTCGTCTTCCTGACCGGGCGACCCTTCCCCGAGGCGGACCAGCGGGCGACGGGCATCGGCTGGGCCACGATCGCCAACGCCCTCGGCCAGGTCGCCGGGACCGACCGGGGCTCGCTCGCGGCGGCCTACGACCGCTTCTCCGACATCAGCGCGGCGGTCGGCGACGTCCTGGCGAGCAACGGGCACGCCCCGGACGAAGCGGGCTCGCCATCGCTCGTCGAGGTCGCCGCGACCTTCGCCGCGATCGAGGCCGCCTCCGGCCCGGCCCGCAAGGCCGATCTCCTCGCAAGCCTCCTCGCCCGGGCGGACCCGAAGACCGCCCGGGGCATCGTCCGAGTCCTCTCCGGCGAGCTCCGCATCGGGCTCCGCGAGGGCCTCGTCGAGGCCGCCCTGGCGAAGGCGTTCGAGCGGCCGCTCGATGCCGTGAAGCGGGCGGGCATGCTCACCGGGGACATCGGCCAGACCGCGATCCTCGCCAAGGCCGGGCGCCTCGACGGCGCCGAGCTCGCCCTCTTCCACCCGCTCAAGTTCATGCTCGCCTCGCCCGCGGAGGACGCGGCAGAGATCCTGCAGCGGCTCGGGCCTACCGTCTGGGTCGAGGACAAGTACGACGGCATCCGCTGCCAGCTCCACCGCCTCGGCGACGAGGTCCGCCTCTACTCGCGGGACCTCCACGACATCTCGGTGCAGTTCCCGGAGGTCGTCGCCGCGGCGCGCGGGCTGCCGTGGGACGGGATCCTCGACGGCGAGCTCCTCGCCTGGCGCGACGGCACGGTCCTGCCGTTCATCGCGCTCCAGGGCCGCCTCGGCCGCAAGGACCCGCCCAAGGCGCTCCTCGAAGAGGTGCCCGTGATCTACGTGGCCTTCGACGTCCTGGGGCTCGGCCAGCCCGCGCTCTCGATGACGGCGACGAACGGCGCACGGAGCGCGGCTGCCTCGCCGGCGGCCGGCCTGCGCGCCGACGTCGCGGGCGGGCCCGATGCCGACGTCTCGACCGTGGCCCCGCTGCTCGAGGTCCCGCTGACCGAGCGTCGCCACCGCCTCGAGGCGCTGCAGCTCCCGCTCGCGGAGGACGGCGGTGCCTTCGCGCTGTCGCACCTCACGACCGCCGACTCGACCGACGCCCTCGAGGCGGTCTTCGCCGAGGCCCGCGCCCGGCGCAACGAGGGCCTGATGGTCAAGGACCCCACGTCGATCTACTCACCGGGCCGGCGCGGGTACGGCTGGCTGAAGATGAAGAAGGCCCTGGCGACGATCGACTGCGTGGTCGTGGGCGTCGAGGTCGGGCACGGCAAGCGCCACGGCGTGCTGTCCGACTACACGTTCGCCGTCCGCGACGAGGCCGGCGACCAGCTGGTCACGATCGGCAAGGCTTACAGCGGCCTGACCGACGCCGAGATCGCGACGATGACCCGCTGGTTCGAGGAGCACACCATCAGCCACCACGGCCGCTACCGCGTCGTCGAGCCGACGGTCGTCGTCGAGGTCGCCTTCGACGTGATCCTGCGGTCCAACCGCCACAAGTCGGGCTTCGCTCTGCGCTTCCCGCGCATCGCCCGGCTCCGCCTCGACAAGGATCCGCGCGAGGCGGACACGCTGGAGACCGTGACCCGCCTCTACGAGGGCCTGCAATCGGGCGCCGAGCATCTCGTCACGGCCGGGGCACGCAAGGCGGGGAGCGGCTGAGGGCAGCGAACGCGCGCCGCAGGAATCGTGCGAAATTCGTCGGTCGAGCGGCAAGGTCCGCGACGTACCATCCCCATGTATCCACGAGCCGGGGCTTGAGAGCGGCGCTGACCTCGTTCGGCGCCGGGAGTCACGCATGCAGGTTCCGCTCAGGGCGTTCGCGGAGGATTGTTCCTTCCGGGGCGAGGTCGCCCTCGTCGGCGACCGCCTCTCCGACTTCCTGGCCTCGACCGACGAGATCGGGGTGATGAACGTGACCGTGCGGGCCCTCGACGACGGCCGCGAGGTCGAGAGCCTCTACTCCGAGATCACGCGCGACGACCTCTGCCTCGTGGTCGCCGGCGAGCCCCGCGGCCGCGAGGACCTGCGGATCTGGACGCGCCAGTTCGCGGTGATCGCCCGGGTCGGGCCGTACGAGGTCCGCGGCTACGTCCACGCACCCCCGACGATCGATCCGCTGAAGCTGCCGGCTCGGAGGTCGATCGTGGCGCTGACGTCTGCGCGCGTGGCCTACGTCGAAGCGGGCCGGGCGGTCACGATCGCGGCCGACACGGTCCTGCTGAACAGCGCCAAGGTCGACGCCCTCGAGACCCTCACGGGCGAGGAGCTCGGCGGCTGGGACATGCCCGACTAGCGTTCGACCGGCAGGTCCAGGCGGTCGCCCCACTCGGCCCACGAGCCGTCGTAGACGGCGACATCGTCGTAGCCCATGAGCGTCAGCACGAAGGCGAGCTTCGCCGCGCCCACGCCGGAACCGTCGTAGCAGACGAGGCGCTTGCCGCGGGCGATCGTCGCCCGGGTCAGCATGGCCCGGATCGCGTCCGCCTCGAGGAGCTTCTGGCTGCCCGCCTCGTGCAGCGCACCGATCGGCACGTTGACCGCGCCCGGGATGTGGCCGAGGCGCCGGGCGTTGCCCTCGTGGCCCTTGAACTCGGGCACGGCCCGGCCGTCGACGATCTGGGCATCGGGCGAGCCCAGCAGCGACCGCACGTCGGTGGTCGTCAGTCGCAGGCGCGGGTTCAGCCGCGGCGTGAAGTGGCCCTCGGGGTGGGGGAGCTCGCCGGTGCTGAGGGGTCGCTGCTCGGCGATCCACGCGGGCATGCCGCCGTCCAGGATCCGGGCGGACTCGAAGCCGTAGACCCGCAGCGACCACCACGTCCTTGCGGCATAGAGGCCCAGCGTGTCGTCGTACAGGACCAGGCTGCTCGCGGCGCCGACGCCGGCCCTGCTCATGAACGCCAGCACGGATTCCGGCGGCGCGAGGCGGAGGGCGTGGCCGGGCTCGTCGGAGGGCGCGTCGTTGAGCTCCGTGCGCCAGTCGACGTAGGTCGCGCCCGGGATGTGGCCGCCGGCGAAGACCGAGTGACCCGTGCCGTCCGGGCGCCAGCGGCAGTCCACGATGCGCACGTCGGGCCGGCTCAGCTCGTCCGCGAGCCAGTCCGTCGAGGCGAGCAGCTCCGGACGCGCGAAACCTGTCAAGGGGAGCCCCGGACCACGCTCGTATAGTAGGGCCGTGGTCTCCCCGTTCATGTCCGATGCGGACAAGCTGACCGCCGTTCGAGCGGCACTCCCATCACTCTCCGCGGCGATCCAGCTGAACACGGGCTCGGCCGGCCCGCTGCCCGCGGAGGTCGCCACGGCCATGGCCGAGCTGGAGGCCTACGAGCGGGACTTCGGCCGCGCCCAGGTCGCCTACTGGGAGGACTCGCGCCAGCGCATGGACGAGGCTCGCGCCGGCGTGGCCGCGGTCCTCGGCGGCGACCTCGACGAGGTGGCGATCACCCACGCCACGACCGACGGCATGAACCTCGGCACCTGGGCGCTCGACTGGCGCCAGGGCGGCCGGGCGGTCTCGACCTGTCACGAGCACCCCGGCGGCTACGGGCCGCTGTACATGATCTGCGACCGATTCGGGGTGGACCTCGCGTTCGCCGAGTTCGTCGGGAACGCCGCCGACGACGAGATCGTCGCGTTGTTCGACAAGCTCATCACCCCCGGCACGAAGCTCGTCTCGATCTCCCACGTCCTCTGGACCAGCGGGCTCGTCATGCCCGTCCGGCGCATCGCCGACATCGCCCACGAACGCGGGGCGCTCGTCCTGGTCGACGGCGCGCAGGCTGCCGGTGCGATCCCGGTCTCGGCCCGCGACCTCGGGGCGGACATGTACGCCGTCCCGGCCCAGAAGTGGCTGCTCGGCCCGGAGGGCCTGGGCGCGCTGTGGGTCCGGCGGGAGCTGCTGGACTCGCTCGAGTCGACCTTCGCCAGCTTCTTCACCTTCGAATCCAGCGACTCCCGCGGGAATCGCACGCTCGCGAGCGACGCCAAGCGGTTCCAGGTCACGAACTACCACCGGCCGTCCGTGCTCGGCATGGCCCGCGCGATCGGCTGGCTGACGATGTACGTGGGGCTCGACTTCGTGTACCGGCGCGGCGCGGAGATGGCCCACCTGGCCGCCGACACCCTGGCCGCGATCGACGGGGTCGAGCTGCTGACCCCGCGCGACCGAATGGCCGGGCTCGTCTCGTTCCGGATCGGCGGCTGGGAGCCGCAGGCGGCGCTCGACGAGCTCGAGGCACGCACCTTCGCCATCGCGCGGACCCTGCCGGCGGTGAACGCGCTCCGGATCAGCCCCGGCTTCTGGACGACCGAGGACGAGCTCGAGCGGTTCATGGACGGCGTCCGCCTGCTCGCCGCGCACACCCCGGAGACGCTGCCGCCCCGCCGGACGCTGACGATCGTCGGCCAGCGTTGACGGCGGCTCCTCCCGGGCGGGCCGCCCCGCCGCCCGGGCGCGCCGCGCCCCCGCGCCAGCGGTCGTGGCTCGAGGTCCGCTGGCGCCAGTTCCGCAACGCGCCGCGACCGGTGGTGCGCGCGGTCGGGTCGAGCCTCGCGGTGGCGATCGTGCTGGGCGCGGGGTACCTCGCCTACGACGTCGCCCTGTCCCGCGGCGCGACCCTCCCCGGGGGCGACCTGCGGGTCGGCGCGGCGGCGCTCTACGTCGTGGCCGTCCTCGCCGCGGGCTCCCTGCTGACCTGGCTGATCGTGCCGCTCCCGCGCGGCTCGGGCGCGCGGGCGAGGAGGACGCCATGGAGCGCGGCACTGGGCCTGTTCGCGGCGATCCCGATCGCGTACCTCGTGCTGGTCGTCGCGATCCAGGTGCTCAGGCCGCTGCTCGTCTGAGCCGGAAGGTAGGATGACGCGGGGGAGTAGCCCAGTCGGTTAGAGGCGCCGAGCTTATACCTCGGAAGTCGGAGGTTCGAGTCCTCCCTCCCCTACCAACGGCAAGGGGCGCTCAGAGCGCGGAGCGGATCTCCTTGACGACCCGGTCGCGACGGCCCTGGTCGAACGAGCGCTGCGGCGGCAGCGAGCTCAGCCACTCCGGGATCTGGCCCGGCTCGATGTAGGCGACTGCGGGGCTGCGCTCGACTCGCTTGTCGGTCCCGACGACGGCGGCGTAGACCTTGAGGACGTGGTCCGCATCCTCCGGCGACAGCCAGGAACGGACGATGTCGGCATCGTGGGCGGCGCGATCGAGCGGGTTCTCGATCGTCCGGATGTAGCCGTTGCCGACGCGGACCTCCCAGGTCCGCACGCCGCGCGACATCACGGCACCGGCGGGCGGCAGCTCCTCGATGAGCGCGGCCCCGAAGGGTCCGACGATGAGCTCGGGCAGGTTCCGGTTGCCGACCGGCAGGTGCACGTTGGTCGCGACGACGTGGTCGTCGCCGATCGCGCGCCGAAGGCGGACGGCAGGCGTCACGCGCGGGCGGCGGGCCCGCCAGCGCTCGTAGGCCGTGGCGAGACGCGCCAGGCCGACGAGGCCGAAGCCCGCCGGCGCGGTGAGCGCGAAGGTCCAGGCCAGCGCGCCGACGACGAGGTCGTACGTCGACGGGCGGCCCGTCGGCATGAACCGCGTCATGAACGCGCCACCGAACACGATGTAGAGGAGGGCCAGGCCGACGGCCGTGAAGACCGTGCCGGCGAAGAGGGCGGTGTAGAAGGCCAGGCGGCTCGGGCGGCCGGCCTTGGCGCGGGTGGAAGGCAGAACCTGCATGACCGAAATCCTCGCGCGCGTCCCGGGCGCGCGAAATGGCCCGATGGGGGTAGCCCGACCGGCTGCTTGGGTCATGCCCGGCAGGTACCGCTGCACGCTCCGGCGTTCAGGGACCTCCCCCTCCCGCGGAGTGCCCCGCTCCGCCCCGATCCGCAGCCTGCCGCACCGCACGCCCCCGGACCACCGGCGTCCGACATGACCCCCGTACCATTGCGGGCCGCTCCGATCCCCACCGATGCTCTCGCGGTTCATCGCGGGGGGAATTCCACTCGAACCCGGATGGGAGATCGGAAGCAAATGCACGGAATGATCCGCGCCTTCGGGCGCCTGCTGGTGATGGGCCTGGTCATGGCCGGGGTCCTCGTCGCCGCGGTGTTCGCGGGCGTCGGCCCGACGACCGCCATCGCCCTGGGCATCGTGCTCGCCGGGGTCGTCGGCCTGATCGGCGTCGGGCGCCGGCCGCGCGCGGGAGCGCCGATCGAGCAGGTTGCCGCGATGCAGGCGACGCTCGAAGCCGCCACCGCCACGCAGCGGATGGAGGAGTCCACCGCGGTCGAGGCGATGGCCCCGCCGCTGACCGCGAAGGCACCCGACCTCGAGGCCAACATGCCGCGCTGGCGCCGGCCCTCCCTCATCGAGGCGCGCCGCTCCGATCCGTCCCGGCAGGTGCCCGGCTACCGGATCCCCATGAAATTCAGCGACGACCGTGCCGGCAGCCCGGACGTCCGGATCGTCCGCTACGCCGTCGTCCCGCTGCTGGACCGGCCCGATGAGGTCCTCGGCCTCCGCCTGGTCGACCTCGAGTCCGCCGACGAGGTCCTCGCCGTCGGCGCCCAGGGCGCCTTCGTCGAGGTCCTGTCCCCGAGCGGCGACCACGGCTGGGTCCACCGCACGACCCTTGCTGCACGCCCGACGCCGATTCCGAGCCGCACGGCCGTGCCGGAATCCGACGACGCGCTCACCGCGCTGCTCAGCGCCCGCGGCCTGATCTAGGCCGGCCCGGCAGAACCCCGCGTTCGACCGGCAGCCGGGGGAGCCGGCCGGGCGAGAGACCGAGCGGCCGGAGACCCTAGCCCCGGCGCAGCACCAGGATGTGCTGGTGGGCGATGTTCGGCACGAAACCCGTCGGATAGCCGTACGGCCGGAGTCGCGTCCCGGCCTGGTACCAGATCAGGTCCCCCTTCGGGATGAAGCCGGCCCGCGTCGCTCGCGCGGCGAGGTCCGCGCCGGTGAACAGGTAGCGCCCATCCTGGTACGCGTCGCGGACGATGAGGACCGCGTAGCCACCGCGGCGCAGCACGCGGACGAGCTGGCCGAGGGCGGCCTCCATGCGGTCGAGGAAGGCCGGGTAGTCGGGCGCATTCGCGAGGTCGGCCGGGTCGTCGGTGACCATCGCGTAGTCGGTCCGCCGGTTCGAGAACGACGCCGCGAGGGCGCCACCGGACATCGTCATCGGCAGCTGGACGTTGTACGGCGGGTCGGTGGCCACGAAGTCCACGGACTCGGCCTCGAGGGTCGGGAGGATCTCGAGGGCGTCGCCCACGCGCATCTCGCAGCCGGACGGGTCGAAACCCCGCGGCCCGCCGGGATCGTTCGGACCGAGGTCGGCGAGCTCGGCGCCGGCCCCGCCACGTTCGGCGCTCGCCTCGGCGACGACCTGGGCATACACCTCGGCCCAGCGCGGGGCGAGCTCGATGCCGATGGCACGCCGCGGTCCGCGCGCGATGGCGGCGCCCAGGAGGGTCCCGCCGACCCCGGCGAAGGGATCGAGGACCAGCTCGCCGGACTTCGTGAAGAACTCGATCAGGCGGGCCATGAGCCGCGGCGGCTTGTTCGCGCCGTGGACCTTCCGGAGCGCATGCCCCAGCTCCGACGGGTAGGCGGTCGTCCAGACGGACTTGGTGAAGTAGAGCCACTCCTCGCCGGTCAGCTCGTTGAGCGTGTTCCGAGGGTGCCGAGCCACGTCTGCTACTCCGTGAGCGGCGATTCCTCGCCGGGCAGGACCGGGCCGTCGGCGATGGTCGTCTCGCGCATGTGCCGCACGGGCGAGAACCACACCGCGGCGATGGCGAGGACCGCCCCGACGAGGCCGACCGTGAACGCCGTTCGCAGCCCGATGAACTCGCCGATGATGCCGCCGAGGATCACGCCGGCGAGCGTCATGAGGGTGGTGAAGGCGAAGAACGAGGCATTCACCCGGCCGATGACGCGGTTGTCGACGCTCGACTGGACGAGCGACGTCTCGACGATCTCGTAGATCGTGCCGCCGGAGTCGCCGATCAGCTGCTGGGCGATGAGGAAGGCGGCGCCGAGGAGCGCCATGTTCGCCGGCGCGAGCGGGATCAGGGCATTCCCGATCGCGAAGAGGACCATCCCGCCGAGGATCGTCCGGCCCACGCCGATCCGGCGGACGAGCCACGGCGCGGCGAACGAGCCCGCCAGCGAGCCGACGCCGCCAAGCGCCGCGATGATCCCCGTGGCCAGGGGGTCGAGGCCGAGCTCATCCCTGGCGAAGAGGAGGTAGGCGGTCCCGAAGACGCCCCACAGGATGTGCGTCCCGCCGTGCGACAGCGCGAGCGCCCGCAGGAGCGGTGTCCTGAACACGATCGCGAGGCCCTCGCGGATCTCGCGCAGGACCGGCTCCCGATGCTCGACGGGCTTCGGCGGCGGCTCCGGCCTGCGGATGGTCCCCAGGAGGACCGCGGAGATCACGAACGAGACCGCGTCGATCGCGATCGCGATGGGCGCGGTGAACAGGTTGATCAGCAGGCCCCCGATCCCGAAGCTCGAGAACTCGGCCACGGAGCCGCTTGCCGTCAGGGCGCTGTTCGCGCTGACGAGCTGGCTCCGATGGACGACGGTCGGCAGGTACGAGGAATCGGCGACGTCGAAGATCGTCGTCAGCACCGCCGCCAGGAACGCGACAACGACGAGCTGGGTCATGCCCAGCGCGTGGGCGATGAAGGCCACCGGGATCGAGGCGAGGAGGATCGCCCGGCCGAGGTCGGCCGCGATCATGATCGGGCGGCGGCGGAGCCGGTCCACCCACGCGCCGGCGAACAGCCCGACGATGAGTGCCGCGACCTGCTCGACGCCGCGCAGCGCGGAGATGTCGAGCGCCCCGGCGTCGAGGACGAGGATCGCCGCCCACGGCAGCGCGGTGCGCGTGATGAGCGAGCCGAAGATCGAGATCGTCGCCGCGGACCAGACCGTAACGAAGCTACGGTTGCTCCAGAGCGAGGCGGATGGTGATGGCTCGGTCATCGCCGGGAGAGTAGCGGTGCGTCAGTGCGCCGTTCCGGTGTGGCACGATGCGCTCATGCCCGCGAGGTACAGCAGCGAGCGATTCGTCGGGCGCGAGCGGGAGCTGTCCCACCTCGCCGTCGCGCTGGAGGCCGCCGCCGACGGCCGCAGCCCGCGGCTGCTCGTCTCCGGCACGGGCGGCAGCGGGGTCAGCCGGCTCGTCAGCGAGGCGGTCCGCCGCGTCGGGCGCCTGAGCGAGCCCTTCCAGGTCGTCCGCTGCACGGCCGTGACCGCGCGGAGCCGGGCCGCTTACGGCCCGATCGTCGAGGGTTTCTCGCCCTGGCTCGCCAGCCTCGACGATGCGGAGCTCCAGCGGGTCGCCGGCCCCGGGGCCGAGGCCGTCGCCCGGATCCTGCCGTCCATCGCCCCGCGGCTCGCGGGCTCGATCCGCCATGCCCGCCGCGAATCGATCGCGCCGGAGCGGCGCGGGGCCTGGATCGCCGAGGCCATCCAGGGCCTCCTCGAGCGGGCAGGGGAGCGGCAGCCGATCCTGCTGGTCCTCGAGGACCTCCATCACGCCGACGCCGGAACGCGGGCCCTCGCGACGTTCCTCGCCCGGGTCGCCCGGCCGGCCCGGCTGTGCCTGCTCCTGACCTACGGCGTGGACAGCCTGTCGCGCGGCCACCCACTCGTGCCGGTGCTGTCCGCGATCACGTCGTCCGCCGACCCGCCGAACCGGCTGGAGCTCGGTCCCCTCGACCGGTTCGACCTGGCCCAGCTCGTCGCGGACATCGAGGGCGAGCGCCCGACCGCCGCGGCGCTCCTCCTCGTCGCCGAGCGCTCCGGGGGCGACCCGCTCATCGCCGAGGAGGTCCTCGCGGCGCGGCGCGAGCTGCCCGGGGTCTCGCTCGGCACCACGCTCGACGAGCTCGTGCTGGCGCGGCTCGCGCGTCGTGCGCCGGAGTGCCGGCGCGTGCTCCGCCTGCTCGCGCCCGCGGGCCGCCCGCTGGACCGCGGCGACCTCGCCACGATCGCCGCCACGTTCGAGAGCCTCGTCGACGGCATCCCGCCGCGATCCACCACGCGGCCGCGCCGCGGCGACGGCGTCCTCGACGCGGACCTCCGGGCCGGGGTCATGGAGGCCCTCGACCACGGCTTCCTGGTCGAGCGCCCGGACCACAGGCTCGAGATCCGCCACGAGCTCGTCGCCCAGGCGATCGAGGGCGACCTCCTGCCGGTTCAGCGGCGTCGGCATCACCTCGCCCTCGCCGCGGCATTCGGTGCGGATCCGGCTTCGGCGCTGAGCCACTGGATGGCGGCCTACGAGCCTGCGCGAGCCAGGGCGGCGGCCCTCGCGGCGGCGTCCAATGCCGAGCGCCTCGACTCGGCGGCGGATGCGCTCGCTGCGCGGGAGCTGGCGCTGGAGCTGGGTGCGGCCAGTGGCGCGCGTGCCGCCGACGGCAAGCTCCTGTACGAGACCGCCGGGGTCGCCCTCGCCGCCGGTCGCCCGGACCGGGCGCTGGCCTATCTCGAGTCGGCCGTGGGGCGCTTCGGCGAGCGGGAGGACGCCGAGATCGCCGCCTCGATCTACGAGATGTTGGGCCGCGCGTCCCGCGCCCTCGGCGACCACGACCGGGCCCTCGCCGATCACCGCCGGGCCGCGTCGATCGCGCCGCGCGACAAGACCGAGCTCCGGGCCCGGGTGCTCGCCTCCCTGGCCCAGACGCTGATGCTCCTCGGCCACTTCGCCGAGGCGACGCGGATCGGCGAGAAGGCGATCGCGCTCGCCCGCGAGGTCGGCGACGCCGGCCGCCGGATCGAGGCGCACGCGCTGTGCACGGTCGGCGTTGCGAATGCCTGGGGAGCCGCCGGCGACGAGGGCATCCGCCAGCTCCAGCAGGCCCTCGCCCTCGCCCGCGAGCTCGACGACCCGGACGTGGCCTTCCGCGCCTCGCTGAATCTCACCACCGCGCTCGCGCTGTTCGGCCGGCGCGACGAGGCCATCGAGGTCACCCGCGAGGCGATCGAACGGGCCCGTGCAGACGGGCTCGAGGTCGCCTATGGCAACTCCCTGCGCGGCAACATCGCCGAGGCCCTCTTCAGCGCCGGCCGCTGGGCCGAGGCGCGCGAGACGATCCGGACCGCGCTCGAGTGGAGCCCGGACGCGGTGGCGTTCGCCGAGGCGTCGGTGACCGCCGCGATGCTCGAGGTCGAGATGAGCATCGACGAGCGGGCAGCGTCGCTCCTCGGCTGGCGCCCGCTCGAGATCGACCACGCGCCGGACCCGCAGCTCGAGGTGCCGGCGACGCGCGCCGCGGCCTCGTTCGCGCTGTGGCGCGGCGACGTCGCCGATGCCCGCCGCGCGGTCGAGCGGGGCTGGGCGCTGGTCCGCCGGGCGGAGGACTGGGCGCTCGCGGCGCGCATGGCGTCCACCTACCTCGAGGTCCAGGCCGCGGTCGCCACGGACGCGCGCGAGCGCCACGCCCTGCCCGAGATCAGCGGCGCCCGCCAGCGCGGCAAGCGCGTCCTCGCCGAGGCGGAGACGGTCCTCCGCACGAGCGGGGTCGCGCCCGGCGCCCCGAGCCGCCACGAGGCGGACGCGAACCTTGCCTCCGCCCGGGCCTTCGCGGCACGCCTCGACGGGCGCGACGACGCGGTGCTGTGGGACGCCGCCGCGCAAGCGTGGGAGCGCGCCGGCGAGCCATACCGGGTCGCGCGGGCACGCTGGCACCAGGCCGAGGCGGCGCTCCCCGGCAAGGATGCCCGGGTGGGCCGCGCCGCGGCCCGCGGGCCACTCCTCGAGGCGGCGCGAATCGCGCGGGAGCTCGGCGCGCGGCCCCTCCTGCGCGAGCTCACCAATCTCGCGAGCCGGGCGCTCATCACGCTGCCGGGCGCGGAGGCCGAGCCGGCCAGGCCGGCGAAGGCCGCATCACCGGGCACCCCGGTCATGGGCCCGCAGCTCGCGGGCGGGCGCACCGGCACTCGCGCCGGCAGCGGCGAGCCCATCGCGAATCGGGCGCCCGCGGAGGCGCCGGCCACGGTCTCCGGGATCGCCGCGGCATTCGCGCCGGACGATGCCGGCAAGCGCGAGCAGGAGGCCTTCGGGCTGTCTCGGCGCGAGCGCGAGGTGCTGGCGCTCATCGCCGAGGGCCGCACGAATCGGGAGATCGGCGAGCGGCTGTTCATCAGCCAGAAGACCGTCGGGGTCCACGTGGGCAACATCCTGGCCAAGCTCGGGGCATCGGGCCGCGTCGAAGCGGCGATGGTCGCGATCAGGCTGGAGCTCGTCCCGACGCCGCTCGCCGGCCGGCCCGCGCTCGCCGCGACCTGAGCTCGGCCTCCACCGCGTCATGCGAGATCGATCAGCTCGACGATCATCTCGCGCAGATCAGCTTGGCTGACAACCGCGGTCCGGCTTCCCGGGCCTGCTTGAGCACGGCTCGATCAGCTCGGCTGGGGTTCCCCGTTGGCCAAGCGGGACGATTCACGCTGGCCTTGATCCGAATTTGGAGCATGCAACAGCCAGCGCGCGCCTCGAGTGCCGATCCATGAGCCGAAAAGGCGCCATAGCCGCCCCTTGCTCCGCGGGTGGAGCATCCAACGACCGAGCGCACGGCTCATGGCCTCAACGTTCGTCTCCGCGCTCGCTCAGCCGCAGCATGCTCCGAGAACGGAGCGGCGAGTCGCACCCGGCGCTGGGCGTGCGCATCGAGGACTCAGGGGGCGAGGTCGCCGGAAAAAGAACAAGACCCGGAAGGAGGGTCCGGGTCCTGTTCGTCGCGTCTGGCCGATCGGGAGGAAGGGACCGATCAGCCTCGGAAGGGATCTAGGAAAGGCTGGAGCCTAGCTCCAGCGGCGGAGGGCCCCCTCGACCAGGGCGATCGCCGCGATGGGGGCAACTGCCATGACGAAGGTCCATGCCCGACGGATGCGGTGGGCCATCAGTACTGTCTCCTCGACGATGATTGCGCCTCGTTGATCGAGGGAACCAAACGTACGAACGGGCCCGCACCACGTCGATGCGACCATAGTCAGGGGTCCGACCAGGACCATTGGTGCCCAGGCCCTGAACGTGACTCCACCCGACCCGCCCGCTCCCCACCAGGCCATCACAAGGCGTCTGGTCCGACCTTACCGACGGGCGCTTACCTGCGGCTTATTTCGATGCCTCGATGCACCGGACCTCGGTACTCTTTCGACTACGTCCGGGCCAGCAGCGGTGCTATGCGGGGGCCTGCGCGCCCCGTCGAGGCCGTGCTGCCGGCCGAGTTTCGTGACCGCCGACGAATCCACGGGTAGGATCAGCAGGCGCACCAGCATCGAGCGCGGGTGCGAGCATGGAGGGAGCCCAAACCCCCGGTGTTCGTTTCCGACAGGTACGTGTTCCTCGAGCTGCAGAAGACCGGGTCGACCCACATCCGGGCGCTGCTCAAGGAGCTCGTCGGCGGGGCCCTCGTCGGCAAGCACAACCAGGTCACTCCGGAGCTCCTCGACGGCTCGCACGTCATCCTCGGGTCGATCCGCAACCCGTGGGACTGGTACGTGTCGCTGTGGGCCTTCGGCTGCGGCCGGCTCGGCGACCTCTATGCGACCGCGACGAGGCGGCGCCGCGCGCGCGGCCACGGCTGGCGCTCGAACCCGATCACCGCGCTCGGCCGGCTCGCCGAGGAGCTCCGCCGCGATCCGGACGAGTGGCGCCGCGTCTACGCCGACCCGGACGACCCCGAGGCCTTCCGGCGCTGGCTGTTCCTGGCCCTCGAGCACCTGCCGTACCAGGCATACGACTACGGCGCGCCGTCGCTCGGCCGCCACGTCGGCCTCATGACCTATCGCTACCTGCACCTCTATTGCGCAACCGCCGGCGACGGCGCGGCCCTCGCGCGACTGGGCAGCTTCGGCGCGGCCGTGACCTTCGAGCGCGAGCACAACCTCGTGGATCACTTCATCCGGACCGAGGCGCTCGAGGACACCCTGATCGAGGCGCTCCAGCGCTCCGGCACCGAGCTGAGCGCCGGGCAGCTGGTGCGGGTCCGCGACCGGCAGCGGAGCAACACGTCGTCCCGCCGCCGCGGCACGAGCGACTTCTATGACGCCGCGACCGCCGCGCTGGTCGCGGAACGCGAGCGCCTGCTGATCGAGCGGTTCGGGTACCTCAGCCCGCTCGCCCCGGCCATCGTCGGCGAGCCCGAGCCGCAGGCGTCGCCGCTCGTGACGATCGAGGGCGCCCTGTCGTCGAGCGATGCGCCCGCAGGCATCCAGTCAGCCTGAGGCGAACGCCGCCGTCCTGACCGGCCGCGTCGCGCTCGTCACGGGCGCGGGCTCCGGGATCGGGCGGGCGACCGCGATCCGGCTCGCCGGGCTCGGTGCGGCGGTGGGCTGCCTCGGCCGGACGGCCGCCAAGGTCGAGGCCGTGGCCGAACAGATCAGGGCCGAGGGCGGGATGGCGATCGCCCTCCACGCCGACGTGACCGATCCGGCGGCGGTGGCGGCCGCGATCGCCCGGCTCCGCGACGAGCTCGGGACCGTCGACATCCTGGTCAACAACGCCGGCCTCGCGGGCGAGGGGAAGTTCGTCGACGTCACGCTCGAGGGCTGGCAGCGCGTCGTCGACAGCCATGTGCTCGGCGCCTTCCTGTGCACCCACGCGGTGCTGCCGGAGATGCTCGCGGCGGGCTGGGGCCGGGTGATCCTCGTCGCCTCGGAGGCGGTTTGGCTCGGGCACACCAGCGTCCAGTACGCGACGGCGAAGGCCGCGCTCATCGGCTTCACCCGCTCGCTTGCCCGCCAGGTCGCCGGCGACGGCGTGCTCGTCAATGCGGTGGCGCCGGGGCCGGTCGAGACGCCGATGCTCTTCGACAACACGCCGGAGGAGATCGAGGCCGAGCGGCGGACCGTGCTGATCGGCCGCTTTCTCCAGCCCGACGAGATCGCGGCGACGATCGCCTTCCTCGTCGGGCCGGGCGGCGACGGCTACGTCGGCCAGGTCCTCTCGCCCAACGGCGGGACGGTCTTCCCGGGCTGACCCGGGCGGACGCTGTCTGACCCGGGCGGACGCTGTCTGACCCGGGCTGCCCGGGCCAGGGCTAGCCGGCGGCCTGGCGCGCCAGGTGCGCGGGCTCGCAGTCGGACTGGGCGAGCCGGCGAGGGACCCGCGGCTCGATGATCCTGGCCTCGACGCGCTCCGCGGACGCGTCCATGCGCGACCACGCGGGGTCCCGATCGCTGGCGACGGTCTCCCGGCGCCGCTGTGCCTCCAGCTCGAAGTTCGTCACTGCATCCATGTCCTCATCCCTGTCCCTTCGCGATTCTCCCTTTGCTCGATGTCGAACCTCTCGATTTCGAACGACCGAATCGTACCGGGACAGATCGTTCGATGTCAAGCGATTTGAGGTGGAATGATTTGACATCGAGATGCCAAGGGGTGAATACTCTGATTCGACATGGCAACGAAGCGCCAGGGCCAGCACGACAAGCTCGACGACTGGCTCGACATCTGGGCGCGCGAGATCCCGAACCTCGACCGGACGACGGAGGGGATCGTCGAGCGCATCGGCAACCTCCACAAGGACCTCGACCGGTCGATGGAGGAGACGCTCGTCAAGCACGGGCTCGACCGGCGCGCCTTCCACCTCCTGGGCCGCCTCCGCAGCTACGGGCCGCCGTACCGCCGCTCGCCCGGCCACCTCGCCGGCGACATGCGCATCTCGAGCGGGGCGATGACGAACCGGCTGGATCGGATGGAGGCGGCCGGGCTCATCCGGCGCCTGGCCGATCCGAACGACCGCCGCGGCCAGCTCATCGAGCCCACGGAGAAGGGCCACGCGGCCTGGGATCGCACGGTCGTGACGCAGGCCGAGCGCGAGCAGCGGGTCGCGTCGGTGCTCACCGAGAAGGAACGGGAGCAGCTCCACCGGCTGCTCCGGAAGCTGATGGGCGCGTTCCCCGACCGTGACAAGTGGTACACGACGGACGAGCGGCCGGACAAGGCGGACAAGCCCGCCGAGTAGGGCCGCTCCGGGCGGGGCCTCGCTCGCCTACGCCTGCGAGAAGTCGGCGGTCGCTGGAATCGTCGCCGGCGGCGTCCCGATCACGATCGCGATCTCGCGCCGGTCGGCGAGCTCGATCGCGCGGGGATCGCCCGTGTACGCCACGCCGTCGACGTAGAACGCGATCGGCTTCGGGCCGCACAGCTCGCCGACGCACGACGCGCTCAGGGCCACGTCCCACTCGTCGAAGAACTGGCCGAGCGTGTTGAGCTCCGAGGTCGCCGCCTCCGTGTGGAGGATGCCGGTCTCGTCATGGGTATGGAGGGGCGAGATGCACGGCGCCCCGCAGACCTGGATGCCGCCATAGCCGACGCTGCCGTTGGGCAGCTCGAAGCGCTCGACCTCGGGATCCTGGGTGTTGATGCCGATGCCGGACGGAACGACGACCGGGACGCCATCGACGAACACGTCGAGGTGGGCGTGGCTGTGATTCGCGAGGTGCTCCTGGACGTCGGGGTGGAGCCCCGTGGCGACGGCGAGCTCGAGGGGATTCGACGGCGCCGGCCAGAGCGCGGTCGACGTCGCGGCGGGCGTTGGCGGTGGCGAGGCCGTCGCACCGATGGGGCTGCAACCGGTGACGGCGAGCAGGACGGTCGCGAGCACGGCGAGGGCCCGCGCCGGAGACGTTGGACGCATGTCGCGGCAGGATCGCACACCGGCCCGGTCCCGAGATCCCCTCGGCGGCCCGGCGTGCCACCATCGAGACGTGGACACGACCCCGGCGCTCGACGCGGTCCAGGCGCTGGGCGTGCCGCATCGCGTCGTCCGGACCGAGCCCGCCAACAGCGCCGAGGAGAGCGCGCAGATGCAGGGCATCCCGCTCGAGGCGCTGCTGCGGACGATCGTCGTGCGCCGCGGTGAGGACGACTACCTGTTCGTGCTCGTCCCGGCGGGCCGGCGCTTCGACTGGCCGAAGCTGCGCGGCCACCTCGGGGTGACCCGCCTCTCACTCCCGGACGCGGACGAGGCGCAGCGGGTCACCGGCTACGTCCGCTACACGATCACGCCCTTCGGCTCGACCCGCGCCTGGCCCGTGATTGCCGACGCGGCGATCCTCGACCAGCCCGTCGTGGCCATCGGCGGGGGAGCGAGGGGCTTCAACCTGCACCTCGCCCCGGGCGACCTGATCCAGGCGCTTGACGCAGAGGTCGTCGACGTGACGGTCCCGGAGACCGGAGGCGCGGCCTGATCGAGGGGCCTAGAGGCCCTTCACGGCCGCGACGAGATCGGCCAGGCCCTGCTTGGCGTCGGCGAAGAGCATCCCGGTCTTCGGGTTGACATAGAGCTCGTTGTCGATGCCGGCATAGCCGCGGCCCATCGAGCGCTTGATCACGATGATCGACTTGGCGTGATCGACGTCGAGGATCGGCATGCCGCTGACCGGCGTGCCCGGCCGTCGCGCCGCCGGGTTCGTGACGTCGTTCGCGCCGACCACGAGGGCCACGTCGGCGCGCTCGAACTCGGGGTTGACGTCCTCCATCTCGCGCAGCTGCGGGTATGGGACGTTGGCCTCGGCGAGGAGGACGTTCATGTGCCCGGGCATCCGGCCCGCGACCGGGTGGATCGCGTAGTTGACGTTCACGCCGCGAGACTCCAGCTGGTCCGCGAGCTCCCGGACCGCGTGCTGGGCCTGCGCGACCGCGAGGCCGTAGCCGGGGACGATGATCACGTTCTGGGCGTAGGCGAGCTGGATCGCCGCATCGTCGATGCCGATCGAGCGGACCGAGCCACCCTCCGGCCCGCCGGCCGCGACCGTCCCCTCGCCGCCTCCGAAGCCGCCGACCATGATGTTGAGGACCGAGCGATTCATGGCGTCGGCCATGAGCTTGGTCAGGATCGCGCCCGAGGCGCCGACCAGGGCGCCGGCGATGATCAGCACGACGTTGTCGAGGACGAAGCCGGCCATCGCCACGGCCGTTCCCGTGAAGCTGTTCAGGAGGCTGATCACGACCGGCATGTCCGCGCCGCCGATCGGCAGCGTCATCGTCACGCCGAAGATGAGGGCCGCGGCGAGGATCACGACCATGACCGGCAGGCTCACGTTGCCCGTCCAGAGGTAGAGTGCGCCGGCGACCGTGATCAGGGCCAGCGCCGCCGTGACGAGGCGGCCGCCCGGGATCATGACCGGCTTCGACGGGGTGATCGCCAGGCCCATCAGCTTGCCCGAGGCGATGAGCGAGCCGGTGAAGGTGATCGAGCCGATGACGATGTCGAGGACCGTGGCGACGTTGACCTGGAGCGTGGGGACCGTGCTCGTGGACGCCAGGCCCAGGTAGTCGTCGATCGCGATGAGGGCCGCCGCGCCGCCGCCGACCGCATTGAACAGCGACACCAGCTGCGGCATCGCCGTCATCTTCACGGTGCGGGCCGTGTACAGCCCGAGCCCGCCGCCGAGGGCGATGCCGGCCGCGATGATCACCCAGCCGATCGGGTTGATGCCGGCCTCGCCTGGCTCGGCCAGCAGGAACACGATCGTCGCCACGATCGCGACCGCCATGCCGCCCGCCGAGAGCAGGTTGCCGTTGCGGGCCGTCGCCGGCGAGTTCATCCGGCTCAGGCCGATCACGAACGCGACGGCGCCGGCGAGCCAGGCGAGGCGGACGAGCGTCTCGAGCAGGCTCAGCTCTTCCGGCATCAGGCGTCCCGCTTCGGCTCGGGCGCGGGCGCGGTGGGCCTGCGCTTGAACATCTGGAGCATGCGGTCGGTGACGACGTAGCCGCCGACGACGTTCATCGTCGAGAACGCGACCGCGATGAAGCTCAGGAGCTGGCTCAGCGGATCCGTCGCCGATGCGGCAATGAACATCGAGCCGACGAGGACGATGCCGTGGATCGAGTTCGCTCCGGACATCAGCGGCGTGTGGAGCGTCGCCGGGACCTTGGAGATCACCGCGACGCCGCACAGGATCGCCAGGACGAAGACGGTCAGCGCCGCGAGCAGCTCGACGCTCATGCCTTCGCCTCGGCGGGCTGGAGCAGCTTCTTCACGGCCTCGCTGCGGATCTCGCCGCCGTGGGTGATGGTCACGGGACCGGCGATCTCGTCGGCCGCGTCGAGGTTCAGCGCCCCTTCCTGGACGAGCTGCAGGAGCAGCGCCGAGATGTTGCGGGCGTAGAACTGCGACGCCCCGATCGGCATCGTGGCGGGCAGGTTCTCGGGCGCGATGATCGTGACGAGGTTGTCGGTGACGACCTCCTCGCCGGCCTTCGACAGCTCGCAGTTGCCGCCGAGCGCCGAGGCCGCCATGTCGAGGATCACCGAGCCGGGCTTCATCTTGGCCACGGCGTCCTTCGTCACCAGCACCGGCGGCTTGCGACCCGGGACCTGGGCCGTCGTGATGACGACGTCCATGCCGCCGATGACCTCGTTCAGCTCGGCCTGTTGGGCCGCTCGCTCCTCGGGGGTCAGCTCGCGCGCATAGCCGCCTGCGCCCGTGGCGTCGATCTGCGTCTTGAGGGTCACGAATTGGGCGCCGAGCGACTCGGCCTGCTCGCGAGTCTCGGGGCGGACGTCGTAGGCGCGCACGACGGCGCCGAGGCGCCGGGCCGTGCCGATGGCCTGGAGGCCCGCGACGCCGATGCCGAGGATCAGCACGTTCGCCGGCTTGGCCGTGCCGGCCGCGGTCGTCAGCAGCGGGAAGTACCGCCCGAACGCCTCGGCGGCCATGACGACGGCCTTGTAGCCACCGACATTGGCCTGGGACGAGAGCGCGTCCATGGTCTGGGCGCGCGACAGGGTCCGCGGGATGGCATCCAGGCTGATCGCGGTGACGCCGGCGCCGGCGAGGCGCTCCATGAGCTTCGGGTCGAGCAGCGGCTGGAGCAGCCCGATGACGGCCTGGCCCTTGCGCAGCCGCTTTGTCTCGTCGTCGCTCGGCTTCTGGATCCGGAGCACGACATCGGCGGTCCTGTAGAGGTCGTCGCGGCTGACGACCCTGGCGCCGGCGGCCTCGTAGGCGCTGTCGGGGATCAGCGCGCCGACCCCGGCGCCCTGCTCGACCACGACCTCGAGCCCCGCCTTCGTCAGCTGGGCGACGGAATCGGGAACGATCGCGACGCGCCGCTCTCCGGGCGCGGTCTCACGGACGACTCCGACGATCACGGGGCGGAAGTCTATCGGTCGGGTCGTCACTCCGTCGGCTGGACGACGCTGGCCGGGGTCAGGTCGCAGTCGGGGGTCGTGCACAGGGTCAGCCCGAGGTTCTCCAGGCCCTCGGCAAGGGGCGTGAAGCCGAACGCGCTGCCGATCTGGCGGGCGATCACACCGGCGGGCTCGCCATCCACCAGGACCGCCGCGCCCGAGTCGCCGATCGACACCTGGATGTTGACGGCGGCCATGCACGGGAAGTTCGTGTCGGTCTCGTGCTCATACGGCCCGACCTCGAGGATCCTGCCGGTCCGGTAGCGCTCGAGACCGTCCGTCTCCACCCGAGCGCCGACTCGGAGGTCCCCGCACGCGAGTGGCCGCGTGCCCGGGTCGAGCGTGACGTAGCCGCCCGCACCGAGATCGACCATGTTCAGGTGGCCCCACGGGATCCGATCCGCCGCCAGGGCCAGCGTCAGGAAGTCCGATGGGGCGCAATACGGGCCCTTCGGGCACTCGGCGAACTGGGCCCTCGGCCCCAGCACCCCGATGAATCCCCCAGCCCCGTCACGGAGCGTCACGCCAGGCTCCAGGCAGTGCGCGGAGAGCGTCATCACGATCGTCTGGTCCTTGCGCCCGTAGAAGCCGCCCGAGCAGGCGCCCGTAACCATTTGGCCGGCCAGGACCGGCGGGTCGTAGCGAGCGGTGGTCCGGACGGTTTCCGCGCGATCTCGGAGCGCGCCGGCAGCCCACCAGCCGCCGATGACGACGATCACGAGGCACAGCGCGACGGCCAGCGAACGAACGAGCCGCGGCCACTGCCGGCGGTCGGTGCTCATCCTCCGAGGCTTGCCCCGCCGACTGCGACGAGCATCAGCGTCATGACGTAGACGTGGCCCAGGGCGCTCCAGAGGATCGAGCCGGTGCGCCAGTCGAGCCAGGCGAAGATCGCGCCGCCGACGAACGTCGACCACAGCTCGATCTCGGGCTTGCCGATGTGGGTCAGCACGAAGGGAATCTGCACGACGACGAGCGCCAGCGGCCCGATCCGCCGCCACAGCGCGAACATCAGGAAGCCACGCAGGAGGAACTCGGCCGGGATCAGCTCGACGAGGCTGTTCAGCAGTCGTCCGCCGAGCGGCTCGGTCGCGGCGCCGTAGTAGCCGCGGAACGACTCCACCTGCGCGAGGCCGAGGATGATCGGGGTCATGACCAGGAGCCCCGCGACGAGGAGCGCGACGCCCCAGCGCCAGTCGCCGACGCGAAGGGCGTAGCGGCCCGGCTGGTCGCGGAACCCGAGCACGATCACGAGGATCGGCACGCCCAGGAACAGGCCGAGCCGCGCCTGCGCGAGCGGCTCGACGCCCGGGAGCGCGCCGGCGCCATCGGGCACGACCCAGCGGAGCTGGTCGACGACGATGATCGCGGTGGTGACGAGGACCGCCACCGAGGCCCGCAGCGGGAAGGCCAGCCCGAAGAGGTGCACGTCGGCGAGGTCGCCGGCGTCGGGCGGGTAGGTCGGGCCGGTCGTCGCCCGGCGGTAGAGACCGCCAAGGCGGCCCGCCACGTCGGCTATCGCCCGCTCCCGACCGGCTCGAGCGGCTCGAGCGGCTCGGGCCAGGCGCTCGCGCCGCCCTTCGCGACGAGCCGCACCTCGTGACCCGCGTTCTCGAGGATGCTCGCGGCCATGGAGGCGCGATGGCCGGTGCGGCAGAAGACCGTGACCGGCTCGCCCCTTGGCAGCTCGCCGATGCGACCGGGGAGATCGGCGACGAAGATCTGGCTGGAGCCCGGCACCACCCCTTCGTCCTGCCACTCGTTCGGCTGGCGGACGTCGAGGAGCACGCTCCGGTCCTCCCCGGCCTCGCGCTCCCGCGCGACTGCCGCCATCGTCGTGGTCTCGTAAGTGGCGAGCGGCCGCCCGGAATCCGCCCAGGCCTCCACGCCGCCCTCCAGCCACCCCGGCACCCGCTCGTAGCCGACGCGCAGGAGTTCGGTGGTCGCCTCGGCGAGCGCGTCGGGCGCGTCCGGCAGGACCAGCAGCACGGGATCGGCGAACGGGACGAGCCAGCCGACGTAGCCGGAGAACGCGCTCGCCCCGAGCTCGATGTTCAGCGAGCCTCGGATGTGGCCCCGGGCGAACGTGTTCCGATCGCGAGCGTCGACCACGACCACCCCCGCGGCCGCCTTCGCCTCGAACGCGGCCGGGTCCAGCGCGTCGGGCAGGATCAGCCGGCCGAGGACGCGCGGGCCGCGTCGGTTGATGGCGGCCATGTGGGCGTAGTAGGCCGGGACCAGCCCGAGGCCGGCGAGCGCCTCGGTGCGGAACAGGTCCGGGTCGGCGTCCGCGAGCCGGAGGCCGGGGTTCGCGAACTCCTCGGCGGCGATGGTGGTCGTCTTCTCGCCGCCGACGGGGCCGGCGCTGCAGAAGGAGCCGGCGCCGTGGGTCGGCAGAACCTTCGTGGAGGCGGGCAGCGACGCGAGGCGCTGCAGGCTCCGCTGCTGGTCGCGGGTCAGCGCGTCGGTCAGGACGGGCCCGAGGAGGTCCGTGCGGCCGACCGAGCCGACGAGCAGGCTGCCGCCGCTGAACACCGCGGTCGGCGCGTCGGGGCGGCCGGCGTCGGCGACGAGCCAGGCGAGGTGCTCGGGCGTGTGGCCCGGCGTCGCCCAGGCCGTGAGCCGCAGCCCGCCGATCTCGACCCAGTCGCCCTCGTCGACCGGGCGATGCGCGAACTCGTAGGCCCCGCGTGCCGGAGCCACGATCTCGGCGTCGGTCGCCGCCCGGGTCTCGAGCGCTCCCGACACGTAGTCGTTGTGGACGTGGGTCTCGAGGACGTGGCGGATGCGCCAGCCCCGCTGCTGGGCCGCCTCCACGAAGCGCCAGGCGTCCCGCTGCGGATCCACGAGGACCGCCTCGCCCCTGCTCGCGAGCAGGTACGTGCTGTCGCCGAGCCCGGGCGTGTGGAACAGCTCGAGGTCCATCGGCGTGCATCGTGCCACGCCACCCGTGCGCCGTCGCGCCGTCCCGGGGCCGCTCGCTCGTACCATGTCCCGCGATGGCGAAGATCGGCTACGCGGCGATGCTGGAGCAGTTCCATCCGACGGAGCTCCTCGACTGGTGCGCCCAGGCCGAGAACGCCGGCTTCGAGGCCGGCTTCATGGTCTCGGAGCATTTCCACCCGTGGACCCCGCAGCAGGGTCAGGCCGCGTTCGCGTGGTCGTTCATGGGCGCGCTGGGCTTGCGGACGTCGCTCCGCTTCGGGACCGCGGTGACGTTCCCGGGCGGGCGCTACCACCCGGCCGTGATCGCGCACGCGGCGGCGACCCTCGGCGCGATGTTCCCCGGCCGCTTCTGGCTCGGGCTGGGGGCGGGCGAGGCGCTCAACGAGCACATCCTCGGCGGGGAGTGGCCGGAGATCGGCGTGCGCTCCGAGATGCTGTTCGAGGCGATCGAGGTCATCGGCAAGCTCTTCGAGGGCAAGGTCACCAAGCATCGGGGCAAGCATTTCCGGCTCGAGAGCGCGAAGCTCTACACGCGGCCCGAGGAGCGCGTCCCGATCTACGTCGCGACCTCCGGTCCGCTCAACGCCAAGCGCACCGGCAAGTACGCCGACGGGATGATCACGGTCGGCGCCGCGGACGAGAAGGTCCGGCTCCTGTGGATGGAGTGCGACGCGGGCTGCAAGGAGGTCGGGAAGCCCACCGTGCCCAAGCTCCTCCAGCTCCACGTCAGCTGGGCGCCGACGGACGAGGAGGCGACCGAGAACGCCATGCGTGAATGGCCGAACGGCGGCATGGCCTTCCCGAAGCAGGACATCAAGAACCCCGAGGACTTCGCGGCGATGGCGAAGCTGGTGCGGCCGGAGGACTTCAAGAACCGGGTGCTGATCTCCTCGGACCTCGAGCGGCACCTCGCCCACGTCCAGCACTACGTCGACATGGGCTTCGACGAGATCCACCTCCACAACGTCGGACGCAACCAGGCCGCGTTCATCGAGGTGTTCGGGCGTGAGGTGCTCCCGAATCTGCGCCTCGGGACGCCGAGCGCCGCCACGAGCCTCGCCGCGAGCTGATCCGGCGCCCCGGACGTTCGTCCCAGAAGCCACTGGGTCGCCTTCGCTACTGCCCCGAGGCCCCCGCGCCGCTTAGGCTGGCCACGCCCCAGACGCGGGGCTCCGTGCCTCTCCCCAGTCGAGGCCAGCACCATGCGCCATGCCCGCCGCTCCGTTCGTGCCGCCCTGGTCGGCGGCCTCGCCGCGGCCATCCTGACGTCGATCCTGCCCGCGCTCCCAGCGTTCGCGCGCGGGCCGATCAAGGTGACCGGCAAGGAGGTCCACACCTCCGTCGATCACCAGCGCGTCGTGCCGCTCCCGATCACCGCGTCGCACGTGATGCTCACCTGGCACGGTGCCCGCGACGCCACCATCAGCGTCGCCTTCGGCATGCAGCCGAACGCGCTCGGCGAGGAAGTGCCGGTCGAGGCCGTCGAAGCGGACGAGGCGCCGGACGCGGTCGACGTCCACGGCAAGGGCCGGACGTCCGCGGACGACAGCGCCAGCGACGTGCTCTGGACGGCGGGCGCGCGCTTCGTGCGGGTCACGTCGAGCAGGGCGCTCGGCAAGGTCACCGTCACCGCGATCGATGCGCAGGCTGACAAGGGTGTCGGGGCGTTCTCGGCGACCGTGGCGAACGCGGCGATCGACCGGCCGGCGATCATCCCGCGGTCGGGCTGGGGCGCCGACGAGTCGCTCCGCTTCGACGGCGGCGGGCATGAGACCTGGCCCGCCGAGTTCTCGCCGATGCAGAAGGCGATCGTCCATCACACCGCGGGCCGCAACAACGACCCGAACCCGGCCGCGACGATCCGGGCGATCTACTGGGCCAAGACCATCAGCCGCGGCTTCGGCGACATCGGCTACAACTTCCTGATCGACGAGGCCGGCCACATCTTCGAGGGCCGGCACTCCCGGGACTACGCCCAGGACGAGGCGGTCACGGGCGAGGACCTCGCCGGGAACGTGGTCCGGGGCGGCCACGCGCGCAACTTCAACGACGGGACCGTCGGCATCGTGCTGCTGGGCAACTTCCAGCATCGCCAGCCGACCCTCGCGGCTCGGACCGCCCTCGAGCGCCTGCTCGCCTGGAAGCTGGAGCGCCACGGCCTGAGCCCGCTCGGCCAATCCGTCTACCACAACCCAGTCCTCGGCAATACCAAGGACCTCTTCAACATCTCCGGCCACCGGAACGTGAACCCGACGGCCTGCCCGGGCGACACCTTCTACCCGACCTTCCCGCAGCTCCGGCAGCGCGTCGCGAACCGCATCAACGGCACGACAGGGCCGGCCAATGACGCCGAGCCACCGACGGTCGAGTCGCTGACGTCGATGGCGGCGGATCCCACCGGGAGCCAGACGCTCGACTTTGGGCTGCTCTTCGACGAGCCGGTGGAAGGCCTGGAAGCCTCCGACTTCGACCTCAGCGGCTCCTCGCACGGCTGGGACGTGACCGACATCCGCGGCGGGCCAGAGGGCTACACCATCGAGGTCAGCGCGGACCATCCCGACGACGGCACCGTCCAGCTCGAGCTGGCAGCGGATGCCGTCACGGACCTGGCGGGCCTGACCGGCCCGGTCGATCCGGTCTCCGCGGAGGCGACGTTCGGCGAGGACGGCGACGCCCCGACCGTGGTCCTGTACCACGAGCCGCACCGCAAGTACGTCCGCGACCCGAAGCTCAACTACTTCAACGTGACCGCCACGTTCAGCGAGCCCGTCGCCGGCTTCGAGGCCGACGCCGTCCAGCTCGGGGGAACCTCGCAGGCCAAGCGACCGTGGGACGTGCCGGCGATGTTCGGGAGCGGAGCCAACTACGGCTTCGGCGTCGTGAACCACACCTGGCAGAGCGGCACGCTGACGATCCAGGTCCCGGAGGGCGCCGTGACGGACCTCGCGGGCAATCCGGTCGAGGCGTCCAACGTGATCACGATCTACCTCGACATCGGCAAGCCGACGACGACGGCGCCGCGGACGTCGTTGCGTACCGACACGACCCTGAACGGCAGCGGGATGCGCGTCGCGATCACGTGGACCGGCAGCGACGACGGGCCCTCCGGCATCGACTCCTACGACGTCGCCCGGAGCATCGACGGCAACCCGTTCCACGTCATCGCGAGCGGCCTCACGGCACCGTCGCTGTGGTGGGGTGTCACGCCGGGCCACACCTACCGCTTCGAAGTCCGGGCCCGCGACAAGGCCGGCAACGTGGGCGGCTGGAAGGCCGGCTCCACGTTCCGGCCGGTGCTCGTCCAGCAGACCAGCACGCTGGTGACCTTCGTCGGCCCGTCCAGCCCGGCCTCGCACGTGAGCTTCTCTGCCGGGTCCGAGCGGCACCTCCTCGACGCCGGGGCGGCCGCCGTCTTCCAGACGAGGGCCCGGAGCCTGTCCTTCGTCACGACGCTCGGGCCGAACCGCGGCGAGGTGGCGATCTACGTGGACGGCGTGTTCCAGACCACGATCGACCTCGGCGCGGCCACGACGACCTACCGCGCGGTGGTCTTCCGCAAGACCTGGGCGACCGCGGGGACGCACAGGATCCGGGTGGTCGCGGTCGGCACGCCGGGCCGCGAGCGCGTGGACGTCGACGCGTTCGGCGTCATTCGCTGACGTCGTCGCGCCCGGCGGTCGGGCGTTCGCGGGCGATCCGGCGCGCGCGCCCGGTGGCGGCGAGGAACTCGCGGAGATGGCGCAGCGGCCGGATGTGGCTTGGCTCGTCGCCGTAGATCGTGCGGATCGGCACCCAGTCGACCGGCCAGCCCTCGCGCAGGCAGATCGCGATCATCTCGACCTCGAAGGCGAAGCCTGACTCGGCGCTGTCCAGCGTGGCCGACATCAGCCGCCGCCCGATGAGCCGGTAGCCCGACTGGTTGTCCTCGATCCGGCGCCCGACCGCCGCGGAGAACACGAGCGTCCCGAGCACATTCGACAGCCGCCGAACCGGCGGCATCCGGCGGAAGTCCCGCTGGCCGATGATCAGCTCGGTCGGCTCCCCGGCCAGCGTCCGGCGGGCGTAGGCGGCGAGGAACGCCGGCAGCTCGGTCGGGTCGTGCTGGCCATCTGCATCGAGCGTGATCACGGCCTCGACGTCGTCCGCGAGGGCGGCCCGGAAGCCCGCTCGCAGCGCCGCGCCCTTGCCCTGGTTCGGGGCCTGGCGAATCACGCGGGCGCCGGCACGCTCCGCGACCTCGGCCGTGTCGTCGAGCGACCCGTCGTCGACCACGAGCACCGGCAGGTGGCGCATGGCCACGGTCACGACGGGGCCGATGCGCGGCGCCTCGTCGTGCGCCGGGATCAGGGCAAGGATCCGGCCTCGCGGCGACGTGACGACCGTTGGCACCGGCCGATGCTACGTGAGCGTGGCGGGCATGATCGTCGCTGCAAGACCGCATGCCGCTGTCACGAACCCGATAGCCGCCCTCCGTGCGGCGTAGGGCTCCACGCCACGCGAGGAGCAGAGGCTCGCTGCATGTACCTCGTCGGCGGGCGATTCGATGACGTCGCGTCGGCGAATGCCGTGCTCCACGAGCTCCGCGAGCGCATCCAGGTGGAAGTGGGCGATCTGGGGCTGCGGCCGCTCGGCAGCCTGCGCTACGAGCAGCCCGCGAGCGGCCTCGTCGTGGCCGGCCGCTTCCGCAGCACCGACGTGGACGAGGTGGTCGAGATCATGCATCGCCACGGCGGCGAGATCGTCTTCAAGCGGGCGGAGTGGCGAAGGCCCCGCCCGCTCTCACGCGGCAGCGAGCGCGCGAGCGCCCGCTGCGAGTGGTCTACGCGCCTGCGTAGGTGACCGCGTCGAAGGACTCGAAGCGGAAGCGATCGAGGTCGACTCGCCCGGAGATGCCGGGCACGATGCCGTCGCTGGTGTACTGCCAGAACGTCCAGGACTTGCCGCCCCAGTTGTCGCCCGGCACGGACGGGTTGCCGGTGTTCCAGTGGGCGACCCAGAGCATGGTGTAGCCGTTGTCGGCGAACCAGCGAGTGTTGCTCAGGTTCTCGCGCCAGAAGCTCGGGCTGGCGTAGATCATCGGCTTCACGCCGAGCCGGTCGTTGACGCGTCCGACCCAGGCCTTGACCCAGTTGATCAGCGCCGCGTCGCCGAGGCCGCCGGTGCGCTCGAGGTCGAGCGTCGGCACGATCATTCCGGGCACGTAGCCGCTGGTGTCGACGAACCAGTCCGCCTCGGTGACCGGGTTGTTCGACCCGGGCCGGGCGAAGTGGTAGGCGCCGAACTTGATGCCCTGGCTCATCGCACCGGCCTTGTTGCGATCGTACGAGTCGTCCTTGTAGCCGATGCCCTCGGTCGCCTTGGCGATCGCGAAGCGTTTGCCGGCGCCGCGGACCATGCCCCAGTTGATCGTGCCCTGCCAGTGCGAGACGTCGATGCCCTCGACGTAGGCCGACGTCGTCGCGGTGCGGAACAGGCCGCTCGCCGCGAAGACCTCGGGCACGCCGAAGAGCGAGCTCACGCTCTGACCGCTGACCTCGGTGATGCGGTACCACTCGTCGCCGGCAACGGTCGCGGGACAGTCGGCCTCCCAGGACCCGCCGCTGACCGCGTCGGCCGCGGTCACGACCGTGTTCTCGTTGATGATCGACGTCGTGTCCGCGTCGGTCGTCGGACCGGACCGCAGTCGGACCTCGCAGTTGCTGATGACGTCGGTGGTGCTCGGGGTCGGCGTCGGGGTCGGGGTGGGCGGGGGCGGCGGCGGTGGCACCGGCTTGAAGAGGCCCTTCGCGACGAACACCGACCAGCGGTGGAAGAGCTTCTTGGTGCTGACGCCGTTGATCGCGGTGATGCGCAGCCAGTAGCGGCTCGTGATCGCGCCGCCGCAGTGGGTCGAGTACTGCTTGCCCTTGACGGTTCCGACCGTCCGGACGACGGCACCGGTCTTGATGATCTTCAGCGTGCGCGCATCGGTATTCGGCCAGAGCCGGACGCGCGTGTCGCACTTGGCAGTCCACTTGAGCGTGGCCGCGTCGGCCTCGGTCGCGAGGCTTGGCAGGACGACGAGCGCGGCAAGCATGGCCACCACGAGTGGCAGCCAGGAGCGGTGGACCCTTCGGTGCATCGCGACATCCCTCCCGGGTGGTGTGAGCTCAGTCCGGAGCGGCGATCCCGCGTCGGACGACCCGACACCGGATGTCTGTCGACCCTGCCGGCTGGGACCTCGGCGGAGTCGGGGGCGCTGAGCGCTGCGACCGGGCGCTTACAACGGCATGATGGGAAGACGCTTCCCGAGTGTCTCTAGCCTTACAGTCCTACCCCAGACCGACCACGGCGAAGGACCAGGACCGTGACTACGAGGATGCCGAGCAGCGCGGCGCCCAGGCCGGCTGCGACGGCGGGGTCGAGGTCGGCGACGGGTGAGGCATCGATGGGTGCCGAGCTCGCGCCCGGGGCGGATTCCCCGGGGGCCGGCGACGCCCCCGCGGGCCCCGCTGGCGAGGCGGCCGGGGTCGGCTCCGCGATGGGTGACGCGCCAATGCTTGCCTCGGCGCTCGCATCCGGCGACGCCTCGAGCGACGCCAGGGCAGAGGGCTCGCTGGAGTGGGCCGGGTTCCTCGTCGGACGGGGCGTGACCGCCGGCACGACCGCGGTCGTGTAGTTCGCCCACAGGTACTCGCGGGTGGTGACCCCGGACGCGTGGATCGCCGCGGCCAGGTCATGGCCCACGTAGCGGTAGTGCCACGGCTCGCTCGAGTAGCAGCTCAGGTCCTGCGCCCTCGCCGGGTAGCTCCGGATGAAGCCGTACTCCCAGGCATGCACCCGCATCCACTTCCCGGCGGGCGTCTGCCCCCACGAGCCGCTGAGCGTCGCGTCCGGCGGATCGCTGCGGAAATCGATCGCGAGGCCGAGCTGGTGCTCCGAGTGGCCCGGGCGTGCCGAGACCTTCAGGGCGCCGGCGTAGCCGTTGATATCGACCCAGTGCGCGAAGGTCGCGACCTGGTCCTGGTAGCTCCGGTAGGCGCTCGCGACGCCGAGCGGGTTGCCCGCCGCCGCCGCCGCCGCGGCCAGCGCGGTCAGGTCGTCGAGCATGACCGCCCGGACCTTGCCGTGACCGGCGAGGCCGGCCTGGGCCACGGAGACGAGATCCGGGGGCACGTAGCCCCTGGGGACCCGCAGGATCGTGTCGACGAGCGTGGTCGCCCAGTCGTCGTAGCCGCGCGGCGTCGTCATGACGTCGTCGTAGCGGCAGGCGGGCAGCGCGCCGAGGCCGCGCACCTCGACCGGGCTCGGGCCGGGGTGCACGCCAGCCAGCACGAGCAGCGCCAGGGCAGCGGCAAGCGCGCCACGGCGCACGAGGGAAGGCATCCGCGGGGAGCGTAGGGGCGGTTCGGGGGCCCCGCAACCGCCGACCCGACGCAGGGCGCCGGTACCATCGGGTCGATGAGCCCATCGGGCCCCACGCCACGCACCGTCGTCGTCGACGGCCGGACGTTCGAGCGGATCCCGATTCGCACTCCCGTGCTCATGCCCGGCAACGACATCGCCGTGGTGATCCGCGAGCATGCGGGGCCGCACCTCCAGCCCGGCGACACCGTTGTGCTCTCGGAATCCGCGGTCGCGATCATGCAGGGCCGGGCGCGAGATTGGCGGACGATCCACCCGACCCGCCTCGCCCGCGTCCTCTCCGAGCGGGTCACCAAGACGGCCTGGGGCACCGGGCTGCGCAGCCCCTATGCGATGCAGTACGCGATCGAGCTGACGGGCGTCCCGCGGATCCTGCTCGCCGGCGGGGCCCACCTCGTCGGCCGCCTGCTCGGCAAGAAGGGCTGGTTCTACCTCGTCGCGGGCCTCAATGCCCGGATGATGGACGCCGAGCACACCATGGGCATCGCCGAGTTCTACGAGTGCTGCATCCCCGCGCCCCACGATCCGCCGGGCACCGCCCGCGCCCTCAAGGCCGCGACGGGCTACGACATCGCGATCTGCGACATCAACGACATCAACCCCGCCTGGTGCGTGGCGAGCACCCTGCCGAAGGACCGGGCCCGGCTCCTCGAGCGCAGCTTCGACGACAACCCGCTCGGCCAGGACGACGAGCAGACCCCGATCGGCATCTGGCGCGAGGTGGCGGCCGGCTGACCCGGGTTCGTTCGGCGACACCTTCGATGCACCGCCGGCGAAGCAATCGTGACGAGGTTCGGCCGAAGCACGTCGACCTGCACGGCTGGCGGTGCAGATTTGGACGTGGTTCATGTCCAAGGCCCCCCGACGGGCAGAACAGGGCGCCGCGCCGGCCCAACCTCGTCGAAATTGCACCGTCAGCAGTGCAACCGGGCCGGTGATGGCCGCGGTGCAGCCGGGCCGGTGATGGCGCAGTGCAACCGGGCCGCCCGTGCTCTTGGCCGTCGGTGCGGTGGACGCTTTCCCACGGTACCGATACCCTTCGGGCCTGATGCGCCACCTCCAGCCCTTGACCTGCGCGTGTAGCCGGCGAGCGTCGGCTGCGGCCGGGTTCGGGCGCGTCTGAGGACGAGCCGCACAACCCTTCCGGGCCGGCCTCGCTGATCTCGGCCTCCCTCGCGAGGCTCGGCCGGCGCCCACGCTTGATGGCATCGGTCCCTCGCGACCCTTCCCGTCCGAGAGGTTCGCCCGATGTCATCGTTCGCCACGCCCGCTCCACCCAGTGCCCCGCGCCTGATCGATCCCCGCGGTCATCGTTTCGGGGCCGCCGTCTCGGTTGCCGTGCTCGTCGTCGCGTATGCGCTGAACCTGCCGATCGCGATCCCCGCGATCGGGCTCGCGCTCGGCGTCAGTGCCGCCTTCGGGACTCGCTACTCGGCGCTCGGCCGGCCGTGGCCGCTGGTCCGTCGGGCGTTCAGGCTCGGCCAGCCGCGCGAGCTCGAGTCGGAGGTGCCACCGCGTTTCGCGCAGGCCCTCGGGACTGGCGGCCTCGGCCTGGCGACCCTCGCACTTGCGGCCGGGGCTTTGACCGGTGCCGCCCTCGCAACCTCGATCGGCTGGCTCCTCGCCGGGATGGTCGCCGCGCTCCAGCTGCTCCTCGCCGCCACTGGCTACTGCCTCGGCTGCCGGCTCTACCGATTGCGCTGGTACGCCCCGCGCCTCTTCGATCGGATCGTCCGAACCGCCATCTAGCAATCAGGAAAGGATTCATGCCATGACCGCCTACGCCAACGACGTCCTGGTCGACGCCGACTGGGCCGCCGAGCACATCGATGACCCGAAGGTCCGCTTCGTCGAGGTCGACGTCGACACGTCCGCCTACGCCGAGGGCCACATCCCGGGCGCCGTGGCCTGGAACTGGACCAGCCAGCTCTCCGACGGCGTGCGCCGCGACATCATCAGCCGCGTCGAGCTCGCGAAGCTCCTGAGCGAATCCGGCATCGACGACGGCACCACCGTCGTCCTCTACGGCGACAACAACAACTGGTTCGCCGCCTGGGCCTACTGGCAGCTGCGGCTCTTCGGCGTCGAGAACGTGAAGATCCTGAACGGCGGCCGCAAGCTCTGGCTTTCGGAAGGCCGGCCGACCTCGACCGACGTTCCGACCTTCGCGCCGACGGGCATCGAGCTGTCGACCGCCGACTTCAGCCACCGGGCCTTCCGCGACGACGTCCTCAAGCAGGTCGAGTCGGGCGGCGCGCTCGTCGACGTCCGGTCGCCCGCTGAGTACAGCGGCGAGCTCCTCGCGCCGGCGGCCCTGCCGCAGGAGGGCGCCCAGCGCGCCGGCCACGTCCCCGGCGCCGCGAACATCCCGTGGGCGACCGCCGTCCGCGAGGACGGCACCTTCAGGGACGCCGAGGAGCTCCGCGAGCTCTACGCGGCGAAGGGCATCACCGAGGACCGCGACGTCATCGCTTACTGCCGCATCGGCGAGCGCTCCAGCCACACCTGGTTCGTGCTCCACGAGCTGCTCGGGTTCCAGCGGGTCCGCAACTACGACGGCTCGTGGACCGAGTACGGCAGCCTCGTCGGCGTGCCGATCGAGAAGTCCGTGCCTGCCCTGGTCAGCTAGGGCGGACGCGGCTCAGAGGGCCAGGGACCACCTTGAAGTCCGAGTCTCGCGGTCGCAGCCGAGGCTAGGATGGCCTGACCATGACCGACGTCCCCCAGCCGCAGGCTGACGCCGTCGCGCGATATCTCATCCTGATCGACATCTCCGGGTACACCCGCTTTCTGGGTGGGGTCGAGGCGACGCATGGCGACGACTTCAGGGCCGGCCTGCCCGCGGGCTACCGCGCGCTCGGTGAGCTCCTCCAGCGCGTGGTCGACGGCCTGTCACCCCACTTCGAGCTCGTCAAGGTCGAGGGCGACGCGGTCTTCGGGGCGGCCACCGGCGAGATGCTCGACGGCCGCGGGACGGCGGTCATCGGCCACCTCGGTGACCTCTACCGGACGTTCCTCGAGCGACGCGACGTCCTTGCGGCGACCGCCAGCGACGACAAGTGCACGGCCTGTTTCGCGATCGGCCAGCTCGACCTCAAGGCCGTCATCCATCGCGGTGTCGCGGTCCGGCAGGCGATGGGCGGCGTGGCCGACCTGGTCGGTCCCGCGGTCAATGTCGCGCACCGGCTCCTGAAGAACACCGTCCGCGACCGGATCGGCTACCGGCCGTACGTGCTCATCACCGAACCGGCGGCCTCGAACCTCGGGCTGGCCGAGGCTGGTCTCGCCCACCGCGAGACCTACCCGGACGTCGGGTCGATCGACGCGAGGATCGTGGATCTGGCGGAGAGCGCGGGCATCGTCCCGATGAGCTGGCCGCCGCCGCCAGCGGGCTCGGAGGCATGGCCGGAGCTCAGGATCTCGCGCTGAAGCGAGTCGCCATCGCGGAGCTCTCTGGCGCGCCCGGAGGGATTCGAACCCCCGACCCTGTGGTCCGAAGCCACATGCTCTGGTCCGCTGAGCTACGGGCGCGCGAAGCGGTAGGGTAGCGCACGATATCGGCACGACCGGGACTCGATGGAGGCGACAGGCCATGGCGAGCGGCAGCGGCACGAAGGCGGACCCGTGGGTGCTCAAGACGCCGCCCGGGACGTCCGACTACCTCATGTTCATCGATGAGGCCGGCGATCCGCCGGCGATCGTCTGCCAGGTCGGCTCGACGACGCTGAAGTACGACAAGCGCGCGATCGACGACCTGCATGCGATGCTCAAGGCCCACGGCGACTGGATGGACCTCGGTGCGGCCGACGAGCAGAAGGACGCCAAGCCGGGCACGGTCGAGGCCTGGGGACGGGACGCCGCGAACCCCGTCGGCGGCTGGTACGGCCTGCGCAAGGGCTATCGCGGCAGGTTCGGGATGTACATGCCGCCGCTCATGGAGGCCCTCGGCCTGGCCGAGCTGACCCACGACGCCAAGAACAACCGGATGCGGGCCAGGTAGGGAGCCCTAAAGGCGGAGCCCGCGCGCCGCCGAGAAATAAAGGCGCGGCACCCGTTCGAACTGCAAGTCTTCTGGATGGCGGCAGCGTCCGCCGTCCCTAGGTTGGTCTCCATCGACCTCCGCCCGGAGGCCAGTCAGGAAGGGAGACCCGCCGTGAACATCGATCCTCGCACGTACCTCTGGATGCACGAGCAGGAAATCCAGCGGACGATGCGCGACAACGCACTCGCCAAGAGCCTGAAGGAGAGCCAGGCCAAGCGCGAGGGCTACCCGGCCAGCCCGTTCCGGGCGAACCGGATCCGCACCGGCCTGCACAGCCTGCAGCGCGTCCTCCGGCCGTCGGGCACCGGGAGTGCCTAGGTCGGGCCTGATCCAACCCGAAGAAACCGACGAGGCGCTTCGACCCACGGGGATGGTCGAGGCGCCTCGTAGAATCCGGCCGATGGCTCGGCGCCTCTCGAGCCCGGTATTCATCGGCCGATCCAGGGAGCTCGCGTCGCTCCTCGGAGCGGCGGATGCTGCCGACGGCGCCCGGGCCTCCCTGCTCCTCCTCGGCGGGGAGGCGGGCGTCGGCAAGAGCCGCCTCATCGCCGAGCTCGTCACCGACCGCCGGGCCGCCGGCTGGCTGGTCCTCGAGGGGATGACCATCGCCGCCGGCTCGGAAGGGCTGCCCTTCGAGCCGGTCATCGGCGCGCTCCGCTCCGCCGTGCGCGAGCTCGGCAGCGCCCGCGTCGTGGAGCTCGCCGGCCCCAGCCTCGCCGATGTCGCGCGGCTCGTCCCGGAGCTCGCGACGGCGACCGACCACGTGCCACTGGCCCTTACCCAGGCCGAGTGGCTCCAGGTGCGGACGTTCGAGGGCATCCTGGACCTGCTGGGCCGGCTCGGGAAGGCGGCGCCGGTGCTCCTCGTGATCGAGGACCTCCACTGGGCCGACCGCTCGACGCGCGACGTGTTCGCCTTCCTCGCCCGCAACGTCCGCGACGAGCGTCTCCTGATCGTGACGACGTTCCGCACCGACGAGCTGCATCGGCGCCACCCACTCGTCGGCTGGCTGGCGGAGGTCGAGCGCCTGCCCCGGGTCGAGCGGCTCGACCTGGCACGGTTCGATCGCCAGGAGCTCGCGGACCTGCTCCGCGGGATCCTGGGCACGGACGTCCCCGGCGAGCTCGTCGACTCGATCGCGAGGCGGTCGGACGGCAACGCCTTCTTCGCCGAGGAGCTCGCGTCACGGCTGGACGAGACGGGTCGGGGCCGCCTGCCGGGCACAGTTCGGGAGATCGTCCTGGGCCGGCTGGCGACGCTGAGCGAGCCGGCGGTGCGGCTGGTGGAGGTGGCGGCAGTGGCGGGCCGGGAGGTCGACCACGAGCTGCTGTCCTCGGTCGCGGACATGCCTGCCCCGGAGATCCTGCCGGCGCTCCGGGAGGCGGTGTCGAGCAGCCTCCTCGTGGCGGTCGCCGACCACGGCCTGGAGCGCTACCGGTTCCGGCATGCGCTGGTCCAGGAGGCCGTTTACGACGACATGCTGCCGTCGGATCGGCGGCAGCTGCACGGTTCCTACGCCCGCGCCATGGCCGCCGCCGCCACGCCGCCCGGGCCCGCGTCCGCGAGCCGCCTCGTCGAGCTGGCTCATCACTGGTCGGCGGCGCAGGAGCCGGTCCGGGCGCTCGGCGCCGCGGTGGAGGCTGCCGACGCAGCGCGAGGGACCTTCGCGTTCGCGGAGGCCGCGGCGCTGTACGAGCGGGCCACCGAGCTGTGGGACCTCGTGCCGGCCGGAGACCGCCCGGCCGACCGCGACATCGCGGACCTGTTCGACCAGGCGTCGGCGACCGTGGCACTCGTGGGCGATCCGGCCCGGGCGATGTCCCTGGCGGAGCGCGCGATCGACGAGCTGGACCGCATCGGCGCCGCCCCGGAGCGGCGGGCGGCCGCCCTGGAGCGGCTCGGTCGGGCGGCGTGGCTCTCGGGCGACGGCACGCGCAGCATCTCCGCGCTCGAGGAGGCCGTGGCGATGCTGGACGGGGCGCCGCCCTCCGTCGAGCACGCCCGCGTCCAGGCGGGCCTGGCGGCGAACCTGATGCTGGCCGGCCGGCCGCGGGATTCGGCGCCCGTCGCGGAGCGAGCCATTGCCCTCGCCCGTGAGGTCGACTCGCGGGGCATCGAGGCGCACGCCATGTCGACGCTCGGCGTCGACCTCGGCTCGATGGGCCGGATCCGCGACGCGGTGGCCCTGCTCGAGCAGGCCCTCGCGATGGCCGAGGAGATCGGCGACCCGACCACGATCGGCCGCACCTACGCCAACCTCGGCACGGTCCTCCAGATGGGCGGGGAGCTCGGCCGCGCCCTCGAGGTCTACACAGCGGGCATCGAGTCGAGCCGGCGGCACGGCAACGCGCGGACCTTCGGCACCTTCCTGACGATCAACGCGGCAGGCGAGCTGCTGCTCCTCGGGCGCTATGACGAGGCTGCGGACCTGCTCGCCCGCGCGGAGGCGCCAGGGCTGCTGCCGGGCATCGCGACGATCCACTTCCACATCACCCGGGCGGAGCTGCGGGTCCGGACCGGCGATCTCGATGGCGCAAGCTCGGACCTGGCCATCGCCCGGGATGAGGCCGCCTCGATCGAGGACGTCCAGTTCGCGGGTGACCTCGAGGGCGTGACCGCCGAGCTCGAGCTCGAATCGGGCGCGCCCGAGCTGGCGATGGAGGCCGTCCGGCGCGGCTTCGAGCGCATCGGCGCCGGCTTCGATCCGCGGATCCTGGGCCCGCTGGCCCTGTTCGGGCTCCGGGCGGCTGCCGACGTCGCCGTCGGTGCCCGGTCGGGGCGGGACAAGGCCGGTGCCGAGGCAGCCGTCGCCGCGGCGGAGTCGTTCCTCGCTCGCTACGGCGCCGCCGTCGGCAGTCTCGAGACGCCCGACGAGATGGCGGCCGGCGAGCTGGCCTGGGTCGATGCGCTCCTGCGGGCCGAGCTCGGCCGGGCGCGCGGCGCGGACGACGCGGAGGCGTGGGCCGCCCTCCGTCCCGCGCTCGCCGCCCGCCCGACGCCCCACCTGGAGGCGTACGTCCTGTGGCGCCAGGCGGACGCGGCCGATCGCGCGTCGACCGAGGCCGCCGCCGCCGCGCTCCGGGACGCGCTCGTGATCGCCCGTCGCATCGGCGCCGTGGCATTGGCCGGCCGAATCGAGGCCCTCGCCCGTCGCCGTCGGATCGACCTCGCCCCGGCACCCGGCGCCACACCCGCGCCGCCCCTGCCCACGGGGCCGACAGACCCGTTCGGGCTGACGAGCCGGGAACGCGAGATCCTGCGGCTGCTCGCGGAGGGCTACTCGAACCGGCGCATCGCGGAGGCGCTGTTCATCACCGAGAGCACGGCCGGCGTCCACGTGTCGAACATCCTCGGCAAGCTCGGGGTCGCGTCGCGAACCGAGGCGGCGACGACCGCCGTGCGCCTCGGGCTGGATCGCCCCGACGCGGCGGCCGGAACGGACGCGGGCTAGGCGCTCGTCCGCACCCGCCGGTAGCGGCGCCCGATGAGGGCATACGCGGGCACGCGGCCCAGGGCGCCGGCGAGCGGAATCTCGCTCCCGTCGCGGCCCTCGACGGCGAGCCGCCGGTCGTCGCCCGGGCGGGCGTCGACGATGGCCAGGTCGATCGCGACCCGGCCCGGCTCGTCCGACCCGAGCCCGGCAATGTCCTCCGACGGCTCGAAGCCCGGCTCGTAGGTCGCGCGAATCTCCGCCTCCGCGCGCCAGCCCGGCCGGCGCAGCAGGATGCCGCGCCAGCCGTCGGCCACGGCCTTCGCGACGCGGCCCTTGCCCGGGCCGCCACGAACGCCCCCTGAGAGGACGTCCTCGCCACGGGCCCAGCGGGCCGCCTGGTGCAGCAGGGCGTACTCGTCGAGGTCCACGTAGTCGGCGAGCCGGTCGGCCGGCGAGTCGTCCCCGAACAGCGCCTCGATCGCGGGCTGGAAGACCTCGCCAAGGTCGAGGTCGATCGCCCGAACCGTCCGATGGAAGTACACCGACTGGTGGAGCAGGAGCCGGCCGCCGAGGAAGCCTTCCAGCGCGGCAATCCCCGGCTCGTACAGCGTCAGCCCGCGCTCCGAGATGAACGCGTAGCGCCGCAGCCGCTCGACGTCGATGCCGACGCGGACCCCGGTGAAGAACGCGTCGCGCCGCACGTAGTCGAGGTTGTCGACCGTGAAGACCCCGGACAGGAGGGGTTGCAGCAGGCGGACCCAGGCGGGCATGGAGGCGTCGGTCAGGGGCGGCTTCGAGATCAGGAACGAGACCCAGCGCGGATCGATCGTCTCGTCGGAATCGAAGGCGTCGCGCTCGGGCGTGGCACCCGGCGCGCGGCGCAGCGCCCGGATCAGCGAGCCCAGCTCGCGCTCGATGATGAGCTGGCTCAGGTCCTCGTGGGACAGGCGCTTGCCGGCGCGGCGGGCATCGTCTGGCGCGGGGAACGCCGCGAGCACGCGATCGTCGAAGAAGTGGGCGAACGGCCCGTGGCCGACGTCATGGAGGAGCCCCGCCACCCGCAGCGTCTCGACGACGAGGCCCTCGGACGGCAGCGGCTCCCCGGGCGCGAGCGCCGGCAGGACCGTCCGCAGCGAGGGCAGGAGCGCCCGCGCCCACAGGCCGGCCTCGTGCATGACGCCGAGGCCGTGGGTGAACCGCGAGTGCTCTGCTGTCGGGAAGACCCAGCGCGCGCTCTGGAGCTGGCTGATCCGGCGGAGCCGCTGGAGCCAGGCCGTGTCGAGGAGGTCGTCCTCGGCGGCATCCTCGTCGGGCAGCCCCGCGGCCGCCGACTCGTCACGCGCCAGGCGCTTGGTCAGCTCGAGATAGCCGTGGATCGGGTCGCTGATGAGGTTGACGGCGGCGAAGGGGTGGCGCGCCACGCGACCAAGGATACGGGCGGGCGCGCCCGCGGCGACGCTAGCCGGCGACCTCGCCGGCCGCCCACGTCGAGTGATCGGAGCTGCGATACGCAACCCCAAGGCCGATCCGATGGAAGCTCCGGCTCATCAGGATTGCCCAGTGGGTCGAGCTGCCCTTCCAGCCGTTGTAGATGCTCCTCGCCGCCTGGTAGCCCCACGGGTAGGTCGTGTAGGCGAGCACCTCGCCACACGTGCCGAAGTCGATGTTGTAGCTGCGGAAGACGCACGACAGGCAGGACGCGTGCTGCATCTCCCTGGTCCGGGCCATCGAAGCGGCCTTATCGCCGGCGACCTCGGTCAGCTTCGCGCCGACGGTGAGTGGCGGGACGCCACGGTTGGCGCGGGCGCTGTTGATCCACTTCACGAGCAGGCTTTCCATGTAGGAGGCGGTGCTCGCGGCCGCGGGGGCGGGGTGGGCGGCAGGACCGACGGCGAAGCCGGCGAAGGCCACGAGGGCTGCGACGAGCAGCAGGCTCGCTCTGGCGGGGCGCGGGGATGTGACAGACATGGCGCGCATCGTCACGGGGACCTCCTCGTTCGAGAACCCGAACGAATGTCCTGTTCGGACCTATGGCGTTGCGTCAGAGCAACGAGTCGCTGGGGGTTGACTGGGGCGCTGGGGCGCTTCGGTCAGCGTTCGGGCGCTTCTGTCAGCTGGCGCTGGGGGCGTCAGCGGTAGCGCGCGAGGGCTCGCTCGTGGATGTCGCGGACCTGGGTCCGCAGGTCCAAGGGGTGGAGAACCTCCACGTCATCACCCCAGGACAGGATCCAGAGCCGGATCTCGATGATCCCGCTCACTGTCGAGCGCCAGCGCAGGGTACCGTCCGGCAAGCGCTCTGTCCGCTGGAGGGGGTGCCAAACCGTTTCAGCCACACGGTCGGCCACGCTCGGCGAGAATTGCAAAACAATCTCAACCGCGGGCTGGTCCGCGATGATGTCCCACCCGCGGCGCAGGTCGCGCTCGAGTGACGCCTCCTCCGGGGGCTCGAACGATCGAGGCGTGACCCGGACCTCCCGGATGCGCTCGATCTTGAACGTCCGCATGGCGTTCCGGTCCTCGTCCCAGCCGATCAGGTACAGGGCATGGGTCTGCAGCGACGGCTCGATCAGGAACGGCCGGACGGTCCGTCGCGAGCGCTCGCCGGCCCGCCCCTCGAACGCCGCGCCCTCGTACTCGATCTCGACGACGCGCCGCTCCGCCCAGGCCCGGGTCAGCTGCCGGACGTGGTCGATGAAGTCGGGGTCCAGCGGGGCGTCCTGGAGGATGTCGAGGCTGCGGGCGACGTGCTCGCGAAGGGTCTCGGGCAGGTTTGCCGCCAGCTTCTCGAACGCGGAGCCGAGGTCGGGGTCGTACTTGTCGGCGTAGCGAACCATGAGCCGCGCGCCGAGGAAGACGGCCATGGCCTCCGAGAGCGTCAGCTTGAGCGGCGGCAGGAACGCCGATTCGAGGATCCCCCAGCGACCTTCCTCGGACCAGGTGGGCAGGCCGACCTCGCCGTCGAGCGCCTTCAGGTCGCGGTAGACGTTGCGGACCGACATGCCCAGCCGCTCGGCGATGTCCTTTGGGCGCATCCCGTCCGGGTGGGCGACGAGGAGGCTGGCGACACGCATCAGCCGCGCCGTCCGGTCGCGCTTGGCGCTGCCGCGGTCGAGGTCGTCGACGTCGTCCATCGCGGGCGAGGTTAGCCCCGCGAGCGCACAAGTACCGGCGCGGTCGGTACCGATGGGTCATCGCGACCGGACTCCACCGAACCGACCATCCCCTCACCGAACCGACCGGGCCCGCCGGTCGGCCGAACGGTCTGCAGGCGTGGAACGCAACGGCTCGATGGAACGCCAGTCCGAGTCCACGGAACGGCCGGTCTCGGCCAGCCTGAAGGCAACCTATCGCGCCCTCCTCGCCCGGGGCCTGGAGGCCGGGGAAGCGGCGAATCTCACCGCGTTCCTCCACGGCCTCCCGAGTGCCGGGGTCAAGTGGTCGCTGGCAGAGGTCGAGTCGATCATCCAGCGCCGCATCAGCCACGCCGCCGAGGTTCGGGCCGCCGCGGTTGCCGCGGTGGCGGCAGTCGCAGCCCCGGTCGCGGGGCCGGCGCCGCGGAGCCGCCGCCCGGCCAGCCACCCGAAGCCGGCCCGCGGCAATCGACCCGGCTCCACGCACGTCATCGATCCGCCTTCGGCCTGAGCCTCCTCTTCGAACGCTCCCGCGAGCAGAGGTCTCCTCCCCTCCGCTCGATAGAGACGGCGCCCACCTCCTCCGGGCGCCGTCTCTTTGCGCTCCGCCAGCTTCCGGCCATCGCTTCGTTGGTGTCTGCGCGCGGTCGCTTGCGCACCTTCAAGTGCGCGCGCGACCGTGCTCGACACCGCCTTGCGCTGACCGAAATCTGGCGGAGCGCATCGAATCGATCGTCTCGGCGGGTACCATCCCGGTCCGATGCGGCCGTTCATCAGCTTCCTTACCGATTTCGGGCCGGACTCCGCGGCGGCGGTGTGCCGTGGCGTCATGCTCTCGATCGCGCCGGACGTCCGGATCAACGACATCAGCCACTCGGTCCGGAAGTACGCGATCCGCGACGGCGCGTTCCTGCTCGCCTCCTCGCTGCCATGGATGCCGGTCGGCGTCCACGTGGCGGTGGTCGACCCGGGCGTCGGCACCCCTCGCCGGCCGATCGCGCTGCTGACCGGCCGCGGCGACGTCCTCATCGGGCCGGACAACGGCCTCCTCGTCACGGCCGCGGAGGCGCTCGGCGGACTCCGGGAGGCGCGCCTGATCGAGAACCGGGCGTGGATGCTGGAGCGCACCAGCAGCACGTTCCACGGTCGCGACATCTTCTCGCCCGTCGCCGCGCACATCGCCACGGGCGGTGACTACGCCCAGGTCGGTTCGCAGGTCCCGCTGGACTCGCTGGTCGTCATCGAGTTTCCCGAGCCGCAGGTCCGCGACGGCGCCCTCGAGAGCGTGATCGTCTACGTGGACTCCTTCGGCAATCTCCGCCTCGCGGGCGCTGCCGACGACCTGGAGCGCGCGGTCGGTGAGCTGGGTCCGGGCCGCGTCCTCGAGCTCGAGTTCGCCGCAACGAGCGGCTCGGACGCGATCCTGGAGACGGCGACCTGGACCCGCACCTTCGGCGACATCCCGAAAGGCCGGCCGCTGCTCTACGAGGACTCGTCGGGCCGCCTCGCGTATGCCGACAACCAGGCCGACGTGGCCCGCCGCCTCGGCGTCGGCGTCGACCTTCCAGTCACGATCCGACCGGCCTGACCAGGGGATCGGCGATGGCCGAGCCGATCGTCGAGATCGAGAACCTGACCTTCCGCTATCGGCGGGCGACCGAGCCCGCGCTTCGCGATGTCTCGGTGACCGTGCACCCGGGCGAGGTCCTCCTCGTCGCGGGCCCGTCCGGGTGTGGCAAGAGCACGCTCATCCGGTCCATCAACGGCCTGATCCCGCACGCCTACCCTGGCGAGCTGGCCGGCACGGTCCGGCTCGAGGGCACGCCGACGGTCGAGCTCAAGCTGCGCGACATCGCGCGGCACGTCGGGACCGTCCTCCAGGACCCCGCCAAGCAGATCGTGTCGGCCTCGGTGGAGGCGGAGCTCGCCTTCGGGCCAGAGAATGTCGGCCTCGACCGGCTCGAGATTCGACGGCGCATCGACAGCGTCGCGAAGCGGACCGCGATCGAGCACCTGCTGGGCCGGCAGACCGCCGCGCTGTCCGGCGGCGAGCGCCAGCTCCTGGCCATGGCCGGGATCCTGATGATGGCGCCCCGGCTGTTCGTGGTCGACGAGCCGCTGGCCAATCTCGACCCGGCGTCCGCCGCGCGGCTGCTCGCGCTCCTGCGGGCGCTCGTCGACGAGGGCGCCGCCGTCGTGATCGTCGAGCACCGCGTCGAGGAGGCCCTCGATCTCCGGCCGGACCGCGTCCTGTACCTCGAGGACGGAGCCACGCGCTACCTCGGCCCCGTGGCCGGGTTCCTCGAGATCGCCGATCCCTCGGCGGTGAAGCTGCCGTTCGAGGTCATCCTCGAGCAGGCCCGCCGACGCGCGCGCGAGCAACCGGCGGGCGAGCGCGGCGACGGCACCTCGCCCTCCGGCTCGACCAACGGCAGCGAGCGCGGCGCCAAGGGCGGCAGCGCGGGCGGCGACGGTCGTGGCGGGGATGCGCCGCCTCGCCTCGAGTTCCGCGGCGTCCACGCGGGCTACCCGGGCCGGGACGTGCTCCGCGGCATCGACGTCGGCCTCGCGGCTCGCGAGGTCGTGGCGGTCCTCGGCCCGAACGGCTCCGGCAAGACCACCCTCTTCCGGACCGCGATGAAGCTCCTGCCGGCGAGCGCCGGCGAGATCAGGGTCGATGGCCGATCCATTGCCGACCGGACCGTCGCCCAGCTGGCGACGGTGTTCGGCCTCGTGTTCCAGAGCCCGAGCCAGATGCTGTTCGCGCGGACCGTGCTCGAGGAGCTGACCTTCGGGCCGAAGAACCTCCGCCGCCCGCTCGAGGACCACGAGCGGATCGTGGCCGACGCGCTCCGCCGCACCGGCCTCGACGCCCTCGAGGACATCCGCGAGCGACCCCCGCTCACGCTGTCATTCGGCCAGCAGAAGCGCCTCGCGCTGGCGATCGCGCTGGCCCTCGAGCCGCCGACGCTGATCCTCGATGAGCCCTCCGCGGGGCAGGATCACCGCACCGCCGCTCGGTTCATGGCCGAGGTCATGGCCATCCCGGGCCTCGAGTCGATCTATCTCGTCACCCACGACGTGGATCTTGCATTGACGCACGCGAGCCGTATTCTCCTGTTCCGGGACGGACAGGTCGTCGCCGATGGCCCACCGGCCCTGGTGATCGAGGACGAGGATCGCTGGCGTTCTTGCAACCTGCGCGTGACCACCCTGATGCGCGCCAATGCCCAATGGCGCGCCGCGCGCGAGTTCCTGGACGGCGACGTGCTGGCTCGCCAGCTGGTCGCTGAAGGGGCGACCACAGCTCGTCCGCTGGAAGGAGGGTTCGGCGTCGAAGCTCGCTGAACACTGATCAGCATCGCACTTGGAGGGAACGGATCTACATGTCCACCATGACCATGACCGGTTCCGGCGACAGCCGATCGCTGTGGGTCGTCGACTCGCGGACGATCGTGTACGCCGCGATCGGCGCCGCGCTCTACGGCGTCCTCGGCCTCTTCGACTTCCTGCTCCCCGGAACGACCAACATCGCCATCCGCCCGGCCTTCGGGCTGGTCACGTTCTTCGGCTTCGCGTTCGGCCCCGTCGCCGGCTTCTTCACCGGCTTCGTCGGCAACGCGATCACCGACCAGCTCCACAACTACGGCTTCCTGACGTACTGGAACTGGAGCCTGGCCAACGGTCTCGCCGGCCTCGTCGCCGGCCTCGCCCCGCTCTACCTCGGTCGCATGATGCTCGGCAGCATCAGCAACCGGGCGATCGCCGGCGCCATCGCCGGTGCCGTCGGCTCGGTGGTGGGCTTCCTCTTCATCTTCAGCGACATGTTCGTCGGTGGTCAGAGCTTCGATGCGATGACCACGGCGTACATCACCGTCGTCACCGCCGACGTCATCACCGCGGCGATCCTGACGCCGATCCTGGTCTACGCGTGGGAGCCGGTCAAAGCCAGCCTCGGCCGCTGACCGGTCAGAGCGCGCGGTGAACGTCTCGCCGCGCTTCCTGGGACGGGGGTCGTGGCTCGCCCGCCGCGACCCCCGGGTCCTCGTCATCGCGATCATCGGCTTCTCAGTCGCGATGATCCAGCTGTGGGACATCCGGATCGTGATCCCGATGCTGGCGGTGGCGTTCGGCTATTACCGCCTTGCCGGGATCCGGTTCGCCGACGTCCGTCGGAACTGGATCGGCGCGATCATCCTGATCACGTTCATCGTCACGCTGAACTCCATCCTCACCGGGAATCGGGTGACCGGTATCGCGGTGATCCACGAGTACTTCAAGATTCCGATCATCGGCACGTCGGTGAGCGCCGAATCGCTGATGTACGCGGCGGCGCAGTGGATGCGCTACCTGTCGATGGTCACCGTTGGCTTCCCGCTGGCCTTCTGTATGGCTCCCTCGGACTTCGGCGTGACCTTCGCCCGGCTCGGCATCCCCGAGAAGTTCGCCTTCGGCGTCGACCTGACGTTCCGCTTCGTGCCGTCGCTCGCGGCCGACTTCCAGGAGACGATGGACGCCCAGAAGATCCGCGGCTACGAGCCCGGGCACGGCGGCTCGCCCATCGCCCGCCTGAAGCGGCTCGCGCCGGTGATGACGCCCCTCACGATCGGCGCGATCGCCGGCGCGGAGGACACCATCGACGCGATGGACATGCGCGCGTTCGGGACCGGCAAGCGGACCTGGCTGCGCCACCTGGCCTTCGACCCAACCGATCGGGCCGTGGTGGCCTTCTTCCTCGGCCTGGCGCTCCTCGTGACGATCCTCAACGCGACGACGAGCGTCGGCCAGGTCTGGGTCCCGCCGTTCATGCTCCCCGGCTGATCTCCGGGGCGGACCGCTAGGACGCGGTGGGCGTCGGCTCCGGCGTGGGCGGGCCAGGGCTCGGGGTCGGCGGGTTCTCCTCGTCGACGACCGTGTCCGGCAGGACCACGAGGACCCAGCCGACGCGGATCGTGTTCGGGTCGTAGTTGGGCGACTCGGGATCGAGGCGCGGGTAGGTGCCGCGGTTCCACCAGGCGATCGAGCGAGCCGTCGTCCGGAACTTCTTGGCGATCGAGTTGAGGCTGTCGCCGGTCCTGACCCGGTAGGTGAGGAAGGTCGGGGCGGGGCTCGGCGTCGGGCGGTTGAAGGTCGGCCGCACGGATGGGCCGGTCGATGCCGCCGCGCCGGACGCGGAGGGCAGCACGCTCGAGGTGGTGGGGGCAGGGGCGCCGAAGAGCGCCGGCCCGACGAAGATCGTCCCGACGAGCCCCAGGACGACGACGACCAGGAGCGAGGCCAGCCACGGTGAATCGAGGTTGGATCGGCGCTGGGGCCTTGCGCGCTGCGGGGGCTCGTAGTAGGTCACGGTTCGAGTTTGACGCGCGACGGGCCGATTCGGCGACGCGATTTCCTACGCAGTTGCCGCGAGCGGGTCGATCGGCGTCGGCGCCTGCAGGGTGAACTCGCCGGCGAGGGCCATGCCGTCGGAGGACGTCGCGACCTTGGCGCCGCCGGAGCGCTTGGCCACGAAAAGGGCGCGGTCGGCGGCCAGGAGGACCTCCTCCGGCGTCTCGCCGTCGGCCGGGAACGAGGCGGTGCCCGCCGACGCCTCGAGCGAGCGCGCCCTGCCCGTCCATGAGGAACCCGGCCCGACCACGCTCTTGACCGCGGAGCGGACGCGCTCGGCGATCGGCCCGACCTGGTCGCCCGTCGTCCGCGGCAGCAGCACCGCGAACTCGTCGCCGCCGTAGCGGAAGACCCGGTCGGAATCGCGGCTCGCGGCGACGATCGCGTCCGCGACCTGCCGGAGCAGGACGTTGCCGGCCTGGTGGCCCATCAGGTCGTTGACCGGCTTGAAGTGGTCGAGGTCGAGCATCACCAGGCTGAACGGCTCGCCGCCCGTGATGAGGGCGTCCATGTGCTGGCCGAAGGTGCCGTGGTTCATGAGGCCCGTGAGGACGTCGGTCTGGGCGCGGCGGCGGACGGCCAGGTGGACCTCGGCGTTCTGGAGCGCGATCGCGGCCTGCGCCGCGAAGAGCTGCACCAGCTCGTACTCGTCGTCGGTGAAGACGCGGCCCTCGCCGAGCCGCTCGATCGTGAGGACGCCGATCGGTCCTTCGCGCCCCCGCAGCGGCACGCAGATGATGCTGCCGTGCGTCGGCCCGCCCGGGCCCGGGGCGATGCGATCGTCCTCGAGCTGGTCGTCGATGCGGACCGGCTCGTTGTGGTCGAGGACCCACGGCGCGAGCCCGGTCTCGCCGGCCTGCCACGGCAACATGTAGTACTCGGCGTCGACCCCGCGGGCGATCACCGGCGACAGGGCGCCGAGCTCGTGGTCGAGGAGCTCGATGGCCACGTTGTCCGCCCCCACGACCTCGTTGAGGCGATCGGCGATCGTGCCCAGCAGGATCGGGGCATCGAGCGTGCTCAGGATCGATTCGGTGATGCCGAGCAGCTCGCGCTCGCCGCGGACCATCCGCTCCAGCGCGGTCGACTTCTCGCGCAGCCGTTCGGTCGCGTCGGCGGTCGCCAGGTAGATCTTCGCGTTCTCGAGGGCCACCGACGCCTGGGCCGCGAACAGCTGGGCGAGCTCGAACTCGTCGTCGGAGAAGAGCCGGCCCTCGCCCTTGCGCTCGATCGTCAAGCCGCCGATGGCCCGGTCGCGACCGCGCAGCGGGACGCAGATGAGGCTGCCGTGGGTCGGCCCGCTGGAGCCCTGGTGGACCCGCGGGTCGTCGATCTGGTCGTCGATGCGGACCGGCTCGTTGTGCTCGACGACCCAGCCCGCGAGCTCGACCTGGCCCGGCGACCACGGCCGGAGGTAGCGCTCGGCATCCTCGCCGCGGGCGACGACCGGGTCGAGGTGCCCGGCCTCCTCGTTCAGCAGCTCGATCAGGATGTTGTCCGAGCCGATGAGCTCGCCGAGGCGATCGGCGATCGTTCCGAGCAGGACCGGCGGGTCGAGGGTGGTCAAGATGGACTCCGTCACGCCGAGCAGCTCGCGCTGGCCGCGGACCTTGCGCTCCAGCTCCTCGGACTTCTCGCGGAGCCGCCCGGTGGCGTCGGCGTTGGCCATCGCCTGGGCGGCGAGGCTGGCGTAGATCTCGAGCAGCCGCAGGTCGTCCGGCCGGAACTGGCGCAGCCCGAGCTTCGAGAGCACGAGCACGCCGAGGACCTCGTCCTCGAAGAGCATCGGGGCGAGGAGCATGGATTCGTCCATGTCGTCCTCGGTGCCGGGGATGGTCTGGGCGCGCTCGTCGTTGGATGCGTCGTCGAGCAGCTGCGCGACCCGGTGTTTCGCGACCCAGCCGGTGATGCCGGCGCCGAACCGCACCTTCAACAGGTCGGGCGTCTCGTCGAGGTACTCGCCGACCCGGCCCTGCATCGCCACCGGGATCAGCTCCTCGCCGTAGAGCCGGTAGACGCGGACGTTGTGGTAGTCGATGAGCTGGCGCAGCTCGGTCGCGATGGCGGTGCCGATCTCCGTGACGCTCTTCAGGCGGTTGAGGCGCGCCCCCAGCTGCTGGATGGACTGGAGCTGGGCGGTCCACGTCGCCAGCTGGGCGTAGTTCCGGGCCGCCTTGATCGCCACCGACGCCTGGGTCGCGAGGGCGGCCATCGTCTCGAGCTCGTCCTCACTCCAGGGGTGCGGCAGATCGTGGTAGACGCCCAGGATGCCGAAGGGCTCCGCGCGGTCGCCGTCGAGCAGCGGGGCGATGCAGACGCTGTCGAAGCCCTCCTGGACCACCGCCGCCCGGAGGTTGCCGGCGCGCGGATCCTCGCCGTAGTGCACGGCATACATCGGCCGGCGAGCGGCGATCGCCGAGGTCGCGAGGGACGGGCCGTCGAATGCGGTGACCGCGGAGATCCAGGCTCGGGACAGGCCGCGCGACGCGGCCATCCGGCGCGTGCCGTCCTCCTCGAAGAGGAACGCCGCGATGCGGTCGGCGGCGAAGAGGACCTGGGTGTGGTCGACGAGGCGATCGAGGATCTCGTCGAGGTCGAGGCGGCTGCCGATGTCGCTGGTGACGCGGCGAAGGGCATCGGCGCGCTGGAGCTTGTGGGCGACGTCGGCGGCGGACGCGACGGCGCGGGCGATGCTCCCGACGGACGTCGCCGCGATGCCGATCATCTCCCGCTCCGGCTCGCTGACGTGCTCGGTCGAGCGGCGGACCAGGAGGAGGACGCCCCATGGGTCGCTGTCGCCGGGGATGGCGCAGGCGATCTCGCGGCCGGACTGGTTGGCGACCGAGAGGTCGTGGCCCGGATCGCCCTCGACGCAGATCCCGGGATCGGCCAGCGCGCCCCCGAGCACGCCGTAGGTGGACGGCACCTTCACCAGGCCGCGGCCGGGCGGGCCCGAGACCGCGATGGGCGTGAGCCGGTCGCCGTCGTGACGCCAGGCGGACACGTGCACGGCGCCGAGCCCGTCGCGGATGGCGCGGAGGGCACTGCCGAGCGGGCCATCAGGGTTGGTGAGCGCGTCGCGGATCGCGGAGGCGTTGATGGCGGAGAGCTCGCCGGCGAGGGCCAGCATCGCCCGGTGCTCGGAGACGGAAACGGACGCCTCCTCCATGGAGGCCACGAGGCCGCGCCGACGTGTCGCCGCGCGCTCGTCCAGGCCGGTGATCGGGCCGGAGGCGTCGCTCGCCGAGAGGAATCGGTGGAGGTCGCTCAGCCGGTAGCGGCGGTCACCCCGGGGGTTGATCCGGTAGTAGCGCAGCCGGCCCGCATCGCTCCAGGCCCGGACGGTGTTCGCGTGCACGCCCAGGACCTCGGCCGCTCGGGTCACCGTCAATGTCGCGTCGAGTGGCCGCGGATGCAGCAGGTCCACCTTCGCCAAGCCCAATCGTCCCCCGGAAAGAAACGTGAAGTTGTGGCGCGAGCCTACCTACCCCACATTTCTTTCCAATGGACCGAAAGTACCGGGCTCGTTGGGAAGCCGAATCAGATCACCAGGGGCGGGGCCGGTCCTCCGGTTTGTCGCGCCTCGGGCCGCCGGTGAACCGAACGTAGGCGAGGCTCGCGACCACGCTGACCAGCGCGACGGCGGCGACGCCGAGCAGGGCGAGCAGCGGTGCGCCCACGAGGCCCGGCCCACCGCCGGTCGTGCGCGTGTCGGTCCCGGGACGGATGGTCGGCTCGGGCGACGCGGCGAGGGCGATCGAGGCGCTGCCGAAGAGCAGGTCCAGCACGAACCAGGCCACCGCCGCGATGAGGAGTGCGACCCCCACTGCGAGGAACGCGAGGGCCAAGCGGGAGCGGACCGCGGCGCCGCCCGTGAGGATCCGCATCGCCTCGTCGTCCTCGAGGGTGCTCAGGACCAGTGGCCGCCCAAGCCCCGGCGTCATCGCCAGGCCGCCGCCTGCGGCGCGCATCGGGACGCCCAGCACCGCCGCGTGGTCGACGGTCGACGCCTGCTCGACGACCATCCGGACCGAGGCGTCCTCGGGGACGCTCGACGGCCTGGCCTCGCCCAGGTCCGCGGCGATTCCCTTGCGCTCCCGCGGCAGCACGACGAGGCCCTCGGCAAGCGCTTGACCGTCGACGACGATCGCGTCGAGGCCTTCCCGGACCGCGAAGGGCACGACCTCGACGTTGGACTCGAAGCGGGTCCAGGCCCCGTCGCTGTCGGCGGGCCGCCACTCGTACGTCGTCCGGCGGATCACCAGCGGCCGCTGGTCGGCGTCCTCGAACTCCTGGTCGCTGTCGAGACGGCCGTCCACCCGGACGTAGGGAGCGTCGCCGGCCTCGGCGAGGCGCCTCGCCTCGGCCACGGACACCTTCGGCGCCACCGCCAGCAGCCGCCCGACCCGGGCCCGCGGTCCGAAGCTCCGCTGGATCAGCGCGCCCGCGCCCAGGGCGAGCACGCCCGCAACGGCAAGGAGGAGGGGAGCCACGGCGCCGATCATACGAGGCGCGGAATCTCGGGCCGGGAATCGAAGGGCCCGGAGGAACCTACCCGACACGTGGGCGTTGATGCGATCGCTGCCGTTAGTGTCGCTCGGCCCCTCCGGGCTGGTGCCTACGCTAGGGCCACACGCCACTGTGGGTCAATGCCACCTTTCCACGAGATTCGAGCGACCGGCGCGGCTTGTCCACGACGGGTCCACAGTCGGACCATCGCCTGGCGTGCGTTGGCCGCGCCGGCCGGCCCGCCCGGACGCCCGGTGCCGAGCCCGGGCGCCTAGCCCGCGGCGCGCCCCGTCGCCGGGTCGATCGAGTTGACGCCGCCCCCGTAGCCGGCCAGGACGAGCCGCCCGCCGACGAGGTTCGCCGCGACGACCACGTCGCTGTGGGCGATGCGCCAGGCGACGCTGCCGTCCGCCTCGACCGCGAACGTCTCGAGCTCCGCCTGGAGCACGACGTGGCGCAGGCGCGACGAGGCGAAGACCGCGAGCAGCGGCGTGGCCGAGCGGTGGATCCAGGCCGGCGCGCCGGTCCGCGCCTCGAGGCCGTACGCGTGGAAGCCGTACTTCACGACGAGCTGGCCCGCGGTGTCCCAGAGCTGTGCGGCGGGCTCGTCGTTGATGGTCGACGCGAAGCGCGTGGTCCAGGCGCCCCCAGGGCCGTCGATCCGGAGTTCCGCGCGGCACAGCGCGTCAGGATCATCGGAGACGTCCGTCCCGAGGTCGCGCAGCTCGCCGCCGAGCTCCGAGAGCGCGAACACCGCGTCCGCCTGGCCGGAGCCGCCCCAGCGCCAGCGGGCGCGGAGCCCGCCTGGATAGGTGACGGTCGCGTCGCGCGGCTCGGCGCTCAGCTGGCCTGCTCGACCGGCACTTCGGCGATGGGCGCGACGTGCGCGTCGGCGAGCATGCGCAGGATCGCCGGGGCAACGGGGAAGACGGCGGTCGGCAGGCCCGCGGCTGCCCAGACGACCTCGAATCTCGTCAGCTCGGGATCCATGATCACCCGCGCCCGCTGGGCGTGACCGAAGGGCGGGATGCCGCCGATCGTGAAGCCGGTGAGCTCGTCCGCCTCTCGCGCGGTGGAGCGCCGCAGGTCGCGGCGCCCGATGACCGCGGCGAGCCGCTCCAGGTCGACGCGGTCCGCACCGGACACGAGGCACACGATCGGCTCGAGGGTGGCGTCCTCGCGCGCGGTCACGAAGACCAGCGACTTGACGATCTGCCCGAGCTCGGCGCCCAGCGCGCGGGCGGCGTCGGCGGCCGTATGCGTGGAGTCCGCGAAGACGGTGACCTCGAGGGTCACGCCCTTTCGGGCTGCGGCTTCGAGCACCCGCTGTACGGCGGGGTGCTCGAGGGCGTTGGGCACGGCGGCGAGGATAGCACCGGCCCCTGCCCCGACCCACGGTAGGATCGGCGGCCATGGAGGCCATCGTCTTCGACTGGGACGGCACGCTCATCGACTCGCTGGCGCCGATCTTCGAGGCCAACCTGCGGGTCCTCTCGGAGTACGGCGTGCCCTTCGACGAGGAGCGCTACCGGGCCGCCTACACGCCCGACTGGCGGGTGATGTACCAGCGGCTCGGGCTTCCCGAGGCGGCCCTCGAGCCGGCGGGCACGCGCTGGCTCCAGCTCTATCGGGAGACCGAGCCTGCGGACCTCCTGCCCGGCGCCGCCGCGGCGCTCCGGCGCCTCGCTGACGCGGGGTTCGTGCTCGGGCTGGTCACGGCCGGCGACCAGGACGTCGTGGAGGGCCAGATGGAGCGCTTCGGGATCGCAGGCCTCCTGCCGATCCGGGTCTTCGGTACCGACGACATCGCGGCGAAGCCGCATCCCGACCCGCTCCTGCGCGCGCTCAACCAGCTCCAGCGCGCCGACCGCGCCCACCTGGCCCGGTACGTTGGCGACGTCCCGGACGACATGCGCATGGCCCGCGCAGTCGGGGCGGTTGGGATCGGCATCGAGTCGGCGATCGGGTCGCGGGCGGTGCTCGTGGACGCGGGCGCGACCGCCGTCTACCCGAGCGTCGCGACTTTCGTCGACGTGCTGCTCGACGGCGCCGTGGACACCTCGCGCGGGAGCGCCGCGTGACCCTGCACGCGATCGTCCTCGCCGACGGGGCCGTGCCGAGCCGGGCCAGCCTCGACGCGGCGTGGCCCGGCTGGGAGGCCGGCGCGACGCTGGTCATCGCGGCGGACGGCGGGGCTCGCCACGCGACGACGCTGGACCTCCGTCTCGATCGCTGGGTGGGCGATGGCGACTCGATCGATCCGGGCGACCTCGCCATGCTCGCCGCGTCTGGCGTCCGGGTGGATCGGGTTCCGCGCGAGAAGGACGCATCTGACACCGAGCTGGCGGTGCTGGCGGCGATCGAGGCCGGGGCCGACGAGCTGACGATCCTCGGCGGGCTCGGCGGGGCCCGGGTCGACCATGCGCTCACGAACGTCGCGCTCCTGGAGCACGAGGCCCTCGCAGGACGCGCGGCCCGCCTCTACGACGAAAACGCGGCGCGCATCGCGCTCCTGACGGGCCCCGGCACCGCCGCCCTTGCCGGCCGCGACGACGACCTCGTCACCCTCATCCCGGTCGGCGGGCCAGCGGTCGGGGTGACGACCCGGGACCTCCGCTACCCGCTGCGCGAGGAGACCCTGGAGCCGGGCTCCTCCCGCGGCCTCTCGAACGTGCGAACGTCGCAGCGCGCGGCCGTCTCGCTCCGGGCCGGCCGGCTTCTCGTGATCGAGACCCCTGCTACAGTCCGGCCATGACCACCGACACGCGGACCGTTCCGCAGGTCGGCGAGGTGGCGCCCGACGTGACGCTCCCCGACGAGACCGGCGCGGTCCACCACCTGTCCGACCAGAAGGGCCGCTGGACCGTCCTCTACTTCTACCCGAAGGACGACACGCCAGGCTGCAACACCGAGGCCTGCCAGTTCCGCGACCTGGACTCGGACTACGCGGCGACCGACGCCGACGTGTGGGGCGTGAGCAAGGACAGCGCGGCCAGCCATCGGCGCTTCCGCGAGAAGTTCGACCTGCCGTTCACGCTCCTCTCCGACCCGGAGCGGACGGTCATCGAGCGCTACGGGGCGTGGGGCCAGAAGACGTCCCTCGGCAAGACCTACATGGGCATCATCCGCTCGACCTACCTGATCGACCCGGACGGCCGCATCGCGCGAAGCTGGCCGCAGGTCAAGGCCGATGGCCATGCCGCCGACGTGCTCAAGGCGCTCGGCGAGGAACGCGCCGCACGCGCTTCGTGACCGCCTCGCGCCTCCGGACGCAGTCCCCGCCCGCATGACCGAGCGCGAGACCAGCCCGCACACCTGGCGCCCCGAGCGCTTCATGGTCATCGCGGCGCACCCCGACGACGCGGACTTCGGTCCCGCCGCGACGGCCTCGGCGTGGATCGACCAGGGCTCCAGAGGCTGGCTCGTCTGCTGCACCAGCGGCGACGCCGGTGCCGAGGACCCGGACACCGATCCGCTCGAGCTCGCTGCGCTCCGCGAGAAGGAGCAGCGGGCCGCGGCCAAGGTCGTCGGCTATGACGGCGTGTCGTTCCTCCACATGCCCGACGGGGCGCTCGTCAACGACCTCGTCCTGCGCGAGCACCTCGTCCGCGAGATTCGCACCTTCCGCCCGGACGCGGTCCTGGCCACCGACCCGGAGACGCTCTTCTACCGCAACCGCGGCGTGAACCACACCGACCATCGCGCGGCGGGCATGGCCGCGGTCGACGCCGTCTACCCGGCGGCGCGCAACCCGATGGCCTTCCCATGGCTCGCGAAGGAGGGCCTCGCGAAGCACGACGTGCGGCGCCTGTACCTGTTCTGGTCGAACGAGCCCACGGTCTTCGTCGACATCTCCGCGACGATCGAGCGCAAGCTCGACGCGCTGCGCGCCCACGAGAGCCAGCTCAAGGACTTCGCGGGCGTCGAGAAATGGACTCGCGAGTGGTCGGCGGAGCTCGGCAAAGAAGTCGGCGTCGCCGCGGCGGAGGGCTTCCACCTGGTCGTGATCGACGAGGACGAGGAACAGGACGGCGGCGGGTCCTGACCCCGCGCGCCGGGCCCTCGCGGCCCCCGCGCCGGCGAATGTCAGGCCGGGCGGCGCTCCGGAACTGCCTCCGCGAAGAGCATCGGTCGCACGTCGTTCCAGGCGATCCACAAGCCCGCGAGCTCCGACGAGCGCTCGCCCAGCAGCGCCTTGACGTCCTCGGCGTCGTAGTCCGGTCCGGCCGCGGCCAGCAGCTCCTCTGGCGCCGGGCGGGCGCCCACGAAGAGCGTCGCGATCTCGGCCTGATTCGGCCACGCTCGGACCCGGCGCGGGTCGATGCCGATGTCGGCGAGGGCGATCGAGAGGTCGCGGTACAGCGGGACGTGCTGCTCGACCCAGCCGGCCCGGCCGTCGTAGCGGTAGCCCATCGTCGCCAGCGCATCGACGATCCGCCGGCACTGCTCCACGGTGAAGGTGTCCCAGAAGGCGGTGCCCATCGGGAAGTCGACGACGGACTCGCGGACGGCCATCTCGGCCATCCCCTCGACGAGTCCGCCGAGCAGGATCTCCCAGTCGCGGCGGCGGAGGCTGTCCTGGCCTGCCACGGCATCGACGACCTCGACGAGCGCGAGGTGCTCCCCGCGCAGCAGCCGCTCGATTCGGGATGGCGTCGGCGACTGCCCGCGGGGCGCGTCGGCCTCGGCGTCGGGCCCCGGCGCCGAGCCGGTCGTCTCGACGGCCTGACGGTCGGCCAGGGCGACCGCGCCGGGCATCGCCCGGGGCATCCCGGCGGGCGCGGCCGCGGCGGCATTTGGAACGGTCGTTCGATCGTGGCCGCCGACGGGGACCCAATCCCGGGCCACCTTCGGCGCCCCCGGCGTGCCCATCGGCGCCATGACCGGGACGCCCGGCGAGCCGCCGGCGTCGGCCGGCGGGAGGTCGCGATCGAGGCCGCGTCGATCGCCCGGGCCGCCCGGTGCGGGCTGCGAGGGGCTCGTCACGAACGCGTCCTGGGAGAGCGTTTCCGAACGGCGCGGAACGGCATCACGGGTCACCGTGACCCGAATCTCACGTCGGTTGGGCCGGCTGCCGAAGACCACGATGACGGCCGCTCCCATGGCGGCGCCGAGAAGGAGACCCAGCGCCAGGAAGGCCAGCTCGCTCGCGGTCACGCGGGATCCAGGTCCTCGCTGTCCGGCCCCTCCCGGGGTGCCGTCGCTGGGACGAGAGCGTAGCTGCGCGATTCGGCCGCGTCAACTCGCGCGCGCGTGCGCCGCGAGCGCCCGCGCCTGCACCGGAGCGGGGCCCGGTGGTAGATTGACCGTGCCGGCGAGGCAACGCAGGGACGCCGGCTTCCTGCACGACCATCCAGCCCAAGACGAATAGAGGTCCAGCCGCGCCTTGACCCTCGACGTCCGCCCTGAGTTCCTCGTCCAGCCGGTCGACGCCTCGTGGCTGCAGTGCAACATCGAGTGCCAGGAGGCCTGCCCGGTCGGGACGAACTGCCGGGGCTACCTGAACCTCGCCGCGGAGGGTCGGTTCGAGGAGGGCTACATCCTCTCCCGCGAGCCCAACCCCGTGGCCGCGATGTGCTCCTACGTCTGCTCCGCGCCCTGCGAGCGCGCATGCCGCCGCGGCGACATCGATCGACCGCTCGCGATCCGGGCCATGAAGCGCTTCCTCGTCGAGTGGCACGAGGCCTCCGGCATCCCCGACGTGATGCCCCACATCGACGCCCGGCCGGAGAAGGTCGCCGTCGTCGGCGCGGGCCCGGCCGGGATCTCCGTGGCTCGCGAGCTGGCGATGAAGGGCTACGGCGTCGACGTCTACGACTCGCTGCCCTACGGCGGCGGCACGATGCTCATCGGCGTGCCGGCGTTCCGCCTGCCGCGCGAGGCCATCGAGATGGACATCCGCCTCGTCGAGCGGCTCGGGGTGAAGTTCCACTACTCGACGAACATCGGGGTCGACGTCACCTTCGAGGAGCTCCAGGCCAACGTCGATGCCGTGGCGATCACCGCCGGCGCGATGAACCCGGTCGCCCTGGACGTGCCCGGGGCCGAGCTCGAGGGCGTCCAGTACGGCGTCGACTTCATGAAGCGGGCCAACCTCGGCGAGCCCATCGAGGTCGGCAAGGACGTCGTGGTGATCGGCGGCGGCTACACAGCGATGGACTGCTCGCGGACCTCGCTGCGCCACGGCGCCGAGCACGTCGCGATCGTCTACCGCCGCACGCGATCCGAGCTGGTCGTCGACGAGGAGGAGCTCGGCGAGACCGAGCGCGAGGGCGTCCGCATGGAGTTCCTTGCCAGCCCCGTCGAGGTCCTCGGCGAGGACGGCAAGGTCACCGGCGTCAAGTTCATCCGCAACAAGCTCGGCGAGCCCGACGCGTCCGGCCGCCGTTCGCCGGTTCCAATCCCGGGCTCGGAGTTCGTGATCAAGGCCGACACCGTCATCCCCGCCGTCTCCCAGGCCGCGGACCTGACCTTCCTGCCGGTCGAGGCGGACTTCGAGGTCAACCGCGGCCGGGTCAAGGTCGACCCGGCGACGTACGCGACGAACGTCCGGGGCGTCTTCGCCTGCGGCGACTTCGTGACCGGCCCGACGACGCTGATCGAGGCCGCCGGCCACGGCAAGAAGTGCGCCTACGCGATCGACCGCTACCTCGCCGCCCGCACCGACGTGACCGTCGCCGCGAACGTCAAGATGACGAGCTCGTGGACCTTCGAGATGCCCGAGTTCTACGACGTCCTGCCGCGCCAGCACATCCCGATGACACCGCTGCCGGAGCGCATGCCGTCGACCGACCCGGATGTCAACTTCACGACCCAGGTGGAGCAGGGCTACGACGCGACGGCCGCCGTCGCCGAGTCGACGCGCTGCCTCATGTGCAACTTCAACATCTGGTTCGACCCCTTCCGGTGCGTCCTCTGCGGCGCCTGCGCGGACGTCTGTCCGGAGGGCGTCATCCACATGGTCGACATCAACCAGCTGAAGTCCGAGGGCCTCCTGTCCGAGCTCGACGAGGCCTACGGCTGGCAGGACGGCGCGGCGATGATCCTCGACGAGGAGCGCTGCATCCGCTGCGCTCTCTGCGTCAAGCGCTGCCCGTTCGACGCCATTACGATGGAGCGGTTCGAGCTGCAGGAGATCTCGACCGACGGGCGGCTCTACAAGGAGTCGTACCGCGACGCGCAGCTGGCCGGGACGACCGGCGTCGCAGGAGGAATGGCCCGTTGAGCTTCCTGGAGCGGGTGGACCAGGCCATCCGCCGGAGCCCAGTCTGGCGGTCGCTGTTCCGAAATCCCTACCCGACCGACGAGCGCTCGCGCGCGTACGCGGTCATGAACAACGTGTTCCTGCACCTCCACCCGGTGCGCGTCCGCCAGCACGCGGTCAAGTTCGCCTACACGTTCTGCCTTGGCGGGCTGTCGTTCTTCCTGTTCCTGGTCCTGACCGTGACCGGCGTGTACCTGATGTTCTTCTACATCCCGTCGACCACGAACGCCTACACGGACATCCTGAACATCCAGTCGAGCGTCGCCTTCGGGCTGCTGACCCGCAACGTCCATCGGTGGGGCGCGCACCTGATGGTCTTCTTCGTCTTCCTGCACATGATGCGGGTCTTCTACCACGGGGCCTACAAGCCGCCGCGCGAGTTCAACTGGGTCATCGGCGTGCTCCTGCTCCTGATGACCATCGCGCTGAGCTTCACCGGCTACCTGCTGCCGTGGGACCAGATCAGCTACTGGGCCATCACCATCGGCCTGAACCTGGCCAGCTACACGCCGATCATCAACACGCCGATCCAGAACCTGATCTTCGGCGGCCTCGAGGTGGGCCAGAACACGCTGCTGCGGTTCTACGTGCTCCACATCATGGTCTTGCCGCTCGTGGCGGCCATCCTGCTTGCGGTCCACTTCTGGCGCATTCGCAAGGATGGCGGGATCAGCGGGCCGCTGTGATCCGATGAGCGACCAGAAGACCGACACCAAGCAGGAGTCGCGCGTCGTCCTGCCCGTCGACCCGACGCGGCGGACGGAGATCGACAAGCAACGCGTGCCGATGTCGGCGCGCCCGTACCGCCTCCTGGCGATGGTCAAGCAGGATGCCGTGGTGCGGGTCCAGAAGGAGCCCGACGACACGGTCATGACTTGGCCGCACCTGCTGTCGATCGAGTTCCTCGCCGCGACCGTGATGAGCGTTTTCCTGCTGCTGACGGGGCTGTTCATCAATGCCCCGCTCGAAGAGCTGGCGAACGGCAACGTCACCCCGGCGGTTGCCAAGGCGCCGTGGTACCTGCTCGGCCTGCAGGAGCTGCTGGCCTACTTCCACCCGGTGATCTCGGGGGTGCTGGTCCCGTTCCTGTACATCCTCGGTGCTGGATTCGTTCTCCCGTACATCGACCGGGACCCGGATGCCAAGCGGCCCTCGGACCGCAAGACCGCGGTGGTGCTCTTCAGCCTCGTGTGCATCCTCGGGCTGTTCGTGACCTTCGTCGGCGTCTTCTTCCGGGGCCCCGGCTACTCGCTCGTCACCCCGTACCTGCCGTTCTTCGACAACTTCACGAACGGCCTCCACTTCGCCCTGTGAGCCTCGACGAAGACCGATGAGCAACTACCACCTCGCCCCCGCTGACAAGCCCCAGGCGCTGACGCCGCAGGCGCTGCGCTCGCTGCGCCAGGACCCGGTCCAGGGCATCTCCCGGCGCACGCTCCTGCGTCGATCGATCGGCGGCGTGGTGCTGCTCTGGCTCACCGAGGTCACGGTCGGCTCGATCGGCTTCCTCTGGCCGAACCGCAAGGGCGGCTTCGGCGGCACGATCGAGATCGGAACGATCGACGAGATCAAGGCCACGAACGCCTCGATCCCGTTCAAGGACGGCTTCCCGGCCTACTTCCAGGCCGCCCGGGCCTACGTGATGCTCGTCGACACGTCGCGCCAGGAGTTCACGCCCGGCGAGGACAAGACCGGCGACGGCACGGCGCTGAACGTCCGGGCCCTGTACCAGCGTTGCCCGCACCTCGGCTGCAAGCCGAACCCGTGCCTCAAGAACTACTGGTTCGAGTGCCCGTGCCACGGCTCGCGCTATGACCGGCTCGGCATCAAGGCCCTCGGGCCGCAGTACGGGCCGGCGCCGCGGAGCATGGATCGCTTCTCCATCACGGTGAGCGCGGACGGCAAGCTGACCATCGACACGTCGAAGATCACGCTCGGGCCGCTGCCCGTCGCGGTCGGTCAGCCCGGGATCATCCCGCCGAAAAGCCCGGTCGGCTGCATATGACCGATCCCACGAAGGGGCCTCCCGGCGACGATCCCGAGCGCCGGCTGCCCGCCCGCCGGCCCCCGAGCGAGCCCGTTCCGACCCGGCCGGTGGAGCGCTTCACGGCGCCCCGGCAGACCCGCGCGATCGGTGGCCTGACCTCCGAGCGGGCGGCGAAGATCGTCCGCCAGTCCGGCGACGCACGGTGGGTGGCGTTCCTGGGCGTCGCGATCGTCGCCCTGTTCGTGATCGTCTACTACTTCTACGAGCTCGGCGCCCCGCTCGGGCTGACCGAATCGCGGCTCAACGTCGAGGTGAAGGAGCAGCAGGTCACCGCCGTCGAGCGCGGCTACAACCTGTACATCGCCAACTGCGCCCGCTGCCACGGGCAGAACGGCGAGGGTGGCATCGGCCCGGTCCTCAACGACCAGGTCAAGCTCTTCAGCCACCTGAACGAGCAGTACCTGCACAACGTGCTGACGGTCGGCGGCCGCTACGTCTGCGGCAACGCCAAGAGCGTGATGCCGGTCTGGGCCGACACGAACGGCGGCCCGCTGAACTACGTCCAGATCGACGACCTGATCGCGTTCATCCGCGCGCCGAGCACGCAGGAGTTCATCAAGCGCGACCCGACCCTCAACGAGCCGGTCCTCGACGCCACCGGCAAGGTCCAGACGTTCAAGGGCTGGCTCGATCCGAGCTTCAAGCCCGAGCCGAGCGCGACGCCCTTCCCGGACTGCTGGTCGGGCACCGCGGGCGGCGGCACGCCCGCGCCGGCGGCGAGCCTTGGGCCGAATGCGACCGTCGTCGATCTCGTGGCCGTGAACATCGCCTTCGACAAGACGGCGCTGGAGGTCCCGGCGGACGAGGCCTTCGGCATCGCCCTCGACAACCAGGACCCGGCCGGCCTGCAGCACAACGTCGAGATCAAGGCCGAGGACGGCACGGTCATCGATGACCCGGCGCCGATCGATGGCGGGCAGCAGACGACCTACTCGTATGCGCCGCTCAAGGCCGGCACCTACACGTTCATCTGCCGGATCCACCCGATCGCGCCGATGACCGGCACGCTCACCGTCAAGTAGCGATGGCCAGAGCCCTGCCCGCCGGTCGACCCGTTCGCAGCCGCCCGTTCTTCGGGCTGTTCGATCCGGATGGCTGGGCATGGGCGACGACGAAGGCCACCTTCTGGCTGCTGGTCATCATCATGACCCTCGGCTACATCCCCGATCGCGCCTACTACTTCGTCGTCTCGCGGACGATCGACCTGGGGATCCTGGCCTGGACGCCGGTCAACCTCTGCCCGCCCGAGAACACCTCGGCCATGCCCTGCCCGGTGCCTGCCGGCGCGGTGCTGCCGTGGCAGGCCTCACCGAACGAGCTCGCGCTCCCCGAGGGCCGGGCCGGCGGCTCCGCGGCGCAGGTCGGCACGAACCTGCTGTACATCGGCGGCACCAACGGCGTCGCCGCGACCGATACGACGTACGTCGCCAAGCTCGAGAACGGCAATTACGGCGGCTGGTCCGCCGGCCCGGCCCTGCCCGAGGCGCGCACCGACGCGGCTCTGGCGAACCTGAGCGGCGTCGTCTACCTCGTCGGCGGCAAGGGTCCCGACGGCGGCGCGACGGACACGGTCTGGTCGATCGGGCTGGATCCCGACTCCGGCGCGCTGAAGTCGTGGGCGCCCGTCGAGGGCCTGAAGCTGCCGGCACCACGCTCCGGCGCGGCGGCGATCGCGGTGACCGACGGGATCGTCGTCGCGGGCGGCTGGGACGCCGACGGCAAGGCGACGGCGACGGTCTGGAAGTCCACCATCAACGCCACCACCGGCAAGCTGGGCGAGTTCAAGGAGCAGGCCCCGCTGGCGAAGCCGGTCGCCGAGGCCGCGAGCGCGTTCGAAGGCTCGTTCGCGTGGGTGTACGGCGGCGCCGACGACACCGGACCCGTGAACGTGGTCCAGCGCGGCACCATCGGCGGTAGCGGGGCGAGCCCGGGCGCGAGTGGTGCGCCGGCCGCAACGGCGGCAGCGGCGAGCCCGGCGGCCAGCGGTGCCATCGCATCCAACGTGACCCAGTGGGCGACGCAGGACGCCGCGAACCTGCCCGTCGCGCGCAGCGGCGCGGCCGGCTTCTCGGCGAACGGCGCCCTCTACCTCGTCGGCGGCTCCGACGGAACCTCGGCCAAGCGCGAGCTCTACTGGACGCTCCCGGACGGCACCGGCAACCTGCCGTCGACCGGCTGGAGCCACCTCGACGCGACCGACCTCCCTGCCGGCCTCGCCGACGGCTCGCCCGTCGTGACCGGGGCAACCGTGGTCATCATCGGCGGCACCAGCGACGGCGCGCCGCTTTCGGGTGCCTATCGCGCCAGCCTGGCGCCGCAGCTGCCGTTCTTCCGGGCCGGGTTGGTCGGCGTCACGGTCCCCGGCCTCCAGATCGGTGGCGAGATCGGGCAGCAGCTCGGCTACCTCGCCGCGGCGGGCGTCGGCACCGGCAACTTCGTGATCCTCATCATCGTCGCCTATGCATTCAATCACCGGCCCCAGATCCGGGCCTGGATGGACCGCCGCCGGCAGGCCCGCGAGGCAAAGGCGCCCGAAACCGCCTAGCCCTGGACGGTCTCCCGCGGCCTCGGAATCGCGATCGGCGGGTCTTCAAGGTCGATCGGTGACGCCAGCCGGGCGTCGATCCGGGCCAGCAACGCCGCGACGTCGATCCCTCCTGCGGTGCCCACATCCGCCGATGCGGCTGCCTCGGCGGAAGCGGCTGCCTCGGCGGACATGACTGCCTCGCCGGATCTCGCTCCCTCCGCGAGCCGGTCGCGCGCGCCGCGCAGGTTCTTCTCGACGCCGGCCGCATTCCCACGCGCCGCGTGCACCGAGGCCGCCGCGAGCTTGATCAGGCCCTGCAGTAGCTGCCGCTCGGCCACATCCCGGGTGCCCATCCACGCGGGCTCGAGCAGCTCGTGGGCGAGGAACGCGTCGCCCCGGTCGTAGGCCTCGAGTCCCGCGACGAGCGCGGCGCGCCGCGCGTCCTCGGCCAGGCGCCGGTACGCCTTCGCCCGGCCACCCTGGACGACCACCTGATCGCGACGATCTGTCATTCGCTCACCGAACCTCAGCGTCCGGCGCCGCGCGGTTGGGCGTCAGGCGGTGAAGCGTCAGGCCGCAGGCGTGCCCGAGCCGCGGCCCATGGGCAGCTCGGTCAGCGGTCGGCGCGAGTCGAAGCCCTCGTCGTGCGAGTGCCAGTTGGCGACGTCGGACTCGCCGAGGCGCCAGCACAGCCAGATCGGGCGGCCGGCCACGAGCGCCGGGAAGTCGATCAAGCCGGTCGAGATGTCCCGGAGCGTGATGTCCATCTCGATCAGGCGCGCGACGCCGGCCTGCATCTGGTCGATGAGGCCCTGCATCCCGAGCCGGAGCAGGCGGATCCGCTCGGCGGCGCCGGTGCTCGGCGTCTCGTCGCCGTCGGGCGTCGCCTCGACGACGCGGTCCCGCAGCTGGATGAGCTCTTCGCGCTGGTCGCGCAAGGCGACGAGGATGCGCTCGACCTCGGGCAGCGAGCTGTTTGCCTCGTCGATCGCGTAGAAACGGGTCACCGAGTGATTCTAGGCCGAGCCTATGATGCGGGCCATGAAGCCCGCCGCCCGGATGGATTCGATCGGCACGGAGACGGCCTTCGAGGTCTCCGCGAGGGCGCGCGCGCTCGAGGCGACCGGCCGGTCGATCGTCTACCTGCAGATCGGCGAGCCCGACTTCGACACGCCCGACAACGTCCGTGAGGCCGCGAAGGCCGCGCTCGACAAGGGCCTGACCCACTACCCGCCGTACGCCGGCCTGCCCGAGCTGCGGGCCGCGATCGCCGCCGATACAACGGCCCGGCGCGGCTTCGCAGTGGAGCCATCGAACGTCTTCGTCACCGTCGGTGGCAAGGGCGTGATGGTCTACGCGATCATGGCCCTGGTCGACCCGGGAGACGATGTCATCGTGCCCGACCCGGGCTACCCGATCTACGACTCGATCACCCGCTTCGTCGGCGGCACCTCCGTCCCCATCCCGATCCGCCAGGACAACGACTTCCGCCTCGACGTCGACGAGCTGGCGTCGCTGATCACGCCGCGGACGAAGCTCCTCGTGATCAACTCGCCGGCCAACCCGACCGGCGGCGTCCTGACGCGATCGGACATCGAGCGCATCGCGGAGCTCGCGCTCCGCCACGACCTCGTCGTCCTCAGCGACGAGATCTACTCGCGGATCCTGTACGACGGCGCGGAGCACGTCTCGATCGCGTCGCTCGATGGCATGCCTGAGCGGACGATCCTGCTCGACGGCTTCTCGAAGACCTACGCCATGACCGGCTGGCGGCTCGGCTACGCGGTCGTCCCCGATTGGCTCGTCAAGGCCTACGGGCAGCTGATCATCAACACGATCTCGGGCGCGACGGCCTTCGCCCAGGCGGGCGCCACCGAGGCCCTGCGCGGGCCGCAGGACGACGTCGACGCCATGGTCCGCGAGTTCCGGGCCCGGCGCGACCTGATCGTCGACGGCCTCAACGACATCCCGGGCTTCCACTGCCTCCGCCCGCAGGGCGCCTTCTACGTCTTCCCCGACATCTCAGGGACCGGCATGTCCGGCGCCGAGCTGGCCGAGCGGCTCCTCCAGGAGGCCGGCGTCTGCGTGCTCGCAGGGACGGCGTTCGGCGGCGTGGGCACGAGCCACATCCGGATCTCGTATGCCAACTCCCGCGAGAATCTCACGGAAGCGCTGCGCCGGATCCGGGCCTTCGTGGCGCCGCTCGTCCCGACCGCCTGAATCGCGCCCCGATGGCCCGCCCGAAGGTCTTCGTCGCGCGAGTCATCCCGGAGGAGGGGCTCGCCGCCATTCGCGAGGCGTGCGACGCCGAGATCTGGCAGGACGAGCTGCCGCCGCCGCGCGACACGCTGCTCCGTTCGATCGGGGGCTGCGACGGCGTCCTGACCCTGCTCACCGATCGAGTCGACGACGAGTTCCTCGATCGGGCCGGGCCGCAGCTCAAGGTCGTCTCGAACTTCGCCGTCGGCTTCGACAACATCGACGTCGGCGCCTGCACCGCCCGCAAGATCCCCGTCGGGAACACCCCGGGCGTGCTCACGGAGACCACCGCCGACCTCGCCTGGGCGCTGCTCATGGCCGCCGCGCGGCGCCTGCCCGAGAGCGACGCGTACGTGCGCGCGGGCAAGTGGCGGACCTGGGGCCCGATGCTCCTGATGGGCCCCGACGTCCACGGCGCGACGATCGGGATCGTCGGCTTCGGCCGGATCGGCCAGGCGGTCGCGCGACGGGCCCGCGGCTTCGGGATGCGCGTCCTGTACCACGACCCGCGTCGCGTCAGCCCGCAGGTCGAGGCGGAGTTCGGCGCCGAGTACCGGACCCTCGAGGGCATCCTGCCCGAGTCGGATTTCGTGACCCTCCACGTCGACCTGCGGCCGGAGACGCGCGGCCTCATCGACGCCGAGCGCCTCGGCTGGATGAAGCCGACGGCGATCCTCGTGAACACCTCGCGCGGCCCGGTCGTCGACACGAACGCGCTGGTCGACGCCTTGCGCGACGGCACGATCGCCGCCGCAGCGCTCGACGTCACCGACCCGGAGCCGCTCCCCGCGGATCACCCGCTGGTCGGGATGGACAACTGCCTCGTGGTCCCGCACATCGCCTCGGCCTCGCGCGCGACGCGCGGCAAGATGGCCTCGATGGCCGCTGCGAACCTGCTCGCCGGCGTCCGCGGCCAACGCCTCCCGACGCCGGTCAACCCGGAGGTCTACGGCTCGGCGGCGCCTGGGTCAGCGATGCCTACTCGTACGTGAAGGACCCGCCTGTCCTGATGCCGGAGGGCGTCTCCACGATCACCGCCACGGTTCCAGGCTCACCCGCCGGCGTCGTGGCCTCGACCTGAGCGTCCGAGGTGGCCCTGAATTCGGCTTCCTGCGCGCCGAACTTCACTGCCGACGCTCCCTCGAACCCGCTCCCTGAGATCTTGACCAGCGTCCCGCCCGCAGCCGGGCCCTTGACCGGATCGACGCTCATCACCTTGCCGGGCTTCGACGTGCCCTCCGACGTGAAGAGGACGTCGCCGAGACGCTTGACGAGGTCGCGGAAGTGCATCTCCCGATAGCCGACCATGAACGAAACCAGGAAGTAGAAGAGGTTCTTCGTGTCAAGGACGGTTCCGTCGGCGGCGCCGCCGGCGTCCGGATTGGTCGCCGGGGTCGGGTCGGCACCGACCGCGAGGATGCCCGACATGATGATGATGACCGCGACGGTCCCGACGGCAGCGCCGACGAACGGGCGCACGAGATGCCACGTCCAGTAGCGCGGGTCCCAGTCGTAGCGGTGATCGTGGACACCCGCCAATGAGATCAGCACGCCGCCGAGGGCGCCGAACCACAGGACGCCCGAGGGCAGGATTCCGAACGTCGCGGGCGCCCTCAGCCAGGCGGGCGCCGTTGGCGTGAAATACGCCCATGCGAGGATCCCGAGCACGGTCAGGAAACCCACCTCGACCCAGAAGATGACGATCCGGTTCCCCTGCCCGTCGCCCTGGTCCGGCGCTTTCACCGCCATCGCAGCACCTCACCTCCCGCTCGGCCCTCCCTCTGGAGCCGAGCGCCCTCTCGGCGGCACTATGGCACGCCGGCGTCCCTGAATCTCGCCGATCGGCGATGGCGATCAGGCACGCTCCTCGCCTTGTCGGCACCGATGACGGACATGGGAACCGAGCGAGATACGTTCGTCGGCTTCATCGACGACCTGGCCGCCGACCTGGACGGTGTTTGTCGAGGCGGCCCAGCCCGCCGGCTCCGCTGCTGCACCGGCGGGCACTGGGGCCCGTATCGTGGCGGGCGATGCCCGACAACCCCGAGCTCCTGCGCGGCCGGCCGCGGCGCGAGCGCCGCATCGGTGGCGGAATCCCCAGGCTGCCGTGGCAGCGTGTCGTCAACCCGTTCGCGCCGGTCGAGATCCTGAGCGCGGACCAGGTCGAGGCGATCCACGGGGCGGGGCTCCGGATCCTGCGCGACGTCGGCGTCGAGGTCCTGGGCGCGAGAGCCATCGACCTGTTCGCCGGCGCAGGCGCGCGCGTCGAGCGCGAGAGCGACGCCAGCGGCCGAGGCGCGGCCGCGCGCGTCCGGCTCGATCCCGACCAGCTGACCGAGCTGGTCTCGACGGCCCCGGCCAGCTTCGAGCTGTTCGCCCGGAATCCGGACCGCAACCTGATGTTCGGCGCGAGGCACCTCGTCTTCGGTGCCGTCGGCGGGCCGGCGTTCGCCACCGACATCGACCGTGGTCGCAGGGCCGGCAACTTCGAGGACTTCCAGGCCTACGTCCGGGTGATCGGCGCGCTCGACGTCATCCACCAGGAGGGCGGCGGCCCGCTCGAGCCGAACGACCTGCCCGTCGAGACGCGGCATCTCGACATGTATCGGACGTTCGCGACCACGCTCGACAAGACGTGGCAGTGCCTCGCGTTCGGCTCGACCGTCGTCGACGACGCGATCGAGGTCGCCTGCATCATCCGCGGGGTCTCACGGGAGCAGCTCGCGCGCGAGCCGAGCCTGATGACCATCGTGAACACGAACTCGCCGCTGCGTCTCGACGGCCCCATGTCGGACGGGTTGATCGCGATGGCCGAGGCCGGCCAGCCCGTCGTCGCGACGCCGTTCACGCTCGCCGGCGCGATGGCCCCGGCCACGCTCGCCGGCGCCCTCGCGGAGCAGCACGCCGAAGCGCTGTTCATGGTCGCGCTGGCCCAGATCGCCCGGCCCGCGACGCCCATGGTCTACGGCGGCTTCACCTCGAACGTGGACATGCGAACGGGCTCGCCGGCGTTCGGGACGCCGGAGTACGTGCAGGCGCAGCTCGCGACGGGCCAGCTGGCGCGGCGGGTCTCGCTCCCGTGGCGGACGTCCAACGTGACCGGCTCAGCGGTGGTCGACGCGCAGGCAGCCTACGAGAGCGAGATGTCGATCTGGGGGGCTGTCCTTGGGGGCGCGAGCCTGCTGTACCAGGGCGCGGGCTGGCTCGAGGGCGGCCTCACCGCCTCGTTCGAGAAGCTGATCCTCGATGCCGAGCTGCTGCAGCAGATGGCTCGGCTGCTGCAGCCACTGAAGATCGACGACGACGAGCTCGGGCTCGACGCGATCGCCGAAGTCGGCCCGGGCGGGCACTTCTTCGGCTCGGCGCACACCCTGGCCCGCTACGAGACCGCGTTCTACCAGCCCTTCCTCTCCGACTGGCGCAACTTCGAGACGTGGCAGCAGGACGGGGCGCAGACCGCAACGCAGCGCGCGAACCGCATCTGGAAGCAGCTGCTCGCCGAGTACGAGCCTCCGCCGCTCGACCCCGGCCGTGGCGAGGCCCTCGACGAGTTCGTCGAGCGGCGCAAGCGCGAGATCCTCGGCTAGGCTTCGCGCGGGCCCGTAGCTCAGTGGCAGAGCAGGGGACTTTTAATCCTCGTGTCCTGGGTTCGAATCCCAGCGGGCCCTCGATCCCGTTCGCGGAGACGCGGTGACGATCGCCGACGCTAGACCGTCGGCCTCCGTCTGACGCTCAGGAAGCGGTCGCTAGGGTTTTCCCCAATGGCGCTCGGGCCCGGGCAACGTGAAACTTCCCCTGGACACAGGCCATGCCGCATCTTGGGCGGGGAGGGATTCCGACGTGATGAAGAGGCTGTGGCTGCGAGTTCTCGCGGCTTCCTTCGCGATCCTGCTGCTACCGGGCCAGACCCTGGCAACAGACAACCTGGCGTTCACGTGGCTGCCACAGCAGTGGAGCATCTACGACTACTCGCCTTGCATCATCTACCAGTCGAGCGTCCCCACAGGGTCCATTCGCGATCGCGCTTCTGAGGCCCGGGGAAAATGGAACAGCGTCAACACGGAGCTCTGGATCGGCATTCGAACCCCCTGCAGCTACCAGACCATGAAGACGATCATCGTGAAATACGAGGATCTCTGGGTACCGAACAACGACGACTGGGCATTCGTCACCTGCAACCCGCCGGGCGTCACCACCTGCGCGCTCAACATCAACAAATCGCCGGACGTGGCGGGATTCCAGAGCTGGTACTGGGGGACGGGGACGCCCGGCAGTGGTCAGGTCGACGGGCTTTCGGTGTTGACCCACGAGTTCGGGCACTGCGTGACGCTGTGGCATACGACCCAATCTTCCTCGGACGTCATGTACCCGTACCTGAATCTCGGCCAGACGAGGCGAAATCTCACGACGCACGACAAGAACAGCATCAAGGCGATGTACCACTACCCAGCGACGTGACGTGGATCAAGGGGGCTTGGCGGCGATCAGCAGCCATCCCCCTGGTGGTTGTCGTTGTTGGAGGCTTCACTCTCATCGCGGTCTGGGTCGCCGCCCGACCAACGGCGACCCAGATCCTCTTCCACGCCTTTCCGCCACGCTACACCGCCGATGACCTCATCGAGCGGGCCGCCGTCGTCGCGCTGGTCCGTCCGACCGGTGTGCGCCAGTCGCATTGGAACAGCGCTTCGAACCACCAGTGGGAAGCGCCAGAGGGCAGTGGCCTGGTGCCGATGATCGTCACCGACCAGCAGATGCGCGTCGTTCGCGGATTTCGCGGCACGTCCGACGGTGACCTGATCAGCGTCCGAACGATCGGCGGCACCGTCGGCGCAATCGAGTTCGTCGATGTCGACACCCAGGCCCTGCGCGCCTCCGATACCTACCTCGTGTTCCTCGGCCGCGACGATTGGCGTGGCCAGGACGTCGTCGAGCGTGGGATCTTCTCCCCGCTGGGCGGAATGCAGGCGATCTACACCGGAAATGACCAGTCCGGCTACTTGAACCCCGAAGGCCTGTTCCTCTCCGCGGAGGTCGTGGAGGATCTCGCGCGATAGCGAGGGGTCGCGTCTGGCGGCGAACGCGCCGTCGGTACCGGGGTGGTGGCAGGCCCCGATTCGGAGGCCGGCAGGCCGCTAGTCTCAGCCCGTGGACGTCCTCCGATCGAGCTCGGTGGCCGGCTTCATGGACCTCGCCGGCGAGTTCCTCGAGGCCCGCGAGGCCGAGCACAACCTGATCTTCGGCATCTGCTCGAACATCGAGCAGGACCCCACCTTCTACGACGCCCCGCCCTACCTCGCCACCGTGATGCACGGCGACCGTGTGGTCGGCGCGGCGCTCCGGACGCCGCCGTGGCGGCTCGTCCTGTCGGTGATGGACCACCCCGGCGCGGCCCACCGGCTCGTGGATGACCTCGCGGGAGAGCCGCTGCCGGGCGTCGTCGGGCCGGCGATGGCCACCGAGCACTTCGCCGAGGGCTGGACCCGCGTCACCGGGACGCCGGCACGGATCAGCACCCACGAGCGGGCCTTCCGGCTCCGCCGCGTGATCCCGCCCCGGCCGGCGCCGGGCGAGCTCGTTCGCTCCGAGCCCCGGCATCACCCGCTCGTGGCGGCGTGGGCGAAGGCCTTCACCGAGGAAGCCCTCGACAACGGGCCGGCCCAGGACTACGACCTCATGGCCGATCGCTGGATCCGGGGGATCGGCCGGACGGCGTGGCTCTGGTCCGACGGCGGCCGCGTCGTCTCGCTCACCGGTGTCGGCGGGCCGACGCCGCACGGGATTCGCATCGGGCCGGTGTACACGCCACCCGAGCATCGGTCACGCGGCTACGCCAGCAACCTCGTCGCGACGGTCTCGCAGATGCAGCTGGACGCCGGCCGCCAGTTCGTCTTCCTGTTCACCGACCTGGCCAACCCCACCTCGAACAAGATCTACCAGGACATCGGCTTCGAGCCCGTGATCGACATGGACGAGTACGTCTTCGAGGCCGGCTGACTTAACCAGATCGCAACCGAATGGGAACCGAACTGCGGTCGATGCCGCACCCCCATCGAATGGACACTCCCCGATGACGACCCGGATCAGGTCGGAGGGGAAGGCCATGACACTCGAGATCGACCCGCAGCCTCGCCTGGAGCGCGCTGTCCGCGACGGGCAGATCGCAGCGGTGACGTGTGCCGCGTGCGGTTGCCGCCTCGAGGCCAGCGGCACGGCCGACGATGCGCCGTGGTTCCACTTCGGCCGCATGGGCGGACGAGACGCCAGGGGCGACAACCCGCCCTGCGTCGACGCACCCCACGACCGGAGCGGTCGCCCGATCCTCGCCGCCTGACCCCGCGGGCGACGGCCCGCGGAGGATCCGCGTTCCTCGTTCTCCCTACTCGGCCGGGCTCGCGAGCTGCTGCGCGGCGGGACTCGCGAGCCCCGCTGCCGCGGCGGGCACGGCCAGGCCGGGCGCTCGCCTCGCGTTCGGGAGGAGATCGGAGATGCCGCCTTCCGTGGTCGCCCGCTCGGCCAGCCAGCAGGCCGCCGACTGCCCGTCGCCGACGTCGATGAGCGGCGGCTCCTCCACCCGGCAGCGATCGAAGACCAGCGGGCAGCGCGTGTTGAACCGGCAGCCTTGCGGGATCGCGGACGCGTCCGGCGTCTCGCCGACGAGGATCGTGCGCTTCTGCCGCTCGCCCGCCGCGGGCGGCTCCGGTGACGGCGCCACGGAGACGAGCGCCGCCGTGTAGGGATGCCGCGGCACGGAGATGACCTTGTTCGCCGGGCCGATCTCCATGATCTTGCCGAGGTACATCACGGCGATGCGGTCGGCGATGACCCAGGCGATCGACAGGTCGTGGGTGATGAACAGGTAGGTCAGGTTCCGCGCCTTTCGGAGATCGAGCATGAGGCGCAGCAGCTCGGTCCGGATCGAGACGTCGAGCATGCTCACCGGCTCGTCGGCGACGACCAGCTCGGGCCCGACGGCGAGCGCGCCGGCGATGACCACGCGCTGGCGCTGCCCGCCCGACAGCTCGTGCGGGTAGCGGTGGGCATACGTCGCCGCGGGCCGAAGGCCGGCGGCCTCGAGCGACGCGTTGATCATCTCCTCTCGAGCGGCGCGGCTCACCCCGATCCCGTTGACCTCCAGCGGCTCGGCGACGAAGTCGCGGATCGTCTGCTTCGGGTCGAGCGTCTCGTACGGGTCCTGGAAGATCAGCTGGACCCGCCGCCGATACTCGCGGAGGCCTCGCTGGCCCCACAGGTCCGTGACGTCGTTGCCGTCGAAGGTGATCTTGCCGCCCGTCTGGCGGGTGAGCTTGACGATGACCCGGCCGGTGGTCGTCTTGCCGGAGCCCGACTCCCCGACGAGCCCGAGCACCTCGCCCCGGTCGATCGTGAGGTCGATGCCGTCGACCGCCCGGACGGCGCCGGCGCTCCGGCCGAGGACGGCGTCGCCCAGGCCGCGCCGGATCGGGAAGTGGACCTGCAGGTTGTCGAGGCGCAGCAGCTCGGTCATGGAGGCGGCTCGATCATGCGGCCGAGGCCGGCGGCGCCGGCGGCGTGGGCAGCATCGCCGCCGCGGTGGCGGGCGCGACGGCCGCGACCGCCTCGATGTCCGAGGTCGGGAAGAGGTGGCACGCCACGCGGACCCCGTCCGAGAAGCGGACCTCGGGCGGCACCACCTCCGTGCAGACCGGCATCGCGAACTCGCAGCGCGGCGCGAAGCGGCAGCCCGGCGGCGGGTCGAGCAGGTCCGGCGGCTGGCCCTGGATGACGTCGAGCGTCCGCCGATCGGCATGGAGGTTCGGGAACGAGTTGACGAGCTTGCGCGTGTAGGGGTGGCGCGGCGCGGTGAAGACCCGGCTCACCGGACCTTCCTCGGCGACGCGGCCGGCGTACATCACGAGCACCCGGTCACAGGTCTCGGCGAGGACCGAGAGGTCGTGGGTGATCAGGATGAGCGACAGGCCGAGCTCACGCCGGAGCCGCTCCAGCAGCTCGAGGATCTGGGCCTGGACCATCACGTCGAGGGCCGTCGTCGGCTCGTCGCCGATGACGATCGCCGGGTCGCAGGCGAGGGCCATCGCGATCATCGCCCGCTGGCGCATGCCGCCCGAGAGCTCGTGCGGGTATGCACCCGACCGCTTGCTCGGGATGCCGACCAGGTCCAGCAGCTCCACCGCTCGGGTGCGCGCGGCCGACTCGGACTGCCCGAGCCGGTACTGGATCGGCTCGGCGATCTGGTCGCGGACGCGGATCACGGGGTTGAGGGCGTTCATCGCGCCCTGGAACACGATGCTGATCTCGCGCCAGCGGTAGCGCTGCATCTGGCGCTCGTTCTTCTTGACGAGGTCGATCCCGAACAGCTCGACGCTGCCGTCGCGGATCCGGCCGTTCGCCGGGAGCAGCTGCATCAGCGACAGCGCGGTGGTGGTCTTGCCGCAGGCCGATTCGCCTGCGAGGCCCAGCGCCTCGCCGTCCGCGAGCCCGAACGACACGCCGTCGACCGCTTTCACCCACCCATCGCGGAGCCGGAAGTGCGTCTTGAGGTCGCGGACCTCGAGGAGCGGCGCATCGGGGACGGCGAGCTTGGGCAGCGGCCACTGGCGGCCGCTCCGGATCGCGGCGGCCTGTGCCGGCGCGATCGTCGCGTCCTCGGGCAGGGCGACGACATCCGGGATCTCGACGACCGGGGGCATGCCGTTGCCCTCGTCGGTGTCGCGAGACTCGGTCATCGGCGGTTCGACTTCGGGTTGAGGATGTCGTCGAGGGCGTTGCCGACGAGCGTGAACGAGAGCACGACCAGGACGACGGCGACCGCGGGCGGGGCGATGTACCACCAGGCCCCGAGTCCCGGCGCTCCCGAGGACTGCGCCTGGTTGAGCAGCTGGCCCCACGACGGCGCGCTCGGATCGCCGAGCCCGATGAAGGCGAGCGTCGTCTCCGTGAACACCGCAGTGGCGAACGTCAGCACCGACTGCGCCACGATCAGGCTCACGACGTTGGGCAGGATGTGCACCCGCATGATCCGGAGCGAGCTCGAGCCGATCACGCGGGCACGATCGACGAACATCCGCTCCTTGAGCGAGAGCACCTGGCTCCTGATGACGCGAGCGGTCGTTGCCCAGCTCGTCACCCCGATGACGACGACGATCACGATGAGCGTCGACCTGATGCCGAGGAACTCGGCCTCGGGCCCGATGATGTCCAGGATGATCGGCGCCAGGATGAGCGAGAGGACGATCGTCGGGAGGACCAGGAAGAAGTCCGAGACCCGCATCAGGATGGTGTCGAGGAAGCCGCCGACGAAGCCGGCCAGGATCCCGACCAGGGAACCGAGGACGATCGTGATGAGCGTCGCCATGAGGCCGATCGCCATCGAGATCCGAGCGCCGTGGATCGTGAGATTCAGGAGGTCGCGCCCGAGCTCGTCGGTTCCGAAGAGGTGCTGCAGGCTCGGCGGGTCCAGCGGTTTGCCCGACGCGGTGACGACGCTCTCGAGCGGGCCGACGAACACCGACGGCGCGATCGCGAGGACGGTGAAGACGCTGAGGATCGCGATGCCGACCAGGCCGTCCGTTCGGCCGAAGACGCGCTCGAGGAACCCCCGCGCCCGGCGCCTGGAACGACCGAGCCCCTCGATGCGGAGCTCCGGACCCGCGATCCCTGTGACGCTCACGTCCGAACCCTCGGGTCGAGATAGCCGTAGACGACGTCGGCCAGGAGGTTGGCGACGACGACCGCGATGGCGACGAACAGGAAGATCGCCTGCAACAGCGGGTAGTCGCGCGCGTCCAGCGCCTGGACCGTCAACGTGCCGATCCCCGGCCAGTTGAAGACGATCTCCGCGGTGATGGCGCCGGCGACCACGTAGCCGAGGTTGATGGCGATGAGGGTCACCATCGGAAGGAGCGCGTTCGGGAACGCGTGGGCGCGGAGGATGCGACCGTCCGGCAGGCCCTTCGCTCTCGCCGTGGTGACGTAGTCCTCGGCGCGCGTCTCGATGATCGAGGCCCGCATCAGGATGGAGTACGCCCCGATGAGCCCCAGTGACACGGCCGTCAGCGGCAGGACCAGGTGCCGCCCGATGTCGTACAGCGTCGCCCACAGGTCCTTGTCCCCGCCGGGCGAGGTCATGCCGGACGTCGGGAACCAGTGGAGCCCCGCCGCGAAGATGATGATCAGGGGCATGCCGATGACGAAGTACGGCATCGAATAGAAGATCAGGCTGAGCCCGTTGCCGATCCGGTCGACGGGGCCGCCGCGCGACCAGCCCGATCTCGCGCCCAGCGCCAGGCCGACGATGATCGCGACGAACTCGCCGAGCCCGATCAGCAGGACGGTCGGCCACATCGCGTCGAGGACGACCTCGGTGACCGGCTGACCGCGGTACTTGATCGAATAGCCGAGGTCCCCGGTCAGCGTCTCACCGACGTAGTTGACAAGCTGGTCCGGGAAGATCGGCTTGTCGAGCCCCCAGCGCGCGCGGTTCTGGGCGATCAGCTCGGGGGTCAGGTGCGGATTGCGGGTCGCCCGCTCCGGTGAGCCGGGCATGAGCCGGAACAGGACGAAGTTGAGCAGGATGATCGCGGCGATCGTCACCGTCGCCTGGAGCAGCTTGCGGCCGAGGTAGCGTCCGCTCACGTGGGCATCCTGTCAGTGGCCGTTGAGGGCCGCATCCGAGCGGCCCTCAACGACGCACGCTCTTCTGACGTCGATTGCCCTGGCTACTCCTCTTCGACCGATGGCGCGCTGCGCCGCCGGTACAGCCACCAGCCGCCGATCACGACGAGGGCGACCACGACGAGCACGATGAGCAGGGTCGTGGTGCCGCTGCCCGAGGTGCCGCTCGTGACCGGAGCCTGCGTGGCGCCCGGCCCTGCCGAAGCTCCGGCCGAAGCCACGGTCGTCGGGCCCGGGGTGGGGACGGCCGTCGCGTCGGTCAGGAGCGTGTAGTTCAGGATCCCGTAGGTGAAGAGCGGCGTGCCGTTCGACGGCATGTTCTGCCAGCCGGCGAAGCGGTCGTTCCGGTACACGTCCAGGTTGGCGTCGTAGTACAGGACGTCATACGGCGCCTGGTCGTAGATCAGGTTCTGCATCTGCGCGAGCGTGGCCTTCCGCTCCTCGCCGCCTTCCTTGGACTCCTTGGCGTAGAGGTCGTCGTATTCCTTGTTGCAGTACTGGCTGTCGGAAAGGTTCCCGATCTGGTTGCAGAGGAAGATGATCAGCAGCCCGTTCGGATCGGGATTGCCGGACCAGCCCCACAGCTCGATGTCGTACTTGGCCGTGTAGTCGCCGGCTTCCGGGGGCAGCAGGATGTCGGTCAGGGTGTCGCTGTCGAACTGCTGGGTGATGACCCCGACCCCGAGCTGGCCGTACCACTCCTTGATGAACTCGGCCGACTTCTTGTAGTTGTCGTCCGTGTTCGGGTAGTACAGGCGCAGGTTGATCGGCTTGCCTTCCTTGTCGATGCGCTTGCCGTCACTCCGCAGGATGTAGCCGGCGTCGGTGAGCTTCTGCTTGGCGAGCTCGATGTCGAAGGTGCGCGGGTTGTCGGGCGTGACGTGGAAGTCGGTGAGGATCGGCGGGACGACCGTGTCGCCCTTGTCGCCGAAGCCGCCGAGCACGCGGTCGACCAGCGTCTGCTTGTCGACGGCGTAGCCGAGGGCGTCACGGAACTTCGGATCGAGGAGCGCCTTGGTGGACGGGCCGCCACCGGGGATCGTCTTGCCCGTGAACTCGCCGTACGTGTTGAAGGCGAGCTGCGTCCAGCCATTCGCGGATCCGGCGACGGCGGTGTACGTCTCCGTGTCGGCCTGGAGCTGCTTGAACTGGTCGCTGTTCACGTTGTGCGCGTAGTCCAGCTCGCCGTTCTTGAGCGCCTGGACCATGGTGTCGGTCTGGTCGGGGTAGAAGCGGAGCACGACCTCGTCGGCGAAGCCCTGCTGGCCCCAGAAGTTGGGGTTGCGAACGAAGCGGGCGAACTGTCCGGTTTTCCACTCGACCAGCGTGTACGGGCCGGTGCCGACCAACGGCGCATCGAACTTCTCGTCCGCGATCTTCTTGTAGTCGTCCTTCTCCCAGACGTGCTTCGGCAGGATGGGCATGTAGATCTGGAAGATGCGCTCCGACTGATCGGTCGTGAAGGCGATCAGCGTGCTTGGGTCGGGGCACTCGATCCTGGTGATGCCCGCGTCCGACAGGCCCGCCGAGAGGTAGCCAAGGTCCACCTTGGCCGCGACCGCGTCCATGCCGAGGCCCCACGAGAAGCAGGCATCCGCGGACGTTGCCGGCGTCCCGTCCGACCACTTCATCCCGTCGCGGATGTGGAACGTGACCTTGTCGGCGGAGCGTTCCCAGCTGTCGGCGAAGCCCGGCGCCGGGTGCGTGTCCTTGTCGAACTCCACCATCAGGTTGTAGGTCAGCTGGAACGCCTCGTAGCCCACGACGAGCTCGGTGTTGAACGGGTTCGAGGCGTCGAGGTCCTGGGTCGTTCCGACCGTCAGCACCACGGGGTCCGCCGCGGCCACCGGGCCGACGACTCCGATGAGGAGCGCGCTTCCGGCAAAGGCGAGGAGGGCACGCAGCCCTGCTCCACGGCGACGTTGGTTCGAGTGCATCTGCTCCTCCTTCGACGGCGAGTCGGGGCTCGCCGCCGCCAGATGTGCGCGCTGGCTCGTGCGTCGGCTAGGTTCGCACGCTTCGCGGCTGGTGTGCAACGCGATTCGTGGACGCCTCAGCCGGCGGTCGCGAGATTCGTCGCCGCCAAGCGGAGCCCGGGGCGGTCCAGGGCGAACAGGCCGAGCTCCGGACCGGGCGCCTGCCGGCGCGAATCGAGGGCGAGATCCGCGAGGATCTCCCCGAAGAGCGCGGCGAACTTGTAGGCGTGCGCGGCGCCCAGGGCGACGATGACGCCGGGGTGCCCCGGCAGGCGATCGAGCACGAAGTCCCGATCCGGGGTCAGCGTGTAGAGGCACGTCTTGGTGGCCACGGCCGGCCCGAGGGCGCCCGGCATCCTCGCCTCGAGGAACCGCTCCACCCGGCCCAGGCAGTCTGGATCGGTGACGAAGGTCCGTGTCCGCGCGGTGGTCTCGCGGCCGCCGACGTCCTCGCCGACCTTGGGCCCGGGCCCGCGGTACGTCGGGAAGCCGTAGAACGAGGGCAGGTCGAGCCAGATCCAGATCGGGAAGCGCTCCGGCGCGAACGCCGCCGGGTCCTTCGCCTCGAACCAGGTCACCTGCTCCCGCGTGACGGTCAGCGGCAGCGGCTGCCCGAGCGGCTCGAGGAGGTCGTTGGTCCACGCGTCCGTGGCGAGCACGACCGCGCCGGTGGTGAGCCGCCGCCCATCGCCGAGCTCGACCACCAGCTCGCCGGCTCTGTCTTGAATCGAGGCCACCGGCGTGTTCTCGAGGAGCGTCGCACCCGCAGCGCGGGCGAGGCGTTGATGGGCGGCGTTGCCGCGCTCCGGATCGGCGATGCCCGCGCTTGCCTGGAAGAGCGCCCGGGTGCCGGCCTCGAGGCGCCACTGCGGCCAGCGCCGCGAGACCTCCACGTGATCCAGCCACTCGAACGGGACGCGTGCCTCGGTCATGGCCCGGGCATAGTCGTCGACGTCTTCCGCGGCTCCCGGCGGAGCGAGGTCCAGCCCGCCCGTCAGCGTGACGATCCGCTCGCCGGAGGCCGCCTCCACCTCGCGCCACGCGACCTGGGCCGCGATCGCCAGCTCGACGTACTCGCGCCGGTGGTAGGAGAGGCGCGTGATGCGCGACACGTCGCTGGAGGCGCCGCGATCGTGACCGAGCTCGAACTGCTCGACGCCGAGGATCCGTCGCCCGCCGCCCCGTGCCGCGAGCCGGTACGCGGCCGCGCTGCCGATCCCGCCCAGCCCGACGACGATCGCGTCGTACGAGTCGACCGCATGGCTGCCCACCGAGCCACGATAGCCGAGCAGGGTTGCCTATCCTCGACCGGCCGTGCCCGACCATGAGGCTCCCGCCGCCACCGCCGCCAGCAGCACCAGGCAGCTCGCCGAGCTCGACGCGCGCCTCGGCCTCGAGGTGCGGCGGGACGTCCGCGTCCCGGCTCGCGATGGCCTGACGCTCTCGGTCAACCTCTTCCTGCCCAGGGCGGCGACCGAGGCCGTTCCCGTTGTCCTCAACACGGATCCCTACCGCAAGGACGACTGGTCGGCGGGGTGGGATCTCACGATCGCCGCCTACCTCGCTGCACGCGGCTACGCCTACTGCCGCCTCGACGTCCGCGGCACCGGCTCGTCGGACGGGGTCGCGCTCGACGAGTACACCGAGGCCGCGACGCTCGACGGCCACGACACGGTCGAGTGGCTCGCCGCGCAGCCGTGGTGCACCGGTGCGGTCGGGATGTGGGGCCTGTCCTATGGCGGCTTCACCTCGATCCAGGTCGCCACGACGAGGCCGCCCCACCTGCGCGCGATCGTCGCGGTGCAGGCCACCGACGACCGCTACACCGACGACGTCCACTACGTCGGCGGCGCGATGACGGTCAGCGAGCTGGCCCAGTACGCGGTCAGCCAGGTGGCGATGAACGCGTTGCCGGCGACGCCCTCGAGCTGGGGCGACGCCTCGGAGGGTCGCTGGCTGGAGCGGCTGCAGGCGACGCCGGTCTGGCTGTTCGAGTGGGCGCGCCAGCAGCGCGACGGCCCGTACTGGCGCGTCGGGTCGCTCGCGCCGGACTACGGCCGGATCGAGGCGGCGGTGCTTCAGATCGGGGGCTGGATGGACGGCTACGTCGACTCGGCGATCCGCATCCAGGCGAAGTGCACGAACGCGGCCGGCCGGCGGACGATCGTCGGGCCGTGGGTCCACGGCCACGCCCACAGCGCGTACCCCGGCCCGAACATCGACTGGCTGCACGAGCTGGTCCGCTGGTTCGACCGCTGGCTGAAGGACGCCGACAACGGAGCCGACCGCGAGCCGCCGCTCACCTGGTTCCACCGCGACCCGACGCCGCCCGAGCGCTTCCCGGCGCGCCTCAACGGCCGCTGGGAGGCGGCGTCGGCGTGGCCGCCGCTCGCGCCTCGGGAACGCGTCTTCCACCTCGGTCAGGGTTCGCTCGACACGGCTCCTGCCGCCGAGGGCATCGACAGCTTCGCCCACCAGCCCACGGCCGGCTCGCGCGGCGGCTCGCTGTGCTGGGGCGCCGGCCATCCGCCAAACGGGCTCGCCCTCGACCTCCGCCTCGAGGCCGATGCGGGTCCCACCTACACCAGCGCCCCGCTCGACGAGCCGCTCGACATCCTGGGATTTCCGGTCGCGGTGCTCCACGTCGCCGCCACGCAGCCCGTGGCCCACCTCGTCGTTCGGCTCGGCGACGTCGCACCCGACGAGGCGGGTGGCCCGGACGGCCCGGTCGAGCAGGTCTGCGAGGGCATCCTCAACCTGACGCACCGCGACTCGCATGAGAATCCGTCGCCGCTCGAGCCGGGACGGGTCTACGAGGTCCGCGTTCCGCTGCGCGCCGCCGGCTACCGCTTCCCTGCCGGGCATCGAGTCCAGCTGAGCGTCGCGAGCGCCCACTGGCCGGTCATCTGGCCGTCGCCCGGCGCCGGCGAGCTCTCGATCCGATTCGGCGGCGGGACGCCGTCGCGGCTGGACCTGCCCCTCGCGCCGACAGGCGCGGACCTTGCGGTGCCGCCGAGCTTCCGCGAGCAGCCGCCGGACCTCACCACCGTCGGCAGCGAGACGAGCGAACCGACGCGCTGGGAGACCATCGACAACGACGACGAGGCCCGCGTCAGCACGCACGAGGCCGAGACGAGCTTCCTCCCCGGCGGCGCGGGCACGCTGTACGTGGGCGAGACGCTCGACATGGCAGCGTGGAAGGAGGCGCCCGGCACCGGCCGCTTCGAGAACCTGTGCGAGTACCGGCTCGCGACCGACGGCCGCCGCATCGGCGTCATCGCGGACGGTACGACGATCGCGACCGAATCCAGCCTCGACATGTCGGTGCGGCTCAGGGTCGACCTCGACGACGCGCTCTTCTTCGAGCGCGAATGGCGCGAGAGGATCCCGCGCGACCTCCTCTGAAAGTCCGGCGACACCCTGCCGCGGAGCTCACCGTCCCGAGCTCACGGTCTCGACCTCACGGTCTCGAGTTCGCCGCCGCTCCAGCCGATCTTGTGGCACGGGGACTCACAAACAGCGGAGGACGACCTCATTCCGCGCCCGAGACGCCCGATTCGCGCCTCCAAACCGCCTTTCCGCCTCCGTTTGGTGCGTCGGAGGCCACATTCGACGAAGGAAGCCGGGGCATCCGCCGCTTCGCCGTCAGTTGGTGCACCCGGTGACACAAGCGCGGGTAGCGCAGGATCGGCAGGGCGTCAGGCGCGCAGGTAGCGGTCGAACCAGTCGAGCATGCGGGACATGTGGTCAATCCGGCGGTCGGGGCGCCCGGCGGTGAAGTACACGTGGGACTCCTCCGGGTAGAGGACGAACTCCACCGTCCGGCCGAGGACGCGTAGCGCTGTGAACAGCTGGACGTTGTCGCTCGCCTTGCAGCGCCGGTCCTCCTCGCCCTGGAGCATCAGCAGCGGCGTCCGGACGTCGGCGACGTTCGAGAGCGGGCTCTGGCGCCAGAGCTTGTCCATGCCCTCGCGGTCGAGCGGTGTTCCGAGGAGCGCCCAGCGGTTGAAGTCCACGCCCGCGTCGCCGTCGGCCCAGGCGGAGACCTGGTTGGAGACGCCGGCGACGCTGACGGCGGCCTTGAACCGGTCCGTCGTGCCGACGAGCCAGTTGACCATGAACCCGCCGTACGATAGGCCGAGCGCGCCGAGCCGCTCCGGATCCGCGAGACCCAACGCGACCAGATGGTCGAGCGCCGCGTGGACGTCCGCGGCGTCGGGCCCGCCCCAGTTGCCGAGGTGCGGTCGGATCCAGTCGCGGCCGTAGCTCGTGGAGCCGCGGATGTTCGGGAGCACGACGCGGTAGCCGCGCGCGCACAGCAGCACCACCTCGACGTGCGGCGCCGGGGCCCAGGCCCCGAGTGGCCCGCCGTGGACGTCGACGACCGTCGGGAGCGGCTCGTCCCCCGCGCCGGCCGGTGACGCGATCCACGTGTGGATCGGGCCGCCCGGGCCGGGCACCTCGAGCTCGCGCATCTCCGGCCAGTCGAACCCGTCCGCCCAGCGGCCGCCCATCGTCGTCTTCCGCCCCGGTCCGGCCATCGGCTCCAGCGGGACCGTGACGAGGTCCATGGGCCCGCTGCCGATGCACGCGACCGCGGTGACGCGGCGCTCGCGCGGGACCGTCGAGACCGCCGTGCCCGCGAGGCTGTAGACGTCGATGCCGTCGCGGACCAGGGGTTCGGGATCGCCGACCGGCCGGGCGGTCTCCGGGTCGACCGGGAAGCGCCACGGGGTCGAGCGACCGCGATCGGTGACGACCGCAACGATCGTGCGGTCGTCGACCCAGACCGGCGTGACCCGTGAGCTCGCCATCCAGCCGTGCATGTCGGTGTCGTTCCACGCCCCGATCGGCCGGTCGAGGCTCGGGGCGAGCGACCACGGCGCCGCCGACGCATCCGCCGGACCCACCACCAGCTCCGGGCTCGTGTCGTCGACGGCGTCCTCGGCGATGTAGCCGATCGCGGCCAGCCAGCGGCCGTCGGGCGACCACGCGGCCTTGTCCACGGGCCCACCGAGCGCCAGGACCTCGCGGGGCGCGGCGGCCTCCGCGTCGACATCCACCGACCAGATCGAGCCGCGCGGCACCGTGTCGGCATCGGGACGCTGGTCGGCCGTGAAGGCGACGGTGCGGCCGTCCGGCGACCACGCGATCTTCGAGACGCCCCAGTCGCCCGCGGTCACCTGTCGCGGCGTCGCGCCGCGGCGGGCCTCGACGACGTGGAGGTGCGACCACCGGTCGATGGTCCCTTCCTCGTCCCACTGCCAGTCGATGCGGGCGATCCGTCGGGCGGTGGGTGCCTCGTCGCCCGCCGGCTCGGGACCGACGAGGAACCGCGGCGGATCGACCTCGATGGTCAGCGCGAGCCGGCTGCCATCGGGCGACCAGGCGACCTCGCCGATCGAACGGTCTCTGGGTCCGCGGACGGCCCAGGCTGGCGCCGACGGCGTTCCGCCGAAGGTGAGCGGCAGGACCCGGAGGCGGGCCACCGCCTCCTGGCGGTCCTCGGTCGTCCCGCGATGCCGCCGGCCGGGGACTGCGGCAGGGGAGCGTCTGAACGCCACCGCGGAGCCATCGGGCGCGAGACGCGGGTTCGTATCGCGGACCGGGCCGCTCGTCAGCTGGATCGGACGCCCGCGCCCGGCGAGGGGCACGAGCCAGAGGTGCGACCGGTAGCGGTCGCGGACCACGAATCGCCGCACGACCACGGCGAACCGCCCATCGGCCGACATGTCGTGCTCGTCGAGCACGACCTGGGCGCGGATGAGGCTCGCCGGATCCGTCTGGCGGGGCATGCGGTGAGCCTACCCGCACCGCCGTGCCCTGCGCCCGGTTGACGCGATGGCACGCGTGGACTAGATTGTCAGTGTGACATTGAATATCGGTTCGGCACGAAAGACTTCGGCGGCGGGCTCGGCGAAGGCAGCGCAGGCAGCGGCCCAGGCCCCGGTTGCCGCGAGCGGCGACCGGCCGCTCCTCGGGGCGGTCCTCGACGAGCTGAGCAGCTGGAACCCGCGCGAGTTCATCACCGCCTTCCAGCGCTGGCACCAGGGCGCCATCAGCCTGATCCACCTGAACGTGCTGACGACGCTCGAGGCGAACGGCCCGATGTCGATGAGCGCCATCGCGGAAGCACTGGACATCTCGGTCGCCAGCGCCACCGGCGTCATCGATCGCATGGAGGCCCGCGGCCTCGTCAAGCGGCGCCGACATCCCGACGATCGCCGGGTCGTGCTCGTCCAGCCCGCGGCGGGTGGCAGGAAGGTCTTCGGCGACATCGACAGGCGCCGCCGGAAGGGCCTCGCGATGCTCCTCGGCCGCCTCTCGGACGAGGAGCTCAACGGCCTGCTGATCGGCCATCGCGCGCTCCACGCCGCGCGCCAGGCCATGGCCGCCCAGGGCCGGGCGCACGCGCAGGCGGACGCCCTCCGCACTCGGGCGCCCCGCGCCCATGTCGCGCGCGGCCGAGCCGCAGCGGGAGGCGCCCAGGCGTGATCCGGCTCCTCCGCAGCTACCTCCGGCCGTACGCCCGGAAGATCGCCGCCGTCCTCGTCCTGCTCCTCCTCCAGGCGATCGGCAACCTGTACCTGCCGACCCTCCAGGGCGACATCATCAACAACGGGGTCGCGAAGGGCGACACGGACTACATCGGTTCGGTCGGCATCGTGATGCTCGTGTTCACGCTCGCCGTCGCGGTGGCCGCGGTCATCGGCGTCTACTGGGGCGCCCAGGTCGCGATGGGCTTCGGGCGCGACGTCCGCAGCGCGATCTTCCGCAAGGTCGAGAGCTTCAGCCAGGTCGAGGTCAACCAGTTCGGGACGCCCTCACTGATCACCCGGAACACGAACGACGTGATGCAGGTCCAGACCGTCGTGTTCATGGTCCTGACCGTGGTCGCGTCGGCTCCGCTCCTGATCGTGGGCGGCATCATCCTGGCCCTCCAGCAGGACGTGCCCCTGTCCGGGCTGCTGCTCGTAGCGCTGCCGGCGATGGCCGTCTTCATCGCCATCGTCATGTCGCGCGCCATCCCGTTGTTCCGGGCGATGCAGGTCAAAGTCGACCGCATCAACCAGGTCATGCGCGAGACCCTCGCCGGGGTGCGGGTCATCCGCGCGTTCGTGCGAACCGAGCACGAGGAGCACCGCTTCGACGAGGCGAGCGTGGACCTCTTCAACACCTCGCTGCGGGTCAATCGGCTCTTCGCGGTGATGATCCCGGTGCTGACGCTGATCCTCAACGCCTCGACCGTCGGCGTGATGTGGTTCGGCGCGATCCGCGTCCAGAGCGGCGAGCTGCCGATCGGCAACCTCACCGCGTTCCTCCAGTACCTGCTCCAGATCATGTTCGCGATGCTGATGGCGGTCTTCATGTTCGTCTTCGTGCCGCGCGCGGCGGTCTCGGCCGGCCGCATCCAGGAGGTGCTGGAGACCGAGCCATCGATCCGCGACCCGAAGAATCCGGTCCGTCTGGCGGCGGTCGACGGTGACGGCGCGCGGCCCAGGGTCGGCGGCCGCGTCGAGGTGCGCAACGTCGAGTTCCGGTATCCGGGCGCCCAGGACCCGGTCCTGCGCGACGTCAGCTTCGTCGCCGAGCCCGGGGAGACCGTCGCGATCGTCGGCTCGACCGGCAGTGGCAAGTCGACCATGATCAATCTCATCCCGCGCCTGTACGACGCGACCGAGGGCACGGTCCTCGTCGACGGCGTCGACGTCCGGGAGCTGGACCGCGCCGACCTCTGGGCGCGCCTCGGCATCGTGCCGCAGAAGGCCTTCCTGTTCAGCGGGACCGTCGCCAGCAACCTCCGCTTCGGCGACGCCGCCGCGCCCGACGACGACCTGTGGGCCGCCTTGACCACCGCCCAGGGGCGGGACTTCGTGAGCGAGATGGAGGGTGGGCTCGAGGCGCCCGTGACCCAGGGCGGCACGAACGTCTCCGGAGGCCAGCGGCAGCGGCTCGCGATCGCGCGCGCGCTCGTGAAGCGGGCCGGGATCCTCATCTTCGACGACAGCTTCTCGGCGCTCGACTTCGGCACGGACGCGCGGCTCCGCGCCGCGCTCGACCGCGACATGGGCTGGGCGACCCGGATCATCGTCGCGCAGCGCGTCGGCACGATCATGAAGGCGGACCGGATCCTCGTCATGGACGCCGGGCGGATCGTCGGCAGCGGCACGCACGGCGAGCTGCTCGCAGGCAACGAGACCTACCGCGAGATCGTGTACTCCCAGCTGTCCGAGGCGGAGGCCGTGGCATGAGCTTCCGACCGGGCACGACGGGCGGCAACGGGACCGGCCCCGGCGGCAACGGCACGGGTCCGGGCGGCGACGGGACGGGTCCTGGCGCGGGCGCGCGTCCCCCTGGATCGGGCGCACCAGGCGCGCCGGGCGCAGCGGGCGGATCGGGCGCGCAGGGCGCACCCGGCGGTCCGGGTGGCTTCGGTCCCGGCCGCAGGCCGGGCGGCGGGCCCGGGATGATGGGCATGCTGTCCATGCCGGTCCAGAAGGCGACGGACTTCCGGGGCTCCTTCCGCCGGCTCATCGGCAGGCTCGCGCCCGAGCGACCGCTCGTGCTCCTCGTCATCGCGCTGGCCGTCGTCAGCGTCAGCTTCGCCGTGATCGGCCCCAAGATCCTCGGGAACGCGACCGACGCCATCTTCAACGGGCTGATCAGCCAGAACCTGCCGGCCGGGCAGACCAAGGACCAGATCGTCGATGGGCTTCGTGCCCGCGGCGAGAACGAGCTCGCCGACCTCGTCGCGTCGATGGACATCCACCCAGGGGAGGGCATCGACTTCGACGCCCTCGCTGGGGTCCTCCTGGTCCTGCTCGGGGTCTACGTGCTCAGTGCGCTCTTCGGCTGGCTCCAGGCCTGGATCATGTCCGGCGTCACGCAGCGGGTGGTGCTGCGACTACGGACCGACGTCGATCGCAAGCTCGGCCGGCTGCCGCTGCGGTACTTCGACAGCCATCCGCGCGGCGACCTGCTGAGCCGCGTGACGAACGACATCGACAACATCGGCCAGAGCCTCCAGCAGAGCCTGACCCAGCTCATCACGTCGCTGCTGACGATCGTCGGCGTCCTCGTGCTGATGCTCACCATCAGCCCGATCCTCGCGGTCATCTCGATCCTCGTGGTCCCCGTCTCGATCGTGCTGACGGTCTTCATCGCGAAGCGCTCCCAGCAGCGATTCGTGGCCCAGTGGGCGTCGACGGGCACGCTCAATGGACACGTCGAGGAGATGCACACGGGCCACTCGATCGTGAAGCTGTTCGGGCGGCAGCAGGAGGCGATCGTGACGTTCGATCGCGAGAACGAGAAGCTCTACGAGGCCTCGTACCAGGCCCAGTTCATCTCGGGCACGATCCAGCCGGCGATGACGTTCGTCTCGAACCTCAACTACGTCGCCATCGCGGTCATCGGCGGCGTCCGCGTCGCGACCGGCCAGATGACGCTTGGCGACGTGATCGCATTCATCCAGTACTCGCGCCAGTTCACGTTCCCGATCATCCAGACCGCCGCGATCGCGAACGTCCTGCAGTCCGCCGTCGCCTCCGCGGAGCGGGTCTTCGAGCTGCTCGACGAGCCGGAGGAGGTTGCGGACCCGGCGGAGCCGACTCGCCTGCCCATCAAGCAGGGCGCGGTGGCCTTCGAGGACATCTCGTTCCGGTACGAGCCGGACAAGCCGCTGATCGACGACCTGTCACTCGTCGCCGATGCCGGCAGCACCATCGCGATCGTCGGCCCGACGGGCGCCGGCAAGACGACACTCGTCAACCTGCTGATGCGGTTCTACGAGCTCGACGGCGGGCGAATCACGGTCGACGGCATCGACACGCGCGAGATGACCCGCGACGACCTCCGCCGCACGTTCGGGATGGTCCTCCAGGACGCGTGGCTGTTCCACGGCACGATCCGCGAGAACATTGCCTACGGCCGCGACGGTGCGACCGAGGAGGAGATCGTCGCCGCCGCCGAGGCGGCCCATGTCGACCACTTCGTGCGGACGCTGCCGGACGGCTACGCCACGGTCATCAACGACGACGCGACGAACCTCTCCGCCGGTGAGAAGCAGCTCCTGACGATCGCGCGGGCGTTCCTCGCCGACCCATCGATCCTCATCCTCGACGAGGCGACCTCGTCGGTCGACACCCGGACCGAGGTGCTGATCCAGCGGGCGATGGCCCGGCTCATGAAGGGCCGGACGGCCTTCGTGATCGCGCACCGCCTCTCGACCATCCACGACGCGGACACCATCCTGGTCATGAACAAGGGCCGCATCGTCGAGCAGGGCAACCACGACAGCCTCCTCGCCCGCGGCGGCTTCTACGCCGAGCTCTACAACTCGCAGTTCACCGAGGCCCTCGCCGAAGCCGTCTGAGCCGGGCGTTCCAGTCAGGTCCGCGCACGGAGTGGCGAGCCGGCGGGTGCGGGTCGCCGGAGCGCCTGCGAGCCGCGCTCCTTTCCACCAAACGTCGCTATTTCAGACTTCGGGTCGGCCTCCAGGCTGCGTTTCGCTCCATTTGCCCCGAATCAGCGACTTCTGAGCCAAACCGCAGCGGATCGGCGTTCCCGAGGTCGCGCACAGCGACTTCTGGCGGAAAATGGCGGGCACGGACGTCTGCCGGGGAAACAACCCGAACCGGTACGTGTCCTCAGCCGTTCTGGGCGATCTGGATCAGGTTGCCGCAGGTGTCGTCGAAGACGGCGGTCGTGACGGGGCCCATCTGCGTCGGCGGCTGGGTGAACTCGACGCCCATGCCCCGGAGTCGTTCGTACTCCGCGTGGCAATCGGCGACACCGAAGGACGTGTAGGGGATGCCGTCCTCGACGAGCGCGGCCTTGAACGGCTTGGCGGCGGGGTGGCCATCGGGCTCGAGGAGCAGCTCGGTGCCATCGGGAGCGTCGGGCGAGACCACCGTCAGCCAGCGCGCGCCGCCGCCGAGGTCGATGTCGTTCTTCGTCAGGAACCCGAGCACGTCGGTGTAGAAGCGGTGTGCCTTCGCCTGGTCATCGACCAGGATGCTGGTCACGACGATGCGCAGCATCTGCGCTCTCCTTTCCATGCGGGGGCCACCGCTCGGCGATCTCGCGGAGCGGCGCCGTGTCGAGGTCGTGGAACTTGTAGCGGCCCTGCCGCCTCGTTCGGACGAGCCCGGCCTCCTCGAGGACATCGAGGTGCTGGGAGATCGCCTGACGGCTCGAGCCGAGGCCGTGGTTGCTGATCAGCCGGACGCAGAGCTCGAACAGCGTCTGGCCATCGCGCTGTCGCAGCTCATCGAGGATCGCCCGGCGGGTCGGGTCGGCGAGTGCCTTGTAGAGATCGCCCACCGACGGCGACTATAGGCAAGTCCCTACTTGCATGTCAAGGATCCGGCAGCCCTGGGGTCGACCGCTGCGCGACAGACCAGCCGCGCAGTCGTCGCGTACGATCTCGGCCGCATGAGAGGGCATGCCCCGCGGCGGCCGGGGGGACCGGGCGCCGCGACCATGGGGATCTTCGTCTCGTATCGCCGAGACGATACCGCCGGCTTCGCAGGCCGCCTCTACGACGATCTGGTCGAGCGGCTGCCGGATGCCCGGATCTTCATGGACGTCGACGCGATCGAGCCCGGCCAGGACTTCGTCGAGGCAATCGATCGGGCCGTGGGCGACTCCGGCGTCGTGCTGGTGCTCATCGGGCCGCGCTGGCTGCAGGCGGCCGACGCCGCTGGATCGAGGCGCATCGACAACGAGCTCGATTATGTCCGCCTCGAGATCGAGGGCGGTCTCGAGAGCGGGAAGCGGGTGATCCCAGTCCTCGTTCAGGGTGCCGCGATCCCGCGCGGCGCCGACCTGCCCGAGAGCCTTCGGCCCCTTGCGCGACGCCAGGCCGTCGAGCTCACCCACGCCCGCTGGCGCTCGGATCTCGCCGCGCTCGTCGAAACCATCACCGCCGCACCGCCGGAGCAGCCGAGGGCCGCCGCGATACCTGCGCCGGCCGGGGGAGCGCCCGAACCGGCGCGCAGGACGATCTCGTCGACGTCGCGGCCGGCGCGTATTGCGAGCCTGCCGCTGGCCACGCTCGCGGGAGCGCTTCTGCTGGTCGTGGCGCTGATCGGCGGCGGAAGCTATCTCGGATGGCTCGCGACCGGCCTGTCATCGCCGACCCCGCCGGCCGGCGGCGTCGGAGCCGCCGGCGACCCGTCCCCGACCACGTGGACCGCGGCGCCCGACGGCTCGAGCCCGCCCCCATCGCCGTCCCCCGCCCCGAGCCCGACGTCCGAGGCGAGCGCGAGCAGCGCACCGGCGACGGGAGGCGCCGGCCAGCCGTCGCCCGCGACCCCGCGGCCGCCGCGTCCCACGCCGACCCCGACGCCGACGAAGAAGGCGCCCCCGCCGACACCGACCCCGACCGCGAGTGGCGGACCGATGTCGGCCTTCGGCGTGCCGTGCACGATCTGGGGCACGGCCGGGAGCGACCAGGGCTCCGGCATCGTCGGCACGTCGGGCGATGACGTGATCTGTGGGCTCGGCGGCAACGACCTCATCGTGGGCAACGGCGGCGCGGACCGCATCGACGGTGGCGGCGGCACGGACCGGGTCGGCTACCAGAACGCCTCTGGTGGGGTCACGGTGAACCTGGCAACCGGGGTGGTCAGCGGTGCGGCCGGTGCGGACCGGCTCGCATCCATCGAGGGCGTCATGGACTCGACCCACGACGACACGCTCGTGGGCACGGCCGGCGCGGACTACTTCTGGCTCCATGGTGGTGCCGACAGCGTCACCGGTGGCGGCGGGACGGACGCGGTCGACTACACGTACGCCGCGGCCGGCGAGTGCGCCGACGACACGCTCGACGGCATCGAGGAGACGTACCCGACCGGCGCCTGCGGCTAGGGCGATCCCGACCGCGGCCCTCCGGACCTCAGCCCTGGCCTGACTCCAGCCGATAGCCCACGCCACGAAGGGCGAGGATCGAGGGGCCGCCGGCGCCTTCGACCTTGTGGCGCAGCCGCGCGACGTGAGGTTTCAGCCAGAGCAGGTCCGGATCGGCCTCGCCGGGCCAGCCGGCGCGGACGAGGCGGAGGTGGGGGACCAGGTCGCCGCGGGCGCGGACCAGCGCCTCGAGGAGGCGGTACTCGATCGGCGTGAGGTCGAGCCGGGTCTCGCCCACGTGCGCCTCGTGGCGCCCGGGCTCGATGACGAGGTCGCCGAATGCCAGCGGACCGCCATCCCCGGCGCCGGCCGCGGGGCCCGCCGTTCGATCCGCGCGCCGCATGACCGCGCCGATCCTGGCGAGCAGCTCCGCGCGCCCGAAGGGCTTGACGAGGTAATCGTCCGCCCCGATGCCGAGGGCGCGGACCTTCGCCTCCTCCGAGCTCTCCCCGGAGACGACGACGATGGGCGCGTCGCCCTCGGCCCGGATCCGGCCGGCGACCGTGAACCCGTCGGGTCCGGGCATCGCCAGGTCGAGGAGCACGATGTCCGGGCGCTCCTCCCGATAGCGGCGGACCGCGGTCAGCCCGTCGTAGGCCGTGATGACCTGATGGCCCTCCGTGCCGACGAGCGCCGTGATCGCGCCGACCATCGCCGGGTCGTCGTCGACCACGAGGATCCGCAGGGCGCGAGCCATGTCGCTCAGACCGTGCTCAGACCGCGGCCGCGGCCGGCAGGGCGATCACGAATCTCGCGCCGTGGCCGTTCGCGGGCTCGCACCACAGCCGCGCGCCCACCGACTCGGCGAGCCGGCGTGCCGCGTAGAGGCCGATGCCCGATCCGCGCGCCGTGCGCGTCTCGCGCCGCGCGTACGGCTCGAAGATGCGCTCGCGCCACTCCTCCGGGATGCCGGGGCCCTCGTCGGAGACGCCGATACGGACACCGCCCTCGGCCATCCGCCAGTCGAGCGTGATCGTCGTCTCGGGCGGCGCGTACTTGACGGCGTTCTCGACGAGATGCTCGAGGATCTGGCGGAGCCGCGAGCGGTCGGTCAGCGCGAACAGCCGGATGCCCTGGCGCAGCTCCAGCCGATGCCGGGCGAGCAGCGGCGCCAGCTCCGAGGCTGCCGCGTTGACGACGTCGCCGACGTTCGTGGGCTCGAGGTCGGCGGGCGGCTCCGGCCCGACGCGAACGGACGCCAGGATCGAGTCGACGAGCCGGTCCAGCCGCTCGACCTGCTCCATGGTCGACCGATGCCAGCCCGCCCGTCGCTCGCGACGCTCCTGGTCGCGCGACTCCCGGCCGCTGAGGGGCGGCTCCTCGGCGAGCAGGTCCGTGTAGGCGCGGACCACCGCGAGCGGCGTGCGCAGCTCGTGGGTGACGAGCGCGATCAGCTCGGCCCGCGCGTCGTCGATCTTCTTGAGCTCGGTGGCGCGATCCTCCGCCTCGCGCTGCATCCGCCCCTTCTCGACGATTCCGGCGAGCAGGTCGGCGATCGCCCGGAGGTGGGCGACGTCCGACGGGCTGAAGTCGCGGTGCTGCTCGGTCTGGACGTTGAGCACGCCCACGGTCCGGTCGTTCCAGACGAGCGGCACGGACAGCATCGAGGCGATGAAGCGGCGCTGGTCGATGCCGCGGACCCACAGGAATCGCTGGTCCTGGCTGACGTCCGGGATGACGAGCGGCTCCCGTGACGCCGCCACGCGCCCGGTGACGCCCTTGCCGAACGGCACCCGAGCCCGGCCGATCTGGTAGCGGTCGAGGCCGTTGGTCGCGGCGAGCGTCAGGTTTTCGACGTCGCGATCCAGCAGGTACAGCGAGGAGACGCTCGCATGCAGCGCGTCGCGGGTCTCGTCGACGACCGTCTCGAGGAGCTCCTCCCAGGTGCCGGCCGTGGTCGCCATCCGCGCCACGCGGTGGAGGAAGCGCAGCTGGTCGAGCTGCTCGGCCGTGGCCGGCTCACGCTCGGTCGCGGCGAGCTCCTGTTCCGGCGCCGGTTCGGTGCTGGTCTCCGTCACCCCGCCACGATAGCCGAGGCCGCCGTGCCCGCCGCCGATCGGGCGAGGCCGCGCCGCATCAGCGCGTCGGCCAGCAGCTCGTAGTCGGCAGGCTCGTTGTAGCGCTGCGCGGAGATCCGGACGAAGCCGTTCGTGCACGCGGCGTCCGGCGTGGGGCGGGCGCCCCGGACCGGGAAGGGCACCGCGGGGACCTCGATCCGGTCCTCCACGGCCAGCGAGTCGGTGAGCGTCCGGGCTTCCGTTTCGTTGAGGGCCATGGGCAGGGCGATCGATGCCATCGACCCGATCATCGACTCGGGGGCGATCGGCTCCGTCCCGAGGGCCTCGTGGAGCAGCCGCCGGGCGCGCAGTGCGAGCTCGTGGTTCGCGGCCATGTGTGCGGCCCAGCCGCCGGGTTGCAGTCCGGCGATGACGCGGAACGACTCGGGCAGCGACAGGAACGCGGTCAGGTTGAGCGTGCCCTGCCAGTCGAACTCCTTCCACAGCGGCGGCCGGTCCGTGCGCGGATCATTGCGGCCGTGGCTCGTCACCAGCGGCAGGACGTGATCCCGCCGGTCCTCGCGGACGACCAGCACGCCCGCGGTCTTCGGCCCGCAGAGCCACTTGTGGCCGTTGCCGGTCCAGTAGGCGGCGTCGAGCGAGCGGAGGTCGATGGGGAGCATCCCGGGCGCGTGCGCCGCGTCGACGACCGTGTCGACGCCGAGGCGATCGAGCTCGCGGACCAGCGTCTCGATCGGGAAGATCAGCGCCGACGGGCTCGTCACGTGGCTGATCAGGGCGATGCGGGTCCGCGGGGTGACGGCGGCGAGGTGGGCCTCGACGACCTCCTCCGGGTGCCGGATCGGGAGCGGGATGCGGACGCGGACGACCCGCGCTCGCGCGCGCTCGGCGACGGCATCGAGCTGGTTGAGGGTCGCGTTGTACTCGTGGTCGTTGGTCAGCAGCTCGTCGCCGGGCCGGAGCCGGAGCGAGGCGAGGACTGTCGCGACGCCGGCGGTCGCGTTCGGAACGACGACCATGCCCTCGGGATCGGCGTTGAGGAAGGCCGCGACCTCGCGGCGGGCCGAGTCGAGGCGCTCTTCCAGCTCGCGATCGAAGAAGCGGATCGGGTTGGCCTCCATGTGCCGGATCAGGTCACGCTGGTACTCGAGCACCGGGAGCGGGCAGGCCCCGAACGTGCCGTGGGTCAGGAAGGTGATCTCGGGGTCGAAGTCCCAGGGGCTGTCTTGCGAGTAGGGCCGCACGTCGCGAGCATAGCGACGGGTCTGGCTCGAGCCGCTTGGCCGGCTCGTTTGAACCGGCGTCGCCCACGCATCGACGCGGCGGTTGCATCGCCAGCCGCGCATCGACGCGGCGGTTGCATCGCCAGCCGCGCATCGACGCGCGTTGCATCGCCAGCCGAGCAACTTTGACGAGGTTCGGCCTCGCCGGCCGGCACGAGAGCAAGAACGCGTCGAAATGCACCGCTTGGAGAGCAGAATCGACGAGCTGCGCGCAGATTCGGGCCAGCGAGCCGCGCAACCTCGTCGCGATTGCGTCGCTGCCGGGGCAGACCGCCACAAGCGCTGGTCTGGGCTTGCCGCGCACCCGAACACGCTCGCGGAGAACCCTCAGCAAGGCCCCGAGCTTTGACGATTCGGCCGATTTCGGCTAGAGTAATATGCCTTCGCGGGGTGGAGCAGCGGCAGCTCGTCGGGCTCATAACCCGAAGGTCGGAGGTTCGAATCCTTCCCCCGCAACCAATTGCAATCACCCCAGAACCCCGGGTCCCGACCACCCGGGGTTCTTTTCTTGTCTGTTCGGAGGCGACCTGATGGCCGGCGAATCCCTGCTCAACGACCTCCCGCCGAATCTACCCGCCGACCTCCGGGCGTTCCTGGAGTGCACGAGCGACGTCGCGACGATCGCCAATGGGCCGATCGAGTGGGTTGAGATCCCTGCGAACGTCCGAGGCCTGCTCGGCGGGGCATCGCAGCCGGAGCTCGAGATCACGCCCGGGGCCGGACCATCCTCCGCGCTCCTCCGCGTCCGCGCCGGCTGGGTGTCGGCGACGTTTCCGGCCTCGGTCGTCGACGGACGCCTCGCGATCGATACCTCGAGGCTGCCGATGCTCGCGCCGGCTTCCATCGCCAACGACATCCGGCGCTTCGTCGACGCGCTGAACGGCAGGCTCGCCGCGAACGGCAAGGCCCTCGCGGCGCCCTCGTTCGGGGCGGACGGGATGACGCTGACGAAGGTCGATCGAACCTGAGGGAGGATTTCTCGGCGCGCTGATGGGCGCGTCTCGCTGCGTTGTCGGCTCCGCGGGCTCGCTCACGCATGTCTGCATGCGCTCGCGAGCCTGCTCGCCTCCGCCTTGCGTTCCACGCCCCTCAGTGCGCCGAAGGTCAGCTACTACCTGCCTGCCCGTTACTCCCAGCGGAAGGTGCGGGCGGCGAGGGCGCTCCCTGCCGCCCCCCAGGCGAGCAGGACGACGATCGGGCGGAGGAGATCGCCGCCCGCGGACGCGGCGAGCGCGGAGCGGAGCACGTCCGTGAGGGCCGCCGACGGCAGCAGCCATCCGATCGTCGCCAGCGGCTCGGGCAGGTGGTCCAGCGGCAGGATCGTGCCGCCGAGCATCAGGAACGCGAGGAACAGGGCGTTGGCGAGGGCCAGGGTCGCCTCGGCTCGCAACGAGCCGGCGAGCAGCAGCCCGAGGCTCGCGAAGGCCAGCGTGCCGAGGCCGACGCCCGTCGCGAGCAGGACCGTGCGCCGGGCGAGGTCGCTCGAGGGTGCCTCCCAGCCGAGCACGGCTGCGGCGGCGGCCAGCAGCAGGATCACCTGCCCGACCTCGATCACGAGGACGGCGAGGATCTTGGCGGCGATCGCCACCCAGCGCTCGATCGGGGCGCCGCCGAGCCGCTTGAGCACGCCGTACGAGCGCTCGTAGCCGGTCGCGATCCCGAGGTTGACCAGGCTGGTGGCGATGATGGCGATGGCGACGGTTCCGGGCAGCAGCGCCGCAACGGCGTCCGGCCCGGTCCCCAGCGGCCCGATCCCGAGGTTCGAAAAGAAGGCCAGCACGGCGACCGGGATCACGATCATGACCAGCAGGTTCTCGCCGCGCCGCAGCGCGAGACGCAGCTCCATCCGGGCGAGCGCCACGACGGATCGCGTCGACGGCGCGGGCCGGCTCATTCGGCGTCCTCGACGTCCGCGTCGCCGGTGAGCTCGAGGTAGCGCTCCTCCAGCGAGGCCGCGCCGGCCCGCAGCTCCACGATCAGCAGCCCCTCGCGCGCGGCCCAGTTGGCGAGAACCGCCACGACGTCGGCGGACGCGGCGCCGGGCCCGATCTCGAACGCGGTCTCGCCGCCGCCTCGCCGAAGCTCCGAGCCGGCGAGTCGAGCCGCCAGGGCATCCAGCGCGGCCGGCGTCGGCGCCGCGTGCAACCGGAAGTAGAGGGCGGTCGCGCCGCCGGTCGTCAGCTCCTCGGGCGAGCCCGTGGCCACGATCCGGCCGCGATGGAGGATCGCCACATGGTCGGCGAGCCGCTCGACGTCGCCGAGGTCGTGCGTCGTCAGCAGGATCGTCCGGCCGTCGTCACGGAGGGAGGCCACGAGCTCGCGCGTCGTGCGCCGCGCCTCCGGGTCCATGCCCGCGGTCGGCTCGTCGAGGATCAGGACCTCCGGGTCGCCGACGAGGGCGATCGCCAGCGACAGCCGCTGCCGCTCCCCGCCGGAGAGGCGGCGCACCCGCGTCCCGGCCACGGAGGTGAGGCCCACCTGCTCGATGAGATCGTCGGCCGCGCGGCGGCCGTCGCCTCGGCGCCGGTCATCGTGGAACGCGCCGTAGAGCCGGAGCAGGTCGCGCGGCGTCGCCCGCGGCTCGAGGCCCGCGCCGCCCTGGAGCATCAACCCGACGCGCGCCTTCAGATGCGGCCCGCCGCGTCGCGGGTCCTCGCCGAGCACGCGCACCGTGCCCGCGTCCGGGTCGCGATAGCCCTCGACGATCTCGACGGTCGTCGTCTTGCCGGCGCCATTGGGGCCGAGCAATGCCAGGAGTTGACCCGGCCGCACGGTCAGATCGATGCCGTTGAGGACGGCCCTGCCCGCGTAGGCCTTCCGCAGGCCGGCGACCTCGATCAAGGTGTGATCACGGGGGCGGCGGGATCTCGAGCGTGGAGTTCGGGGTGCCGCCGATCCGGCACGGACTGGCGCTCGCCGACAAGGTCGCGCCCGGGGAGCCCGCGATCAGCGCGTACTGGCGCTCGAACTCGCAGTCGGTCAGCTCGCCGACCTGGATCGAGCGCAGGATCCCGTCGCGATCGACGAAGTACGACTGTGGCCGCGCAGCCACGCGGTAGGCATTGCGAATCGCGCCGGACGGATCCTCCACCGTCGGCCACGTCGCACCGAACTGGGCAACGAAGTTGCGAGCCGGCCCTGGGGAGTTGACGAAGAGCACGCCGACCACAGCCAGGCCGTCGCCTGAGTGCACAGCGAGCTTCTGGATGAGGAGCGGGAACTCGTCGCGGCACGGCACGCAGCCCGCATCCCAGAAGTTGATGAGCACGGGCCGGCCCCGGAGCGAGGCGAGATCGAAGGCCGTCCCATCGATCGTCGTTCCAGCGATGCCGGGCACGGGGTGGCCCTTGGCCAGCAGCGGCGCCTGGCTCCCGTCGGGCGAGCCGACCCTGCCGGCAAGCTGCAACAGGGCCACGGTGGCGATCACCGCCGCCGCGAGGCCGATCAGGACGTATCGACGAGATGGATCGAGCTGGAGCCGCGTGGCGATGCCTACTTGACGGTGAGGGTCCCGGTCATGATCGGGACGGGATGCACCGAGCACCTGTACATGTAGGTGCCCGGCTGGAGTGCGTCGTACTGGTAGGCCTGCGAGGCGCCGCCGTCGATGGTCGGCTGGTCCTTCAGGAGCTCGCTGCCGTCGGCCGAGCGCAGGTCGATGTCGTGGGTGACGCCGGGGGCGTCCTGGTTCTCGAAGAAGATCGTGAACGGCTTGCCCGAGTCGACGTCGAGCGCCTTCACGTCGAACTCGATGCCCTTGGCGATGACGACCTGCGCGCCGGGCGGCGGCTGCACGCCGCCACCACCGCTACCGCCGCTCCCGGGTGCGCCCGATGGCGCGGGGCTGCCGCCGGGCCCGCCGGCGGTCGCAGGACCTGCCGGCGGGATGATGCCGAGCTGGACCATCCCGAGGACCACGAACGCCACCGCGAAGATCTGGAGGGCTCGCACCGGGAGACGCCGGTCGGGGATGTTCTCGAGGTGCCCCGTCCGGTCGGCCTCCTCGACCTTGCGGTACTCGGCGGTGAAGTCGACGAGCCAGCCGAGGAGCGTCCAGACGAGGAACACCACCGAGACCGCGAGGACCCAGCCACCGAAGACGAGGCCCATGAACAGGGCCCCGGTCCCGAGGGCGCCGAGGAACGGCCGGATCGACGGCCCGGGCATGTGCACGCCGGGCGGCGGCCCTTCGTGGACGACGGCCGGCAGCGAGCGCGGCTCCGGCGCCTCGAGGTGGCTGTAGTCCCGGACCGCCTCGCGACCCCAGAACAGCAGCGTCACGATCAGGACGGCCGTGCCGGCGACGATCGCGACCCCGCTCGGCAGGATCGCCATCGACTCGACGATGACGCCGGCGAAGAGCGCGAAAGCGCCGAATGCGCCGACGATCGGGGCCTTGGAGCCGCCCGGCATGTGGATGCCTGCCGGGGTGACCGGCTCCACCCGCGCCGGGGCACGCCGCCGCGGGCCGAGCGTCGCGAACTTGCGGGCGGTGAACGCGAACCAGGCGATGAACAGGATCGCGAGGAACACCGGGAACAGCGCGAGGAGCCCATTCCAGTCAGGGGTGATGAAGAGCGCGGCCAGGTCCAGCAGCGGCTGGATCGGGCTTCCGGGGGTGGGTGCGGGGGAGGGCATCGGTCCGGGGCGGGCGAGCTACTCGCCGCCGCCCGTGTGCAGCACCAGGAACATGATCCCGAGGGCCGCGCCCAGGGCGATGAGCATCGTCACGCCGGCCCACTCGATCCGGTAGCCGAAGGGCTGGGCGAGCGCGCCGTAGGCGATGGCGGTGGTCACGCAGGCGATCGCGATGATGATCGCGTTGCGGTATCGAGCCAGCACGTCGCTTCCTCGCCTACAGGATGTAGAGGATCGAGAAGAGCAGGATCCAGACGACGTCGACGAAGTGCCAGTACAGGGACACGGCCTCGACGGCGTCGTGGTGGCGGGCCGAGAACTGGCCGGCCATGCCGCGGTACAGGATCACGCCGAGCATCAGCACGCCGCCGAAGACGTGGGCGCCGTGGAAGCCCGTCAGCGTGAAGTAGGTCGTCCCGAACGGTCCCGAGCCCAGCGTCATGCCGTCGTGGAACAGCAGCGTGTAGTCGTACGCCTGCATCACCAGGAACACGATGCCGAGGACGAACGTGATGCTGATGTTCCGGATGAAGCCCGTCCGGTCGCCGCGCCGGATCGACCAGACCGCCCACTGGCAGGTGAAGGAGCTCGTGATCAGGATGATCGTGGCGACGAGGATGAGCGAGAGCGGGTTGAGGATCCCCTGGAACACCTCCGGCGGCCAGGGCTGGTTGTTGGCCCGCGTCGCGAAGTAGGCGGCGAACAGGCCCGAGAAGAACATCACCTCGGAGGTGATGAACAGGATCATCCCGAGGATCGGGTTGCTCAGGCCTCCCCGGGCATGGCCTCCGACCGCGTGGGCGTCCGCTGGCGCGACGGCGCTCGTGTGCACGGCCGGGGCGTCGGCGGTCACGACGCGTCACCGCCGGCCGGGAGCGCCTTCGGCTGGTCGCCCGACCCGTGCCCGCCGTGGCCGCCATGGCCGACGAGCCCGTGGCGGGCGTCGAAGACCGGCCGTTCGGAGCGGATCTCCGGCAGGCGGTCGAAGTTGTACGGCGGCGGGGGTGAGGACGTCGCCCACTCGAGCGTGTTGCCCTCCCACGGGTCGTCGCCGGCGATCTTGCCGTTGCGCAGGGAGATGAACACGTTCCAAATGAACGGCAGCATCGAGAACGCGATCATGAAGCCGCCGAACGTGGCCAGGAGGTTCCAGCCGTTCCAGTCGGGGTTGGCGTAGTCGGCGATGCGGCGCGGCATGCCCTGGATGCCGAGCATGTGCATCGGGAAGAACGTCAGGTTGAAGCCGATGAACATCAGCACGAAGTGGACCTTGCCCAGGCCCTCGTCGAGGAGCCGGCCGGTCATCTTCGGGAACCAGTAGTAGACGCCGGCGAACATGCCGAACACGGAGCCGCCGAACAGCACGTAGTGGAGGTGCGCGACGACCCAGTAGGTGTCGTGCAGCGCGAAGTCCACCGGGACGGCGGCGCTGAACGCGCCGTTGATGCCGCCGATGAGGAACATCGTCAGGAAGCCGATGGCGAAGATCAGCGGCGTCGAGAACGTCAGCTGGCCCCGGAACATCGTGAAGATCCAGTTGAACATCTTGACGCCCGTCGGGACCGCGATCATGAACGTCATCAGCGCGAAGAACGGCAGGAACACCGCGCCGGTCGTGAACATGTGGTGGGCCCAGACCGAGAAGCCGAGCGCCCCGATGGCGGCCGTGGCGAAGATGAACGCCTTGTAGCCGAAGAGCGGCTTGCGGCTGAAGACCGGCAGGACCTCGCTGATCACGCCCATCGCCGGCAGGACCATGACGTACACGGCCGGGTGGGAGTAGAACCAGAAGACGTTCTGGTAGAGCACGGCCTGGCCGCCGTGCTGCGGCAGGAAGAACGTCCCGCCGAGGTTGCGGTCGATGTAGAGCATCACGAGCGCGCTCGTGATGACCGGCGTGGCCATGACCACGAGGACGCTCGTGACGAGCATGGTCCAGACCATGATCGGCATGCGGAACAGGGTCATCCCCGGCGCCCGCATCTTGAAGATCGTCACGAGGAAGTTGATGCCGCCGAGGATCGAGCTCGTGCCGATCAGGATGAGCGCCGCGATCCACAGGTCCTGGCCCGGGCCGGGCGAAGACTGCGCGAGCCGCTCCGACAGTGGCGGGTAGCTGGTCCAGCCCGCGGCCGCCGCGCCGCCCGGGGTGAGGAAGCCGGCGAGGAGCAGGATGGCGCCGAGGGGCAGCATCCAGAACGACAGGGCATTGACGCGCGGGAAGGCCATGTCCGGCGCGCCGATCATCAGCGGGACCGCGAAGTTCCCGAGGCCCGCCAGCACCGGGATGATGAACAGGAAGATCATCACGGTGGCGTGGATCGAGAACGCCTCGTTGTAGACGTGCTCGTTCGTGAAGAGCTGGATGCCGGGGAACGCCAGCTCCGTCCGCACCAGCATCGCGAAGATGCCGCCGATGAAGAACATCAGCAGCGAGTTGATGAGGTACATGATCCCGATCTTCTTGTGATCGGTCGTCGTCAACCACTCGTAGAGACCGCCCCGGTAGGCCGGGACGGCGGGGCTCAGGGCGTGCGTTGCCATGGGCCGTCTCCTACTTCACGGTGAGCGTGCCGGTCATCGCGGGGACCGGGTGGATCGAGCAGATGAAGGTGTAGGTGCCGGCCGGGAGCGGGTCGTACTGGTAGTTCGCCTCCTGGCCGCCCGGGATTGCCGCCTGCTCCTGGATGACGGTCGTGCCGTCGCTCTGGCGGATCTCGATGTCATGCGTGATCGCCGAGTTGTCGTCGTTCTTGAAGTCGATCACGAAGGGCGAGTCCGCCGCGACCTCGAGGGTCTTCACGTCGAAGGCAATGTCCTTGGCCTCGACGTTGAGGACCGGCGCTCCGGACGGCGCCGGCGGCGGTGTCGCGTTCTCCTGCTCGATGAGCTGGTTCAGCCACGTGTCGAAGTCGGCCGGCGTCAGGGCGACGACGTCGAAGTGCATGGCGTTATGGAACGTCCCGCACAGCTCGGCGCACTGGCCGTGGAAGGTCTGGCCGGCCTGGTCGGCGTCCACCGTGAACTCGAAGTGGTTCTGCTGGCCGGGCACCACGTCCCGCTTGAACAGGAACTGTGGGACATACCAGGCGTGGATGACGTCGCCGCTGTCGAGGGTGACGAAGACCCTCTTGCCGACGGGCACGGCCATGCCTCCGCCGCTGTCGCCCTTGAGCGGCGTCGTCTGCGTGGCGAGGTGCCCGCCGTTCGCGTCCAGGTACTCGAACTGCCACTGGAACTGGCCGGCGATGGCGTGAACGTGAAGGTCGGCCGTCTTCTGATCCGCCGCATCGACGGCGTTCAGCGACTTCCACGAGAACGCGAACAGGATCAGGACGATGACGGTGGGGATCGCCGTCCACAGGACCTCGACGAGGTTGTTGCCATGGGTCTGCGGCGGCAGGTCGACGTCGGTGGGGCGCCGGCGGTAGCGGAGGATGCTCCAGACGATCAGGCCCTCGACCGCGATGAAGATGGCGACCGCGATCGCGAAGACGATGTCGTAGAGGCCGCTGATCTCGCGCGCCCGGTCGGTCACCGGCTTGGGCGGATACAGCTGCTGCCCCGCGCCACTCCAGAACACGAGCCCGACGATGGCGATCAGGAGGACGACGACGCCACCGGCGATGATCGCTTCGGAGGCGGGGCGCTTCCTCGGACTGGTCGACATGGCTCCTCGGCTGCGTCGGCGGAACCGGGACCCGGGAGCCTGGAGACGGGGGCCGCCGGGCGGAACGCGAACGGCCGACCCTCGAAGGCCAGCCGACGGCCATCATAGCGCGGGGCTCGATCGGCGGCCGTGCGACCATGGGCCCGTGCCGCGATCCCGAATCATGCTCGTCGCCCACCGCGCCGTGGCTGCGGCGGGCGCATCGGGGATCGCCGTCCTGGCCGGCCTGTTGTTGCCCGCGGGCGTCGCGGCCCACGGCCCGGTGCCGCCGGACCCGCCGACGCTCGCGGCGCTCGTCCTCGATTGGAACCTCGAGCCCCTCGTCGCGATCCCGCTGCTCGCCACAGCGCTCGGCTGGCTGTGGCTGGTCCGGCGGGTCAAGCGGCAGCACCCCGAGACGCCCGTGCCCGCGGTCCGCACCGCCGCCTTCCTCGGCGGGCTCGCCGCGATCGCCGTCGCCCTCATGTCCGGGATCGAGCGCTACGACACGACCCTGTTCTCCGTGCACATGGCCCAGCACCTGCTGCTGCTCCTCGTCGCGCCGCCGCTGATCGCGCTCGCGGCGCCGATCACGCAGCTCCTCCGCGCCGCATCACCGGGCGTCCGCAACCGCGTCCTCCTGCCGATCCTGCACTCCACCCCCGTTGCGATCCTCGGCCACCCGATCGTCGCCTGGCTCACGTTCGCGCTGGTGCTCTGGGTCACGCACTTCTCGCCACTGTTCGACATCGCGCTCGAGAGCCCCGCCGCCCACCAGCTCGAGCACGCCGCCTACCTCGTCTCGGCCCTGCTGTTCTGGTGGCCGGTCGTCGGGCTCGACCCCGCGCCGCGCCGGATGAGCCACGCCTCCAGGCTCCTCTACCTGCTCCTCCAGCTGCCACTGAACTCGTTCCTGGGCATGGCGATCCTCTTTGCGGACGCGCCGCTGTACCCGCACTACGCGACGCTCGGGTCGCCGTACGGGATCACGGCCCTCGCGGACCAGCAGCTCGCCGGCGGGATCATGTGGTTCGCCGGCGACATCGCCTTCATCGGCGCGATCCTCGCGGTCGTGGCGTCGTGGATGCGCCACGAGCAGCGGGATGCGCCGGCCGCAGAGCGCCGCGCCGACGTCGAGCGGGCGCGACTCCGGGAGCGGGCGGACCGGCTCGCGCAGGTGCGGGCCGACGCGAATCAGGCGGGGAGCGGCGACTCCAGCAGCTCGCGGTAGCGCTCCGGATCGACGTTCCCGCCGCTGACGACGGCGACGACGGTGCCGCGGAGCCCGGCAATGCCCGCCTCGGCGGCGTGGAAGCGCGCGGCCGCCGGAGCGACCGCGCCGGACGGCTCGACGATGAGTCGCGACTCCTCCGCGATCAGCCGCACGGCCGCGGCGATCTCCGCCTCCGTGACCGTCACGACGTCGTCCATGAGCCGCGAGAGGTGTGCGAACGGCCGTCGCCCGATCGCCTGGCCGCGAACGCCGTCGGCGACAGTCCGGGTCACGTCCTCCGCGGACCAGCGGACGATGCGGCCCGCGCGGAGGGAGTCACGGGCATCCGCGGCGACCTCCGGCTCCACGCCGAGGATCCGCGCCTCCGGATGCAACGCCCGGATCGCCACCGCAACCCCGCTCGACAGCCCGCCCCCGCCGATCGGGATCAGCACGGCGGCGAGATCCGGCACGTCCTCGGCGATCTCCAGCCCGAGGGTGCCCTGGCCGGCGATGACCCGGTCGTCGTCATACGGCGGGATGAGGGTCAGGCCGCGCTCCGTGGCCAGCCGGTCGGCGGTCGCCGCGCGCTCGTCGCTGGCGTTGCCGACCGTGACGATCTCGGCGCCGTCGGCCAGGACGCGCCGGCGCTTGATCTCGGGCGCGTTCTCGGGCATGACGATCACCGCCCGCGTCCCGAGCAGCCGCGCGGCCCGGGCCACGCCCTGGGCGTGGTTGCCGGACGAGTGGGTGACGACGCCGCGGGCGCGCTCCTCGGGGGTCAGCGTCGCGATCGCGTGGTAGGCGCCGCGGATCTTGAAGGCGCCGATGGGCTGGAGCGACTCGGCCTTCAGGAGGACGCGCGGGCCGCCCGGGCCCGCGGTGCCGAACGGGACCAGCGGCGTCCGGATCGCCACGCCCGCGAGATTCGCCGCGGCCCGCCGGACGTCCTCGATCGTGACCAGGGGCGCGTCATCGACGCCCGTGCCCGCGGCGCGGGCCGCCGCGGCGCCGTCACCGGAACCGGCGTGCCCGGCCACGCCCTCGGTCCCGGTGGTCACCGGCCGAGCTTCCTCGCGCAGTCGATGCAGGTTGGCGCCCACGGGATCGCCTCGAGCCGCTCCGGCGCGATCGGCTTGCCGCAGTTCGTGCACGTGCCGTAGTTCCCGTCGTCGATCGACCGCAGTGCGGCCTCGACCCGTGACAGCTCCATCCGGGCCTGGTCCCGCAGCGCGAGATCCCGTTGCTGGGCGAACACCTGGCTCGCGGCCGCGGCCTGCGAGCCGTAGGTCATCTGGCCGGGGTTCTCGATCGGCTGGCCGAGGTCGACCATGAGCCGGTCGCGCTCCGCGAGGAGGCTCGCGCGCGCGGCCTCGACGTCGACCGACTGGGGCGTCATCGGAGGATCGTAGCGCGGCCCGTCCACGAGCCGGTCAATCGGGAGGGCGCCGCCGATCAGCGTGCGCTCGCGACGCTCTCCGCCCCGGCGAGCCTGGCCGAGATGTACACCGGGATCAGGCTGAGCAGGATCATCGCCAGCGCGACCACGTTGACGATGGGCCGTGCGTTTGGCAGGCGGAAGTTGGCGAAGATCCAGATCGGCAGCGTCTGCTCGGTGCCGGACGTGAACGTCGTCACGATGATCTCGTCGAACGACAGCGCGAAGGCCAGCAGCGCCCCGGCGAACAACGCGGTGGCGATGGCCGGCAGCGTGATCCGCCGGAACGTCTGCCACGTGTCGGCGCCGAGGTCCATCGAGGCTTCCTCGAGCGAGCGGCCGAGGCGCCGCAGGCGCGCGACCACGTTGTTGTAGACGACGACGACGCAGAAGGTGGCGTGGCCGATGATGATCGTGGCCATCCCGAACGCCGGCGTCGTGATGTGCAGCGGCCCGATGTCGAAGCCGTCGATGCCCGCGTTCATCGCCGAGTTCAGGGCCATGCCCGTGACGATGCCCGGGAGCGCGATCGGCAGGACCAGGATGAAGCTGATCCCGTCGCGGCCGAAGAAGCGGTAGCGGTGGACGGCGAACGCCGCGGCGGACCCGAGCAGCAGCGCGACCAGCGTCGCGCCGAGGGCCGCCTCCACCGACAGGAAGAACGACTCCCGCACCTGGCTGCTCTTGAGCGCGGCGTCGAACCAGCGCAGGGAGAACGTGGCGAAGAAGCCGTTCGCGGAGAGTCGATCGAGGAGGCCGTTCCAGGCCTGGTTCCGCGAGTCGTTGAAGGCGTAGACGATGATGATGAAGATCGGGGCGTACAGGAACAGGAGCGTGAAGGCCGCGGCGACGCGCAGGCCGACCCGGGTCAGTCGGGCGCTCATCTCAGAGCGCCTGGAACGCGCCGAGCCGGCGCGCGAGCAGCAGGTACACCGAGATCACGACGACCGGCACGACCGCGTAGGCCGCGGCGAACGGCACGTTGCCCGACACGCCGACGTGGCCGTACACGACGTTCCCGATGAACTGCTCGCTGGAGAAGATCTGCGGCGTGATGTAGTCGCCGAGGGTCAGCGAGAAGGTGAAGATCGAGCCGGCGACGAGGCCCGGGAAGGCCAGCGGCAGCACGATCCTGCGGAACGTCATCCAGGCCCGTCCGCCGAGGTCCGACGATGCCTCGACCAGCGACTGGGGGATCCGCTCCAGGCTGGCGTAGAGCGGCAGGATCATGTAGGGCAGCCAGAGGTAGCTGAAGACGATCGCGATCGACAGGTCGCCGAGCGCGCCCGGGCCTTTGAGCCCGACGAAGCCGAGCGTCCAGTCGAGGAAGCCGTCGTCGGCCAGGATGATCCGCCACGAGTAGACGCGGACCAGGTACGAGATCCAGAGCGGCAGCGTCGCGGCGATGAACAGCACCCGCCGCGTCCTGGGTGACGCGACCCGCGCCATGTAGTAGGCGAGCGGGAACGCCAGCAGGACGTCCGCGACGGTCACCAGGATCGAGATCCAGACCGTGTGCGCCGCGACGCGCAGGTACGGCTTGTCGGGTGACAGCACGTCCTGGAAGTTGGCGAGGCTGGGCTCCCTGACGATCGCGCTCGTCGCCGGGTCGAGCCGCCACAGCGACGACACGAACATCAGCCCGAGCGAGCCCAGATAGATGACGACGAGCCACAGGACCGGCGGCGCCAGGAGCGTTCCCAGCACGATCCGCGGCCGCCGATAGAGGGCGACCGACAGGCGGCGCAGCAGCGATGGCTGGGTCGCGTCCGAGGTGGTGGCGGTCATGGGCTCCGAAGGTCGAAGCGCCCGGGCCGCGACGCGGCCCGGGCGCAATTGCTCAGCGCGTGTCCCGGACTACTCCGGTTGGACCGCGAGGATCTCGTCCCAGGCGCTCACCCACTTGGAGAAGTCCACGCAGGTCGCACCTCGATCGTCGCCACACTCGGCGAGCGGGGTCGCCCAGAACTTCACATTCGTGGCGAACGCCTCGTCCGACGCGTGCTGGTCGGCGCAGAAGCCCTTGTACCCGTACGCGCCGGGGTTCGACTCGATCAGGTCACAGGCCTTCAGGTTCGCCGGCGCCTCGCCAAAGTACTCGGCGACCTGCTGCTGCGTGCCGGGCTGGGACATCCAGTCCATCCACTTGAGCATGCAGTTCGGGTGCGCCGCGTCCTTGGCGACCATCCACGTGTCGGCCCAGCCGGTCGCGCCCTCGGTCGGGAGGACTGCCTCCACCGGGATCGGCGGGTCCTCGGCCTTGAGCGCGCCCACCTGGTACGGCCACGTCGTGCCGATCCAGGAGAGGTCCTGCTCGAAGTCGGCGATGTTCTCCGGGTAGCCGCCCCAGTACTTGCCGATGAGCTTGGCGTGCTGCTCCTTGAGCAGCGCGACGGACGCATCGAACTGGGCCTGGGTCAGCTCGTAGGGATTCGTGATCCCGAGGTCGGGCTGGGCCTTGGACAGGTACAGCGCCGCATCGGCGATGTAGATCGCGTAGTTGTACGCGGTCACCTTCTTGGCGTACGAGGGCAGGGGATCGGTCGCGAAGACCGCGCTCCAGCTCGTCGGCGCCGGGGTGACCTTGTCGGTGCGGTACATGAGCAGGTTGGCGCCCCAGCCGTGGGAGACGCCGTAGTGGTACCCGCCGATGGTGTTGTGGCTCGGGCTCTGCATCGGGCCCCAGAAGTTCTTCCACTCCGGGAAGAGGTTCTCGACGTCGACCGCCGAGACGAGGCCGTCCTTGATGAGGCGAACGGTCGCGTCACCCGACGCCGAGAGGCCGTCGTACTGGCCGCCCTGGCGGATGAGCGTGACCATCTCGTCCGAGCTGCCGGCGACGTGGCGGTTCTTGACCTGGCAGCCCGTCGCTTCCTGGAACGGGGTCACCCAGTCGTACTCGGGCACGTTCTCGCCGGCCTCGGCGTAGCCCGGCCAGATGATCAGGTTGAGCTCGCCCTCGCCCTCGCTGATCGAGTCGATGACGCTGACCGAGGGGGCGCTCGGCGCCTCCGATGCGGGCGGCTGCGACGCCGCCTGGCTGGACGGCGGGCCCGACGTCGGCGATGGCGACGCGCCCGGGCCGCATGCCGCTGCGATGAGCGCGAGCATCGCGATCGCTCCCCCGAGTCTCCTCTGGAACATTGCTCCTCCTCTCAGCCCGTGCCCCGGCGTCACTCCTGGACGCGGAGCATGTGCTGTCGCTTCCAGACCAGCCGCACGGGACGCCCCTGCGCGGCCAGCACCTCCATGGACGATGTGTGCAGGTTCTGCTGCGTGACGACCAGCTCGGAGCCGGCATCCAGCGCGACGATGTAGCGCGTGTCCGGGCCGAGGTACACGACGTTGCGGATGGTGCCATCCGCCCCGACCTCGTCGCCCGCCACCGACGCACCCGGCTCGGCCATCCGGATCTTCTCCGGGCGCACGGTGAAGAGGCCGTCCTCGCCCGCCAGCTGGCGCGAGGCCTCGCCGCGGAGCAGGTTCGACGTCCCGACGAACCCGGCGACGAACGCGGTCGCGGGCCGCTCGTACATCTCCGCCGGCGACCCGACCTGCTCGACCCGGCCGCGGTTGAAGACCGCGAGCCTGTCGCTCATCGTCAGCGCCTCTTGCTGGTCGTGGGTCACGTAGATGAACGTGATCCGCACGTCGCGCTGGATCGCCTTGAGCTCCAGCTGCATCTCTTCGCGGAGCTTGAGGTCGAGGGCGCCGAGCGGCTCGTCGAGGAGGAGCACGCGGGGACGGTTCACGAGCGCGCGCGCGAGCGCAACGCGCTGGCGCTGGCCGCCCGAGAGCTGGGACGGCTTGCGGCGCTCGTAGCCTGCGAGCCGGACCATGGCCAGCGCCTCGCCGATCCGGCGCTCCTTCTCGGGCCGCGGGACCTTGCGGATGGTGAGCCCGTAGCCGACGTTCTCGCCGACGGTCATGTGCGGGAACAGGGCGTAGTCCTGGAAGACCGTGTTGACGTCGCGCTCGAACGGGGCGCGCTTCGTCACGTCCTCGCCGTGCAGGAAGACGCGGCCCTCCGTCGGCAGGTCGAACCCGGCGATCAGCCGGAGGGTCGTCGTCTTGCCGGAGCCGGACGGGCCGAGCATCGAGAAGAACTCGCCATCGGCGATCTCGAGGTCGACGCCGTCGACCGCGGTGACGACGTCGCTGCCCGGCGCGGCCTCGGTCGATCGGGCGACGCGGCGCCCGACCTCGCCGCTGAAGCGCTTCACGAGGTGCTCGAGCCGGACTGCCGGCGGCGTGGACGCGCGGTGTGGCGCGGCAGCCGACGTCGAGTCGGGCCGGGTCAGGATGGCCAAGCGTCTCCTCGTGCGTGTCCCGTCGACCGCGGGCGCCACGGCAGCGAGATTCGCAGCTCTCGTCCCGTGTTCCCGCGAGGTTCGCACGCCCTCCTCGGCGCGTCGATCGGTGGAGTGTCCGGGCCGACCGATGCCGTGTCAAGGTGCCGGACACCCGGTGCTACCCTACCCGGGCCGATCGGGCGATCTCAGCCGAAGGAGTCTTGCGGGTCAATGGCCTACGTCATCGCCGAGCCGTGCATCGACGTGCTGGACATCTCGTGCGTCTCGGTCTGCCCTGTCGACTGCATCCACTACGAGGAAGGCGTCGACCGCAAGCTCTTCATCGACCCGAACGAGTGCATCGACTGCGGCGCCTGCGAGCCCGAGTGCCCGGTGAACGCGATCTTCCCCGAGGACCAGGTTCCTGCCGAATGGGCGAACTACACCCAGATCGACGCGACCTGGTTCACCGACCGCGCCGCGGCGCGCGAGGCGGTCGACGCGGCCAAGCCCCGCTAGGGCCGGCCAAGCCCCGCCAGTGCCGGCCAAGCCCGGCTGAGCTCCGGCGCCGAACGCGCGCCACTCGGCCCCATTCGGAAGACCTCGACGGTCGTGGCATACTCCGCGACCCATGTCGTCGCTCGCCGGGCGCAGGATCGCAACCGTCGGTTCCGGGGTCATGGCCGAGGCGATCGTCGCCGGCCTGCTCCGGGGCAACCTCGTCGCGCCCGACCAGATCGTCGCCTCGCACCCGCGCGCTGACCGCCGCGAGAGCCTCGAGCGCAACCACGGCGTCCGGACGGTCGAGTCGAATGCCGCCGCGATCGACGGCGCCGACATCGTCCTGCTCGGCATCAAGCCGCAGATGCTCGCGCGCGTCGGGCGCGAGATTCGAAGTCGACTCGGGCCGGGGCAGCTCGTCATCAGCATCCTCGCCGGCGCGACGACCCGCGCGCTCGCCGGCCACCTCGGCCATCGCGAGGTGGTCCGGAGCATGCCGAACACTCCCGCCCAGCTCGGCAAGGGCGTGACGGTCTGGTACGCCACGCCCGAGACGTCGGCGGAGCAGCGTGAGCAGGCGGCGACGCTCCTGTCCGCCCTCGGCACGCAGATCGAGGTCGACGACGAGCGCCTCGTCGCGATGGCCACCGCGGTCTCCGGCACCGGCCCGACCTACGTGTTCCTGGTCATGGAGGCCCTGATCGACGCGGCCGTCCACCTCGGCTTCGCCCGCCACGTGGCCCACGACCTCGTCGTCGAGACGCTCGAGGGCAGCACCCTCTTCGCGAAGCAGTCGGGCATGCATCCGGCGCAGCTCCGGAACATGGTCACCTCGCCCGGCGGCACGAGCGCGGCGGCGCTCCACGAGCTCGAATCGGGCCGCCTGCGGACCGTCCTCTCCGAGGCCGTGTGGGCCGCGTTCCGGCGGACCGTCGAGCTCGGCGAGCAGCTCGAGGTCGGCGTGCCGAGCGAGGCGGAGGAGCTCAGCGAGCGCCGCTAGACGGCGCCCCTAGCGTGCGGTCGAGAGGATGTCCTTGAGCTGATCCACGTGGCCCTCGATGTGGGTCACGATGAAGCGCTCCGCCATGTCGGCGATGGTCAGGTCACCTCGCGTCACGTGGCGCCCGACCGTCGGCGCGTTGGCCTCCAGCCCGCGCAGACGCCGGGCCACGCGAGCGCCCTCGACGTCGATGCGGTCGACGAGCTCGCGCGCCGGGAACATCCGGTCGCGGCCGATGACCTCGATGCGAAGCGGGTCCTGCTCGGTGCGCCCGAACGACGGTGGGTCGGAGCCCTCGCCCGCCCGTCCCGATTCGGCGAGCACGAGCTCGATCTCGCCCAGCCAGAACGGGAGCATCTCGCTCATGTGGGCGAGGACCTCGCGCGGACCCCAGGTGGATTCGGGACCGGGGCCATAGACCTCGGTCAGCGGCCACGGCTCGCCGGCCTCGATCGCCGGGGCGAGATCCACGACCGCCGCCGCCGCGGCCTCCAGTCGGTCGGCCATCTCCGTCATCTTCGCCATGCCCGGAGTGTGGCACGGTGCGAGCCCGCCGGGCCATGAGATCAGGTCGCGGCGAGCACCCGCCCGAAGACGTCCAGCCCTTCCTCGATCTCCGCGGTGGTCACGTTCAGCGGGGCGAGCCAGCGCACCGTGTTGTGTGCCTGGCCGCAGGTGAGCAGCAGCAGGCCCTCGTCGGCGCAGCGGGCGATCACCGCGTCGGCCCGCTCGCCGTCGGGCGACCGCTTCGCTGGATCCGTGACCAGCTCGACGCCGAGCATGAGCCCGCGACCGCGGACGTCGCCGACCCGGGCGTCGCGCGCCTGGATCGCCTGGAGCCCCGCCCGGAGCTGCGCGCCGCGCTCCGCCGCGTTCCGGACGAGATCCTCGTCCTCGATGGTCTCGAGGACGGCGAGCCCCGCCGCGCAGGACACGGGATTGCCGCCGAAGGTCGACCCGTGCGCGCCCTTGCCCCAGCCCTCGTGCAGCTCGCGTCGCGCGACCAGCGCCCCAAGCGGCAGGCCGTTGGCGATGCCCTTCGCCGCGCACACGATGTCGGGCACGACCCCCGCGTGCTCGAAGCCCCACATGAGCCCGGTTCGGCCGTAGCCGGTCTGGACCTCGTCCGAGATGAGCAGGATCCCGTGCCGGCTGCAGCGCGCGCGGAGCTCGCGCAGGAACTCGAGCGGCGCGGGGATGTAGCCGCCCTCGCCGAGCTCGGGCTCGATGAGGATCGCCGCCACGGACTCGGGCGCGACGACCTCGGCCAGCAGCCGGTCGAGGGTCGCGAGCGCCGCCTCGGTGGCCGACCCCTCGTCGCCCTCGTGGTCGCGGTACGCCTGCGGATAGGGGACGAGGTGGACGTCGGGCAGGAGCGGCTCGTGGCCCGCGCGATAGTTGAGGTTCGAGCTGGTGACGCTCAGCGCCCCGAAGGTGCGGCCGTGGAAGCCGCCCTCGAAGGCGATGATTGCCGGCCTGCCGGACGCGCGGCGGGCCAGCTTGAGGGCGCCCTCGACGGCCTCGGCGCCGGAGTTGCCGAAGAAGACGGTGTCGAGCCCGTCGGGCAGCGTGCCCGCCAGCTTCGCCGCCAGGCGCGACACCGGCTCGACGTAGCCGAGGCCGTTGCTGACGTGGAGCAGCTTCACGGCCTGGTTGTGCACCGCCGCCGTGACGCGCGGGTGGTGGTGGCCGAGGATCGTGACGGCGATGCCGGTCGCGAAGTCGAGGTAGGCCTTGTCCTCGGTGTCGTACAGCCGGTGGCCCTCGCCCCGGACCCACGTCCGCTCGAAGTAGCGGGCCATCGTGGGCGACAGGGAGCGCGCGCCCAGCTCCCGCGCGTCCACGTCCGGCGCCGCCTTCTCCGTGGTTGCGCCCATCAGTACCGCCGCCCGCGCTGTCGCTGCAGCGAGAAGCGCGCCGTATCCGCGATCGCCATGACCGCCATGGTGCCCGCCTGCACGGGATCCGACACGACGAGGTCCGCCGCGTCGGGGACCGAGCCGGCCATGTTGAGCGCGATGACGGGGATGCCGATGGCGCGAATCTCGCGCACGGCCTTCGAGATCTCGCCGCCCATCAGCGATCCCGCGAGGACGAGGATGTGCGCTCGGGGCAGGTCTGCGACCGCACGCACGGCGTCCGCGATCTGCTTCTCCCCGACGAGGGCGATGGTGTCGACGCTGATCCGCTCGCCGCGGAGGTTGTGGCGGTCCGCCTCGGTGACGGCGCCGAGGTTCACCTGGGCGACCTGCGCCCCACCGCCGATCACGATCACGCGCTTGCCGAAGATCTGGCCGAGCGTCTTGCGGACCTCGGCCTTGACGACGCCGCGGAGCCCCCGGACCAGCGTCGCCGCGGCGCCACTGTCGTAGTTCCGCGTCTCGATGTCGAACACGCGGACGACGTCCGGCTCGCCCCGGGTCGCCGGGAAGGTGTTGATCGCGACGATCTCCGCGCCTGCGTCGCGGAGCGTGGTGATCAGCTCGGCCAGGTCGAGATTGTCGGAGGCGCGGATGCTGATGGCGCCCAGGGCCGTGCCTCGCTCGGGCAGCTGGAGGTCGGGCAGGTTGGCGAGCACCTCGCGCCCGAGCCCGTGCTGTTCCTTCTGGCCGCCGCTCACGGGCGGACTATAGTCGTCGGCCATGGCTGTCTCCGTTCGGGTGGGGATCATCGGCGCGACCGGCTACGGCGGCGGGGAGCTGGTCCGGCTGCTGTCTCGCCACCCATCCGCGCAGGTCGTCGGCCTGCAGGCCCGGGGCCGCACCGACGAGCCGATCGGCGGCAGCCATCCGCACCTCGCCACGACCGGGCTGCGCATCACCGACCACCTCCCGCACGGCCTCGACGCAGTGTTCCTGGGCCTGCCGCACGGCGCCGCCGCCGCGCTCGTCCCGGACCTGCTCGCGAAGGGCGTCACCGTCGTCGACCTCGGCCCCGACTTCCGGCTCCGCGATCCCGCCGGCTATCCGCGCTGGTACCGCTTCGACCACCCGCGCCCGGACCTCCTCGAGCGGGCCGTCTACGGGCTCCCGGAGCTGCACCGCGACGAGCTCGCCGCGCTGCGCGATGCCGAGACCCGGATCGTCGCCTCGCCGGGCTGCTATGCGACGGCGTCGATCCTGTCGCTGGCGCCCCTGGCCCGTGCCGGCCTCCTCGACGACATCGTCGTCGACGCCAAGAGCGGCGTCTCGGGTGCGGGTCGCGAGGCGAAGCCGGACATGCACTTCAGCGAGGTCAACGAGAGCGTCAAGGCGTACGGCGTCGACGGGCACCGGCACGTCGCGGAGATCGAGCAGGAGCTCGGCCTGGCGGCCGGCGCCCCCCTCGCGCCGGTCGACTTCCTCCCGCACCTCATCCCGATGACCCGCGGGATCCTGGCGGCATGCCACGTCCGAACGACCCGGCCGGTCGGGCAGGCGGAGCTCGATGCGCTCTACCACGCGGCGTACGACGGCGAGGCGTTCGTGGAGGTGGTCTCCGCGCCGCCCGCCACCAAGCACGTGACCGGCAGCAACCTGTTCAAGGTCCACGCCCACGCCGATGCGCGGACCGGCCGGGTCCTCGTCCTCGGCGTGCTCGACAACCTCGTCAAGGGCGCCGCGGGGCAGGCGATCCAGGCGTTCAACGTCGTCTTCGGGCTGCCGGAGGCGAGTGGCCTCGAGCAGCTCCCGCTCGCGCCGTGACGGCGCCCGCGCCCAGCGCCATCGACCGACTCGCCCCGCTGCCCGACGAGCTTCCGGCCGTCGAGCTCCGGGCGCGATTGCCGGCGGGCTTCCGCTGCGGCGCGACGACCGCCGGGATCAAGGCCTCCGGCGCGCTCGACCTGGGCCTGCTCGGGACCACCGACGGCGCGGCCAGCGCCGCCGGGACGTTCACCACGAACCGCGTCCAGGCGGCGCCGGTCAGGCTCAGCCGGGACCACCTCCAGGCAACGGGCGGCCGCGTCGCCGCCGTCCTCTCGACGAGCGGCTGCGCCAACGCCGCCACCGGTCCCGACGGCGACCGCGACCAGTCGGAGCTCGCCGACGCCGTCGCGGCCACGCTCGGTGTGCCGGTCGAGCAGACGCTCGCCCTCTCGACCGGGCTCATCGGCAGCCGGCTGCCGGTCGATGCGATCCGGGCCGGCGTGGGCCGGATCGTGGCGGGTGGCCTCGCCACAACCGACGACGCGCTCGCGCGCCTCGCGGAGCAGCTGCGAACGACGGACAGCCGGCCGAAGGCTGCATCGGTCCGTCTGTCCCTGCCGGACTCGACCGGAGCGCCACGGGCGGTGACGGTGTCCGGCGTCGCGAAGGGCGTCGGCATGATCCACCCACGCATGGCGACGATGCTCGCCCTCGTCCTGACGGACGCCGCGGCAGCCCCGGGCACGTTGCGCGCGCTGCTCTCGCCGGTCGTCGAGCGGACCTGGAACCAGCTCACCGTCGACGGCGACACGAGCACGAACGACACCGTCTTCCTGCTCGCCTCGGGTGCTGTGGGCGGCGCGGAGATCGAGCAGGGGAGTGCCGCCTTCGCAGCGCTCGCCGGCGGCGTCGAGGCCGTGGCACGGTCGCTCGCGCGCCAGCAGGCGGCCGACGGCGAGGGCGCGTCGACCCTCATCACCTGCCAGGTCAGTGGCGCGCCAGATCATGCGCAGGCGCGAGCCGTCGCCCGCGAGGTCGTCCGGAGCAGCCTCGTCAAGGCGGCGATCCACGGCCGCGACCCGAACTGGGGCCGGATCGCCGCGGCAGCCGGGAACGCCACGCTCGCCGGCGAGGCCGTGCCCGTCGAGACGGATCGGCTGGCGATCGCGATCGCCGGGGTGCGCGTCTTCGACGGCGAGCCGGTCGCGTTCGACAAGGCCGCCCTGTCGAACGCCATGGCGTCGCCGGAGGTGCTGCTGCGAGTCGACCTCGGGCTGGGCGACGGCCGGGGCGAGGCCTTCGGCTGCGATCTCACGGAGCAGTACGTGCTCGAGAACTCCGCGTACAGCACGTGAGCGAGGGGTCGGCGGCCCGTCCCGGCGCGACGGACACCGTCGTCGTCAAGCTCGGCGGCGAGACGCTTGCCGAGCAGCACGACACGCTTCGCGGGGTCGCCGAGCTGTCCGGCGACTATCGGCTGGTCATCGTCCACGGCGGCGGGAAGCGGCTGACCGGTTGGCTGGACCGGCTCGGCATCGAGAGCCGCTGGGCCGCGGGCCATCGCGTGACCGACGACGCGGCGCTCGAGGTGGCGGTGGCGGTTCTCGGCGGGCTCGTCAACCAGGAGCTCGTGGCCTCGCTCGTGGCGCTGGGCTGCCAGGCGGTCGGGCTGTCGGGGATCGATGGCGGGCTGCTCGTGGCAGAGCGGATCCCGGAGCTGGGCCGGGTGGCGCGGGTCGTTGACGCCCGGCCGGAGCTGCTGGACTCGCTCCTGGCCGCCCGCCGCGTGCCGGTCGTCGCGCCGCTGGCGCTCGACGAGACGAGCCGGATCTGCAACGTGAACGCAGATGAGGTCGCGGCGGGTCTCGCCGGCGCGCTCCGCGCCAGGCTCGTGCTGCTCAGCGACACCGACGGCGTCCGCGACGGCGACGGCCGCAGGATCGACCGGCTGGACCCGGCGGGCGCCGAGGAGCGAATCGCCGACGGCCGCATCTCGGGCGGGATGATCCCCAAGGTTCGCGGGGCGCTGAGCGTGCTCGAGGCGGGCGGGCGCGAGGTGGTCATCGCCGACGGGCGCAGCCCTGACGCGCTGCGGCGAGCGCTCTCCGATCCGACGTTCGGGACCCGGCTGGTCGCCGGCCACGGCGCCTAGGACCCGATCGCCAGCCTGATCTGGCCCGGAGCCGGCCGCGCGGCCGGCTTCGCCTGGAAGCCCTGGCTCCGCTGCATGAGCTGGAGGATCACCGCCTGCTGGGCATGGAGCCGGTTCTCGGCCTGGTCGAAGACCACGCTCGCGGGCCCGTCGATCACGTCGGCGTCGATCTCGTGGCCGCGATGTGCCGGCAGGCAATGCATGACGATCGCGTCCGGGGCGGCCTCGAGGAGCTGCGCCGTCACCCGGAACGGCGCGAACACCCGCTCGCGCGCAGCGGCCTCGCCCTCGAAGCCCATCGACGCCCAGACGTCCGTGTAGACCGCGTCGGCGCCGCGCACCGCCGCCACCGGATCGTGCCCCAGCTCAACTGTCCCGCCGTGCTCCCGCGCGAGCAGCCGCGCCTCGTCGACGATGGCCGGATCGGGCTCGTACCCCGGGGGCGTCGCAACCTGCACCCGCAGGCCAACCGACGCGCCACCGAGCAGCAGCGAGTGGCACACGTTGTTGCCGTCGCCGAGGTAGGCGAGCGTCCGGCCCTGGAGGGCGCCGAGGTGCTCCCGGAGCGTCACGAGATCGGCCAGGGCCTGGCACGGATGCTCCCAGGCCGAGAGCGCGTTGATGACCGGCACGTCCGCGCCGGCGGCGAGCGCGACGAGGTCCTCGTGGGCGTGGATGCGGGCCACGATGACGTCGACGTAGCGCGACAGGGTCCGGGCGATGTCCTCGATCGGCTCGCGGCTGCCGAGCCCGACGTCGGCGGCGCTCATCGTCGTCGTGGTCCCGCCGAGCCGATGGATGCCGACCTCGAAGGACACGCGCGTGCGGAGGCTGGGCTTGTCGAATAGGAGCGCGGCGTGTCGCCCGGCCAGCGGCCGCGTCATCGCGACGCCTGCGGCGCCCTGCGACTTGAGGACGAGGGCATGCTCGACGACGTCCGCGATGCCCTCGGCGCCGAGGTCCGCGATCGACAGCAGGTCGGCCTGGGGCGGGTGGAGCCGCGGGAACGGATGCACGAACCGGATGATAGACAATCCTGCATGACTATGCAAGAATGAGGCAGCCGGCGCATGTTAATGCAGGACCGTGAGCCGCCACATGCGCTCGCCGGCTTCCCACGCCTGATCGGAGTGCCCACGTTGCGCAAGGTCGTTCTCGCCTACTCCGGTGGTCTCGACACGTCGGTCGCGGTTGCCTGGCTGCGCGAGCAGTTCGACGTCGAGGTCGTGACCCTGACCGTCGACGTGGGAGGTGGCTCGCTCCGGCCCGGCGCCGCGCAGCGCGCCTTGAGCGCCGGCGCGGCACGCGCGTACGTCGTGGATGCCCGGCGTCGGTTCGTCGAGGACTTCGTCTGGCCCGCACTGCAGGCCGGGGCGATGTACCAGGGCGCGTACCCGCTGGCGACGGCGCTCGCGCGGCCGTTGATCGCCCAGCTCCTCGTCGACGTCGCGCACGACGAGGGCGCCGATGCCGTGGCCCACGGCTGCACGGGCAAGGGCAACGACCAGGTCCGGTTCGACGTCGCCGTCAAGAGCCTGGACGGGAACCTGGAGGTCGTCGCGCCGATGCGCGTCGGCATGGGCATGTCGCGCGACCAGGAGATCGAATACGCCAACGAACGCGGGATCGAGATCCCGGTCACCCACGCCTCCCCGTACTCGGTCGACGTGAACCTCTGGGGCCGCTCGGTCGAGACGGGCATCCTCGAGGACCCGTGGATCACGCCGCCGCCAGATGCGTACGCCTGGACCGTCGCGCCGGAGGATGCGCCGCCCGCGGTCGAGGTCACGGTCGCGTTCGAAGGTGGCATCCCGGTCGCAGTCGATGGCCGCGACCTCGATCCGGTCGAGCTGGTGGAGAGCCTCAACGGCCTGGCGGGCGGCCACGGCGTCGGTCGCATCGATCACGTCGAGGACCGGCTCGTCGGGATCAAGAGCCGCGAGGTCTACGAGGCGCCCGCTGCCGTCGTGCTCCATGCGGCCCACCGCGGGCTCGAGGGCCTGACCCTCGCGAAGGACCAGCTGCGCTTCGGCCGGGTGGTCGCCGACGAGGTCGCCCAGGCGACGTACGACGGTCTCTGGTTCACCCAGCTCCAGCGCAACCTGCGGGGGTTCGTGCAGGCCACGCAGGCGCAGGTCACCGGCGAGGTCCGGGTCAAGCTCGACCACGGCACCGCCGCGGTCGTCGGGCGGCGCAGCCCGAGCTCCCTCTACGATCGGTCCCTCGCGACGTACGACGCCGGGGATGCCTTCGACCATGCCAGCGCCGTCGGCTTCATCTCGATCTTCGGGCTGCCGCTGCGCACGGAGGCGGCCCGCACCCGCGTGGCCGGTGGCGCGCCCGGGCGGTCCCTCGACGGGTTGCCCGTGGAGATCGCCGACTCGGAGGGCGTCCCCACCGCCGTCGGCGCCTGAGTCGCGATGAAGTCCTGGGGCGGGCGGTTCGAGGGCCGCCCCGATCCGGCCGCGGCCGAATTCGGCCGCTCGATCGACGTCGACGCCGCGCTGGCGCTCGACGATGTCGACGGCTCCGTCGCCCACGTGACGGGCCTCGAGCGGGCGGGCCTCCTGACCGCGGACGAGGCGAAGGCCCTGCGCGACGGCCTCGCACGGCTGCGCGAGGAGATCGCCTCCGGCGAGGCCAGGTGGGATCCGGCGCTCGAGGACATCCACATGAACGTGGAGTTCGCCCTCGAGGGACGAATCGGGCCGGTGGCGCGGAAGCTGCACACGGCACGGTCCAGGAACGACCAGGTCGCGACGGACCTGCGCCTGTGGGTCCGGCGGGCGATCGACGACATCGATGCCGCTGCGCTCGACCTCGAGCGGGCCCTGGTCCGGCTCGCGCGCGAGCATGCGGATGCGGTCATGCCGGCGCACACGCACACGCAGCCGGCGCAGCCGGTGCCGTTCGCGCACCACCTGCTCGCGCTCGTGGAGATGCTCGAGCGCGATCGCGGGCGATTGGCCGACGCTCGCCGCCGCGCCAACGTCTCGCCGCTCGGCGCCGGCGCGATCGCCGGGGCGGGCTTCGCCATCGATCGCGAGGCCGTCGCAACCGACCTCGGCTTCGACGGCGTGACCCGCAACTCCATCGATGCCTCGGGCGATCGCGACTTCCTGGTCGAGACGCTCGCCGCCGTCGCGCTGGCGATGGTCCACCTCTCGCGGTTCGCGGAGGAGCTCGTCTGGTGGTCGAACCCCCGGTTCGGGTTCGTGCGCCTGTCCGATGCGTTCTCGACGGGCTCGTCGATGCTCCCGAACAAGCGGAACCCCGACCCGGCCGAGCTCGTTCGAGGTCGCGCCGCCCGCGCCATCGGCCACCTGACCGGTGCGCTCAGCCTGGTCAAGGGCCTGCCCCTCGGCTACCAACGTGACCTCCAGGAGGCCAACGAGCCGCTCTTCGTGAGCTGCCGCTCGCTCCAGGAATCGCTCGTCGTCCTGAGCGGAGCGATCGGTGCGCTGGTGGTCGACGAGTCGCGCATGGCCGCGGCCGCCGCCGAGGGCGCCACGACCGCCGTGTCCATCGCCGACGCGCTCGTCGACAAGGGCGTCGCGTTCCGCGCTGCCCACCATGTCGTCGGGCGACTCGTCCTGGCCGCGGAGGCGCGCGAGGTCGCCCTGGACGCATTGACCGACGAGGAGGTCGCCGGCGCGCTCGCCGCGAGCGACGACCCCGTCGCCACCTCGCTGGTGGGAGACGATGCCGCCCGCCGCGAGATCCTCGCCGCCGCCTCGATCGGCGCCGCGCTCGCCCGGCCGGACGTCGTCGGCGGGGCGGCACCCGGGCGGGTTGCCGTCGAGCTCGCCGCCGCCGCACGCCGCCTCGGCCTGGACTGACCCAGCCGGGCTGCCGGCGCGGGTCGCCCCGGTGGTGCGGGCGTATAGTCGAGCGATGGACCGAGCTGGCTCGCGGAGTCGGGTCCCGCCGAACGGGCGCGCCGCTCGTCGAGCGCGTCAGCAGCAGATCCGCGACCTGGTCTCCGGTGGCGGCATCGGCAGCCAGCAACAGCTCGCCGACGAGCTCGCACAACACGGATTCGAGGCGACCCAGGCCACCGTCAGCCGCGACATCGCGGAGCTGGGGCTGGTGAAGGTCGCTCGTGGCGAGCGCCACGTCTACGCCTCGGCGGCGGACCTCTCGTCGGGTCGGCCCGTCGATGACACGCTGCTGTCGCGCGTCCTCGCGGACCTCCGGATCGACGTGCGAAGGTCGGGGCTCATCCTGCTCCTGGTCTCGACCCCGGGTACCGCATCGATCATCGCCGAGGCCATCGACCGATCGGGCTTCGACGAGCCGGTGGGCACGCTCGCCGGCGACAACACCGTCCTCGTCCTCTTCGCCGACGAGGCCCGGCTCGAGCGCTGGCAACGCCGCCTGCTCGAGCTCCAGGCCGTCGCGGAGAGCTCGCAACGCAACGGAGGCCCTCGATGACCGAGACGATCACGCGCGGCGCGGCGAACCAGTCCGGCGCCCACATCAACAAGGATGCCTACAAGGAGGCGAAGGACTTCCTGCCGCTCAACGGGCTCGATCACGTCGAGTTCTGGGTCGGCAACGCCCGCCAGGCGGCGCACTACTACCGCGCGCTGTGGGGCTTCACGCCGGTCGCGTACGCCGGCCTCGAGACGGGCGTCCGCGACCGCACGAGCTACGTCATGCGGCAGAACGACATCACCCTGGTCGTGACCGGGGCGCTCGGCCCGGACAGCGAGATCGCGGAGCACGTCCGCAAGCACGGTGACGGGGTCCACGACATCGCTTTCGCGGTCGACGACGCAACGTCGGCCTGGCGCGAGACGACGACCCGTGGCGCCCGCTCCGCGATGGAACCCGCCGAGCTCGACGGCGGGGAGGACGGCATCCTCCGCCGCAGCGCGGTCGGGACGTACGGCGAGGTCCAGCACTCGTTCGTGGACCGGCGCGACTACCACGGCGTGTTCGCGCCCGGCTTCCGCAAGATCAAGAAGCCGGCCCGTGCGGCGACCGGCATGCACCTGCTCGAGATCGATCACTGCGTCGGCAACGTCGAGCTCGGCGACATGAACAAGTTCGTCGACTACTACCGCGACGTCTTCGGCTTCGCCCAGCTCATCCACTACGACGACAAGGTCATCCATACCGACTATTCGGCGCTGATGTCGAAGGTCATGACCAACGGCAACGGCCGCATCAAGTTCCCGATCAACGAGCCCGCGACGGGCAAGAAGAAGAGCCAGATCCAGGAGTTCCTGGACTACTACGACGACTCGGGGACGCAGCACATCGCGCTCCGGACCGAGGACATCGTCGGCACCGTCCGCACGCTGCGCGAGAACGGCATCGAGTTCCTGGGCATGCCCCACGCCTACTACGAGCAGCTGCCCGATCGCGTCGGCGACGTCGGCGTCTCCATCGAGACGCTCGAGGAGCTGGGCATCGAGGCCGACCGCGACGAGGAGGGCTATCTCCTTCAGATCTTCACGCGCCCGATCCAGGACCGCCCGACGTTCTTCTTCGAGATCATCGAGCGCCACGGCTCGCGCGGCTTTGGCGTCGGCAACTTCAAGGCGCTCTTCGAGGCGATCGAGATCGAGCAGGCGCGGCGCGGCAACCTCTAGCCACTGGCGGCGCCGCCGATGCGCCGAAGACGCTGCCGGCAGCTGGTGCGCCGGGAGCGGTGGAAAGGTCAGGCGCCGCGGCGAGCGCGCCGCAGCAGACCCTCCGGAACGCCGCGTTCCTGCTGCTCGGATGAGCCGATGCGCATGCTGCCGTCGTAGACCGCGACGCGGCCCTTGCCGGCCGCCTTCGCGAGGTACATCGCGGCATCGGAGTTCGTGAGCAGCTCGTCGACCGTCGTGCCGGCCTCCGGTGACAGGGCGATGCCGATGCTCACCCCGATCTCGACCTCCTCCTCGCCGTCGCCGATCGGCCGCCGCAGGCGGAGCGCCAGCCGGTCGGCCGTCGCCTTCGCCTCGTCCACGCCGGTCGCCTCCTCGAGGAGGATCGTGAACTCGTCGCCGCCGAGCCGGGCGGCCGTGTCGCCCGGACGCAGCCCGGCCTGGAGGCGCTCGGCGACCGTCTTGAGGACCTCGTCGCCGCGCTCGTGCCCGAGCTGATCGTTGATCCGCTTGAAGTCGTCGAGGTCGAGGAACAGCACCGCACAGCTGGCCTCCGGGTCTCGCCCCAGCCGCTCCAGGGCATGGGTCACGCGATCGCGAAAGAGCGCTCGATTCGGGAGCCCCGTGAGCGGGTCGTGGAACGCGCGATGCCGCAGCTGCTCCACGAGCCGGGAGTTCTCGAGCATGATCCCGGCCTCCGTCGCCATGGTCGCGGCGAGCCGGAGTCGGTCGGCGTCGAACGCGCTCGGTCGCTCGACCGTCAGCTCGACGAGCCCGGTCGTCGTTCCCGCGACCACGAGGGGGACGACGGCGAGCGCCCGACCACCGATGGACTCGATGTACTCGCGTTCCGGCGCGGGCAGCTTCGGGTCGTCGAGATCGAGCACCACGGAGACCTGCCTGAGCAGCGCTCGCTCGCACTCGGGGTAGTCAGCGAGCAGGTACGAGTTGTTGACAGGGTCGCGTCGCTCGGGCGGGTAGTAGCCCATCGTGATGACCTGGCCGCTGACCTCGTCCCAGTAGCAGATCCCGCACTGGTCGACCCTGACGGCGCGGGCCAGGTGGGCCGCCATCCGGTCGCCAACGGTGTTCGGATCGCCGGCCCGCGCCAGATCCGTTGACATCGCGATGAGGCTGTCGAGGGCGTGCCGGGCGCGACGCGAGTGCCGCCCCGCGGCCCAGACGTAGATGACCAGGATCGCGACGCCGGCCGAGGCGACGGTCGCCCGCGCCTCGGCTCCCGGAATGATCTCGGCTGCGAGCACCACGCCCGCGGCGAAGGCAGCCGTCTTCACGGACTGCCCCACGGTGGAGAGCGAAGCGCGACGCACGGGTTCCATCTGTACCAACCGGTGTCCAAGTTGCTGGGCCACGGACCGTTGGCCAGGGAGCATGGTCAACCGCGGAGCGACGGCGCGCGATGGCTCGTTGGTACGCAGTTTGCGAGGGACTTGTAACGCCAGAAGCCGCCGGGCGGAGGTGACACCACGACAAATGGTGGCTAAGCTGGCGGACGCGCAGCGGGTGCGCCCCGGCGCCCGCGCCCAACGAGGAGACCGGCATGAAGGCCCGCAGAGCGGCAGTCCTGACGATGTTGGTGGGCGCGATGCTGGCGCTGCCAACCCTTGCCGAGACGGTTGAGCCGGATCCACTCGACCCCGCGCACGGCCTGTCGCTGCCGTGCGAATCGCTCAGCAGCCCCGGCCTGCTCCCGAGATCCGCCAAGAACATCGCCCACGTCGCGAACATCTGCGGCTTCGTCGGGACGGACATCGAGTTCCAGTCACGGACGGCCGATGACGGGCTCCACGACTACGCGTTCGTGGGCACGATGGGCTCCGGCCTCCAGATCTTCGACATCACGAACCCGGCCCGGCCGATGGAGGCCGGTGGCTACGCCGACCCGGGCTGGGAGGACGACATCCAGGTCTGGGGCGACCTGGCCGTGATCGGCGTGGATCCGGTCGAGGTGACGCCGAAGACCTCAGCCTGTCTCGCCCAGTACAGCGCGGTCGACGGCGGCATCGATGTCCTGCGGCTGACATTCGATCGGGCGACGGCGCGATTCTCGACGGCCCTCGTCGGCTGCGTGCCGAATCTCGCGGGAGGCGGCGCGCACAACGCCCAGATCCATCCGAGCGGCCAGTGGGTCGCGATGATGAACCCGCGCGGGGACGGCTCGATCGACATCGTCGACCTCCGCAACGGCCAGATGCGCCACACCTACCGGTTCGTGCAGAGCGGCAGCCTCACGAGCGCGGCCTGTCCCGCGACCGGCGTCACCTTCACCTGCGTCTCCATCGGCCGCGGCGGCAACTGGAGCCCGCACGACCTGCACTTCTCTCGCGATGGAAAGACCGCCTACACGGCGGACGTCGGCGATGACACGGTGATCGTCGATGTCAGCCAGGTGCTGAACGGCCGCATGAGCATCATCGGCATCGCGCCCAACCACATCGACGCGGTCGACAACCCGAACAACGTCGCGATCTCCCACCAGTCGGACATCACCCCGGACGGCAAGCTCCTCGTCGTCACGGACGAGCGCGGCGGCGGCCTCACCCAGACGGCCTGCAACGGAAACCAGAACGGGATCATCGGCGGGGCCCACTTCTGGGCGATCGCCCCGATCACGGGCCGCCCCGAGACCAGCACGGCCTCGCCCGCGCACCCGGTCAAGCTCGGCATCTGGGTCAACCCGAACCCGGGCCTGCTCGTCGACCCGCTCGAGCCGGTGCTCGCCTCGATCGGCCGGCTTGAGCGCGCGTGCACCATCCACGTCTTCCGGATCGGCGGCAACGGCAGCCTCTCGCCGGGCGAGGCCTACCCGGGCATCGACGGCGTGTCGCGCCTCCCGAACCGCCAGCTGACGACGGCCCACTACGGCTCGGGCGTGTGGTGGCTCGACTTCTCCAGCCCGGCCAGCTCGTCCGACGGCATCGCCGAGGACGGCCGCTCGACATGGGGCAACACGCGCGGCTGGAACGTCATGCCCGGCGCCGACACGTGGTCTGCCAAGGAATACAAGGGCTACATCTACGCGAGCGACATCGCCCGCGGCTTCGACGTCTACAGCTTCACGACGTGCCAGGACGCTGCCTGCGTCCTCCGGCCAACGAACACGCCCGGGAACGCCTCGGGCGGGGGCAAGCTCGAACAGGACTTCGCGACCTTCACGATCCTGCGCGGCTCCGCCCCGGGCGGCGAGGCCCAGTTCGGCATGGACGTGCGCTACGTCCTCGGCGCCGCGAACCCCGTCGGCTCGCTGACGTTCCAGGACAAGGCGCTGAAGCGGAAGGTCCAGGCGACCGCCATCGACTCGCTGACGATCAGCGGGACGCGGGCGACGATCACCGGCCGCGCGACGGTGGACGGGACGCCGGGCGTGAGCTTCGCGGTCGACGTCGAGGACCTCGGCAAGGCCGGCGCCGACACGTTCCGGATCGTCCTCGGCGACGGCTACGCCGCCGCGGGCGTCCTCACGAAGGGCAACATCACGGTCAGCGGCGGCCTCAACCTCGGGGCGCTCGGGATCCTCGGCCTCTGGCTCCCGTCGGCGTTGCCGGCGCTCGTGGCGCCGCTTCGTCGCCCGATCCGGAAGCGAGGCACCGCCGCCTGACCATCGCCGACTGCTGACGTCGGGTCGCCCGCGACGCCCCCGGGCGGGCGACCCGCCTCGAGTCCGGATCCCCGTCGCGAATCCGGAATACATATATTGACTGCCGCGTGCCGTCAATCAATACTGTTGCGTGGCCCCGAGGACCTACAGGCTTGGACGGCGAGCCGAGACGACGGCGGAGACCCGCCGGCGGATCCTCGGCGCGGCCATCGAGCTGTATCGCGATCGCGGCGTCGAAGGCACGACGCTCACCGCCGTTGCCGGCGAAGCCGACGTCTCGCGGGGCACGATCCTTCACCACTTCGGTTCTGCTGATGGCCTGCTCGGCGAGGCGCTCGACCATCTCCTCGAACGCCTCGAGCTCCCCGGCGAGGGGATTCTCGACGGCGTGGAGGGGATGGAGGCCCGGGTCCGGGTCTTCGTCGACGCCATGATCGACTTCCAGGAACGCAGCACGCCGTGGTGGCAGACGTTCGAGAGCGAGATGCAGCGGCCCATCCTCCAGGAGCGCGAAGCCACGTACTGGGCGTGGTTCGAGCGCCTCATGGTCATCGCGCTCGGTCCCGAGCTGGCCGCGGATCCGCGTGCCGGTGCGGTCATCACGGCACTCAGCCATCCCGCGACGGTAGGGACCTTCCTGTGGTCCTTCGACCGGGCGGGCCGAACGAGAGAGGAGGCCCGCGCGTTCATCGGCGATCTGGCGGTCCAGTCGGTACAGCTCTTGAGCCGGGGGAACGGCAAGGGAGGGCAGACGTGAGCATCGCTCGGCAAGCCAACGCCTGGCTGGCGTGGCTGATCGTGGCCGCAATCCTGGTCCAGGTGTGGCTCGCCGGCTCGGCGATCCCGCAGCTCGGCGGGAACGGCAACTTCATGAACCACCAGAGCTTCGGCTACCTGATCGGGCTGCTGTTCCTGGTGCAGCTCGTCGTGGCCGTCCTCGCGAGGCCAGGCCGGAGGACCGTCGGCATCGCCGCGGGCCTGCTGGTGCTGTACGTGATCCAGTCGTCGCTGCCGTACATGGATCCGGGCCTGCCCGCCGTGGCAGCGCTGCATCCCGTGAACGCGCTCGTCATGTTCGGCGTGCAGATCTGGTACGCCCGCCAGGCCTGGCGCGAGCGCGCTGTCGCAACGGTCTGATCGGGGAGAGGAGGGAGTCTCGAGATGGATCTGACGCCGTACCTGCGAGGAATCGTCTTCCTGCACGTCCTCGGAGCCTTCATGTTCGTCGCCGGGCACGGGGTGTCCATGTTCGCCGTCTTCCAGGTCCGACGCGAGAAGGACCGCGGCAAGCTCGCCGCGCTCCTGGACCTGTCGGGCTCGTCGCTCGGGGTGGCCGGGATCGGGCTGCTGATCCTGTTCGTCTCGGGGATCCTGGCCGGGATCGTCGCCAACTCCTGGGCCAGGCTGTGGATCTGGGTCGCGCTCGTCCTGTTCATCGTCATCGCGCTCGTGATGACGCCCGTGGGCGGCACGTACCTGCGCAACCTCCGCGTCGCGATCGGGCAGCGCCCGCGGAACGCCAAGCCCGGCGACCCGGACCCGGCCCCGGTCTCGGACGCCGAGCTGGCCACGCTCCAGGCAGGAAACCGGCCGGAGCTGCTCCTGCTCCTCGGGGCCGGCGGCTTCGTCGTGATCCTCTGGCTGATGATGTTCAAGCCGTTCTGAGCCGAACGGCGCCTGATCCCGCATCCCGCGACGACGTCCGGCGCGGCGGCTGCCGCGCCTGACGCGCTCCAGCCTCCCTCGCGGGGCGGATGCCTCGCCTGACGCCGCCCGCGCGGCGTGTCACGATGGCCGGAACATGCCTCCCGCCTCGAGGCGTCGTCTCGCCCGCGGCACGCTCGTGCTGGTCACGCTCGCGCTCGCGGCCTGCCAGGCCGGAGGCGGGTCGACCCAGCCCGCAGCCACGGAGGGCGCCGTGCAATCCGCAGCGAACGGGGAGTTCACCCTCTCCAGCCCCGACTTCGGCGAAGGCCAACCGATCCCGCGTCGATTCGCCTGCGATGGCGACGACACCTCGCCACCCCTCTCGTGGTCCGGCGCGCCGGGCGATACGGCCGCGCTGGCGCTCGTCATGGACGACCCGGACGCGGGCGGCTTCGTCCACTGGGTGGTCTTCGACATGACCGCGTCGGCCACCGGCAGCCTGCCGGTGGGCTGGTCGAAGTCGGCGGACGCGTCGCCGCAGGGCACGAATAGCTTCGGCCGCGTCGGCTACGGCGGCCCGTGCCCGCCGAGCGGCAGCCACCGCTACCACTTCCGCCTGCTTGCCCTCGGCCAGGAGCTCGCCCTGTCCGGGGCCCCGAAGGCCCAGGAGGTCCTCGACGCCGCGGCCGGCCACATCCTCGCCGAGGCGACGCTGACCGGCACGTACCGGAAGGGCGGATGAGGGTCGCGCATGTCCGCGAGCACCACGGGACGGCCGGGGCGCCGTGGCGGCTCGCCGCGTCCGTTGGCACCCCCGGCGGCGCCCGCGCCGGCTGGCTCGATCTCGAGGTCGTCCGGCGGCGGCTGATCGCCACGGACCCGCGCCGCGCCCACAACGCGATCCTCTACCGCCAGCCGATCACGACGCTCGACGACCACCTCGCCCGAGGGCTCCGCCTCGAGGCGCTCGGCGAGCTCGTCGAGGGCTTCGCGACGTCAGGCGGCGCTCGCGACCCTGACGACGACGCCGTTCTCGGCGCGGCGGACCTCGCATTCGGGCCGCCGATCCTGCGGCCGCCATCGTTCCGCGACTTCTACGCGTTCGAGCAGCACGTCGCCACCATGTGGCAGCGCCGCCAGAGCGAGATCCCGGAGGCCTGGTACCGCCTCCCGATCTTCTACTTCTCGAACACGTCCGAGATCCGCGGCGCGGGCGAGCCCGTCTGGGCGCCGGGCGGTTCGACGGAGCTCGACTTCGAGCTCGAGGTCGGGGCGATCGTCGACACGCCGGCCTTCAACCTGCCGGAGGAACGGGCGGCGGAGGCGATCGGCGGCTATTTCGTCTTGAACGACTGGTCGGCGCGCGACCTGCAGCGCGACGAGTCCACGGTCCGCCTCGGGCCGGCCAAGGGCAAGGACTTCGCGACCTCGATCGGGCCGTGGATCGTGACCCCGGACGAGCTCGCCGCTCGCTGGTCCAGCGGCGCGGCCGGGCCGTACCTGGCGATGACCGCGACGGTCCAGACGGCGGACGGCGCCACGGTCGAGGTCGCGAACGGCTCGTGGTCGACGGCGCGCTACTCATTCGCCCAGATGCTGGCCCGGGCATCGGCGGACGTCCACGTCCGCGCCGGCGAGATCCTCGGCAGCGGCACCGTCGGCACGGGCTGCCTCCTCGAGGTGAAGGACCAGACCCTCGGGCGCTGGCTCGAGCCGGGCGACCTGGTCACGGCCGCCATCGAGGGCATCGGCGAGCTCCGGACGGCCATCGTGGTGCGGCCCACCCGCTGACGCGGGGTTGACAGACATCGGCGCGCTCGTCCACTATTGCCACTAAACCCACTAGATTGGTGGGAATACTGTGCAAGAAGAGGTGGAGCTGCCGTGGTCACCCTCGTCGCCATTGCCTTCGCCGGTTTCATCGCCCAGCTCGTCGACGGTTCGCTGGGGATGGGCTACGGCGTCACCTCGACCAGCCTCCTCCTGACCCTCGGCCTCGCCCCGGCGCTCGCGTCGGCGTCGGTGCACCTGGCCGAGATCGGGACCTCGGGGCTGTCGGGCGTCTCGCACTGGCGGCTCGGGAACGTCAACGGCCGCGTGCTCCTGTGGATCGGCATTCCCGGCGGCATTGGCGCCTTCATGGGTGCGGTCGTGCTGTCGAACCTCGCGCTCGACTCCGCGCGACCCCTGGTCTCGCTGGTCCTCCTCGCGCTCGGTGCCGTGATCCTGGTCCGCTTCATCCACGGCCGCCGCGCCGCCGCGGCGAAGGCGGCGGGCGTCGAGGCGCCGCCGCTCATCCCGGGCCGAATGGGCCAGGCGAGTGGCCGGCGGCGCTGGGCCCTCGTCCCGCTCGGCCTGGTCGGTGGCTTCCTGGACGCGAGCGGCGGCGGCGGCTGGGGCCCGGTCACGACGTCGACCCTGATGGCCGCCAGCCGGATGCAGCCGCGCACGATCATCGGCACGGTCAGCGGCTCCGAGTTCATCGTCTCGGTCGCGGCGAGCCTCGGTTTCCTGGTCGCCCTCGGGACGGCCGGCATCGATCCCGGGATCGTGCTGATGCTGCTCCTCGGCGGCGCAATCGCCGCGCCGATCTCCGCCTGGCTGGTGAGCCGGTTCGACGATCGGGCGCTCGGCACGGGCGTGGGCAGCCTGATCATCTTCCTCAACGTGGACCGGGTGCTCAGCCTCTTCGGCGTCGATCCGTCGATCGGGCTCACGCTCCGGCTGATCGTTGCCGCCGTGGCCGTCGTGGTCGTCGGGTTCCTCCTCATCCGGAGCCGCGCCCGCCGGGCGGCCGAGGCGGCCGCCGCACCGGGCAGCCAGGCCGCCTGATCGCGGCGGTTCGTACACTCGCCGGGTGAGGGTCTCGGCGAGGGCGGACTACGCGATCCGAGCGCTCGTCGAGCTCGCGGCGGCGGGCCCCGGGGCCTCGCTCCGCGGTGACGCCATCGCGACGGCTCAGTCGATCCCGACGAAGTACCTCGAGAACCTGCTGGCGGACCTTCGCCGGGCGCGCCTGGTCACGAGCCAGCGAGGCATCCGCGGCGGCTACCGGCTCGCCCAGCCGGCCGCCACGATCACGCTCGCCGACGTGATCCGGGCGATCGACGGCCCGCTCGCCGGCGTGCGCGACTCGGCGCCGGAAGACGTCACCTACCCGGGCGCGGCCGGTCCCCTCCGCGACGTCTGGGTCGCGCTCCGGGCGAGCATGCGCACGGTCCTCGAGGCGGTGAGCGTGGCCGACGTGGCCGGCGGCCGTCTCCCGGCGACGGTCAGGAAGCGCCTCCAGGACCCCGGCGCGTGGAATCGGCGCTGATGGCGACGACGCTTCCGGCGGGACGCCCGGCAGTCGAGGCCATCGTGCCGCCGCCGCTCCCCGCGGGCATCGACACGCCCGCGCTCGTCATCGACCTCGACGTCGCCGAGCGCAACTCGCGGCGCCTGGCCGAGACGCTCTCGGCGCGCGGAATCACCCTCCGCCCGCACGCCAAGACACACAAGAGCGTGGCGCTGGCGAGGCTGCAGCTCGAGACCGGGGCGCGCGGCATGACCGTGGGCAACCTGGGCGAGGCCGAGGTGCTCGCCGCGGGGGGCATCGACGACATCTTCATCGCCTATCCGATCTGGGCCGAGGGACTGAAGGCGGAACGGCTCAGGGCGCTGCACGATCGCGGCGGCCTGCGATTGTTGGTCGGGTTCGATTCGGCCGACGGCGCGGAGCGTCTCGCGGCGGCCGTCGCGGGCTCCGGGCGCCCGCTGCGGGTCATGCTCGAGCTCGATCCCGGCTATCACCGGACGGGCGTGCTGCCGGACGCCGCCGCCGCGGTGGCGAGGGCCGCGACCGACCTCGGCCTCGACGTCGTCGGCCTGTTCACCCACGGCGGTCACGGCTACGCGGGAATCGAGGCCGTCGCGGGCGCCGCCGCGGACGAGGTCCGGACGCTGGCGGCGGGCCGCGCCGCGCTGCGCGAGGCAGGGATCGAGGTCGAGGTCCTTTCCGCCGGCTCCACCCCGACGATGCTCGGCGCCGCGGAATCGCCGGTCGACGAGATCCGCGCCGGCACGTACCTCGTCGGCGACCGGCAGCAGGTCACCCTCGGGTCCGTCCCGCCGGAGGGCATCGCGCTGTGGGTCGCGGCCACGGTCGTGAGCGCTGCCACGCCCGGGCAGGTGATCGTGGATGCCGGCGCGAAGACGCTGACCAAGGACGTCGCGCCGTATCTCGAGGGCTACGGCTACCTGCCCGCCTATCCCGCCGCGATCATCGAGAAGGTCAGCGACTACCACGGCAACGTCCGGATCCCGGCGGGCACGCCCGGGCCGAGGCTCGGCGAGGTCGTGGCCATCGTCCCGAACCACTGCTGCCCGGTGATCGACCTCCGGGATTCCTTCCTGGCCATGCGCGGCGGGGAGCTCGTCGGCAGCTGGCCCGTCGATGCCCGAGGCCGCAGCGGCTGAACGTTTCGTCCTTGCCCGGTTCCGTGACTGGTAGAGCGGCGAAACCGTCGCGGATCGCAGGAGGCAAGGGATGTCGCGAATGGGGCGACTGCCGGTGCGCAGGCTCGGCCGGCTCGGTGTCATGGCGGCGGTGGGGACCGCGCTCATCTTCGGGGCGTCCGCGGTCAGCGCGGCGCTCGTCGGCGGGTCGCTGCCCAGCGCCGGCCTGACCTACATCTCGCTGACGGAGAACGCGGTCAACATGGCCGGCGACCCCATCCGGCTGAAGATCAAGGACAACGTCACGGTCAAGACGACGTACTCCTTCGCCACGCCGAGCGACACGGCGCTCGTGGGAACGTGGCACTACCACAACGGCCCGGTGTTCGTGACCGTCACCGCCGGCACGCTCACGCTCTACGACAGCAGCTGCGGCTCGTGGGACATCGGCGAGGGCCAGACGTACATCGAGTCCGCGGGGCAGGTGCTCGTCGCCAAGGCCCTGGCCTCGAAGAACGCCGCGCCGGTGCAGTGGTTCACGACTCGCCTCTACCCGGAAGGCGCGATCGATCCCGTGTCGGTCGACGCCCCGTGCACGCCGGGCTGATCGATCCTCGACCAAGGTCGGTCCAGGCCCCACCCGCGCCGCGGGTGGGGCCTTTCGATTCACGCAAGCAGCGGTGAACGTTCGGGACGCGGCCGGTTCCATACTCGGTGAGGCGGCCAGCTGGGCCGCGGGGCGAGGCGTTCGATGCAAGTCGAGCTGGTCGAGCGGGCACGGCGAGGGGACCGCGATGCGTTCGCGTCCATCGCCGCCGCCAGCACCGACCGCTGCTACGCCCTGGCCTACCGGATCCTGCGCGACCCGCATCGCGCGCAGGACGCGGCGCAGCAGGCGCTCCTGGGTGCGTGGCGCGACCTGCCGACGCTCCGGGACGTCGAGCGCTTCGATGCCTGGCTCCACCGGCTCGTCGTGCACGCCTGCTACGTCGAGGCACGGTCCGAGCGGCGCTGGGTCGCGAAGGTCCGCGTCCTCCACACCGAGCCCGAGTCCGGGGACATCGCCCGCGGCGTGGCCGCGAGAGACGAGCTCGAGGCCGCCTTCCGCCAACTCTCGCCGGAGCATCGCGCCGTCGTCGTGCTCCACCACCACCTGGGCTACCAGCTGACCGAGATCGCGGAGACGCTCGGCATTCCGGCCGGCACGGCGCGCTCGCGGCTCCACCACGCGGTCAAGCAGCTGCGCGCCGTGCTCGATTCGGACGAGTCGGCCTCGGGCGGGGAGCGAATGGCATGAACCGGACGAGCGACCTGTTCGACGACCGCATCGCCGAGTGGCTCGAGGACGACCCGCTGCACGCGCCCGCGCAGCTCCTCGAGACCGTCCTCGCGGCGGTGCCGTCCGTGCCGCAGCGGCGCGCGGGCCTGGCCCGGCGACCGGCGGCCCTGCCGCGCTGGTGGCAGCTTGCCGCGGCCGCGGCCCTGATCGCGGTGCTCGGCTTCCTCGGCCTCCGCGCCCTCACGCCGCCGACCGTGGCCCCGAGCCAGTCGCCGGCGCCATCGGCAGCCCCGGCGACCTCGCCGCCGCCCGCGGCCACGGGCACGCCCGCGGCACCCACGCCGACCGCCGTGCCCGGCGAGCCGATCCCGGCCGAGCTCATCGGCGCCTGGTACCACGCCGCGCCCGGCTGGTGGTGGTTCCTGCGCGCCGGCGATCCAGAGTGCGTCCAGGCGGTGCGCACTGACGGCGACTGCGTGGTCTGGCAGCGCGGCAGCACGCCGCGAGAGATCGGTGGCGCGTCGATCGTGGACGGCAACCTCGTCGTCGCCTGGCGGACGGGCTTCTGCACCCGGATCACGTCGACGTACTCGGTCGCGCTGACGGGCGATTCGCTCAACCTCGTCGACATCGGCGGCGGCTGCGAGGGCGGCAACTTCGCGCTGACCCGTGCGGCCACCGGCTCTGCACCGACTGCCCCGCCCCCGCCTGCGCCCTGACCGTCGCTCCCCGTCCGCACGTGAACGTGCGGGCCATCGTCGGTTCCATCCCTGGTGACGGCCACGCCACAGGGAGCACCGATCATGCGCAACCTCGCCATCGCGATCCTCGTCGGGGCGGTCGCGACCGCCGCCTGCACGCCCGTCGCCGGGGCGCCGGCGCCGAGTCCGACGGCCGCAACCAGCCAAGCCGCGCCGAACCCGACCCCGCCTGCCGCGACGAAGGCGCCGCCCTCCGCGCCCGCGCCGACCACGACGGCGGTCGAATCGCTGCCGGACAGCATGATCGGTGCCTGGTCCCACCCGGCTCCGGCGTTCTGGTGGTTCCTCCGCGCCGGCTCGCCGACGTGCGTGGCCGTCGCCCGCACCGATCTCGACTGCGTCGCCTACCAGCTCGTCGGCAAGCCCGCGTACGTGGGCAGCGCGGCCATGGACGGCAGGCTGCTTCGCATCCGCTGGGTCCGCGGCTACTGCGCCGGGGATGAGACGGACTTCGGCACGGGCATGCAGGGCGACACCCTGCGGCTCTTCGACACGGAGGGCGACTGCGGCGGCGACGACTTCGTGCTGACCCGCGCAGGGACCGGCGCCGCGCCCACTGCGCCGCCACCTCCCGCGAGCTGAAGGATCGCTCGATCGTCACGACCTGATGCCGGCCGATCGGACCTGACTAGACTGGCCTCCGCACGACGCGGAGGCCAGTCGATTCGATGTACTACGTGCGCCACGGCTCGATCCCCCAGCAGCGGCACACCCAGCTCCGGCAGCCCGATGGCAGCCTCTACGCAGAGGAGCTCTTCGGGGTCGAAGGCTTCACCGGGCGCAGCTCGCTCCTCTACCACCTTGTGCCGCCGACGCGGACCCACAAGATCGAAGCGGTGCGGGACATCAGGCTCGAGGCGGCCGGCGAGGACGTCCACCGGCACCACCTGACGAAAACCGGCGCGGTCGAGCCGAAGGGCGACGCGATCACGGGCCGCATCCCGCTGTACTTCAACAACGACGTGGTCTTCGGCATCGTCCGCCCCGCCGAGGCGATGCCCGCGAACACCTTCTACCGCAACGGCATCGCCGACGAGATGCTGTACGTCCACGAGGGCACGGGCGTCTGCGACACCGTCTTCGGGCCGCTGCGCTACGGCCCCGGCGACTACCTCGTCCTGCCCATCGGCACGACCTGGCGCCTCGATCCGGACGTGGGCTCGGGCCAGCGGATCCTGTACCTCGAGGCGCCATCGGAGATCGAGCCGCCGAAGCGCTACCGGAACGACTACGGGCAGCTGCTCGAGCACTCGCCGTACTCGCAGCGCGACCTCGACGCGCCGGACGACGTGCCGCCCCGGTCTGACGAGGGCGACTTCGTGGTCCACGTCCGCTCGACCGACAGGCTGACCGCGTACCACTTCCGGCACCACCCGTTCGACGTCGTCGGCTGGGACGGCTACCTCTGGCCCTTCCGCTTCAACATCGGCAACTTCCAGCCGATCACCGGCCGCGTCCACCAGCCGCCGCCGGTCCACCAGACGTTCCAGGCCCGCAACTTCGTCGTCTGCTCCTTCGTGCCCCGCAAGTTCGACTACCACCCGCTCGCGATCCCGGCGCCGTACAACCACTCGAACATCAACTCCGACGAGGTCATCTACTACGTCGCCGGCAACTTCATGAGCCGCCGCGGGGTCGAGATCGCCTCGTTCACGTTGCACCCGGCGGGCATCCCGCACGGCCCGCACCCGGGCACGGTCGAGGCGTCGATCGGCAAAGGGGCGACCGAAGAGCTGGCGGTGATGGTCGACACGTTCCACCCGCTGAAGCTCACCAAGGCCGCTCTCGAGCTCGACGACGACCGCTATCCGTACTCGTGGCTGCCGTCGGACGACCACGCGAAGGAAGCCTCCGAGCTCGCGGAGCGAGGCCCGGAGGCGTTCCCGGATTAGGGTCCGCGAGGCCCGCGTTGTCGTGAGCCTGCGCGGAAACGGTCCCCGCGCCGGCGTCGCTACGACGCCTAGTCGGCCCAGGCGATCGAGGCGAGGAACGCGTCGAGCTGCTGCCGGAGCGTCGCGGTCGCTTCCTGGCCGGTCTGGCTGGTGATCACGAGCCCGTAGGCCCGATCGTTGTGGATCACGAGGACATCGGCCCAGAGCTGGTCCGGCCCGGCGGTCACGTGCTCGACGACGAAGGCGCGCTCCCCGTCGATGGTCGTCTGCGTCGAGCGCGATGGCTCCGAGCTGGTCATGGACCGGTAGATCGCGTTCGTCGTCGCGAGCAGCTCCTCCAGCGTGTGGCCTCGGATGAGGATCTGGGTTCCGCTGCCGCCACCCTCGTCGATGACGAACTCGGGGTTGGTGCCGGACACGGGCTCGCTCTCCCACAACGTCGCCGAGACGAGGGGCTGCGGCAGCGAGAAGTTCACGCCGCCGGCGACGACGCGGCTGTTCCAGTGGGGCGGAACGGTCAGCGTGTACCCATGTGCGGTCCGATCGAGGGCCGCACCGGTCTCGACCGGGGCGGTGGGGCTCGGCGAGGGAACCGGGGCAGAGCTGGGCGGGGAGCCGATGACGTAGACGGCGCCAAGGGCGATCACGACGGCGACGGCGGCGAGCGCCGGACGAAGGAAGCCATTCACCTGTGGGAACCTCCACGGCACGGGCCAGCCGCGCCGCTGTTTGGTCCGGTCGATCTCGTCGAGGGCGGCCTCGATCACCCGTCCGGCCAGCTCGTCGTGATCGGGCGCCAGGAAGGCGTCGAGCACGCGTTCGACATGGATCGAGGTGGTCATCAGCGTCGACCTCCCGCCGCTGCCGTGGGCCGTGCGTCGGCCTCGAGCAGGGCGCGCATCGCCCGGTGGGCGTAATGGAGTCGGGAGCGGGCCGTGCCGGGCGGGATGTCGAGCACCTCGCCGATCTCGTTCAGGCCCAACCCGAGGTAGTGATGCAGCACGAGGATTGCCCGCTGCTCCGGCGGGAGCCGCCGGAAACCACGCTCGACCTCGTCCCGATCGACGAGCTCGCCGATGGGATCCGGCCCGGCCGGCCCATCGACCGGCAGGACGCGAATGATCGAGGTCCAGGCGCGCTTGCGGCGAGCCTCGGCATAGCAGGCGTGGACGAGCGTTCGCTTGAGCCAGGGGTCGAACCTGTCCGGATCGCGGAGGCGGGGCAGCTCGCGCCAGGCGATCACCAGCGCCTGCTGCACCGCGTCCTCGGCCAGGTCGACGTCGCGGACGATGCGGCGCGCGATCCCGAAGAGCACGTCGCCGCGCGAGCGGGCCAGGATGGCGAACGCCTCCCGGTCCCCTCGCTGGGCCAGCTCCACGAGATCGCGATCCACTCGCTCCGCCCTCTGGGTGGCGCGCATCGGGTGCGCCGTCCGAGCCTAGAGAGTGGTCGGCGCGCGGATGTGTTCAATAACCGCTGCGCGACCGCGCCAAAGCAGAAGCCTCCGGGCCCGCAATGCGAGCACCGGAGGCGTACCGAGCGGCCGGGCGCTTCCGCCCGGGGGCGAACGGCGTCGAGGACGCCGGCTAGGCGAGCGGACAGCCCGGATCGGGCTGGTCGATCCGGAGCGGAGCTCCGACCGGAACGATGTACGTGACGTACACGACAGCCGGCGTCGCGGTGCTCTCGTTCCGGGCCAAACCGGTGGCCCCATTCGATTCCACGAACGAGGAGCCCGCGGGATAGCGGATGAACGAGCAGTCGGACTGATAGAACGTCACCTCGCCGGCGGTCACGGTCACGAGGACGACGCCCGGATGCGAGTGCCAGCCCGAGTGGCCGAGCGGATCGATGGTGACGGTGGCGTAGGCGACGTCGACGCGGTCCTTCGTCTGGAACTTCACGTCTCCGACGTTGAATTGCATCGCCCCGGCGGTGGTGCCGCGGGCGAGGGGCGTGCCGTGGAAGCCACTCGCGCCTGTGGCGAGTGCACTTCCGGCGAGCATGGCCACCAGGCCGAGGGCGAGTGGCAGGCTGCGAGTGGCGCGGCGAACCGCAGCTCGCGTCGTGGTTGCGGGCATGGCGAGGCTCCTTCCTGGGGGTCATCCCCAGCAGAGAATCCGGGTGCGAGGGCCGGCTTGGGCAGCCGGCCCGGTCACGCCTTGGGCAGGCGAACCGTGGACAGGAACGCGTCGAAGAGCGCGGGATCGCTCGGCGTCGAGATGGCGAACACGTAGATGTGACCGCCCTTGACCACGAAGGCAGCGCGGCTGTCCTCGCAGCTCGTGCTGATCGATCCGGCCTGACCGTCGATGACGATCGGCGACATGTCGGCGGCGTGCACGACGCAGGTTGGTGTCGCGCCCGGAGGCGGCGCCATGTAGGCGTCGATCCAGGGCCCCTGCGCCGTCCCCTCCGCAAACGGGATGGCGACGGCGGTCATCGTGACGCCGATGTAGAACTTGTCGACCCACGGGGCATTGGCGGCCGACGCCCACATCTCGTCGAAGGTCTCGCCCGCCCAGGCTTGCGTCGCCGGCGCGTGCGTCCAGCTGGGCGGGTAGGCCATCGAGTACCCGTACTCCGGCGATGTAAATGGAAGCCATGTCGCCGGGTCATACGAGATGGCCGGGCTCGGTGATGGCGTGGCCGGAACCAGCGTGGCCGGAACCGGCGTCGCCGTCGCGGCGGGCGGCCCACCGGGACCGGGGGCCGGCCCGAGCAGGTACAGCAACCCGCCCCCGACGACGGCGACCACGAAGGCCGCCGCGGCGAGGCGGGCAGAGGCGTTCATAGCAGGGAACCTCCAGGGCGCGGGAAGGCCGCGCCGGACCTGTTGCGTCGTAGGAAGCGCATTGAGGATCGCCCGCCGCGTGACGTCGGGCAGATCCATGGGGCCTTCGTCGAGCCACGCCGTGAGGATCGTCTCGGGATCGCGCGTCGCGTTCATGCGGGTCGGACCTTTCGGCTCTCGACCCGGTCGACCGCGAGCGTCTCCCGAAGGATCCGGGTGGCGTAGAAGAGCCTCGACTTGACGGTTCCGAGCGGGACACCCGCGATCTCGGCGATCGAGGCGAGCGGGAATCCCGCGTGGTGGTGCAGGACGGCGACGGCGCGATGCTCGGGCGACAGGCGCCGGAACGCCCGCTCGAGGGCATCGCGATCGTCCACGGAGACGGTCTCGTCCGGTCCCCCCGGTCCGTCGACCGGAAGCAATCGAACCTTGTCGCTCCACCGCTTGTGACGGCGGTGCTCCTCGTAACAGGCGTTCACGAGGAGTCGATGGAGCCAGACCTCGAAGCGCTCGGCGTCGCGCAGCTTCGGGAGCTCGCGCCAGGCAAGGAGGAATGCCTGTTGGACGGCGTCCTGCGCGCGCTCGACATCGCGAAGAATCCGGTACGCGATGGCGTAGCAGCGGTCACCGTCCAGGTCGATCAGCTCCGAGAAGGCGACCTCGTCGCCCTCCCTCGCCCGCTCGACCATCCTCACTTGCACAGCTGACCTCTTGGGCCGCGCCCAGCTGGGCGCTCTACCCACTACAGATGGTCGCCTGCCGCGGAAGGTTCAGTTCGACGAATCGGCTATTCGTCCGCGAGGCGCAGCTCCGGTTGTGCGGCCGGTGCCCCGCCCGTCTGGGAGAGGATGACGCCGCCGATGATCAGCGCGCCGCCGAAGAGCTGGACCGGGGTCAGCGATTCCCCGAGGAGCAAGCCCGCGAGCGAGATCGTCCAGATCGGCTCGACGGTGCTGATGAGCGAGGCCCGAGCAGCCCCGATCCGGTGGGCGCCGGCGTAGAACGCCTGGACCGCGATGAACGTCGACACGAGGCCGAGGCCGGCGATGCCGAACCACGCCGCGTCCGGGATCTGGGCCGGCAGCACCGGACGCCCGAGGGCAAGCGCCGTGATCCAGAAGGTCGCGGCGGTGGTCGCGATCATGACCGCCCCGGCCGCGACGGGATCGACGGCGCTGCCGCTGTCGCGACCGACGTCCTCGCGGTCCTCGCCCGAGAGCCTGGCCGCCAGCACGATCCACACCGAATAGATGACCGGCGAGGCGAGCATGAGCAGCAGGCCAATGAGTGGTGGCGGCGTGGCCGTCGCCGAGGGGCTGCCGACGGCCAGCGCGACGCCCGCCAGCGCCAGCCCGAGGGCCGCCCATGCCCGCCGCCCGCGGAGCGGCTGGCCCATGCGCAGCGAGATGACGGCGACGATCGCCGGGTAGATGTAGACGATCAGCGCCGCGAGGGAGGCGGAAACGGTCTCCAGCCCGGCGAAGTACGTCGACGAGTTGCCCGTGTACAGGACGCCCAGGCCGACGGCGACGGCCAGCGCCCGACGCGGCATTCGCCGCAGGCCGGCGCGGGTGGCCGGATTGGCCAGCACGAAGAGCAACGCCAGCAGCGCGCCGATCCCGAACCGCCAGGCCATGAGGACGTGCCAGCCGGCGCCGGCCGCATACACCGGCTTGGCGAACAGCGCGCCGGAGCCGAAGGCGCACGCGGACACGACCGTCAGGGCCACCCCGACGGCGATGGATCGAGGCACGCGCGGAGAGTAGAGGAGTGCCCCGCGGGCAGGCATGATTCCCGCGATGGCCGAAGAACGCCGCCTCATCACCGTGCTGTTCGCCGACGTCGTCGGCTCGACGGCGCTGGGCGAAGCCCTCGATCCAGAGGACATGCGCTCGCTCCTCGGGCGGCTGTTCGGGATCGCCACGGAGGCCGTCGAGCGCCACGGCGGCCGCGTCGAGAAGTTCATCGGCGACGCGATCATGGCCGTCTTCGGCGTCCCGACCGCGCACGAGGACGATGCGGCGCGCGCGCTCTACGCCGCGATCGAGCTCCGCGACCGGGTCCGCGCAGACGCGACGCTCGCCGAGCACGTGCCCATCCGGCTGGGCGTCAACGGCGGGGAGGTCATCGCCTCCCGCGAGAGCGATGCACGCACCTTCCTCGTGACCGGCGACCCGGTCAACGTCGCCGCCCGCCTGCAGCAGTCGGCGGACCCCTGGTCGATCCTCGTCGGCGAGCGGACGGTGCGCGCGGTCGGGGAGCGGTTCACGTTCGGCCCGCGGCGCGAGGTGGAGGCCAAGGGCAAGGCCGCGCCGGTGCTCGCCCGCGAGCTCGAGGGCGCCAACATCGGCCGGCCCAGGCGGCGCCGGTCGCGGATCGTCGGACGCGACGCGGACCTCGATCAGCTCCAGCTCGTCGCCCGGCGCACGTTCGACGAGCGGCGGCCCTTCCTCGTCAGCATCGTCGCCCCTGCCGGCGTCGGGAAGTCCCGCCTGCTCGAGGAGTTCCTCGACCTCCTCGACCCCGACGTCCGAGTCGCCACCGCGCAGTGCCTGCCCTACGGCCAGCGCCTGACCTACTGGCCGATGCGGGCGATCCTGCTCTCGATCGTGGGGCTCGGGGACGACACCGCGCCCGAGGACGTCCGAACCGCGACGGCGGCCTGGCTCCGCGAGGCGGGCGAGCCCGATGCGGAGCGGACCGCGGAGCTCCTCGCCGCGACGATCGGCGCGTCGGAGGTCGAAGGGGACCGGATCGCGCTGTTCGCCGCGTGGCGGCGGCTCGTGGAGCTCGCGGCGGAGCGGGCGCCGCTCGTGCTCGTCATCGAGGACCTGCACTGGTCGAGCGACAGCCTGCTGGACCTCGTGGAATCGATGCTCCAGCCGCGCGCGGACGTGCCGCTGGTCATGATCGCGCTGGCCCGGCCGGAGCTCCTCGATCGACGGCCCGGGTGGGGCGGCGGCCGGCGCAACGCCATCTCGATCGCGCTGGAGCCGCTGCCGTCGCCGGCGGTCGCGGCGCTCGTCGCCGATCTCCTCGATGCGCCCTCGCCCGAGATCGTCGATGCGGTCGTCGCCCGCGCCGAGGGCAACCCGTTCTATGCCGGCGAGATCGTCCGCTCGCTGGTCGATCGCCTCGGGCCCGCGCCGGATCCCGCCGCCGTCGGGGGTGCCATCGCCGCGTTGCCCGACACGATTCACGCGACCGTCCTCGCGCGCCTGGACGCGCTCGAGCCCGTCGCCCGGCGGGTCGTCCAGCTCGGGGCGGTCCTCGGCCGGACGTTCGAGCCCACGGCGATCCCCGCGATCGACGGTCACCTCGACGGCGGTGCCGTGGACGCGGCGGTCGAGGATCTCCTGGACCGTGATCTCGTCCGCCCGGCCACGCTGGGTGCCGTGACGTTCCGTCACATCCTGATCCGTGAGGTCGCGTACAACACGCTGCCACGGGCGGAGCGCGCGCGGCTCCACGGCGCCGCGGGCAGGTGGCTGATCGAGCGGGCGAGCTCGTCGCGACGCGAGGACGAGCTGGCGGAGCTCGTCGCGTTCCACCTGCGCGAGGCCGTCTCGCTCGGGAGCCTGCTGGGGGACGCGGTCCCCGACGACCTGCCGGCGCTCGCCGTCGAGTGGCTGCGTCGCGCGGCGGAAGCTGCGGCTGGCGGTGCCGCCGCTGCCGAGGCGGCCCGGCACCTCAACGCGGCCATCGAGCTCGCGCCCGTGACCGCACAGCCGGATCTGTACGAGCGACTCGGGCAGATCTGGAGCGGCGGCGACCAGGGAGCCGAGGCCTTCGACCGGGCGTGGGAGCTGGGGCGGGAGCTCCAGCTCGGGCCGGAGCAGGAGCTGCGGACCCTCGCCCAGGGCATGACGATGCGGGCGCGGTGGACCGGCTCGGTCGGACATCGCCTGACCGAGGAGGATGCCAACCGGCGCTACGCGAGGATCGAGGAGCTCCTGGCGACGCCGACCTCGGACCTGGCGCGACTCCACGGCGAGCTGTCGCTGTCGTTCCGCCAGATGCTTAACAACTTCAGCGACGAGACCGAGCTCCAGCGCGACGCGTCGTGGGCGGCTCGCGCCATCGAGTCCGCCCGCGGGATCGGCCAGCCGGACCTCATGAGCGCCGCGTTCGATGCCGCCTCCGCGGCGGAGATGGGGCGCGACGAGATGGGTCGCGTCCTCGAGCTCGCGAAGGAGCGCCAGAAGCTCGAAGACGGCGTCTCGACCGCGGAGCGGGCGGACTCGTGGATCGTGCGAACGTGGTCGGAGGTGCTGCTGGGCCAGCTCGAGACGGCGGTCGTCTCGGCGGATCGAGTTCGTGCCGGCCTTGCGCCCGGGCAGGCTTCGTCGTTCGTCCTCGGCGCCTCGTGCTGGCGGGTGGTGGCCCTGCACGCGCTCGGCAGATGGGACGAGGCGCTCGCAGACGCCGTGCGGGCCGAGCGCGCCTGGGCTGAGTCGGAGCTGCGCTCGCCGTGGTACGCGATCAACGGCTTCCTGGCCGCGTTCACGATCGCCCGAGGTCGCGGTGACTCCGTCGGCGCCGACCATTGGCGCGAGGTGGTCGGGCGGATCGACGAGCGGTCCGACGCCCAGATCCGGACGCGGCGGCTCTTCGCCTACGCCAACGACGACCTCGACGCGCTCGCACGGGACGTCGTTGCCGACTTCCGGATCTTCGCCGGGCGCTTCGACTACGTGTACCTGACCCTCGCGCTGCTGGCGAACCGCCGCCACCCGGTGCCGGAAGCCGCGCTCGACGACCTCATCGCCTACGTCGAGGCGCGCGGGCTGCGGCTCGTCTCCGCGGCGGGTCGCCGGCTCCGGGGCATCCTCCGCAGCGACCGCGACGACCTGACGGCGGCCCTCGCGGACTTCGAGGCCATGGGTGCCCTGCCATACGTCGCCCGGTTGCGGACCGAGCTCGGGCAGCTGACGGGCGACGCGGCGCTCATCGACCAGGGCATGGACGCGCTCGAGGCGCTCGGCGACGTCGAGCAGTCGGCCCGGGTCGCCGCGGAGCGCAAGTCGAAGTCGCCGGCCCGGACGGGCTAGGCGGCGGGCGGCTCCTCCGCGAGCCCGAAGAGGTCGAGGCAGCCCTCGAGACCCTCCACCTCGACCTCCGGCCGAGGGCGCGCCCGCCAATCGTCGACGGTCATCCGGAAGCGCTGGGTCGCGCGTGGGACGCCCCGCGGCGAGAGCTGGCCGTAGCCGTTCGGTTGATAGCCGATGGCGAGGCTGACCTTGTTCGAAGCCGGGTTGTCGATGAACGCCTCGCTCTCGGCGACGCGGGCGCCGAGGTGGTCGAACGCGAGCGCGAGCGCCGCCTGGCGCATCAGCTTGCCGATGCCGCGACCCTGGAACTCCCGGCCGAGCCAGGACCCCGAGCCCACCGCCCGGTTCACCGGAAAGCTCTCACCCCGGAGGTCCTGGAAGCCGACGGCGACGCCGCGCTCCCGGACACCGAAGGTCAGGGTCCAGTGCTCCGGCTCGAAGCCTGCCTTGGCGCTCGTCCACCATCGGAACGAGTCGAGGTTCCGTTGCCTGGTGGGCACGTCCGTCCAGGCGATCCCGAAGGGCATCTCGTCCGCCGGGTGGATGCCACGCTCGACCAGCTCCGCGAACGCGGGGAGCTCCTCCTCACGCGGGATCCGCAGCTCGAGGTCGCCGGTCACCAGCCGGAGGTCGAAGAGAGGCCACAAGGGGTGGGTCACGCCGGGCATCATACGGAGCGTGACCGACACCACAGCGCCTGGCGACTTCCGACGCCGAGTCCTCGCCGGCGAGACGCTCATCGGCGCCTGGGCGAGCCTCGATTCACCCGCCTCGGCGGAGATCCTGGGCCACGCTGGCCTCGACTGGATCGTCGTCGACCTGGAGCACGGCGCGGCGACCGAGGCGAGCCTCCTCGCCCACCTCTACGCGATCGACACCATGGGCGCGGCGGCCCTCGTCCGCCCGCCGTCCGGCGAGCGCCTCCGCATCGGCCGTGCCCTCGACCTCGGTGCGGCGGGCATCGTGGTGCCCCGGCTGGACACGATCGAGCAGGTCCAGGAGGCCGTCACGTTCCTGCGCTATCCGCCCGCCGGCCAGCGGGGCGTGGCCCTGCTCACGCGCGGCGCCCGGCTCGGCACCGTGAGCCACGCCGGCGTCGCGGCGCTCAACGACGACATCGCCGGGATCATCCAGATCGAGTCGCCGCTCGCCCTCGAGGCCGCCGACGAGATCGCGGCCACCGACGGCGTGGACTGCCTGTTCGTGGGACCCGCGGACCTGTCGCACTCCCTCGGCATCCCCGGGCAGTTCTCGAACCCGACGTACCAGGCCGCGCTCCGGAAGGTCGTCGACGCGTGCCGTCGCCACGGGAAGGCGCCCGGGATCCTCCTCTACGACCACGCGACCTTCCGCCCGCACCTCGACCTCGGCTACACCTTCGTCGGCATCGGGGCGGACGTGTCGTTCGTCAACGACGGCGTGAAGGCCGCGATCGCAGCCGCGCGCGGGAGCTGAAAGCAGCGCGCCGGGAGCGGCGCGCCGGCAGGACGCCCTAGGCGACGTTGAGGACGGGCGAGCCGATCGACGGGATCGCTCGCCGGCCGGTCAGCAGCTCCAGCAGCTCTGACCCCTCGACCGGGTGGGCGAAGAAGTAGCCCTGGCCCCGCGTCGCGCCCATCGAGCGTATGTCGGCGGCCTGGGCGCCGGTCTCGATGCCCTCCGCGACCGTCTCGAGGTGGAGCGTCTCGCCCAGGCGGACGATCGCGCGGACGAGCTCGCGCTGATCGCGGCCGGCGCCGAGGTTGGCGACGAAGGAGCCATCGATCTTGAGCACGTCGATCGGGAAGCGGCGGAGGTAGCCGAGCGACGAGAAGCCCGTGCCGAAGTCGTCGATCGCCAGCCGGACGCCGAGTGCCTTGAGCTCGGCGAGCGCGGCCTCGCTGTGGCCCTCCTCGATGAGGACGTTCTCCGTGAACTCGAGGATGAGGCGCTCGGGCTGCAGGCCCGCGCGCCGGACCGAGTCGGCGACCACGCTCGGGAAGTCGAGCTCGGCGACCTGTCGGCCCGACACGTTGACGTTGATCGACAGGCCCGGGCGAACGCCCTCCGCCTCCCAGCGGCACGCCTCGCGACACGCCTCGTCGATGACCCACGAGCCAAGCGGGATGATCAGCCCCGTCTCCTCGGCGAGCGGGATGAACTCGCTCGGCAGCACGGACCGGCGCGACGGCGGGTGCCAGCGCAGGAGCGCCTCCGCCCCCGCGATCTCGCCGCTGCCGAGGTCGACGATCGGCTGGTAGACGAGCCGGAACTCGCGCCGCTCCAGCGCTCGCTCCAGGTCGCCCTTGAGCGACAGCCGGGTGAGCGCGGCGCGGTGCATGCCCGGCTCGAAGACCACGACCCGGTTCTTGCCACGGCCCTTGGCGATGTACATCGCGGCGTCGGCGTCGCGCAGCAGCTCCTCTGCCGACGAGGCGCGACCGGCGATCAACGCCACGCCGACGCTGGCCCGGACGAACAGGTCGCGATCGCCGTGCGTGAACGGCGCCTGGAGCGTCGCCAGGAGCCGCTCGGCGACCTCGACCGGCGACTGGTCCTCCGGGGTGTCCTCGAGGAGGACCGCAAACTCGTCGCCGCCCATCCGCGCGATCGTGTCCCCGGCCCGCAGGCCGGCCTGCAGCCGCCCGGCGGTCGCCACCAGCACCTGGTCGCCTTCGCCGTGGCCGAGGCTGTCGTTGATCGTCTTGAAGTCGTCGAGGTCGAGGAAGAGCACCGCCATCCGCTCGCGCGACCGCTTCGAACGGGTGATCGCGTGCTCCAGGCGGTCGACGAACAGGGCCCGGTTCGCGAGCCCGGTGAGCGAGTCGTGGAAGGCGCGGAGCCGCAGCTCGTCCTCGAGCGTCTTGCGCGGCGTCACGTCGCGGTAGTTCACGACCATGCCCCCGACGGCGGGATCGTCGGCGAGGTTCTTGATCATCGCGTCGATGGCCCGCCACGAGCCGTCGGCGTGCTTGATCCGGAGCTCGACCGAGGCCTCGGCGTCGGGACGCCGGGCGACCGTGAGGAACAGGCGCCGGAGCCGCAGGCGGTCCTCCGGGTGGACGGAATCGAGTGCGGAACGGCCGATGCGGTCTTCCGCGCGATGGCCCAGCACCCGTTCGACCGCCGGCGATTCGTAGGCGATCGTGCCGTCGCGGGCGAGGATCACGTTCACGTCCGCCGAGTTGCGCACCAGCGACCGGAAGCGCTCCTCGCTGCGACGCAGGTCCGTCGTCAGGAGCTGCTCGGTGATCGACTGCTCGCGGAGGCGCCGGTTCTGGTTGGCGAGCAGCCGCGACGAGCCCGCGAAGGCGACGTAGACGATCGCCAGGAGCGCCGCCGCCATCGCCCCGACGAGCAGCACGACGTCGCGGCGGGCGGCATCGACCGCCGCCTCGATCGGCGCCGCGTCCTCGTAGACCTCGTAGGCCCCGACGATGTCGCCGCCCGCGGTCCGGATCGGGAGGTAGATCGACAGGAACTCGTCGGCGAGCCCGCGCTCGAAGAGGTTCTCGTCGGAATCGCCGGCGCTGAACTCCGTCGACGTCTCGCCGTCGAAGACCTCCTCCAGGTCTTCCTCGACCTCGAACTGCCTGCCGCGGAGCGCGGGGAGATCGGAGAACGCGACCGTTCCATCCGTCGCCCAGACCTTGATCCGGAGGACCTCGCGGCTCGCCGTGAGCTCCTCCAGGCGCGTATTGACCTCCGTCGCCGCCGCGCTCGACGGGTCCGCGAGGGCATCGGGCAGGAGGGTCGTGCCCATGTAGCCGAGGAGGAGCGCGTCCGTGGTGCGCGTGGCCTCGGCCACGGCGGCGCCGCGGAGGTGGTCGGAGACGTTCAGGGCCACCCCGGCGGCCGTCACGACGACGATCGCCGCGGAGACGGCGAGAAGGATTGCCCGTGGACTCGGCCGTTGGAATCGGGCGGCAGATCGGACCGACATCGGGTGCTGTGCTGTCAGCCTCGCAGCGTCGAGCTGGACGCCCGGAACCGTATGTGCTGTCCGGCCGAACGAATACCTGACTTTCGTCCCATCGAGCGCGAGCGGCCACGAAGATCGAATTGACTACACTTTCGCCGTGACCGAACTGACCGAGCGCGCCGTCGTCTCGCGCGTGCCCGGGCTCATCGACGAGAAGCTCAAGGTGCTGAGCCGGCGGGATCCGCTGACCGTGCGGCCGGGCACGTCTTTGCAGACCTGCCTCGAGCTCATCCGCGAGACCGGCATCGCCGATTCGGTGTTCGTGACGGACGGGTCCGGCCGGCTCCTCGGCGTGCTGACGGAGCGCGACATCTTCGGCCGCCTCGTCGGTCCGGATGCCGACCTCGACCAGCCGGTCGAGGCGCTCATGATCGACCACCCGAACACGCTGCACCTCGACGAGCCGGTCCGCCGTGCCGTCGAGCTCATGCAGACCGGGCTCTTCCGGAACGTGCCGCTCGTCGACGACGGGAACCTCCTGGTCGGCGTCGTCCGGCCGGTCGACATCCTCAAGTACCTCGCCGAGGCGTTCCCCGAGGAGCTCCTCAACCTGCCGCCGCGACCGCACCAGCGCATGGTCGCCACGGAGGGCGCGTGACCGCGGCGGTGCATCAATGACGACCGAGGCGCCACCGCGCCAGGACAAGCCGGCGGAGAAGCAGCTCGAGCGGGTCACGATCCGGTTCGCCGGCGATTCCGGCGACGGCATGCAGCTGACCGGCTCGCAGTTCACGCGGACCGCTGCCGCCTTCGGCAACGACATCAGCACCTACCCGGACTTCCCAGCCGAGATCCGCGCGCCGGCAGGGAGCCTGCCCGGCGTGTCCGGGTTCCAGCTGAGCTTCTCGAGCACCGAGATCCACACGCCGGGCGACGCCCCTGACGTCCTCGTGGCGATGAACCCGGCCGCGCTCAAGGCGAACCTCGTCGAGCTGCCGGCGGGCGGGGCGCTCATCGTCAACGAGGACGCGTTCACGGCCCAGAACCTGCAGAAGGTCGGCTACGCGGCGAACCCGCTCCAGGACGGCTCGCTCAAGCAGTGGAACGTCTTCTCGGTCCCGATCTCGACGCTCAACAGCCGGGCCCTGGAGGGCCTCGGCCTGACCAACAAGCAGGTCGACCTGACCAAGAACTTCTTCGCCCTCGGGCTGATGTTCTGGCTCTACGAGCGGGACATGGCGGGCACGATCGCCTGGATCGACGACAAGTTCTCGAAGCGGCCGGAGATCGCGGAGGCGAACAAGCGGGCCCTCAAGGCCGGCTACAACTTCGGCGAGACGACCGAGATCTTCCACGAGCGCTACATCGTGCCGCCGGCCAAGCTCTCGCCGGGTCACTACCGGAACATCACCGGCAACGAGGCGACCGCGCTCGGCTTCGTCGCCGCCTCCAAGCTCGCCGGCCGCGACCTGTTCTATGGCTCATACCCGATCACCCCGGCCTCGGACATCCTGCACCAGCTCGCGGGCTACAAGAACTTCGGCGTGAAGACGTTCCAGGCCGAGGACGAGATCGCGGCCATCGGCGCCGCCATCGGGGCGAGCTACGGCGGGGCGATGGGCATGACCGCCTCGTCCGGGCCCGGCATCGCGCTCAAGAGCGAGGCCCTCGGGCTCGCCGTGATGGTCGAGCTGCCGCTCGTGGTCGTCGACGTCCAGCGCGCCGGCCCCTCGACCGGGATGCCGACCAAGGCGGAGCAGGCGGACCTGCTCCAGGTCCTCTACGGCCGCAACTCGGACTCGCCGATCCCGGTGATCGCGCCGGCCACCCCCGGCGAGTGCTTCCAGTACGCCATCGAGGCGTGGCGGCTCGCGCTCAAGTACATGACCCCGGTCGTGTACCTGTCGGACGCGTTCCTGGCGACCGGCGCCGAGCCGTGGCGGATCCCGAACTTCGACGACCTGCCCTCGATCGCGATCCCGAACCGCACCGAGCGCGAGGGCTTCTGGCCGTACCTTCGCGACGAGACGACGCTGGCCCGACCGTGGGCCGTGCCCGGCACGCCGGGCCTCGAGCATCGGATCGGCGGGCTCGAGAAGGCCGACATCTCCGGCAACGTCAGCTACGACCCCGAGAACCACCACCGCATGCAGGTCCTGCGCCAGGCGAAGGTCGCCGGCATCGCCAACGACATCCCGCCGCTCGACGTCTTCGGCCCGGCGGAGGGCGACCTGCTGGTCCTCGGCTGGGGCTCCACCTACGGCGCGATTCGAAGTGCGGTCGAGCGGCTGCAGGGCCAGGGCGCCTCGATCGCCCACGCCCACCTGCGCTACCTCAACCCGCTGCCCGCGAACACCGGCGACGTCCTGAAGGCCTACAAGCGGGTCCTGATCCCGGAGGTCAACCTCGGCCAGCTGTCGATGCTGATCCGGGCGCGCTTCCTCATCGATGCCGTCGGCTACAACAAGGTCCGGGGCAAGCCGTTCCGGATCGCCGAGCTGCAGGCGGAGGCGGAGCGGGTCCTCGCCGGTGGCGGGCACCAGGTCGAGCGGGCGGCGCCGCGGACACCGGCACCGCGGGTGGCGGCCCCGGTGGCCGCTGCGGTTGGAGACGGCTGATGAGCGAGACGAGCGGCACCCCGGTCGCGAAGAACGGCGCTGGCGTGCCGGCGAACGGCGGCGCACCCGCGGAGCTCGCCGGGACCACGGAGCTGCCGGTGCTCACCAGGAAGGACTTCGTGTCCGACCAGGAGGTCCGCTGGTGCCCGGGCTGCGGCGACTACTCGATCCTGGCCCAGACCCAGAAGGTGATGCCCGACTTCGGCTACCCGAAGGAGAACATCGTCTTCATCTCCGGCATCGGCTGCTCCGGCCGGCTGCCGTACTACATGAACACCTACGGCTTCCACACGATCCACGGCCGGGCTCCGGCCATCGCGACGGGCCTCAAGGCCGCGCGGCCGGACCTCATGGTCTGGGTGATCACCGGCGACGGCGACGCGCTGTCCATCGGCGGCAACCACCTGATCCACTCGCTCCGGCGCAACGTCGACGTCCGGATCGTGATGTTCAACAACCGGATCTACGGGCTCACGAAGGGCCAGGCCAGCCCGACCTCCGAGCTGGGCAAGGTCACGAAGTCGTCGCCGTACGGCACCGTCGACTTCCCGATCAGCCCGCTGGCCATCGCCCTCGCCGCCGAGGCGACGTTCATCGCGCGATCCGTCGACACGTTCACCGAGCACATGCAGCAGACGCTCAACGCGGCCGGCCACCATCACGGCGCCGCGTTCGTGGAGGTCCTCCAGAACTGCAACATCTTCAACGACGGCGCGCACCGCGAGTTCACCGACCGCGAGGTCCGCGAGGACCGGACCCTCAACCTCGAGCACGGCAAGCCGATGATCTTCGGCAAGGACCGGGACAAGGGCCTGCGCCTCAACGGCCACCTGCCCGAGGTCGTGACGATCGGCGAGAACGGCATCACCGAGGCCGACCTCCTGGTCCATGACGAGACCGACGCGCTGATCTCGTTCATGCTCAGCCACATCTACTGGCCGGACTTCCCGGTGCCGGTCGGCGTGATCCGGCGCATCGCCCGGCCCACGCACGACCAGATGCTCAACGAGCAGCTCGTCCAGGCGACCGGTGCCCGCGGCGCCGGCGATCTCAAGAAGCTCCTCAACTCCGGCGAAACCTGGACGGTCGAGTAGGGCGAGGAGGACGGCTGTGCGCTGCCCCGTGTGTGGGTTCGGCAACTTCCCCGGTGATGACAGCTGCGCGAACTGCGGCGCCGACCTCTGGAACGCCGACCTGCCGCAGCCGGCGACGACGTTCCGCGGCAAGTTGCTGGGGATGCACCTCGACGAGCTCGGCGCGCCCGCCCCGAAGCTCATCGAGAAAAGCGCGCCGGTCGATGACGCGATCGCGCGAATGCAGGCCGAGGGCATCGACTGCCTGCTCGTGACGGACCACGGCGAGCTGGTCGGCATCTTCACGGACCGCGACGCGATCCTGAAGGTCGCCGGGCGACCGTCGGCGGGCACGACCATCGGCGAGGTGATGACCGGCGACCCGGTCATCCTGCGCAGCGGCGACCCGGTCGCCGTGGCGATCCACAAGATGGCCGTCGGCGGGTTCCGCCACGTGCCGATCGTCGATCGGGGTCAGCCCACCGGGGTCGTCTCCGCTCGCGACGTCTTCCGGCATCTCGCCGCCGGCCTTGACTGACGCGCCCTCGACCGGCGCGACCCGCACCGTCGCCATCCTCGCCGACGACCTGATCTGGTCGACCAGGCTGTCCGACGCGCTCCGATCGGCAGGCGCGAAATCCCGCACGCTGCGCAGGCTCGAGGATCTCGAAGGCCTCGCCGCGACGGACGTGGTGATCGACCTGACCGCCCGCGCCTACGACGGCGTGGCCGCGGTTCGCCTGGCGACCGCAGCGGGCGCGAGGGTCATCGCCGTCGGGCAGCACGACGACGCGGCGCTGCGGAAGGCCGCGCTCGAGGCGGGCGCAAGTCGCGTCTTCACCTATCGCGCCCTCTTCGAGGACGGGCCGCGACTGCTCCGCGGCTGGCTGCGCGAGCCTGAGGAGCGATGACGGTCGCCGCGCCTGGGACCGGCACCGCGTCCCGGGACACGTTCGCCGCTCGGCTCGCGGCGGCCCGCGCTGGCCTCGACGCACACGGCGACGCTGCGCTGCTGATCGGCGTCGGCTCGGACCTGCGCTACCTCACGGGCCACGTCGCCCACCCGATGGAGCGGCTGACGATGCTCGTCCTGCCTGCCGAGGGCCCGCCGGCGATCGTCGTGCCGCGGCTGGAATCGATGGCCGCCGCGGCGAGCCCCGCCGGCGCCGCGAACCTCGTCGAGATCGTGGCGTGGGACGAGACCGACGATGCCCATGCCATCGTCGCGTCCCGGCTCGCCGGGCTCGGCGGCGCGACCCCCACCGGCCGGCTCCTGGTCGATGCCAACCTCTGGGCGCTGCACCTGCTGGCCCTCCAGCGCGCGCTCGAGGGGCGGCGGTTCGGCCTTGCCACCGAGGTCACCCGCGAGCTGCGGATCGTCAAGCAGCCGGCCGAGATCGAGCGCCTCCGCGCCGCCGCGCACGCCGCGGATCGCGCGCTCGACGGGATCGCCCACGGCCGGCTGATCGGTCGGACCGAGGCGGACGTCAGCCACGAGGTCGGCGAGCGGCTTATCGCCGAGGGCCACGCCGTCGCCGCGTTCGCGATCGTCGCCTCGGGTCCGAACTCGGCCTCGCCCCACCATCACCCCGGTGAGCGTGTGATCCGGCCCGGCGAGCCGATCGTGCTCGACATCGGCGGCACGCTCGACGGCTACTGCTCGGACCTGACCCGGACCATCTGGGTCACGGGCGGCGATCCCGCCAACGGCCCGACCGACGAGTTCCGCACGATCCACGAGCTCGTGCGTGCGGCGAATGCGGCCGCCACCCGGGCCGTCGCGCCCGGCGCGGCCTGCGAGCAGCTCGACGAAGTCGCCCGCCGGGTCATCCGCGACGGCGGCTACGGGGACGCGTTCATCCACCGGCTCGGGCACGGCATCGGACTCGACGGCCACGAGGATCCCTACCTCGTTGCCGACAGCCGCGACTCGCTCGCGCCCGGGATGGCCTTCAGCATCGAGCCGGGGATCTATCTCCAGGACCGGTTCGGGGTCCGGATCGAGGACATCGTGGTCTGCGGCGCTGGCGCACCGGACGTCCTCAACGAGGCGCCACGCGAGCTGCTGGTCGTCGACGGCTAGGCTCGGACGGGCCGGGGTATGATCCCCGGCACGGGCACCTGCCCATATCAATCAGGCCCGGACATTGAGCACGACCTACCTGCGGCGCCCCCGCGCCGCCGCACCCGGCCGATGAGCCGACGCTGCCATCACGGCTCGCCCCGCCACGCCCGCATGGGACGCGAGCGAGGACGCCCCGTGCTGCCCGAGCGCCCGCTCAGGACGGACCGACCGACTGCGGCGGATCGCCTGACTGGCCCGGATGCACCCGCGACGGCGGGGCGGCCGGCCCTCGACGCGGCCTCGGCGACCGCGGAGGTCGAGAACGCTCCCGACCCGTCGCCCGCCATGCCCAGCGCCCCGTTCACGCCGGCACGCGCGCCGAGGCCGGCGCCGCTCACCCGATCGGCGCCCCCAACCGCCCGGGCACTGCAGGCACCCACCTCCGTCGCCGCCCCGACGAACGGCGCCGCGCCCGCCCACGATGCCAGCGAGGCGGACGGGACCATGGTCGAGCGAGGCGCGACCGCGCCCCAGCTGCGGCGGTTCATCAAGAGCCGCGCCTACGTCCCGATGCACGAGCTCCGTCGCCGCTTCGCGATCAATGGCGGCGACGACGACGTCACGCCGGTGGAGCTGGAGCGGCAGCGCATCTACGTCGGGCTTCCGGAGCGCGAGGGCCGCCTGCTGGGCGAGCTCCTTCGCGGTGGCGACATCGGCTACGAGCTGTCGCTCGACCCGATCAGCCCCATCGTGGTCGGCGTCTACCCGATGCGCCCGGTGACGCGCGCCTGACCATTCCCCCGTCTTTGGTGCCCTCCGGCACCGCGATGTCGACGCAATGCAACACGTCGTTCATATGCTTCGGTGTAATCTTCGCCCAATTGGGGGATAGTCCCTTTGGCGGTTGGACCTGGCCCGGTTGTCCCACCGCCGGGGGCAGTCGCATCACACAGGAAGGATCGAATCTGTGATTGATTCTCGCGTCCGCAGCCGGCGCCTTGGAGCCATCCTGGCGACGGCACTCTTGACCATCGCGCTCGTACCGGGTCTTGCCTCCGCGGCAAACACCAGACTGCTCACGATCACGATGTCCCAGCCGACACGTGTCAGCGTCCCGGCGGTGGGCAAGGGTCCATACGCGACGATGTTCCAGGTCAACATCAGCAACGACGGCGGGCAGAACCTCGCCCACACCGTCCTCACCATCGACCCGAACGCCACTGACAACGCCAACCTCGCCCTGGTCGCCTTCTACGACCCGGACGGCGGCAACGACGCCGGCTTCTGCTCGGCTTCCGGCGGGCTGATCACCTGTGACTTCTCGAGCCTTTCGTCAGGCCAGAGTCGCACGATCGCGGTCGTCGTCTCGGTCACGAGCGGCTACGTGGCGTCCGCTGGTGCACTCTTCAGTGCGACGGCCACGACGAACAACGAGAACGGCTCGAATCAGCAGACGTTCGATGTCTCGTCCGGCGCCTTCGCCGTCGAGGCGACGGGCGCGAACACGCTGGCGACCTTCGCCCTCGACGGGCAGTCGGAGGACCTCTCCACCTCGGCCGTCGGCGGTGGTGGCGGCAACCTCAACACCAACGTGAAGTTCAACACCAGCGCCAAGGAGCTGGTCCAGATCAGCGAGGGCACGAGCACCGCAGCGCTCTACCCCTGCCCCGCCGGCCTCGTCTGCCAGCCCGACTTCTCGGAGGTGACGACCACCAGCGGCGCGTTCACCACGAGCCCCTTCTTCACCTGGAAGCTCACGGCGATCGTGCCGAAGACCTACGCGCTGAGCCAGGGCTTCGTCGCGCACTTCCCGACGGGGTCCACGACCTCCGACTGGAACCTGCTCTTCAAGAACAAGTCGGCGCTCTGCGGGACCGACATCGCCGCGAAGATCGCGGCGGCGCACCAGTGCATCAGCTCCCTGTCCCTCACGAAGATCGACAAGAACACCAACCTGCTGGTGGTCGAGGTCGTGATGGACCACCAGGGCGGGCTGAAGTACTAGCCGGCGGCGACACCTTCGAGGGCTGCGAGCCGATCCGCGGCGGCGGCCGAGAAGACGAGGTCGCCCTTCTCCTGATACAGCGCAAGGGCCTCACGGACGTGGGGCCCTTGCTCGTTCTCGCGGCCCGCGAGGACGAGCACGTCGGCATAGTCGATCAGGGTGTCTGCCTTGAGCTCGATGTCCACGGACTTCCGCAGCAGCTGGAGCGCCTCGCCGCCCACCCGCAGCCCCTCGTCCGCCTGGCCTGAGCGGGCGAGGTACTTCGCCTCGACCATCCGCCACAGCACCTGGCTGTACACGTCGTCCACGTCGGCCAGGTCCCTCGAGATCCGGGCGTAGGTGATCGCCTCCTCCTCCCGCCCGAGCGCCCAGAGCGCGTGCGCGAGCAGGGCGCTGATCGTCGAGCGGAAGTAGGCCTCGTTCATCGCGGCCAGCACGTCGTAGTCGCGGCGGAGCTCGCGTTCCGCCCCCGCCGGGTCGCCGGCGAGGAACTCCACGCGCGACGTGTGATCGGAGAGCGACGCGGCGAGACCGCTCGGCCCGAGGTCGCCGACGATCTGGCGGGCACGGGCGGCGAGCTCTCGGGCCGCCTCGAAGCGGCCGGTCATCGCGGTCAGCTGGGCAAGCACCGCCAGCACGATGGCCTCCGCGGTGCGGTTGCCGTGGACGAGCGGCAGGTACTCCTCGCAGCGGCGGATCGCGTCGTCCACGGGCGTCGTGCCGTGGACCGCGGCGTACGAATCGTTCAGGACGCCACGCGCGACGGTGCGCGGATCGTTGGCCTCGCGCCCGTACTGGACCGTCCGCTGCCCCGCCTCGGAGGTGAGGTCGTAGCGCCCGGCCGTGCCCTCGATCGTGCCGAGGAGGTGCCAGGCCCGGGCGAGGCCCGCCAGGTCCCCGGCGCCTTCGAGGACCTCGATCATCGAGCGCAGCCCGGAGGTCGTGGTCTCGAGGTCGCCGGCGCTGCCGGTGCTGGCGAGGCTGTGGAGGTAGCCCATCATCGCCGCCCGCGCCTCGAGCCGTGCGTCGCCGAGGCTCGCCGCCGCCGCCGCGGCCTCGTCGATGGTCGTCCGGGCGGCGTCGAAGTTGCCGCCCTCGATGGAGGCCTCCGCGGCCTCGGCCAGGAACTCCACGCGGGTCGGGGAGTCCTCGGGGAGGACCCGCGCCGCGCGGTTGAGGAGGCTCGCCGCAGCCGTCGCATCCCCGCGGCCCGAGGCGCGCCTGCCTGCCGACCCGAGCTTCGCCGATGCCTGGGCAGCGAGCGATAGCGCTTTCTCGTCGAGGACGCCGAGCTCGGCGCGGTACTGGAAGGCCTGCTCGAGGTGATAGCCGAGGATCTCCTCGAACTCGAGCTCCCGGCCGCGCTCCCGGTTGACCCGCTCGGCCCAGGTGACGAAGCGTTCGTGGAGGGTCGCGCGGACGCGCTTGAGCAGCGAGCCGTAGGCGGTGTCGCGGATGATCTGGTGGCCGAAGCGGTAGAGGACCTCCTCGTCCGGCAGCTGGCGGACGAGCTGCTTGGTGACGAGGACCTCGAGGTCGCTGCCGATCCCGGCTCGCACGGGCTCGTCGACGAGCTCCGAGATCGCCTCGAGCGCGAAGGTCAGCCCGATGACCGAGGCCGGGTCGACGACGGCGCGCTCCTCCGCGTGAAGCGCGTCAAGGCGGGCGGCGACGAGGGCCTGGACCGTGGGCGGGATCTGGAGCCGAGCCGAGCCCTGCTTCGCGATCCAGCCATCGGGGCCGCGCTCGATCGCGCCGGTCTCGACGAGCATCGACACGATCTGCTCGACGTACAGCGGGTTGCCCTCTGCCGCCGTGGCGATGCGTGCGCGTACGCTCGCCTCGAGCGAACCGAGCAGCTCCTCGACGATCCTGCCGGCGTCCGCGTCGCTGAGCGGCGCGAGCGTGATCAGCATCGGCAGGTGGCCCGCGGCCCACTCGGCGTGGCGCTCGTTGATCTCGTGCCGCGATGAGCCGAGGATCATCAGCGACGCGTTCTCGACCGACTCCAGGAGGTGGTCGAGGAAGTCGAGGAAGGTCGGCTCGGCCCAGTGCAGGTCGTCGACGAGCAGCACGACCGGGCGCTCGGCGGCGAGGACCTCCAGGAACCGGCGCCCGCCCCACATCAGCTCCGCGACGGGGAACTGCGCCGGGCTGAGGTTGATCGCGGCCGCGACGCGCTCGACGACGGCCTCGCGATCCGGGGCCGCGGCGCGCTCGAGCAGCCGATCGATGCGGCGGGTCGCGACGCGCGGCGAGTCCTCGTTCGTGATCCCGGCCGCCTCGCGGATCGCCTCGGCGAGCGGCCAAAAGGTGATGCCGTCGCCATACGGCAGGCAGCGGCCGCGCACGAGCCGCGCCTGGCTCTCGGCCCGGGTGGCGAACTCGCGGATGAGCCGGGACTTGCCGACGCCGGCATCGCCGACGACCGCGAGCAGCCGCGCATGCCGGTTCTCGATGGCATCGGCCAGGCCCCGCGACAGGGTCTCCATCTCCGTCTCGCGCCCGACGAACGGCGTCCCCGACGACTTCGACGCGCCGCGGTCCGCGTTCACGCTCACCAGCCGGTAGGCCGGGACAGGCTCGGCCTTGCCCTTGAGCGCGAGCGGGGCCATGAACTCGACCTCGAGCTGGTCGCGGGCGAGGCGGTAGGTGAGCTCGCCGAGGACGATCTCGCCGGGACCCGCCGCCTGCTCGAGGCGCGCCGCGGTGTTGACGGCGTCGCCGGTGACCAGCCGCTGCGCGGTGCTCGCGTCGCCGGCGATGACCTCGCCGCTGTTGACGCCGATGTGGTTGCTCAGCTCGAGGTCGTGATCGGCCCGGAACGAGGGGTTGAGCAGCCCCAGCGCGGCCTGCATGTCCGCCGCGGCCCGGGTCGCGCGGACCGCATCGTCCTCGTGGCGCACCGGCAGGCCGAAGACCGCCATCACCGCGTCGCCGATGAACTTCTCGACGGTGCCACCGTGCCGCTCGAGGGCGATTCGCATGGCCTCGAAGTAGCGCTGCATCACCTCGCGCAGAACCTCGGGCCCGGGCGCGTCGCCGGAGGTGGTGTGCACCTTCGGCATCGCGAAGACGATGGTCACCGTCCGGCGGCTCTCCCGGGCGATGCTCGCCGCCAGCGATGCCCCGCAGATGGTGCAGAACCGCATCTGCTCGGGGCTCTGCTCGCCGCAGCTCGGGCAGATGCGCATCCCGGGCCCCGCCTCGGGCGCCACGGTCTCCTCGCCGCTCGATGCGCGGTCGTGCACGGACACGAGCCGGTACGCGTCGTACGTCTCCTCGGAGCCCTTCGGGCTCACCTTGCCGAGCGTGTCGAACTCGATGTGCCCGCGGACGCCCTCGAGCGTCGACGCCGCGAGCAGGACCTCGAGCGCGGGGGCGTTCTGCTCCATCACGGTCGAGACGTCGACCGGCTCGCCGAGGAGCACGTGCTGGCCCGCCTCGGCCCGGCCGAACGTGACGATGCCGGTCGCGACGCCGGTCCGGTTGACGAGCCGGACGTCCCAGCCCTGCTCGAGCTCGTCGTTGAGCGTCGCCAGCGCGCGCTGGGACTCGGCGGCCGCCTCGACCGCACGGAGGGGATCGTCGTCGTGGCGGAACGGCAGCCCGAAGACCGCCACGATCGCGTCGCCGATGATCTTCTCGATCGTCCCGCCGTGCGACTCGAAGACGGCGCGCATGACCGTGAAGTAGCGGTTCAGGACCTCGCGGAGCGCCTCGGGGTCCAGCCGCTCGCCGAGCGCCGTGGAGCCTTTCAGGTCCGAGGTGACGATCGTGACCTCGCGGTGGACCTCGCCGACCGCCTCGTCCCGGCGCAGCGGCGCGCCGCACATGCCGCAGAGGCGAGCCTCGACCGGGTTCGCCGCCCCGCACGTCCCGCAGATCTGCCCGTCCACCGCCGCAAAGTCTAGCGGCGGGTCCGCCGCCCTCAGGCGAGCGCCTCAGGCCAGCGGCGCCTCAGGCGAGTGCGCCCTCAGGCGCGGGCGCCGGCGCGGCCCTGGGGCCGGCGACGGCGCAGGTCGGCGAGGTCGCCCTGATCGAGCCGCTGGAGTCGAACGAAGTCCGGCGCCGCAGCGGTCCGCTCGAGGCGCTCCTTCATCTTGGAGTTGATCAGCGAGCTCATCTCCGGCAGGTCCAGCAGCGACTTGAGGGTGCCGCTCGTGACCTCCATGACCTCGAGGTTATCCGTCGCGACGACGTTGGCCGTCCTGTTGCCGCCGGTGATCGCCCCGATCTCCCCGAAGAAGTCACCCGGCCCCATCGACGACAGCGAGCGGAAGTCCTCACCCTCGGGGATGCCGGCCACGGCGTTGCCGCTCATCACGAAGAACGCGGAGCCGGCCGGGTCGCCGACCTTGATGATCGCCTCGCCCGCGGTCGCCCTGGCCACGGTCGTGTCGGCGAGGAACGCCGTTCGGCGGTTGATGGCGAGGGCGCCGAGCTCGGGCAGCACGTCGATGAGCTTGTCGAGGTCGAGCATGGTCGCGGCCCGACCCGCGCCGATCTTGGGCGCGGTCGGCGCGGTCCGCAGCAGGTTGATCGATCGGCGCCACTCCGCCGCCGGCCGGCCGATGCCGGGCAGGATCTGGTGCAGGAAACCGGCGCCGATCAGCACGACCGAGGAGATGACGATGAGCGCCCGCACGTCGAAGTAGTCGGCGAGGCCGGCCCCGGCCATCCCGATCAGGTTGACGACGTCGCGGGAGACGAAGAACGCCGAGAACACCCGGCCGCGCGACGCCCTCGGGGTGTTCCGCTGCAGGATCGTGCGCCGGGCGATGCCCGACGGCGCATTCAGAAAGCCGGTCAGCATGACCATGACGATCGCGACCTGAATGTTCGGCGAGAGCCCGTACAGGACCCCGAAGATGCCCATGCCGAACATGGAGACGACCATCCAGGCACCCTCGGCCAGGCGATCGATGTAGCGCGCCATCAGCAGCGCGCCCACGACGAAACCGATCGACGTCAGGCCCTCCTGGAGCCCGTACTCGAACTCCGTCCCGCCGAGGACCCGGATCGCCATCGGCAGCAGCATCACGTTCCAGAAGCCGAAGGCCAGGAAGACCGGCAGGCCAGCGATCAGCAACGACCGCAGCACCGGGATACCCCACAGAATCCGGACGCCCTCCCGCAGATTCGAGAGGACGACGCCGACCGTAGTCTTCTCCGGCTCGGGCTGCTTCGGCAGCTTGACCGCGAGGACGCACAGGAACGAGACGAAGAATGTCGCGCCGTCGAGGTAGAACGGCAGGGTGATCTTGTCCGGCTCGATCGAGGAGAGGAAGCCGGCCGCCGCGAACCCGACGGCGGTCGAGCCGAAGGACGAGATCGACAGGAAGGAGTTCGCCTTGGCCAGCTCCTCCTCGCTGGCGATCTCGGGCAGGACGCTCTCCCAGGCCGGGTCGAAGAACTGCCGCACCGACGCGGCCATGAAGATGATCAGGTAGAGCCCCGGCAGGCCGAAGTTCTCGACCGCGGTCGGGATCGCGATGACGAGCAGGCCGCGCAGCAGGTCCGAGGCGAGGAGGATCTTCTTCCGGTCGAAGCGGTCCACGAAGACGCCCGCGATGAGCCCGAAGACGAGGGTCGGGAGTGCCGTCACGATGAGGACGAGGCCGACGTTCAGGGCGGATCCGGTGAGGCGGAAGACCAGGATCGCCGCGGCGAGGTCGGTCAGCGACGAGCCGATCGTCGAGACCAGCTGCGCCGTCCACAGGTAGCGGAAGTCCCGCTTCCGGAAGATGTCGAACATTGGCCGGGAGTCTACCGGCCGGGGAGCCCCGGATTCAGTCTCAACCGCGCAGGTGGACGCCCTCCCGGGCGAGCAGGTCGCGCTTAAGCGCGAGCCCGGCCTCGCGGCCACCCCAGGAGCCCCCGCCGTAGCCGCCGAGCGTCCCGTCGCCGGCGATGACGCGGTGGCACGGGATGACGAGGCCGATGGGGCTCCGGCCCACCGCGCCGCCCACGGCCCGCGCGGCGCCCGGCCTCCCGATCATGCGCGCGACCGCGCCGTAGCTGGCGGTCGCGCCCGGTGGGATCGTCCGGACCGCGCCGAGCACGAGGCGATCCCAGGCGGGCCGATCGGCCAGGTCGACGGGCAGGTCGTCGAGGGCGCCGAGGTCGCCGGCGATGAACGCGTCCAGGTCGCGGCGCGCCCGGTCCAGGAGCGCGGCGGCTGCTGCGTCTGTCCTCGCCGCCGGGACGTCGATCGACGGGCCGCCGAAGCGGGCCTCGAGGCGCGCCAGGAACTCGTCCTCCGAGGTCAGCTGGTCGACGGCAACGAGGCCGCGCGACGTCGCGGCCAGCCGGATCGGGCCCCACGGCGCGGCCACGGAGGCGCGCACGACAGGCTCCCGGGACATGGCCGCGAGGATAGTCGCAGGGGATCGGCGACACGCCTCGCGGTATACTCCGGGGGAGTATGCCAAGCGAGACCACGACCGCCAACTTGCGTCTGCCCGTCGAGGGCATGACCTGCGCGTCGTGCGTCAACCGCATCGAGCGCTTCCTCAAGCGGACGCCCGGCGTCGAGGACGCCGTGGTGAACCTCGCGACCGAGGTCGCGACGATCCGCTACCTGCCCGGCGAGGTCGGGCGCGCGGAGCTCGTCGGCGCGATCGAGGCGGCCGGCTACGACGTGCGCCCCGGCGCGACGGACGCCGGGCCCGAGACGGGCGAGGGTGCAACCGCAGCGGCCATCGAGGAAGCGGCGCTCGCGGCCGCTCGGGCGCGCGAGTCACGCGAGCTGCTCGTCCAGGCGGTCGTCTCGATCGCCGTGGCGGTCGGGATCATGGTCCTGATGCTCGCCGGGCGATCGCTGCCGATGGAGGACCTGAACCGCCTCGCCATCATCCCGGCGACGTTCGTGCAGCTGTGGGCCGGCGGCCGCTTCTACCGCGCCGCCTGGCGGGCCGCCCGTCACGGTGCGGCGAACATGGACACGCTGATCGCCATCGGCACGAGCGCGGCCTGGGGCTACTCCGTCGCGGTCACGCTGTGGCCGGAGATCGCGACCTCGGCGGGCCTCGAGCCGGCGGCGTACTTCGACTCGTCCACGATCATCATCGGCTTCGTCCTCCTCGGCCGGTGGCTCGAGGCCCGGGCCAAGAGCCAGGCCAGCGGGGCCATCCGCAGCCTCCTGGCGCTCGAACCGCCCACGGCCCGCCTCGTCCAGGGCGATGCCGAGCACGACGTGCCGCTCGAGCAGATCCAGCCCGGCGACCTCGTCCGCGTGCGCCCGGGCGACCTCGTACCCGTCGATGGCCTGGTGGTGTCAGGCGCATCGACGATCGACCGGTCGATGCTCACCGGCGAGTCGCTGCAGGTCGAGGTCGGTGCGGGCGACGAGGTCGTCGGCGGCACGCTGAACGCGGGCGGCTCGTTCGTCATGCGTGCGACCCGCGTCGGACGGAACACCGCCCTGGCCCGCGTCGTCGAGCTCGTCCGCCAGGCCCAGGGCAGCAAGGCACCGATCCAGCGCCTCGCCGACCGCGTCAGCGAGGTCTTCGTGCCCCTCGTCCTCGTCGCCGCGGCGCTGACCTTCGTCGCCTGGTACGTCCTGGGCCCGGAGCCGAGGCTGACCCTGGCGCTGACGGCCTTCGTCTCCGTCCTGATCATCGCCTGCCCCTGCGCCATGGGGCTCGCCACGCCGACCGCGATCATGGCCGGCTCCGGCCGGGGGGCCGAGGCCGGCGTGCTGATCCGTGGCGGCGAGGCGCTCGAGGCGGCCCACCGGGTCGACACCATCGTCTTCGACAAGACCGGCACGCTGACCGAGGGCAGGCCGGCCGTCGACGAGGTCGTCGCGGCGCCAGGTTTCGATGCTGCGACCGTTCTCGACCTCGCCGCTTCCGTGGAGGCCGGCAGCGAGCATCCCGCGGGCGAGGCGATCGTCGCCCGGGCTCGCACCGATGGCCTCGGGATGCGGCCCAGTCGGGGCTTCCGGGCGATCGCGGGACGCGGCGTCGAGGCGACCGTCGAGGTGGACGGCACCGATCGCCTGGTCCTCGTCGGGACCGAGACCTTCCTGGCTGGAGCCGGGGTGGACCTCGGGCCGGTGGCCGAGTGGCTGCGAGCGGCGGCGAGCTCGGGAGCGGGCATCGCCGTCGTCGCCGTCGATGGCCGCGTCGCCGGCTCCCTGACCCTGCGAGACCCGGTCAAGCCCGGCAGCGCGGCCGCGGTCACCGAGGCGAACGCCGCCGGCATCGACGTCTGGCTGCTCAGCGGTGACGGCCGGGCGGTCGCGGTGGCCGTGGCCGCGAATGTCGGCATCCCGACGGGCCACGTCCTCGCCGACGTGCTGCCCGAGGACAAGGCCGCCCAGATCGCCAGGCTTCGCGCGGAGGGCCGCGTCGTGGCGATGGTCGGCGACGGCATCAACGACGCTCCGGCGCTCGCGAGCGCCGACGTCGGCATCGCCATCGGCACCGGGGCGGACGTCGCCATCGAGGCGGCCGACGTCACGCTCGTCGGCGGGGATCCGCGTGCCGTGGCCGCGGCGATCCGGCTCTCCCGCGCGACGATGCGGGTCGTCCGCCAGAACCTGGCCTGGGCCTTCGGCTACAACGTCGTGCTCATCCCGCTCGCGATGGGCGTCCTCTACCCGTTCACCGGGCTCCTGCTCAATCCCGGCCTCGCAGCCGGCGCGATGGCGCTGTCGTCGGTCTCGGTGGTGCTCAACTCGCTGCGGCTCCGGGCGGTCCCGCTGCGGCCCTCGGCGGCGCCGGGGCCCGGCGCGTGAGCAACAATCCGTCCATGGTCGAGCCCCGCTCCCGAGCCGAGGTCCCCGCCGATCCGCGCGACATCGCCGGCGACTTCGCCCATCGCCACCTCGTCGAGGTCCGCCTCGCCGACACCGACGCGATGGGCCACGTCAACAACGCGCGCTACCTGACCTACGTCGAGATCGCCCGCGTCGCCTACTACGAGCACGTCACCGGGAACGCGCTGCCGATCGGGACGCACGGCGCCGAGGAGGGGATGATCCTCGCCGAGATCCGGATGACCTACCGCAGCCCGGCCTTCTACGGCGAGACGATCACGGTCGAGACGCGGGTCGAGCGAATCGGCACGACCAGCTTCTCGATGGTCCATCGGATGACCGCGCCCGAGAGCCGCTACGGTCCGGCGCGCCTCATCGCGGTCGCCGACTCGGTGCTCGTCTCGTACGACTACCAGCAGGAGCGCCCGATCCCCGTGCCCGACGAGTGGCGCGCGGCCATGGAGGCGTTCGAGGGCCGCCGCCTCTCAGCCTGAGCCCCGCACCAGGAGGACGAGCGCGACGCCCACGGCGATCGCGACCACGACCGCGGCGACCCAATGGCCGCGCTCGCCGATGAGGTTCGGCCGGTCGAGGCGGCGCACGCCCTCGTAGGCGCTCCCAGCGACCACGATCGGCACGATGCCGAGCGCCGCCACGAAGATCACGGCCGAGGTCATGACCATCGCCGAGAGGGGCGTCTCGGAGAGGTCGCCCGTGCGGCTGAACCGGGACGACTCGTCGGTCGAGTGGCTTCGCAGCCAGCGGCCGAAGGCACGAATGAGGGGCATGGCGGTTGGGGCTCCCTCCGGGACTCGGGCGGCTCGCGCCGCGGCGCCCGCGGCGCCTCCTACGCGACGAACCTCCGAAAGATAGCAACCGCGTTCTGGCCGCCGAAGCCGAAGCCGTTGATCATCGCCGTGTCGACCTTCGCCTGGCGCTTCTGGTTCGGGACGTAGTCGAGGTCGCAGTCCGGGTCCGGCTCGTGGTAGTTGATGGTCGGGGCGATCCAGCCGTCGCGGATCGCGCCGACTGCGGCGATCGCCGAGAGCGCGCCGGCCGCGCCGAGGGTGTGGCCGATCATCGACTTCGGCGACGACACGGGGATCCGGTACGCCTGCGGTCCGAACGCGGCCTTGATCGCCCGCGTCTCGGTGACGTCGTTGAGGGGCGTGGAGGTGCCGTGGGCGACGATGTGGTCGATCTCGTCGGGCGCGACGCCCGCCTGGCGCATCGCCTTGGTCATGGCCATCGTCGCCCCGCGGCCGGTGGGCTCGGGGGCGGAGATGTGGTACGCGTCTGCGGTCAGGGCCGCCCCGACGATCTCGGCCAGGATCGTCGCGCCGCGGTCGAGCGCGTGCTGCGCCGATTCGACGACGAGGATGCCGGCGCCCTCGCCGAAGACGAAGCCGTCGCGGGTCCGATCGAAGGGTCGCGACGCCCCCTCGGGATCGTCGTTGCGCTTCGACAGCGCGGTCATGTTCGCGAGCGCGGCGAAGGCCATCGCCAGCAGCGGCGCCTCGGAGCCGCCCGCGAGGACGACGTCGCACTCGCCGGACGAGATGAGGCGCAACGCGTCCTGGTAGGCGATCACGCCCGACGCGCACGCCGCGACCTGGGTGATCACGGGACCAGTGGCGCCGTACTTCATCGACACCTGGGCCGCCGCCATCGAGCCCGACAGGGCCGGGATCGCGAAGGGGCTCACCTGGCCGGGCCCGCGGTCGCGGATCGCGTCGGCGCCGTTGATGACCTGCTCCATGCCCCCGCCGCCGGTGTTCACCACCACCGCCACGCGATCGCGTTCCTCGGGGGTCTTCGCGGCGAGGTCGATGCCGGAACGGTCCACGGCCTCGGTCGCCGCGGCGACGCCGAAGTGGATGAACCGGCTCATCCGGCGGGCCATCTTGCGGTCCATCGTCTGGAGCGGATCGAAGCCCTTCACCTCGGCCGCGATCCTGACGTCGTGGCCGGTCGTGTCGAACGTCGTGATGGGGCCCCCGCCGGGCACGCCCGCGAGCAGGTTCGCCCAGTAGGTGTCGGCGTCGTTCCCGATCGGCGTCACCGCCCCCCAGCCGGTGACGACCGCGCGTCGCGCGGGATCAGAGCTCGACATGTCGAGATAGTAGGCGGCGGCTCAGGCTGGCCGAGGCATCAGTCGCCGCCATAGCGCTTGAAGATCACGGCGCCGTTGTGGCCCCCCAGCCCGATGTTGTTGGAGAGGGCGTAGCGGACCGGCATGCGGACCGTCTCGTCGACGACCCACAGGTCGCAGGCCGGGTCGAAGTCGCGGTAGTTGAGCGTGCCAGGCACGGTCTGCTCGGCGACCGCCATGACCGAGGCGAACGCCTCGAACGCGCCGGCCGCACCCATCAGGTGGCCGGTCATCGACTTCGTGCCGGAGATGGCCAGCGAGCGTCGCGCGCTCGCAGACCGATCGCCGAACACCGCCCAGATCGCCTCCGCCTCGCGAGCGTCGCCGACCGGGGTCGAGGTGCCGTGCGGGTTGATCATGTCGACCTCGTCGGCCGGCACGCCGCGGCGCTCGAGGGCCATCTTCATCGCCCGAGCCGAGCCGGTGCCGCCCTCGATCGGCTGGATCATGTCCCAGCCATCCGCCGCCGAGCCGTAGCCGACGACCTCGGCGTAGATCTTCGCGCCGCGCTTCTTCGCGACCTCGAGGTCCTCGAGGAACAGCGACCCGGCGCCCTCGCCGAGGACGAAGCCGTTGCGGGTCGCATCGAACGGGCGCGACACGGTCTGGAGCGGCTCGCCCGGCCGCGGCGAGCCCATGCCCCGCATGTTCGTGAAGCCGGCGTGGGCTACCTCGAGGAGCGGCGCCTCGGTGGAGCCGCTGATGACCGCGATGCAGTCACCGCGCCGGATGGCCTCGGCGCCCTCGGCGACGTTGTGGGTGCCGGTGGAGCAGGCCGAGACGATGGCGATGTTGTGGCCGATCGCCCCGGTCTCGATCGCGATCATCCCGGATGTCGAGTCGACCAGCGCGTTGGCGATGAACGTCGGCTGGACGCGGTTCGGGCCGCGCTCCACCAGCGTCGTGAAGTTGTCGATCATCAGCTGCTGGCCGCCCGCGCCCGAGCCGAACACGACGCCGACCTCGGTTCGGTTGGCGTCGTCGATCTCGAAGCCCGAATCGTCGAGCGCCTGCCGCGCCGCGGCGACGCCGTAGTGCATCTCGCGCTCGCTGCGGCGGACCGCCTTCGCGTCCATCCACGTGGCGGCATCGAAGTCGCGCACCTCGCCGCCGGCCTTGTGCTCGTACGGGGAGACGTCGAAACGGGTGAGCTCGGCGAGGCCGGAGTGGCCTTCGACGAGGTTGGTCCACGCCGTGTCCTTGTCGTTGCCGACCGGGCTGACGACGCCGAGGCCGGTGACGACGACGCGACGGGTGTGATCTGGGCTGCGCACGGGGAGACTCCTTGGGGTTGTCGGCTCGTCAGGCGAGGCGGTCTGGGTGGGGTTTGGCAAGGATGGGCAGGTCGAGGCCCTCGCCGGCGAGCACGTCGTCGAGGGCGATCGCGGTCGCGTCAGGCGCGATGCGCCTGATGAGGTTGGTGAGCACCTTCCCGGGGCCGACCTCGATGAACGTGTCGACGCCGTCGGCGGTCATGGTCTCGACCGCCCGGACCCAGTCGACGCCCTTGGTGAGGTGCTCGACGAGCTCGGCACGGGCCGACTCGCCATCGAGGATGGGGTGCGCGTCGGCGTTGGCCAGGAGCGCCGCGGTGGGCTCCCGGAACTCGACATCGGCGAGGACCGCGCGCATCGCGGTGGCCGCCTCGGCCATCAGCGGCGAGTGAGCGGCGACGCTGACGGGCAGGACGAGCGCCCGCTTCGCCCCGAGCTCCCTGGCGATCTCCGCGGCTGCCTCGATCGCGGCCTTCTCGCCGGAGACCACGACCTGGCCGGGCGAGTTGCGGTTGGCGACGGCGAACGTGCCCTTCGCGGAGGCACGGGCGACGAGCTCGGGGAGCTTCGCCTCGTCGAGGCCGAGGATCGCCGCCATGGCGCCCTCGCGGCCCGACCCGCTCGCCTGCATCTGCCGGCCGCGCTCGCGGACGAGGCGGAGGCCATCGGGCAGCGAGAGGGCGCTCGACGCGACCATCGCCGAGTACTGGCCCATCGAATGGCCGGCGTAGAAGCGCGGATTCGGCAGGGTCAGGCCCTGCGCCGAGGCGCGCTCATGCGCCGCCGCGAGATAGGCGATCGACGTCGCGAGCAGCGCCGGCTGGGCGTTCTCGGTCAGGTTGAGCTGGTCCTCGGGGCCCTCCCAGGCGAGCGCCGCGATGGGCTCGCCGAGGGCCTCGTCGGCGGTCGCGAAGATGGCGGCCGCGGCCGGCGAGGCGCCGGCGAGCCCGCGGCCCATGCCCACGGACTGCGAGCCCTGGCCGGGAAAGACGAATGCGAAGTTGGTCATCGGCTCCTGATACGCGTGCGTGGAGGGCGGGGCGTGGAGGGCGGGGCGTGGGCTTCGGGGCGTGCCACGACTCGGCGCCGGCGCCGCGCGCCACCGAATCGTGCCCGATCGCAGGCATGCCGAGCGTGGAATGTGTGCGTGGCTGCACACGATCCACGCTCGCGTGCGAGGATTCCGGAGCCATGCCACGACCGCCGACCCGCGCCGCCACCGTCCGCGCCATCGCCCGCCGTTTCGAAGCGGACCTGGTCGCGTCGAGCCTGTCCGCGGGCCCGCACACCCCGAACGTGCGCCAGATTTCGGAGCGGGTCGCGATGGGCCGGGCGCTCTGGCGGGAGCTCGTCGTGGGCTTCGCCTCGCAGCTGGTCGAGCTCCGGCTCGGCTTCACCCAGCTGGCGGCGCTGTACGTCCTCGCCGAGGGCAGCACCACGACGATCGGAGAGCTCGCCGACGCGCTCGGCCGCTCACCGTCGGCCACGAGCCGGCTCGTCGACGGCCTGGTGAAGCGCCGCCTCGTCGAGCGCCGGGAAGAGGCCGAGGACCGCCGCCAGCGAACCGTCTCGCTCACGCAGCGGGGCCAGGCGCTCCTGCGCGCGGTGGACCGGGCGCGCGCGGACCAGTTCCTCACGACCGTCCGCCCGATGCCGACGCCGGAGCGGGCCCTCGTGGCGATGGGCGTCGCCGCGCTGGCGACGCACGCGATCTCGCGCCGTGGCCGGCTCATCCGCGGGCCGGATCCCCGCTAGCGCCGATCCCCTCGAGCGCCGAGCCCTCGGCTCAGCCCGGGTTGAGCCGGCGCCAGTACCAGTTGGCCGCGAAGAGGAGCAGGATCGCCACGACGAGGATGCCCGCGGCGATCGGCTTGGTCTCGGGCGGAAGGGGCTCGCCGGCTTCGGGCGACACGGGCGGCGGCGTCGCGGCCTGGCTCGCCGCCGGGCTGGCGCCCGGGCTGCCGGCCGGCGCCTCGCTCCCCGCCGGAGCCTCGCTCGCGGGTGCCTGGCTCGCCGGCGCGCTCGATGGGGCGCCCGACGCACCCGCCGCGGTCACGATGACCTCGCCGGTCATCACGGTGGGATGGACCTGGCAGAAGTAGGGATACGTGCCCGGCGTGTCGAACGTGAACGGGAACGACTGCCCGTTGTCCTGCAGGCCGATGCCCGAATCGAAGACCTTGCCCTGGTCCGCCCCGGGCGCGCCGGACGTGACCGAGTGCGGCTCGCCGATCGCCTTGGTGGTCGTCCAGGTCACCGTGTCGCCCACCTCGACCGTGATCGTGGCGGGCTGGAACGACCTGTCGACGATGTCCACGTCGGCGTCCTTGGCCAGGGCGGGAACGACACCGGCCATCGCGAGGAGCAGGCCGAGGGCCAGCGCGACACGCCAGGCCCGTTGCACGAACGTCATCCGCAGAACCTCCGGACCGAATCGTAGAGGACGGGGAGCCCCCAGCGAAGTCCATCGATCGAGACCCGCTCGTCGACGCCGTGCCAGCGCTCGAGATAGGTCTCCTCGGGCGGCTGTCGCAGGGGCGAGAAGCCGAAGACCGGCACGCCCAGCTCGAGCAGGTGCTTGGCGTCCGTCCCGAACGGGGCCATGATCGGCAGCGGCGTGCCCCCGGGATCGTGCGTCCGCACGGCGTCGGCGAGGATCGGGAACAGGCCGGCCGGATCCTCGTAGTCGGCGACCAGCGGCTCGCTCGCGATCACGAGCTCGATGTCGGTGACCGCGGCGAGGTCCGGCCCGAGCCGCTCGCGGATCGCCTCCTCCAGCTGCTCCACGCTCGAGCCGGGCAGGCGGCGGACGTCGAGCTCGAGTGTCGCCTCGCCGGGGATCACGTTGAACTTCACGCCGCCGTGCACGACGTTCGGCGAGATCGTGTCGCGCAGCAGCGCGTCCAGGGCGCGGGCATGGATCGGCAGGCAGATGCCGGCGAGGGCGGCCGCGGTGGCGCGCTCGCCGCCGGTCCGGATGACGCCGAGGAGGCGGCGTGCCTCGCCGTCGGTTGCGGCGATCGCCCCGTCGAGGAAGGTCTCCGTGACGGGCGTCAGGCGCGCCGGGAGCGGCGGCGCGAGGCGCATGATCGCCTCGGCGGTCAGGAGCGCCGCGTTGTCCGGGCGCGGCATGGAGCCGTGGCCCGACGTCCCGTGGAAGGTCAGCCGGTAGACGGTCGTGCCCTTCTCCGCGACCTGGATCGGATAGAGGCGGCGATCGCCGGCGTGGACGGCAACGGCGCCCGCCTCGTTGATGGCCGCGGCTGCGCGCAGCGTCTCGGGCGCGTCGAGCGCCAGCCACGCGGCGCCGGCGAGGCCGCCTGCCTCCTCGTCGGCGGTCGAGGCGAAGAGCACGTCGCGAGTCAGGCCGGGCACGGGATCGCCGGCGGGGTCCCGGCCGGCGGCGCGCGACGCGTCCGCGAGCAGCCGCATGACCTCGAGCTCCATCGCGACGAGGTTCTTCATGTCGACCGCGCCGCGACCGTAGATCCAGCCGTCCTCGACGTCGGCGCCGAACGGGTCGTGGGTCCAGCGCTCGGGCGGCGCGGGCACGACGTCGAGGTGCGACAGCAGGAGCAGGGGCTCGCCCCCGGTGCCGTCGCCCCGCAGCCGCGCCGTGACCGAGCCCCGGCCCGGGACCGGCTCGTGGATCGTCGCCGGGATGCCGGCATCCTCCAGCGCCGCGGCGAGGTACTGCGCGGCACGGAGCTCCCCGCCGGGCGGGTCGGGCGGGTTGATCGACGGGATGCGCAGCAGGTCGCGAAGCGACGCGACGAGGCGATCGTGCGACGCCGCCCACGTCCGCGGGTCGAGGGCCGCGGAGGGGAGGCCGCTCAATCGACGCCGCCGAGCAGGCCGGGCATGCCGACGAGGTTCGCGACGATGCCGAGGACGAAGCCCGCGAGGACCACGACGACGACCATGGCGATCAGCAGGCGGAGGTAGCGCCGCTCCCGCCGGCGCGTGGCCTCGGCGTCGGGGTCGGTTCCGCCCGGGATGTACGGCGCGGCGAGGCCGCGGGCACGCGCCTGGACTGCCCGCGGCGAGTCGTACGCGTCCGGATCCGCGGGCAGGCTGGGCTGCGGCGGGTCCTCGGGAGGCTGTTGCGGCTCGTCCGCGTCCGGCGTGCCGGCCATCAGCCGCCCGTGATGGGCGACGGCTCGGCGACGACCTCCACCGAAGCGGCCGACCGCGCCGCGGCGGCCATGCGTCGACCCGTGGTGACCGCGCCCTCGCTCGCCGACGAGACGAGGGCCGCGTACTTGGCCATGACGCCGCCCGTGTAGCGCGGCTCGGGTGATTGCCAGGCGGCCCGCCGCCGGGCCAGTACCGGCTCCGGGACGTCGAGGTCGAGGCGGCGGGCGTCGACGTCGATCACGATCGTGTCGCCCTCGGCAACCAGGCCGATCGGACCGCCGAGCGCCGCCTCGGGCGCGACGTGCCCGATCATCAGGCCGTGGGTGCCGCCCGAGAAGCGGCCGTCGGTCAGCAGGGCCACCGAATCGCCGAGGCCCTCGCCGACCAGCGCCGCGGTGACGCTCAGCATCTCCTGCATCCCGGGGCCGCCCACCGGGCCCTCGTAGCGGATCACGACGACGTCGCCGGGGTTGATGCCGCGGTTCTTGACGGCCTCGAAGCAGGCCGTCTCCGAGTCGAACACGCGGGCCGGGCCGCTGTGGTGCCTGCGCTCGTGGCCGGCGAGCTTGATGACGCAGCCCTCCGGCGCCAGCGAGCCACGGAGGATGGCCAGGCCGCCGGTCGGCTTGATGGGCGCGTCGATCGAGTGGACGACCTGCTGCCCCGGCTTCTCGACGGCGCCGGCCGCGATCTTCGCGGTGGTCTGGCCGTCGACGTTCTTCGTCTCGCCGTGGATGCGGCCGCCCTTGAGGAGCTCCCGGGTGACCAGCGACAGGCCGCCGGCGTCGTACAGGTCCGCCGCGACGTACCGCCCGCCCGGCCGCAGGTCCGCGACGATCGGCGTCCTCGACGCGATGACGTCGAAGTCGTCGATGGACAGCGGCAGCCCGAACTCGTGGGCGATCGCAAGGAGGTGCAGGACGCCGTTGGTCGAACCGCCGGTCGCGGCGACCGCGGCGATCGCGTTCTCGATCGCCTCGCGGGTCACGATCTGCGACGGCCGGATGTCGTGCCGGACGAGGGTCATCGCCAGCTCGCCGGTCCGGCGGGCGGCCTCGTCCTTGGCGGGATCCTCGGCCGGGATGCCGTTCAGGCCCGCGGGCGAGAGGCCCAGGAACTCCATCACCATCGACATCGTGTTCGCGGTGTACTGCCCGCCGCACGCCCCGGCGCCCGGACAGGCCGCGCTCTCGATGTCGTACAGCTCCTCGAGGCTGAGCTTGCCGGCCCGGTACGCCCCGACCGCCTCGAACACCGAGACGATGTCGACGTCCCGGCCCTTGTACGTGCCCGGGTAGATCGTGCCGTTGTAGAGGACGAGGCCGGGCACATCCAGCCGGCCCAGGGCCAGCGCCGCCGCCGGGATCGTCTTGTCGCAGCCGACGAGGCAGACCACGCCGTCGAGGAGGTGGCCGCGCACGACGAGCTCGATGGAGTCGGCGATGACCTCGCGGCTGACGAGGCTCGCCTTCATGCCCTCGGTGCCCATCGAGACGCCGTCCGACACGGAGATCGTGTTGAACTCCATCGGCGTGCCGCCGCCGGCCCGGATGCCCTCCTTCACGAACTCCGCCAGCCGCCGCTGGTTGAAGTTGCAGGGCATGGTCTCGATCCAGGTCGTCGCGACGCCGACGAGCGGGCGGGCGAGGTCGTCGTCGGTGAAGCCGATCGCCTTGAGCATCGCCCGCGCCGGGGCGCGATCCGGCCCGTCGGTCAGGGCATGCGAGTGGCGCTTCGCGCCGTCCGTGGGGCGGTCGTAGGGCAGCGGCCGTGTGCCGTTCCCGCTCCCGTTCCCGCCGCCGTTGCCGCTGGTCGTGGACATCGTCGAGAGTTTAGGCACCACCGGCGATCGGGCTCGGCGCGGCCGCGTCCGCCGCGCCGCGGTGCAGGTGCAGCACGGCCACCTGCTCGCTGATCGCCGCCGTCGCCGGGCCCGAGACCGCACAGGCGAATGTCGCCGCGTCGACCGCGTAGCCCGTCATGTCGCTGAGGGCCGTCACGGTCGCGGTTCGCGGCGACTGCCGGAGCAGTGCGATCTCGCCGAACCCCGCGCCCGGGCCCAGCCGGTCCATCGGCTCGCCGCCGACCGTGACCTCGACCTCGCCGCTCGCCACGATCACGTACGTGTCGCCCGGCTCGCCCTCACGCACGAGCACCTGACCCCTGCTCGCCGCCAACGGCGTCATGCCGGCGGCCAGCCGCTCGACCGCGGTGAGCGGCAGCTCGGCGAAGACGTCGACCCGGCGGACGAGGCGGACGACCTCCTCGTCGACGACGCTGATCCTGTCCGTGGCGCCGATCCTGCCGTACACGATCACGGCGATGACCGGCAGGATCGCGCCCGTCACCGCGAGCGCGCCGCGCACGCCGAAGGCCGCGAGCAGCACGGGCGCCAGGAGGCTGCCGGTCACGAGGCCGAGCCCGGCGATGCCCTCGAACACCGAGAAGACCGCGGCCCGTTCCTGGTTCGTCGAGCCGCGCTGGAAGATCGTGATGACGGCCACGTCGTAGACCGCATTGGCCACGCCGGTCACGACCATCGCGCCGAGCCCGACGACCGGGTTCGCGATCAGCCCGATCAGCGCGATCGGCGCGCCCCAGTAGGCGAGTGCCGCGCACTGGGAGCGGACGAGCTGGCCGGGTCGGGTGAGGCTGACCGCGAACACCGCGCCGACGAAGCCGCCGAGACCGACGGCCGCCCCGAGCAGCCCGACCCCGGCCTCGCCCATGCCCAGCAGCTCGATCGAGGCCACGACGGTCAGCGGATTCAGGAGCCCGCGCGTCAGGACCTGGCCGTACACGCCGAGCATCGACCAGCGCAGCACGGGGCGTCGGGCCACGGCCCGGAGGCCCGCGACGATGTCGATGCCGCGTCCCTGGCGAGCCCCGCCCGCGGCATCGGCCGCGTGCTCGAAGCGGAGCCCGGACGCGATCGCGACGGTGACGACGAAGGCTGCCGCGACGACCCCGGCCGCGAGTGGCAGCTGGCCCGCGGCGATCAGGAGGCCCGCGGCGAACGGCCCCACGAACGTGCCGAGGCCCTCGCCCGTGCCCCAGGCCATGTTGGCCGCGACGAGCTCGCCCGGGCTCCGAGCCAGGCCCGGCATGAGCGTGGACGCCGCGGGGCGGATCGGGGCGCCCGCCACGGCGCTCGCGGCCGCGAGCACGTACAGCCAGATCGGCGGCAGGCCGGTGGCGATGACGACCCCACAGAGCGCCGCGACCGCAGCCCGGACGAGCCCCAGCGTCAGCAGGACGCGGCGGCCGCCGAAGCGCCTGACGACGGTCGCCGCGAGCATCCCCGCGAGGACCGCCGGGCCCATCCGCACCGCGCCGAGGACGCCCGCGGCGACCGCGCCGTCCTGGGCGTAGACCACGACCAGCAGGACCACGAGCAGGGCCGCATCGGCCGCGATCCCGATCGACCAGATGAGCTCGAGCCGCCGGATGCCGTCGTTCGCCAGGGCCTCGCGAACCGCGGCGACGGTGGCGCGGATCGGGCCGGCGAGTCGAGCCACGGGCCAAGGATGCCATCGCGCCCGGGGCGCTCGCTATCCTCGACCGGCCATGGCCGACAAGCTCGCGACGCTGCGCGACGTGCCGCTCTTCGCCGACCTCGACGAGCGCAGCCTCCAGGCGGTCGCCGTCCTCGCCCGCGAGGTGACCAGGAAGGCCGGCGACGTCCTGATGCTCGAGGGCGAGCCCGGCGACGCGTTCTACGTCATCGTCGACGGCACGGTCCGGGTGGAGCACGGCGACAGGACGGTCAGGTCGATGACCGCGGGCGGCTTCCTCGGCGAGATCGCCCTGGTCGAGCACGGCGCGCGGACCGCGACGGCCACCTGCAGCGGCGACTGCACCCTGCTCGAGATCCGCCGCCACGAGTTCGAGCGCCTCATGGAGACGATGCCGGCGGTGCAGGCCCGGATCCGCGCCGCCGTCGAGCGCCGCGCCCGGGATTAAAGGGCGACGGAGCCCGTCTCCGCGTCGAGCCAGGCGGCGACCAGGCCGCGCAGGACCGGCAGGCTCACCGCGCCCGCACCGAGCACGGTGTCGTGGAAGCGCTTGATCTGGAACCTGGGGCCGAGGCGCGCCTCGGCCTCCCGGCGCAGCCGCACGATCTCGAGCTGGCCGACCTTGTAGGCGAGCGCCTGCGCCGGCCAGACGATGTAGCGGTCGACCTCGTTGGCGATGTTGTTCTCGCCGAGCGCCGAGTGGACCTTCAGGAAGTCGATGGCCTCCCGGCGCGTCCAGCCCAGGGCGTGCATGCCCGTGTCGACGACGAGCCGGCCCGCGCGCCATGCGTCGAACGACAGGATCCCGAAGCGATCGATGTCCGAGCTGTAGAGCCCCATCTCATCGGACAGGCGCTCCGTGTACAGGCCCCAGCCCTCGGAGTAGGCGGTGGAGCCGAGCATGCGCTGGAACGCGGGCAGCCCTGCCAGCTCCTGCGCGACCGCGATCTGGAGATGGTGGCCGGGCACGGCCTCGTGGAAGGCCAGCGCCTCCGCCTCGTACCGCGGCCGGGTCTGGGGCGCGTGGAGGTTGATGTAGTAGCGGCCGGGCCGGCTGCCATCCATCGCCGGCCACGAGTAGTACGCGATCGTCTGGTGGACCTCGGAGTGGCTGGGGATCGGCACGACCACGCAGGCCGCGGCCGGGATCCGCCCGAACCAGTCGCCGATCGCCGCCTGCGCGCGGGCGAGCGAGCGCTGGGCCGTCTCGAAGACCTCCTCGGCGGTGGCGAAGCGGAGGCCGGGGTCGTCGCGGAGCGCGGCCAGGGTCGATTGCAGGTCGTGGGTGCCCAGGACGCGGCGGCCCAGCTCGACGAACTCGGCGTCAATGCGTTCGATCTCCGCGAGCCCGGTGGCGTGGAGCTCCTGGGGCGCGAGGTCCAGTGTCGTGTGGACCCGGATCAGCGCACGGTACGCCTCGTCGCCGCCGGGGACGTGCACGAGCCCGGGCCGGTCGGCGGGCCGGGCGATCGGCTCGATGTCGCGCTGGAGCGTCTCGCGGTAGCGCCGGAACGCCGGGATGGCGACGTCCCGGACGGCCTCGAAGAGATCCGCCCGGAAGGTGGCGAGGTCGCGTGCCGGCCAGTCGTCGTGCGCTGCCTCGCCGGGGGCGGTGAGCTTCCAGCGCTCCGGCGGCGTGTCCTCGAGCTGCTGCAGCACCTCGAGCTGGCGCTGGACCGGTGTCACCGCGGCCACGCGACCGTCGCCGGCGGCCTCCCGCAGCCCGGCCCGGACCTGGTCGAGATAGCGACCGATGTCGCGCCACCTGGCGACGAGGTCGCGGCCCTCGGCGGGCGTCTGGATCGTCTGGTAGTCGACGAGGTCGAGCAGCGTCACGGTGGCCCCGCCCATCGGATCGACGGTCCATTCGTGCGTGCCCGTCCTGAGCGCGTCGGCCTGGCCGCTGGCCTCGTCGACGAGCATCTGGCGGGTCACCCGCTCCGTCGCATCCAGACCGGCCGAGTCGAGGTTCCGCGCCGCCGCGGCGACGCCGTCGAGCCACCGGATCCGGCCGGCGATGGCGTCCTGCGAGACGTCCTCGAGGTGGTCGTCGAAGCGCCGGTCGCCGATGACCGTCGCCCACGCCGGATAGGCGGCGAGGTACCCCTCCCAGAACCGGTCGGCCAGCGCGCGCAGCTCGTCGCTGGCAGCGCCCGTCGCCGCAGGCGTCACTGCGTCACCTCGATCCCGCCTCGGGCGCGCCTCGCGACCTGCGCGCCGGGCATCTCGTCGACCGTTCCGGACCGTCCCCGATCCTAGCCGTTAGCGGATGCAGGGACCAGGCTCGACGGCAGCGGTCCTGCCGATGGCCGGCTGGACCCGGCCCCAGACCTCGAGCGGCGAGAGGGCATAGCCCACCGACGGATCCACCTTCGATTCGGCGAAGACGACCCCGCCGACCACGCCGTTCTCCAGGACGAGCGGCCCGCCGCTGTCGCCGGGTCGCACGCGCGACCTGAGCTCGATGATGCGGCGGGTCACGCGGCTCTTGCCGTTGACGCTGAGCCCCTGGGCGGAATACGCGGCCGCCACGGTCGCCGGCTCCACGGTCTCGTTGCCCCCGCCCGGATAGCCGATCGCAACGGCGAGGGCCCCGCGCCGCGGCTCGGTCGAGGTGAAGGTCAGCGACGGCGCGTGGACCCCGCCGGCGCGGAGCAGGGCCACGTCCAGGTCGAGGTCGAGGAGGACCACGGTGGCCGGGAACGAGCCGCTGGAGCTCTGGACCTGGACGCTCTTCGCGCCGGTCACGACGTGCGCGTTCGTCACGAGATAGCCCTGGGCGACGACGAATCCGGTCCCGCTCGAGCGCTGACCGCAGCCGTCCGCGACGACCCGCAGGACGGACGGCGCCGCCTTCTCGCCGATCTTGCGGGCGACGGCGTCCGACGGCAGCTCGATGTCCGGGGCGGGCAGCTGCTCGAGACCGATGAAGACGTTGGGCAGGCCGCTGTCGTCGAGGACCTGGCCGAGCTCGATCACGATCTCGGTCGGGGGCGGGAGAACCCCGTCCACCGCCCGCAGCGCGGCCGACCGCTGCGCCAGCTGGGCGAGGTTCGGGAACGGTCCGGAGGCGATGACGCCGCCCGCGAGCCACAGGATGAGGATGGCCTGTGCCGCGCCGACGAGCGCCCCACCGACGCGATCGAGGGCGCCCAGGAGGCCGTTGCCGAGGGCCCGCGACGCCGACCGGCCGATCCCGGCGCCGAACGCCTCGCCGATGCCGACCAGGCCCAGCAGGACCGACAGCACGACGATCGCCCGCACCGAGGCGGGGACGCTGTCGAGAAGCGGCGTGACCACCGGCAGGATCGCGAGCCCGCCGACGGCCGCGACCGCCGCGCCGAACAGTCCGAAGAGCTGCGGCAGCGCCCCGGACCGGACGCCGAGGACGACGGCGAGCACGAGCATCACGATCGCGAGGAAGTCGAGGGGGTTCACGGCCGGATCGTGACACAGCCCCGGCGACGGGGTGTCACAACGATCCGGCAACGGAGGGAGGTGCCGCGCCCGCGCGCCGCGCCGGCGCCGGCACGGGAGCGGTGGGCGGCTACGCGACCTCGAGCGTGATGGCGGGGGCGTCGCCCTCCGCGGAGATCGTCCAGGTCCCGGCGGCGAGGACGCCCAGGTCGACGCCGGTGGCCTTGAGCTCGGCGATGTCGATGCAGGCCATGTCGCCCGGGCCGGAGCCCTCGATGACCGTCAGCTTGATGGTCTTCGCCGCTTCGTCCTTCGCGACCTGGACCGAGTCCAGGGCGTTGCACGGCGCGACGCCGCTCCACCAGCGGAGCTCCGCCGTCACGCCGTTCGCGTCGGCGACGGCGCGGACGAGCTGCACGTTCACGGGATGCTGGTTGATGAGCCCGCCGGTCGGGCCGACCACGTTGGCCTTGCCGAGGATGGGGTCGGCGCCAGGCCCGGGATCGACGATGCCGCCCGGCGGCGGCACGACGACACCACCGTTGCCGCTGTTGCCGCCACCGATGCCACCGACGCCAGGGACGGCCGTGGGTGTCGGCTCCGGCGTCTGCAGTGGGGTGGGGCTGGGAGCCGCCGCGCCGCCGCACGCGGCGAGCGTCAGCACGGCGAGGAGGGACACGGCGGCGAGGCGTGGCGTTCGAGTCGTCAGCATGGCCGCGAGACGCCGTGCGTCAGGCGCTGGTTCCGGTCGGCTCGCGGGTGTCGACGCGGGCCGGGTGGCCGCCCTCCCAGGCGTCGATCTCGGCGGTCTTCCCGAGGAGGTAGCCGAGCTCGTCGGTGCCCCGGAGGAGCATCAGCTTCGAGAAGGGGTCGACGTTGAACGGCAGGTCCTCGTCGCCGGGCAGGTGCACGACCTGCGACTCGAGGTCGACGGTCAGCTCGACCGTGGGGTCGCGGCTGACGAGCTCGAACAGCTGGGTCAGGCGCTCCGGGTCCACGATGATCGGGAGCAGCCCGTTCTTGAGCGCGTTGCCCTGGAAGATGTCGGCGCAGCTGGTCGTGATGACGGCGGTGATCCCCCACGCCACGAGCGCCCAGGGGGCGTGCTCCCGCGACGAGCCGCAGCCGAAGTTGTCGCCGGCGAGGAGGATCCGGCGTCCGGTCATCTCCGGCTGGTCGAGGACGAACGCGGGCTGCTTGAGCGACCCGTCCGCCTCGAACCGCCAGTCGCGGAACAGGGCGTCGGCGAGGCCCTGCTTGTCGGTGGTCTTGAGGAAGCGGGCCGGGACGATCTGGTCTGTGTCCACGTTCTCTGCCGCGAGCGGGATGACCCGGCTCGAGAAGCTGGCGTAGGGATCGGCCATGGCTCAGCGGCCGCCCACGGCGGCGAGGGCCTCGATGCCCGGCAGGAGCCGCGGATCGGCGATGGCGCCGGCGACGGCCGAGGCCGCCGCGGTCAGCGGCGAGGCCAGGAACGTTCGCCCGCCCTTGCCCTGGCGGCCCTCGAAGTTGCGGTTCGAGGTGCTCACGGCGTATTGGCCCGGCGACAGCTGGTCGCCGTTCATGGCGATGCACATGGAGCAGCCGGCCTCGCGCCAGTCGGCGCCCGCGGCCCGGAAGATCTCGTCGAGGCCCTCGCGCTCGGCCTCTCGCTTCACCTCGTCCGAGCCCGGCACGACCATCATCCGGACGCCATCGGCGACGCGGCGACCCTTGAGCGCGGCCGCGGCGAGGCGCAGGTCGCTGATCCGGCCGTTCGTGCAGCTGCCGATGAAGACGACGTCGACCTTCTGGCCGAGCAGGGCCTGCCCGGGCGTGAGGTCCATGTAGGCCAGCGCCTGCTCGAGGCCCCGGCGCCGCCCGTCGTCCGTGGCGGCCGCGGGATCCGGGACGCGGGCCGAGATCGGCAGGCCCATGCCCGGGTTCGTGCCGTAGGTGACCATCGGCTCGAGGGCCGCGGCGTCGATCGTCACCGACTTGTCGAAGCTTGCCCCGTCGTCGGTCGGCAGGTCGCGCCAGCCCGCCACGGCGGCGTCCCAGGCTGCGCCCTTCGGGGCGTGGGGCCGGCCGGCCAGGAACTCGAACGTCGTGTCGTCCGGGGCGATCAGGCCCGCCCGCGCGCCGCCCTCGATCGACATGTTGCAGATCGTCATCCGCTGGTCCATCGACAGCGCCTCGATCGCCGAGCCGCGGTACTCGAAGACATGGCCCGTGCCGCCGGCCACCCCGATCCGGGCCAGCAGGGCGAGGATCACGTCCTTCGCGCTCACGCCCGGGGCGAGCCGGCCGTCGATGCGGACCTCGTAGGTCTTCGGGCGGCGCTGCAGCAGGCACTGCGTGGCGAGGACCATCTCGACCTCGGACGTCCCGATGCCGAAGGCGAGCGCGCCGAACGCGCCGTGCGTCGAGGTGTGCGAGTCGCCGCAGACGACGGTCATCCCCGGCTGGGTCAACCCGAGCTGTGGCCCGATGACGTGGACGATGCCCTGGTTCGGGTCGCCGAGCCCGTGGAGCGGGATGCCGAACTCGCGGCAGTTCTCCTCCAGCTGCCGGACCTGGGCCGCGGCCTGCTCGTCGAGGATCGGCAGGCTCCGGGGCGTGGTCGGGATCGAGTGGTCGGCGGTGGCCACGGTCCGCTCGGGATGGCGAACCCGCAGGCCGCGCCGGCGCAGCCCCGTGAACGCCTGGGGGCTGGTGACCTCGTGGACGAGGTGGAGGTCGATGGCGAGGACGCTGGGCGCGTCGCGTCCCGCGGTGACGACGTGGTCGTCCCAGATCTTGTCGACGAGGGTTCGCTGGCCGGCCATGGCCGCACATTCTGCCCGACGCCCCGCGAAGAGCGCAGCGACCACGTCGTCCCATCCATCCGCACCAGGACTTCTGGGGCGGTGTCCGAACGCGCCAGCGATCCCAGAGTAGGACTGTCCCAACGTCAGGAGCGCCCCTTGCCGACCAGGAGCCGGTCCCCACAGTGACAGCACGACGCGGACGCGCGCGCGTGCCCGCGGTCGCGGTGCGGGCACGTGGGCGCCTGGTGGGCGCCGGGACGCGGATCGCAGCCCCGCATCGGATCTTTCTCTTCGTCGCCGTCCTGACCGCCGCGGCCGTGGCGATCTACGGCATGCTCCTGCTCGGCCACGTGGCCCCGTTCGCGAACGTGCCGCTGCCCTGGCCGATCCTCGCCGCCGGCTTCTGCGTCGCCGAGATGAAGGTCGTCTCGGTGCACTTCCGCCGCGAGACGCACTCCTTCTCGCTCTCCGAGTTTCCGGCGGTCATCGGCCTGTTCTTCCTGTCGCCGTTCGACTACCTGCTGGCCCTGATCGGCGGCTCGGCGGTCGCGCTGATCGTCGCCGAGCGCCAGGCGCCGGCCAAGCTCGCCTTCAACCTCTCCAACTTCGCGTTGACCGGGGTCGTCTCGCTGGCCGTGTTCCACCAGATCGTCACGGGCGACGGGGCGCTGGAGCCGATCGACTGGGCGGCCGCGTTCGCGGCGTCGCTCGTGGCGACGATGGTCGGCGCGCTGACGACGGCAACGGTCATCACGATCTCGGGCGGTGCGCCGCAGTACGAGAAGCTGCCGGAGATGCTCCAGTTCGGGGGCATGGTCGCGATCGCGAACACGAGCCTGGCGCTCCTCGCGGTCTCGCTCTTCCTGGTCAGCCCGCTGTCGCTGGTGCTTCTCGCCGTTCCCCTCGCGACCGTCTTCGTCGCCTATGGCGCCTACGTCTCGGAGCGCGAGAAGCACGAGCGGCTGGAGCTGCTGTACCAGTCGAGCCGGATCCTGCAGCACTCGCCGGAGCTCGATTCCAGCCTCGTCGCCCTGCTCGAGCACGCCCGGAACATGTTCCGCGCCGAGTGGGCCCAGATCATCCTGTACCCGCGCAAGGACGCCGACGAGGCCCTCCGGACGATCTCGCGCCATGACGGCGAGACCGTCGTCATGGAGCCGGTCGTCGACCTCGAGCTGGACGCCATCGAGCAGCGCGTCCGCAAGGAGCTGCGGGCGTTCCTGTACATCCCGCTCCCGACGCACCGCATCAATGGCCCCATCCGGCAGGCCATGGTCAGCCCGCTCCGGGGTGAGTCGGAGCTGATGGGCTCGATCGTCATCGCCAACCGGCTGACCGAGGCGACCACGTTCACCTCCGACGACCTCAAGCTCCTCGAGACGCTCGCCAACCAGTCGGCCATCGCCCTCGAGAACGGCCAGCTCGAGCAGTCACTCGCCGAGCTGTCCCGGCTCAAGGAGCAGCTCCGCTACCAGGCCTACCACGACCCGCTGACCAATCTCGGCAACCGGAGCCTGTTCGTCGAGCGCGTCGACGAGCGCCTCGGCAGGCCGATGCGCGACAAGGTGCCGGTCGTGCTCTTCCTCGACCTCGACGACTTCAAGGTCGTGAACGACACCCTCGGGCACGCCGCCGGCGACCGCCTCCTCGCGGCCGCCGCCGACCGGATCCGGGGCTGCATCCGCGCGGACGACCTGGCCGCCCGCCTGGGCGGCGACGAGTTCGCCATCCTGGTCGAGGACCAGGCCGACCTCGGTCGAGCGATCGGGGTGGCCAACAGGGTCATCGAGTCGCTGCGGCTGCCGTTCCAGATCGAGGGCCAGGAGATCACCGTCGCCGGCAGCATCGGCATCGCGGCGGCCAAGGGCGAGACGACCGCCGCCGACGAGCTGCTCCGCAACGCCGACGTCGCCATGTACATCGCCAAGGCGAACGGCAAGGGCCGCGCGGCGGTCTTCGAGCCGACGATGCACGCCGCGATCGTCGCCCGGCACGCCCTCAGCGCCGAGCTGTCGAGGAGCATCACCAGGGAAGAGTTCGACGTCTTCTACCAGCCGATCCTCGCCCTCCAGACCGGGGCGCTCGCCGGCGTCGAGGCGCTCGTGCGCTGGCGCCACCCGACCCGCGGACTGGTCCTCCCCGACGAGTTCATCCCGCTGGCCGAGGAGAACGGCACGATCCTGCCCCTCGGGCGCTGGGTGCTCTACGAGGCCTGCCGCCAGGTCGCCGAGTGGACCGAGAGCAAGCGCACCCAGCCGATCACGCTGACGGTCAACCTGTCCGCCGCGCAGCTCCGCGAGCCGGGCTTCATCGATGACCTCGACGGGATCCTCAACCTCACCCACCTCGCGCCGAGCCAGCTGGTCCTCGAGATGACCGAGACGGCGATGTTCCATGACACGTCGACGACGATCGCCCGGCTCCAGGACCTCCGCGCCCGCGGGATCCGCATCGCGATCGACGACTTCGGGACCGGCTACTCGTCGCTCGGCTACCTGCGCCGCTTCCCCGTCGACATCCTCAAGATCGCCCGCGACTTCGTCGACGACGACTCCGCCGAGTGGGCGTTCCCGGCCGCGATCATCGCCCTGGGCCGGACGCTCAACCTCCGGATCGTGGCCGAGGGCATCGAGCAGGAGTGGCAGCTCGAGCGGCTGCGCAGCCTCGGCTGCGAGCTCGGCCAGGGCTTCTACTTCGCGCGGCCGACCCACTCGGCCGGCTTCGAGGCCTACGTCGCCGCCCGCCACCCGGGCAAGGTCGCCGCCACGAAGCGCTCCGTCGCCGCGGTGGCCCGGGTCGTGGGACCCGCACACTAGCGCGCGCCCGATGTTCATCCTCTACGCGCTCGTCGTGGGCTTCGTGCTCGGCCTGCTGCTGGGCGGCCGGCCGGCCGGCCTGGCCAACCTCCAGTTCCGCTGGTCGTGGCTGATCATCGGCGGCCTGCTCGTCCAGGTGGTCCTCTTTACCGACCAGGTCGCCTCGATGGTCGGCGACCTCGGCCCGCCGATCTACGTCGGCTCGACCGCGCTGGTCTTCCTGGGCGTCCTGCGCAACATCGACATCACCGGCATGAAGATCGTGGCCCTCGGGGCGGCCTCGAACATGGCCGCGATCGTCGCCAACGGCGGCTACATGCCGGCGGGCCGCGGCGCCCTCGAGGCGCTCGGCAAGACCGATGCGACGATCTACTCGAACAGCGCCGTCATCGAGCACCCGGCGCTCGAGCCGCTGACCGACATCTTCGCGCTGCCCGCCGGGCTCCCGTTCGCCAACATCTTCAGCGTCGGCGACGTGCTCATCGCCGTCGGCGTCACGGTCATCATCGTCGCCGCGATGCGCCGCAGCCCGGCGCCGGAGCCGCGAGCCGTCGAAGGATCCGCCGCCACCGGCTGAGCGGTCCGTTGCGTTCGGTGGCGGTTGAGGTGGAGCAGGTACGGGAGGGGCGGGCGGTGCGTCCGGGAAACTCCCCCGAACGCCGCGCAGACCGGTACTTCCGCACCATTGGTCCTGGCCCGAAGGTCCCCTAGGTTCGGCCGCGAGAGCGATTGCTCTCCGTCGCAGGTCCGCCCAGGGCAAACCCGTTGTGAAGCGGGGACGCAAAGCCAGGGGTCTCCTCGGAGACGGCCCAGCTGCCGGTCCTGAATGACGAACCGTAGCTCCTGAAAGGGAAGCTCACGTGAAGGCGATCCTGGCGCGCTTCACCATGGCGGCCATGCTGTTGGCGTCGATGGCGCTGACGTTGGGCGCGGGAATCCGGTGGTCGTGATGGATACCTTCGCGACAACCACCCGCAAGAACCCGACGCTCGCGCCCGACGCGGGACATCGCTGGCGCTGATCCCCCACCGTGCCCTCGCGGCACGTCAACGGATCGTGATCTGGGGCCGTCGAGCGATCGACGGCCTCAGTGATTCCGCGGGGTCGCGGCCGCGCTCAGGGCGGCCCGGCCTTCGCCCGCAGGAACTCGAGGACCCGCCGGTCGATCCAGCCGGGCGCGGCGAGCCGCTCCTCGAGGTTCTCGACCGACATCCAGTCCTCGAGCGCCTGCTGCCAAGGGGCATCCCAGTTCGAGGGCATGGTCGCGGGCGTGCCGGTCATCGGCCGCGCCTCGCGCTCGGCTTCGGCGGCGTCCGCGGCGAGTGGCTGCATCGGCTGGTAGACGGCCGAGAACCCGCTGCCCGGCCCCGCGCCGACGCGCTCGAGCAGGGCCCGCACGTCGCCGGCCGTTGCCTCGTCGAGACGGACGAGCTCGTCGACGCCGGGCCGGTCGAGGTACAGCCGCTGCAGCCCGAGGAGCCGCGCGAGCTCGCCGATCGGGTCGGCGTGATCGTCGACGCGCAGGTCCATCCAGCGGTCATTGCCACCGCCGTAGCCGCCGCCTTCGCGAGCGATGAAGATCGCCGCCGATTCCCGGCCGCGGCGGTCGCCGCCCTCCGCGTCCGCGGCGGCGAGGCAGGCCACGAGGAGCTCGGGGAACGGCTGGCCGCCCGCGGCGAAGGTGTCCGCGAGCCCATCGACCACGGCCGCGCCGGCGAGGATGTTGCCCTGCGCCGCGTAGCCCGGGCCGGTGCGGCCGCCGGCCCAGGCGAAGCAGCGCCGGCCCGTGTACGTGGCGCCACGGCCGTGCGTGTCGACGATGCCCGCCTGGCGCTGGTCGCGGAGCATGTCCGCGGCGACCAGGTTGTCCAGCGCCTCCTGGGCGGACGCGCCCGCGCCGAGCAGCGCCAGCCCATCGGGTCCGTAGGCCACGTTGGCGTACGACTGGGTCGCGATCGCGCCGACGCCCGCCCGGGCCCACGGGACCACGGCCCCGACCGCGAGGAACTTCGACTGCACGGCGATTCCGAGGTCGCCGGTCGCGGCATCGCGGGCGACGATCGAGTAGGTCACGTACGGATTGTGGGGGGACCGGACCATCGTTGTGATGTCCGCTGCAGAGGTCCGGTTGCGCTTTCAACCATCGCCCCCCTAGACTGCGCGGCACCGTGGGCATCTCGAATCTGCCGGATCGCCGCAAGGTCGCCGTGGTCGTGACCACGGACGGCCGCCGCGCGCACCTGCCGATCGAGACCGCCGAGGTACCCGCCCTCTCCCTTATCCGGTCGATCCTGGTCGGCATTGAGAGCCTCATCGGCCTCATCGCCGGAGATCGGCGGGAGCACGGAGGGACGCGGCGAGGGGATCGCAGCTAGCGATCACCGAACAACCGAGGACCAACCGGACCCCCGCCGAGAGGCGGGGGTTCTGAGTTTCCGGGAGGCAACGTGTCGAGAGGGGAGAGCGGGTCGTGACCCTGACCAAGCGCGACCGGGCGCGCCGCAGCCACGTGCCTGCGGCCGGGACCGAGCACGCCGCCGCCGTCGAGCGCGCCCAGCGTGAGATGCTCCACGAGGGCTCGTCGACCGTCTCCGTCCGAACGGCCGAGCACGGCGTCCGCCCGCGCATCGGCGCCGACGTGGTCTGCGAGGCCCTCCTCCGCCAGGGCGTCGACGTGATGTTCAGCTACCCCGGCGGCGTGATCCTGCCGCTCTACGACGTCCTCGGCGACTACCCGGAGCTCCGCCACGTGCTGGTCCGTCACGAGCAGGGCGGCGCCCACGCGGCGGATGGCTACGCCCGGGTTACGGGCAAGGTCGGCGTCTGCATGGGCACCTCCGGTCCCGGCGCGACGAACCTCGTCACCGGCATCGGGACGGCCATGCTCGACTCGATCCCCCTCGTGGCCATCACCGGCAACGTGCCCTCGGCGCTCATCGGCAAGGACGCCTTCCAGGAGATCGACATCAACGGCATCACGCTGCCGATGACCAAGCACAACTACCTGGTCCGCGACGCCGACGAGCTGCCGCGGGTCATCGCCGAGGCGTTCCACATCGCCCGCAGCGGCCGGCCCGGGCCGGTCCACGTGGACATCACCAAGGACGCGCTGCAGCAGCAGACCCAGGCGGCCCACCCGTCCGAGGACGAGGTCGTCGCCGGTCTGCCCGGCTTCCGGCCCACGCTCGAGGGCAACTACAAGCAGCTCAAGCTGGCGGCCGCCGAGATCGCCGCGGCGGAGCGGCCGGTCATCCTCGCCGGTCACGGCGTCCTCCACGCCGGCGGCGAGGCGGACCTCCAGGCCTTCGCCGAGAAGGTCAACGCGCCGGTCGCGTGGACCCTGCTCGGCGTCGGCGCGCTCGACGAGCGGCACCCGCTCGCCTACGGCTTCATGGGCATGCACGGCTGGAAGCACGTCAACCGCGCGATCCAGTCGGCGGACCTCCTCGTCGCCATCGGCATGCGCTTCGACGATCGCGTCACCGGGAACGTCCGCACCTACGCGCCGTACGCCCGCATCGTCCACGTCGACATCGACCCGGCCGAGATCGGCAAGAACGTCGCGGTCGAGGTCCCCATCGTCGGCGACGCGAAGCGCGTGCTGAAGGCGCTGCTGCCGATGGTCGACGCGGTGCCGGCGGAGCGCCGGGCCCCCTACTTCGAGCAGCTCACCGAGTGGCGCCGCGAGTCCGAGGGCACGTCGTGGCACGGCTCCGGGGCGTGGCGCGACGGCTACCTCTCCGCCGACTACGTGGTCCAGCGCATCGGCGAGCTGACCCGGCACGAGGGCATCTACGTCGGCGACGTCGGCCAGAACCAGATGTGGCTGGCCCGCTACGCCGGCTTCCGCCACCCGAACACCCACCTGAGCTCCGGCGGCCTCGGCACGATGGGCTACGCGGTGCCTGCGGCGATGGGCGCCGCCCTGGGCGGCACCGGCCGCGAGGTCTGGGCCATCGTCGGCGACGGCGGCTTCCAGATGACCTCGCAGGAGCTGATGACGCTGATCCAGGACGAGATCCCGGTGAAGATCGCGATCTTCGACAACAAGAAGCTCGGGATGATCCGGCAGTGGCAGGAGATCATCTACGCCGGCAACTACCATTCCGCGGCGTTGCTCGGGCCGGACTACCTCAAGCTCGCCGACGCCTACGGCATCCCGTCGATCAAGGCGACCACCCCGGCCGAGGTCGACGACGCGATCCGCTTCGCTCAGGGCACCCCGGGGCCCGCGCTCGTGTGGTTCGAGATCGCCGGGGAGCAGAACGTCTTCCCGATGATGCCGGCGGGCAAGGGCCTGTCCGACCTGATCGAGGAGTGGGGGACCGCCGAGTGACGACCGACGCCACCCGGCCCGCACCCAGGGCGCCAGCCGCGCCGCCCGCGCCGCCCGCGCAGGCCGCGCCGCCGCAGTCGGCCCCCGCGCACACGGCACCGCCGCCGCGCGCGCTGCCGGGCGGCGGCCAGGCCCAGCTGCACCGGCTCGTCGCCATCGTCGTCGACCGGCCCGGGGTCCTGAACCGGGTCTCGAGCCTCATGCGGGCGCGCAACTTCAACATCGACTCGCTGGCGGTCAGCCGGACCGATCGCCCGGGCTTCTCGCGAATGACCATCAGCCTCCACGGCGACGACGTCGCCGTCGAGCAGGCCGCGAAGCAGCTGTACCGGCTGATCGACGTGCTCAAGGTCCAGGACGTCACGAGCGAGCCGGCGGTCGAGCACGAGCTCGCGCTCGTCAAGGTCCGCGTCACCGAGGGCAATCGCGCGGACGTGCTCAAGCTGATCGAGCTCATGCGCGGGCGCGTGCTGGACGTCTCGCCGGAGGCGGTCATCGCGGAGGTCAGTGGCACGGAAGGCGAGGTCGACAACTTCGTCGCCTCCGTGCGCGAGTTCGGCATCAAGGAGCTGGTTCGAACCGGAGCCGTGGTCATGTCCCGCGGCTCGGGCTCGATCGAGGAGGCAGTGAAGCGATGAGGAACGCCCGATGACCGCACGGATGTACTACGACAACGACGTCGAGCCCGCCGCGCTGCAGGGGCAGACCGTCGCGGTCATCGGCTACGGCTCCCAGGGCCACGCGCACGCCCAGAACCTGCGCGACTCGGGGATCGAGGTGATCGTCGGCCTGGCCGAGGGCTCCAAGAGCCGCGGGCTCGCCGCGGAGGCCGGCTTCCGGGTCGAGAGCGTCGCCGACGCCGTGAAGGCGGCCGACGTGGTGATGCTCCTGGTCCCGGACACGGCCCAGAAGGGGGTCTACGACACGGAGATCGCCCCGAACCTGCGGCCAGGCCAGATGTTGATGTTCGCCCACGGCTTCAACATCCGGTTCGAGCGGATCCAGCCGCCGCCGGCGATCGACGTCGGGATGGTCGCGCCGAAGGGCCCCGGCCACCTGCTCCGGAGCGTGTACGTCGCCGGCGGCGGCGTGCCGGCGCTCTTCGCCGTCGAGCAGGACCCGTCCGGCACGGCGAGGGCGCGGACACTCGCCTATGCGCGGGCGCTCGGCGCGACGCGCGCGGGCGTGCTCGAGACGACCTTCAAGGAAGAGACCGAGACCGACCTCTTCGGCGAGCAGGCGCTGCTCTGCGGCGGCGTCTCCGCGCTGATCAAGGCCGCGTTCGAGACACTGGTCGAGGCGGGCTACCAGCCCGAGCTGGCCTACTTCGAGACGATGCACGAGCTGAAGCTGATCGTGGACCTGATGTACCGCGGCGGCCTCAACTTCATGCGCTTCAGCGTCAGCGACACCGCCGAGTACGGCGACTACGTCTCCGGCCCGCGCGTCGCCGAGGGCGTGAAGGCGACCATGAAGGACGTCCTGGGCGACATCCAGAGCGGCGCGTTCGCCAACCGCTGGATCGCCGTGCAGGAGGCCGGTGGCGCCGAGTTCCAGGAGCTCCGCGCCCGCGATCGCGACCACCAGATCGAGAAGGTCGGCGCCGACCTTCGAGCCCAGATGCCCTTCCTCAATCCCGTCGTGGTCCAGGCCGGCGAGGCCCAGGCCGCGGCGACCCAACCCTCGTCGACGCCGAGGACGGCAGGTTGATGGCGCCTGCCGCCCGCACCGTTCCGCGCCCCGCGGGCCCGCTCGCCCCACCCGACCGTGTTCGTGTCTTCGACACGACGCTGCGGGATGGCGAGCAGGCCCCGGGCGCGGGACTCACCGCTGCCGAGAAGCTCGAGGTGGCGCGCCAGCTGGTGCGCCTCAAGGTCGATGTGATCGAGGCCGGGTTCCCGGCCGCGTCCCCGGGCGATTTCGCCGCGGTCCAGCGAATCGCCCGGGAGACGAAGGGCGGCATCGCCATCGCGGCGCTGGCACGCTGCCGCGACGGCGACCCGCAGCGCGCCATCGAGGCGATCCGCGAGGCGGAGCGGCCGCACCTCCACGTCTTCATCGCGACCAGCGACATCCACCTCAAGCACAAGCTCCGGATGGACCGCGAGCAGGCCCTCGCGGAGGCGGTCCGCTGGGTCGCGTACGGCCGCGAGCAGCTCGGCCGCGACGTCGAGATCGAGTTCAGCGCCGAGGACGCCTCGCGCACCGACCCGGAGTACCTGCTCAAGGTCTACGAGGCCGTCGTCGAGGCGGGCGCGTCGACGCTCAACATCCCGGACACCGTCGGCTACGCGATCCCCTCGGAGTTCGGGTCGCTCGTGGGCCGTGTCGTCGACCTGCTCGGCAGCCAGGCGACGATCTCCGTGCACTGCCACAACGACCTGGGCCTCGCCACCGCGAACACCCTCGCCGCTGTCCAGGCGGGCGCGCGCCAGGTCGAGGTGACGATCAACGGCCTCGGCGAGCGCGCCGGCAACGCCTCCCTCGAGGAGGTGGTCATGGCGCTGCGGACCCGGCCGACCCAGTTCACGGCAGCCGGCGACGGCGCCGCGGCCACGGCCGCGCTCACCAGCGGCGTCCAGACCGAGCACATCACGGCCGCGTCGCGGCTCGTGAGCTACCTGACCGGGTTCGCTGTCCAGCCGAACAAGGCGGTCGTCGGCGGCAACGCCTTCGCCCACGAATCGGGCATCCACCAGGACGGCGTGATCAAGAACCCGCTGACCTACGAGATCATGACCCCGCAGTCCGTCGGGCTCTCCGGCTCGTCGATCACGATCGGCAAGCTGTCCGGCCGGCGGGGCCTCTCGAGCAAGCTCACCGAGCTCGGCTACGAGCTCGAGGGCGAGGCCCTCGACACCATCTATCGCCAGGCGATCGCCCTCGCGGACGAGAAGAAGGAGGTCACCGACGACGACCTCGTCGCGCTCGTCGAGCAGCGGCTCGCCCAGGTCCCGGAGGCCGTCCGGCTCCAGGGCTGGAACGTGACCTCGTCGCACGGCGGCAAGGCGACCGGCATGGTCTCGCTGGGCGTCGGCGACGAGGACCACGCCAAGGCGGCGATCGGCAACGGCCCGGTCGATGCGCTCTTCGCGGCGGTGGACGACGCGCTCCAGCCGGTGTTCGGCTGGCATCCGGTGCTCGAGACCTACGAGATCAAGGCGGTGTCCGGCGGCGAAGACGCCCAGGGCCGGGTCCTGGTCCGCTGCCGCCGCTCCACCGATTCGGGCGCGGGCGCGCTGGTCGTGTCGGGCCACGGGTTGAGCACGAACATCATCGAGGCATCGATCGAGGCGTACCTCGTCGCGGTCAACAAGCTCCACGGCGCGGGCATGGGCCCGGCCTCGCCCGCGTTCGTCGGCCAGCGGACCTCGGAGACGCCATAACGCCGATGGCGGGCTATCGGATCGCGTCGATCGGGGGCGACGGGGTTGGCCCCGAGGTAGTGGCCGCCGGCAGGCGGGTGCTCGATGCCGTCGCGGCGCGCGATGGGTTCACGCTGGAGTGGCTGGACGTGGTCGCCGGCGGGGCGGCGATCGACGCCTACGGCACCGCCCTCCGGGCCGAGGACCTCGAGGCGGTCGCCGGCTGCGACGCCATCCTCCTGGGTGCCGTCGGCGGCCCGCGCTGGGACGACCCCGACGCGAAGGTCCGCCCGGAGCAGGCGCTGTTCGCGCTGCGAGGCGGGCTCGAGCTCTTCGCCAACCTCCGGCCCGTGACCGCGCTGCCCGCGCTCGTGCCCTCGTCGCCCGTTCGACCCGAGATCCTCGACGGCACCGACTTGCTGATCGTTCGCGAGCTCACCTCCGGGCTCTACTTCGGCCGGCCGTCGGAGCAGCGCGACACGCCCCAGGGCCGGGTCGGCATCGACACCCTCTGGTACACCGAGGCCGAGATCCGCCGGGTCGTCCGCCTGGCGTTCGAGCTCGCCCGCGGCCGGCGCCGACGGCTGACCAGCGTGGACAAGGCCAACGTCCTCGCCACGTCCCGCCTCTGGCGCAAGGTCGTCGAAGAGACCCGCCCAGACTACCCAGATGTCGAGGTCAACCACCAGCTCGTCGACTCGTGCGCGATGCTGCTCGTGCGCCGGCCGGCGAGCTTCGACGTCCTCGTCACCGAGAACCTGTTCGGCGACATCCTCTCGGACGAGGCCGCGGTCCTCGCCGGCAGCCTCGGCATGCTGCCCTCGGCGTCGCTCGGCGATCGGCGGACGGCGCATGGCCGGTTCGGCCTGTACGAGCCGATCCACGGCTCCGCCCCGGACATCGCCGGTCGCGATGCCGCGAATCCGCTCGGCACGATCCTGTCGACCGCGATGCTCCTGCGCTGGTCGCTCGGGCTGGCGGGCGCGGCGGACGATGTCGACGCCGCGGTCCGCGGCGCGATCGACGACGGCTTGCGAACCGCCGACCTGCTGCCGCCGGATGGCGAGCGCGACGGGATTCGCGTGGTGGGGACGAGGGAGATGACGGAGGCCGTGGTGAGCCGCCTCGGGGCCGCCGCCGGGTCGTCCGCACCCGAATCCGGGTCGTCCGCCGCCGAGGCGACCGCCGCGGGAGCGATCGCATGACGGCGCCCGTCGTCCTCTACGACACGACGCTGCGCGACGGCACGCAGGGCGAGAACATCACCCTCTCCCTCGCCGACAAGCTGCGGATCGCGCGGCTGCTCGACGACTACGGCATGCCCTACGTCGAGGGCGGCTGGCCGGGCTCGAACCCGAAGGACATCGAGTTCTTCAAGGCGGCGCGCGACATCCGCTGGTCGAGCGCGAAGCTGGCCGCCTTCGGCTCGACGCGGCACCGCTCGCAGACCGCCGAGACCGATCCGAACCTGCAGGAGCTCGCTCGGGCGGAGACGCCGGTCGTCACGATCTTCGGCAAGAGCTGGCTGCTCCACGTCACCGAGGTCCTCGGCGCCGCGCCCGCGGAGAACGTCGACATGGTCGGCGACAGCGTCCGCTTCATCGCCGAGCGCGGCCGCGAGGTCATCTACGACGCAGAGCACTTCTTCGACGGCTACCGGTCGGACGCTGCCTATGCGCTGTCGACGCTGCGGGCGGCGCGCGAGGCCGGGGCGCGGACCCTCGTCCTGTGCGACACGAACGGCGGGACGCTCACCACGGACCTCGTCCGCATCCTCGGCGAGGTGCGCGCTGCGATCGAGGGCGACGCCGGCCCGGCGTCCGACCTCACCTGGGGCATCCACACCCACAACGACGCCGAGCTCGCGGTGGCGAACTCGCTGGCCGCGGTCCAGGCGGGCGCTCGTCACGTCCAGGCGACGATCAACGGCTACGGCGAGCGCTGCGGCAACGCCAACATGGTCAGCATCATCCCCGGGCTCGCCCTGAAGACCGAGCACGAGCTGCTGCCGGCCGGCGGCGGCGACCTGCGGGCGCTGACGGAGCTGTCGCGAGCCGTCGCCGAGATCGCCAATGTCGCGCCGAACGACTACCAGCCCTACGTGGGCCGCTCGGCCTTCGCCCACAAGGGCGGCGTCCACGGCGCGGCGGTCGCCAAGGTGGAACGGAGCTACCAGCACATCGATCCGACCGCGGTCGGCAACGCCGGCCGGCTGGTCGTGTCCGAGCTGGGCGGCCGGGCGAACACCGCGATCCGGGCCCAGCAGCTCGGCCTCCAGCTCGACGGCGTGGTCGAGCCGGCGGTCCTGTCGGCGCTCATCAAGCGCCTCGAGAGCGAGGGCCTGTCGTTCGAGGGCGCAGAAGCGTCGTTCGAGCTCCTGATCCGGCGCCACCAGGCGGACTACCGGCCGCCGTTCCGGCTGGTCGACTACACGTGCCTCGTCGAGCAGCGCGCAGGCGCCGAGCTCCGCGCCGAGGCCACGGTCAAGGTCGAGGTCGACGGCGAGCTGCTGCACACGGCCGCCGACGGCAACGGCCCGGTCAACGCGCTCGATGCCGCGCTGCGGAAGGCGCTGCGGGCGTTCTACCCGGAGCTCGACTCGGTCCATCTCTACGACTACAAGGTGCGCATCCTCGACTCCGGGGCCGCCACGGGGGCGCGCACGCGGGTGACCATCGAATCGACCGACGGCGCGCTCGAATGGTCGACGATGGGCTCCGACACGAACATCATCGCGGCATCGGCGACCGCCCTCGGCGATTCGCTCGAGTATGCGATCTGGAAGCGCGGGGCCGAGCTGCGGCGCCGCGACGAGCGACACTTCACCACCCTGATCCCCGCGGAAGGAGCCAGATGAGCGCCGACGAAGCAACGACCACGCCCGCGCTCCATCTCAGCCGCTGGACGGTCACCTCGGGCTCCAACGCCCAAAGCCGCGGAGCCGTCGTCATCGAGGCCGGCGAGCACAACTGGCGTGCCTCGGCCGAGGGCAACGGCGCCGTCGATGCGCTGTTCAAGGCCGTCGACGCCGCCCTCGCGGACGTCCTCCAGGGGCACCCGCGCCTCGTCGGCTACGACGTCCACGCCCTCGCCGAGGGACCCGAGGCCGAGGGCCTCGTGATCGTCGCCGTCCAGCCGCCGCCCGGCGAGGGGCAGCGGTCCGAGGGCCTGTACAACGGCAAGTCCCGGAGCACCAACATCATCGCGGCGTCCATCGACGCGTATGTCGAGGCGCTCAACTCGATGCTGGCCGAGTCGCACTGGGCGGACGCTCCGGCGACCGCCGGCAAGGGCCGCAAGGGACCCGCGGAGCACCACGGGCGCCGCGGGCAGCTCGACAAGGACGCCGACGACAGCCTTCCCTGGGTGGGCTAGGTCCGCCGCGTGGCCGCCCTCCCGGTCGCCTATGCCGGCGAGCCCGGCGCGTTCGCCGAGGATGCGGTCGTCGCGCGGTACGGTGAGGCCGCGTCGCGACTCCCGGTCGGCGGCTTCCGGCAGGTCTTCGAGACCGTCACCCGCGGCGACGCCTCGGCCGGCGTTCTCCCGATCGAGAACGTGGTCAACGGCTCCGTTCGCGAGGTCTACGACCTCCTGCTCGAGCACGAGCTCCACATCACCGGCGAGGTGGTCGTGCCGGTGGACCTGTGCCTGGCGGCGCTGCCCGGCGCCACGATCGACGGGATCGAGCGGGTGTACTCCCACCTCCAGGCGCTCGGCCAGGCGGAACGCTTCCTGCGGACCCGGCCCTGGGCGCTGCTGACGACCTACAACACCGCGGGCGCGGGGCGGTTCATCGTGGAGCAGGCGGACCGCGCGGCGGCAGCCGTGCTCTCGCCGCGTGCCGCCCGCGGGCTCGGCCTCGAGGTCCTCGCCGGCTCGATCCAGGACGTCGCCGACAACCGGACGAGGTTCATCGCCGTCGAGCGGGCGGCGGACGCCCCAGGGATCACACGGGCCACGGACGGCCCGGCGCAGGGATCCGCGGCGGCATTCCGGACCACGATCGCGTTCGGCGTGCGCAACGAGCCGGGCACGCTGCTCGCGGCGCTCCAGGTCTTCGCCGCGCGCTCGATCAACCTGTCGAACCTGGAATCGCGACCGAGCCGGACCGCTCCGTGGGAGTACGTGTTCTGGGCTGACCTCGACGTCGCCGCCGAGCAGCCCGCGAGTGCCGCCGCGCTCGACGAGCTCCGCGCGGTCGCCACCACGGTCCGCGTGCTGGGGAGCTACCCGAGGGCGCCGGGCTAGTGCGGCCGACCGCGTCGCCCGGCGCCGGTTCGGAACCGCAGGGTCCGGGTCCCGACCGCACCGCGCGCAGCCCGTGGGCGAGGTACGGGATCGACGAGGCACCGGAACGGCCGCTCCGGCTCGGCCTCCTCGTCGACGACCCGCGCCGGCTCCCGCGGTGGGCCGTCGAGGGGGTTCGGCGGCTCATCGAGAGCGGGCTCGCCGAGCTCGTGCTCGTGGCGGCGCCGTCTGCCAGGGGCGGGATGGCCGCCCGGCGGCCGCGCGCCCCCTCGGCATACGCCCTCGCACGGGCGACGCTGTGGCGGACGCCGGCCACGGCGCGCGTCTCCGCGGGGGACCTCCTCCTTGGCGTTCCCCGGATCGCCGTCCGGCTGGAGCGCGGCGCGTCGCCGGATGGTAGCCAGCTCGGCGAGGAGAGCCTCCGGCACGTTCGAGCGGCGAGTCTCGACCTCCTCCTCTGCGTCGGCGTGGAGGGCCCGCGAGGCGACGTGACCGGGGCGGCGACGCACGGCGTCTGGTCGATCCGGCATGGCGATCCGGGCCGCGGCAGAGGCTGCCCGCCCGCGTTCCAGGAGTTCCTGGAGGGCGACCCGGACATCTCGGTCGTGGTCGAGCAGGCCGCGCAGGGCGACGAGGACGGCTGGATCCTCGGGCGCGCGGTGCTCGCGATCGAGCCGCACGCCTACCGCGGCACGCTCGAGCGGGTGTACCGGGCCGGCGCCGACCTGCTGTTCGGGCTGTGTCGGGACCTCGTCGCGGGACGGCCCATGGCCGGGGATCCCGCGCCGGCCGCCGCCTGCGGAGACGAGATGCCCGGGATCGGACCGGTTGCTCGGGTCGTCGCCTCGACGCTCGCTGCGGCCTTGCGCCGAGCCCTGTACGGGGCGTTCGTGCTGAAGCAGTGGTCCATCGGCTATCTGGAGGGTGGCGCCGGACGCGTCCTCGAGGGCAACCTCGGCGGCGCGCGCTGGATCGAGCCCGGCGGCCGAACGAAGATGCTGGCCGACCCGATGATCGTGCCGGGAACGGCAGGGCGAACGGTCCTCTGCGAGGCCCTCGACCACGCCGTCGGTCGCGGTGTCATCGATCGGATCGAGCTGACCGCCGGCGACGGTCGAGCGGAATGGCTTCGCCCGCGCGAGATCGATCGCCGGACCGTCCTCGACGTCGCCGGCCTGCACCTGTCCTATCCGTTGACCGTGCGCGGCACGGACGGCCTGATGGTCGTGCCGGAGGCCGCCGCCAGTGGCGGCCTGGTCAGCGGGCTGCTCGACGACGAGGCGAGGACGCCGCACGGCCTCGACTTCGAGCCGGGCCTCGCGGCCATCGATCCCACGGTGTTTCGCCACGGGGATCGCTGGTGGCTCGCCTGCACCGAGCTCGGCCGCACGGCGGGCAGCCATCTCTGGCTCTTCCACGGGCCCACGCCTCGGGGTCCCTGGTCGGCGCACCGCCGCAACCCGGTCCTGATCGACGCCCGGGCCGCCCGCGGCGCCGGCGCGCCGTTCACGAGCGGCAGTGTCCTCTATCGACCGGCGCAGGACCTCCGTGGCGGATACGGCCGATCGGTCCGGCTCATGCGCGTCCGCGCGCTCACGCCCGACGACTTCGAGGAGGAGCTCGCCGTGGAGATCGGCCCGGAGCCCGGCGGACCCTTTCCCGCAGGCCTCCACACGCTGTCCGTGGACGGCGACAGCATCTGGATCGACGGCTATCGGCCCGTCTTCCATCCCCTGGCGGGACTCTTTCGCGCCCGGGCGCGGCGGTCGCGGCGCCCGGCCCTCGAGCCGGCGATCGGCGCCGACTGGCTCGCCTGAACGATCGGCGGCGCCTTCGTCAGGCTGCGCCCTGGCTCGGCTCGTCCTGTGCGGCGCCCGGATTCCGGTACCAGTCGACCGTCCGGGCCACGCCGTCCTCGAACCGCACCCGCGGCGCATAGCCGAGGATCCGCCGCGCCAGGCCGATGTCGGCCCGGGAGTCGCGGATGTCGCCGGGCCGCGGCGGCCCGAACACCGGCTCCACCGGCTCGTCGACCGCCTCGGCGATGGCCGCGAGCAGGTCCAGCAGGTCATGCCCCTCGCCGGAGGCGATGTTGCAGGTGAGCCCGGTCGGGACCGTCGACGACATCGCCAGCACGCAGGCCGCGACGGCGTCGTCGACGTAGACGAAGTCGCGGATGGCGCGCCCGTCGCCGTAGACCTGTGGCGATTCCCCAGCGAGGACCGCGGTGATGAACCTCGGAACAGCCGCCGAGTATTCCGAGCTCGCGTCCTGCCCGGGGCCGAAGACGTTGAAATAGCGCAGGCACACCGTCTCGACGCCATGCACGGCGCCGAGGCTGTGCAGGTACCCCTCGGCGGCCAGCTTGCCCGCGCCGTACGGCGAGATCGGCGCCGGGCGCATCGTCTCCCGGCACGGCAGGCGCTCGGGGATGCCGTAGACCGCGGCGGACCCGGCGAGCACGACGCGGCGGACCCCATGGCGGGCCGCGGCGAGCATGACCTCGATCGTGCCGCCGACGTTGACCTCGCTGGTGGCTTTCGGGTCCGCCACGGAGCGCGCCACCGAGGGGATCGCCGCGTGGTGGAAGATGACGTCGCTGCCCGCCGCGGCGGCATCCATGGCGCCCGGGTCGAGGATGCTGCCATCGACGACGTCGATGTCGTCCCTGATCGAGTCGAGGCGCGAATCGAGCCCGCTGGACAGGTCGTCGATCACCGCGACGTCGCGGCCGGCCTCGACGAGCGCGCGGGCGAGGTGGTGGCCGATGAATCCGGCGCCGCCAGTGACGAGGACCCGCATGCCGCCAACCACCCCCTGCCCGTTCGCCGCCGTTGCCCCGCGAGGGCGGCCGAGCATACCCGCTCGGGGCTCAGACTTCCGTCTCGATCGGCCTCCGGATCGGCGGGACCAGGAGTGCGGCGACGCCGCCGGTGATGAGCCCGACCGTCAGGCCGGTCAGGTTGTCAACGACGTCCGCGCTCTGGCACGCCCGGTGGAGCGACGTGACGAGGAGCTGGGTCGATTCGATCGCGAACGGGATGGTGATGGCGATCAGGAGCACCAGCGCCGTCCGCCACGAGATCCGGCTCGTCCCGAGCGCCAGGCCGACGGGGATGAACAGCATGACGTTGAGGGCCACGTCGGGTCCGTTGACGATCTCGGCCTCCGACGCCAGCCAGGTCCGGGTGAGATCGCATGTCCGCGCCGCCCCGTCGCCGACGGCCTCGACGCCCGCGAGCGGGCTCAGCGTCCCCGACAGGATGACCCCGACGGAGAAGAGCAGGAACCAGGCGACCGATCGCCGGATTCCGAGCCAGCGGCCGATGCTGTCGGAGCCCACGATGCTGACGACCAGCGCGATCGCGATGCCGGGCACCAGCCAGGGGAGCTCGGCTGCGATCGAGGCCACGCCCCAATTCTGTGGCACCGGACGCCGCCGCGTCGCTCGGGCGTGGGCCGCCGCGATCGGCGCGGGCGGCACAAAACGACGAGCGCGCCCGTCACGGGATGCCGGCCTCGGCCATTTGACGCCTTCGGGCACCTCGTCGATGATCCCGCCGAACGTGTCGCTGCATTCGTGACGCGCCGACGGGCCACGCGATTGCGGGAAAGAGAGTGAGATTTCGTGGAGCTCCGTCGCCTGCTCGCGATCGCCCGCTCACGGTTGCCGCTCCTCATCGCCGGCGTCATCCTCGGGGGCGGCATTGCGAGCGTGCTCAGCGCGGTCCAGCCGAAGACCTATGAGGCCAAGACGACCCTGATCGTCGGCCAGGCGTTGTCGGGCGTCTCGACGGACATCAATCAGCTGCTGGTCTCGCAGCGACTCTCCGCGACGTACGCCGCCGTCGCGACGACCCGGCCGATCCTCGAAGCCGTCATCGAGCGCCTGAACCTCGGCGTCACCCCGGAGCAGCTCGGCAAGCGCGTCCGGGCCGCCGCGCAGCTCGACAGCACGCTCCTCTCGGCGTGGGCCCAGGACGAGGACCCGAAGCGGGCGGCGGACATCGCCAACGCGCTGGCCCAGGAGCTGATCGCAGCATCCCCGACGATCCAGGGTCGCGAGGAGGAGTTCCAGGCCGCGATCAACGCCCAGCTCAAGTCGACGCTCGACCAGATCGAGGCGACCCAGAAGCGGGTGGACGCGCTCGGGGAGCTGACGACGCGCACCCCGGCCCAGGACGCCCTCCTCGAACAGCTCGAGAGCAGGCTCGTCAGCCTCCGTTCGACGTACGCGACGATCCTCTCGATCTCGTCGAGCGGGGCATCGAACATGCTGAGCGTCATCGAGCCGGCGGTCGCGCCCACGGATCCGATCTCGCCCCGAGTGCTCCTCAACGCGCTCCTGGGCGTCTTGCTGGGCCTGTTCCTGGCCGTCGGTATCGCCGCGCTCGCGACCTACCTCCACGACGTGATCCGCGATTCCGACCAGGTCCAGGAGGTCGTCGGGCTCAGCACGCTCGGCACCATCGCGCGGCACAAGGGCGACAGCGGCCGCGATGAGGTCTACCGGCTCGTGACGCTGCTGAATCCGCGCTCGAGCGGCGCCGAGGCGTACCGGACCCTGCGCGCGAACATCGACTTCGCGGCGGTCGATTCGACGATCACGACCCTGCTGGTGACGAGCGCGGTGCCGGGCGAGGGCAAGACCGTCACCGCGGCGAATCTCGCGGTCGCGTTCGCCCAGGCCGGCCGCGACACCCTCCTCGTCGACGCGGACCTGCGGAAGCCGGGGGTCCACGTCCCGTTCAAGCTGTCCAATGCAAAGGGCCTCACGACGCTCGTGCGCGACCTCGGTGACCTCTTCGAGATCGATTCGGTCGTGCAGGCCACCGAGCAGGACCACCTGCAGGTGCTGACCACCGGCCCGATCCCGCCGAATCCCGCGGAGCTGCTCGGCTCGCAGCGGATGCGCACCCTGGTGGAGCGCCTCAAGTCGACGCGAGGCCTGATCATCATCGACAGCCCGCCGCTCCTGGCGGTGGCCGACTCGGCCATCCTGAGCTCGTTCGCCGACGGCACGGTCCTCGTGATCGACGCGGAACGGAGCCGCCGACGCTCGGTGCGCCTCGCCGCGATGGCGCTGGCGCGAGCCGGGGCCCGCGTCCTCGGCGTCGCCCTCAATCGGGTGCCGGACGCCGTGCGTTCCGAATACGACATGTACTACGGCGATCACTCGACCGGCAAGACGGTCGAACCCGCGGTCGTGGCGTCGGCCGAGTCGCCGACCGCCGCCCCTGGCCGAGCCGGGAGAGGCCTCGTCCGTCGATCCGCGAAGCGCTAGCGCGCTTGCCGGACGCGCCCGCCCCAATCACGGGAATCTCCGGATGAAGCGCTGGGGCGGCGCCGTCCAGCGGCGCTGGCAGGGCCTGGGCGGCATCGCTCGGGACTTCGCCGTCGTCGGCGGGTCCACGGCCCTCGGGCAGGCGGCGATCCTGATCGCCGCTCCGATCGTGGCGCGGCTCTACGAGCCGAAGGACTTCGGCATCCTCGCGGCCTTCGCCGCCATCCTCTCGATCCTCGTCGCGATCGCCTCCCTCCGGTTCGATCTGGCCATTCCCATCGCGAGCGATCGCGTCGAGGCGCTCCACCTCGTCCTCCTCAGCAATGTGATCGCGCTCGTCGCGAGCGTCCTTGTCGCCATCGCCCTCCTGGTCTGGGGAGCCGACCTCGCGGCGGCGCTCGGCGGACCGGAGCTGGCGTCGGTCCTGTGGCTGCTGCCGATCGCCCTGTTCCTGGCCTGCCTGACCCAGACCCTCGCCTCGTGGGCCATCTACACCCGGACCTTCTCCGATCTGGCCCGGATGCGTGTCGTCCAGGGCGTCACCCAGGCCGGCGGGCAGGTGGCGCTCGGCCTGCTGCGCGTGGGTCCCATCGGCCTCGTGCTCGGCGACGCCGCGAGCCGGTTCGTGGGCGCGGGCCAGCTGCTGCGCGCGGTGGTGGTCGGCCTCCGATCGACCCGGATGTCCGTCTCGCAGCTCGCGACGTACGCGCGCGCCCGCTGGGGCTTCGCTCGTGTCATGACCGGGGCGTCGTTCCTCACGGCCCTGTCCCTGCAGGCCCCGTTCCTCATCATCCCGGCATTCTTCGACCTCGGGTCGTCCGGCCAGTACTTCCTCTCGCTGCGCGTGCTGGCCATTCCCGCCTCGCTCGTCGTCGCCGCCGTCGGGCAGGTGTTCTTCGGTGAGGCATCGCATCGCCGCATCGAGCCGGAGCGGCTCCACGAGCTGACGCATGACGCGGCGGCGTCGCTGCTGGTCTTCTCGATCCCGACGTATGGGATCGCCCTGGTCGCGGGCGGCGCGCTGATCGTGCTCGTCTTCGGGGCGGAGTGGCAGCTCGCCGGGCTCTACGCCCAGATCATGGCGCCGTCCCTGATCTTCTGGACGGTCGCCAACCCGATGAGCAGCCTGCCGCTCGTCGGGCGGCGCGAGCGCGAGAGCCTGCTGTTCACGGCGGCAGAGCTCGGCCTCAAGATCGTCGCCCTCGGGATCGGCGCGGCGCTCCACTCGCTGACCCTCGGTATCGTGATCCTGTCGGTCACGTCCGTCATGATCGAGGCGGCCGCCATGTGGAGGTTCCTGCGCATCGCGTCCGTCTCCCTCGGCTCGCTGGCTCGCCCGGCCGGCCGGACGATCTTCTCGACCCTCCCGTTTCTCGTCTTCCTGCTCGTCGTCGCGCAGGTCCTGCCCGCCGCGCTCCCGATCGCGGCGGTGATCGCCTGGCTCGGCGCCTTCGGCCTCTCGTTCATGAACTCTGTCGAGGCGCGATCGCTGCTCTCGAAGAGCTATGCCTGAGCCTGGAGCGGCCGCGGGCTTCCTGAGCCCGGCGTGGAACGCTCGCGATTGGCTCGACGAGGGCCGGGCGGACGCCGAGCCGGCGCCGTCGCGCTGGATCCTGCCCTTCGTCCTCGCGGCGGTAATCGTGTCCGATCGGATCTTCCTCGTGGTCGAGACCGGCGGCCACGGGGTCTTTCCGCTCCTCGCGCTGATCGCCCCGGTCGCGGCGACCGGGGCAGTGCTCCGCTACGGCATCGCGCGCAGCCTCGGCTTCATCGCCCACCCGGCCTTCGTCGTCGGGGTGCTGCCGTATCTGGCGCTCACCCTGGTCCTGCCGATCCTCGGGGTGATGTTCCACGGCTACCCGGAGCGCACGCTCCTCTCGGTCACCGAGACGACCACGGCGCTCTCGTTCCTGGTCCTCGGGGCGGTGGCTGCGTCCAACGACGATCGCGGCTGGCTGCGCTGGCTCCTGCCGGCGATCGCCATCGAGTTCGCGTACTCCCTCGGGCAGGCGATCAACTGGGCGCGCGGGCCGGGCTGGGAGCTTTTCACGCCCTTTGCGCAGTGGGACCGCTCGCTGGCCGCGATCGAGGGCCAGATCAGCTCGGAGGGCCGAGCCACGGGCCTCTTCACCAACCCCAATGAGCTGGGCCTGTGGGCGGCCGTCGCGGCGGTGCTCGCCTGGACGCTGCTGCCCGGGCGCCAGCGGGCAGTCGGCGTGACGCTCGCGGCGCTCACCCTGTTGCTGAGCCAGTCGCGCGGCCCGACCGTGGGCCTCGTGGCCGCGGTCGTCGTCGGCGCGGCCCTTGGCATCGCCCGGGGCCGCCTCGTGTCGATGACCGCCTTCCGCGCCGTCGGGACGCTGACGCTGGCGGCGGCGGTGCTCGTGGTCGCGACGTCGTTCCAGCTCCTGGACGTGCCGCTGGATCGCTTCGGCTTCCTCATCCAGGTGGTCACGGTGGGGCCGCAGGCCGACGTCAACCTGGCCTCGCGGATCTCGCTCTGGTCGGGCGTCCTCAACCTCAACCTGGCGTTCCCACTGGGGACCTGGGGATCGCCGGAGCTCATCCTCGGCACGGCGGTCGACAGCGCCTGGTTCCGCGCCTTCGCGCAGGGCTCCGTCATCTACGTGGCGGCGATGGCGCTCCTCTTCGGCGCCGCCGTCGCCGTGCGGAACGCCTCGTACGGCGACGCCCTGCGGCTGATGGCCGTGGTCCTGGCGGTCGTCGGGCTGACGCAGACGACGCTGGGATCGCCCGTCACCCCGTTGCTGTGGACCATGCTCGGCCTGTACCTCGGCGCGGCGGTCGCGAGGCGCCACGCGACACCCGAGGCGGAGATCGGCTGGCCACCGGGGATGCCCCAGCCGGCCGGTGGGATCGGCGCTTCCTCGGAGGCACCCCGGCGCATGGGCGTCCCGCTGATCACGGCGATCCCGGACACGGCCGCGCGTCCGGGACGTACAGGAACGAGTCGCCCTCGACGACGCACAGGCGATAGCTCGCCCTGATCGCGTCGTAGAACGGCCGGCCGAACGAGAGCGTCGTCAACCGATCGGCGGCGCCCGCGTCCGCCAGGTCTTCGTTCAGGACGATCGCGTCGATCTCGCCCGACTGCACCCGGGCGAGCAGCGGCGCCACGAGGGCCGGATCGCGCTGGGCGAGCCGGATGAGCATGAAGGGATCGATGACGATCGGGCGCTGGCCGAGCGAGAGCGGCACGTAGGGATCCTCGGCGAGCACCGTGCCGGCCGATCCCAGCTCGCGGTCGAGCGGCTCCGGGTCGAGGGCGGACGCCGCCGACGCGCTCGGGAGCTGCAGCGCCGCGGCGATGCTCGAGCCGGCATTGGCCGCCAGTGCCGCCGCGGAGCCGACGAGGACCGCCGCCGCCAGGAACAGCCAGACGGGCCGCCCGTCGTCGAGCCGCCCGGCGACGCTCCGCGCCGCCTCGAAGGCGACGATCGGGACCAGCACCACCACGTCGAGGAGGTGGTTGTAGTCGCTGCCGACGTCGGCCATGACCACCAACAGGATTCCGGCCGCGGCGACGAGGCCGAGCTGGAAGATCGTCGGCCGGGCCGAGCGCGTCGCGAAGAGCGCGCCGAGCAGGACCAGGGGGAGCACGACGACGGTCGCCTGGGCGTCGTGCAGCAGGAGCTCGATCGCCTTGAGCGGGGCCTTGACGACCCCGATCAGCGAGAGTCCCGCCCCGCCGAGGCCGGTGAGGTTGGTCAGCATGCGGCCGTCGCTGACCGCGTTGAAGACGACGAACAGCACGCCGATGCTCGCGGCGAGCGCCGCCACGAACAACAGAAGCCGTCGGCGATCACGACCGAGCAGCCACAGCACGATGGCGGCGGCCGCCCAGAGCGCGCTGAGCTTGGCAAAGAGCGCGACGCCGCACAGGACGGCCGCCAGCACCACCGCGCCTCGTCGCGGGCTGAACGCGATCAAGGCGACGGCGCCGAGCTGGAGCGCGGTCGGGAGCGATTCGGGCCGGATCCCGGTGCCGGCCAGCAGGAAGACCTGCGAGGTCACCACCGTCGAGGCGAGCGCGAGGCTCAGCGCGGTGCCCGCGCCGAGTCGCACGAGGACGCCCCAGAGCAGGACCATGAGCGCGGCCGACGAGAGGAAGTCGACGACCTTGGCGGGCGCGAGCAGGTCACCGGCGGCGGCCGACATCGAGGCCGCGTACAGCAGGATCGGCACCGGCATCGTCCGGGTGCCGCCGTACGACTGCCCGTCGAACAGCGGGGGATAGAGCGTGCCTTCCCGCGCGCGCTCGGCGAGGGCCAGGAAGGTTCCGCTGACGGCGTTGACGTTGTAGCGGTCGTGGACGTGCGCGAGCGCCAGCACGACCCAGGTCAGGATCGCGAGGGCCGCCACGCCGAGGAGGGCCACCCGCACGGGACCCTGGATCGCCCGACCGATCTCGGGGTCGCGACCGGTCATCACGCGAGGATTCTCTCGTAGACCGCGGCGATGCGGCCGGCCTGGATGGACCACGGGCGAGCCAGCGACGACGCCGCGACCCGACGGGCATCCGGCGCCCGGTGCGCGATCGCGACGAGGCCCGCCGCCAGCTCATCCAGGTTCCCGGGCGCGACGAGGATGCCGCCCTCCTCCGACCCGACGATCTCAGGGATCCCGCCGACGCGCGAGGCCACGACGGGTGTGCCGCGCGCCAGCGCCTCCGCGACGACGACCCCCCAGCCCTCGCTGCTGCTCGGGAGCGCGAGGGCGGCGGCGCGGCCCATCAGGTCGGCCACCCCCCGGCGGCTCTGGACCCCGAGGAACCCGACCGTGTCGGCGACCCCGAGCGACGCCGCCAGCGATGCCAGTGGGCGCCGGAGGGGGCCGTCCCCGACGATCGTCAGCGGCATGCGGATCTCGTCGCGGACCCGCGCGTAGGCTCGGAGCAGGAGGTCCACCTGCTTCGTCGGCACGAGATTGCCGACGAACAGCAGGCCGAGGTCGCGAGGCCGCTCCGACAGCCCGAACAGCGCATCGTCATAGCCGTTCGGGATGACGACCGGATCGACCGCCGGGAGCGTTGCCGTGACCGCACGGGCCATGGCCTCGCTCACGCAGATGACGGCGCGGGCCCCGGTCACGGCCCTCCGCACGGCCGCGCCGAGCGGGTCCCGGCGCGGGAGGATCTTGAAGGCGTCGTCGCCGTGGAGCGTCACGACGTACGGAAGGCCGGCCCGCAGCGCCTGCCGCCGGACGAGGATCGCATCCGGGATCCCGAAGTGCGCGTGCAGGAGGCCGATCGTCGGGTCCGCCCGCAGGTGGCGGCCGAGCGCCCGGTCGTAGCGGATCGACGAGGCCAGCAGGCCGAGGCGACCCCCGCCGAAGACCGTCCGCGTCGACCGGAACGTCACCTCCACCCCGGACGGTCGCACCTCGGATCGGTCGACCGCCGTCTGCGAGCAGCACAGGACGCCGATGTCGACAGAGGCGGCGAGCGCGTCGACCTGCTCGACGATCCACGGTCCGCGATGCTGACCCTCGTGGCTCGGGAACAGGTGGGTCACGACGACAACCCGGCGGCGAGGGCTCATGGGGCGAGCGACGCGCAGAAGCGCAGCAAGCGCTGGGCGAGCCCGTCCCAGCCCCATTCCCGCGTGGCGAACGCTTGGGACGCCTCGGACATCCGCCGGTAGTCGGTGTCAGCCATGGACCAGGCGCGGACGAGCAGGGTGCGCAGCGCTTCCGCGTCGCCGGGCGGAAAGAGGAAGCCCGTCTCGCCGTCGACCACCTGCTCGACCAGGCCGCCGGTCGCCGCGGCGATCGCGGGGACGCCGAACGCCGACGCCAGCGGGATCACCCCGCTCTGGGTGGCCGACAGGTACGGCAGCACGACGAAGCGCGCGGAGCCGACGAGCCCGGCCATGTCCGCATCCGAGAGCCAGGTGTTGATGACGTGGATCGGCCGCCCGGCGAGCGCCCCGAGGGCCGCGCGTTCGGCCTCGCTCAGCTCGCCGCTGCCGGCGATCACCAATGGCCCGGCGTCGCCCGGCGCGAGCATCCCGTACGCCTGCAGGAGGGTGCCGATGCCCTTGTACGGGAGGATCCGGCCCACGAACAGGATGTACGTCCCGACCTCGGCTGCCGGGATTCCCATGCGAGCGGCGAGCTCCGTCGGGCCGCCCGGGACCGCGGGGTAGTCGTCGAAGACGCCGTGGGGGATGACCGTGACGCGCGCCGGATCGAGCTTCCGCTGGGCCACGAACGCGTCGCGCAACGAGCGGCTCAAGAGCACGTAGCCGTCGGCGCGACGGCGGCTCACCCACGTCAGGAGCCGATAGGGGATCGAGTCCGAACCCGGATGGAGGCTCGGATCGTGGACCGTGTAGACGACTCGGGCGGACCTGGGGAGGAGGGCGTCGAGGTAGAGCTTCCAGGCATGCCCACCGGGGTAGTACACGACGTCGGGGCGGAAGCGGCGGGCGAAGCGGCGGATCCGCAGGAACCGCGTGACGGCGAGGAATGACAGGGCGAGTCCGAGGGGGCTGGAGAACGTCCTGACCTCGAGCCGCTCGCCCTCGAACGCGCGCCATTTGTCGCTGTTCTCGGCGTAGGCGGAGGAGATCGCGGCGACGTCCGCATGGCGCGCGAGCGCCCGCGCCATCAGCCAGCCGTATTCGGTCACTCCTCCTCGCCGCCCGAGGCTCACCACGAGAACGCGCAGGTTGCGAGGCGCCGTCATCGAGACTCCGTCCGCGGGCCGCCGGCTCTCGGGCAGCAGCGCGAACAGGGTGGCACACGAGGGGCGACTGCCTACGCCCCCGAGGACGACCTCACGTTGAGAGCGGAGCCTCGGGCCGGGCGGGCGGCGGACCCCCGGGCACGGCGGGCTGCGGACCCCCGGGCACGGCGCGCGGCTTCAGGAGCCGCAGCGCCGGCCGGAGCGTCCGCCGACGCGGCTCAGGGGTACGTGACGCCGGTGCTGTTCGTGATCTTCGCCAGCTGGCCGGAGACCAGCGGCTGGACGTTGTCGGTGACGGTCAGCCCGTCGATGTAGGCGAAGAACAGTCGCGGCCCGGATGCCGCCACTGTCGAGATGTTGCCCGAGAACACGATGTTCGCCATCTGGACGGCGCCACCGTTGTTGATATTGCACGAGAGGGCCTTGCCGGTCGTGACATTGCCCGTGATCGTGATGTTCCTGATGGACGCGCCGCGGTGGCCGCCATCGATGGAGACGAAGTCGAGGCCCCACGTCCCGGCCGTATTGTTCCGGAACGTGATGTTGCGAGAGGCCTCGGTGGAGAAGTTCGGCTCGTCATCGAAGGTGACGTAGCCGACCCGGTCGTAGTCGTTGTTCTCGGCGAGGACGCGCGCGCCCTGGACGACCGTCAGGCCGTTGCGGCCGGCCGTCACCACGTGGGTGTCGTGAACCCACACGTCATCGCAGTTGTCGACGAAGACGCCGTCGCCGTACACGGCCTTGACCGTGACGTTCGAGACTTCGATGAAGGTCGAGCCGTTGCACCGGATCGCCTGCTGATTCTCGCCGCCGCCGAACGTGCCCGGCGTCGGATCGGTGCCGACGATCGTGAAGCCGCGGATCGAGACGTGGGCGTTGCCGCCGGTCCAGTAGCCGAGGCGGTAGGACCAGCCGAGCACGAAGGCGGACGCGAGGTGGCTCCCGCCGGAGCCGGCCAGCCGGAGGGTCGACCCGTTCCCGCGGATCACCAGATTCGACCGATTTCCGAGCTTGATGCCCTCGCTGAGGAGGAAGGTCCCGGAGTCGGGGAAGTCGATGATCGAGCCGTTCGGCACCGTGCGGTCGATCCAGTTGTTCAGCGCCGCCGAGACGTCGGAGGAGCCGCTGGCGTCGATCGAGCCAGGTACGGTGTAGGTGGCCGAGGTGACCGGCGCGTCGAACGGACGCACCCCGGTCGGCGGGGGCGGCGGCGTGGGCACGGGCGTCGGCCGTGGGGTGGGGTCGGGCGTGGGGTTCGGGGTCGGGTTGGGCGTCGGGTTGGGCGTCGGGTTGGGCGTTGGATTGGGCGTCGGAGCCGGGGGCGCCGCGGTTGGTGCCGGCGGAGCAGACGTCGCCTGCGGGGGGTTCGTGGGCGCCGGGCCGGACGTCGGGTCGGGGCTCGGCGTCGTCCCGTCGACCATCACCTCGACGGTTGCCACCGGGGTGGTCCCGGCGACGACGGGCTCGTAGGCGACCGCGATGGCGTGCCGCCCGGTCGACGCGTGGCCGGGAACCTGGGCGCTCGTGCTGAAGCTGCCCTTCCTGTTCGTGCTCAGGGTCCCGATGACGGCGCTCCCGTCCCACAGCACCGCGGCCCGGCTCATCGGGCTGAAGCCCGCACCGGTCAGCTTCACCGAGCCACCGGGCGCCACCGACCCGCGGACGGTGAGCGCGGGGCCGTCGGGTCCCGGCGTCGGTCGAGCCGCGTCGGTCACCAGGATCGGTGCGAAGAGCACCGGCAGAAGGAGGACGACTGGGATCGTGGCGAGCCAGTCACGGAGGCGGCGCGCATGCGCCGTGGAACGGGTTGGGCGCGGCTTGGCGCGCTCATCGACCCAGCGTGAGCCATCCCAGAACATTCGATCTGGTCTCCATTCGGCAACCCGGCTGACTCAGAGAGCCCCGTGGCTTTGCGGCCCCGCCTCGCGACGGGTGTGCTATTTCGTGGAGGCCGGCCTGCGGCGGCGGCCACCTTTGGTAGAAGCGCCTCGGTGAGGATAGGAATCGAGGTGCCACAAGCCAACGCGGACTTCGGTTCCGCGGCCTGCTGCACGAGGACTACGGCGCGGAAACGGGAGGACTACGCAGGACCGCACACCAGTGCCCCCGACGTCTGCGGACGGCAGCACGCGATCCGGCCGATCGGACCCGGACGCGATCCACGACCGTTGCCGCGAGGCACCGTCCGGGCGGGTCAGACGGCCGGCGGCTGGCGCTCCGGAGCGGCCATGGCGACGAATCGGAAGAGTGTTACCCCGCCGCTCAGCGTGACCGGGTCGCCGGACAGGCAGCCGAGCAGCAGCAGCAAGGCGCCCGCCGGAAACGCGGCAAGCCGCACGAGGCGGCGAAGCGGGTCTTCGTCGCCCCACCTGGTATTCCGCATGAGGTTCATCGAAACAGCACCCATTCGGCAGCCCGGCTGACTCAGAGAGCCCCGTGGCTTTGCGGCCCCGTCTCGCGACGGGTGCGCTATTTCGTGTTCGACGAGCCCATTTCGAATGTGATGCCTCGGTCGGCGAGCATCGACCTGTAGAGGTCCTCGTGCATCCGGATGAGGATGGGGAGGTCGTAGCGCTCGATCATGTGGGCGCGGCCCCGGAGGGCCATCTCCCGACGCTCGGTGGGGTGGTCGATCATCCACTGCAGGGCGGCGGCGAGATCGCCGATGCTGCCGGTCTCGAAGAGCACGCCGCGGTCGGTGCCGAGGAGCTCGTCGTTGCCGCGGGCCGTCGATGCGACGACCGGCACCTCGAGCGACAGGGCCTCCATCACCGCCCGGGCGAGCCCCTCGCGCGTGCTGAGGAGCAGCAGTGCCGTCGCGCTCCGCACCACCGGCCGGATGTCTGCGACCTCGCCCAGGAGGTGGACGCGGTCCGTGAGACCGGCCTCGCGGGCCTGGGCCTCCAACGCCTCCCGTTCCGGGCCGCGCCCGGCGAAGACAAGGTGGGCGCCGCCCGCGCGCAGGGCCGCCAGTGCCGAGATCCCGTCCGCCGGGCGCTTCCTCCGATACAGCTCCCCGACGATGACGAACACGGGCGCATCCGGGGGGATGCCGAGGCCCCGCCGGAAGGCGGCGGTCGCTTCCACGGGCGCGCTCGCGGGTGCGTAGAAGGACGTGTCCACGCCGATCCCGGGCATGTGAACCAGGCGCCGGCTCGGGACGATGCGGTGTCGCCGGGCCGCCGCCTCGTCCTCGTCGCTGATCACGATCAGGCGGTCCGTCCAGCGACCAGCCAGGCGCTCGGCGGTCACGAACGCGGCGTTGGTCAACGGATTGCCTGCGGCGTGGAAGTGGAAGCCGTGCGCGGTGTAGGCGACCGCCGGTCGACGCTCGACCGGGAGGCGACGCACGACGAGCCGGGTCAGGAAGCTCGCGATCGGCGTATGGACGTGGACGATGTCCGGCGGCCGCGCGAGGATTCCCTCGAGGGCGAGCTGCGTGCGCCCCAGCCCGCGAATGTCCCGGATCGACCTCGACAGCGGAATGTCGTGCACCCGGTCGAAGGCACGAAGCAGCGCCGGATCGCTCGTCGCGCCGTTGGCCGCAGCCTCCACCCGCCAGCCGAGCGCGCGGAAGTGCCTGGCGTACGGCGCCAGGAAGCTGCGAATCGTCCCGGCCACGGTGGCGACGATGAGCAGGGAGGGACCGTCCGGGGGCGCGTCCGAACCCGCGACCCTAGCCTCGGCCGGCGTCGCCAACGACCGCACTCAGCGTCTCCGCCACGTAGCCCACCTCGTCGTCGGTGAGGCGGCTGGAGAACGGCAACGCCAGGGTGGACGCGGCGACCCGCTCGGTGACCGGGAAGTCGCCGGGCTTGAAGCCGAACTCGTCCCGGTAGAGCGGCTGCAGGTGGATCGGCGAGAAGTACGGCCGGCTCGGGACGCCGCGCTCGGCGAGCCTCGGGATCAGCGCGTCCCGATCGATGCCGGGGTCGAGCCGGATCACGTACACGAACCAGTCGACGAACTCGCCGTCGCCCGCACGGGGGAGCGTGACCCACTCCGCCTCGCCGAGGGCACGCTCGTAGGCGCCGGCGACGCGCGCCCGGCCGGCCTGGAGCTCCGCGAGCCGCTCGACCTGCGCGACGCCCATGGCCGCGGACATCTCGTCGAGCCGGTAGTTGTAGCCGAGGCGGACGTGCCGCAGCCAGGTGCCGTCGCGGTCGCGGCCCTGGTTCCGGAGGCTGCGCATCGTCTCCGCGAGCTCGTCGTCGTCGGTGACGACCATGCCGCCCTCGCCGGTCGTGATCTGCTTGTTCGGATAGAAGGCGAAGACCGAGACATCGCCGAAGCTCCCGAGGGGCCGCCCGCCGACCGACGAGCCGAGGCCCTCGCACGAGTCCTCGATGAGGGCCCAGCCGCGGGCGCGTGCCACGGAGGTGATCGCTTCGATCCGGCACGGGCGCCCGAACACGTGGACCGGCAGCACGGCGCGCGTCCTCGGGGAGGCGGCGCCTTCAACGAGGTCCGGGTCGAGGCCGAGCGTGTCCTCCTCGATGTCGACGAAGCGGGGCACGGCCCGCTCGTACAGGAGGCAATTCGCCGACGCCACGAAGCTGAACGGCGTCGTGATGACCTCGTCGCCCTCGCCGATCTCCAGCGCGCGGACGCCGAGGTGCAGCCCGGCGGTCCCGCTCGAGCAGGCGATGCCGTGACGGCGGGCGGCGATGCCGGCGATGGCTTCCTCGAACCGTGGCGCGAACGACCCGAGCGCGAGGACGTCGCTCCGGAGGACCTGGGTGACGAGCTCGATCTCGCGGTCGCTGATGTCCGGCCTGGCCAGCGGCAGCGCCGGTTGGTCAGGCGGCTTCAATGCCGCCGCGTCCTGCCGTCCCTGGCCCCCGATGGCGCGCGGCGAGTGCCGCCAGTGCCGCCCGGTAGCGCTCCGCGAGCGCCTCGATCGTGGCGCGCTCGTGGAGGTTCTCGCTGTACACGAAGTTGAGCCGCAGCTGGTCCCGCCAGACCTGCGAGGAGACCGCGAGCGGGTAGTAGCGGACGCCGGTGGGGCTGTGGGTGTTGCCCATCGACTCGTCGGCCAGCGAGAACGTCGAGTCGGGCGGGACGGTGTCGAGCTCGTCGCGCCGCCCGAGGTGGTTGAACAGGATCTGGGCGCGCGGCAGCGCGCTGAACGCCTGCCGGACGGTCGCGTCGCTGGTCAGGTACCGGAGCAGGTCGAAGTCGAGGCCGCGTCGCAGGATCGGCTGGATCTGCTCGGTGAGCAGCTCCGGCTGGCCCGCCGACCCGGTCCCCGGGAGCGTCAGCACCATCGGCGTGTAGGAGATGAAGAAGCCGACGGTCCCGAACAGGTCGACCTCGTCGAAGGCGTCCTCGTCACGCCCGTGACCCATCATGTCGAACAGGACGGTCCGGGTGCCGCTCCACTCCGCGATCGTCTGCGCCAGCGCAGTCATGAGGAAGTCGACCTTGTGCGGGACGCCGGGCGTCTCGTGGAAGATCGCCTTGGTCTCGTCCACGGAGAACTCGAGGACCAGCTCGCGCGCCGAGGCGTTGGTGTTGGCGGCATCGGCGTTGGGATGGTCGCGCGGGATCGGGCGCACCTCGGCCCACGGGAGGTCCAGCCAGGCCCGTCGATCGGCCCGGAGCTCGCGCGAGTCGGCCCGCTGCTTCAGCTGGTGCGCCCACTCGGGGAAGGACGTGGTCTCCGGCGGCAGCGCCACGTCCGTGGCGCCCTCGAGGCCGGCGAGGATCGCGTTGAAATCGTCCCAGAAGGGTCGCCACGAGAGCCCGTCCATCGCGAAGTGGTGGACGACCACGAGCAGCCGCTGGCCGTTCTCGCCGAGGTCGAACGTGGCCACCCGGATGAGCGGGCCGTGCTGGAGGCTGAGGCTCCCCTGCATCTCCTCGGCGTGGCGCTCCACCTCCGCGGGCTGTTCGGCGGCGGACAGGCCCGACAGATCGTGGCTGGAGAAGGGGACGGGCTCGGTCGCCGCCGCGATCGACGCCTCCCAGCCGTTGCTCCCGTTGCGGTATCGCATGCGCAGGGCGTGGTGCCGCTCGATCAGCCGGCTGACGACCTCGCGCACCAGCGCCGGGTCGAGGGCGTCGGTGCGCTGCAGGAGGACGCTGAGGTTCCAGTGGTCCGGGTCCGGCGTGTCGCGCTCCTGGAGGAAGCGCGCGACGTTCGGCAGGAGCGGGAGTGGCGCGATCGCCGGCGCGCGACGCGGCAGGTCGGGGGCGGCCGTCGCCGGTTCGGGGACCTCCGGCGCCTCGACGGGCGCGGCGGCTCCCGACGCTCCGGCGACCTCGAGGAATCCGTGCCGGCCCATCTCGCGGCCCGCCGCGATGTAGCCCGCCACGATCGCCTCGATGTCCGCCTCGCTGTGCGCCGTCGAGAGGAACGAGGGCGACGGCGGGTTCGTGTGGATGCCGCGCTCGCGGAGGTAGTACTGGAACAGGCCGGCGAAGCGCGTCGATTCCGTGAAGGTCGGGCGGAAGAACGAGCTGAAGTGCTCGACATGAATCGGCAGGCCGTCACGGGCGAAGGCGTCGTTGATGGCGCCCACGGCCTCGGCGCTGCGGCGGTTCAGGCCCTCCTGCAGCGCCGGTCCGCGCTCTTCGAGGTGGCCGAGGACGGCGCGGGCAGCGGCGAGGGTCAGGGCGTGCTTGATCATCGTGCCGCCGGACGCCGTGATGTCGGCCTCCGGGAAGCTGTCGTCGCCGTACGACCAGGGCCCGCCGTCGATGACGTCGATGAAGCGGCTCTTCCCGGCGACGACGCCGATCGGCAGGCCGCCGCCGAGGACCTTGCCGTAGGTGCTGATGTCCGGCTCGATGCCGAAGAGGCCCGGCACGCCGCGCGGATGCGCCCTGAAGCCCGTGACGATCTCGTCGAACACGAGCAGGAAGCCGTGCTCGTCAGCGAGCTTCCGCAGCTCCCGCAGGAAGTCGATCGGCTGGAGGTCCGGATTCCGCGACCTGACCGGCTCCACCAGGACGAGCGCGAGCTCGTCGGCATGCTCCGCGATGTGCCGGAGCGCTCGCTCCGACCCGTATTCGAGCACCAGGGCGTCGTCGACGACCCGCTGCGGGACGCCGGCGACCATCGGCACGGTGCGCAGCTCGCCGCGCAGGTCCACCGCCCTGCCGAGCACGACATCGGCGCGGCCGTGGATGTCGTCCGTGAAGTAGGCGAGCTCGTCGCGCCCGGTCACGGTTCGCGCCACGCGGATCGCCGTCTCGACGGCCTCGCCGCCCGAAGTCGTGAACGCCAGCCGCTCGTTGCCGGTCATGGCGCAGGTGCGCTCGCTGACCTCGCCGAGGAGGTCGCTCTGGACCCCGACGGCGAAGCCGCGGTCGAGCTGTTCGCGAACGGCCCGGACGACGAAGTCCGGCGAGTGACCGAAGAGGTTCGTCCCGAATCCCAGCGCGGTGTCGATGTACTCGTTGCCGTCCACGTCCCAGATCCGGGACCCGCTCGACCGCTGGGCGACGACCTGGTAGACGAGCTCCTTCCAGGCGGGATCGAAGCCGACGATCGCCCGGTTGTCCGCGAGGTGGGAGCGCCACCGCTGCGCGAGGCGCTTCGAGCCCGGGGTCCGCGCGTCCGAGCGCCTGACCAGCTCGGCGATCGCCGCCTGCTGACCGTCGGTCAGCGCTCGACTCCCGCCGTGGGCCTGATCGCGGGTGGCGAGGTAGTGGCCGGGCTTTGGCGTCGCGGCCGCGGGCGCGGGCGGGGCCGCGGGCGCGGGGGTCGAGGTGGCCGACTCCGGCGACTTCGCGGCCGACGCGGCAGCGGCAGGGGCCGCCATGGCGGTCGGGGCGGGCGCGGCGGTGACGGCTGCCGCCGGCGCGGCAGCTTCGCGCGAGAGACCGGCGGCCTGCAGCAGCGCGAGCTGTTGCTGCATCAGCTGGAGCTGCTCGCGAATGAGTCGCTCGACCGCGGATTCGCCTGCCGCCGCGACCACGGCGCCTGCCGGCAGGCTCGGGGCCGATGTCGGTGCAGCCGTCGGAGCAGCTGCCGCGGGCGCCGCCGTCGGGCTGTCGGCGATCGGAGGCAGCGCTCCTGCGGTCTCCGGCGCCAAGGGCTGCGCCGCCGACGGCCGCGCCGCCTCCGGCTGCTCCGGTGTTACCTCGGGCGCGGACGGCTGCTCCGGAGCCGGCAATGCGTCCGGCGGCAGCTTCGCGTCGATGAATCCGGCGAGGGAGGTGATCGACGGGGCCTCCTCGAAGATCTGGCGGAACGTGATCCGCACCCCGAACTGCTTCCGGAACTGCGCGTTGGCCTGGGTCAGGAACAGCGAGTCGAAGCCGAGATCGGCGAAGCTCGCCGCCGGATCGAGGGCGGCCGGATCGATGCCGCTCAGGTCGCTCAGGATCCCCGCCAGCTGCGCCGCGATCCGATCCTTCCGGGGCGCGGCCGTCGGCGCCGGCGGAGCTTCGACCGGCGCGGCTGCGGGTGCCACGGTGGGTTCCTCCTGCGCGGGCTGGTCGACCGCCGCTGGACGCGAGACGGCCGTCGATTGGGCCGCGTCGGTCTGCGGGGCATCGGCCCGCTGGGCTGCGATCGCCTCGGCCTCATCCGGGACCGAGTCGATCCAGTATCGATCGTGTTCGAATGGATAGCCCGGGAGCGGGACGCGTCGGCGTGGCTCGTGGTGCACGGCTGCCCAGTCGATGCGGCCGCCGGCCGCCCAGATCTGGCCCAGCGCGCGAAGCATCGCCTCGTCGTCGGCGACCTGCTGGCGCTGGTGCGGCAGCGTCGCGAGCACCAGCCGATCCGGGCCGGCCTGGGGGTGCTGGCGGGCGAGCGCGCTCAGCGTCTGCCCGGGTCCGACCTCGAGCAGGATCAGGTCCGGCTGATCGAAGAGGCGGCCGGTCGCCTCGGCGAAGCGCACGGTCGTCCGCAGGTGGGTCGCCCAGTAGTCAGCCTCGGAGAGGTCGGCGTCGCCCGCCCACGTGCCGGTCGCGGTGCTGACGACGGGCACGGCAAGCGAGCCTCGGGCCGTTTGGGCCACGACCGCACGGAACGGGTCGACGAGCGGATCCATCATCGGCGAGTGGGCGGCGAGGTTGATCGGCAGCCGCCTCGTCTCGACGTCGTCGCCCTGGAGGCGCTCGTCGAGCCGGTCGATCGCCGCCGCGGCTCCGGAGGCGACGCATTGCGTCGGGGAATTGATCGCGGCGATGGACAGCTCATCGTCGAGGTACGGCCGGAGCTCGTCGGGCGGGAGGGTGACCGCCAGCATCGCGCCACCCGGCTGCGTCTGCATCAGGCGGCCGCGCTCCGCGACGATTCGAAGCGCGTCCGGGAGCGAGAAGACGCCGCCGAGGCACGCCGCGGCGAACTCGCCGAGGCTGTGGCCCACCATCACTGCCGGCTGGACGCCCCAGCTCATCCACAGCCGCGCGAGCGAGTACTCCATGGCGAACGTCGCCGGCTGGGCGACCCACGCCTCGGCCATCTCCTTGGCGGCGGCCTCGCGACGATCGTCGTCCGGGTAGATCAGGTCGAGCAGGTTTCGCCCGATGATCGGCTCCAGGATGCGGGCGCACTCGTGCAGCGCCGCGGCGAAGACCGGCTCGGTTCGGTACAGCGTTGCCGCCATGCCGGGGTGCTGTGCGCCCTGGCCCGGGAACAGGAACGCGACGCGCGCGCCGTCACCGGAGACCGCCCGCCCGCCCTGCCGATCGGGGGACCGCAGCAGCGCGATCGCCTCGTCGGGCGTCGCCGCCACGACGGAGCGCCGGTGGGGCATCGCCGCCCGACCTGCCTGGAGCGTCCAGGCAGCGTCGGCCAGCGCCACCTCGGGATGCGCCTCGAGGTGGTCCGCGAGGTCGTTCGCGCGGCGCTGCAGGGCCGCGGCCGAGCGGGCGCTGAGCACGAGGACCTGGCGGCCTGGCGCCGCTGCCGGCTCCGTGTCCGCCGCCGATACCCCCGGCGCCGCCGGGACCGCGGGCGCGGCCACGCCCGCCGCCCGTGGCCCCTCCTCCAGCACGATGTGCGCGTTCGTGCCGCCGAGGCCGAAGGAGCTGACCGCCGCCCGTCGCGGCACGTCCGACCGTGGCCACGGGCGGAGCTCGGTGTTGACGAAGAACGGGCTGGCCTCGAAGTCGATCTGCGGGTTCGGCCGGCTGAAGTTCAGGCTCGCGGGGATCTGCTCGTTGTGGAGCGAGAGGGCCGCCTTGATCAGCCCCGCGACGCCCGCGGCCGCATCCAGGTGGCCGATGTTCGTCTTCAGCGACCCGATCGCGCAGTACTGCCGCCGGCTCGTGTCGTGGCGGTACGCCTGGGTCAGGGCCGCGACCTCGATCGGGTCGCCGAGGGACGTCCCGGTCCCGTGGGCCTCCACCATCTCGATCGAGTCCGCGTCGACCTCGGCGACGGCGAGGGCCTCCTCGATGACGGCCCGCTGGCCCTCGATGCTCGGGGCCGTGTAACCGATCTTGGCCGCGCCATCGTTGTTGACCGCCGACCCGCGGATCACCGCGTAGATCGTGTCACCGTCGCGTTCGGCCTCCGACAGCCGCTTCAGGACCACGATCGCGGCGCCGCTGGCGAGGACCGTCCCGCGCGCGTCGGCATCGAACGCGCGGCAGTGGCCGTCGGGTGATGGGATCCCGTCCTCCTGGTAGACGTAGCCGCCGGTCGCGGGCACGCGGATCCGGCAGGCGCCCGCGAGCGCGAGATCCGACTCGCCGGCGAGGAGGCTCTGAACAGCGAGGTGGACCGCGACGGCGCCCGTCGAGCAGGCCGTGTTCATGCTGATCGCCGGCCCGTGGAGCCCGAGCTTGTAGGCCACCCTCGTGATCGCGTACTCGCGCTCCGTGGCGATGAGTAGCGGGTAGTCGCCGGTTCGGGCGAGCAGGTCGCGGTGGCCGATGACGTTGTTCCGGAAGTACGTGTTGGCGCCGACGCCGCCGAACACGCCGATGCGGCCGTCGAAGCCCGCTGCGGCGTAGCCGGCGTGCTCGAGTGCCGTCCAGGCGACCTCGAGGAAGACGCGATGCTGGGGATCGGTCAGCTCGGCCTCGCGGCGGCTCATGCCGAAGAACGCGGGATCGAACTGGTCGATGCCGTCCATCACCGAGCCCGCGTTGACGAAGCCCGCCTCGGACGTGTCGGCGCCGGCGGCGCGGAGCTCCTCGTCCGTGAACGGGCGGATCGATTCGACGCCGTCGCGCAGGTTGGCCCAGAACTGGTCGACGTCCCGGGCGCCCGGGAACCGGCCGGCCATGCCGACGATGGCGATCAGCTCACGGCCCAGGTCGTCAGCCCGCATTGGTCACGCGTCCTGCGCGCCGCAGCTCGCGCTGGCGGGCGAGCGCGTCGAGCCGATGCCGTCGATCCGGGGCGCCCGTGGGGGCCGCGCCGTTCGACGAGCCGTTCGTCGGCCCGGCTTCCGCCGCCAGCGTGTAGCCGAGGCTGGCCGCAACCTCCAGCGTCGGCGCGCCGAGCGCCACGGATCCGCCGCCGTCGACCGATGTCGCGGCCATCGACGGGTCGATGCGGCCACGGGCGAGGAAGTTGGGATCGCCCATCGGCGCCGATTCCGGGTAGACCCCGTCGACCATCTTCGAGTCGACCTGCTCGTACGGTTGCAGCACGCCGGGGTCGAACGCCAGGCCGAGGCCGCGGGACAGGCGCTCCATCTCGGCGGCCGGATCGGTCACGAGGCGCTCGAACTGCAGGCGTACCTGGCGACCCGCCGGCACGCCCTCCAGGAAGTCGAGGATGGTCCGATGGCTCACGGTCCAGACGAGCTCGGCGAGCTGCCGCGGCGAGAAGGGCTGGTCGCGCAGGTACAGCACCTGCTGCATGTGATGCCGCTCGAAGGAGTCGATCATCGGGATCGGGTGGCGGACCAGGTGGATGTACAGGGGTCGATCGAAGTCGGCCTCGGCCTTGCGCAGCGTCGCCGGATCCAGGGCGTAGGACGGTGACTTGTCGACGAGGATTCGGGGGCTGACCTCATCCTGGAGGCGGCGGTAGAACGCCTTGGTCGTGAGATCGGCATCCGTCGCGGCCTGGATCGCCGCCTTGGCCGCGTCCGGCCCGAGCCCCTCGACGTCCATGACCGTCCGGATGAGCCCGTCGAGCCAGCCGCTGAAGCGGCCCGTGTAGGCGGCCGCTCGCTCGCGCAGGGTCGCGAAGCCGAGGAGCTGCAGCTCGCTCGCGGAGAAGAGCTCGCGGTGGCCCGCCAGCATGATCCGGAGCAGCGTCGTGCCGGACCTCGGCGGGCTGAGGATGAAGATGGCCGGCGGGTTCTTGTCGCCGGCGTCGCGCGGGCCCTCGTCGAGGACCGGGACGGCCGCTTGCAGCCGCGCGACGTCGGCCTCGGTGATCGGTCCGGCCGGCCCGCGGCGCACGGCCGGGGCGTCGCCCTCGCCGACGAGGCGGGCCACCGCGGCCGGGTACTGCTCCTGCAGGAACTTCGCGTACTCGGCGACGGAGGGCGCCCCGAAGAGCGTGACGACGAAGATCGACTCGCCGAGGTCGGTCTGCATCTCGTTGACGAAGCGGGCGGCCTGGAGCGACGTGCCTCCCAGCTCGAAGAACCGGTCGTGGACGCCGACGCTGTCCAGGTCGAGGACCTGCCGCCACTTCTCGGCCACGTGGCGCTCGAGCCGGGAGCGCGGCAGCACGAAGGCCGTGCCCAGCTCCGGCCGCGCGCGGCTTGGCTCGGGCAGCGCCTTCCGGTCGACCTTGCCGTTGGGCGACAGCGGGAACTGGTCGATCGCCACGAAGGTCGTCGGGACCATGTAGGCGGGCAGCCGCTCGAGCAATCGGGAACGCAGCGCCTCGATCGATGGAGCCCCGTCGCCACGCGACGAGACATATGCCACGAGCTCGACATCGCCGCTGGGGCGCTGCCGCGAGACGACGATCGCCTGGCGTACGCCGTCCACCGCCTCGAGGGCCGCCTCGATCTCGCCGAGCTCCACGCGGAAGCCGCGGATCTTCACCTGGAAGTCGTTGCGGCCGAGGAACTCGATGTTGCCGTCGGGCAGGTAGCGGGCGAGGTCGCCGGTCCGGTAGAGCCGCGCGCCCGGCCGTCCGGAGAATGGATCTTCGACGAAGCGCTCGGCCGTGAGGTCCGGGCGGTTCAGGTAGCCACGCCCGACCTGGATGCCGCCGATGATCAGCTCGCCGGCCGTCCCGATGGCCACGGGCTTGAACTCGTCGTCGACGACGTACATCTGCGTGTTGGCCACGGGCTTGCCGATCGGCACGAACGACAGGCTGCTCCGCGGATCGCAGCCCCACCACGTGACGTCGACGGCGGCCTCGGTCGGGCCATAGAGGTTGTGCAGCTCGGCGCCCGGGAGCCGGGCGAAGGTCCGGTCCTGCACGGCCTTGGGCAGCGCCTCGCCGGAGCAGATCACCCGCCTGAGGCTGGTGCACTCGCTCGCCCGAGGGTCCTCGAGGAACAGCTGGAGCATCGACGGGACGAAGTGGATGGTGGTGATCCCCTGCTCCCGAATGACCCGGGTCAGGTAGCTCGTGTCCCTGTGGCCGCCGGGTTCGGCGATGACGAGCTCGGCCCCGAACAGCAGCGGCCAGAAGAACTCCCAGACCGAGACGTCGAAGCTGAACGGCGTCTTCTGGAGGACCCGGTCGTCGGGGCCCAGTCCGAAGGCGTCCTGCATCCAGTGGATCCGGTTCGAGATGCCGCGGTGGGCGTTCATCGCGCCCTTGGGCTTGCCGGTCGATCCGGAGGTGTAGATCACGTATGCCAGGTCGTCGAGGCCGGGTTTCTGGGGTGCTTCCGCCGTGCTGACTGGCGCTGTGCGGGCTGGGGCCGTCTCACGGCCCGGATCGTCGAGGGCGATGACGCGCGCGCGCCCCTGGCCAAGGGTCCCGGCGACGGCCCGTTGCGTCAACAGGATCGGGGCGTCCGTGTCCTCGAGCATGAACGCCACGCGGTCGGCCGGATACTCGGGATCGATGGGGACGTAGGCCGCGCCCGCCTTCAGGATTCCATAGAGCGCGATGACCATCTCGATCGAGCGCTCCATGCACACGGCGACGAGGCCGCCGGGCCCGGCACCGAGCGCAGCCAGCTCGAGGGCCAGCGCGTCGGCGCGGTCGTTCAGCTCGCGATAGGTGAGCGCCTCATCGCGGAATCGGAGCGCCGGCGCGTCCGGCGTCCGCGCGACCTGCTGCTCGAACGCCTCGGGCAGGGTCAGCTGCGGATAGTCGCGGGCGGTCGCGTTCCAGCTCGGTGGCGGGAGACCGGCCTGGTCGCTCACGCGCCGACCTCCGCCCCCGGCAGGGCGTCGGTCCCCACACTCGTGCCCGCCCCCAGGAACTCCGGCATGTCCACGCCCTCGGCGTTCCGGATGCCCTTCCGCGTCAGGACCGCGACGACGGTTCGCCCCAGGATCGCCAGGTCCATCCGAAGGCTGTGGTTGTCGACGTAGCGGAGGTCGAGGGCGAACCGCTCCTCCCATGTCGTCGCGTTCCGGCCGTTGACCTGAGCGAGGCCGGTGATCCCGGGTCGCACGTCATGGCGCCGCGCCTGCTCCTCGCTGTACCGCGGCAGGTAGGACGTCATCAGCGGCCGCGGGCCGACGAGGCTCATGTCGCCCCGGATCACGTTCCAGAGCTCGGGCAGCTCGTCGAGGCTCAGCGCCCGGAGGCGCAGGCCGAACGGCGGGGTGCGCTGGACGCTCGGCAGGAGGGTGCCGCTCGCATCGGTCGTCTCGACCATCGTCCGGAACTTGTAGATGGTGAACGGCCGCCCGCCGAGGCCGGGGCGCACCTGGCGGAAGATGACCGGCCGGCCGAGCCGGACGCGAACGAGCACGGCGACGATCGCCATGACCGGCGAGAGGATCACGAGGGCGGCGATCGCGGCGGCGAGGTCGAACAGGCGCTTGGCCCGGTCCTCTCCGTCCGCGCGACCGACGCGCGGGGCCGCGGCGCGGGTGACCTGGGTCATGACGCGATCGCCTCGGACGCGGCGTTGCGGACGACGACCGTCGGGCCCTCGACCGCGACCGAGCCGACGTAGCCCGCCGGCAGCTCCAGGGCGCGCAACGAACGCTCCCCGGCATCCAGGACGTCGAAGGAATCGAGCGGGGTGGACAGGCCGGTCCCCAGGCGCTTCACGTGCGCCTCCTTCCGGGTCCAGAGCCGGAGGAAGGCCGCCGAGCGCAGCGGCGCAGCGATCGAGGCCAGGTTGCGGTACTCGGCATCGGTCCAGAGGCGCCGCGCGAGCTCGAGCGCGTCGGGGATCGCGCGGACGCGCTCCACGTCCACGCCGACAACGCCTCCGGAGGACACCGCCACGATCGCGAGGCCGTCGGCGTGCGAGGCACTGAAGCCCAGGCCGAGGTCCGGCTGGGCGAGCTCCGGCTTGCCGTTCGCGGAGGTCCGGAACCGGAGCCTGGCTGGGTCGACGCCGGCGTATCGGGCGAGGACCCGCCTCAGGAAGGCGCGCCGGGCGATGAATCGGCGCCGGTCGCGATCGAAGCGAAATCGCGCCGCTCGAGCTCGCTCCCCGTCGTCGAGGATCGCGGCGTCGCCCGGCTCGCGGGCGTCGTCGACCCAGTCGTGCCAGATATCGACGTCGCCGTCACCTTCGCGCGGCAGGCCGGGCATGGTCAGCCCTGCACCCGGATGGGCCGGCCGGCGGAGAGTGGCGGATCACCCCCATCCTCGGCATCAAGCCGCAGTGGCTGCGGCTCCGCGGTCATCGCCGCCAGTTCCGTCGCGGCGCGCACGGGAGCGGCACGCCGTCGGGCGGGGATCCGGACGATGGCGGGGGCCTCGTCGTCGGTCGGCTGGGCGGGATTCTCGCGAACCGCCACGGACTCGAAGAGGGCGGTTCGAAGCTTTGCCTCCCGGTCGCCGTCGGCGAGCGAGAGCAGGCGCTCGACCACCCGGCGAACGTCCGGCGGCGGCTGCGGGTCGAGGACGCGCCAGATCTTCGGGACCTCGGTCCCGCGGACCATCTCCGCCTCGTAGTAGAGCTTCTCCTTGAGCTTCTCGCCGGGCCGCAGGCCGGTGAAGACGATCTCCACCTCGCTCTGCTCGCGACCGGCCAGGCGGACGAGGTCGCGGGCCATGTCGAGGATCCGCACCGGCTCGCCCATGTCGAGGACGAACAGGTCGCCGGGGCTGCCGATCGCCGCCGCGTCCAGGATCAGCCAGCCCGCTTCCTGGAGGGTCATGAAGTAGCGCGTCATCTCCGGGTGGGTCACGGTGAGCGGCTCGCCGCGCTCGAGCTGGCGCTCGAAGACCGGGAGCACGCTCCCGGCCGATCCCAGGACGTTGCCGAAGCGGACCGCCACGTAGGGCCGGGCGGTTCTGATCGCCGCCTCTGCCACGAGCCACTCCGCGAGCCGCTTGGTCGCCCCCATCACGCTCGACGGCTCGACGGCCTTGTCCGTCGAGACGAGCACGAACCGTTCGACGCCCGCCTCGACGGCAGCGTCGAGCACGGTCTTCGTCCCGATGACGTTGACGTGCACGCTCTCCGAGGGATGCTCTTCCATCATCGGCACGTGCTTGCACGCGGCGGCGTGGAAGATGACCGACGGGCGAGTCGACTGGATCAGCCGCCCGATGACCTTCTTGCTCACGACGTTGGCCATGTGCACAGAGAGCTCCGTGCCCGAGCCGCGGGCCATGCCCTTCAGGTCCAGCTCGCGTTCGATCATGTACAGCGGGCTCTCGGCGCGGTCCACGAGCACGAGCGATCGCGGTCGCAGCGCGAAGATCTGGCGCGCGAGCTCCGAGCCGATCGACCCACCGGCACCGGTCACCATCACGACCTGGTCACGGATGATCGCCTCGACGCCCGCGGCATGCGTCGTCACCTGCTCGCGCGTGAGGAGGTCCTCGACGCGGATGCGCCGGATCCGGGAGGCGTCGAGCGTCCCGTCGAGGAGCTCGTGGACTGCCGGCACGCGTCGCACCTCGAGGCCGGCCCGCTGGGCGGCGGCCATGATCTCGCGGACGGACCGGCCGGGAGCGTTGGACATCGTGATGAGCAGCATTCGGGCGCCGGTGCGCCGGATCGCGTCGTCGAGCTTGCTGAGGCCGCCGAAGACGTTCAGGCCCGCGATCGACTTGCCCCAGCCCGACTCGTCGCCGTCGAGGAAGCCCACCGGCAGGACCCTCGCCCGCCGATCGGCGAGCGCGGAGCGCGCGATCAGGACGCCCTCGCGGCCGGTCCCGAAGAGCAGCGCGGGCACGCGGACGTTGCCGTCCGAGGACGCCCGACCGATGGCGATCTCGTTGACCGCCCGGATCGCGAACCGGGTGCCGCCCAGCACCGCGACGGCGAGGATCAGCTCCAGGAACCAGAACGACGGCAGCAGCAGCTCCGCCGACGGCAGCAAGGACAGGAGGTGCAGGAGGCTGACCAGGGAGACCGCGATCAGCGAGCCCAGCGCCGCGGCTCGCAGGATCTCGAGCAGGTCCGGCACGCTCGCGTGGACCCAGAGCCTGCTGTACAGCCCGAGCCACACGTTGACGACCAGGCGAACGGCGATCGGGATTGCCGCGGCCGGCAGGAATCGCCACGCCTCAGCGGGGCCAATGGTCGACCCGGACGAGATGGTGAGCGCGAGCCACGTCGTGGCGGTCAGTCCGATGCCGTCGACGATGGCCAGGTGACGGCCGCGCGCCCGGCGAATCGCGGCAAGCACGGGCAAGGCGATGCTGACGAGCGGGGGGAGCGCGACGCGATCGGGCAGGGACGCCGCCTTCATCGGCGGGATCCCGATCGCGCGGGCGCCTCGATACGCTGCACCCGCCCCCTGTTCTGGGGGTGCATATTCAGACCCGCCAAGCGGTCACGCAATGTGCCCTCCGAGTGCGCCTCACGGCGCGCCCGACGTCAGCCGGACCGCTGAGCCGGTATCGCGGTCGAGGATTCCCCCAAAAAAGTGCGGCGACGCCCTCGCGCGTTACCGCCCCTGTGCGACCTGTTCCCCCGCTGCCGCGACCTCTAGCTCCCCGGGCTTCGGACCGTCGACAGGACCGCCATCCTAGTACGAATCGGCTACCCCAGCAGTCAGCCGACTGACCATCGCGGTGCCCTCTGGCACCACTCGGCCAGCCCCTGGCACGGGGTCACTCAGGGCAACACCGGAATCATCTCATCCGCGCTGTACCGGACCGCAATTATCGGTCCTTGACCTCACACAACCCCGGTGCCAGACTCGGCCTCCGCGAAGTCGCGTGGGGGCAGAGCACATCTCGGAGGTCGCTCGAGCGGCAGTAGCTCGAGTGGGATGCGGGCCCTTCCACGGCGCCTTCGCGAGGGGTCCCCGGGGGGCAATGGGGAGTCGGCGGTTGCCTGTCCGGACACCGTTCTCGCGCGGCGTTCCAACTGACGGTCTGGGCGCGTCCCCACGCGCCTGCAGCCCTCGGGTTGGGCTCGACTGCTCGCTGCGCAGCGCACGGTGGTGGCGTCCCGAGGGAGGTGTGCACCGGTCCAGGTAAGGGGTGCGCGCCGGGTGGCGTCCACCCGGCCACCGGGGTACACGTAGGCCTGCTGACTAGGCGCCCGGGGGAGCGCCGGCCGGCCTACGGGAATTGAGGATCCAGCGGCCGCAATCGCTGCTGCGCGCGTTCGCGCGCGGCCTGGCGGTGGGTCGACGACGCGGGATCACAGGTCGGGGGTAGGTAAGGGAGTAGACATGATCAGTCGACGAATCTCACCGGAGCGGCCCGGCCGCCGGTACCTCACCGCCCTAGCGGCGACGGGGTTGCTGGCCGGCCTGCTGCTCGCCGGGGGGACGGCCCTTGCCGTCCACGACACCGGCAATTTCGAGCTCGATGGAAACGCCGTCACCGCCACGTCCGACGATTGGGATGAGGTCTGTCATGAGGTGACCGTCACCAAGGACCTCGCCGACAACGGCGTCAACGACATCCCAGATCAATGTACGACCGCGTCGGATACCGACGGTGCCATCGCCACCTCGTGGGCTGCCGAGCTGGACCCCAGCGCGAGCATCTTCACGGGCGGCGGCTCGAAGGATCCCATCGACATCAGCTCGTGGGCCTGGAAGAACGCCGGCGGGTTGCCCGACAAGGACAACCTCCTGCACTCCTTCGCCGCGCGCTACCAGGTTCCACCCGACATCGACGGCACGGACGGCACCCTGTGCCCGGCCGGGTCGGCCACGACGTGCGACATCCTGTACTTCGGCTCCGACCGGTTCGACAACAGCGGTGACGCCCAGCAGGGCTTCTGGTTCTTCCAGAACAAGATCACGTTGTCGAATGTGAAGGACGGCGGTGGGTTCAAGTTCTCCGGCGTCCATCGCACCGGTGACGTCCTCGTCATCAGCGATTTCAGCAACGGCGGCACGGTGTCCACGATCTCGGTCTACAAGTGGAACCCGGCCGTCACCGGCAACCTTCAGCTGCTGCTCAGCTCCGACAACGCCAAGTGCCCCACCGTTCCTGCCGGGGACGCCGCATGCGGCATCGTCAATGAGTCGGTGGCGCCCACGACGTCGCCGTGGAGCTTCCTCGACAAGAGCGGCAACACCAACTTCGCGCAGGGCGAGTTCTACGAGGGCGGGATCAACCTGTCCACGCTCGGTCTGTCGAACGAGTGCTTCTCCAGCGTCGCATCGGAGTCTCGATCGTCGACCTCGACCACCGCAACGCTCAAGGACTTCGTGCTTGGACAGCTGGCGAATTGCTCGGCGACTCTCGCCACCGCGGCGAGTGCATCGAGCGTCAATCCTGGCGTCTCGGTCACCGACACCGCGACTGTCACGGGCAGCAGCCCGAGCCAGACGCCGAGCGGCAACGTCACCTTCTTCCTCTGCTCGAACGCTGCGGCAGGCGCTGACTGCGCGACCGGTGGGACGCAAGTCGGATCCGCCGTCGCGTTGAGCGGCGCGGGTGCCGTGGCGACCGCCACGTCGGCTGCCGTGAACACCGCAGCCAACCCGCTGTCCCCGGGACGCTACTGCTTCCGAGCAGAGTGGCCTGGCGACAGCAACTACGTCGGCGCGCTGTCGCACAGCAACAGCACGACCGAGTGCTTCGATGTCGTCCAGCACAGCACGACGACAGTGACGACGCCGCAGGCAGGCGGCAGCAACATCACGACCGTGGCCTTCGGCACGAGCGTGACCGACCATGCGGTCATCACCGGGGCAAGCGGCTTCGGCGACGTCACCGGCACGGTCAACTTCTTCATCTGTAACCCCAGCCAGACGACAGGCTCGGCCGGTAGCGAGGTTTGCGCCACCGGTGGAACCGCGGCTGGCAGCCCGAGCGCGAGCCCCGTCGCCGCTGCGGATCCTCCGCGGTCGACGGCCGACTCCAACTCGGTCATCGCCAACCAGCTCGGCGTCTGGTGCTTCCGCGCCGAGTACGACTCGAATACGGCCAACTACACGGATTCGTCCGATGCACGGCACAGCGAGTGCTTCAGCGTCACGACGACGTCATCGGGTACCTCTGCTCAGCGGTGGCTGCCCAATGACCGGATCGTGATCAGCTCGGTCGGTACGAACGTGGCCGGCACGCTGACCGTCACGCTCCGCACCGGCTCTTGCACGGGCACCGTCGTGTACACGGACGCGACCTCGGTGAGCTTCACGGCCACCACTACCGGTGCCGTGTACAACACGAACAACTCGACGTTCTTCCTTGGGACGTTGTCCAGCGGGGCCGCCGCCAATGCGGAGGGCACCTACTACTGGAGCGCAGTGTTCACGCCCACGAGCTCGTTTGCGACTGGGACGTCGACCTGCGAGAGCACCGCGGTGGATATCACCGACTGACGCAGGGCGTCCGGACTGGACGCTCGGCAAGCACGAAGGCCTCGGGCTCCGCCCGAGGCCTTCCGAATCCAACAGGAAAAGGGCCCCGGCATTTGTGCCGGGGCCCTCGCCTTCTGGATCGTCCGAGGTTTACGCCCCCGCGGTGAAGCTCAGGCTGCCGAGGGTCGACACGCTCGAGCCGCTGTACGCCTGCAGCGTCGCAGTGCAGTTTGCGCTGCCACCGGTCCATGCCTGCGAGGAAAGCGTCATGTTGTTCGTCCACGGCCACGGGTAGCTGGCGTAGTAGCCAGTCGTCGCGCTGTAGACGACGACGCCGCCCTGGCGGCACTTGACGTCGACGTGAGGCTCGGTGGTCGCGGCAGTGCTGACATCGAACGTGATCGTGTCGCCCCAGTTCGGGGCTCCATCGCCGTTGGCGTCCGTGACCATGCGCAGCGTCAGCGTCCCGGACCCGCCGGTCGAGCCTCCGCCGCCATGGCCGCCCCTGCCGCCACCGGTCCCGCCACCCTTGGCGGCGAACGTGGAGCCGGCGATCAGGCCGAACGTGAGGGCAGTGATGAGGCCCGCCTCGAGCAGGGCCTTGGCGACGTGCCTGACGCGACTCTCGCGCTTCAGGTCGATGGTGGGCGGGGCATCGCCGGCCCCTCCGCGACCATTCGAGAACGACATCGGACCGAACCTCCGGTAACCCGGCTAACTGGAGCGTCTCCGGACCAGTCCCGTGGCTTTGCGTCCCCGGCTCACGCCGAGTTTGCCTTTATCGAAGCCAGTCAATGCCGTGCGGCATCGGCGGCCAGCAGCTGAGGCGTGAGGTCAAGAAGCCTGATCCGCGCGACTGAGACTGCTGGGGAACAGTCTGGCCATCCAGGGCGGTCAGGGGGTATGGCGGGATGGTACCGGACGGCTTGCGTTCTTTCTGTTGCAAAGATGAAACAGCCGGTGGTAGCCCGATCGGCTGCCCGGTGCGGCGGGGCACCAGCGCTCGTTGCGCGGCCCTAACAGGCGATCAGGATCTCGTGAGAGCCGGTCCGATGCGATCATGGCCCACGACCTAGCGCCATGGCGACGATCGCGGCAGGAGGAGCCGGCGGATGGATGCTGCGTTTCGCAAGGAGATGGCCGAGGGCTATCGGCTCGACGAGCCGGCGATCGTCCTCGGCTCGCCGATGCTGGGCGACGACGTCCTGGCGGAGGTCCGAGTCCAGCTCGCGCTCGCGCGCGTGAATCGACATGGACTGATCGCGGGTGCCACCGGGACCGGCAAGACGAAGACCCTCCAGCTGATTGCCGGCCAGCTGTCGGCCCTCGGCGTCCCGGTCTTCGCCGTCGACGTCAAGGGCGACCTCTCCGGCATCGGCGCCCCTGGCGACGGCACGGATCCGAAGGTCGCCGACCGCGCGAAGAGCCTCGCCTGGCAGTTCCAGGCGGCCGGCCACCCGCTCGAGGTCCTGTCGCTCTCCGGCAAGACCGGCGCCCACGTTCGCGCCAGCATCTCGTCCTTCGGGCCGCTGCTGCTGGGCAAGGTCCTGGACCTCAACGAGACCCAGACCTCGATTTTGTCGCTCGTCTTCCGCTACTGCGACGACCAGCACCTGCCGCTGCTCGACCTCGCGGACCTGCGAACCACGCTGAAGTTCCTCGGCTCGGACGACGGCAAGGCCGTCCTCGAGGATCTCGGTGGCATCAGCCCGGCCTCGCTCGGCGTGATCCTGCGGGCGATCGTCACGATCGAGGAAGCGGGCGCGGACGTCTTCTTCGGCGAGCCCGAGTTCGACGTCAACGAGCTCCTCCGAACGGCGCTCGACGGGCGGGGGATCGTGACCCTGCTCGAGGTCGCGGACGTCATGGACCGGCCGCGCCTGTACTCGACCTTCGTCCTGTGGCTGCTTGCCCAGCTGTACGAGACGCTGCCCGAGGTCGGCGACATCCCGAAGCCGAAGCTCGGCTTCTTCTTCGACGAGGCGCACCTGCTCTTCGACGACGCCTCGGACGCCCTCCTCGAGCAGATCGAGCGGACGGCGCGGCTGATCCGATCGAAGGGCGTCGGGGTGTACTTCGTGACCCAGGCCCCGACCGACGTCCCGTCGTCGGTCCTGTCGCAGCTCGGGAACCGGATTCAGCACGCGCTCCGGGCCTTCACGCCCGACGACGCCGACGCGCTGCGCAAGACCGCGCGGACCTTCCCGATGACCGAGCACTACGACATCGAGCGCACCATCACCGCGCTCGGGATCGGCGAGGCCCTGGTCACGGTCCTGTCGCCGAAGGGCGTCCCGACGCCGCTCGCCGCGACGCGCCTGATCCCACCCGACTCACGCATGGCGCCACTGACCGAAGCGGAGCTCGGGCAGGTCGTCGCCACCTCGCCGCTGCAGGCCCGCTACGGCACGCCGATCGATCGCGAGAGCGCCCACGAGATCATCACTTCTCGACTCCTTGCAGCGCGCCAGGCCGCGCAGGCCGCCGCGGCCCAGGCGGCCGCCGGAGCCGCGGCTGGCTCGGGCGCGGGCGGCGTTCAGGCCTCGACCGGCCCGACGGGCGGCATGACCCAGGCCCAGTACGAACGCGAGATCCGGCGCCAGGCGACCGAGGCGGAGCGCGACCGGGTGCGCCGGCAGAGGGAGGCCGAGCGCGAGCGGAAGGCCTCGGAGCGCGCCGAGCGCGCCGCGGAGCGGCAGCGCCAGAAGACCATCGAGACGAGCATCCGCACGGCCGGCCGGGTCGTCACCTCGCGCGCCGGCCAGTCGATCCTGCGGGGCGTGTTCGACACGATCTTCGGCGGGAAGCGGTAACGGACCTCCGGAGTACGATTTCTCCCGAATGCACAACGGAGCGCCCAAACGATGACCCTGACCGCAACGAAGCCCCACCCGATCTACCTCGCCGGCAAGTTCGTCGACTCGCCGGACACGCTCGTCGTCGACAACCCCGCCGATCCGGACGTCCCCGCCGGCTCGACCTACAACGCGACCGAGGCCCAGTACGAGGAGGCCGTCACCGCGGCCGTCGCCGCGTTCGAGCAGACCAGGGTACTGCCGGCCTACGAGCGAGGCCGGGCACTCCGCGAGATCAGTAACGGCATCAAGGCCCGCCGCGAGGAGATCGGCCGGATCCTGAGCCTGGAGGCCGGCAAGCCCATCCGCGACGCGCTCGTGGAGGTCGACCGGGCGACGCTCACCTTCCGGCTCGGGGCCGAAGAGGCAGAGCGGATGTACGGCGAGACGATCCCGCTCGACCTGATGGCCAGCTCCAAGGGCCGCGTCGGCATCACCCGGCGCTTCGCCATCGGCCCCGTGGCCGCGATCAGCCCGTTCAACTTCCCGCTCAATCTCGCGGCCCACAAGCTCGCGCCGGCGATCGCGGCTGGCTGCTCGATCGTCATCAAGCCGCCGTCGAAGGACCCGCTGACGATGCTCACGGTCGCGGAGATCGTGGACGGCGTCGGGCTGCCGGAGGGCGCGGTCAGCATCCTGCCGATGACCCGCGAGCTCGGCGACCGGATGGTCGCCGACGACCGCTTCAAGCTGCTGAGCTTCACCGGCAGCCCCTCGGTCGGCTGGCGGATGAAGGAGCGAGCCGGCAAGAAGAAGGTCGTGCTCGAGCTCGGCGGCAACGCCGGCGTCATCGTCGACAAAGGCGCCGACCTCGACTGGGCGGTCAAGCGGACGCTGGTCGGGGCGTTCTCGTACGCCGGCCAGGTCTGCATCAGCGTGCAGCGCATGTTCGTGCACGAGGACGTGCGCGAGGCGTTCCTCGCGAAGTTCCTCGACGGCGTCAAGGCGCTCAAGCTCGGCGACCCGCTCGATACCACCACGGACGTCGGGCCGATGGTCGACGAGAAGGCGGCCGCGCGAACCCAGCGCTGGGTGGACGAGGCCGTCCAGCTCGGCGGCACGGTCGTCACCGGCGGCAAGGCGAGGGGCGCCTTCTTCGAGCCGACCGTGCTCGAGAACGTCCCCGTCGATGCCCAGGTGTGCTCGAACGAGGCCTTTGCCCCGCTCGTCGTCGTCTTTCCCTTCCGCGACTTCGGCGATGCGATCCGGCAGGTCAACGACAGCTTCTTCGGACTGCAGACCGGCGTGTTCACCAACGACCTCGGTCACGCCTGGCAGGCCTTCAACGAGCTCGAGGTGGGCGGGGTCATCGTCAACGACATCCCGACATATCGCATCGACAACATGCCCTACGGCGGGGTCAAGGATTCGGGCATGGGTCGCGAGGGCCTGCGCTGGTCGATCGAGGACATGACCGAGCTGCGGATCATGGTGCTCGCCTCGCCGCAGTAGACGAGGCCCGCCCGAACGTACCCAGCGGTCTGGGAGTATCGGTCGCTATCGAGGGGTGTCCGGCAGCACCACTGTCCGGTGCATGTCTGCCGACATTCATCCGCTGCCGGGCGAGAGCCCGGTCGACCGCGTCGTCGCAGCCTACGCGGCCTCCGAACGTGCCCAGCGACAGCGGCGCCGGAACCGGCGCTTTCTCGGGCTCCTCGTGCTGCTCGTCCTGCTGATCCCGAGTGTGGGAGCCAGCTACCTGACGCTCGCCCTGTTCACCGACCAGGAGACGGTCGGCGCCGACTTCACGACGGGGACGATCGACCTCGATGGAACCAAGATCGACGCGCTCGTCCTGACGACGACCGCGCTCATGCCGGGCGACACGATCACCGACGACGTGGTCGTCGAGAACGACGGCTCGGCACAGCTCCGCTACGCGATGTCGACGTCGAGCACGAACGCCGACTCGAAGGGCCTCCGTGACTCGCTCACGCTGACGATCAAGACCGTCGACGTCACGACCCCGGGCACGCCCTGTGACAACTTCGATGGCGCGTCCACTCTGTACAACGGCGTCCTCGGCGCCGCGACGGCCAAGTTCGGGAACTCGAACCAGGGCTCGGACAGCGGCGACCGCACGCTGAACGCCGGCGCGAACGAGACGCTGTGCTTCCGGATCTCGCTGCCCTCCGGCACCGGCAACGGCTCCCAGGGCGCCACCACGACGACGACCTTCACGTTCGACGCCGAGCAGACCGCCAACAACTAGCCCGGCCCGGCCTGCCCGCCATGGTGAAGCGCACCCGCCGCGCGCTCGAGATCGTCCTCGCCGCCTTCGTCATCGGCGTGCTCGGGCTCGGCATCGCGGTGCACGCGGCGCCGGCCGCGGGCTACGGCCTGTACGCGGTTCGCAGCGCTTCCATGGCGCCGGCCCTCGAGGTCGGCGACCTCATCGTCGAGGAGCGGGTCGATCCTGCGACCATCCGCGTCGGTGACGTGATCACGCTCGCGACCGGCACCGGGGCGACCGTCACCCACCGCGTGGAAACGGTCACGCCGAACGACGCGGGTCCCGTGTTCACCACCAGGGGCGACGCGAACGCGTCGCCGGATCCGGTCGCGACGTTCGCGGGCCAGGTGCGCGGGCGGGTCGCATGGCAGGTGCCGGCCCTCGGCTACCTCCTCGCCATGGTCACCACGCCGACCGGGCTGCTGGCGCTGTTCTCGATCGCGGCGGCCCTGCTCACGGCGATCTGGCTCCTGGGCGAGCGCGAGGATCGTCGCGAGGACGCGCTGCTGGACCTGCTCGCCGGCGAGCTCGGCCTCGTGCGCACGTCGAGGCCGTGATCGGCGCGCGGCGCCGGCGGGGTAGGCCCGCCCGGGCGGGCGTGATCGCCCTCGCGCTCGTCGTCATCAGCCTCGCCTGGCCCGTCCGGCCCGCGCTGGCGCTGCTCACCGAGAGTGAGACGGTCGCCGCCACGTCCACGACCACGACGCTCCATCCGCCGACCGGCCTGGCCGCGGCCGCCGCCCTCCTGCTGCGGGTCAACCTCACCTGGACGGCGACCGTCGACGCCCGCGCCACCGGCTACCAGGTGCTGCGCGGAACGGCGAACGGCGGGCCCTACACGCAGGTCGCGACGGTCACCTCCGCGGCCACGACGAGCTACCAGGACAACGTGCCCTTGCCCGGCCAGTACTTCTACGTCCTGCGGACCTACTACGACTCCTGGACCAGCTCGAACAGCAACCAGGCGTCCGTCATCGCGGTCTGACCTCGCGCCGAGGCCAGCCGCCCCTCGCCCGTACACTCGCGCCCGTGGCGGTCGAAGCCCGAACCCGAACAGCTGCCGATCTCCTCGTCGCGTGCCTCGAGGCCGAGGGCTGCGAGTTCGTGTTCTCCGTGCCGGGCGAGGAGACGCTCGACGTCCTCGAGTCGCTCGCCCGCTCCGAGTCGATCCGGCACATCACGACTCGCCACGAGCAGGGCGCCGCCTTCATGGCCGACGTCTACGGCCGGCTCACCGGGCGGGCCGCGGTGGCGATGGGCACCCTCGGGCCGGGCGCGACCAACCTGCTCACCGGCATCGCCGACGCCTACCTCGACCGCGCCCCGATGGTCGCCATCACCGGCCAGGCCTCGTCCGACAAGCTGCACAAGGAGGCCCACCAGGTCGTCGACATCGTCGGGATGTTCCGGCCGGTCACGAAGTGGAACGCCCGGATCGAGCGCATCCCGGCGATCCCGGAGATCGTGCGCAAGGCGTTCCGCGTCGCGACGCTGGAGAAGCCGGGGCCGACCCACCTGGAGCTGCCCGAGAACGTCGCGGGCGCGCAGCTCGGGCCGGACGACCCAGTCCGGCCGATCCGGCCCGGACGCGTCTACCTGCCCGAGCCGACCGAGCCGGCGATCGCCCACGCCGCGCGCCTGATCAACGAATCGGAGCGGCCCATCGTCCTCGCGGGCAACGGCGTCCTGCGACGCAACGCCTCGCCGGCGCTGCGGGCGCTCGCGCGCGGGCTGCACCTCCCGGTGGCGGCGACGTTCATGGGCAAGGGCGCGGTCGATGACCGCTCGCACCTCTCGCTCATGGCGGTCGGCCTGCAGGCCCGCGACCACGTCCTCACCGGCTTCGACCGGGCCGACCTCGTGATCGCGGTCGGCTACGACCTGGTCGAGTACGCCCCGGCGCGCTGGAACCCGGACGGGGCCAAGCGGATCATCCACATCGACACGCAGCCGGCCGAGGTCGACGCCCAGTACCAGCCCGAGGTCGAGCTGATCGGCGACATCGGCGTGGCGCTGGAGAAGCTCCTCGAGGCGGCCGAGCCGGGCGGCGTCGGCGGCCGCAGCGCGAGCGAGCGCCACCAGACCCGCGAGACGCTCGTCCACGCGGACCTGCGAACATCGCTCCTCGGCGATCTCGAGGTCTGCGTCACCGACACGGGCTACCCGATCAAGCCGCAGCGCGCCATCTACGAGCTGCGCCGGGCGCTCGGCCCGGAGGACATCGTCGTCAGCGACGTGGGTGCCCACAAGATCTGGATCGCTCGCCTGTACCAGGCCTACGAGCCGAACACGGTCGTGATCTCGAACGGGCTCGCCGCGATGGGCATCTCGCTCCCGGGTGCCATCGCCGCGAAGCTCGTCCACCCGGAGCGCAAGGTCGTCTCCCTGTGCGGCGACGGCGGGTTCCTGATGAACAGCCAGGAGCTGGAGACCGCCAAGCGCATCGGCGCGGCGGTGACCGTCGTGGTCTGGCGCGACAACGGCTACGGCCTCATCGACTGGAAGCAGCGCAACGCGTTCGGGCGGCCGTTTGCGGTCGAGTTCGGCAACCCGGACCTCGTCGACTACGCGCGCTCGTTCGGCATCGCCGGCTTCCGGCCGGAATCCGCGGACGACCTGTACCCGACGCTGATGCGGGCGCTGGAGCTCGATGCGCCCGCCGTGGTCGACGTGCCGATCGACTACGCCGAGAACGTGCGGCTGACGGAGCGCCTCGGCGGGCTGTCCGGCCTGATGTGAGGCGAAGATTCGCCGTCCTGGCCGCTGCCCTCGTCGCCGTCACGGTTGGATGCGGGGGGCGAGTGCCCGATGACGGCGGGTCGGTTCCGTCGGCGATTGCGTCTGCCTTGCCCGGCCAGACCACGACCGCGTCACCTGGCGCCACGGCGGAGCAGAGCCCTCGCGAGTCGGAGCCCACGCTGCCCTCGCTTGCGACGTGGCGAGAGGTGAAGGTCGCCGGCGCTTCACCAGCGGCACGTGAGGACCACACCTGGACGGTCGCCGAGGACGGGCGGACCGCCTATCTCTTCGGAGGACGCGGCGGCGGCGAAGTCTTCGGGGACCTGTGGTCATTCGACCTCGTCGCGGGCAGCTGGCAGCGCATCGAGGCGGCCGGCGATGCGCCCCCGGCCCGATTCGGGCACGACGCCGTCTGGGTCGCGGGCCGGGGGCTCGTGATCTTTGCGGGCCAGGGCGACCGAGATTTCTTCAACGACCTCTGGGTCTTCGATCCGGCGACGGCGCGCTGGCAGCGGTTGCCGGACGGCGGCGACGTCCCGGTCCCGCGCTACGGCAGCTGCTCGGGTCTGGGGCCGGATGCGCGACTGTGGATCTCCCACGGGTTCACCGAAGACGGTGTCCGATTCGCCGACACGAAGGCCTACGACTTCGATGCGGCGACCTGGGCCGACGAGGCGCCGCTCGGCGACGGGCCGATCCAGCGCTGCCTGCACGCCTGCTGGTGGACCGCTGACGGCAGGCTCGCCCTGTACGGCGGGCAGACGACCGGTGTGCCGGCCCTCGGCGACCTCTGGTTCCTGACGCCCGGACCCGGCGGCCCGCGGACGAACACGTGGACGGCGCTGCCGGATCCCGGCCCGCCCGCACGTCAGCTCGCTGCGGTCGCGCAGCGCGGCCCGATCACGTTCCTGTACGGCGGCCGAGGCGTCGACAGGAAGGCGCTCGGCGACCTGTGGCTTCGCCTGGATGCGTCGACGATGGGATTCGTCTCGCTCACGCCCGGCGGCACGCCTCCAGCGGCGAGGTCGGGAGCGACGCTCATTGCGGACCCCGCTCGTGCGCGGCTGCTGCTCTTCGGTGGCCTCGGCGACGAGCCGTTCGCCGACGTCTGGGAGCTCGACATCGACGCCTGACCTCGCAACCCGGGGCGACCGGGCGGGGGCGTCCTAGTCGGGTCGCTGCTCGCGAGAGGCCTTGAGGAACGCGATCGACGGCAGCTTGATGCCGCCCCGGCCCCCGCCGATCACGACGCTATCGGCATCGGCGGGCAGGTCTGGATCATCCACGACACCGATGCGCTCGGCGAGCGTCTCCGCGGGCTGCGGCGGCTCGGTCACGATCGGGATGCCGACGTCCTCGCGGTCCTCGAGGGCCGCGATGTCCACCCACGTCAGGTCGCGCTCCGGGCCCGGCCGGCCGAGCAGGTAGCCCTGGCCGTTGGTGATGTCGAGCAGGCGCGCGGTCCGCAGCTGCGCGGAGGTCTCGACGCCTTCTGCCGTCGTCGACGCGCCCATGCGCTGGGCGACCTCGACGATCGACCGGAGGACGGAGTTGGACTCGTCGCTGCCGCGCTGGACGAGCGACAGGTCGATCTTGACCACATCGAAGCGGAACTGGCTGAGGAGGCGCAGGCCGGCGTTGCCGGCGCCCACGTCGTCGGCCGCCACACGGACCCCGGCGCTCTGGACGCCGATCAGCGCAGCCCGGAGTCGCTCGGGATCGCGGATGCTCTCGCGCTCCGTCAGCTCGAGCGTGATTCGATCCGGCGCCATGCCGTGGCGCCGCAGGATCGCCAGGAAGCTGGTCGCGCTGAACTCGGCGGCCTCGAGCGTCCGTGGCGAGATGTTGACGCTGAGGCTGACCCAGTCGGGCAGGTCCTGGGCGCCTCGCAGGACGACGTCGAGCGCCGCGCGATCGAGGTCGGCGACGCGACCCGCGACCTCCGCCGCGTCGAACATCGCGCCGGCGTGGGCGAAGGTCGATTCCTTGGGGACGCGGACGAGGCCCTCGTACGCCACGACGCGCCCGGTCGTCAGCTCGACGATGGGCTGGTAGACGGGCGTCAGCGAGTTGCCGTCGATGACCGCCGAGATGGCGCTGGAGAGCTCGGCGCGCATGCCCTCGTCGACGTGGCCGTGGTCCTTCTCCGGGTCGTACGTGGTGACGACGGTCCGACCGTTGCGCTTGCCCCGGTACAGCGCGGCGTCCGCCTGGGACGTGAGCTCCATGCGGGTCATGCCGAACTCGGGGCAGGCCGTGACGCCCGCCGAGAACGAGATCGGATCGCGGTAGAAGCCGTTGGTCCGGTCCTCGAGGCCGCGGGCCAGCAGTCGCCTCGTGAGCATCGTCGCCCCGGCCGCGTCCGTATGGGGCAGGAGGAGCGCGAACTCGTCGCCGCCAATCCGGAACGCCGCGTCGCTGATGCGGATCGTGACGTTGATCAGCTCGCCGACCTCGGCCAGCAGCTGGTCGCCGACGGCGTGGCCCTTGGTGTCGTTGATGCGCTTGAACTCGTCGATGTCGATGAGCACGAGCGAAAACTCGGTCCCATAGCGGCGCGCGCCCTCGACCATCCGGGCGACGGCCTCCTGGAACGAGCGATGGTTGCCGAGGCCGGTGAGGCTGTCGAGCAGGGCGGCCTCGCGGGCGCTCTCGTACAGCTCGTGCAGGCGGGACCGCTGCGCCTCCAGCGCGGCCGCGGGCCGCAGGATCTGGCGTGCCATCCAGACGGTGAAGGCGATCAGCAGGAGCAGCATCGCGACGAGCGCGCCGAGCGCCGTGAGCGGCAGCGCGACCAGCGGAATCGGCGCGGCGACGACGAGCTGCCAGCCCGCGATGCCCGGTAGCTCCAGCGTCACCCGGCCGTCGGAGTCGTGGGCCGCCATCGTGGCGATGTCGAGGACCTCGCCGGGGAGGGCGCTGGGATCGAACTCGCTGCCGGCCTCGGCGATGACCATGCCCGACGGGTCGGCCATCCGCACCGTCCGGCCGGGGAGGTCCGTCTTCGGTGTGGCGGCCACGAGCAGCGCCTGGACCGACACGGCGGTGATCAGCGTTCGAGCGGGCTTGTCGCCGCGTTCGCTCGTCTCGACGACGAGGATCCGCGCGTCGGCCGGGGCCGAGACTGCGAGCCCACCGACGAGGACGCCCGGCGGCAGCAACGCGACGTCGATCGGCACGCCGGAGGATGCCCTCGTGCCGTCGCTCGTCAGCAGCGTGGCCCCGACGACGAGGCCCGAGGGACCGTCGACGAACGTGCCGAGGCTGTCCTTGGCCTTGCGCCGGTCGGTGGCGGTCGCGGCGTCGCCCGCGGCGGTGACGATCGCCGGGTTGTCGAGCATCGCATCGGCCCCGGTGCGGACGAGGGCGAGCTCGCGCCCGAGTTCGAGCGCGGCCGTCTGGGCCTGGTCCGTGAGGCGCTCGTGGTGGGTGACCCGCGCCTCCTCGGCGACCGCTCGGACGAGCGGCGAGACGGCCGCGATCGGCAGGATCGCGACCGCGATCAGCGTCAGGCCGAGGCGCAGCTTGACGAGACGCAGGCTGTCGCGGCCATCGAGAATCGGGTCCCGCGCGGTGTCGTGAACCTGGGATTCGGGTTGCAATGCGACCTCGGAGCGGTGGTGCACCGCAATTCCGCCTCACGCGCGCACGTGAGACACCTACCCGTTCGTCCCCCGACCACCCCGGACCAGCGGCGCACCGACCTTAAGCGAACCGGAGCAACGATCAGCGGCTGAAGGGCTGTCCGGGCTCCGGGGTGTGGACGCGGACGTCGCCGAGGGAGCGCGCCGCGAGCTCGTCCTGGAGCTGCGCCGGCGTGCCCGCCAGGATCGGGAAGGTGCCGTGGTGGATGCCCAGCACCTCGCCGACGCCGAGGAGCTCGACGGCGATCGCCGCCTCTCGGGGGCCCATCGTGAAGTGCCCGCCGATCGGGAGGATCGCGAGGTCCGGGGCGTACAGCTCGCGGATGTAGCGCATGTCGCCGAAGAGGTTCGTGTCGCCGGCGAAGTAGATCGTCTCGCCGTCCTCGAGCTCGACGACGAACCCGGCCGGCTCACCGAGGTACAGCGGCACGCCGGCGTCTCCGTTCCACTCGCCCGCCGAGTGATCCGCCGAGGTCATGGTCACCTTGATGCCGCGGACCTCTACCGTGCCGCCCTTGTTCATCCCGATGACGTCGTCCGGCGCCGAGTAGACGCTCCCGAGCCACAGCGACAGCTCGTGCATCGCCGGCCAGGCCGGCCGCGTCCGGCTGGCGATCGGCAGAGCGTTGGTGAAGTGGTCGAAGTGCCCGTGGCTGACCAGCATCACGTCGCAGCGGTCGACGCTGTCGGGGGTGCGGGGACTCGTCGGGTTGGCGAACCACGGGTCGAACAGGATCGTGGCGCCACCGGGTGTCTGCACCTCGACGCAGGCGTGGCCGTACCACGTGATCTGGGTCTTGCCGCCGGAACTCATCAAGGCACCTCCTGGGGCATCCTATCGGGAGTCGCCGAGGCCGCGCGGCGGGCGGGAAGCGCCCTGTCAGCGCGCCGGGCCGGTGCGTGAGCGCACCCCTTCGGGCATTACAAAACGAGGGTGCGTACAACACCCGTATGACAGATTCGCCACCGGCTGGCACCATACGCACTGATCCTCCCGGGTCCTCCCAGCCGCGACGGTCGCTGTCCACCGGTGGAGGGTCATCCCCGCAACTCCCGTCGCGGTAACGCGCCTGTCTCACCCCATGCGCGCCTGCCCGGCGGCCATCCGTTCGTTGCCCCTCGCGACTCGAGGGGCTCCAGGAAGAAAGGAGCTCGGGCAGCGCTTCGGCGTGCCCTCAATCCTCCATGCACATGCGCAAATCCATCCGCGCTATCGCGGCGGCCCTGACCGTCGCACTCATCCTGCCAGCGGTGGTCCTCGCTTCGTGGCCAGTCGCAAATCGTTCGTCCTGGGTCAGCCAGGGCTGGCACACCTACCACCGCGCCGATGACATCGCCGCGGCACGCGGGACTCCCATCGTCCCGATCCGGTCCGGCAAGGTCGTCTACGTCGGCTGGCGCCACAACTGCGGTGGCCTCCAGGTGTACGTGAGCCACGGGAACGGCCTGTACTCGGCCTACTACCACCTCAGCCGGGAGAACGTGTACCGCGGCAAGTGGGTCACCCGCCAGGTCTCGAGGATCGGCCGCGTCGGTGAAACCGGTTGCGCGACGGGACCCCACCTCCACGTGGAGGTCTGGCGTGGCTACCCGTGGCACAGCGGGTCGTACCGCGTGAAGCCGTGGTCGTACATCGACTCCGGCTCGTTCCTTCCGTCACGGTACCGGTGAGGAGGCCGGTCGACTGACAGTCGGGCCCGGCTCGTCCGGGCCCGCAACCACCCGCGGCTACACTCGCCGGCGTGCCCGCGGATCGGATCTACGAGAGCCTGGCATTCATCAACTGGACGGTCCTGACGGCGCTCGCGACGGGCACCTTCGGGGCCGTCCTCGTCGTGCGTTTCCGGACCGAGGCGACCAAGGGCTACCTCGCCTTCGCCGCCTTTAGCGCTGCCGGCTTCGCCTTCCTCGCCGTCCTCGCGGACACCGGACTGTCGACGTTCCAGCCGCACGTCGCGGTCCCGCTCGACCCCGCCTGGGACGTCCCGCGCCGCGCCTCGCTCGCGGCGCTTTCGGTGCTCGCGGCCGTTTACGGCGTGCGCCTCGCGCGAGGCCATCGGACGCCGATCCTCGCCGCCGCCGGCGCCCTCGCGGCCGGTCTCGTTCTGCTCTTCGCGGCGGTGGGCTGGGGCGGCGGCGGGCTCGCCGCCGTTCCGTTCCTGCTCGAGCTCGTCCTGCTGGCGACGGTCCTCGGCGGCGTCTGGGCGGCCATGGTCCTCGGCCACTGGTACCTCGTGACACCGCGGCTCCCGGAGGCGCCGCTCGTCCGCCTGTCGCGCTGGCTGGCGATCGCGCTGGCCGTTCAGCTCGGCGTCTTCGTGGCGTGGATCGCCCTCGGCGCCGGACCCGCGGGGACGCCCGCGTTCGCCGCGCTCGTGGGGCCGTGGGCGCTGTTCGTCTGGCTGCGGCTGCTCGTCGGGCTGGTGTTCCCCCTGATCGTCAGCTGGGCGGCCGTCCAGACGGCGCGGAGCCGCTCGATGGAGTCCGCGACCGGGCTGCTCTACATCAACGTCGGGACCATCGCCGCGGGCACGATCCTCGCTGCGGGGTTGTACTTCGGGGCGGGCCTGCTCGTCTGAGCGAACGCCACCCCGGGAGGACACGAATGGCAAAGTCGGATCGAACCTGGTTGCCGGGCGCCGCCGATTTCGAGTGGATCGAGGCGACGGCGCGCGAGCCGCATCGGGTGCTGCTCGAGATGGAGGCCGACGCCGAGCCCGAGGGCATCCCGATCCTGAGCCGGGACAGCGGCCGCATGCTGGCCATCCTCGCGAGTGGTCGGCTGAGGGCGGTCGAGGTCGGGACGGCGATCGGCTACTCGACGCTGTGGACCGCCCTCGGCCAGGGCGACGCCGGCACGATCGTGACGATCGACCCGGACCGGGATCGAACAGCCCGGGCGCGGGAGTTCTGGCGCAGAGCCGGAATCGCGGATGCTCGGATCAGTGTGGTGAACGCCCCCGCGCTCGATGCCTTCGAGGCCGGGACGCCGGCACTCGCGGGGCCGTTCGACCTCGCCTTCATCGATGCCCTCAAGCCCGAGTACCCGGGCTACCTCGATGCCCTGCGGCCGCGGCTGGCGCCGGGCGCGCTGGTCGTCGCCGACAACGTCCTCTGGAGCGGCCGGACCTCCGGCGCGCGGCCGGCGCGCGCGGGCGACGGCACGGCCGAGCTCCGGGAGCTCTGCCGCCGCCTCTCCGAGGACCCGGACTTCGAGACGACGATCCTGCCGATCGGCGACGGCCTGCTCGTGGCGGCGCTGCGTCCGTGACCTCCCGCGCCGGCACGACGATCCGCGTCCACGTCCGGCTCTTCGCGATGCAGCGCGAGCTCGCCGGGACGCGCGCCCTCGACCTGGCGCTGGCGGCCGGCGCGACCATCGAGGACGCCTGGTCGGCGCTGGTCGAGCGCTTTCCCGTGCTCGCGCCGGGCCGTCCCGCGGTCCGTTTCGCCCGGAACGGCAGCTACGCACCGGCGGACACGCCCCTCGGGGATGGCGACGAGGTGGCGATGATCCCGCCGGTCAGCGGTGGCTCGGCCGGCGGCCGCGAGGACCTCGGCGACGAGGTCCGGATCCGGATCCTGGAGCTCCGCGAGGCGCCCTTCGACGGGTCGATCCTCGTCGAGCTCGGCGACCGGCTCGCGACCCCCGAGGACGGCGCGGTCGTGGGCTTCCTCGGCGTCACCCGGCGCTCACCCGGCACGCCGGCGCCCGGGCAGGAGGCAGAGGCGGAGCGCCACGCCGGCCGGGTGGTGGAGGCCCTGACCTACGAGGCCCACCCCCAGATGGCCCTTGCGATCCTGTCGGAGATCGCGGACGAGATCGAACGGCGGTTCGGGGTCGTTCGCCTCGCCATCGTCCACCGCGAGGGCGAGGTGCCGCTCGGCGAGCCATCGGTCGCGATCGTCACCTGCGCGCCGCATCGCGACGCGGCGTTCGAGGCCGCCCGCTACGCGATCGACGAGACCAAGGCCCGCGCCCCCATCTGGAAGGCGGAGCGGTTCTCGGATGGCCACATCTGGATCGGGGAGCCGGCGCGGGACGCTCCGACCGAGCCCGCATCGGCGCGACGCCGGGCATGAAGAGAGCCCGGCCTCGATGGCAAGGCCGGGCTCGTGGGAGTCGATGGGGCGAAGCGCCCCGAGCTGGTCAGCCGATGAGGGCGGCCTCGCGCTCGGGCTCCGGCTCGGGCTCCTCCTGCTTGGTCGAGGTCGCGCCGTCGACGTCGAGCAGGTAGCCGATGCCCTGGAAGGTCCGGATCCGGCCGGGCTCGCCCGGGGCGGCGCCCAGCTTGCGGCGGACACGCGACACCCAGACGCGCAGGTACTGGAGGTCGTCGCGGTACTCGGGGCCCCAGACCTTGGTCAGGAGCTCGGTGTGGAGGACGACCTTGCCGGCGTTCGCGGCCAGGTGCTGCAGGAGCAGCCACTCGGTCCTGGAGAGCTGGACCAGCTCGCCGTTCCGGGTGACCATCCGCCGCTCGAGGTCGATCTCGACGTCGTCGAACTTGATGACGCCCGCGCCGGGCTCGGCACCGCCGGACCGTCGGATGACGGCGCGAACGCGTGCCGCAAGCTCGTCCGGGTGGAACGGCTTGGCGATGTAGTCGTCGGCGCCGAGGTCGAGGCCCTTGGCCTTGTCCGCGGTCGAGCCCTTCGCCGTGAGCAGGATCACCGGCACGGGCCGGCGCTCGCGCAGCTGGCGCATGACCTCGATGCCGTCCAGGTCCGGCATCACGATGTCGAGGAGGACGATGTCCGGGCGAACCTCCTCCGCCTTCTGGAGCGCCTGCTCGCCGCCGTTGGCGGTGACGACGCGGAAGCCCTCCTCCGAGAGCGCGATGGCAACGAGCTTCGTGATACGCGGCTCGTCATCCGCGACGAGAACCAGCGGCTGTGTCGACATGTGAGCCTCCCTGATGGTCGGTGTCGCGTCATCCTTGCGAGGCGTACGTGCCGTACGGTCAATGCCCACATTGCAAAACCGTTACGCGCGCATTACAACGCATTGGACCGGGGACACGCGTCCATGGCTGCCGCCAAGCTCGATATGCGGGTGCGAGGCGGCACCGATCCCAGAAGGGGGGCACCGCGACGCGATCCGCCGTAGCCTTTGCCTCAGCAAGGCGGCCCGGTGCGGCACGCCTCCAAGGAGGGCTCACGTGACCGCCGTCCACCGTCGCCCCGGGCCGGGCCGAAGCTGATGCGCTCGGCCGCTCGCCGCCTCCGCATCGCGCAGGTGGCGCCGCCCGTCGAGCGCGTGCCCCCAGCCGCGTATGGCGGCACGGAGCGCGTGGTGGACGAGCTCACGCGGCAGCTCGTGGATCGCGGTCACGAGGTCACGGTCTTCGCCAGCGGTGACTCCGACGTCGCGGGTCGACTCGTCCCGACCGTCGAGCGCGCCCTGCGGCCCGCGGGCATCGAGAGCGACGCCAGCGGCTGGTTCGCGACCACCGTCAAGATGGTCATCGAGCAGGCCGCCGAGTTCGACGTCATCCACTCGCACCTGGAATGGTGGTCGATCCCGCTTGCGCGACTCTCACCGGTCCCCGCCGTGGCGACGTTCCACGGCCGGCTCGACCTGCCGTGGGCCGATCGCCTCTTCGCCGACGCGCCCGAGGGCATGGTCGCCATCAGCCGGCACCAGGCGAGCACCCACCCCGACGTGCCCTGGACGATCATCCACAACGGGCTGACCCTGGAGCGGGCGCCGTTCATCGAGCAACCCGGCGACGCGTTCTGCTTCGTCGGCCGGGTCGACGCCGAGAAGGGCATCATCGAGGCGATCGACATCGCGCTCCGGGCCGGCAGGCGGCTGCGCATCGCGGCCAAGGTCGGGAACATGGCGCGCCAGCGCGACTACTTCGATTCCGTCTTCCGGCCGGCGTTGCAGCGGGCCGGTCGATCCGTCGAGTACCTCGGCGAGCTCCAGCCGTCCGAACGCGACCAGCTCTTCGCCGAGAGCTACGCGACGCTGATGCCGGGGGCCTGGCCAGAGCCGTTCGGGCTGGTCAGCATCGAATCGCTGGCCTGCGGGACGCCGGTGCTCGCACGACGCGTCGGCGCGCTGCCCGAGATCATCCGCGAGGGGGTCGACGGCTTCTTCGGCGACGACGCCGTTGCGATGGCGTTCTTCGCCGATCGGCTCGGCGGCCTCGACCGGCGCGAGATCCGGGAGCGCGTCATCGAGCGGTTCTCCGCGGCCCGCATGGCCGACCGCTACGAAGAGCTCTACGCACGGATGATCGACGCCGCCGGCGGCACCGACGGCGCCCGCGAGCGCGTCCCGGACGCCGCCGAGGTCGCCGAGGCCCTCGCCGTCCAGCTGCCCTCGCAGATTACGGAGCCGTCGGACACGGAGCTGCCGGAGAAGCGGAACGGCTCGCCTGCCACGGAGGCGGAGCCGCCGATCGAGGCTGTCGCGGAGGCGAATGCCGCCGCGCCGGCGGGCGAGGAGGCCGAGGACGAGCCCGTGCTCGCCGAAGCGGCGCCTGGATCCGCGGTCGGCGACTTCCTCGAGGACTCGCCCCCCGAAGCGACCGACGCCAGCCCGGATGAGATCCTCGTCGCCGCGGGTGTGGCCGCCGAGACCGCGGTGGTCGACGTCGTCGTGGCGCCCCCCGAGGACGAACCGGTCGCAGCGGCCGAAGCGCTCGAGCCGGCCGAGGCCGCCATCGCGCTGGGCCCGCCCGAGGCTGTCGCAGAGGCCGAGCCCGAGATCGAGACCGTCGCGGAGGCCGAGCCCGAACCTGAACCGGTCGAGGCCGCGGCCACCGAAACCGAAGCGCTCGAGCCTGTCGAGGTCGTCGCCGAGAATGCGGAGCCGGCGTCGGAGCCGGAAGTCGAACCTGTCGCCGAGGCTGCGGAGCCCCAGATCGAGCCCGTCGCGGAGGCCGAGCCCGAACTCGAGCCAGTTGCCGAGGCTGCGGAGCCCGAGATCGAGCCGGTTGCCGAGATCGAGCCGGAGGCCGAGCCCGAGATCGAGCCCGTCGCGGAGGCCGAGCCCGAACTCGAGCCAGTTGCCGAGGCTGCGGAGCCCGAGATCGAGCCGGTTGCCGAGATCGAGCCGGAGACCGAGCCCGTCGCCGAGATCGAGCCGGTCGCCGAGGCCGAGCCCGTCGCCGAGATCCAGCCGGTTGCCGAGATTGGGCCGGTCGTCGAGGCGGCACCAGTGGTCAAGCCGAAGACGCGCGCCGCGCGCCGCGCGCCGGTCGCGGTCGGGCCGGGTCCTTCGCCGGTCGAGTCCCGGCCGGCGGTCACACCGGCCGAGCCCGAGCCGGCGCGAACGGTCGAGACGGCGACCCCGACGGCCGGGCCGAAGCCCGGGCCGAAGCGCCCGACCAAGACGATCAGCATCTTCACCCGGACGTGGAGCGGCAGCTCGGGCAGGAAGGCCGCGAGCACTCGACAGCGCGACCGAAGCTGACCGACCCGGCGGCGCGCCAGGCGGCTCGAGGCGCGCGACGCGACGCCCGGGCCTCGGGCCTTCGGTATGTCCGCGTCGACGGCCCAGGCATTCGGCGCCGCAGGTCCGGGCGTGGCTTCCGCTACGAGAGCCCCGCGGGTCGCAGGCTGACCGGCGCGGCGACACTCGCGCGGATTCGCGCCATCGCCATCCCGCCCGCCTGGACGGACGTGTGGATCTGCCCGACGCCGGACGGGCACATCCAGGCGATCGGCGTCGACGGCGCCGGACGCCGCCAATACCGCTACCACCCCGACTTCCGCCGGCGCCGTGATGCCGGCAAGTTCGACCGGCTCATCCGGTTCGGCGAGACCCTGCCGCGCATCCGTCGGCAGGTGCATCACGACCTCGGCCGACGCGGCCTGCCCCGCGAGAAGGTCCTCGCCACCGTCGTCGCGCTGCTCGAGCTGACGAGCCTGCGCGTCGGCAACCCCGAGTACGTTGCGCTCAACCGGTCCTTCGGCGTGTCGACCCTCCGCGACCGCCACGCCCGCATTCGGGGCTCGACGATCCGGCTCCGCTTCCGTGGCAAGGGCGGTCGGACGGAGGAGCGAACCGTGATCGACCGCCGTCTCGCGGCCGTCGTCCGGCGCTGCCAGGAGCTCCCGGGCCAGGAGCTGTTCCAGTACGAGGACGAGGACGGCGAGGCGCGACCGATCGCCTCCGAGGACGTCAACGACTACATCCGCGAGGCGGGCGGCGCCGCCGAGTTCAGCGCCAAGGACTTCCGGACCTGGACGGCGACGCTCCACGCATTTCGCGCCCTGCGCGCCGGCGTGCCGGGGAGTGGCGCGCGGGACGGTCGGGGCCGCCTGAACGCCGCGCTCCGCCTGACGGCCGACGAGCTCGGCAACACGCTCGCGGTCACGCGCGCGAGCTACGTCCACCCCGGCGTCGTGGATGCCTTCGCAGGTGACGGCGCGATCGTCGCGGCGGACGACGCCGGCAGCGGTCGCCGTGCGCTGGAGCGGCCGCCGAGTCGCGCCGACGAGCTGGAGCTGCTGCGGCTCCTGCGTCGCGCCCACCGGGCGCGCGGAGGCACACCCGCGAGCCGGCCGTGAGCCTCGGCTGTGGGGAACTCCGGTCGCCGTCGATTCGGGGCACCACCGATACGACCATGCGATGGATTCGCAAGGTTCGGGGACGCAGCCGACAGCGGCCCGCAAGGCTCCAAACTCGATCGTCTCGCGGTCGGCATCTCTCGCTCGGGGACCATTCCATGGCATCGCCATCACTGCTCCAGCTGATGGAGGAGTTGCTCCAGAACATCGAGCAGCGCGATGCAGGTGACCCCGACGCGCCCGCGTGGGAGGCCAGCGTCCGGATCCATCGCCTCGAGGAGGAGCTCGCGCGTCGGCTGGGTGAGGCCGACGCCGAGATCGGCGCCGTCGCTGTCGCGAGTGTCGAGGCTCACCAGGCAAAGGAGGCCCTGGCGGGGATCGCCTGAGGGCCTGGGGGTCACGGTCGGCGCCGGCTGCGTCCGAAGGGGATGCGGCCGGCAGCCGACGATCGGAGGAGGCTCGTCCGGAGCGCATGGTCGCTGCTCCGGCGCGCCCGTTTTCAGGAGGCCGTCGGCGCCCTCCGAATCGGCGTCACGAACCTGCAACCAAGCGCCGATCGGCGCAGGCATCGTGGTGAGGGGCAATCTCCAAACTGACCCCCACCATGACCGACATCGTCAACCAGGCACTCGACAACCCGATCTTCCCGATGATCGGCATCGCCCTCGCCGGGACCATCGGCGCCCTGTGGCTGGCCGGTGCCTGGTGGGCCTATCGCGACGCCACGTGGCGCACGGGCTCGTGGGTCCTGGGCATGGCCGCCGCCGGCTGGATCGTCCTGTCGACGCCGCTGCTCCTGCCCCTGTCCCTCGGCGTCTACGTGCTCGCCCGGCCGCAGCACACGGCGGCGGAAGGGCGGTCACGGCGGCTCGTCGAGGAGCTCGTCGAACAGCTCGACGCCGACTCGACGACGACCTGCCCGAGCTGCAAGGCGACGGTCGATTCGGAGTGGCTGCGCTGCCCCACCTGCTCCACCTGGCTCGCGCAGCCCTGTGCGCACTGCGGCTCGTGGTCGGACCGAAGTCTCGAGATCTGCCCGTGGTGCGGCGCCGAGGAGCGCGCCGAGCCGGCTGTCGAGATCCAGCGACCCGCCGCCGCGGCATTCGGCGTGCCACGGAAGCCGCGACGGCGCCAGGCCCGGCGGCAAGCGGTCGGGGTCATGGCGGTGGACGGCCGGAACGCGCGCGGCCGCGTCAACCTCGTCGACGAGCGCGCTCCCGCGAGGGCCGGGGCGCGATGAAGGCAGCCGGGCATGAAGAAGCCGCCGCGGGCGTGACGCCCGCGGCGGCTCCTGGATGGACGGCTCAGCGGGAGCGCGACACCTCGTCGGCGCGACCCTTCTCGTACGCCACATCGCGCGACATGCGGTCGGCTTCCTCGTGAAGCTCATCGCCGGCGTCGGCGACCTTGTCCTTGGCACGGTCGGTGGCGTTCGCGACCTTGTCGCCGAGGGACTCTTCGCCGTCGGCACGGCGCCAGGCTTCCTTCGCGTCCGTCTTGACGTCGCGGGCCGTCTGCTTGAGATCGCTCATGTCACTCATCGTTAGTCTCCTGTCCTCGCTCAACCGCGGCAGGCGCCGCGGACATCTGGAACCTAGTCACCGGCGGCTGCTCGACGCGCACTGGCAGCTGGCCGATGAGTTGCAACCCGCTCGCAGGAGCAGCGCGCGAACCCTTGCCCAGGAGGTGACCAGCCATGACCACCGATACCAGCGCAACCCGTTCCAGCACGACCCGCTCGCGAGCGACGAACGGCGGCGATCCGAGTGGGCCCGCGGCGGCGGTCAACGTCGCCGTCCGCGAGATGCGCAACGCGATCGATGGGGTTGGACGCTCCATGCCTGAGGTCGCCCGCGTGTCGCGGAGCGCGGTCGACGAGCTCGTCCGGGCAGTCGAGACGGGCTCAGACCAGCAGATCACCGCCGGCGTCTCGCTCTCGCTCGGGCTCGCGATGGGAATGCTGCTCGGCGGGGCGCCGCGCTTTCTCATCCTGCTGGCCCTCGCGCCCGTGGCCGTGATCGGCCTTGCGATGACCGACCGGCGGACGGCACGCAGCCGCGGCACCGCAGCGACCTAGAGCGACCGAGGAAGAGGGACCGGGGACCGCCGCGGAACGAACCTGGAAGCCGCGGCGCCGCCGCCGTGCGGCGGGCGCGACCGTCCGGGGGGCCGGACGGTCGGAGGAGGGCGGGAGTCCGGCCGGGCAGACCGGGTTCCCAAGGGAGGGAACGTGGCGACGAGGGATCGCCGCGTCACCGCGATGGTGGCGGCCCGGCCCTCACGGTGGCGCGAGGATCGGCGCTCGCCGATCTTGCATCGACATAACAGGTCGTCACTCCCGTTGCCCTGAGGCCCCGCGAGCGAGATCGCCGACCCTCAGCGGGCCCCGGTCCCGGCACCGCCCCCGGCCGGCCGGGCAGGCCAGTCAGACGCGGGTCGCGTCGGCCTGCGGCGGCATCGCCACCGCCGCCAGGATCTCCATGGCTGCTGCCTGGACGTCGCGGGCGACCGCATCGCAGCGCCGCACGGAGCCCGGCGGCGGGGCCGCGCCGATGAGCACGGTCCGCAGGCGCGCCGAGGATCCACGGCAGCGGGCGATGTCGCTGGTCAGGTACCACGCCGGCCCGCGTGGTCGCGGCGGCACCGCGCTCACGACCTCGGCCGCGACCGCCTCGAGATCCGCGTCGGGTCGCTGTCCGCCCGCCGCGATGACCACCACGCGGATCCCGGAATCCGCCAGGTAGCGCAGGGCACGCACGGCCTCCGGCTCCGCGACCAGGGTCGCGCCGCCGTTCTCGCCGCCCTGCTCGACCGACGCCGCCGCGACGTCGACGTAGACCTCGGTCACCCGTGCCGTCCGATCTCGGTCGGTTCGGGGCGAGCGCCCGCGCCGGGCCCCTCGTCGGGCTCGTCGTCATCATCGTCCTCGACCCGGCCGTCCTCGACGCGACCGCGCCACGCGCCGGTCGGTTCGCCCCGCGACTCGATGAAGTCGCGGAAGCGGACGAGGTCACCGCGGACCCGCCGCTCGACGACGCCGAGCGCGTCCGCGGCCTTCTCCACGAGCCCCTCCGGCTCGACGTCGAGCTGGACCTCCACGATCGTCCGATCCGCCCCGACCGAGCGGAATCGGACCTGCCCGTCGTTCTGCGCCCCGTCGACGCTGCGCCAGGCCACGAGCTGATCGGGTTGCTGCTCGAGGATCGCGGCCCGCCAGTGCTTCACGACACCGGCCACGCGGGCGGTCCATTCGAGCGTCTTGTCATCGACCTGGACGACCCGTTCGACGCCGTCCATGAACCTGGGGAATGACTCGAACTGCGTCCACTGGTCATAGGCGACGCGGACGGGGACGGCGACTTCGATCTCTTCGGCGATTCGCGACACGTCGACCTCCGCTGCTGCGGTCCCACGCGGGGACCCTCTGCCGGGAACGGCCCGGCCCCGGAAGCAACGGCGCCCACCGAAGAGCCGGTGGGCGCCGCCGACCTACAGTCGGCCGGCCGAGATTGAGGCGGCCGGCCGTCGGGCGTCAGACCATTCCGCGACCGGTCCGTGTGCGCCCGGAAAGGGCGTTCCAGGCAACAACGGCGATCACGGCGCCGATCGTCGCGGTGACGATCGAACTGAGATCGAGCGGCCCATCGATCGGGTCCGTGCCGAACAGGGCACCCGCTAGGAATCCGCCGATGAGGGCACCCACGATGCCAAGCACGATGTGCCCGATCACGCCGAGACCCTCGTCACCACGGACGAGGAAGCCGGCGAGATAGCCGGCGATGGCGCCGAGCACGATCCACGCAATGATGCTCATCAAGTAACCTCCGTCCCTTCGTCGGTTGGCTGCCCCTCTGGGGACGTGGGCACTCTCGCCCGGACGGGGGCGGACAACGACAACGCGCGGTGCATCTCCCGTTGCAATCGCCTGAAAGCCGTGCTAGGCCCGAGGGCTGTTTCGCCGCGCTCGTCGCGTGCGCGCCAGGGCGCTTTCGCGAGGTCAGACCCTGATCACGAGCTCCAGCGGCCCGTCCCGGCGCAGCACCTCGGCGCTCGTGGTGGTGCCCCGCCAGCGGTGGAACAGGAGGTCGACGGTTCGCTGGCCGACGCGGAGCTCGTGCACGGTCACCTTGCCGAGCCACGACGGCAGGTGCGGCCGGTCGAGCTCCAGGACGTCGTTCGCGGCATCCGCGTGCATCCCGAGCATCGTCTGCAGCAGCGACAGCGCCGTCGCCGCCGACCATGCCTGCGGCGAGCAGGCGACGGGGTAGGGGACCGGCACGTCGGCGAGGCCCCGATCGAAGCCGCAGAACAGCTCCGGCAGGCGGAAGTCCGGGGAGTGCTGGGCCGCCTCGAAGATCCGCGACGCGATGCGGTCCGCCGCGTCGTGCCGGCCGGCGCGCTTCATGCCAGCGGCGATCAGGGCGTTGTCGTGCGGCCAGACGGTCCCGGTGTGATAGCCGACGGGGTTGTAGCCCGGCTGGCCCGAGGCGTATGTCCGGATCCCCCAGCCGCAGTCCATCGTCGGATCGAGCAGGCGATCGACGACCGCATTGACCCGCTCCGGCGCGATGATCCCGCTCCACAGGCAGTGGCCGGGGTTCGAGCCGATCGTCCCGACCTGGCGCTTGTCCCGATCGAGCGCGATCGCGTAGAACTCGACGTCCTCCATCCAGAACGCTTCCTCGAAGCGGCGCTGGAGCTCCGCGGCCTCTTTCAAGAGGCGCGCCGCGAGCTCCGTCTCGCCGAGGCGCTCGGCGAGGTGCGCGAGTCGGCGCTTGGCGTCGTAGACGTAGCCCTGGATCTCGACCAGCGCGATCGGCGCGGAGGCCAGCCGGCCGTCACGGTGCCGGATCGCGTCGCCCGAGTCCTTCCAGCCCTGGTTGAGCAGGCCCGCCGGGGTTCGGCGCTGGTACTCGACGAACCCGTCGCCGTCGCGGTCGCCCCACTTGTCGATCCACTCGAGCGCGGCGAGCGCGTTCGGCCACAGCCTGCGGACCAGGTCGAGGTCGCCCGTCCAGCGATACGTCTCGTCGAGGAGGATCAGCCAGAGGGGCGTTGAGTCGATGCTCCCGTAGTAGGGCCGGTGCGGCAGCTCGCCCGCGCGCGCGAGCTCGCCCACGCGCAGCTCGTGCAGGATCTTGCCCGGCTCCATGTCCCGCTCGGGGTCGTCCTCGGTCGCCTGCCAGTTGGCGAGCACCTGCAGCGTCTCGAGCGCGACGTCGGGCATGAAGGGCAGGACCTGGAGGGACGTGATGATGCTGTCGCGGCCGAATAGCGTCGTGAACCACGGAACGCCGGCCGCGACGTAGTGCTCGCCGCGCATCGGGCCGTCGTTCCGGAGCAGGCGCAGGTCGGCGATGCTGCGCCTGACCGCGAGGTCCAGGAGCTCCCCGTCAGAGCGGATTCGCGCGCAGCGCTCCATCCAGGTGCCGTACTCCGCCTCGGCCACGCTGGGCTCGCCGATCATGGGCCGGGTCTCGCCGGGCGTGGTTGCCCACGCGATCCCCGCCACCGAGCGGGCCAGCCGCGTCGGCGTCTCCTCGGCATGCTCGCCCGCCCCGGCGATCGGCGCCAGGTCGGTGGCGACCTCCCAGCGGATGCCGTCGCGCGCGCCGGGCTCGATGTCGAGGACCCACGAGATGCGCACCGAGCCCTCGCTCCCGGGGCCATCCTCGCGGTTGGTCGGGGAGACCTCGGCCGGGCTGAACGAGACCAGCGTGCGGCGCAGGAGGCCGTCGAGGCCCTCGTATGCGAAAGCGACCGATTCGGGCGTCGCCTCGGTCGTACGGAACGTGCCGCGCCGCTCGCGGATCCTGCCCCGGACCTCGAAGATGTCGGCATCGTCGACGTCGAGCTGGAGGTCGAGCTCGACGCGCTGCGGCGTGGCGCTGTAGTTGGTCACCTCGATCCGCTCGGCGAGGCCGCCCGCGATCCAGCGCCGGCGCGTGATCGAGATCGCGCGCATGGCGAGGGCGTCCTTCTTGTGCTGCTTCGTGGCCGGGTCGCGCCGCGTCTCCGGGTTCGTCAGCTGGATCGTGCTGATGTGGTTCGACGCCGACTGGGCGCGAAGCAGCGTTGGGCGGACGCCGTTGATGCGCAGGACGGCACACGAGAGCACGCGGGTGTCGAGGTCATACAGGCCGAGCCCCCGCGAATCGGGGTGGATGTCGCCGAAGGGGTCGGTCAGCAGGAAGACGTTGCCGTGCTTGAGCACGCCGACGCCGCCCAGGTCCGTCGCGGGAACGATCGTGGGGTGGGGCGGCGGCAGCTCGATGGACTGCGTCGCGCCGTCGGCGCGATCGAGGAGAGGCTGCGCCACGGGGGAAATGATGCCCGGCTCGCCCGGGCCTGTCATCGCCGGGCCACTGCACGCACGGCCCCGCGGCATCGCAGGGCCGCGACAGGCGGCGCCCGTGACACCGGACTGCAACTCGCCTTCGTCGGGCCGTAGCGCTCGGTCGAAGCGCCCGTCCGTAGGCTCAGACTCCTTCCCGGGACACGGGAGCAGAGCTGGAGAACGAAGCCATGCGGACCCCCACGACGGCTGAGGCGGGGGCACGATCCCTGGTCTGGCACCTGGAATCGGGCGGCTGGACCGAACGCGAGGCAAGCAACCTCGTCGCTCTCCTCCACGGACTCCGACCGGCGACCGCCGGCTGGACCGTCCGCGAGATCGACCATCTTCGGTTCCTGCAGGCGATGGTGCAGCGCGGCCGGATCTCCCGCTAGCTGATGACAGGTTCCGCCCGAAGGCTGCCCAACCACCGCGGCTCGCTCCAGGGCGCCCGGATCCGCCTCTCGCCCCGGACCCGGGCGGCGATCGCCGTCCGCGACCTCGAGCGCGGCCGTCCGCGACGGCTGCCCGTCATCCGCATTGCCCTCGTCCTGTTCCTGTGCGCCGCCGTCGGCCTCGTCTCGATGGGCGGGATCGCGGCGATGGTGGGCGCGAACGTCCTCGGCACGCTGGCCGGCGGGCTGCCGGACCCCTCCATCCTGACGACCCTCGACTTCGCCCAGCCGACGATCATCTACGACCGGACCGGGACGGTCGAGCTCGCCCGGTTCGAGCGCGAGAACCGGCGCGTCGTCACGTACGCCGAGCTCCCGCAGCTCGTCCTCGACACGACGACCTCGGCCGAGGACCGGACCTTCTGGGAGAACGACGGCTTCGACCCCGGCGCCATCGTCGCCGCGGCGTTCCAGAACGCGACCGGCGAGAACCAGACCGAGCGTGGCGCCTCGACGATCACGCAGCAGCTCGTGCGCGCGCGCCTGCTGCCGCCCGAGGTGATCCAGTCGAACGACCGCTACATGCGTAAGGTCCTCGAGCTGTTGCAGGCCTCCCGGGTGACCTCGACCTTCCCCGGCGAGACCGGCAAGCAAGAGATCATCACGGCCTATCTCAACGAGATCTACTACGGCCACCAGGCCTACGGCATCGCCGCGGCGGCCAAGATCTACTTCGGCGTCGACGACCTCGGCAAGCTGACCGTCGCCCAGGCCGCGTTGCTTGCCGGCCTGCCGAAGGCGCCGTCGATGTACGACCCGTATCGCTACGCGGTGAAGGACGACCAGGGCCGGCTCGTCGTCCCGATGGATGCGCCGCCGGTGACGCGCCGCGACTACGTGCTGCACGGCATGGCCACCGCCCGCTGGACGCATCTCAGCCCGGACCAGCTGGCCCAGGCACTGGCCGAGCCGGTCGTGCTCGCCGGCAAGACGCCGGCCCAGATCCGCGCCGGCCACTTCACGTGGGCCGTCCACGACGCGCTCCAGGATCTCCTCGGCAGCCCCGACGCGATCGACACGGGCGGCTACAAGGTCATCACGACCCTCGACTGGAACGCCCAGCAGCTCGCCGAGCAGTTCACCTACGCCGCCGCGATCATCCCGAACCTGCCGCCGCGCCAGGCGGCGAAGGAGATGGATCGGCTCAAGCTCAAGGGGGTGGATCGCGGCTGGGTCCGGGCGCTCCGCGGCAAGGACCTCCACGACGGCGCCCTCGTCGCGGTCGACTACCGGACCGGCGACGTGCTCGCCTATGTCGGCAGCGGCAGCTACGACCGCACCGACCTCGCGAGCCGGCGCTTCCAGCCCCAGTTCGACGCCGCGGGCGCGCCGCGCCAGCCCGGCTCGGCGTTCAAGCCCGTGGTTTACGCGACGGCCTTCGACCATCGCGTCCTGACGCCCGGCAGCCTGCTGCTCGACATCTCGACCGACTTCGGCGGCGGCTGGGCGCCGAAGGACGCGGATCGTCTGGAGCGCGGCCCGGTCCGCGTCCGCCAGGCGCTCCAGCTGTCCCTCAACCTGCCGGCCATCCGGGCCCTCGACCGGGTCGGCAGCGAGGCCGTCGCCGACACGGCCGAGAAGCTCGGGCTCGACTTCCTGAACGGCCGCAAGGCGTTCATGCAGTCCGGCCTTGCCGGGGCCATCGGGACCGTCGAGACGAAGCCGATCGACCTGACGTCGGCGTTCGGCGCCTTCGGCAACGGTGGCGTCCATGTCCCGACCCGGATGATCCTGTCGATCTCCGGCCCGGACGGCAGCGAGACGTACACGGCGCCCGAGCCGCAGGGCACGCAGGCCCTCTCCCCCCAGGCGGCGTTCCTGATCACCGACATCCTCGACGGCAACACGGACATGAACCAGAACCGCTTCTGGGCCTCGACCCTCGAGCTGCGCAACGGCCCCGGCGGCAAGCGCCGGCCGGCCGCCGTGAAGACCGGCACCGCCGACAACAACATGGATTTCGGCGCCTACGGCTACCTCGCGCCACCGAAGGACCCGGCGGGGATCGGGCTCGCCGTCGGCATCTGGATGGGCAACAGCGATCACTCGGCCCCGCGGACCAACAACCCGCCCACGTCGCTGCTCGCCTCGGGCGAGCTCTGGCACGCCTTCGTCCGCGACTACACCCGGAAGTGGCCCGTCGCGCAGTGGCCGCGGCCGGACGACGTGGTCCGCGAGCGCATCGACGCCTGGTCGGGCGGCAAGCCCGGGCCATGGACGCGGCGCACGGTCGACGAGTGGTTCATTCGCGGCACGCAGCCCGACGCGAAGCGTGCGATCGACCAGCCCGGCCTGCTCTACAGCAGCGGCTGCGGCGGCTGGATGGTCGACCCCGTCAAGGCCGAGCTCGGCCCGGACCGCTGGCTCGACGACGTCAATGCCTGGGTGGATCGCGCCCGGCGCGGCACCGGCATCAAGGGCCCCTACGGCTCGACGACGGCCTACTGGTTCGGCGAGAGCTCCTGGGGCGGGCCGCTCATCGGGCGCTGCGAGCCGAAGCACGATGGCGGCGGCGGCCACGATGGCGGCGGCGGCCACGGCGGCGGCCACGGCCCCCCGCCGCCCCCGAACACGCCCGAGGCGAACGAGCCGCCGGCCCCTGACGCCACGAAGCCGCCGAATCCCGATCCGACGCCGCCGCCGCCCGACGCGACGACTCCGCCGCCGTCGCCTGCGGCGACCTCATCGCCTCGTCGGCGCAGCCCTCGCCGCTAGGGCAAGGCTCCAGCTCCTCCGATCCCCAAAGGCCGCGCTGGTTTGCCGGCGCGCGCGTGCGCAGGGCGAGGGCGACGCCTGTGAGACGAGGAGCCGGGCGAGCGTCGAAGCGCTAGCGGCCGACCCCGCCGATGAGGATCGCGGTGGCGATGGCGCCGAGGGCGAGGCCCGCCTCGAGCACGCGCATGGAGGCGCCCGGAAGTCGGACGCCCGGATGTCGGGCCGGCGGGTTACTGGGTCCGATCGGATCGACGGTTGGGCTCCGATCGATCGGCCGTGGCCCGAGGCGTCCCGCCACGCCTCGGCTGACGACTGTGTAGAGGCTCACGGCTTCGGTGCTCCTTGGTGCCGTCCTGGATCGTTGCGCGACTGTCGGGAACAGGATCGAGGTCCGGGCGCATCGCCCGTAAGGGCGCCACCGCCCCGTTCCTCGCAACGCGCTATCACGACCCATCGAGCGCGCCGGCGGTTCCCGGGAAGGCAGCTGGGAGCGCGACGCGGCACGACCGCGTCAGCGCATGATCGGCCGTCGGGATTCGGAAGGGAATGACCCGGTAGTCCGCTCGGAATCCAAACGGGCGGCCCAGCAGTTGGGGCCGCCCGTTGCAATCTCACCGAGGTCCCGCGAGGCGGACTCGTCGCCCTCCTGGGGGACGACGCCGGGCGAGCCGACGTCAGTGTCCGGACCGCGCCTTGCAGGGACTCGCATCGGTCGTGCGAGGGGGCATTGCGGCCCCATCGCAGCGACGTCAGGTCCGGTGGCCTTCCTCAGGCTGGTGGTGGCGGCCGCAGGCCGGGCACAGCGGGATCCCGTAGTAACGGCCGGTGCGGGCCTCCTCCGTGCGCTCTCGGGCGAGCTGCTCTGCCCGGCAGTGCGGGCATTCACGGCACTGGCCGACCGGCAGGACCCACAGCGCCCAGCCGGTTGCCAGGAGCGTGGCCGCCAGGACGGAGATCATGGTTTCAGCGGGCATCACGCCTCCTCGGTCGGGAAACCCGCGGAACCGACGGGATCAATGGCGGCTTCGCTGGCGAGGGCGCCGGCAGCACCACCTGCGCGCATCGTCTCGAAGGGCGGTTCGGTCGGGGTCGTCACGGTCGACTGCTCGGTCTCATAGGCTTCAGCGGTCCACGGCTCGGGCTGGGTCTCCCACGTGGGCCGCCGGAACCAGGCGAACCAGGCCGCGATCATGCCGGCGATGGCGACCACGCCGACGCCTGCGGCGATCCAGGGCCAGGTCGGCGACTGCTTCCGGCCCAGCAGGCGGTCGATGGTCTCGTCGGCGGTGCGACCGACAACCTTGGCCGTCTTTCCGACCTCCTTGGCGGCGCGGTTGACCTCCTTGCGGGAAGGCAGGGTCAGCTCGATCTCGGTCAGGTCGGGGATGCGCTTCTTGAGCTCGTCGATCGTCGAGCGATCGATGTCGGGCAGGACGATGGCGGTCATGGCGGCGGCCTCCTGTGGTATTTCGCACCGATCCTCGCCGGGTGATGCCAAGGTGGGACAACGCGGCCCGCGGCGGCCGTTGCAGCCATGTGTCGTCGGTTGGCCGCGAAGGCATGTGGCGCGCGGGTGCCGCTCGACGTAACCCGCCTGCAACCGCAGCCGGGCCGGCGCGAAGGCGGCTGGCAGCCTCGATCGCGCACCGTCTTGTCTCGAAGGAGGTCGACGATGCGAGAGACCAATCCAGGGCCAGCGGGGACCCCGGGTCGCGAGCCCGCTGAGGGCCGGCCGGACCTCGAGCTCCCCGGCGCGGACCGGGACCGCGAGCGACCGGACACCCCGGACGCCGATCTGCCCCAACGGCTCGGCGAGCGAATCGAGAACGGACCGGGCCCCGGTATTGCCGCCGGCGAGCCGGATCTCGTGCCGGACGTCGAGGTCCCGGAGGAGACGATGTAAGGCGCCTCAGCAGCGCCAACGACGGCGATTCGACCCTCGTTTGCGCGATTCCACTGCACCATCGCTGCAACGACCCCGTGCGGCCGCTGCAACCCGGCGTGAACTGCACACGGGCCACGCTGGTGGCCTTCGCATGGAGGGTTCCCCATGACGTACGAACGACGGGTCGTGACCCGGTCGGATCCAGGTTACGTAGCGCCCGCGGCGACGGGCGAGGTCGTCGAGCAGACGACGGTCGCACCGAGCGGCGGCGAGATGCTCCGCCGGATCGTCACCCTGATCTTCGGGATCATCCAGACCCTGATCGTGCTGCGGATCGTCCTGCTCCTGCTCAACGCACGAGAGGGCAACGACATCGCGTCGTTCATCCTGAACGCGAGCCAGCCATTCGTGGCCCCGTTCATCGGCTTGTTCCACTTCCCGGATCAGCTCCAGCAATCCGGCTCGGTCCTCGACGTCGCGGCCATCGCAGCGCTCGTCGGGTGGACGGTCCTCGAGGCGATCGTCCTCTGGGCCGTGAACATCATGCGACGGGAGCCGGTCTGATCTGACATGGCAAATCTCGTCCACTCGGTCCGGCGCGAGGCGGTCCGGCGACTCGCGTCAGCCGATTCCATGGCGCCGGCCGTGCGCCGTCACGGTGAGCGACCCACCGTGGCGACCATGGTTCGGCGCCACCTATTCCCGGAACGACGCATCGAGGTGAAGCCAGCCTGGACGGTCAGGAATCTCCACCGAGCCAGCTGAGCTGCACGCCGGCGAGGACGGGATCGTCCGCCGCCGGATCCGAATCCACTGTCGCGCCTCCCAGGTCGCTCGGAGGCGCGATCTCGTTCTTGGGGTCGTTCCCGTTCGCGATCTCCACCAGGCGGCACAGCGCGTTCGCGAGCTGCATCTGACGAGGGCTGTGGCACGCGACGCGAACCAGGGCCGGCGAGGCGACCACGATCGCCGCGCAGCGGGCCCGCGAGGTCGCCACGTTCAGCCGGTTCATCGAGTACAGGAACTCCATCCCGCGCGGCGCGAGCTCCGGCGTGGACGTGGCCATCGCGTAGATCGAGATCGGCGCCTCCTGGCCCTGGAACCTGTCGACCGTGCCGACCCGCGCGCCCGGGTGCCCCGCCTCCGCGAGGGCCTGGGTGATCCGCTCGACGTGCGCGTTGTACGGCGCGACGACGACGATGTCCCCGAGCTCGATGGCCTGCGTCACGCCCTTCCGGTCCGTCCAGCGGGCCTCGGCGACGAGGAGCTCGTGGACGAGGCCGGCGATGACCGTCGCCTCGTCCGGTGACTCCGTGGCGTTGCCGTCGTGCTCCACCGGCAGCCAGCGGATCCCTGTTCCGTCCGCCGGCGGAACGCCAACCAGCGCCTGCCGCTGCAGTGAGGGCTCCGGCGCCAGGCGACCCTCGTAGAAGACCTCCGAGGTGAATGCACACACATCTGGGTGGAGGCGCCAGGTGTCGCGGAGGAAGAGGCCCAGGTGGGCGGGCATCACTGCGTGCTCCTCCCCGAGCACGTGGCCGAGGGCGCTCCGCTCCGCACCGGGCGGGTGGCTGCCCTGGAGCGGCTGCTCCAGCTGCCGCGGGTCGCCCAGGAGCACGAGCGACCGGCCCGCCGGCGCCACGGCGATGGCGTTGGCGAGGGCGAACTGGCCTGCCTCGTCGACGAACAGGACGTCGACGGCGTTCTCGAGGTCGTCGCGGGACCATAGCCAGGCGGTCCCGCCGACCACGTCGACCTCGCCCGAGTGGAGCACGGCGACGGCCGCCGCCGGCGATTCGAGCTCGCGGGCGACGCCGCAGGTCGGCGCCTCCTCCTGGGCCGGTCGCTGGGCGATCCGCACGGTGACGCCGGCCTCCGTCGCGGCCTCGTGGATCTTGTCGAGGGCGTGGCCGATGACCTTGTGGCTGTTCGCGGTCACCCCGACGCGCCGGCCCTCCCGGACGAGCGCCACGATCATCTGCGCCGCGGTATAGGTCTTGCCGCTGCCAGGCGGCCCCTGGATAGCGAGGGTCCCGCCGTCGAGCGCCAGGCCCTGGCGCACGGCCGCCTGGAGCGGGGTCTCGCCCGCCCCTTGGAGTGCCGCGCCGTCCGCGGCGCCAGCGGCCCCACCGCCCGCGGCCCCACCGCCCGCGGCCCCACCGCCCGCGACCCCACCGCCCGCGGCCCCACCGCCCGTGCGTGGCGGCAGCCGCAGGAGGAGGTCCCGGAGCGCTCGGGCCCGGCCGGGCTCCGCCATGCCGTTGGTGAGGACCCACTCCGCCGTCCGTTGGAGCGAGCCCCGGATCTCGTCCGTGTTGAAGTGCTCGAACGGGATCAGCGCCTTGGGCACGCCCTGCTCGAGCTGCAACTTCGTGCGGCGCAGGGTGACCGTGCCGCCGAGCTCGTCGATCGCTTCGACCGTGCCGCACGGCTTGGCGTTGTCGTCGGGCACGGTCACGGGGTTGACGACGAGCCGCCCGACCTTGAGGCCGTGGTCCTGCAGCGGGAAGCGATAGCGCTCGCGGCGCGCGCCCTGGCTGGTCACCGCGCCGAGGTCCTCGACCAGCTCGACGCGGCCCAGCGGCTCGCGCTCGTCCACGAGCTCCTCGTCCGTGAGGCCGGCGAGGTAGTAGAAGCGCCACCAGAACGACTTGTCCTCGCGGCGGTGCCAGTCGAGGAGCTGGGCCAGCAGCCAGGTTGCCTGCTCCACCGGGCTGCGCTCGGCGGGCTCGGCGGGAATTCCGGCCGTGAGGGCCGCCACGAGCTCGGCGACCCGCTCCTCCTTGTCGGAGAGCGGTCTGGCCTCCGCCGCCTCCTGCTGCGCAGCCGGGCGCGGCAGCCACGGGCCCACCGTTCCCGCGAGGTCCTGCCGCCGTGCCTCGAGCCAGTCCCGCAGGAGCAGGTTGCTCAGGACGTCATCGCGGTTGTAGCCGGCGATCGTCCGCAGGATCTCCTCGCCGACGTCGCCGTTCTCCGTGGTCCCACCCTCCAGCCACGCCTCGAAGGCGACGATGCTGGAGCCGGCGCTGCGCAGCTCGACCTCGCGCTCCAGCCCGTACAGCGGCTCCAGCCGTTTGATCGAGTAGCTCTCGACGCTGGCCCGGATGCCCTGCCGGACGACCCGGAAGAGGTCGACGAGGACCCGCGCCCGGAGCAGGCGGTCGACCTCTGCCTCTCGCGTCGCGTGGCGCTGGGCGAGCCGCCCGAGGGCCGTCTTCTCGTAGGCCGCGTAGTGATAGACGTGCATGGCCGGGTACGCGTCGAGGCGATCGATGAGGAGGTCGACCAGCCGCTCGAACGCGGCCTTCTCAGCGGACCGGGTGACGTTGCCCTCGGCGTCGCGGCTCCAGATCTCGTGGAACATCGGCGCGCCCGGGCGGCCCGGGTCAGCGAGCGCCGGCTCGAGGACGCCGAAGAGGTATTCGACCCCGTCATCGAGCGCGAAGGGGTCGCCCTCGATGTCGAAGAACAGGTCGTGCGGGGTGGGCTCGGGGAGGACGAGCAGGCCGCGATCGGGCACCAGGGCGCCCTCGTCGTCCCGCTCCGGCGGCAGCAGCTCCCACTTGATCGCCCCTTGATCTTCGCCCTCGACCTGGATGCGAGCCTGCTCCCGGACCCGCTGGAGCGCCGCCGAGCTCACGCCCTCTAGGCGCGGCTCCATCGGCACGGGCAGGACGGCGAGCTCCCGACGCCGGCGGATCGCGCGATCCTTGAGCGCCCGCCGCTGCCGGGCGCTGATGCCGGCCACGAGCGAGAGGTCGTCGTCGCGCCGCCGCTGGTCCTTGCAATGGATGTTCCAGCGGCAGACGTCGCAGTGCTCGACGGGATCCGGGTAGGTGGCGGTGACCGGGTAGACGGGCTCGCCGGCGGCGACGGCGGTCTCGAACTCGGCCTTGATTCGCCGGTAGTAGGCCATGAAGTCCGCGACCCGGTACGAGACCGTCTCGCGGGCGCTGCCGCCGAGGACCAGGTGCAGCGACTCCGGCGTCGTGCCCTGGACCCGGGCGACCTGCTCCACGTACGAGCAGACCTGGAGGATCGCGCCGGCCTTGGCCCGTCGCGCGAGCTTGGTGTCGGCGACCTCGTACGACCACGCCCCGAGGTCGCTCGGCGTCTCGACCCGCAGCAGGAAGTCCGCGTGGCCGCGCCAGCGGCCGTCGAAGAACGTGGCCTGGTAGACGACGTCGGCGCCGCCGCGCATGGCCGCCTCGGTCTCTGCCGCCGCCGCGCGCAGCACGTCGCCGGCCGTCGCCGCGCCCCCGTCGCGCTGGATCTCGACGATCGTCCGCCCGCTCGTGCGCAGGTCCGCCAGGTAGCGCTGCTCGTGCGCGACGCCGCGCTTCGCGATCAGCTCGATCTCGGGGTCGTCGCGGATCGGCCGTTCGACGAGGCCTTTCAGGGCAGCACGCTCCAGCGCGAGCCGATGCGTGCACGCGAGGAATCCGACGAGGTCCGTCGCCGCGTAGACCGGGTCGCCGTCGATCAGCTGCATGGGGGTTCCAGCCGCACGATCGAATCGTAGGCGGGGGCCGTGCCGGGTTGTCTGTCACACGGTCGCGGGCCGCCTCGCGGAGCGGTGACCACGAACGACTACGCTGCCGGGCGTGTGCTGCCGCGTTCGGCTCGCGGACCGGTCGTGACCGGCGTGCCGGTTCCCGACCGCCTCGCGCTGTTCCTCATCGCCTCGGCGGAGGCGGGCGCCAGCGCGGCGCTCGAGCGAGTGCTCCGGCGCGCGGGCTTCGTCGTCCAGGGCGGGGCGGGCGAGCCATCGCTCGAGCTCGACTACGAGGCGGCGACCTTCGCCATCTTCAACGTCGTGGGTGACGCCGCGGTCGCCGAGGACGTCCCGATGCCGCCCGACGACGGCCATCGAATCCCGCCGCCGGGCGCCTACGCCGTGATCATGGCCGGGGTCGGGGAGCGCGACAGCCCGGACGGCGTCGGGACGATCCGGTTGGATAGCGACGGGCAGTGGCTCGCGACCGTCACGAGCTGGCTCTCCGAGATGGGCTGGACGAAGGAGGCCGAGTGATCGGCGAGCGCTGAAGGGAGGCCGACAGCTCGGCGCGAGCGCCGGGTCAGGGGGTCGTCTGCCCGCCCGCGATCCGCCGGCGCGTCGTGACCTCCACCCGCGAATCGTCGCGCTCCTGGGCCGGGTGCTCGACGAGGGCGATGAGCCGGTTCGACATGAACCTGCCGGTCCGAACCGGCGTGCCGCCACGGGTCACCTCGGTCACCTCGACCACGCCGCGGGCGGTGGTGACCTCGATCCGCCGGCCGGCCCGGGTCGCGACGATCTCGAACGTCTGCACGCCCTGGCCCGTGTCGACCACGGCCTCGACGCGATCGCCCTTCATGGTTCGCTCATGGTTGCACTTCGCCTGGGCCGTCGTCGGCCGCCCCGCGCCCTGACCTCCCCGCGCCCTGACCTTCGACGCCGGTGCATGCCGGCAACGAAGTGGCGCCGGGCGTTTGACGACCGAATTCGGGTGGGACTACCGTGCCCGTCCCGGCCCCGCGAGCGCACGAACGATGGGTCGGGCCCGAGCGTCGCCCCCGAAGAGACGCCGGTGAGCCCGTTGCCCGGCTGCGCTGTCTGGAGGACGCGATGCCCCGCCGACTCTCGCCGCTCGTTACCCTCGCCCTCGTCGGCGGGCTCGTGCTCGTCGCCCCACTCGCCGTCGCGGCGAAGACGCCGGGCGGCTGCGCCACCGCCGAGGGGCTGGTCTTCTACCCGAACCCGGTGATCACCACGGGCAACACCGAGCTCAAGGACCTCAAGGACGCGAACCAGCCGGTGCTCACGGCGGCGCGTCGGAGCGTGACGCTCGTCGGCCTCGACGGCAGCGGCTTCCTCACGGGCCGCTGGGCGACCGTCAAGAGCTCGACCGGCGACCCTGCCTTCGAGCCCGACTGCACGTTCGACTACAACCGCCATGACGACCGCTTCGAGCAGGTCATGGCCTACTACTGGGTCACCTGGTCGCAGCTCTACACTCGCTCCCTCGGCTTCGGCGTCACCGCCGGCTGGCCGGCCATCAATGCCGACCAGCAGCGCGTGCGGATCAACCAGCTCGGCGTCGACAACTCGTTCGCGACCGATCACCCGCGCGACGAGATGCGCTTCGGCAAGGGCGGCGTCGACGACGCCGAGGACGCCGAGGTCATCCTCCACGAGCTCGGCCACCAGATCCACTTCAGTCAGTCCGCGACGTTCTTCGGGTCGAACGAGGCCGGATCCATCAGCGAAGGCTTCGGCGACTACTGGGCCGCCAATGGCGTGGAGATCGCGCTCGCCCAGGCCGGCCTCCCGGCATCGCCGGATCCCGCCTGCGTGGCGGACTGGGACTCGGTGTCGTACACCGCGGGACCCATCCACTGCCTCCGCCGGCTCGACACGAATCTCATGTACGCCGACCGGGACGGCCGCGTTCACCGCGATGGCCAGATCTGGTCACACGCGCTGTGGAACCTGCGGACCGCGATCGGGCCGACGCACGCCAACACCTCGATCCTGTGGGCCCAGTTCGGCTGGACCGGGACGACGATGACGGAGCTCGCCCAGCGCATCGTCGACCAGGTCGAGGATCGCTACGGCGCGGCAGAGGCCGGCCTCGCGCTGGCCGCGTTCCAGGACCGCGGCATCCTCTAGGGCGGAACGGCCCCGGCGGGCGCAGCGGAGACCTGTTTCGCGAGCTGCACGGCGGGATCCCAATCCGTCGGCAGGACGAGCGCGGGCCGGGGCTGGCTCTCGAAGTCGAATGACGCGAGCAGGTCGCCGAGCTCCGGCGCGTCCTCGCGGACGTCCGGGCGCGGATCCGGGCGGCCATCGGTGGCCGGATCGAGGCGGGCGCCACCGAGGAACAGGTCCTCGATCAGCTTCGTGTAGGCGTCGAAGCTCAGGACCTGGTGGTCGATCCAGCCGGGTCGCGACCACGGACTGATGACGAGGCCGGGGACGCGGAGCCCATAGCCGTTCGCGTCGATCCGCGGCGGCACGACGTGGTCGTAGAAGCCGCCCCAGTCGTCCCAGGTCAGGAAGATCGCCGTCGAATCCCAGTTCGGGCCCTGCATCAGCGCGTTGACGACCGCGGTGACGTACGCCTCGCCTTGCCTGATTGACGAGGGCGGATGCTCGGAGACCTCGTCGCTCGGGATGACCCAGGACACCGCGGGCAGCGTGCCACCTGTCGCGGCGGCGAAGAAGTCGCCGATCGGCTGGATGTTGCCGAGCTGGCCGTCCTTCATGACGGTCGAGAACCACGGCAGCGGGTTCCAGATGCCGGGCGTCTTCGCGTCCTGGCGGACCGGCGCACATGTCGCCTGGTCGTCCTCGCAGTCCGGCTCGGTGCCTGGGAACACGTAGTAGCCCCAGCTCACCTGCTGGCGATAGAGCAGGTATGTCAGGTCGGTCCAGGCGTAGCTCGGCGCCGCCGTCGGCGATGGCCCGAACCCCGGATCGGGCGGCTTGTCCGGCCGGTCGAGCTCGTTGACGCAGCTCATCGGGTCGTCCGCCTGGGCGCACTTGGCCGACCACTCCGAGACCATGAAGAGGTGCTCCGGCAGGCTCCACGAGGCGTTCGGCTCGAAGAGATGGTCCTCGAGGACGAAGTGGTCGGCGTACGACCAGTAGTTCGGCAGGTCCGACCGATCGTGGTAGCCCATGACGTCGACGCCGCCCCGGCCGCAGGCAGGCTCGAGGAGCGAGTGGCACTGCACCTTCGCGGTCCGCGCCTGCTCGACGAACCCGTCCATGCGGCCGCCGTCGACGTCCGCCAGCGCGGCCGCCGCGTGATGCGGCCCGCCAACGTTCGTCGCATCGGTGTCGTGGAACGGGGTCGCGCATTTCCCGGTCTTGGGATCCGGGCTGCAGACCGTGGGCTCGCCCGCCGACATCGGGATGCCGTCCGCGCCCGGGTACGTCCCGAAGTACGAATCGAAGGAGCGGTTCTCCTGCATCACGATCACGACGTGCTTGATGTGCGCCCGGGCGAGCTCGAGCGTGGCCGCGGAGGTGGGTGAGGTCGGGGTCACGGCCGGCGCGAGCGTGTGCAAGTTCGGCGGGGCGGGTGTGAGCTGCTCGTCCGTCGAGCAGGCCGCGAGCAGCGTCGCGACCACGACGAACGCGAGGACGCGGGCCGGCCGATGGTGGCGCACCGGCCCTGACGCTACTGCCGCCGGGTTAAGGCACCAGCCCCGAACCGGTGCGAGTTCGGCTACGAATCTCGCCCCTCGTGAGCGGTTCCGGCGCGGTTCCGGCTCGGCACCGCCGCCCCTAGACTCCCGGTCCATGGCGGCTGCTGACGCGAACGGTCCCGGCGGGCAGGGAAGAGGGCGCGAGGCATGGCGGGAGGTCATGCCCAAGGGGTTCCGGTGGCCAGAGGGCTCCGTCGCCGCGGCCGCGTTCACCTTCGATCTCGATGCCGAGAGCCCCATCCTCTTCGACCACCCGAAGTCCGCCGCCTGGCTGGACGTGATGAGCCACCAGGCCTACGGGCCGCGGACGGCCGTGCCGCGGCTGCTGCGGCTGCTGGACCGGGCGGGCATCCGGGCCACGTTCTTCATCCCCGGCTACAGCGCCGAGCGCTGGCCCGACGCCGCCCGCGCGGTCCGCGACGCCGGCCACGAGATCGCCCATCACGGCTACCTGCACGAGGGTGCCCGTTCCGCGCCGGATGCGGCGACGGAGGAGCGCAGGCTGCTCCGCGGCCTCGACGCCCTGGACACCGTGCTGGGCGTCCGCCCGATCGGCTACCGCGGGCCGAACTGGGAGCTCACCTACGACACGCCCGCCCTCCTGGCGAAGCACGGCTTCCGCTACGACACCGGGCTGATGGACGCCGACCACCCGTACCGCCTCGCCGTCTCGCCGGAGCCCGGCGCGCCGACGCTGATCGAGCTGCCCGCCCACTGGAGCCTCGACGACTGGGAGCCCTACAACTACCTGCCGGGGATCACCGGCTCCGGGGTCATCGCCAGCCCGGACGACGTGATTGCGCGCTGGACCCTCGAGCTCGAGGCGCTGGTGCGAGAGGGCGGCCTGTTCATGCTGACCAACCACCCGTTCGTGTCCGGCCGGGCCTCACGCGCCGAAGGATTGGGTCGCCTGATCGAGCGCGCCCGCGAGATCGACGGGCTCTGGATCGCCACGTGTGCGGAGATCGCCGCGCACGTCGAGACGCTGCCGCTCGAGCCAGTCGTCCACCGCCGGCCGGAGCCGCCGCCCGCCGTCTAGCGAGAGGCCCCGGCGAGTCGCCGGGGCCCCTGCATCTTCGATCGGCGCTTCGTGCCTACGCGCTTGCGGGCGCCTCGGCCTCCATGGCCTGGCGGGCGAACGATCTCGCCCCGAGCCAGAACACGCCGTAGGCCACGACGAACCCGACCACGAAGGCGAGGTCCGCGTAGTGGAGGACGTCGTCCGAGATCGCGTTGATCGGCAGGCCGGTGCTCTTGCGGAGGTCCTCGCCGAGCACCGACTGCTGGAACGGCAACGAGACGACGAACCCGATGAGCGCCGATGTGAGCGCGAACCAGCCGCTGGGCAGCGACGCGAGGTTCACCAGCCGGCGGACGTCGACCTTGCCGCGACGCATCCGCCAGTCCGCGAGGACCACGGCCGCCCACGGGGCGATCCAGTAGCTCAGGAACAGCAGGATGTTCTCGACCTTGCCGACGAGGTCGCCGGAGTTGAGCCAGACGGTCACCCCGAAGCCGAGGATCGCGACCAGCAACGCCGAGACGACCCGCGGCACGCGGATGCCCGCGGCCTGCAGCGACAGCGAGCCGGTGTAGTCGTTCATGGCGTTGACCGCCACGGTCCCGATGCCGATCGCCAGCATGGCCAGCGCGGCCAGTGGCGTGCCCGACAGCACCGAGTTGATCGTGTCCACGGCCCCGCCCGCCGCGGCCTTGTCGGCGACGAGCAGGCCCAGGATCTCGACCCAGCCCGCGGCCAGCGACAGGCCGAGGACGGTCCACCAGAAGATCTTCGAGGAGCTCGCGTCGGGCGCCAGGTAGCGGGTGTAGTCCGAGGCGTACAGCGCCCACGCCAGGACGAAGCTGGCGATGATCGTGCTGTACAGGATGAACGCGCCGATCTGGTCGGCGCCCGCGAAGGCGTCGCCCCGGGCGATGCCGGTCGAGGACTGCCCGAGGATCGCGACGGTGAGCACCGCGAACATCGCGGCGAGCACGATCGCCATGTACTTCTCGAAGGTGTGGATGGCCTCGTAGCCGAGGATGCCGAGGAGGCCCTGGGCGATGACGATGATCACCAGCGAGGCGATGAACGGCAGCCCGGTCAGGATCGAGATCGCGGCGGCGCCGAAGACCGAGTTGATGCCGTCCCAGCCGATGCAGCTGACCCAGTTGAGCAGGCCGGGGACGACGATGCTCTTGCCGTAGGCGAGACGCGCGAGCGGCATCTGGGCCATGCCGGTTCGCGGGCCCATCGTGGCGAGCAGGCCCACCAGGATCGAGCCGACGACGTTCCCGACGGCGATCGCCGCCAGGGCCGTCCAGAACCCGAGCCCGATGAACCCCGCCGCGGCCAGCGTCCCCAGGAAGAACGCCGCGGGGACGAGGTTCGGGGTGAACCAGACGGTGAAGACCCTGGTGACCGACCCGTACCTGGCGGTCTCCGGGATCGGGTCCATGCCGTGTCCTTCGATCGACAGGTCGCCCTCACGGCTGGGCATCCCCTGTCCGGTGAGCAGGCCGGCGGTCATGCGTGGCTCCCTTCCGAGCGCTCCTGGGCCGGCCCCACGCGGCCCCTTCTCCCTCCGGGGCGAGGCCATCGTAGACCCACGTTGTCACGCGTCAACGGGCAAACCGGCGTATCCGCACTCGGGCCGATGTCGTGCCCGGAAGGGCCTCGATGGCTCTCGGAGACCGGCAGCCTCAGTGGCGGCGCGCGACCTGTGCGGTGCAGTCCGAGCAGATGTCGCTCAGCCCAGCAAGATCGTGTTGCTGCACAGGCACGGCGTAGTTGCGGCCGCAGTAGGTCTGATGCCCGATGAGCTGGCCGTCGCTCCAGCGCTCCGCAGCGGCGATGTGCCAGATGTTCTCGTTGGTTCCCTGAAGCCCGAACGGCGGCTCAGCGCGCAGCTCCTCGGCCATGCATCGAGTCTAGGCGCACGCCAAGCCGGAAACGCCGCGATCGCGGGTTTCGATTCGCCGAGCGGCTAGGTAACGGATCGCACCGCGAACGCGGTCGCGATGAAGCGGGTACCGCCGTCCAGCTCGATTTTCTCCCACCTGTCATCGCCGTCCGGGTCGTCATCCACTGGATACCGCTCGCCCGTGACCTGGCCGCCCCAGGGGCGCCAATCGGCGGCGGAACCAATATCCACGCCGTCCGCCCCGCGCACGATCCGCCCGCCGGCCGTGGCCTTCGCGTAGATCGTCGCCTTGGCCAGCTTCGGCTCCGTCCGGATGTTGATCTCGGCTCCCGGCCGCAGGTGAACCTTCACGTTCTGCGCCAATCGTGGCCACGGGTCGTGGAACGCGCCGTCCGCCTGCGAGAACACGTTTCCGTTCCTGCGCTGGTTCTCCTTGTATGCGAAGTGCAGGTGGGCGGGAGCTGGCGGCAGGCTTCCGTTGGTCGTGCCGACGTGACCGATGACCTGGCCCGCCTTGACCTTGGCATCCTTCCCGACGAGACGGTCGGCGAGGTGGGCATAGCCGGTGATGGCCCCGCCGCCATGGTCGATCCAGATGTTGATGCCGCCGGGCGTGACGACGCGTGCGAAGATGACGACACCGTCCCCGGCGGCGAGGACGTCTGCGCCGGAGCCCCGGTTGCCGAGATCGATGGCGGGGTGGAAGTGCTTGTACGTCCGTGCGGCGATCCCGTCGCCGCCCGGCCAGGCGATGCTCGGCTCGTCGGCGATGGGCGACGGTCCGAACCCCTGTGTCACGCCGAACTGGCCCTTCTTGCGGCTCTCGGCGTTCGGTGCGATCACGCCCCGGACCGGGCTCCTGAGGATCATCGTGGACCTCGCTGCGACGCAAGTCGGTCTATGCGCCGAGCCGTCAACCCCCGAACCGGCGGACCGTACTGCGCGTGGTCTACGGCAAAGCAGTCACGGTTCCGTTGACGGAGCGTCACCGCCTCATCGGTGATCTCCCGGCGACGGCGCGGTGACGCGGCCCGTCACGGCCGACGTACGCCTCGATGACGCCCTGCGTCGAGCATCACCTCCCATGCGTCGCTCCTTCGGCCCGTTCCGCCGGCGCTAGCGTGGCGCGTTACCCGGCGATCGCCGCCACCAGCCAGGCAATCATCGGCCTCTTCGAAGGCGCGTCCGTCGGCACCGAGTTCGCGAGCGCAGACTTCGCGCTCGCCGCGGCGGCGGACCTTCAGAAGCCTGCGGGGGAACGGGCGCTCGCCACGCTCTACCTCTACCGCGTTGCCGTCGACGGCAACCGGCGCAATCAACCGGGGCGCAGAACACCGGATGGCCGGCTCCGACTGCCGGCGGTGCCCATCGACCTGCACTACCTGCTCACCGCATGGTCGCGGGAGGCGAAGACCCAGCACCGCCTGCTCGGCTGGTGCATCCGGGTCCTCCAGGACAACCCGACGCTCGTCGCCGGAGTCCTGAACCAGTTCGGGCCGGACCAGGGCGACGTGTTCCGTCCCGACGAAACGGTCGAGCTCGTCCTCGAGAACCTCACCCGCCAGGAGATGGCCGACTCGTGGGAGGTCGCCAAGGCCAACCAGCAGCCCTCCGTGTCGTACATGGCGCGCATCGTCGAGATCGAGTCCGAAGTCCAGATCGGCGAGTTCCCGCCGGTCCAGACGACAGACCTCCGGTATCACGAGATGGCAACGCCGTGATCGGGACGCCGCTCGGCCGCGAGCTCGAACGGCTCGTGACCGTCGCCCCGTTCGGATTCCAGCTCTGGGATCCGATCCGCGAGCTCCCGGTGAGCGATCAGCTCTCGGTGGTGGGGACGAGTCCCGCCGGCCTGCGCCGTGCGGCGACCGCGGGGCCCTCGGGAACGTTTTCGCTCCGGCATCGACCGTCGAGCTGGGCCTTCACGTCTGGCAGCGGCGACGACGGGTTCTGGGCGAGCCCGCCGGCCGTGGCGGCGCAATGGGAGATGAGCGTCATCGACGGCGCGGGACGCTTTCTGCCGTTCACGTTCGACGTCGAGGGCGCCGTCCGTGTCGGGCAGGCGGCACGCGAGGTCTGCGGGATCGGACCGGCGAGCGCCCGCTCCGACGTCACCGGGCTGGGCGACGCGGCCGGGAGCCCGCCCGAGGAGCGCGCGATGCCGGTGCTGCCGCTGTTCTCCGCGCCCGCGCGTCCGATTCCGGCCGGCTTTGCCATCGTCACGGCACAGCTGCTGGATCCCGGCGACAGGCCGGTCGCCGGTGCGATCGTCCGGGTCAGCCCGCCCCGCTCGAGGCCGGCCTATGGCATGTCCGACGGACGAGGTATGACCGTCGTCGCAGTGGCGTACCCCGAGCTGGAGGATGCGCACGCATCGCCACCGGTGGGCACCCCCCGGCCGCTGCAGGAGCAGTCCTGGCCGGTGACTGTCGAGGTCTTCACCGATCCGTCCGTGAATCGTCCGGGCCCGCCCGACCTGTGCGCCGTCCTGGCCCAGCTCCGCGGGCAGCCGGCGCGCCTGGTCGGCCAGTCGCCGCCGGAGACCTCACTTCGCGCCACGTTGGAGTACGGGAAGCCGCTCGCCGTCAGCACGCTCGGCCGTTCCGAGCTGGTCGTCGAGCCAGTCACGTCGCCGTGAGGAGGATCCATGCCTGAGTACCTGGCACCCGGCGTGTACGTCGAGGAGACGTCGTTCCGGAGCAAGTCGATCGAGGGCGTCAGCACGACGACAACAGGGTTCGTCGGGCCGACGCTGTACGGCCCGGTGGAAGACGAGCCCGAGATCCTCACGAGCTTGCTCGACTTCGAGCGGACGTATGGAGGCGGTGGGCGGCTGCGGTTCGCGGACGAGGACGCGACGCTCGACGACGCCGACGACGACGGGGCCGACGAAGGCTGGTCGCTCTCGACCAACTACGTCTGGCACGCCCTCCGCGCGTTCTTCGACAATGGCGGGAGCCGCGCGTACGTGAAGCGCGTCTATCGCGGCATTCCGATCGGGCCGAAACCCGCCAACGAGGGCGATCCGGACAATCGCAAGCCCGATGACGGGCGCGCGTCCGCGAACCTCTCGGGGCAGACGCCGAAGGGCGCCGCGATCCGGATCCAGGCTCGGCATCCCGGCGCCGCGGGCGACCGTCGAGTCCGTGTCGGCCTGTCGGCGAGCCAGAACGTCCTGAGCTCGGTCACGATCCGCGACGGCACGGCCACCCGGATGGAGGTGAGGGCGCGCGGGCTGCAGGATCGCGATGTCGTCATGCTCAAGCGGGCGGGCAGCCCGCCGCCGGCAGCCCAGTTCGCGCTGGCGAAGCGGTTCACGCTGGCCGACGGGGAGGTGTGGCGATTCCAGGGCGGCGACGTCCCCGCCGGCAGCCCGCCAGGTCCTGATGATGGCGTCCGGCTGGAGGACTTGGATCCCGCCGCCGACGAGCTGTCGATCGTGACCCTGGCGATCACCGATCTGCCGGGCCAAGGCGACGCGGTCGGCCCGACCTGGAGCGGCCTTCCGCTCGACAGCGGCCACCAGCGATCCGGTGCCCAGGACTCGGTGTTCGATCGCTTCGCGGAAAACCCGGCGCGCAAGGCCGACAGGCTCGAGCTGCCGATCATCGTCCGGGCGGTCGACGCCGCGGGAAACGACGTTGACGTCGACGGCGCCGACGTGCTCCAGGCGCTGGTCGATTCGGCCCCAGCGGCGGTGGGCGACCTGCGAGACCTCCTTGAATCGCGGGCGTCGTCCGACGCGCAGCGCTCGTTTGACGTGTCGCTCAGCGGAGGCAACGACGGTCGCCGCCCGATGGCGACCGAGTACGAGGGACGGGCGGACGAGGACGAGGGCTTCAAGCTCGGCCTCAAGGCCTTCGAGGATCTCGAAGACATCTCCATCGTCGCAGCCCCGGGAGCCACAAGGGGCTACAGCAACGGCTATCGCGATCAGGCCAACACCATCATCCAATCGCTGATCGGGCATTGCGAACGGATGCGCTACCGGATCGCGGTGCTCGATTCGGGCGACAGCCAACGGATCTCCGACGTCCGCAAGATGCGGGCGACGATCGACTCGAAGCACGCCGCCCTGTACTACCCGTGGGTCGTCGTCCTCGACCCGATCACGCAGAAGGAACTCCCGCTCCCACCGAGTGGCTTCGTGACGGGCATCTACGCGCGCAACGATCGCCTGCGGGCCGTCTACAAGGCGCCCGCGAACGAGGTCGTGACCGGAGCCCTGCGCTTCGAGACGATGCTCAATCGATCGCAGCAGGAGGTCCTCAACCCCGAGGGCATCAACTGCTTCCGGTTCTTCGAGGGCCGCGGCAACCGGCTCTGGGGAGCCCGCACGGTCAGCTCGGATCCCGAGTGGAAGTACGTCAATCTCCGGCGCTACTTCGCGTATCTCGAACGGTCCATCGACGTCGGGACGCAGTGGGCGGTGTTCGAGCCGAACGGCGAGCTCCTGTGGGGCAACGTCCGCCGGACGATCGAGGACTTCCTCCTCAACGAGTTCCAGATGGGGGCCCTCCTGGGCGACAAGCCGGAGAAGGCGTTCTTCGTGAAATGCGATCGGTCGACGATGACCCAGAACGACCTCGACAACGGCCGGCTGGTCTGCCTCATCGGCGTGGCCCCGCTGCGCCCGGCGGAGTTCGTGATCTTCCGGATCGGCCAGTGGACCGCGGACCGCAAGGTCTGACGGGCCCACTCATGACCGCGACGGCCTGAGAGGAGGAACAGCGCGTGGCAGTTCTGCGGGATCGCCCGTACGTTCAGTTCAACTTCCTGGTGAACCTCGGCGATGGGGTCACCGACGGCGCCGAGGCCGGCTTCCAGGAGATGAGCAACGTCGGCATGGAGGTGACGGTCTCGGAATACCGCAACGGCAATGAGAAGGAGAACAGCGTCCGCAAGATCACCGGCCTGAACAAGGCGACCGACGTGACCATGAAGCGCGGCGTCATCGGGTCGCTGAACCTGTACCGCTGGCTCGACGACATCCGGAACGGCAACCAGGCCGCGTTCCGCAACGTGGTCATCCAGCTCCAGAACGAGGACCACAGCGCCGTGGTCCAGACGTGGAATCTGAAGCGGGCGCGGATCATCAAGCACATCAGCGGCCCGTTCAACGCGAAGGGCACCGACGTCGCGATGGAAGAGCTGACGCTCTCCTACGAGCGGCTGGAGATGGAGTAATCGGTGCTCGCCTCAGCGCCGCGACGCCTGCCCGGCATCCGCTTCGAACCGGAGCCGCCGCCACCGACGCCGCTCCTGCCGCGCATGGACATCGCCGTCTTCGTCGGGTTCGCCGAGCGCGGCCCGCTCGACACCCCCGTCGCCGTCGAGGACATGGCGCGGTTCACGGAGGTCTTCGGCGTCGACCTGCCGCTTGCCTGGGATGCCGAACGGGGCGAAGCCGTGACGGCCCAGCTCCGGCCGGCCGTGCATGCCTTCTTCCGCAACGGCGGGCGCCGCTGCTGGATCGTCCGGGTGGCCGGCTCGGGAGCCGCCGCGGCCGAGTTCCCGGTCCCTGGGCTCCTGCGCTGCCGGTCCGGGCGCAGCCCGAAGCGATCCTGGGACGGGGAGGTCGCTCCGGCAAGGCTGCAGGCCAGCTCCAAGGGGCCCTGGGCGCAGCGCGACACGGTCGCCGCGAGCGTGGCGGTCATGCCGCTCCGGATCGAGGGGCAGGCCGGTATCGAGACCATTGGTGACGCGAGCGACGGACACGCTCGAATCGTCCTGCCGCTGCGGGCCAGCGTAGAGGAGGTTCTGGTCGGCGACGTCCTGCGGCTCCGCCTCGTCCAGGACCGGGTCGTCTTCGTGGCGGTGGACGGCATCGAGCAGGTCGACCACGACCACCTCGTGGCCCACGCCGAGCGAAGCGCCTGGTTCCGGGAAGTTCGGCCGGCCGACCCTGGCGTGGCCGTCGTCGGCTACGTCGATGCTCGCGGCCGGCCCCGCGCCGCGCATGGCACGGTCGTCGAGCAGGCGGGGGCGAGCGACCAGGCGGTCCCCACGTCCGGCGGCAGCTCCGCGATGCAGCTCGCCATCGACATCGACGCGGATGGCGGCGAGTGGCCGGCACCGGGCTCGTGGGTCCGCCTCAGCTTCGGCAGGCGGCGCTGGTGGCTCGTCGTGGAGACGACGTCGACGCTGCTCGACGACGTCGCCGGCACCGAACGGGTCCGGGTCACGGGGCCCGCCTTCCTCCGAACGTGGCCCAGCCCGCGATCGTTCCAACGAACGTTCGCCGGCGCATCTGGGACACCGGTCCGGGCCGACGGCGACGTGCCCGGCAACCTCGACCGGCTTCGTCTCACCCTCTGGGGCGGTGTCGACGGCAGGCTCGACGAGCGGCGGGAGGACCTCGGACTCGCGAGCGGCCATCCGCGCTTCCTCGGCGACCTGCCGTCCGACGAGCGCGTGTTCGGCCACGAGCCCTGGCGGCCCTGGGAATCGGCCGCGGACCGCGCCGCCCTCGCGGCGCGGCGATTCCGTGTCGCGGGCGATCCGTCCGCCGCCTTCTACATCCCGTTCGCGCTGGGCCCCGTGCCGACGTGGTCGGCAGGACCGGTCGACCGCGGCCGGCCCGCCATCGAGCTCTCCGATCTCGCCGAAGTGGGCTCCGACGTCTTCCTCGACGCGGGCCTGGCCGGCTGCGGCGCGGCGAGGCTCGCCGCCGAGGCCGATTTCATCCGCTACGAAAGCCCGCGACCGCGGCCGCTGCGGGGCATCCACGCGGCGCTCGATGTGGAGGAGGCGAGCCTCATCGCCGTGCCCGATGCCGGCCAGCCGCACTGGAGGCGGGAGCACGTTACGGCGCCCAGCGCGCCCGTCCTGCCGGAGTCGACGCCCCCGGAGCCGGCCACCTTCGATGACTGCGAGCTCGGCCCGCTCGATCCGCCATCGATCGCGGCCCTGCGCGAACCGGGGGCCATCCGGTCCTATACGCTCGTCTGGTCGGCGGTCGAGCACGCCACAGCGTACGTGGTCGAGGAGACGCGAGAGCCCGAGTCGTGGCGGCCGCCGGTGCTGCGCCAGGTCGAGGCAACGCGCCAGCACGTCGGCCGCTCGGTTCCCGGTACGTACCGCTACCGCGTCCGTGCGGTCGCGCCCGGCATCCAGGGCCCGTGGTCCGAGGCCGTCTCGGTCGTCGTCGAGGGGCAGCCGCTGTACCGCGTCGACGATCGCACGGACCGGAGCGTCGCCCTGCAGGTCCATACGGCCCTGCTCCGCATGTGCGCCGCGCGGGGCGACATGTTCGCCCTGCTGAGCGTGCCCGAAGGGCTTGACCGAGCGGGGGTCACCGACCACATCGCCGACCTGCGCGGCAGGATCACGGACCTGCCGCCCGATCGACTTCGGGGCCGATTGAGTGGCGACATCGACCCGCTCGCGGTCCTCAGCTACGGCGCCCTCTACCACCCCTGGGTCCTCGAGGCGGACGACGCGGCCACCTCCCGGCGCGCACCCGGGACGGCGGGTCGCTCGACGACCATCGTGGCGAGCCCGGCGCGTCCCCGGCCACCGGATGGGGCGATCATGGGCGTGTTCGCCCAGCGGGCCGCGACGCGGGGCCCATGGGTCGCTCCGGCCAACGTCCCGCTGCGCGACGTCGTCGGCCTCGTTCGGCCGTTCGCCGACGACGAGCAGGGCCGGCTGTTCGAGGCGCAGATCGACGTGCTGCGCGACACGCCGGCGGGCTTCATGGCGCTCGCCGCCGACACGCTCAGCCTGGATCCGACGTTCCGGCCGCTCAACGTCCGGCGCTTGCTGGCGCTGCTGCGGCGCCTGGCGGCCCTTCACGGCACCGACTACGTGTTCGAGCCCAACAGCGATGCGTTCCGCCGCCGCATTCAGCGCGGCTTCGAGGCGCTCCTCGCGCTCCTGTTCGAGCGAGGGGCCTTTGCCGGCGCCCGAGCCGATGACGCGTTCCGGGTCGCCGTCGACGATCCGCCGAACTCGTCGCGGAGCCTGGATGCGGGTCGGCTGATCGTTGACCTGAAGGTCGCCCCCTCCGTCCCCCTCGAGTTCCTGACCGTGCGCCTGGTGCGATCTGGCGACCGCTTCGCGGTCGAGCTGCCGTAGCGATGGCAAATCCCGCCGATGACAAGGTCGGCTACCCGTTCGTCGCCTTCAACTTCGCCGTCGAGATCCGGGTTCCGGGCATCTCCGGCGAGCTCTGCAGCGCCGCCTTCTCCGAGTGCGACGGGCTCGAGATGACGATGGACGTCAAGACGATCAAGGAGGGCGGCAACAACGCCACGCTCGTCCGGTTCCCGGGAATGCTCGGCTACGGGACCCTGACGCTCAAGCGCGGGATGACGGCCACCTTCGACCTGTGGGACTGGTTCAGCGCGGTCGTCCGGGACCCGACCGTTCGCGCCGACGGCGAGGTCGTCGTCTTCGCGCCCGATCGCCAGACGGAGCGCGCCCGGTTCATCCTCGGTCGCTGCCTGCCGACGAAGCTCAAGGCACCAGCACTCAACGCCAAGGACGGCATGGTCGCGATCGAGGAATTGCAGCTGGCCTACGAGACGATGGTTCTCAAGCGGCCGGGAGGGCCGGCGGGTGGCTGAGCCTGCCGCGAACCTCGCGCGCGCCGAGCTGCACGAGCTCAAGCCCGACTTCAGCGCGGAGCTGTCGGGCGGGAAGAACGTGAAGGTCCAGTTCAATCCCGAGACCCTCAAGGTGAGCTTCGCGAACCAGCTCGTCCAGCCATCCAGCGGCGGCGATCAGCGCGGCACGCCCGCACGCCAGTTCGTTGGCGCCGGCACCACGAAGCTCGCCCTCCAGCTGTGGTTCGACGTGACCGCGCTCCCTCCCGATCAGCAGGCGGTGAAGGACGTCCGCAAGCTCACCCAGGACGTCGCCTACTTCATCACCCCGAAGGAGGACTCCGGCGGGCGCGAGAAGAAGTACGTGCCGCCGGCCGTCAGGTTCCTGTGGGGCTCCTTCCAGTTCGACGGCATGCTCGACTCGATGGAGGAGAGCCTCGAGTTCTTCTCTCCCGATGGGCGCCCGCTGCGTGCGAGCGTGAGCCTGGCCCTGTCACAGCAGAAGATCACGGCCTACTCCTTTCGGGAGCTCGGCGCCTCCGGCGGACCCGGCGGAGCCGGCGGCGGCACTCCCGCAACGCCCGGGACCAAGCCGCTCACCCCGGCGGCCCAGGGCGCGTCGGTGCAGAGCCTGGCCGAACGCCAGGGCGTGGGCGGCGACTGGCAGGCGATCGCACGCGCGAACGGCATCGAGAACCCGCGGATCCTGACGCCGGGCCGTCTTGTCGACATGAACGTCCCGCTCCCGAGAAGGTAGGAGGCGCGCCGTGCCCGTCGTCATCAACGAGTTCGAGGTCGTTCCCGCCGAGTCGCAGCCCCGGGCTGCCGCTCAGTCCGGCGGGGGAGAGCCAGCCCAGGGCGAGAAGCCGCGAGATCCGCAGCGGGAGCTGGACAAGGGGCTCCGCAAGCGGGCCCGCCGCGCCGCCCGGCTGATGGCCGTCTGAGATGGCCGCCGCAGCGCCGCCGACCACTGGTGTCCGCAGCTCCCGACCGACGATCTCGCTCGCCGGCCGTGAGAGCGACTCGCTGGCGCAGGCGCTGCTCTCGCTCCGCATCGAGGAGCACATCGAAGGCATCTACCACTGCGAGCTGAGCGTCGGCAACTGGGGCCCGGTCGGCGGCGGGACCGGCTTCCTCTACTTCGACCGCAAGGAGGTCGACTTCGGCAAGGCGCTGAAGGTCACGCTCGGCGGCGACACCCTGTTCGACGGCAGGATCGTCGCGCTCGAGGGCGGCTATCCGGAGGGCAGCCCGCCGACACTGACCATGCTCGCCGACGATCGGCTCCAGGACCTGCGGATGACGAGGCGGACGCGCACGTTCGCCGAGCTGTCGGATGCCGCCGTGATCCAGCAGATTGCCGGGGACCACAGCCTCACGCCAGACGTCCAGCTCAACGGACCGACGCATCGCGTCCTCGCCCAGGTCAACCAGAGCGACCTGGCGTTCATCCGCGATCGCTGCCGGGCCGTCGATGCCGAGGTCTGGGTCGAGGACCGTACGATCAAGGTGCGAGAGCGGGCCAAGCGGAGCACGACCACCACCGACCTCGGCTACGGGAACAAGCTCCGGGAGGTCACGATCACCGCCGACCTCGCCGGCCAGGCGACCAAGGTGACCGTCGGCGGGTGGGACGTGGCGGCGAAGGAGGCCATCAAGGAAACCGCGACGTCGACGGCGATCCAGCCCGAGCTGAAGGGCACGGACGCGGGCGCCTCCATCCTGTCCTCCGCGCTCGCGTCGCGCACGGCGACCGCCGCCCATACCGCGCCCATCACCACGGCCGAGGCGAAGGCCCGGGCGGAAGCGCTCTTCCGTCAGCGGGCCAGGCGCTTCGTCCGAGCAGAGGGCCTCGCCGAGACGAGCGGCAAGTTCCGCGTCGGCAGCACCGTCAAGCTGTCGGGCGTCGGGCCCCTGTTCGACGGCGAGTACTACGTCACCGACGTGCGCCACGTCTTCGACCCGGTCCTCGGGCTGCGAACCGAGTTCGGCGCCGAACGCGCGGGAATCGGCAAGCCGTGAGCGTCCTCGAGCCCCTCGCACTCGACCTGCTCATCGAAGAGGAGGTCCCGCGTCCGGCCGGGCGCTGGTACGGCGTCTTCCCGGCCCTCGTCACGGATATCAAGGATCCGGACGGCCAGGGTCGCGTGAAGGTCACCTTCCCCTGGTCGCCCGACGGCGACGGCGCGCGCTACGAGGCCTGGGCCCGGATGGCGACCCTGATGGCGGGCAACAACCGCGGCACCTGGTTCATCCCGGACACCGGCGACGAGGTGCTGGTGGCCTGCCAGCACGGCGACCCGCGCTGGCCCTTCGTCGTCGGCGGGCTGTGGAACGGCAAGGACGCCTCGCCTCAGTCCATGGATGGCGGCGGCGAGAACGACCTGAAGGTCATCCGGTCGCGAAACGGCGTCCGGGTCGTCCTGGACGACAAGGACGGCCAGGAGAAGCTCATCGTCGAGACGCCCGGGGGCCAGCGGATGACGCTGAAGGACGGTCCCGGCTCGGTCGAGATCGTCGACAGCAACGGCAACTCCGTGAAGCTGGAAAGCTCGGGGATCACGGTCACGGCGTCGGCCAAGGTCACCGTCAACGCGAGCACGGTCTCGGTCACCGCCGGATCGGTGTCGGTGAACGCGGCGATGTCGACCTTCAGTGGCGTGGTCAAGGCGGACTCGGTGATCACCAACTCGGTCATCAGTTCCTCGTACACGCCCGGCGCGGGGAACATCTGGTGACCGGCCTCGTCCCCGTCGCCCAGTGGGTGACCGCATCGCCGCTGTGGGCCGGGGCAGCCGAGTCGCCGGAGGCGATGCAGCGGCCGGTGCTGTTGCGCTTCAGCTCCGACACGTTCATGGACGACCTGCAGGGACTCCTGGCCGAGGCTCCATCGAAGCTCGGCGACTACCGCGCCCAGGCCCTCAGCTACCGAGCCAGGCCGCCGGGTGCACCGGCGGCGTGGGTCGCCTCCCTGCCCGCGCTGAAGCTGTACCAGGCGGCGCACGGGCAGTTCAACCTCGTGGCCGCGTCGCTCGTCTGCCGCCTCCCGGGCCTTCCGGATCGGACCCTCGACACGAGCGCCGAGGAGGCCGTTGGCTTCGTCTTGCGCCGGGTCGTGGCAGGGCAGGAAGCCGCCTGGGCGTCGGAAGGACCCTCGACGAAGAAGGGCTGGCGCAGCCTCGCGGGTGGCGCGGAGAAGCGGCTCGCGGCCGGCGAGGAGGTCATGCCGCTCCTGCCCGTCCGGTACGACGACCAGGCATCCCGCCGCCTGCTGGTGGGTCTCATCCCGACCTCGAGCAGCGACACGTTCAAGGCCGGACCGGAGCTCTCGCCGTTCGTCGCGCCGCTCGACGCGGAGGGCAACGCCGTCGACAGCCGCATGGACGACTTCGAGGGACGGGTGCTGGGGCCGCTCAAGGAGATCAAGTCGAACCCCGCACCCGCGGAGCTGCGAACCGATGCGTCGCGCTTCATCCTGGTCGACTTCGCCGAGCTCTTGACGACCCACGCGCCGGCGGTGTGGACCGCGCTCGGCTCGAGCGCCGCGCCGAGCGCGGGTGCCGCCCGCGACCTGTATCTGCTCCTCGACAGCGCGACCACGGGCGCGTCGCCCGATCCCGGCTTTCGGACCCTGCTCCTGGCCGCCTGGGCACAGCGCCTGCGCATCGCCGGCGAGGCAACGCCGCCTGCGGACCTCGAGGTCGACCTGCGGTCGTCCAACCTCGCGCCCGTCGCCCTCCGCTCGATCCTGCAGCGTGCGCTCCAGGGCCTCCGGCCGCAGATCGAATTCGAGGGGTCGATCGCTGCGGCCCGCGCCGATACCCAGCAGGGCTCTCCCTTCGTGTCGCAGCTCGAATCGCAGCGTGCCTTCCAGCTCGGGCGCCAGGCCGGCCGACCGATCGTGACCGACGCCGATGTCCCCAAGCTGGACCCGGCAGCCAGGGCGCTGTACGTGATCCGCTGCGTCTTCCGGCGGCCCCAGTGCACGCCGCCGGTTGACCTGCTGAGCGAGCCCTCCGATCGGTTCGCGATCGCCTCGTTCTTCGACAGCGATGCACCCGCGCGCCCGATCAGGATTCAACTCCCGGTGAAGACGTCCATCGCCGACCTGCGCAAGTACCCCAAGAACGTGGGCTTCGTGCTGTCGAATGAGTTGCAGGCGCAGATGAGTCGGGTGACCGACCTGAAGTCGGTGATGGCCGGCCAGCTCGCGGCGGGCGACGAGATCGACGTCGGGATGCTTTGCTCCTTCTCGATCCCGATCATCACGATCTGCGCGCTCATCGTGCTGATGATCTTCCTGAACCTCCTGAACATCGTGTTCTTCTGGATGCCCTTCCTGCGGACCTGCCTGCCGATCTCCCTGCGAGGGGACGCGTCGTGAGCGCGGGCGAGGTCCTCGGTCGCGGCATCTCGTTCCCACCCCGCCTCGGCACCGACGGCCGGGTGTCGTGGTCGGAGGGCGAGACCAATATCCGCGAGTCCGTCCGCGTCGTGCTGATGACCGCGCCGGGCGAACGGCTCCGGCGCGCGACGTTCGGCGCGGGGCTCGACACATTCCTGTTCGAGCCGAACACGACGATGACGCGCCGCCAGCTCGAGGACCGGATCACGCGGGCCCTGACGACCTGGGAGCCGCGCATCAGCCTCGAGTCGGTCGATGTCGACGAGGACCCCGCCGATCTATCCGCGGCAATCGCCACCGTCACCTTCCGCATCGTCGCGACCCAGAACCTCGAGCGCGTGTCTGCATCCATCTCGTTGGCCGGTTGAGGGGAGAGCGATGCCACTGACCGCGCCGGTGATCGACGGACGCTCGTACGAGGAGCTGCGCGACGAGGCGCTCCGGCGCATACCCGTCCACAACCCGGCATGGACGAACTTCAACGCGAGCGACCCGGGGGTCACACTCGTCGAGCTGTTCGCGTTCATGACCGAGAACCTCCTGTACCGCAGCAACCAGATCCCGGAGCGGAACCGCCGGAAGTTCCTGTCGCTGCTGGGCATCCCCCTCCACACCGCGACGCCGGCCCATGGCCTGGTCGAGTTCACGAACGAGCGTGGCCCGCTGCAGACACTCACCCTCTCCGCGGGGGTTGAGGTCAAAGCCGGGAACGCCGGCTTCCGCACGGACCTGGGCCTCGACGTGCTGCCGGTCGAGACGCGCGTCTACTACAAGGCCCGGGTCCAGCCGACGGCCGAGCAGCTGCAGCAGTACCGCCAGCTGTACGCCTCGTACGCGCCTGCGGGCAGCCTCGAGGCCGACGTCACGCTCTACGAGACCAAGCCGCTGACGCCGGAATCGAACGGCATCGACGTCGTGCGCGACACCGTTGACCGCTCCCTCTGGGTGGCGCTCCTGGTCCGTCCCACGGATCGCACGCCGGCCGATCCCACGCTGGCGGCGAGGAAGGTGCGGGCCACGATCGGCGGCAAGATCCTCAGCCTCGGCGTCGTTCCAATCGTGCCGGAGCAGACACTGCGCCTCGGACCCGGGCGACCGCCGGCCCGAGCCGAGGATCGGCTCCGGTTCGCCGTGCCGAGCCCGCCGGCGGACGGCCTCCTGCCGGCGACGCCGTCGGATCGCGTCGCCAGGTACCGCTACCTCGATGCGTCGAGCCGGGACAACGTTCTCGGGGAGCCGGGCATCGTCCAGATCACGCTCCCGGCGGCCGCCGCGCTGGGCCTCTGGACGAACCTCGATCCGCTCGAATCGGGCGTCAGGGACTTTCCGCCGCCGCTCGAGGAGACGGCGCTCAACGACCGGCTCGTGACCTGGCTGCGCATCGAGGTCACCTCCTCCCAGCCGACGGGGATCCTCTGGGCGGGGATCAATGCCACGAAGGTGACCCAGCGGGTCCATGTGCTCGACGAGCCACTTGCCGACGGCACCGGCGATCCGGACCAGGTCGTCCGCCTGGCCCGCCGGCCGGTGGTTCCCGGTTCCGTGGAGCTGACCATCACCGACGGCGACAGCATCGAGCGCTGGGAGGCGACGCAGGACCTCGCGGCGGCCGGCGCGGAGGTCCCGATGCCCGACCCGGCGTGGCCGCCCGGGCGCCGCGTCCGGCCGCCGGCGCCGGCAGAGGTCTTCGTCCTCGACGCGGAGGCCGGTGAGCTCCGCTTCGGCGACGGCGATCGAGGGCGGCGCCCGGCCCTCGGCGCCCAGCTCAGGGCTTCCTACGACGTCAGCGACGGCACCGCGGGGAACGTCGGCCCCGGCGCGATCGCCGCCGGCCCGACACTCCCGCCGGGGATCAAGGTCGCGAACCCGGTCGCCACGTGGGGCGGGGTCGACGCCGAGGCCGTGACATCGGGCGAAAGGCGCATCACGTCATTCCTGCAGCACGGGGACCGGCTCGTCACCAAGCAGGACCACCAGGAGATCGCCAAGGCGACGCCGGAGGTCGACGTGGCCCGCGTGGACGTCCTGCCTGCCTTCGACCCCGGGTTGGGAAGCAGCCAGGCGGGTGACGCCCCGGGAGCGGTGACCCTCATGGTCGTGCCCCGGCTCGACCCGGTGTGGCCGGATACTCCCGAGCCGGACGGCTACTTCCTCCGCGCGATCGGCCGCCACCTCGACCAGCGGCGCCTCGTCACCTCCGAGCTCTTCGTCTGCGGACCCGAGTACCAGCAGATCTTCGTGTCGGTGGGCATCGAGCCGGAGCCCGGACGGTCGATCGCCGAGGTCCGGGAGGCCGTCCGCCGGGCGCTGATCGCGTTCCTCTCGCCGCTGCCCTCGGACGACAGGAGCCTTCCACCGTTCGCCCACTCGGCCACCGGCTGGCCGCTCCAGCAGCCGGTCCGGAAGCTCGAGATCGATACCGTGGCAGGCCGGGTCGCCGGCGTGCTGTTCGTCAAGGACGTCCTCCTCGCCGGCGCCAACGGCGTCGTCGTCGACCAGGTGGAGATGTCGGGGCTCCAGCTGCCGCGTCTCGCCGGCCTGTCCGTCGTGGCCGGCGATCCGGAGCCGCAGGGCAATCAGCCGGCACCCGGCGACCCGAGCCTGGTCGCCGTTCCAATCACTCCGGTGGCGTGCTGACGTGGACGCGAACGGCACGAAGTTCAAGGCGGTCCTCGGGCATCGTGACTGGTCGCGCTGGACCACGGCCCAGGGCCTGCCGCTCCCCGACGCCTGGCTGCGCCAGCAGGGCGGCGACGTCGGAACCGCCTGGGATGCGACGCACGGCGAGCTGACCCTCGCCGGGTTGCCGTGGACGTTCCCCGCTGCCCCCGATTCGCGCACCCTGCGACGCGAGCAGCGGCGCGGCGCCGCCATGGACCGTTACGGGAACTGGTACTGGATCGGTTCCGACGAGCGGGTCGTCCTCGTCACCTCGAGCGGATCGGGGACGACTACCCCCTTCTGGCCGGCGCCCCCGCCGGTCGAGTCGCCCGATCCAGCCGAGTTCCAGAGCGTCGCCCCGCCGCGACCCGTGGCGGCCGGGCGATACCGAGGCCTCGCGGTCACGGCCGATCACTACCTCATCGTCGGAACCCTCGACCCGGCGGGCCTCCTGGTGTTCGACCTTCGAAGCGGAGGACCCCCGCTCGTGCTGGAGTGGCCTGCCGAGGTTCGGTTCTCGCCGTTCGACATCGCGGCACGACCGGAAGCCGGGGCCTTCGTCCTCGATCTCGGCGAGCCGGGTCCCAAACGTGTCTGGTGCCTCGATCGGAACTTCATGGTCGAGGCCCTGGGGTCGGCGAGCGATGCTCCCGTGAGCCCTCCGACCTTCGGGCCCGTCGAGCCGGGCGACCCGCCCGGCGTCGCTGCGACGGGATCGCGGGCGGTCAGCGCCTCGGACGCGGCGGAGGTCGACGGGCACCCGATTGCGATTGCGGTGACGCGAGACGCCGTGCTCCTCCTCGACGTCGGTCCCGATGGCAGATCTCCGGCCGTGCGTGTCTACTCGGCGGCAATGCGCGAGCTCGAGACACGCCGTCTGGCGGGCCTCGAGACGCGCCGAGCCGCATACGACATGGCAGTCCTCGACGCTGACGAAGACGCCGCCGGCAGTCTGGCGAACATCTTCGTCGTCGACGTCCAGGGCGACCAGGCCTACCGATTCGGGCTCCGATCCGGATCGGGACCCATCACGGTCGAGCCCGAGTACTACCCGATCCGGCTCTTCGGCGGGCGCGGCCTCGTCGCGACCGACAAGGGCGTCTGGTACGACTTCAACGATCGCTGGGTGCCGCTGGTCGCGCAGCGCAGGCCGCGCTACGCGGAGTCGGCGGTCATCGTCTCCGACGTCTACGACGGCATCACGCCCGGCTGCGTCTGGCACCGGCTCCTGCTCGACGGTTGCCTCACGCCCGAGGCCCGGGTCACGGTCTGGAGCGCGGCCTCGGACGAGCGCGGGGAGCTCGATCGGCCGGCATGGCAGCTGGAGCCCAGCCCCTACCAGCGCGGCGACGGGCCGGAGCGCCCATTCGTCCCGAAGCCGGGCGACCCGCGCTACGGCACGCACGAGCTGCTCTTCCAGCAGGCGCGCGGCCGCTACCTGCGGCTCAAGCTGGAGTTGACCGGGAACCGCCAGAGCAGCCCTCGCGTGCGGTCGCTGCGCGCCTACTACCCGAGGTTCTCGTACCTCGAGCACTACCTGCCTCGCGTCTATCGGGAGGAACGATCGTCCGCGGGGTTCCTGGAGGCCTTCCTCGCGAATTTCGAGGGAACGCTGACGGCGGTGGAGGACCGGATCGCCGCCGCCGAGGTGCTATTCGACCCGAGGACGGCACCGCCCGAGGCCCTCGCCTGGCTGGCCTCCTGGTTCGACATCGTCCTCGACCCGTCGTGGGACGAGGAGCGGCGGCGGCTGCTCGTCCGCCACGCAGTCGACCTGTTCCGGTGGCGCGGGACGGACCGCGGGCTCCTGATGGCGCTCGGCCTTGCGCTCCTGCGCTGCCCCGGGGAAGAGCTCTTCGCCGACGACGCCGACCGCGAGCCGGGCGGCATCCGCATCGTCGAGCGCTTCCAGACCAAGCGCGCCGGCGCACGCGTCGCCGGTGATCCCACGCGCGACGCGCTGCCGCGTGTCGGGTCGACGTCGGGGCCGTGGACTCCCGCCGAGGGCGGGGCCGCGCTGCGCGGTCGCTGGGTGGCCTTCGTCGACGAGCTGGGCGCCCCCGGGACCGCGGGCGCCCAGCTCCCGCGCACCTTTCCGCTTTCCGCCCCGACCCCGGAGACGGCCCGGAGCTGGCGGGCCTTCTCGGAGGCGGCGCTCGGCTTCGTGCCGTCCGCGAGCGAACGCGACCGGCCCCGGTGGGCTGCGTTTCTGGCTCGGCGCTACCTGCGAATTGACGCCTTCAATCGTGCCTACCAGCGATTCGGGGCCGTCGCCCTGCGGCGATTCGAGGATGCGGCCCTGCCCACGGCTCTTCCGGCCGATGGCGCTCCGTTGGCGGACTGGTACCAGTTCGAGAGCGTCGTCCTGCGCGGCCTCCGGGCCGCCCATCGATTCAGCGTGCTGCTGCCCGTCCCGCTCGGGCGGGATCGGGGCGTGGTCAGGGCGAAGGATGCACGCGGCCGGGCTGCCGAACAGGCGCGGGCCGCGCGGCTGGTCGACCTCGAGAAGCCCGCGCACACGATCGCCGATGTCCGTTCCTACTGGCTGGCGTTCCGGGTCGGCGAGGCCCGGCTCGGAAAGGACACCGAGATTGATTACGGCAGCAGGTCGCCCGACCTGCGACCACCGGCGGTGCTCGGCGCGATGTACGTCGGAGAAGGCGTGCTCACGTCGGAGATGGCCGACGTTCCGGAGCGTGACGAGGCGTTCTCGGGCTCCGTGGATACCAAGACGCGACGCCTGACTGGGAGGACCGATGACTAGCACGATGACTCGCGTCGCAGCGGCCGACATCGCGCCGGGCGACGCGTCGAAGCACGTCAAGTACACGTTCGGGATGCTCCTGGGCGTCGACGACTTCACCCAGGAGTTCACCTACCTGTCAGGGCGTGACCGATGGCTCGCGCGCGACGTCGCCGGGTACGGCACGGTGTGGGGCCTGTCGATCGCGATGGAGAAGCCGCCGGAAGGCGGGCTGCGCGTCAACGTGGATCGCGGCGTGGCGCTGACCCCGCTCGGCCAGCTCGTCTGCGTGCCGTCCATGCAGTGCGCGTACCTCGACCCGTGGCTGGTGAAGCACGGCCATGAGGTCGCGGAAGCCCTCGGCGGGCTGGCCGGCACCCTCCCGGTCTACGTGGTCCTGTGTTACCGATCTCGGGCGACCGACAACGTCCCCATCCCCGGCGAGCCCTGCCGGTCCGAAGACGAGCTGACCGCGGCATCACGCTGGCAGGACGACTTCTCGCTGGAGCTCCGGCTCGCGCCGCCCGCGCAGGTCGAGGAGGTCGCGATCCGTGAGTTCGTCGGCCTCCTTCGCAACATCGAGATCGTGGACGCGGGCGGGTCGAGCCCTGTCGCGTTCATCGACGGGCTGCGGGCTGCTGCCCTGCCGGAGCAGTCCCCACCCGAAGGCTCGCCCCCCGCCGCCGGCGAGATGCGCGTGCCGGAGGGCCTCGCGATCCCGAGGGACGAGCTGGCCGACTACCTCAGGGCGGCGTTCCGGCTGTGGGTCACGGAGATCCGGCCGCAGTACCGCCTCGACGTGGGCTGCGGCGCGGACGAGTGTCCGCCAGACGATTCGGACGCATGCCTCCTGCTCGCCGAGCTGGCTCTGCCGATCGAGATCGAGGCGGCGGAACCGGTGCGGTCGTTCCTGGACCCTGACCTGACTGCCGACGCCATCGAGGTCCACGAGGATGCTCGCCCGTACCTGCTCCACGAACGGATGCTCCAGGAGTGGATGCTCGGCGCGACGGACGCCGCGCCCGACCAGTCACCGGCCGGTGGCTCAACCTCGCCCGGCGGCGGCACGACCGGCCCGGGTTCGGCGCCCGTCGGCGGCACGACCAGCCCGGGCACCGCCCCCGGTGCGGTGGTCGCGGCCGGACAGGTGGACGACACGGCAAACAACCTCCTGGTCTGGGCGTGGGGCGACCTCTCCGTGACGACCTTCGAGGGAGCCCTCTACCGCCTCGAGTTCCCGACCTTCGATGTCGGGCGCCGGTACGTCGTGAAGGGGACCCCGATCCGGCCCGAGGACAGCCGAATGCGGGTGTTCGAGGTCGTATCGGACAAGATCGTCGGAGGCCTGGCCGGTGACGCGGAGGTCGGCAAGGGCATCTACGTCCGGCTCGTGACCGACGACAGCAACAGCCTGAAGGGACCGTTCATGGTCGAGATCAGCGACTTCGGGGCGCCGGCATGATGAGCGTGAGCGGCGCCCGGGCACTCGACGAACCCGTTGTCGACGACGGGATTCGGTGGCTGAACTTCTTCAATGGCCGGGCCCTGTCCGCCGAGGACCTCCGCACGGACCACGAGGCGATCCAGCGCAGCCGGGCCCAGCTCGGCCGCGGCCTCGGCCCCGGTCTCGTCAACGGGTTCAAGGTCGCGCAGGCGACCGCGAGCACGGTCGCGCGGCCGGTCCTCAGCGTCAGCTCCGGGCTGGCGTTCAACCACGACGGGCAGGCGATCGAGCTGCAGCGCGACGTGACGATCGGCCTCGTCCGGGTCGATGCGCCGACGAGCGAGGCCGGCGCGACCTTCGAGGCCTGCGACGTCGTGCTCGCGGGGACCACGGGCCTCGGGGCGTACGTGCTCACCGTAGGGCCTGCCGGGGCGGATCTCGGCAAGGCCCCGGTGGCGGGCCTCGGCAACGAGGACGCAGGCTGCAACACTGCCTACTCGGTCGAGGGAGTTCGCTTCCAGCTCTATCCCGTTGCGATCGAAGCGGACGATGTCGATTCAGCAGACCTGCGGAACCGGCTCGCCTACAGGATGTTCGGCCAGGAGGATCCGGCTCGCCTGTCCCGCGTCCGCGACCCGTTCTCGGCGAGCGATGGCGAGTACGGCGGCCTGGACGATCTACGCCATGCGTGCTTCCCGATGGATGTCGCCCTCGCCGTGCTGTTCTGGCAGCCGGGCGAAGGCCTTCGATTCGTCGACATGTGGAGCGTCCGACGACGGACGACCGCCCCGGCGCCATCGACGACGCACGCCTCGCCGGCCTTCGATCGGGCGGCCGCCGAGGCCGAGGCACGGTTCCTCCAGTTCGAGGATCACGTCACCGACCTGTACGGGCTGGGCACCGACCCGGCATCGATCATGGCCGCCGACCGCTTCCGCTTCCTGCCACCCGCCGGCATCGTGCCGCTCCCCACACCCACCTCGTACCAGAGCTTCTTCCGCGGCCTCAAGGTGCGCGATCCAGTGTGGATCGAGGGCGCCCAGGTCGAAGGGCTGCTGCACGAATCGCTCAGCTACCCGGCGATCGCAACCGACTCGGGCGAGGCGATCTGGCTCTACGTCGTCCGGGAGAACGCCCAGCGACCGCGTTTCCGCCGGCCCACGGGCTTCGACCTCGGGCTCGGGCGCCACAGCCTCATCCAGGAGGCCACGCTCGCAACCCGCCTCAATCTGGAGGCCGGCAGGGTCTCACTGAGGGACCCGGGCGACTTCGGGCTCGCTGCTGGCAGCCCGCCCGCGGATGGGCTGGCGCCGTCCTGCGTGATCTTCGCGACGGCGCATCTGCGGTATCGCGCCGACGCGCGGTTCGACCTTGCCTACTACGACTACGCCAACTACGCCGAGATCGGATAGGAGGAGACGCGATGTTCGACCTGTTGAAGAACCTCTCGGCCGACAAGATCTTCACGCCCACGGGTCAACCCCTGAGCGAGGCATTCGGGATCCGGCCCGATGCGACGATCGCGGAGATCGCCAAGCCGGACCTCAAGTTCGCCGACATCGCGGTGCCGTTCCGCCCCGGGCTCGACGTCTCCATCCGGCCCGGACTCATCGATCCCGGGCGCATCGATCCAGGCGACGTCCGCAAGCCCCCGGTGGACCCGGGAACCCCAGCGCTCTCGTGGCCGAGCGTGGGGATTCCGGCCGACGTGCGACCCGGTGACCTCATCCAGGCGGCGGCCTGGAACGCCCTCCTGGCCTGGGTCCGGGCGCTCTACACGAACGCCGGCAGGGCGGCGCCGGCCCAGCCGGCCGCCCCGACGACGCCGACGGCGCCGGGAGGCGGGATCGGGACCCACCCGCTGCCCATCGATCCGGGCACGATCACCCCGCTCCAGCCGATTCCGCTCCAGCCGATTCCGCACTTCCCGCTCCCGGTGGAGCGGCCGCCGATCGAGTCGCTGCTCGGCCACCCCGAGATCCTGAAGACGATCATCGCCAACCCGTCGATCCTGGACATGATCGTCAAGTCGCCGCAGATCGGCGAGACCCTGGTGGCCCATCCGGAGATCCTCACCAGCATCGTGAGCACCCCGGTCTCGCAGCCCGTGTTCATCCAACCGGTCACGGGCCAGCCGGTCGCGACCGGGCCCCTCGTGGTGCAGCCGGTGACCGCCCAGCCCGTTGTCATGCAACCGATCGCTCAGCCGATTGCGGCCCAGCCGATTGCCGCCCAGCCGATTGCGGCCCAGCCGATTGCCGCCCAGCCGATTGCGGCCCAGCCGATTGCGGCCCAGCCGATTGCGGCCCAGCCGATTGCGGCCCAGCCGATTGCGGCCCAGCCGATTGCGGCCCAGCCGATTTCCACGCTGCCCATCGGGACGATCCTGGGTTCGATCGCGACCCAACCCGTGCTGGACACGGCCACGGTCGTGGCCAAGCTCACGGCGGACCCGATCATGGGCCGGATGCTCGATGCCCAACCGGTCCTCCGGACGGCGCTCGGGATCACGGCCGAGGAGGCGCCGGCATCCGCACCGTCGGCCGCGACCCGCAAGGCGCGGACGACCCGCAAGACGCAACCCGGCTGAGCGGCCGGCAGGCCGCCGAACAGAGGGTGACGGAGGATGTGGCCGTCGGGCGAGGTCACGATCGGGCGCCTGCGCGTGCAGCGCGTCGAAGGCACCGATGCGGATCCGAGTCGCGCAGCCGAGATGACCATCGGGTCGATCGATCTGCGGCCGGCCTCCTTGCCGCCCGGCGCGATCCTGTGCGTCAAGAGCCTGCGTGATCCCGCCCCGGGGACACTGCGCCTCGGGGCCCGCGATGCGACCTCGGCAGCTGCCTGGCGAGGGTCTCTCGAACGCGCACTCGCGACGCTGGCGTCGCGGGCCGCACGCCCGGCCGATGGCCCCGTCCCCGCCGGCGCGGAGGCCGTGCTCTTCCGCGACGACGTCGAGCTCCTGGCCTGCCTCGCGGCGGACTGGTCCCAGCCCGGCGGCAGGTCGAACTGGTGGTGGCGGCGGCTGGCCCGGGCCCCGATCGACGGTTCCGTTGCCGGAGCGTGGCACTCGGCCGTCCCGGCGATCCCGGCGGTCATCGATCGCCTCGCGCGCCGACGCGAGCTCCGCCGGGCCCTCGCGGCGATCGACGACCGCGAGATCGTCGGACTCCTGCGCGCGCTCGCCGTCGCCTACGGCGTGACCCTGCCCGGGTCGCTGGACCACCGATCTCCGGCAGGGCCAGCTGCCCGACCATCGGCTTCGCCTCGACGGCCACGCGTTCGAAGCGATGCGGGCGACGCTCCGCCGGCGGGTGGCGCGCCCGCCACGTTGCCCGTTGCCGCTCCGTGGGCCGGCCTCGAGCCCGACCTGGCGGATCTCGACCGGACCCGGACCCTCTTCGTCGGCGTCGCACTCACGCTCCATCGCCGCGCCGGCCACGCCCGCAGCGCGGGGTTCGCGGCGGCGCTGGAGGCCTGGCTTCGGCCGGTGCCGCACAGGTCGCCGGCGGAACCTCGGCGCCAGGCCGCCGCTGGGGCCTCGCTTCCGCTCGTCGCCGGGGAGCCTCCACCGGCGGAGGCCGAATCGCCGGTAGCGCGCTCGAGACGGCAGGCCGCCTCCGAGGCGCCGCCCGTTGCCCCGCCCACCGGGCGGCGCCGGCAGCAGGCCATCACCCAGACCGCCGCGCGCCTCCCAGGCGCACCCCGCCTCGGTGGCCAACCTCGGGCCGAACCCGCGGCCGCGGCGATCGCCGAGCTGCCAGCGACACCGGTGCCGGCCGGTGCCATCGAGACGCGTTTCGGCGGCGTCTTCTTTCTCCTCGATCTCGGCCTCTACCTCGGGCTGTACGGTGATTTCTCGCAGCCCGAACAACCGGGGATCGAGCTGGATCCATGGGACTTCCTGACGCTCCTGGCGGGCGACTTCGGCTTGCGCGAGGAGCTCGAGGCGGACCCACTCGCCGACCTGCTGCGGCTCCTCGCGGGGCGCGACCGCCAGAGCCGGCCCGGCGGCGACTGGGATCCCGGCGCGGACTGGCGGATCCCAGCGGCCTGGCTGGCTCCGTTCCGCGCCGTCCGCGGTCCATGGCGCTGGTCGACTGCCGGGCGGCGGCTCAGGGTGAACCACGCCGCCGGGTTCCCGGTCATCGACATCCCGGCTCCGGAGCAACCCTCGGCCGCCGCCGTCAGGCGGGCCCTGCGTCGCAGCGCGGGACGCCCCGTTCTCCGCCGCGAGACGCTGCCGTCCCTGCGCGCCGCCGGTTCGCGCCCCGTGGACCGCTGGATCGCGCGGCTCGGCGCCTACGCCCGCGCGCGCATCCGCCTCGCCCTCGGCCCCGACGCGGCCCCCGACCTGACCGCGCTCCTGCTGCGATTGCCGGCAACGGTCGCGACCACGCCCACCACGGTTGACGTCGAGTTCGAGCTGGCCGCCCTGCCGATCGAGGTCCGAATCGCCGGGCTCGATCGTGATCCGGGCTGGATCCCCGCGGCGCGCCGCACCGTTCGATTCCACTTCCGGTGACGGTCGAGGAGCGGGCCCCGGACGGCCGGGCGTTCGACGGCGTCGCCCGGACCCCGGCGGGCCATTTCGACCTGTACCTGCTGGCGGCCGTCCTGCGGCTGCGAGACCAGCTGCCCGGCATCGACGACGAGACGGCCGATCGGGCCTTCCCGTTCTTCCGTGCCTACCTCGACCAGCTGCCCGCCTGGGCCCGTGGCGGCCCGCCCGGCGAGGGCTGGCGCCGGTGGTGCGCGGCGATTGCCGCCTGGGAGGCGTCGGTCGATGCCCATCTGCCGCTGCGCGCGATTCGGGATGCCACCGGACTCGACGACCTCGCGCTGGCCATCCTCTTCACCACGGGGCTCGTCGACGAGGACGATCGCTTCGGCCGCCTGTTCGAGGCACTGCAGCCGGGGCATGGCACGCGCCCGGCCGCGGGGCTCCTGGCCGGCTGGTCGTCGAAACCGGAAGAGCGCCGCCAAGCACGAGGGGCGATCGCGCAGCTGACGTCCCTCGGCCTCCTCGAGCCGGCTGAGAACGATCAAGGGGATGCGCTCCGCCCGTCGCGGGTTGTCTGGCGCGTGCTGCGAGCAGACCCGGGTGAGCTCGCACTCTCATGGGCGCGGGCCCATCCCCTCGAGGATGCGCAACCCCTTCGGAGCCTCATCCTGCCGCCGACGGTCCGCCGGCCCGCGGAGACGCTGCCGGACGCACTCCGGGAGGGGATCGCTCGCGCCGTCGTGGTCCGGGGCTCCGAGGGGAGCGGTCGCCGAACGTTGCTGGCCAGCCTCGCCCGCGGCATGGGCCGCGGCTGGATCGAGGTTGAGGCAGCCGAGCTTGAGCCGGCGAACTGGCTCGAGCTGGGCGCGCTGTCGACGGCCATTGCGGCGGTGCCGATCCTGCGGGTCCGGCCGTCGATCGGTGAGACCGTCGCGGTTCCCGGAATTCGCGGCTACGCGGGCCCGATCGGCTTCGTGCTGCCCGTCCACGGCGGCGTGGCCGGCCCGGACCTGGAACGGGCGGTCACGATCGCCATCCCGACACCGACGCAGTCGGAGCGCATCCGGCATTGGGGCGCGGCGCTCCCGGGCGGCGTGCTCGAGGGCGCCGACGCCGTCGCCAACCGCTACCGGCTCGCCGGCGGAACGATCCGGCGGGTGGCCGAGCTTGCGCGGGCGACAGCCAGGCTCGATGGCCGCGGCACTATCGTCGCCGCCGACGTTCAGGTCGCGATCCGGGAGCTACGCGGCCGGGCCCTCGAGTCCCTCGCGCCGCGCGTGCCGGCGGCGGGCAGCTTCGACGACCTGGTCGCGGACGCCACCACGCGCGCCGAGCTGCTCCTCCTCGAGGCCAGGTGCCGCGCCCGCGAGGCGCTGCCGGCCGCCCTACCCGCCGAGATCGGCCTGCGGTCTGCGGGTGTCCGCGCCCTCTTCACCGGCCCGAGCGGGACCGGCAAGACGCTCGCCGCGCGCGTCCTGGCCGCGAGCCTGGGCATGGACCTCCATGGGGTCGATCTCTCGACGGTCGTCGACAAGTACCTCGGCGAGACCGAGAAGAACCTGACGATGGTCTTCGACCGGGCGGCCCAGCTCGACGCGATCCTCCTCCTCGACGAGGGCGACGCCCTGCTCGCCCGCCGGACGGACGTGGGCACGTCGAATGACCGGTACGCGAACCTCCAGACCAACCATCTCCTCCAGCGGCTGGAGGGGCACGATGGGATCGTCATCGTCACGACGAACGCCGGCGAGCGCATCGATGCGGCGTTCCAGCGCCGGATCGATGTCGTCGTCGAGTTCCGCCCGCCGGACGCGGCCCAGCGCTGGGATCTCTGGCAGCGCCACCTGCCGGAGCCGCGGGAGGTCGACGAGACCGCCCTCGCCGACATTGCCTACCGCTGCGAGCTGACCGGCGGCCAGATCCGGAACGCGGTCCTCCACGCCTGGCTCCTCGCCTATGAGCGCGACGCCGGTCAACCAGCTCCTTCGAAGGCCGACGTCGAGGCAGCCGTGCGCCGCGAGTACAGGAAGCTCGGCACGATCTGTCCGCTGCGGACCGACGGGTCCGCTCCGTGACCGGCGGGTCCGTTTCGTGATCGCCGGACCACCCGTCGCCGGCGTCGCGGAGAGGGCCGCGGCGGCGCGTCGGAGGTCCGCCGCCCCAGCTCCCGCGGCAACCGCCGCGACGACGGCAGGCGCCGCCGCGTCGCGCGGCGAGCCACTGCTCCCATCGGTCCGCCCGCGGCTCGAGCGTGTGTTCGGCGTGGACCTCGGTGGCGTCCGTATCCACACCGACACCGAAGCGGCGGACATGACGCGGCAGGCCGCCGCAAAGGCAATGACGGTCGGCATGGACATCTACCTCGCCCCCGGAGAGCGTCCAACCGACCTCGAGCTGCTCGCGCACGAGGTCGCCCACGTGGTGCAGCAGCAGCGCCTGCCCGCAGTCCAGCTTGCGGGCGGGCAGCACGACGACGCGGCCGAGCGCGAGGCCCAGCGCGCCGCCACCGCCGCCGTTCGGGACGAGCCGGTCGCGGTGCAGGAGCGGGTCTCGGGGCCGCGCGTCCAGCGCCTCGGCCTGAGCGATGTCCTCGACTACTTCGCCGACAAGGCCAATCTCATCCCCGGCTACCGGATGTTCACGATCATCCTGGGCGTCAACCCGATCAACATGAGCCGCGTCGAGCGGAGCGCGGCGAACATCCTCCGGGCGCTCATCGAGTTCATGCCCGGAGGCGGGCTGATCACAAAGGCCCTCGACAACTACGGCGTCTTCGACAAGGCCGGCGCATTCGTCGACGCGCAGGTCAAGGCCGTCGGGCTCTCGGGCTCGGCGATCAAGCACGCGATCAGCGAGTTCCTCGACTCGCTCGGCTGGCGCGACATCTTCCGACTCGGGAGCGTCTGGACCCGAGCCAAGAGGATCTTCACCGACCCGATCGACAAGCTGCTCACGCTCGCCAAGAACGTTGTCGTCGGGATCCTGAACCTGGTCAAGGACGCGATCCTGCGGCCGATCGCGAAGCTCGCCGAGGGGACCCGGGCCTGGGACCTGCTGATCGCGGTCCTCGGCAAGAACCCCATCACGGGCGACCCGGTGCCGCGCAACGCGACGACCCTGATCGGCGGGTTCATGAAGCTGATCGGCCAGCAGGAAGTCTGGTCGAACATGCAGAAGGCGAATGCCGTGGGCCGCGCCTGGACGTGGTTCCAGACGACCATCCAGCAGCTGCTCGCGTTCGTCGCGTCGATCCCGTCGATGGCCATCAACGCCGTCAAGTCGCTCGAGCTGATGGACATCGTCGTCCTGCCGCGAGCCTTCCTGAAGGTCGGGCGGGTCTTCGTCACCTTCGTCGGCAACTTCATCTCGTGGGGCCTGAACGCCGTCTGGAAGCTGCTCGAGATCGTCTTCGATGTTGTCAGTCCGAACGCGTGGGGCTACGTCAAGAAGACCGGGGCTGCCCTCAGGAGCATCCTCAGGAACCCGCTGCCGTTCGTGGGCAACCTCGCCCGCGCCGCCAAGAACGGGTTCGGGCTCTTCAAGACGAACTTCCCCGAGCATCTCAAGCGCGGGCTCATCGACTGGCTGACGGGGTCGCTCCCGGGCGTCTACATCCCGAAGGCGTTCTCGCTCCCCGAGATCGTGAAGTTCGCGCTGTCGATGCTCGGGATCTCCTGGGCGAACGTGCGGGCCAAGCTCGTCAAGGTCATCGGCGAGCCGGCGATGAAGGCCCTGGAGACAACCTTCGAGATCGTGGTGATCCTGATCAGGGACGGCCCGGCGGCGGCCTGGGATCGGATCAAGTCGGAGCTCTCGAACCTCAAGGACACGGTCGTCGAGGGGATCATCGAGTTCGTCATCGAGGCGGTCGTCAAGAAGGCGATCCCGAAGTTCATCTCGATGTTCATCCCGGGTGCTGGATTCATCACGGCCATCATCTCGATCTACGACATCGTGATGGTCTTCGTCGAGAAGATCCGGAAGATCATCCAGGTCGTCACGGCGTTCGTGGACTCGATCGTCGCCATCGCGGCGGGCCGCATCGACGCGGCAGCCAAGCGCGTCGAGTCCGTGCTCGCCGGCTTCCTGTCGCTGGCCATCAGCTTCCTCGCCGGCTTCGCCGGGCTGGGCAAGGTCGCCGACAAGGTCATGGGCGTGCTCAACCGGGTCCGCGCCATGATCGACAAGGGCCTCGACCGGCTCGTCGAGTGGATCGTGACGGCCGCGAAGAAGGTGTTTACGACCCTCTTCGGTGCCAAGGACAAGAAGCCTGACGCCCGCACCGCTGCCCAGAAGGAGGCCGATCTACAACGAGGAATCGCCGAAGCAAACACCCTGATTGCCAACAAGGAGCTCTCACTCGACGAAGTGCGGGCGGGACTAGGCCAGATCAAGCAGCGATACGGCCTCTCGATCCTCGAGGTCCGGAAGGAGTCGGAGACGCCCTCGGAGGAGAACGACTACGTCTATGGCGAGGTCAATCCGACTGGGAAGACTGCGACCGTCAAGCGGAAGCTCAGATTTGTCCCGCCCGCAGAAGTGACGTTCGAGTTGAGCCCTGAGCACGGCATCGCCGGCCTCGCTGCGGAGTTTGCAACACAGGTTCGGGACCAGGAAACGGGCCTCAACAAGCTCAAGCTCGAGAATTGGGACAAGAATGTGCAGGCATACGCGGACCGGCAGGCAGCCGGTGGGTCGGGCCGCGATCCGCGCGGCGCCAAGAAGCAGGAGGAGTTCAGGGAGGAATACCGTCGCAATCGCGTGCGACAAGAAGTCGCGGCTGACAGGACCTCGCGAACCCCGGATCAAAAAGAAGCGATCGCCGAGGCCAAAGTGGCGAAGGAAATGCGTGGGCTCGCCGCGCTCCACGATCCCGATCAGATCGCCGGAGGGGACCCCACCAATATCACGAGGCTGGGGAGCCGGAGGATCAACTCCTCGCTTGGCTCACAGTGGAGGGTCAAGGCGCCCCCATTCATCGCCACTGTAAGAAGCCGAGTCGTAGGCATCGCAAAGAAGATCCTCGCGAAGCTGTTCATGAATGCCAAGTTGTTTGCGAAATGAGGTCGGTAGTTGCACCGCGGAGTTCGGCTCGTGGACAGCGAGAGCGTTCTCGCCGAGCTCGAAACTTCGCGGTCAGCCCGCGGGTGGGCGATCTTTCGTGAGCAGCCCTGTCTTCGCATGCTTGGTCCACGAGAAGTTGGACGTCGTCGCGGATCTCCTGGCGAACCTTGCGGCGTTCGAGGCTGACGCACGGATCCTTCTGTACGACGGAGGACCGGACGGCCGACTCAGGGTTGATCTGAGTTCCACGGACTCAGGGTTGCTCTTGCACCCCACGCCGAAGCCGATGCGGTGGGGCCGTCTGCACGACTTCGCGATCGACTCGATGCGATTCGCGCTCGAGGAGCTCGACTTCGACAGCCTGACGATCGTCGACTCGGATCAGCTCCTGATCAAGCCGGGCTACACCGAGCGTGTCGGGGCATTCCTCGCGGAGCACCCGACGGTCGGCATGCTCGGCAACGCGCCGGGGCCTCAACCGCGGACGAGCAGGATCGATCCGGTCCGAGTTGCCTTGCGCGAGCCCGAGCTGTGGCGCCGATTCCTCGACCGGTTGCCGGGCGGGAGCCGGACGTTCCCGCATTGGACGTTCTGGCCGTCCACGGTCTTCACGCGTCGGGCCGCGGCGGATCTCGTCCGGCTGTTCGAGGACCGTGACCTGCAGGCGATCATGCGTCGGACGCGGATGTTCGCCACCGAGGAGATCGTGCTGCCGACGCTCGTCGCCGCGCTCGGCTACGAGATCGCCGAGCACCCGGCGAGCTATGACTTCGTGCGTTATCGCGTCGCATATGGCGTCGCCGACGTCGATCGGGCGATCGCGAACCCGGACGCCTTCTGGATGCACCCCGTGCCGAGGCAAATCGACGATCCGGTGCGGACCCGGATCCGCGAGGTGGCCGCGCGCCGCCGCCCCATGCGGCCGCCGGCCTCCGCGTCCGCCCCGAAGCCACCCGATCCAGCTCCGGATGCGATATCCGTCGACGATCGCGGCGGCCTCATCGGCCTGACGGTGTCCTTGGAGGCGGCTCTGACCCGGCTTCGACCAGGGAGATCCGTTTCCCTCACCGCCGAATCGGTGCCCGTGACCAAGGTGCTTGCCGTCGCGCGCGCGCTGGCGGCGGGACATGGCGCCAGCCTGCGGCACTCCGGTCGAGCCGTCGAAATCCGAGCCGCCGACGGCGCCACCGGCACGGAACCCGCGACGCGCCTGGTTGACCTCGCTGCGGCGACGTCCCGGATGGTCGGCATCGAGGGTTGGTTCGAGCCGGACGAGGCGATCCTGCTGGCCGCGACCGCAGCGGCAGCCATCCACGCGGGCGGCCCGTCGAACATCGCCGAGGTCGGCAGCCATTGCGGCCGGGCGACGACGGTGCTCGGCAGTGTCGCCCGGCATTCGGCCGGAGTTACCGTCTTCGCCGTCGACCGTTTCGACGGGGTCGTCGGCGAGGCTGGCCGGCTGTTCCGGTGCGGCCCGACACTCGGCCGGTTCCGCAGAGCGATTGCGGATGCCGGACTCGATGCGACCGTCCGCGAGGTCGTCGGGGATCCCAGCCACGTCGCTTGGACGAAGCCAGTGGCGCTTCTGCTGGTGGACGGCCTGCACGACCACTCGAGCGTCGCCGCGGACTTCCGTCATTTCGAGCCGTGGCTCGAGCCGACCGGGTTCGTCGCGTTCCACGACTACACCACCTTCGCCGGGGTGCGTCGTTTCGTCGACGAGCTGCTGCGCTCGGGCGATTACGTGGAGACGGCACGGCTCGGGTCGCTGATCGTCGTTCGGCCGCGCAGCGCGGCCACGTCGGTGCTCGTGCCAGGGCTCGCGGCCCCGGCGAGGCCCCCGGCCGCCCCGCAGCCATGGCCGATCCCTGTCGCTGCCGCGACGGCCGCGACGGCCGCGGCGTTGCCAGCCGCGCCCGGAAGGCCTCAGCCGCTCGTCAGCTGCCTCATGCCGACCTTCAACCGGCGTGCCCATGTGCCTGCGGCGATCGAGCGGTTCCTGGCCCAGGACTATCCGTCAAAGGAGCTGCTCGTCGTGGACGACGGGACGGATCCCGTCGGCGACCTGGTCCCGGACGATCCTCGGATCCGGTACCTCAGCATTCCCGCGCGGATGACCATCGGGGCCAAGCGGAACCTCGCTGCCGAGCTGGCATCGGGCGAGATCCTCGCCAACTGGGATGACGACGATTGGGTGGCCAGCTGGCGGTTGAGCTACGAGGTGGACGCCCTGCTCCGGTCCGACGCGGACGTCGTGGGATTGAGCACGCTCCTCTACCTCGAGCCTGCGTCGGGCAAGGCCTGGCGATACGCGTATCCCCGGCAGGGCGCCCCATGGGTGCACGACCCGACCTTCTGCGTCCGCCGCGCCACCTGGGAGGCAGAGCGGTTTCCGGACTCGAACTACGGACTCGATACGGCGTACCTCACGCGCGGTCGGCGAAAGCGGGTGGCTGCCCTCCCGAACGAACGCTTCTACGTCGGGATGATCCATGCGGGCAACACGAGCAGAAAGGACACGCGGGGAGGACGCTGGCGTCCGACATCGGCCGAAGAGTTGCTGGCGATGATGGCCGCCGACGGAACGGACACACGAGCGAGGGGTTTCCCCAATTGACGGCGAGCAGGCCGATCGTAATCGTTCGCATGGTGGTCGTTGTCGCGCGCGTCCAGCGCCGACCGCGCGGCAGGTGAGGCACGGAGATGACTGATCCAGCTCAGCCGACCGCCCCCGCGGTCGTGGCCGCAATCAAGCCAGCTCTGGGGAGCGCGGTCGGCGCGAAACCGCGAATGAATGTCGGCGCGGCCTGGATCGCGCTCATCGCCCCGGCCATGGCACTCCTGGCGCTCGCAGACCTGTACCTGCTCGTCCAGTTCTGGCCCGAGACGGCCGGTCTCGGTGAAGTGCCCGCGAAGGCGCAGGATGTCTACGTTTTCGGCGCGACGTTGGCGCAGGTTCCTCGAGAGACCCTGTTCTTCGCGATGGTGATCCTCGCCGGCGGGCTGGGCGGGTTCGTGCACGCGCTGCGGTCATTCGGGCGCTATGTCGGCGCGCAGCGCCTGGTTCGAAGCTGGCTCCTGAACTACCTCTATACGCCATTGATCGGTGCGCTCACGGCCGTCCTCCTGTACCTCATTGTCCGGGCCGGCTTCCTGGCGGGGAGCGTCGATGCAACGAGTCCCTTTGGATTCGCCGCACTGGCTGCCATGACCGGGCTATTCACCGAACAGGGCGTCAAGAAGCTCAAGGACGTCTTCGAGACGTTGCTGTCCAAGGCCGAACCCGGTGAGCACCCGCTGCAGGACGCGGCGATCGAGGGTGGGTCCGGCTAGTCACCGCGCGGGAACGACCCCAGACGGCCGTCCCGTCAACGAGCGCCCGGGGCGTGATGCAGCAGTCCATGTGGCGGTGATGCTCGGGTAACCGGCAATCGGCATGATGCTGTCGTGGACCCCGCTCCCGAGCGTGTCGCCGCGGCGGTCATCCGGGCCTGGATCGAGCCTGGGAACGGGGGCGCGCTCAAGATCCGGATCACGACGGCCGGTGTGGTCGACGGCGCCGCGCACACGGTCGGTGTCGCCTCGAGCATCGACGTGGCATGCACCATGATCCGCGCCTGGCTGGAAAGCCTCAGCCTTGACGCCCCGGGTGCGTCCGGGGATCGACGGCGGGCATCCTGAACGGTCGTGCGACCGTCACCGCACGAAAGCTGGCCGCATCACCCGTTGCATCGCCAGGTCCGGGACCTCGCCGATGAGCGCATCGATCTGACCGGACGGTTCGAGGTCGAGCTCTTCGCGCATCAGCCGCTTGTAGATGCAGTACTGGCGGATCGCCTCGCCGCGGTTGCCCTGGGCGAGGTGGACGGAGATCAGGGCGCGGTGCGCGCTTTCACGCAGGGGCTCCGTGGCGACCGCGGCGAGCGCGGTCTCGACGGCACGGCCGTACTGGCCGCACGCCGTCAGCTCGAGCGCGAGCCGCTCGAGGGCCTGAAGCCGAAGCTGCCGGAAGTGCTCGCGCTCGAGCAGCACCCAGTCCTCGTACCAGTCGAGCAGCAGGTCGCTGCTCGTCGCGAGGCGTTCGAGCTGGATCGTATCGGTGCTCGCCGCCCCATCCATGAGCAGTCGCGCGGCCGCGCTGAGCTCCCGGAAATCGACCTCGACGTCGGCGGCCAGGAAGAGATGGTCGCCGGCCGTCTCGACGATGCTCACGCCCGGCCGGCGGAGCCGCCACAGGGCGGACCGGAGGTTGCCCATGGCGCGGTCTTCCGAGACGTCGAGCCACAGATTCCCGGCGACGTTCGAGCGCGTCGCCGGCCCCTGGTGGAGCGCAAGGTAGGCCACCACCCGCTCCGCGCTGGGTGGCAGGACGACCCGCTCGCCCCTGGATCGAAGCTCGAATCCGCCGAGCATGGTCAGGAAGACCTGCACCCGTGTACCTCCTCACTGGGTGCGACAGGAGCTGTTCGGCGGCGACCCTCCCCCCGCCCGGGTGGATATTCCGCCGATCGACGATGTCCGACGGCCAGCCTGCCCGGTTGGCCGTCACGCTCACGTCACCGGGCCATCTCGCATCCGCTCGCTGATCGAGGGATCCGGTTTCGTGAGACTTCCACGATGCATCGCGCTGACGGCAAAGGAAAGTGGGGATAACCCTACGTTCGAGTCTGCTTACCGGGCGTCGCCCGATGAGCCGAGGTCGAGCCACCCGTCGCGCTCGGCGCGCAGCGCGAGCTCGACCCTCGATGCGATGCCCAGCCTGCCGTAGAGGTGGGTGAGGTGGGCCTCGACCGTCTTGCGCGAGGATCCGATCTCGCCGGCGATCTCCTCGTTGGACCGGCCGGCGACGATGAGCTGGACGATCTGTCGCTCCCTGAACGACAGCCGGATCGACCGCGCATTGGCGTCGAGCAGCTGCTCGGCCGTGAATGCGGAGCCGCCGCTTGCCACCGTCCGGATTGCGGCGACCAGCTCCTCGAGGGGAGCCGTCTTGAGCATGAACCCGCGGGCTCCGAACCGCAGCGCCGTGGACACGTATTGCGGCGTCTCGAAGGACGACAGCACGAGAACCGGGCACCGGCGCTCGCTGGCCGTCGCGGACAGGAGGACGAGGCCGTTGCCGTCGGGTAGTCGTATGTCGAGCAGGAGGACGTCGACGTCGGCTCTCGAGAGGATCGTCCGCGCCTCGCCGACGGACCCTCCGCGCGCGACGACTCGGATGTCCTTGATCGAGGACAGCGCCTTGTCGAGCCCGCCGATGACGAGCGGGTGGTCGTCGACGATTCCGACTCGGACAATCATCGCCGCCACCTGACGGCGATCTCCGTCCCCGCGGTGGATCCGTCAACGCTGAGGTCGGCGTCGATGCCCTCCGCCCGTCGGCGCATCGATGCGAGGCCGAGCCGGCCGGCCTTGATCGCCTCGCCCTGGCGATCGTTGCTCAGCCCTCGACCGTCGTCGTGGACGGTCACCGTCACGGCGTCGCGACTCACGGATCCGGCGATCTGGACCCAGGTCGCGTCGGCGTGGCGGACGGCGTTGGTGACCGCCTCCTGCGCAACCCGGAAGATCGCCAGCTCGACATTGGTCGGCGGTCGAGCGGCGGGGTCCGGGCCGCCGTCGGTCACGTCCGCCGACACGCGGACGCCGTCGCCGGTTGCCTGGGTCGCGAGGAAGTCGAGGGCGGCGCCGAGCCCCAGGTCGTCGAGGACGGGCGGACGCAGGTCCGTGGTGGTCTCTCGCAGGTGCGTCGCGACCGCCCGGAGCCGGTCGGCCCCTTCCCGGGCCTCGGGGACCGCGTCCAGCTGGCGAATGACGCTGGCCAGCTCCTGGAGCGGTACGTCGTGCAGCTCCCGGGCGAGTCTTGCCCTCTCCGACTCGGAGGCCTCCTGGGCGACCTGTGCTTTGAGGTCCGCCAGGACCACTCGTTCAATGCGACGGCCGGCATAGCGGGTGGCAGGAAGGATGACCAGGGCGACTGAGACCCCGATAAAGACGGCAATTGGCGAGAGATGCAAAGAGAACATCAGGATGAGCGACAGACCGCCGACCACCGCGACGGAGACCACGTCCACGAGGCGGGGCCGGATCACCGGGAGCCCATTCCCACGAAGGGCGGGTCGAACGGTCGTCGCGACCACCAGAGCACCTGTTCCGTATGCGGCCGCGGATGCCCGGACACCCTCGAGGGCGTCGTACACCGGGCTTCCCGCAAGCCGAGCAACGACCCAGCCGATGATGAACACCGCCGCCGCGGACCACGCCCAAGCGCGCCACGTCGGCGAGCGCATCGTTCCAGCGAGGACTGCGACAGGGACACAGCCCGCTCCGGCCATCGCGGCCGTCGAGATCGTCGGCTCTCCCTGGAGCCAGAGAGGGACCGCGGCGAGCCAGAGCCCGACGGAGGCACAGGGTTCCACCCAACGACGATGCGCTCGAGTCGAAACGACTGCGAGTCCTCCAGCCAACGCGGCCCCAATGGCCAGGCCGAGGCTGGACCGGAGCGCCTCGTCGACCGGAAGTTCGCGTGAGATGTGAATCCCACCCTGGTCGACCGTCTCCAGCCGCCAGCCCGCCGGTGCGTAGGTGTCGTCGAGGCCAACGACCGTCTGGCCCGGTCGAATCCCATCGCGCCAGGCGAATCCAGTCGAAGAGACCGCAAGAACCTTGCCACCTGGGTCCTCTGCTTGGACTCCTGAGATCGCAAACCCATCGACGGCTGCCGATGTCGCGGTCATCCCCGTCACGAAGGCCGCGATCGCGAGCGCGTTCAGCGCCGCCCGTCGGACGGTGTAGCCAATCGAGTCGCGACTCAAGTGGGGGAAACCCTTGAAGCGACCGAGGGTTCTTCCCAATAGCCCTTGCGCGGGCGTGCCCATAGCGTCCCAATCTACAGAGGGGGAGCAACCCAGGAGGAGGGTATTCGACGTGTTTTGGCGTGAGCGCCGGCAGTCGGCGCTGCTCATCGCCTTGGTGGCGTCCGCACTCACCAATCCTGTATCAGCCCTGGGGGCGACCGATCCGTCGGGGATGACCGCGGATCTCGAGGGAAGACCAATCAAGCTGACTGACGTCAGCAAGTATCACTGCGACGATCTGGACTATCCGCGGATCCACTGCTATCGCACGGAGTCCTTGCGCGACGCGAGCAGCGCCGCCGGTCTAGCGGCGCTAGCGGCCTCCGGCACGGCATACGTCATCGTTTGGGAGAACGGCAGCTACTCCGGCAACTCTCTGATCATCTCCCAGGACTACACCGTGCTCGCGACGCTCGCCTGGAATGACCGAATCAGCTCGTTCAAGGTCCAGAACTCGCAGAGCGGCCGCTTCTGGACCGATTGGTTCTACGGCGGCACGTTCTATGGCTTCTGCTGCAATCAGACGGTGCCGACCCTTGGCTCATTCAACGACACGTTCAGCTCGGTCTACCGGATGTGACCGAGCTCCGAGGGACCCGAGGGTTCTCCCTCATGGACACGGGCCCGCGGGGAACGGATTCTTGGCCGCGGACGGGGGCGGTCTGAGGAGTACGGGCGTGGATCGATAGAAGCGCTCGCTTGCTGTGCCCGCGCCGGAGTTGCTGACAACGGCGCGACATGCGGCGCATGCGCGAGCGCCCACGATCGCGGTGGCCGTGCCGACCTGCGCGCCGTGCGGCTGCCTCGCGGTCCGAACTCTTCGAACGAGGCCGAGGTCATTTGCCCCGTTGGCTCGGGGCGGGGAAGGAGAGGGAGATGGAATTCAGCCTGGACTTCGCGAACCTTTCGCTCACGGCGCTCTTCACGTACCTGGTGCTGCTCACGTCTATCGATGTCGGCGTGAATGTGCTGCTCAGCCTCATCAACCGGAATTTCAGCGGCGCGTACGTCGCTGATTTCATCCGAACGCACATCCTGGTCAGGGTCTTTGCGATCGGCGCACTCGGCGTTCTCGGGCATGGCGTGCCCGCACTCGGCGTGCCTCCGATCCAGGTCCTCACGCTCGCGGCCACGGGCGCACTCGCGGCCTATGCCATCGAGACGGTCAATTCGGTCAGAAGCGCACTCTCGGTGGGTACCGTGCCGGAGGCGCCGCAGCCGGCGCCGCAGCCGGCGAACGGCTGACGCGTCGCGCGTTCGAGCGCGGTCATGGAGCGCGCCGTCTGGCATGTGCGCCATGCACTCGGCACCGGCGCGCTCCAGCATCTGCAGACAACCTAGAGCGAGCAAGACACGCCAATGCCTGGCCTGCTTTCGCCGATCGCCGGACACAAGATCTCTCAGGACTTCGTTGGCGACAACGACTTCGAGCCGACGCTGTTTCTCGCTACCGACGCTCGAGGTCTGCGCCGAGCTCGGGCGCTCGCATTCGGCCATGCCGTTCAGCAGCGGCACCTTCACGGCGCCATTGACATCCGCTGCGATATCGGGACGCCAATTCTCGCTCCGCAGCGGGGGCGCATCGCGAGGCGCGGCAATTACCCCGAGACAGGCGAGAACTACATGATGCTGGAGATCAGGCCCGGAACCGTCCTGTTCTTCACCCATCTCAGCGAGTTCACGTCCAAGGACGCAAAGGAGGGTGATCGCGTCGCACAGGGCGCGCAGATCGCCCTGTCGGGCAACAGTGGGCGCAGCACGGGGCCGCACCTCCACTGGGAGGTCCGCGTGACCTCCAAGGCCAACCCGAACCCGCGAAAATCCAGTCGCTGGTTCAAGCTGGATCCCAGCCGCCTCATGCTGGCCGGCGGAGATCTCGCGGACCTGCCGCTGATCCAACCACTGGGATCAGTACCGGCGAATTCCCCCGCCAGCACTCCGCCGTCCGGGCTGGCCGGCCTGGAACATGTGCCCGAGGTCCAGCCCGGAAACGAACCAGGACCGGTCAATGACGATCTGGAACTCGAGGATGACGACGATGAGGAGTCGGCCCTGGAGGACACCGTTGGCGACGTTGGGCAAGACAATGAACGAAAAAGCACGGTGGCCCACCGCATCGGCGGCCAGCTGGAGTTCTGAGCCTGGCCACCCCGAGAGTGGAGCGAGCGACGGGATTCGAACGTCGAGATACGACGCAGTCCCTTCGTTGGAACTCAGACGGGGGGTGGAGCGGGAGACGGGATTCGAACCCGCGACATTCTGCTTGGGAAGCAGACACTCTGCCAGCTGAGTTACTCCCGCTCGGCTGGCCGCCATTCTAGGCGCCAGCCTGTGGCATGGTCGCGGCCGTGTCGAAGAACTCGTCCATTGTCATCGGCTCCAACCATCCGTGGTGTGACCGGAGCCCCTTCGGGACGCGGTCAGCTGACCCGATGTGAGTGCCGTGGCCTACGTCGATGACAGGCTCCCAGATGAGGGCGACTGCCGTGCCTCGGCGGGGGTACGCTCCGCTGGGGTGGCGGCTCCTGTCCGTCTCCATCTCAGCGAGCGGGGAGGCACCGAAATGCGCAGGCGACTCTTTGCAGCGGTGTTCGCTTTGGGGGTGCTGTTGACTGCTGCTGTCTCGCCGGCAGCGGCATATTCGAACTCAGGCTGGATCAACGCGGTCCACTGCATCACGAAGTGGACGATCAGCTCGGCCTATCTGGGCCACAACGTCGCCACGCTCCAGTGGTTCAAGGGCGATCCGGACGCAAATTGTCGCGCCCTCGAGATCGATATGAAGTGGCTCCCCAAGGCTGGGTCGTCCACCATGTACGAAGACAGCGTTACGGTCCCAACCCCAAGCCCGAAGACCACCAACTACACCGCCACCCTCGTGAAGGACGGTGTGTACTGCGTGGCGGTTCGCTACTGGAGCTTGGTCGCACCTGGAGCCAACGTGACAACAGGCTGGATCACCTGCTGATCCCTGCCTGGGGCTGTGGCCCTCCCACTGCGGAGGGCCACATCTCGATTGATCGGCCGATCAGCGCCGCTTCTGGCCTGACCACGGTCCGACGCTGACGCCGCCAGCCCGCAAGCCGGAAATCGACTGTCGCTGCCAGGTGGTCGGCCGAGGAGGGGCGGCGCCGGAGCCAGGCCTTGGTCGGAGGGACGCTAGACCTGCGGAATCACGAGGCAATTGATCGTTTTCACGGCGCCTTGTGTCCAGTTGTTCCAGCCAAACTTGTCGTCGATCATCGTTCGATACCGCTGGGCGTACCACCTGCTGGCGGTGCTGTCGCAGGTCTTTTGCACGACAGCGGTGATCGCGTGGTAGTTGCAAACCCCCTGGACGCAATCGACCACCTGGTTGGCAACACGGATCCCCGTGAATCCGCCCCGCCAGATTTCGAGCTGAAGCTTTTCGCCGCGGCCCGAAGACGGGCAATTGACGGTTAGCTGGTCCCACAGATATGTGCTGCCGCGCTCTTCGAAGATCGAAGGCCCGGTCCAGGAGGTGACGGGGCAACTCTCGTTCACGGCTGCGACGGGCGACACAAACGCCACCGCGAGGGCGGAGCTCGCAAGGATCAAGGACAGCCACAGGCAACGCAGGCGACCAAGCATGTCGGTTTCCCTTCCACGGTTCTTGCCCTAGGTAACCAGATAATAGGACCGAGGATCAGCCTCCTTCGATCGGCCGGGGAAGTGTTCTGCCCGGCCTCTCGGTTGGATCCGTGCAGTTCCCGTTCTGGCAAACCGCTCGATCCGCGTCGCGCCCGCCGGAGACCAGCCGCCGAACCCACCGTAGGGTTCTCCCCAATGGACAACCGACGGGCACCGCCCAGACTGAGGTCGCGGGGCACCGAGGGCTGAACGCACCCGGGAGAGTGGCAGCAGTCGCGGTCTCGCTGCGTTGACGGACCTGTCGATCAGGCGATCGGGCCCGGACGGAGATTGGTTGATGGTCCCGTGACTCGGGCGGCTTGCATCGCCGCTCGGCGGCGCGCGACGCCTACTGGAGGGAGGGCAGTGCGGCAACGAATGTGACCCTGGCTCGGATATCTCGTGAATTTCTCGCTGGAGGGACCGATGCATCGACGTATTCGAGTGTTCATCGCGGCGCTCTCGGTCGTCATCGTCATGGCGATGTCTGTGAGCCCGGTTTCTGCCGAGTCATACACCTCGACGATCAGCAACTTCTGGAACACGCTGACGGGGCAATGCCGGACATACCACGGGACCAGCATCCATATCCAATTGGACACCACGGCGAACGGGTCAGGGACGTACGGAATCTCCGTGTACAAATGCGTGAACGGCGCAAAGGGTCCGCAGGTCGGTGGCGAGGGCTCGTGCCCGTACCCCGGTTTCTGCGGCTATGGTTGGTCGATCAATCTTGGTGGTTCGCAGTACCTCTTCTACTTCAGGAAGACCGGCGGCGACTACCACGACATCATCAATTCCAACAACGTTCAGATGTGGTCGACCTGACCGGTCGACCTAGCTGACGTCGCCTTCGTTCTGGAACGTATCCGGACGACCCACCCACGCTTGACGCTTTGCGATGTCGGCTCGAAGCCTGCCCAGCCGATCGAGACTTCGAGCCGACGTCGCGCTGTTCAGGGTGCGGCGATGGCTGCTCTAACATCCGGCGGGGAACGGACTGGGCGACGACGAGCTGCCGAAATGATGGTTAAGGGAGCGCTGTAGTGGGCGAACGAGTCGTCTGGCCGCGAGCTGCCCGTGACGGCTGATCGGCCGCTTGCGTCCGGCCCTGCCCTCCAAGCGTCCTCGGTCAGGAAGCGCTTCAAGAACAAGCTGGCACTCGATGGTGCCGACATGTCAGTGGAGGCCGGGCATGTCACAGCGCTCGTCGGGCCGAATGGCGCCGGCAAGACAACCTTGATACGCACCTGGTTGGCCTTCGAGCGCCCGGACTCCGGTCAGGTTCAGGTGCGCGGAATCAACCCGTGGAAGGACCGCGCGAGAGCGCTCGCAAATATCGCCTATGTGCCTCAGAAGGCGGCCGTATTCGGTGGCCTTACCGTCGCCGACCACCTGGCAATGGCTTGGGGTCTGCAACGCTCCTTCGACCGAGGGTACGCGCAGCGCCGCCTTGAGCAACTCGATATCCCGCTCCGCCAGCGCGCCGACACGTTGTCGGGCGGTCAGGCAGCGCAGCTCGGGCTTGCGGTCGCCCTCGGTACGCGGCGCAACACGCTTGTGCTCGATGAACCGCTTGCCAACCTGGATGCACTGGCTCGTCGCGAGTTCCTGCAGGTACTGCTGGATGCTGTGGCCGCAGACGGGTTGACGGTCCTCCTCTCGACACACCTCGTAACAGACATCGAGGCTGCGTGCGATCGCCTGGCAATCCTGGGCGGGGGCCGAGTTCTCCTGGATTGCCCCATCGACGACGCCCGCAAGATGCACCGTTTGACGGACTTGGATGCTCCGCCTGCCGACGCATCTCTCGTAGGGACGTTCGCCCACAATCGCGATCTCCGCCCCGTGGCGCTCTGGAGGGCGGTTGCGACTTCGGGAGCGTCAGGCGAACCCAACAATGTCGCGAGCCTCGAAGAGGTCGTGCTTGGCTATCTCTCCGCTGGCCGCGCAGTGGACGCACAGCGGAACAGATAAGGGGGCAAGCATTCGGACTCTCATATGGCTGACCATCAAGCAGCATCGTTTCGAGGCTCTGGCGATTGTCTCGGCGTGCATCGTGCTGGCCGTCGCGGCGCTCGTCGAGGCATATCGCCTGGGAGATGTGCAGGTCTCGGTCGCATGCCTTGCGACATGGCCAGGGCCGGGCGTTCCGCCTTCTGGAAGCACACCGCCAGACGCCGCCGCGATTCAGTGCAATCAGCTTGCCACGGCGTTCTTTGACATCCGGAATGGGATCGACTTCCACCTGACGCAACAGCTGATTGCCTTCGCTCCTCTGGTGGCGGGCGTCGTTCTGGGCGCACCTTTCGCGGCCCGAGAGATTGAGCAGGGGACGGCACAGACGTCCTGGGTGCACGGGGTCTCGAGGCGGCCATGGTTCGGCGCGAAGATCTTCGCCGGGCTCATTCTCCTGGTACCCGGAACGCTCGCGTTGGGACTCAGCGCAAACGTTCTCGAAGGAGCCGCGACCCCGAGTCTGGACCCGTACGCCTCCTTCGACGCCTATTTGGACAGGGGCGTACTCACTGCTTTCTGGGCGGTCGCAGCGTTCACGGGAACATTCGCTCTCGGCGCCATCCTGGGACGGACGATTCCCGCGCTCATCGTGGGGGTCGTGATCTGTGCCGTCGCTCGGTTTGCCTGGGATGACGCGATGACCCACGTTGTGCTGCGTCCGTTCGCCGTGGCCCAAGGCCCAAGGGACTACTCGGCAAGTCCCTACTTCGCTCCAGAGCCGGACATGCCGATCCGCCTCGCGTACTACCTCGACGGGCAGCCGTTCTACGGCGACGTCTATCAGTGGTACGCCGAACACGATCCGGGCGTGATCGGCGGAGCCGGCCCGTCACCTTCGCCCGGGCCGTCCTCGTCACCTGGCCCCACCCCAGGTTCGTCGGGCTCCAAGGGCTTGGTGCTGGTCGCCTTTGTGATCCCGGGCAGCTGGTACTGGGGCGTCGTCCTGGTCGAATCCGGCCTCCTCCTCGCAGGCTCGGCCATTGCGACCGGTGTTGGTTGGGTCTGGACGAATCGCCGCCGACCCTACTGACGACGCGGGGGCCTTGACGTTGCATCCCAAGCCGACCGTCCTGGCCCCGTCGGTTCATCCCCCTGGATGAGTTGCTCGCGCTCGGCACGGCGCGATTGAAGCGAAGGTGCGTCAGCGATCCGGGGCTGGGCCCAGGCCGTGGACGATGTCGCGCGTCGCTCGATAGAGCTCCCCGAAGGCCGCGAATCGACGGTCGTGGCCGGGTCGCGTCGCGGGGCGCGGCTCGACCATCCGGTCGATCGTCGTCCATGAGCCGAGGTCCGCGCGCGCGAGCAAACCTGCGGCGAGGCCGGCGATGATCGCGTCGCCGCGGGCCGCGCCGATGGTCGAGGCCGGGATGGCTTGCGCGATGCCGGTGGCGTCCGACACGAGCTGGAGCAGATACGGATCCGCCGTGCCGCCTCCCACCGCGACAACGCGTCTGATCTCGGCGAGCTCGCCCATCGCCTCCAGGTTGGCGCGGATCGCGTAGGCGATGCCCTGCATGAGGCCCCGGTACAGGTCGCCGCGGGTCGAGTGGAGCGAGGCACCGGCGACCACTGCCCGAGCCAGCGGGTCGTTGATCGGCGTGCGCTCGCCGGACAGGTACGGCAGGAACAGGAGGTCCTCGCCGCTTCGGTCCTCGGAGGCCGCCGCCTCTCCAGAGAGGGCAGCGAACGCCGCTTGGCCGCCCGCGGCCTCGGCGGCGACGAGGTCCCGCGCGAAGCGGTCGCGGAACCAGGCGAGCGCCGAGCCACCGGTCGCGAGGCCGCCCGCGATCGCCCAGCGTCCCGGCTCCAGGCCGGCGGTGAGCCAGAGAGACCCAGCCTCGACCGGGTGATCCGTCACGAGGATGAAGAACGACGTGCTGCCGTACATGAGCATCAGGTCGCCCGGCCCCAGCACCCCGACGCTGACGGCCTCGGCCATCGCGTCGACCGTCCCCACCGCGACCGGGATGCCTTCGGGCAGTCCCGTGGCGGTGGACGCGTCCGCCGTGAGCGCCCCGGCAACCTGGGCCGGCCAGCGGACGGCGGCGAGCCGGTCGAGCGACGTGATGCCCTCGGCGAACCGCTCGGACCAGCCGATCGAGTCCCGGTCGAAGAGCGGGTTGAAGTGCGACGCCGTGTGGGCGTCGATGACGACCTCACCCGTCAGGCGCTGCACCAGGTACGACGTCGCGGTGACGAACCAGCGAGCCCGACCGTGCACCTCGGGCTCGTGCTCGGCGAGCCACGCGATCTTCGGCCCCGACGCCTGGCTGGAAAGCTCCATCCCGGACCATCCGGCGAGGACCTCGCGGCCGTGCCGCGCCTCGAGCGCCGCGATCTGCGCCGTCGCCCGCGTGTCGACCCCGTACAGAATCGCCGGCCGCAGCGGGCGCGCTTCGTCGTCCAGGGGCAGCACCGTCGGCCCGATCGCGCTCACGGCGACCGCCGCGATTCGATCGCCCTGTGGCACGGCAGCCGCGAGCCGCCGCCCGATCGAGCAGACGTCCGCCCACCACACGGCATCGGCGTCCTGCTCAGCCCAGCCGGGCCGCGGCACGTCCATGCCGTGCTGGGCCCGTGCCTCCGCCACGATCGTCCCGTCGAGGCGGGTCAGGATGCCCTTCGAGCTCTGCGTCCCGACGTCGATGCCGACGAGGAGCTCGCTCACAGCACCCGGCTCACGCGACCGGCACGTCGCCGCAGAGGTGCACCGCGAGGCCCATCGCGTCGAACATGGCGGCCTTCGTCGCCAGCGCCTGATCGGCGGAGGCGGCGTCGTTGCCGTAGGCGACCTGGATGTGGTTCGAGCGGTGGCGGGCCATCATCTGGTCGCGGGTCACGCCGTGGAGGACCGCGTGCATGATCGGCCACTGCGGCGTCGTCGACTGCCAGCGCCGCTCCGTCTCGGCCGCGGGGAGCTCCACGACCGTCGCCCGCCCGAGGTCCGCATGCAGCCGGCCGTCCATCAGGAAGACCCGGCTCCAGACGATCTCACCCGGCCGGCTGATGCCCTTGATCGTGCCGCCGCCGAGGCCGAAATACACCGGCGGCTGGCGCTCGCTGACCGCGCCCGCGTAGCCGCCGACGAGGTGCGCCGGCGGGACCGCACCGGAGATCTCGAACACCCAGACGTAGTCGTCGCCGAACGGCGAGCCCCAGCGCACGTCGTGGAGCGTCGTCGCCGGGTCGAGGCCGAGCGCCATCCAGACGCGATTCGTCACGAGGGCATCGACCGCAGAGCCCTCGTCGACCTCGTTGAAGTGGATGACCGGTCGCCCGGCGTAGAGCTCGCGCCGCTCGTCGAGCGCGAAGACCGGCGGCCGATCGCCGTCGTTGAGGAGCCCCTCGGCGAGGTCGGAGGCCGGCGCCATGTCCTTGAGGCCCTGCTGATACTGAATCCCGATCGCGTCGCAGCCGAATTCGTCCGCGATCCGGACCGCGGCGATGTACAGCCGCAGCTGGTCCAGGACCTGGTCCTCGGTGAGCTCGGTCGCGCCGTCGCTACCGAGCCGGAAGTGCATGCCGCGCCCTTCGAGCCAGGCGTAGGCATCCCTCGCCTCCGCCGCGGTCACGAGGCGCATTGCCGCGACCAGCGCCGATTGCGACAGCCGCTCCTTGTAGATCCCCGCGTGGTTCAGGTGCTCGTCGTCGAAGATCGCGTTGTACATCCCCATGCAGCCCTCGTCGAAGACGCCGAGGATCGCCATCCGCTCGGAGAGCTCGCCGGCGAGACGCCGCCCGGTCGAGGCCGCGGGCGCCGGCAGCTGCGCGGGATCGAGGTCGCGCACGTGCGTGGTGTCGTGATCGACCTTCCCGCCTTCCAGCCACGCCGCGATCGCCGCGTCGGCGAAGGGCTCGGTGAGGTCCTCGCCCCAGACCGAGCTGTACGGCCGGCCCATCTTCGTCAGCGAGGCGTTGAGGTTCAGCATCCCGACGAGGCCCGGCCACTGGCCGCTCCAGTTGGCGACCGTCAGGATCGGGCCGCGATGGCGGCGCAGCCCGGCGAGGACGTGGTGGCTGTACTGCCAGACGGCCTCGGCGACGATGATCGGCGCGTCGCGATCGATCGATTCGAAGACGGCCATGCCCATGCGCTGGCTCGAGATGAAGCCGTGGCCGCGGGCGTCGTCGACGGGATGGGCGCGGCGGATGTGGACGCCGTGGCGGCCGAACGCCGCCTCGATGTGGCCCTCGAGCTCGGCCTGCGCCGGCCAGCCGAGCCGGTTCGCCGTCTCGCGCAGGTCGCCCGACGCGACCAGCACCGCTTCCCTCGCCATCGCGTTCTCCGATGCGCACGCCTGGACGGCTCGATTGTGCGCGAGCGCCGGCCCCCGAGGCGCGGCGCCCCGCCGACCCGAGCCGAGGGACTTCCCCGTCTCGCGCCGAGGGTTTCACCCTCTTGCGGCCGCCGATCGGAACGTCGACAGTTTGCGGTGTCTCCGGGGGAGAGGAGATGCATCGCGAGGGGCGCCATGCCTGGCCTGCGACCGCCGCTGCCGGATCACTTCTTGATCACGCAGCGGTTCAACGGGGATCACGACTTCGAGCCCGAAGGCTTTCTCGCGGTCGACGGCGGCGGGCCGCGCCGCGCCCGGAAGAAGGAGTTTCCGAACAGCGTCCACCACGCTCGGCTCCATGGCGGGATCGACATCAAGTGCGACATCGGCACCGTCATCAGGGCGCCGGAGCGCGGGAAGGTCGTGCTGGCCGACCACTACGACGTGGACGGGAAACAGGAGCACTTCCTAATGCTCCGGATCAGGCCCGGCACCATCCTCTTCTTCACCCACCTCAGCGACAACAAGGTCGTCCCGGTGGGAACCATGGTCGAGCGCGGCGACCCGATTGCGCTGAGCGGAAACTCCGGCATGTCGACCGGGCCGCACCTGCACTGGGAGGTCCGGGTCACGGGACGGAAGCACCCCCACGCTGCCAAGTCGAGCCGGTGGTTCAAGCTCAACCCGATTCGCGTGCAGGTCGGCGGCGACCTGGCGACCCTCGGCGTCATCCAGCCGATGCCCGGGAGCATCCCCGACGAGACACCGGCGGCGCCCGTCGCCGGCGGCGTCCCGCCCGTCGATCCGGGAGACGGCAACGGTGTGCAGCCAGGCGATCCGGGGGCGCCAGTGGACGCGGACCTCGACGGCGATGACCTCGAGGAGGACACCGATCCGGACGACGAGTTCGGCGACGCGGCTTTCGCAGGCGAGGTGGCGGCGGCCGCGGTCGCGCACCCCGGCCTGCCGCACCCCGGCGGCCCGCTCGGGCACCTCTAGGGCCGGATCGAAGCAGCCCGCGACTCAGCCCGGGGCGTCGCCCGGGCTCGGGGCGGCCGCGATCGGTCGCGGGCGCGCGGCCGGACGCGCGTTCCAGGCAAACAGGAGGAACGCGGCGGCGCCGACGAGGGCGACCACGAGCAGCGAGACCCGCGCCCCCACGACCAACGCGAGCAGCCCGCCGACGTTCGGGGCGAGGATCAGCGCTACGTTCTGGATGCTCTGGTCCACCGACGTGAACGTCACGCCGTTCTCGACGGGCACGCGCCGCATCAGCTGGTCGAAGAGCGCCAGCTGGACGCCCGCGCCCGCCAGGCCGATCACGAACCCGACGGCCGCCACGGCCGGCAGCCAGCCGATGATCGACAGGATCGCCGGGGCGAGGGCAGCCGCGAGCATCGACGGGAGCAGCGTCATCGCGCCGCCGCGGCGGCGCGCGAGCTGGCGCGCGATGACGTAGCCGAGCACGCTGCCCGCGTTCGTCGCCGCGCCGATGATCCCGATCCATGCGTCGGGCGCGGCGACCTCGTGGACGTAGAACAGCGGCAGCACGGGCATCGCGAGGCCGATGCTCGCGGTGTAGAGCAGCGACCGCAGCTCGAAGCGGATGAACGGCCGATTGGCCAGCACGAGCGACCACAGCGCCCCGAGGCGCTGCCGCCGTGGCGCCGCCCGCATGGTCGGCGTCGGGAGCTGGTCGGGGATGACGATCCGGCTCGACTGCAGGTAGCTGCCGATGCCGGCCACCGAGATCAGCGCGAAGAAGATCTCGAAGTTGGCCGGAAAGGGCACCGCATCGAGGAACTGGCCGCCGAGGGCGACCGCGATCGCGGTCGATGTCCCGGCGATGGCCCAGCGCCGGCCCAGGAGGTCGAACCGCCCGTCGCGCCCGGCGGCGCCGTCCATGACGATCGGAAACGCGACCAGGCCCATGGTCGAGGGCAGCGAGGCGAGGCCCCAGATCAAGAGCATCACCGGGATCGCCTGCTCCCGCGGGAGCAGCGCCGCGGCGGCGGCGATCGCGGCGTAGCTCAGCCAGGCCAGCAGCCGCATCCGGCTGTACCACGGGACGATGTTGCGGCGGCCCTGCAGCCAGCGGCCGAACGGGATCGCCAGGGCGAAGGCGGTCAGTGCCGGCAGGGCCGTCAGCAGGCCGACGTCGTTGGCCGAAGCGCCGAGCCGGAGCAGGAACACCGGCAGGAACGTGCCGGACGCGGTCACGATCCCGATGAACACGGAATCGACCTGGACGAGCGACCAGTTGCGGGCCTGGACCGAGGTTCGCGGGCTGGGCGGCGTCACGGCAGCAACGCTACCGTCTCGCCCGATCGAAGTTGCCGCGCGCCCGCGCGAGCCGCGATCATGCGCCGGACATGCTCTCCCGAGCCCTCTCCGGCGTCGATCGTCGGACACGCAACATCTTCGGCGCCTACGCGCTGGCGTTCCTGCTCATCGCGATCTGCGTCTTCCTGGACCTGCCACCGCTCGTCCGCTTCGGCGCTTCGGTCCTCGCCCTCGCCGCCGGCGCCGTCGCGGTCGGCGAGGCCACGGAGCGGCTCGCCCATCACCTCAGCCCGGCGGCCACGGGCGTCGTCCAGTCGGTGCTCGGCAACCTGCCGGAGCTCTTCCTGTCGATCTTCGCCCTGCAGGCCGGCCTCCACGAGGTCGTCGCCGCGGCCCTGGTCGGCAGCGTCCTGGGCAACGCCCTGTTCGTGCTCGGCCTGGCGATCGTCGTCGGCGGCCTGCGGCACGGCCGGCTCCGCTTCTCCGCCGCGGCGAACCGGCTCTACTCGACAGAGCTCCTGCTCGGCGTCGCGGCGCTGATCGTGCCGTTCCTGGCGACCCAGCCGGGCGCCCCGGACTTCGGCCACGCCGACGAGCTGTCGGCCTTCGTCTCGATCGTGCTGCTGGTCCTCTTTGCCGTGTCCGTGCCGATCTCGCTGCGCCTGTCGGAGGCGGGACCGGGCACGACCCCGGACAGCAGCGCCATGGAGGCGGAGCCGCGCGATCCGCACGCGACGGCGCCGCCCCTCTCGTCGACGCTGATCCTGCTGGGTGTCTCCGCCGCCTCGGCCGCCTTCGTCGCCGACTGGTTCGTCGAGGCGCTGGAGCCCGCGATGGCGTCGTTCCGCATGAGCGAGGCGTTCGCCGGGCTGATCGTCGTCGCCCTCGCCGGCAACGCGGTCGAGCACCTTTCGGGCGTCACGGCCGCCGCGAAGAACAGGGCCGACCTGGCGATGAGCCTGATCCTCAACTCCGCGCTGCAGGTCGTGCTCTTCCTGATCCCGGTGATCGTGCTGCTGAGCTTCTTCGTCGCGTCGGTGCCGCTGACGCTGATCCTCAGCCCGCTGCTCCTGGGCTCGCTCGTGGTCACGGTCCTGCTGGTCTTCGTGATCGTCGCCGACGGCGAGGCGAACGCGATCGAGGGCGCGATGCTCCTCGGCCTGTACGCGATCATCGCGGCGGCAGTGTGGTGGGGCCCGCCGATCGGCACCTGACGCGCCCCCGCCCCGATCCGGGCACAATGCCCCGACCATGGCGAGCTGGGCGGAGCTGGTCGGCAACGGGGCGACGGTCGTCGCCGATGGCGCCATGGGCACGATGCTCATGGCCAACGGCCTCGAGTTCGGCGACCCGCCCGAGGTCTGGAACCTCGAGCACCCCGAGATCATCCGCCGCGTCCAGCGCGGCTACCTCGACGCCGGCTCGCAGATCCTCCTGACCAACACCTTCGGCGGCAACCGGCTGCGCCTCGAGCTGCACAGCCGCCAGGACCGGGTGGACCAGCTCAATCGGACCGCGGCCGTCCTCGCCCGCGTCGAGGTCGACGCGGCGGACCATCCGGCGATCGTGGCCGGCGACATCGGCCCGACCGGCCAGATCATGGCCGCGATCGGCGGCACCCTGACCCCGGAGCTGGCGCGGGAGGTCTTCGCCGAGCAGGTCCGCGGCCTCGCCGGGGCGGGTGTCGACGTGCTGTGGATCGAGACCATGAGCGACGTCAGCGAGACCGTCGCTGCGATCAAGGGCGCCAAGGACGTGGCCCCCGACAAGCCGGTCATCGCGACCATGAGCTTCGACACGCGCGGCCACACCATGATGGGCGTCACGCCGGAGCGTGCCGCCGAGGCGCTGCTCGAGGCCGGGGCGGCGGCGGTCGGTGGCAACTGCGGCAACGGGCCGGACGAGCTGATTCCCGTGCTCGAGCGGATGCGTGCGGCGTTTCCCGACGCGGTCTTGGTCGCGAAGGCGAACGTCGGGCAGCCGCTGCTCGTCGGGATGTCGGTCGCCTATGACACGACGCCGGAGATGATGGCCGACTTCGCCCGCCAGTTCGTCGAGGCCGGGGCAAACGTCATCGGGGCCTGCTGCGGCAGCACGCCGCCACACCTCCGGGCGATGGCCGAGGCGGTCGCGAGCTCGTAATCCGGCGCCGGCGGGGGGCACCGAAGGCCCCGTCCGCGAACGGTCAGGCAAGAGGCCCCTGCTATCGTCACCCCGATGGACCAGCGCGAGCCGATCGCGGCGCAGTGGCTCGGTCGGATCGGCTATCGCGAGGCCTGGCAGCTCCAGAAGGAGCTCGTCGAGCAACGGGTGGCCGGAGAGATCGGCGACCGGCTCCTGCTCCTCGAGCACGACCCCGTCCTGACCCTCGGTCGCCAGGCGGACGAGCGCCACGTGCTCGCCTCGGCCCGGGAGCTCCGCCGCCGCGGGATCGAGGTCATCCGCGTCGAGCGCGGCGGCGAGGTCACCTACCACGGCCCCGGCCAGCTGGTCGGCTACCCGATCATCCGGCTCGGTGACCGCGGCATCCTCGTGCGCCCGCTGGTGTTCGCGCTCGAGTCGGCCATGATCGAGACCTGCGCCACGCTCGGCGTCGACGCGATCCGCCGGGACGGCCATCCCGGCTGCTGGATCGACGGCGGCCCCAACAGGCCGTTCCGGAAGGTCGGCGCGCTCGGGCTGCGGATCGAGCGCGGCGTCAGCTACCACGGCATCGCGCTGAACGTCGACGTCGAGCTGCGCGACTTCGACCTCATCGATCCGTGCGGCGAGCCTGGCCTCATCTCGACCTCGATCGCCGAGGAGCTTGGCCGCAGCGCCGAGCCGCCGACGACGCGCGAGGTGGAGCGCGCGGGCCGGCTGTTCGCCGCGGCTTTCGGTGGCGCGATCGGGGCGCCGCTGACCTGGCTCGAGTCGGCGACGCTGGTCGGCGCCTGATGCGTCGATGAGCGCCGGCCTGTTCGAGCTTCGCAAGGACCCGATCACCGGCTGGTGGGTCGCGACGATCGTCGACCGCGACTTCGACCGCAGCCGCTTCGCGCGCGCGGCAGAGCAGGTACCGGACGGCGGTGACTGCCAGAACTGCCGGATCCCGTCAGGCGACGGCGTCCGGGTGCGGATCCTGAAGGACTACGCGTTCCACGTCATCGGGACCGAGCAGGAGCGGGACGAGCTCGACAAGAGCGGCTTCGCCCAGGTCACCGTGGCGAGCGCGCGCGCCGCCGGGAGCTGGCGGACGATCGCCGCGCCGCCCAACGAGCACCGGGCGCTGGCCCAGGCCGGGGAGACGTCGGAGCAGCTGCTCCTCATCGCCCGGACCGCGCTCGCCGAGGCCGTCGCCGCGGACCAGACCGATTACCTGCAGGTGGTCCAGAACTGGGGTGCGCAGGCCGGCGCTCGCACGAACCACCTCTGCCTCGACCTGTACGACCTGCCGCTCATCCCGCATCGAGTCGGGGAGGAGCTCGGCGGCGCCGCCCGGTTCGTGATCCGCGAGGGCGAGTGCCCGTGGTGCCGCCTCGTCCGCGAGGAGAGCCGCACCCGCGAGCGCCTCATCTGGGAGGACGCCTCGACCGTGGCCTTCGCGCCGTGGGCCTCGCGCTCGCCATTCGAGATCTGGATCGTCCCCCGCGAGCACGAGGCCGACTTCGGCCGGGCCGACGACGCCGCGGTTCGCGCCACGGCCCAGGCGCTGCGCCAGGTGCTCGGCGGCCTGGCGGCGAGCCTCGACGGTCCGCCCTACAACCTCGTCCTGCACACGGCGCCGCTGCGGGAGCGCGTGGACGCGACGTTCCACTGGCACTGGGAGGTCCATCCGCGGCTGCGGGAGATCGCCGGGCTGGAGCTCGGGACCGGGCTGCCGGTCAATCCGGTCTCGCCCGAGGCGGCGGTCGAGGAGCTCCTCGAGCGGGCTGCGGGGCCCGTCGAGGCCGTTCGATGACGCGCCCGAGCCGCGGCCGCGAACGGATCGCGATCGGCCGATCACGTCACACGCGCCCGCACCGGGTCGTCACTGGCCTCGGCGCTCCCGCTGCGAATGTCGCTTTGCGCTTCGCACCGGCGGCCCCACGATCGGAAGGCGCGCCAGAGTGCTCGAACAGACCGCGACCGCAGCAACACGCTGGCCCGTCCAGCGGCTCCCGGTTGCTCCAGGCGTGGTCGGCCGGCCCATGATCCGGGCGTGGGACCAGGACGAGGCCCGCGTCTTCGTCGAGGCCCTGTTCGCCAAGCACCACAACGAGATCTACGCCTATCTCGTGCGCATGCTCCGCGATGGCGACCTCGCGGCCGACCTGGCCCAGGACGCGTTTGTCAAGGCGTACAAGAACTACGACACGCTCCAGAAGGACGAGAACGCCCGCGCCTGGCTGTACCAGATCGCGCACCGGGTGGCGCTCGACGAGCTGCGCCGCCGCAAGATCGTGCGGATGGTCCCGTGGACCGGCGAATCCCACGGCGCGGCGCCCTCGGCCGAGCGCATGGCGATGGACCTGCGGCTCTCCGGCCCGCTCGAGCGAGCGCTCGCCAAGATCCCCGAGCGCCAGCGCGCGGCCCTCCTCCTCGCCGAGCTCCACGACCTGTCCGGCCTCGAGCTCGCGGCCGCGATGGGCGTCAGCCACGTCGCCGCCCGCGCGATCCTCACCCGCGCCCGGGAGAGCCTCCGCCGGGCGCTCGCGGCGGAGAAGGAGCTCGAGAAGGCCGCCGAGGACGAGCGCGACGCCACGTATGCCCAGGACGCCCGGGGCGGCCGATGACCCTGCCATTCCGTCGCCGCCACAACGACGCCGAGGCGACCCACGACCGCGCCCGAGCGCTGAGCTCGCGGCGGTTCCTCGAGCCGCTCGAGGGCGACGACGAGGCCTGGCTGGACCGCCACCTCGACGCCTGCACCGAGTGCGCCCGCGACGACGCGGCCTATGCCGCCGACCGGGAGCTGCTGCGCTCGCTCCGCGACAAGCCGATCGAGCCGCCGCGCGACCTGTGGGCGAAGACGTCTGCCGCGCTCGACCTCGCGGCCGCGAGGCGCTCGCCGCCCGGCGGGATGCGCAACCGGCCGTTCTGGCGACTCGCACCCGCCGGGGCCGTCGCCGGGGTCGCCGTCCTCCTCGTCGTCATCGGTGCGTCGCTCCTGCCGGGCAACCCGACCGTGCCGGGTCAGGGGACCACGCCTCCGATCGCGCAGGCGTCCGGCTCGGCTCCGCCGGAACCCACCCCGATCATCATCACGGCGGCGGAGATCCCGGTCCTTCGGCCCGGCGTCGGCGGCTCCTTCGACTTCTCCCTCACCGACGTCCCCGCCGTCTGCCCGCAGACGCGGCCCGAATGCGTGCCCCCGCCGAGCGAGCACGCCCAGGCCACGGTCCCGCTCGTCGGGCTCAAGGTCTCGACGCTGACGCTCGCCCCGGGGAACGACCAGCTCGTCTACGAATCCGTCGGCGGCAGCTCCGGCGAGGGCAAGATCCTGATCGTGCCGCTCAGGCCATCGGGCACGGCGAGCCCGCCGCCGGCATCGCCGAGCGCGAGCCCCACGGAGACCGCAGGCGAGACCGTCGTGCCTTCCGAGCCCGTCGAATCCGAGGGTCCAACGCCCGAGCCGACGCCGACCGGCCAGATCGAGATCGCCAGCGGCGTGTCGCTGGTGGGCGAGGTCGGCTACTCCGCCGACGGCGCGTGGCTCGCCTTCTCGGCGGCACCCAGCGATGGCTCGACCGGCCCCGACCTCTACGTCTATGCCAAAGGCGGCAGCGCCGCGACGAAGGTGACCGACGATCATCAGACGTACTTCTCGGCGTGGCTCGGCAATCGCATCCTCGCCAGCCGGGTCGTCGTCCCGGTCGTCGAGCCGGCCGCCTCCGCGAGCCCGGAAGCGTCTGTCGAGCCCAGCCCGGAGGCCTCCCTCGATCCCGGTGCGAGCGTCGCCCCGCCGGAGCCGATCGAGGCGGGGGCGACATCCTTCGTGTTCGATCCGGCCACCGGGACGAGCCAGGACCTGGCGCAGGCCAATGTCTGGATGCCGACGGTCGACCCGACCTCACGCTTCGTCGCGTACTGGTCCGGCACGCTGCGGTCCGCCGATGGCGTGACCTGGGAGCTCGGCGAGGGGCAGCTCGTGCTGGATGGCTGGACCGCGGCCGACGTCCCCGCCCCGGGCTCGACGGACGCGGCGGACGCCTCCGACGCGCCGACGGCCGAGCCGACCGCCAAGTCGACCGCTGGGTCGACTCCCGAGGCTTCGCCGGCCACGACGACGATCTTCGGGCTCGCCGGCCACCCGACCCCGCTGGTGACGAGCCAGGTCGAGGACTTCCGGGCCAAGTTCGATCCCGAGGGCATCCGCCTCGCGGTCTGGGTCAGCGAGCATGCCGATGGCTCGGATGGGCGGCTGCACCTCGTGGTCATCGATCCGGCGACCGGCACCCTTCGCACCGACGTGCCGCAGCCGCTGACCGGGGTCCCGGCCCTGCGCCGCTTCTCCATCGACTCGAACCGGCTCGCGTGGGTCACGCCCTCCGGCCAGGATGGCCAGGAGAGCACGCTCCAGATCCTGGGCTGGGAGGGCGACACCTTCGGCGCGACCAAGACCGAGCCGGGAGCGGACCTCTTCATCCTCCGCTAGGCCCGGTCGGGGGCAGGCCGCCGCGCCGAGTCCCTCGCGGGCCGCGGGATCGACGCCCGAGTACCACCCCGGTTGTCCACATGCCTGCTGCCCAATCGCACCACGGCGCCTGTTGGAGCCCGTAGGCTGTCGCCGGATGCGACCCAGCAGGACCGTGGCAGGCGCGGCGCTCGCCGTGCTTGCACTGAGCGTGCTGCCGGGGCTTGCCGGCTCCAGGGAGCCGGACCGGGACAGGCCCATCGCGGCAGTCGCGTTCGGGCAGGTCGACCTCGCGCCCGCGCGCGACCGGCAGGCTGATCGGGACCCCGGTCTCGACGCCACCGGTCGGTCCGCCGGCGCACTCCACCCGGGTACCGCGCTCTCGGAGTCGTGGGGTGGGCCGCGCGTCCTCGGCACCCCGGCCGAGCCGGGGACCGCCGCGGCCCAGCCGTCGTGGGCCTGGAAGCAGCCGACCTCGGTGATCGAGGGCGAGGCGTCGTTCTACGACAACGGCACGACGGCGATGCGCCTGCCGCGCGGCACGATCGTCGTCATCTGCGGCGCCGGCGGCTGCATCCAGCGCACGATCACCGACTACGGCCCCTCGGCGAAGGGCGGCCGCGTGATCGACCTGTACCGGCCCGACTTCTTCGCGATCTGCGGTTGCCCGTCGTGGTCCGGCACCACCCAGGTGACGATCCGCATCTACTGATCCGTTGGGAGCGGCGCTACACTCCACCGCGTCCTTCGAGCCCGGCCGGCGAGCCGGAGATTGGCCCCGTGAGGCCGGGAGGCAGCGTGACGAACGGCCGTCGGATCATGACCCCGGACGAGATCCGGAGGGCGGTGATCCGCATCTCCCACGAGATCGTCGAGAAGCAGGCCGGCACGGCCGGGCTCGTGCTCGTCGGCATCCAGCGCCGCGGCGTGCCATTGGCGCGTCGGATCGCCGCATCGATCCTGGAGAACGAGGGCGCGCAGCTGCCGGTCGGTGCGCTCGACATCGAGTTCTATCGCGACGACGCGCGGCTCGGGCATGCGCCGCTCGTGAAGGGCACGGACCTCCCGTTCGAGATCGACGGCGCGACGGTCGTCCTGGTCGACGACGTGCTGTACACGGGCCGGACGGTGCGCGCCGCCATGGACGCGCTGCGCGAGTTCGGGCGGCCCCAGGCGGTCCGCCTCGCGGTCCTCGTCGATCGCGGCCATCGCGAGCTGCCGATCCGGGCCGATCACGTCGGCAAGAACGTCCCAACGTCGCGCGAGGAGGTCGTTCGGGTTCGCGTCCGCGAGGTCGACGGCGAGGACGCTGTGGACATCGAGCACGCCGCCGCGATGGCGCCCACGGGGGCCTGAGTGGGCAGGACCGTGACGGGGACGGACGGTCTCGCGCAGGCCGCCGATGCCGCCGATGTCGCCGATCCCGGCGGGGCGACACGCGAGGCCGCCTGGCCCCACCGGCACCTGCTCGACACCGACGTCCTGACCTGGCCACAGATCGAGCTGATCCTCGACACGGCCGACGTCATGGCCGAGATCGTCGGCCGGCGCCGGCCGCGCTCCGACGTCCTCCGCGGGGTCGGTCTCACGAACCTCTTCTACGAGGCTTCCACGCGGACCCGGGTGAGCTTCGAGGTCGCCGCGAAGCACCTCTCCGCTGACGTGGTCAACGTGAGCGTCGGCGGCTCGTCGATCGAGAAGGGCGAGTCGCTCCTCGACACCGTGCGCACGCTCGGGGCGCTCGGCGCGCGCGTGCTCGTCATGCGCCACGCGACGTCGGGCGCGCCGTACCTGGTCGCGCGGGAGTTCGGCGGCTCGGTCGTCAACGCGGGCGATGGGCGGCATGCCCACCCGACGCAGGCCCTCCTCGACCTGTACACGCTCAAGCGGCACCTCCCGGGCGGGTCGCTTCGCGGTCGCAAGGTCGTCATCCTCGGCGACGTCCTCCACTCCCGCGTGGCGCGCAGCAACCTGTGGACGCTCACCGCGGCCGGCGCCGACGTCTGGATCTGCGGCCCGGCGACGCTGCTGCGCGGCTTCGAGGCGTGGGCCGCGACCGGCGTTGGTGGCGAGCGACGGTTCACGGTCACCAGCGACATCGCCGCGGCGCTCCGCGATGCGGACGCGGTCATGGCGCTGCGCCTCCAGCAGGAGCGGATGGCCGCCGGCCTGCTGCCGTCCGTCCACGAGTACACGGCGCGGTTCGGACTGACCGCGGAGCGGTTGCGACTCGCGCACCAGGGCTGCCTCGTCATGCATCCGGGCCCAATGAACGAGGGCGTCGAGATCGCGCCCGATGTCGCGGCGGGACCGAGCTCGCTGGTGACCGAGCAGGTCGCGAACGGCGTCGCGATCCGGATGGCCGTGCTGTCGCTCGTCACCTCGGTCTCGCTCCGAGGCCAGTCGTGACCCTCGCGAGGCCCACCGCGGGCACGGAGCTCGGCCGGCCGGTCGATCTCGACCTCAGTGCCGCCTGGCTGATCGACCCGGCGAGCGGCCGGGAGGGACCGGGCGAGCTCGTCGTCCGCGACGGGCGGATCGAATCGATCTCGTGGCTCGACAGCGCCGACGGCGCCGGCATCGATGACCGGGGCGTCGTCGTCGCGCCGGGCTTCATCGATCTCCACGCGCACCTGCGCGAGCCCGGCAACGAGGCGGCCGAGACGATCGCCTCGGGCCTCGCCGCCGCCGCGCACGGCGGCTTCACGACCGTCTGCGCGATGCCGAACACGACCCCACCGATCGACCGCGGCGCGCTCGTCGAGGCGGCCCGCGCCGCCGCGGCCGCGTCCGGCTCGCCGGTCCGCCTGCTCCAGGTCGGCGCCGCGACGGCCGGGCGGGCAGGGGAGCAGGTCGCGGGCCTCGGCGAGCTGGCCGACGCGGGGGTCGTGGGGTTCAGCGACGACGGCTCGCCGATCCAGCAGACCGAGCTCTTCCGGAATGCGCTGGCGTACGCCGGCATGCTCGGCCTGCCGGTCATCGACCACCCGGAGGACCTCGGCCAGACCGGCGGCGCCGAGGCGACCGACGGCCTCGTCGCCACCGTGCTCGGGCTTCGCGGTTGGCCGGGCGCGGCCGAGTCGAACGCGGTCGCCCGCGACATCGAGATCCTGGCCGAGGTGGCGCGCGACGTGCCGGGCGCGCGCCTGCACCTGACCCATCTCTCGACAGCGGCCTCGATCGACCACGTCCGTCGGGCGAAGGCGGCCGGGCTCGCTGTGACCTGCGACGTCACGCCGCACCACCTGGCGCTCACCGACGAGTGGCTCGCCGGCGCCCGCCGCTGGGCCTGGGAGGCGCTCGACGACGAGGGCCGATCCCGCGACCCGTGGCGCGATGGTGCGCTCGTCGCGGACCCGTACGACAGCTCGCTGCGGGTCAACCCGCCGCTGCGATCGGCGATCGACGCGCGAGCCTGCCTGCAGGGATTGCTGGACGGCACGGTCGACGCCATCGCGACGGATCACGCGCCGCACACGCAGGTCGACAAGGACGTGGAGTTCGGGCTGGCGCGGCCGGGCATCGCCGGCATCGAGACGGCCCTCGGGCTGCTCCTCGAGGCGGTCGATGCGGACCTGCTCCCGCTCGCCCGAGCCATCGAGGCGCTGACCGCCGGGCCGGCTCGGGTCCTCGGTTCCGTGGCACCGACCGCCGGCCTCGTCGAGGGCGCGCCCGCGGATCTCGTCGTCTTCGATCGCGGCACCCGCTGGACGGTCGAAGCCGGAGCGCTCCGAACCCGCGGCTGGGGTGGGCCGCTCCTCGGGCGCTCGCTGCCCGGTCCGGTGCTGCTCACCGTCGCGGCCGGTCGGCTCGCCCACGAGGACGCAGCGCCCCGCCTGAGGCCCAGCGCGGCTCGATAGGATTGCGCGATGCCGGCGACCCCACCACTCAACACCGACTACGAGCGCCGGCCCTACTGGCACGCGACGATGCCCGCCCTGCCGGACCGGTCCGGCAAGGCGCTGCCGGACACGGCGGACGCGGTGGTCATCGGCGGCGGCTACACGGGCCTCGCCGCGGCACGGAAGCTCGCCTCGTCGGGGGCCAGCGTTGTCCTCCTCGAGACGAACACGCTCGGCTGGGGCGCGTCGACGCGCAACGGCGGCATCGCCCATCCCGGCTACAAGTGGGGCCCGGCGTCCATGGTCAAGCGCTACGGCCGTGAGCTCGCGACCCGCCTCTATGCCGACTCGGTCGAGGCGACCGAGCTGATCGGCCGGACGATCCAGGACAACGGCATCGACGCGGACCTCCGCCTCAACGGCTACATGGAGCTGGCCTGGTCGCGATCCGACGCCGAGGACTTCGTCGGCGAGGCCCCGGTCCGCACCGAATGGGGCACGCCAGCCCGGGTGGTCGCCCGCGACGACCTCGCATCGGAGGTCGGGACCAGCGCCTACCACGGTGGCCTGACCATCGACAAAGGCGGCGTCATCCATCCGGGCAAGTGGTTCGCGGGCCTGGCCGGGCTCGCCGAGGCGGCGGGCGCGGACCTCCACGAGGGCGTTCGAGCGAACGCGATCCGGCGGGGGGCCGACGGCCGATTCACGGTCGAGACCGGGCGCGGCTCGATTCAGGCCGGTGACGTGCTCGTCGCGACGAACGCCTACACGGACGGGGTCGCGCCCGCGATGCGGCGGCGGATCATCCCGATCGGCTCGTACATCATCGCGACCGAGCCCCTGCCCGAGGACGTCGCGCGCGAGATCTCGCCGACCGGCCGGGCGTACTTCGATACCCGGAACTTCCTGTCGTACTGGCACGTGAGCGCGGACCGCCGCCTGATCTGGGGCGGGCGGGTCAGCTTCTTCCCGACGACCGTCGACAAGACGGCCAAGCTCCTGCATCGACGGATGCTCGAGGTGCACCCGCAGGTGGCCGGCTACCGGATCGAGTACTCGTGGGGCGGCAAGATCGGCATGACGTTCGACCGGATGCCGCACATCGGCCGCATGGGCGGCGTGATGTACGCGATGGGCTGCTGCGGCAGCGGCGTCGTGCTCCTGCACTGGCTCGGGACGCGCGCCGCCGAGTGGATGGGCGGCGGGCCGGCGCCGGCGCTCGCCCAGCTCCGCTTCCCGCTGGTGCCGGCACCCTACGAGGGCCGACCCTGGTTCCTGCCGGTCGTCGGCGAGTACTTCCGCGCGCGCGATCGACTGGCGGCTCGCCAGTAGGCGTCCCGGCCGCCGCCTAGGCCGCGGCGATCAGCCCTGCCAGGCCCCGCACGAGTAGCAGCGGGGGCTGCCGACCACGTTGTTCCGGCCGCAGTTGCGGCACGTCCACCATTCGCCGGGATCCGCCGGTCCGGCGGGCGCGGCCGCGCGCCGGCGGAAGAAGAGGAACGCCGCCACGAGCGCGATCGCCGCGCCGCCGGCCGCCGCCACGAGGATCGGGGCCAGTGCGGACAGGTCGATCGAGCCGCCGCCGCCGGGATTGCCCTCGGGCCCGTTGCCCTCGCCGCAGACGACCTCGGACGCGCCCGGGGCCGGCGTCGTGTCGGGGCAGCTCTCGCCGGGGCGGGGCGCCGCGAGCGCGACGGCCGGCAGGAGCAGCGTCGCGAGCACGATCGACGCGAGGCCTGCGCCCCAGGCGCGGCCGCGGCCGTGACGCCTCGTTGCCCGCGTCGCCGTCCCGCGGCTACCCATCGCCCGGCTCGCGATCCGCCCCGAGCCTCCGCAGGATGTCGAGGAGGTCGTCGACGTCGTCGGTCGTCGATTGCGTGTTGAGGATGCCCGCGCGGAGGTAGGTGGCGCCGCGGAGCCGGGTCGTCGAGACCCAGCCCTCGCCGGACGCCTCGAGGGCGTGCTGGAGCCGGTCCTGGTGGGCGTCGAGCGCGGCCGCAGCCGGGGTCCCCGGCGCAGGCGCCGGCCGGCCCTCGGGCAGGTGACGGAAGCAGACGACGGAGAGCTCCGGCTCCGCGGGGAGGGCCTCGAAGTCGTCGGCGGCCGCAATCCGGGCGGCGAGGTGCCGGGCGAGGTCGATGTTCGCCTCGACCAGCCGGCCGAAGCCCTCGCTGCCGACGTGCTTCCAGGACAGCCACAGCTTGAGCGCGCGCCAGCGGCGCGTGCCCTCGAAGCCGAGCCGCCAGAAGTTGAGCTGGTCCGCGGCGCCGTGGGAGTCGTCGTCGTCCGCTGCGATGCCGTGGGCGTCGCGCTCCGTCGCCGCCCCTGACGCTTCCGTGCCGTTGCCGCCCTCCGGCCCGTGGCCGGCGCGGTAGTACTCGGGCCGCCGGCCACCGAAGGCCTGCGCCAGCGTCGAGCCGTCGCGAACCATGAGCCCGCCGATGTCGTAGGCCTGGAACAGCCACTTGTGCGGGTCGACGGTCACCGAGTCGGCCCGGTCCAGGTCGGCGACGAGGTGCGCGTCGCGCGCCGATAGGCGAGCCGCTGCGCCATACGCCGCGTCGATGTGCAGCCACAGCCGCTCGCGCGCGGCCAGGTCCGCGAGCTCGCCGATCGCGTCGACCGAGCCCGTGTTCGTCGAGCCGGCGACGGCCGCGATGGCGACCGGCAGGAGCCCCGCCTCGCGGTCGCGGGCGATCACCTCGGCCACGGCCGCGCCGTGAAGGCCGAAGTCATCGCCGGCCGCCACGACCGCGAGCGTCTCCGCCGGGAAGCCGAGCTCGTCGAGCGCCCGCCCGATCGAGAAGTGGGTCTGGTCCGAGGCGTAGACGCGGAGCCCCTCGAGCGCCCGTCCCCGCGGCGGCTCGCCGCCACCACGCAGCCGCGCAACGTGGATGTCGCGCACCAGGACCATGGCGACGAAGTTGGCCATCACGCCGCCCGAGGTCAGGATCCCGAAGCTGCCCTCGCGATAGCCGACGAGGTCGCAGAGCCAGCGGATGACCTCCTCCTCGACGAAGGCGCCGATCGGGCCCGCGTGCCAGATATCGATGCCCTGCTGGGCGACCTGGGCGAGGACCTCGCCGGCGACGGAGGCGAGCAACGGCGGCGGGGTGAAGTAGCCGAACGAGCGGGGGTGGTAGGCGCTGACCGTGTGTGGCGCGACCCGCTCCCGGAACTCGTCGAGGACCGCCTCCAGCCGCGCCGGCTCGCGCGGTGCCGGAGCCGGGCCACCGCTCGCGCCGAAGAACTCCGCGCGGAGCGCGTCGTAGTCGATCGGCGTGCCCATCGCCCGGTCGAAGGCGTGGTCGTACAGGTAGTCGAGCGCGGCTTCCCAGACTGCCGCCCCGGCATCGCGGAGGGCCTCCCGCGAGGCCACGGGATCGCGAACGACGAGGAGGTCCGGCTCGGGATGCCACGCGACCGCGGGACCGGTCTTCCTCGTGAGCTCGGGCACCCGGCGATGGTAGCCGCGCCGATACCATCGGCCGGAGATGGCCACGGTCGTGTTCTTCCCGGAGGGCGCGTTCGGGCCGACGAACAACTGCGTCGGGATCGGCCAGGTCCTCCAGCGGCGCGGCCACCGCGTCGTCTTCATCGTCGAGGAGTCGTTCGCCGGCCGGCTCGAGGCCCAGGGCTTCGAGGAGCGCCTGATGCGGCTCGGGCCGCCGCCGGAGGCCGAGGAGGTCCCGGGCCAGTTCTGGATCGACTTCATCCGGGACACCGCGCCGATCTTCCGCAAGCCGACGGTCGAGCAGCTCGGGGAGTTCATCCAGCCGACCTGGCAGGCCCTGATCGATGGCGCCAAATACGTCGACGCGCGGCTGCGCGAGATCATCGAGGAGCTCGACCCGGACGCGATCGTCGAGGACAACGTCGTCGGCTTCCCGGCGCTGCCGGCGTCGGGCCGGCCGTGGGTCCGGATCGCGTCGTGCAACCCGGCCGAGATCAAGGATCCGGCGATCCCGCCGTTCTCATCGGGCTATCCGGTCGCGGATCGGTCCGGCTGGGAGGCGTTCCGCGAAGAGGTCGAACGCACCCACCGGCCGATGTGGGAGGACTTCGACGCATTCTCGCGGGAGCACGGCGCGCCGCCGCTCACGTGGCATGACGTCGGGCCGGACCTCATCTGGGAGTCACCCTGGCTGAACCTCTACCTCTACCCCGCGGCGGTCGACTACGCGCGGGAGCGGCCGCTCGCGCCGACGTGGCACCGGCTCGAGTCGTGCGTCCGGGCGACGGACGTGGACTGGGCAATTCCGGAGGGCCTCGGCGAGCGCGGCGGCGGCCTCGTCTACCTTTCGCTGGGCAGCCTGGGCTCGGCAGACGTCGAGCTCATGCAGCACCTCGTCGACGTCATGGGCCGCACCCGCCACGGCGTGATCGTCAGCAAGGGCCCGCTGGCGGACGAGATCCGCCTCCACGACAACATGGTCGGCGAGGCGGTGCTGCCGCAGCCGGCGATCCTGCCCATGGTCGACGTGGTCATCACCCACGGCGGCAACAACACCGTGACCGAGTGCTTCCACAACGGCAAGCCGATGGTCGTGCTGCCGCTCTTCTGGGACCAGGTCGACAACGCCCAGCGCCTCGACGAGACGGGCTTCGGCGTCCGCCTCTCGACGTACGGGTTCGAGGACGAGGAGCTCACCTCCGCGGTCGACCGCCTCCTGGCGGACGACGCGCTTCGGGCTCGCATGGCCGCTGACGCTGCGCGCCTCCAGGCCGATCCCGGCACGGCGCGCGCCGCGGACCTGATCGAGCAGGTGGCGCGAACCGGTGAGCCGGTCTACCGCTGAGGCGGCGCTCGATCGCTGAGCCGGCGCTCGTGCTGAGCCAGCGGCCTACCGCTGAGGTACCGGTCGATCGCGAGGGCCGCCAGCTTTCCCGGATTCCCCCTTGGCGGGCACAAGGCAAGCCGACATGGCTCAGACCGACCGGCAGAGCCCTGAACGGTCGCGCTTTCCTGCCAGATGCCCGCCAGGAGGGCATTTGGCTGCTGTTCCGCGACAGGCCGGCGTCCTGGGCCCGTGGGGAGGGAATCCGGGAGATTCGGGAGATTCGGGAGACTCGGGGGATTCGGGAGATTCGGGCAGCGCCGGCACCCAGCCCGCCTCGACACGGCCAGGCGAGGTGATCCCACGGGACCGGCTACAGTCCTCGCTCGTGACCGAGCCACCCCCGGAGTCCGTGCCGCCCTCCGCTCGCGGGGTCGAGTACAAGGGCGCTCCCCTCGATGCCGAGAAGGGCCCCGGGTTGGGCTGCTTCTGGCTCCAGGTCGTTGTGCTCGCGGTCGTCGTCGTCCTGACGCCGCTCAGCGCGGCGTGGGAGTGGCCCGTCCCGATCACGATCGTCCTGATGGCGACGACGCTGGTGCTGCTCCTGTTCGTCGGCCAGACCATCATCTTCCTGCTCCGCCTCGTCGCCGCCGATCGCCGCGCCGATGCCCGTCGCCGGCCGCTCCGGTCGCAGACGAAGACCGTGGGCGAGATCGAGGACGAGGCGAACGCCGACCACGCGAAGGCGGACGAGCCTGCGGGCGACGACGCAACCGGCGACGGCCCGCACGACGCCACCGATGACACCCAGATATGAGGCCGATACGTGGCCAAGTGGCGTGGTCGCCGGCGCCGATCTGAGTTCTGGGTTATGCCCCACACGCATGATTTCTGACCCGACAGCCCAGACACCAGCCTTCGCGGGCCCCATCAATGCGTACCAGGCATCGATTGCGCGCCGGCCGGCGTCACACCCCGCGCCGAGCGGCGGCTGCGGCGCACTCGGCGAGAAAAGATGACCACCAGGCATGAGGCCGCCGCCTGTGCGCCGCTGCGCCAGCGTTTGGCGTCAAACCATGCCTGCCAGACATGAGGGCGAGCCGGGGCTGGCGCGGTCCGGGTGATCGAGCGCGGCGTGCGAGAATACCCTCCGCCCCGAAGGACCGATCGCTTGGAGGACCCAGCGCCCCGTGCCCGTGCTCGCGACCTACTTCACCGTCCGCCGCGGCCGCGACCCCTTCTTCAAGTTCTACATGAAGACGCTGTTCCCGCGGCAGGTCCGCGAGTACAGCGAGAAATACGGCATCCGGTTCATCGGCTGGTACAACGTCGCACACGGCTGGGACTTCGACAACGTGATCATGTTCGAGCTGCCGAGCTACGGCGTGCTCGACCAGATGGAGCAGGACGAAGGCATCCAGGCGATCGCCCATCGCGGGTCTGAATGGATCATGGAACGCCACCACTCGATGTTCCTCCGAGAGCGGATGGGACCCGAGCTCAAAGTCCACCTGTAGGAGGCTCGGAGAGATGGAGAGTCGACGCAACGCCCTCCTGGCCGAGATGGCCCGAGACGCCGAGTTCGAGCGCAAGGACTTCCTGGCGCGCGCGGGCGAGCAGCTGGACCGCTTCATGAGCGCGCACCAGGGGCGGATCCGCCAGCTCGGCGGCCTGGTTCTGATCGACGAGGACCCCGACTATCTCGCGGTCTCCGCCGACGGCACGTTCCGCAGCAGGAGCCGCGTCTACGACGAGGCCCGCGGCGAGTGGATCACCGAGACCGAGGTCATCGAGACGGCGGCCGAGCTCGTCGAGCTCTACAACGGCGCCGACATCCTGCAGGCATTCGCCGAGGCGACGGCCGAGGACGCCGGGATCGATGCCGACGTCGCCGAGGGCGCTGATGTCGACGAGGCCACCCCGGAAGCGGGCGTCGAGGACGCCTATGCGGGCGCGGCCGATCAGTGGGCCGCGGGCCAGCCCGAGGCCGCCGAGGCGACCGACGAGCGCTCCGCAGCGACCGCCCTCTACGAGCTCGCGCTGGATTACCAGGACCGCAGCCAGCGCGCCGAGGCCGGCCTGATCGAGGGCTTCGAGAACGCCGCATCGAACGTGCTCGGCATGGTCGGGACGCTGGTCATCGTCGATGACGACGACGAGCACCTGTCGCTCGGCACCGGCGGCTTCCGGGGTCGCGTGATCCCGGAGGGCGGTACGAGCTGGCAGGACATCTCCAGCCCGGACCAGATCGTCCGCTACTACGACCCGACCGACATCTTCGGTGACCTCGCCGAGGCGATCGCCGATGCCTACCCGGCCGTTGCAGGTGAGGGCGGGGCGGCCGAGGGCGACGACGCCGAAGACGCCGACGGCGAGGACGACGAGGACGACGAGGACACCGAAGACGTCGAGGACGTCGAGGACGCCGCCGATGCCGACGAGGGCGATGACGACGGCAGCGGCTCCAACGGCTCGGGCGACCGCCGCTAGGCCGGCGCTCGCCAGGTGACGACCCGCGCGCGAGACCCAAGCTCCGCGACGGCCCGAGCGCCGGCCCGTCCGGCGCCGGCGTCGATGCGCCTCGCCGGCGCAGAGCTCATCGACAGTCGCGAGATCCTGCCCGGCCAGTGGCTCCAGGAATACCGGGCCCCCGAGCTCGTCGCCGGCGCGCGCGCCGGCCAGTTCGTGCATGTCCGGACCGGCGACTACTCCGGCCTCGTCCTGCGCCGGCCGTTCTCGTTCAACACGATCGATCCCGTCGCGGGCACGCTGACGATCCACTTCCGGACCGTCGGGCGCGGCACGGAGTGGTTCACGCGGCTGCGGCCTGGGGACCGCGTCGACATGCTGGGGCCGCTCGGGCGGCCGTTCGAGGTGGACTCGCGCACCCGCCACGTGCTGCTCATCGCGGGCGGGCTGGGCATCGCGGGGGTGCGCTCCCTCGCCGACGAGGCCATCCGCGCGGGCCGCCAGGTGACGCTGCTGTTCGGCGGGGCGAGCGCGCGAGACGTGTATCCCTCGTCGCTGCTGCCCGACGAGGTCGAGTACGTGGTCGCGACCGACGACGGCTCCGTGGGCCATCACGGGTTCGTCACCGAGCTCGTCGCGGACTACGAGGCCTGGGCGGACCAGGCCTTCGCCTGCGGTCCACTGCCGATGCTCCGGGCGCTCGCTGGCCTCGCCGCCTCGCGCCGCCGCCGCATGGGCGTCGCCTCGCTCGGCCGGAAGCGCGGCGCCGGGCGGCCGATCCCCCCCGGCTCCCCGCAGGCCCGGCGCCGCGCCTTCCTGCAGGTCTCGATGGAGCAGAACATGGGCTGCGCGGTCGGCGCGTGCCTTGGCTGCGTGGTCATGGACGCGAAGGGGGCGCCGCAGCGCGTCTGCCGCGAGGGCCCGGTCTTCGCCTCGGACGAGCTCGACTGGGAGGCGGGCTGGTGAAGGCGAAGCGTCGCGTCGTGACCTCGGGCGGCAGCGCGCCGGCGAAGCGTCGCCCGACGGTCCGAAAGATCAAGCCGGCGATCCTGCCGGCCACGCGCAGGCTCCCGCCGCTCGATCCCGGGCCGTCCGGCGCCTCAACCGGCAACGGCGCCGGGCGGACCGCCGTCGCGGATCGCCAAGGGCCGGTCCAGGCGGCGGATTCCGAGCAGGACGCCGGCCTGTCGGTCGACCTGTCCGTCGATCTCGGGCGCGGGCTGCGGCTGGCGAACCCGATCCTCGTCGCGTCGGGCACGTTCGGCTACGGCGTCGAGTACGGCGACGTGGTCGACGTCCAGCGCCTCGGTGCGATCTGCTGCAAGGGCACAACCCTGCGGCCGCGCGTCGGCAACCCGACGCCGCGCGTGACCGAGACACCGGGCGGGATGCTCAACTCGATCGGGCTCCAGAACCCGGGCGTCGATGCGGTCATCGAGAAGTACTCGGCGACCTGGTCCGGCTGGCGCGTGCCGGTCATCGTCAACGTGGCCGGGGAATCGATCGCCGACTTCAGCGAGGTCGCGCGGCGGCTCGACGGCCAGCCCGGGATCGCCGGCATCGAGCTGAACATCAGCTGCCCGAACGTCGGCAAGGGTGGCATCCAGTTCGCGATCGACGCCGAGGCGGCGGGGGCGGTGACAGCGGCCGTCCGTCGGGCGACGGACCTGCCGCTCCTCGTGAAGCTCTCGCCGAACGTCGCCGACGTCCGCCCGATCGCCCGGGCCATCGCGGACGCGGGTGCCGATGCGCTCACCGCCATCAACACGCTGTCGGGGATCGCCGTCGGCCCGAGCCGCCAGCGGCCGCTGCTCGGCAACATTTACGGCGGCCTGTCGGGGCCGGCGATCAAGCCCGTCGCGCTGCGGATCGTCTACGAGGTCAGCCAGGTCGTCGACATCCCCGTGGTCGCGATCGGGGGCGTGACCGAGCTCGCCGACGTCCTCGACTACCTTGCCGTCGGCGCCGTGGCGGTCCAGGTGGGCACCGCGATCTTCGCCGACCCGACCCTGCCCGCGCGCCTGGTCGACGAGCTTGGGGCGGAGTGCCGTCGCCGCGGCCTGGGGAGCTACGCAGGCCTCATCGGCACCGCGCTGCCCCGCAAGGCGGGTCCGCCCTCGGCAAAGGGCGTGGAGTACCGGCCCTAGCTCCCTCTCGGCAATTTGCCCTGGCGGCCACGGCAAGGAAGGTTGCGGTCTCGTATCCAAATCTTGACCGGGGCTTCAACGCACCGCCTGTAGCGTCGCGCCAGGCCGTATCGACCTTCGGGCGAGCGGACCATGAGAGGAGGCCAGCGCGATGCTGTCCTGCGCGAGCCGTGTCCGTGGACGCGGACCGGCGTTCCTGTCCCTATTCCTCCTTGCCGCGGTCGTCGGCGCCTGCCAGTCGGGAGCGGCGTTGGCGCCGGCCGGCGCCGGGCCGGGCGCGAGCGGCGGAGGCGGAAGCCAAACCGGCAGCCCCGCCGGCCAGCCACTGGGTGGTGGCGGGCAAGGCACCAACGGCGAGCCCGGCGTCATCGACCAGGTCGGGCTGCTGATCGTCAAGAACGGCGCCCTGGCAATCCAGGTCTCGGGCCTCGAAGCGGCGATCGAGGCGGCCGGCCAGCTCATCGGCGACCTCGGCGGCTACGCCAGCGCGTCCGAGCGCTCCGGCGCCGAGGACGACGCCCAGGCAACGGTCACGTACCGGATCCCGGTCGCCCGCTGGGACGATGCGCTCACCGGTCTCCGCCACCTCGGCGAGAAGGTCATCGACGAGCGCTACTCGACCGAGGAGGTCACGGCCCAGGTCGTCGACCTCGAGGCGCGCGTCGCCAACCTCCGAGCCAGCGAGGCCGCGCTCCAGGCGATCATGGATCGAGCCGTCGACATCAACGACGTCCTGACCGTCCAGGCGCAGCTGACGTCGACCCGGAGCGAGATCGAGCAGCTCGTGGCCCAGAAGACGAATCTGGAGGGCCACGCGGCGTTCTCGACGCTTGCGGTGACCTATGCCCTGAAGCGAGACCCGGTCCTCGCCGAGCAGCAGGGCTTCGACCCGGCGACCGAGATCGACCAGGCGTCGGCGACCCTGGTCGGCGTGCTCCAGGGGCTCGCGACGGCGGGCATCTGGTTCGGCATCGTGTGGCTGCCGATCCTCCTGGCTCTGGTCGTGATCGCGCTGTCCGGGCTCCTGGTCTGGCGGCGGATCATGCGCCGGGTCGACCCCGAAGTGACCCTGCCGACGCCCGGCGCCAGCGCCTAGCGCTTGGTTTCGAGGGCGGGCCGCTCACCGCGCCCGCCCTCGCCACCCCGGAGGGCGGCGGGGAGCGCTCGCCATACACTCGGGCGGCGATGACGACGCTGAAGCCGCCCCTGGCCGCGACCGCCCGGGCGGCGATCGCAGAAAGGACAGAGGCGCTCTTCCGGAGCTCCGGCGCGCTGCGCGACGGGCACTTCCTGCTGAAGAGCGGGCGTCACTCCAATGCCTACCTCGAGAAGTTCGCGGTCCTGTCCGATCCGGCGGCGACGAGTCAGCTGTGCTCCTTCTGGGCGGGCCGCTATCACGCCGCCGAGGCGGAGGGGCTCGGGCCCGTGATCGACCTCGTTGCCGGCCCGACGACCGGCGGCGTCATCCTCGCCTTCGAGACCGGCCGCCAGCTCGGGACGCGGGCGATCTTCGCCGAGGAGGTCCACAGCGGCGGCCACCCGCGGCGCGAGTTCCGGCGGGGCTTCCGGATCGAGCCGGGCGAGCGAGTCCTCCTGGTCGACGACATCCTCACGACCGGCGGCTCGCTCCTGGCGATGATCCCCGCGGTCGAAGCGGCGGGCGGCGAGATCATCGAATGCGTGGTCCTCGTCGATCGATCCGGCGGGATGTCGACCCTGACCTCGCCCACCAGCGGCCGACGCTACCCGCTGAGCGCGCTCTGGATCCTGGACCTGCCGACGTTCGAACCGGGCGCGGAGACGTGCCCGCAGTGCGCCGAGGGGATCGATGTGTACGCCCCCGGGAGCACCGGAAAGGGCGCTTGACGGACGCGGCTCGGGCCGGCGGCTCGCCGCCGCCGGCGTCCGGGCGTCAGTGGCTCGGCTTCGTGTCGATCGTCGGCGTCATCGCCGCCCTTGTGCTCGCGCTCGGGGCGCTGTTCGTCCTCTCGCGGCTGGGAACGTGCGCGTGCACGCCCGTCACCCAGACGCCGAGCATCCCCTCGCCGGTGGAGGGTGTGCTGGTCGCGATCGACTCCGGCGGGCTGAACGACGTGCGCGGCTTCGACCTTCGGACGAGGGACGGCCGTACGCTCCGGTTCAAGCTCGGCCAGCTGGAGAACCCGACGCAGTTCCCGCCCGGGCACCTCGCCGAGCACCTGGCGAACAGCTCGCCCGTCCGCGTCTCCTTCTACGAGTCGGGCCAGGACCTCGTCGCGTACCGGCTCGAGGACGCCCTGCCGAGCCCGCCGCCGCCTACCTAGGCAGCAGCGCGGGCTACTTCACCCCGTCGAGGGCCGCGGTCAGCTCCGCGTCGGAGAAGATCAGGTCGAAGTTCGCGGTCACCACGCCCTCGCGGTTGACGACGTAGACCGTCGGTTCGTTGAAGAGGTGCCACTCGGCTGTGGCGGCGACTGGCTCGAGATCGTTGTTCGCGTCGAGGACCGGCTGGAGCGAACCGTTCTCGAACTTGAGCTCGTAGGGCTCGACGTTGATGAAGGTCACCGTCGGGTATCGCGCGACGAAGGGCTTGACCCGGTCCAGCGTGGGACCGCACTGGCCCGTTCGGCAGAACTTCGGGGTCGCAAAGATCACCACGAATGGCTTCTTCGCGGCGAGGGCCTGATCGATGGACGTCTGGTAGAAGGCTGGCTCCGGCGTCTTGTCCGTTGAGAGCTTCGCCACGTCGCCGCCGACATCGGCGAGCGTCGGCGTCTTCGAGGCCGGCGCCGGATCGCCGACGCCGACAAGCGGCGAGTCCGGCTGGACGTCGAGGGTCAGCCGGATGACCTCAGGAGCGGCCCCGCCGGCGGCTGTCGTGACCTCGGCTCCATAGCGCCCCGCCGTCGGGAAGGAAATGTTCGCGACGTAGATGCCGACGGCTCCCTCGATGGCCCACACGAAGGTGCCCTCGCTCTGGGCTACGGGTTGCTTCGGATCCGCCCCGAGGTCGTAGAACGCGATCGAAGCCGTTCGATCCGGGGCCCCGACTGGCGTGCCTTGACTGTCCTGGAGGGTAAAGAGCATCCGATTCGAGCCGCAGGTCACGGTCCCGGCGGTGTTGATGATCACCGGTATGACGGTCGGGGTCTGTGGGGGCATGCCCCAGCCTTCGAGGTTGTCGGGTGGAGCAGGCGACGTGGCGCAGGCGGCGTCACCGGATCCGCCGGGGCTCCCGGCCGGGCCGGTCGCGCCGGGAGTCGGACCGCACGCGGCAAGGGCGGCGGCAAGCGTGAGCGAGACGACCGCGCCCAGCAGCGAGGGTCGAGAGGGCCGGGGGGACATGTTCGCAGCGTATCCCGGCTCGGCCGAAGGCGGCGCGAGGCTGCGGGACGGCTAGAATCCGCGGTCGCCACCCGGAGGACCCGTGACCCGCTTCCAGCGGCTCGCCGCCGCGACCGTCGCCGCCGCGTTCCTGCTCGTCGTGATCGGCGTCGTCGTCCGCGCCACCGACTCCGGCCTGGCGTGTCCGCACTGGCCCGGCTGTTTCGAGGGCCAGTTCCTGCCGAGCCTCGACAGCGACGGCAAGGTCTGGATCGAGTGGCTGCACCGGACCGTCGCGGCCGTGATCGGCCTGCTGATCCTCGCGATGGCCGCGATCGCCTGGCTCGACCACCGCGATCGCCGCTCGATCCTGTGGCCGTCGTTCGCCGCCGTCGTCCTCGTCGGCTTCCAGGCCTGGCTCGGCGGCCGGACGGTCCAGCTCGGCAACACCGGCGAGTCGGTCACGGCCCATCTCGCGGCGGCAATGGCCCTCGTCGGGCTGCTCGTCTACCTGCTCGTCCGCTCGTCCTACCCGAGGCGGCTCCAGGGCAGCGGCAGCCAGCGGTTCACGCTGCTCGCGGCGTTCGCCGCCGCGGCCGTGTTCGGGGTCCTCCTCTTCGGCGCCAATGTCACCGCGAACAGTGCCGGCCTGATCTTCCCGGACTGGCCGCTGATGAACGGCTCGATCGTGCCCGTGCCGCCAGCGACCCCAACGCGGGGTGACATCTGGGCGGACACCGCCGGCCGCATGACGGTCCACGCGCTGCATCGCTACGCGGCGGCGGTCGTCCTGCTCCTGCTGGTCGCGGTGGCCTGGGTCGCGTGGCGGCGCCGAGCCGAGCAGCCGCGCCTGGCGAAGCTTGCCGTTGCGGTCCTCGCGGTCTACCTCGTGCAGGTCGTCGTCGGGGCGCTCCAGATCGCGACGCTGCTCGCGCCCTGGACCCAGACGCTCCACGTCGCGCTCGGCGCGCTGGTCTGGGGCGGCAGCGTCGCCCTCGCCGTGGCCTCCTATTACGAAGTCAGGATCACGGCCCCCGCCGGCGGCGCCACCGAGGAGCCTGTCCCCGGAAGCGGAACCGGAACCCGCGCCAGCGTCGGCGACCAGGTTCGGGCGTACGTGGCCCTGACAAAGCCGCGAATCATCGAGCTGCTGCTGGTCACGACCGTGCCGGCGATGGTCCTCGCGACCCGCGAGGTCCCTGGCATGCCGATCCTCGATTGGGCCCGGCTCACGTTCTGGACCCTGGTCTGCGGCACCCTCGCCGCGGGTTCTGCGAACGCGATCAACCAGTACCTCGAGCGCGACATCGACAACCTGATGGCGCGCACGCGCCGCCGGCCACTGCCGGCGAACCAGGTCACGCCGGAGCGCGCCGTCGTGTTCGGGATCGTGCTCGGCGCAATCTCGGTCGGCCTGATGGCCTGGACCGTGAACGTCCTGGCCGCGTTCCTGACGCTGCTCGCGATCGGCTTCTACGTCGTGATCTACACGATCCTGCTGAAGCGCAGCACGCCCCAGAACATCGTCATCGGCGGCGCGGCGGGCGCGCTGCCACCGCTGATCGGCTGGGCGGCCGTCACCGGCAACGTCGGCGTCCCGGCGCTGCTCCTCTTCGCGATCGTCTTCTACTGGACGCCGCCGCACTTCTGGGCGCTCGCGCTCCGGATCCGCGCCGACTACGCGGCCGCGGGCGTGCCGATGCTCCCGGTCGTCCGCGGAATCGCCGAGACCAGCCGCCAGATCGGCCTGTACACAATCCTTCTCGTGGCACTGACGGCGATCTTCGCGGTCGTCGCGCGCATGGGCCCGATCTACGCGGTCGCGGCCGCGATCCTGGGTGCCCTCTTCCTGTGGCGCGCCTACGTCCTGTGGCGGCAGGGGACGTCGCCGGAGGCCTCGACGGCCCAGGCGATCCGCCTCTATCGCTACTCGATCACGTACCTGGCGCTCCTCTTCGCCGCGGTGGCCCTCGACACCGTCGTCCGCATCCCGTGAGGTTGGGCATCGCGACGCTGGCGTGGGGCCACTGACAGATGCACCTCTCGTTCCTCGGCGGCGCGAGCACGGTCACTGGCTCCCGCTTCCTGCTGACGACCTCGCAGTCCCGCGTCCTGATCGATTGCGGCATGTTCCAGGGCAGTCCGAACGAGACCGTCCGGAACCGCGTCCCGCTCGGCTTCGACCCCTCGACGCTCGATGCGATCCTCGTGACCCACGCCCATCTCGACCACTGCGGGCTCCTGCCGGTGGTCGTTCGCGACGGCTACGCCGGCCCGATCTTCCTGACGACCGCCACGGCCGAGCTCGTGGAGCTCGTGCTCCTCGACAGCGGCCGCCTCCAGGAGGAGTTCGCCGAGCGCCACTCCCGCTGGGAGCGCCGCCACCCGACCGAGGCGATTGCGGCCGGGAAGGGCGAGGCGGCCGAGTTCCAGGCCGCCGTCGACGAGGCCCGCCGCGCCGCGGAGGAAGGCCACGTCCCGACGTCGATCGAGCCGGACCCGCCGACCGCCGCGATCTTCGACCCCGAGGTCGAGCTCCGTCAGCAGCCGGCGCAGGTCGAGGCGGACCTCGACAAGCCGCTCTACACCGAGGCCGACGCCAAGCAGGTGATGCCGCGCTTCCAGAGCATCCGCTACGGCCATCCGGTCGAGGTTGCCCCGGGCGTCAGCGCGACCTTTCTCGATGCCGGGCACATCCTGGGCTCGGCGATCATTAGCCTCGAGGTCCGCGAGAGCGGGGACGGGAAGCCCGCAGACACCACCACGACCCTCGTCTTCTCCGGCGACCTCGGCCGGCCAGGGACGCCGATCCTGCGCGACCCGACGGCCCTCGCAGCCGCTGACTACGTCGTCGTCGAGTCGACGTACGGCGGGCGCGAGCACGAGCCGGAGGCCGAGGCGGTGCGCCTGCTCGGCGAGGCCGTGCGGGCCACGAGCGACGCGGGCGGCGTGCTGCTCATCCCGTCGTTCGCCATCGGCCGGACGCAGGAAATCGTCTGGGAGCTCGACCGGATGATCGACCGCGGCGAGATCCCGCTGCTGCCCCTGTACCTCGACTCGCCGATGGCCTCGCACGCGTCGGACATCTATCGCCGCCACCCCGAGTTCTACGACTCAGAGACCTCGAAGCTCCTCCAGGAGGGCGAGACCCCGCTCGACTACCCCAAGCAGACCGTCACCCGGGCCGTCGAGGCGTCGAAGGCGATCGCGACCGCGCCGCGGCCGTACATGATCGTGGCCTCGAACGGGATGCTCACCGGCGGCCGCGTCGTCGCGCACCTGCGCAACCTGATCGGCGACCCGAGCGCCACGATCCTGTTCGTCGGCTATCAGGGCGAGGGCACGCTTGGCTCGCACCTGCAGGCGGGCGCCCGCACGGTCCGCCTGGACGGGCAGGTTCGCGAGGTCAAGTGCCGCATCCGCTCGATCAGTGGCTTCTCGGCCCACGCCGACGAGTCCGAGCTGCTCGACTGGCTGCGAAACTTCGCCGCCGGGAAAAAGCCCGGCGACCCCGGCTACCCTCGGACCGTGTTCCTCGTGCATGGTGACCCCGAAGCGCAGCTCGCGATCGCACCCAAGGTCGAAGAGCTCGGCTTCCGCGTGCACATCCCGCGCTGGCGGGAGCAGGTCGAGCTGGGAGTCCGTGACGGCCCTTAGGCGCTCCTCGGTCCTTTGCCTTCGGCTTCACGCACCCACTGCAGCAACCCGAGGAGGATTCCCATGACCACCGAGACCATGATCGCCGCGCCCTTCGACATGAGCCAGGTCCAGCGGGGCGCCCGCAACCGCCGGACGCCGTACTACGCCGCGACCCAGCGCTACGGCCCGAAGGGCTTCACGGTCTACAACCACATGTACTTCCCGATCCGCTTCGACTCGTTCGAGGCGGAGTTCGACGCGCTCCTCAACAACGTCACGATCTGGGACGTCTCGGTCGAGCGCTGCCTGGAGATCTCCGGGCCGGACGGCTTCACGTTCGCCCAGCTGCTCACCCCGCGCGACCTATCGAAGTGCAAGGTCGGGCAGGCCAAGTACGTGCTGATCTGCGACGCCGACGGCGGGATCATCAACGACCCGGTCCTCACCCGGATGGACGAGAACACCTTCTGGTTCGCGCTCGCCTCGTCGGACGCGCTGCTCTTCGCGCGCGGCCTGAAGAACGCCTACCCGGACCTCGACGTGACGATCCGCGAAGCCGACGTCGCCCCGATGCAGGTCCAGGGCCCGAAGTCGAAGGACCTCATGGTCGCGCTGCTCGGCGACTCGATCCTCGATCTCAAGTACTACTGGTGGCGCCACGCCGAGATCCGCGGCATCCCGGTCGTCGTGACCCGGACCGGCTGGACCTCCGAAGTGGGCTACGAGATCTACCTCCTCGATTCGTCGAAGGGCGGCGAGCTCTGGGAGACGCTGATGGAGGTCGGTGCGCCCTACGGCGTCCGGCCGACGGGTCCATCGGACATCCGGCGCATCGAGGGCGGCATCTTCAACTGGGGTGCCGACATGACCTATGAGCACAACGCGTTCGAGATGGGCCTCGAGCGACTGGTCGACTTCGGCCTGGCCGACGACGCCTGCATCTCGATCGCGGCGTACCGGCGCATCAAGGACGCCGGGGTCTCCCGCCGGATCGTCGGCGTCGAGCTCGACGGCGACCACTTCCCGGAGCTCAACAACGTCAAGTGGCCGGCCCGAGCCGCCAGCGGCGGCGCGTCGGTGGGGCTCGTGACCTCGGCGATCTACTCGCCGCGGCTGGAGCGGAACATCGGCTTCTGCTGGCTGCCCGCGGAGCTCGCCGCCGAGGGCACGGGCCTGCAGGTCGAGACGGAGTGGGGGACCAGGACGGCGACCGTCGTGCCGATGCCGTTCGTCGATCCGGAGAAGCGGATTCCGATCTCCTAGGCGCCGCGCCGCCTAGGAATTGCCGAGGGCGGCCTCGAGCACGATCGGGCCGGCCCGCGCCGCGGGATCCGCGCCCGGCGGCTCGAGGCTGACCCGGAACATCGTCGTCGGCTCGATCTCGAACGAGGCCCACTCGTCGAGCGAGCCGACCCAATAGGCCGTCGAGCCGGAGAAGTACATCTTGCCGATGGCCCAGCCCTCGCCGCCGCTGTTGAGCCAGCAACGGTAGACCTCGCCCGGCTTCGGGGCCTGGAGGGCGGTCGTCAGGACAACGAGGTCGTGGCGGGTCCACGAGATGGAGCCGCCGGGCGCGCCCTGGGGCGTCGTCAGCGCGACGACCCGATGGTTCGGCTCGGCGAGCACGCGGTCGACCGCGGCGATGGCCTCCGTCAGTCCGTCGTTCTCGGCCTGGGCCGTCGAGATCCGGCCGGCCTGCACCGCCAGCATGCCTGCGGCGACCACGAGCACGAGCGCCGCCGCCATGGCAAGCCAGCCGCTGCGGGGCGAGCCGAGCCCGGTTCCTTGCGAGCCGAGCCCGATCCGTCCCCAGCCCAAGCCGGCCCACCGGCGCCGCCCGCTCGCCATGGGGATGGGTGCGAGCGGCGCCTCGGCGGACGCAGACCGGACGGAGGTGAGCACTCGGGTCCGGAGCGAGGCGGGTGGATCGATCGGTTGGGTCGCCTCGACGGCACCGTCCATCGAGGTGGGCAGCGCCTCGGCGAGCGCGCGATGCAGGCGGGTCCAGCCGTCCAGGTCGGCCTGGCAGGCGGGGCAGCCGGCGAGGTGCTCGCGCAGGGCGACGTCATCGGGCTCCGTGGAGGCGGGGAGGCCGGCGAGTCGCGCCGGGTCGAGGAGCAGCTCCTCGATCCGCTCGTGCGCCGAGCCGTGGTCCATGGCGGTCATCGCTCGCGGCTCCCGGTCGAGGTCCGCGTGGGCTCGGAAGCCCCGTCGCCGACCTCCTCAATCGGGCCGAGGCGGGCGCGGAGCTGGGCCATCGCCCGCCGGGTCCGCGACTTGACGGTGCCGAGCGGCCACTCGAGGCGCTCGGCGATCTCTGACTGGGAGAGCTCCTGCGCGTAGCCGAGCAGGATCACGCGGCGCTCGTTGTCCGGCAGCTCGGCGATCCCGGTGCGGACCACCGATTGGGTCCAGCGCAGCGTCGCGACCCGCGCCGGATCGCTCGCCGGGTCGGCGATGAGCTCCCGCGGGACCTCGGGATTGGCCGCATTCCCGCTCGAGCCGCCCTCGGAGGTCAGCGTCTCCAGCCGGATCGCGTCCTTGCTCGGGCGGCGGCCGTCGGCTCGCAGCCGGTCGATCGCCCGGTGCCGGGCGATCGCGAGCAGCCACGTGAGCAGTGAGCCGGCACGCGCATCGAACTGGCGCGCCCGTCGCCACAGCGTGACGAACGCGTCCTGGACGACCTCGGCCGCCGCCTCGCGATCGCCGAGAAAGCGCGCGACCGAGCCGAAGACGAAGCCGGCATGGCGGTCGTAGGCGATCACGAACGCGGCCTCCTCACCCGCGGCGATGCGCGCGACGAGTCGTGCGTCGTCGAGCTCTGCCGAATCGCCGTCGATCAACTGCCCACCGTCGTGCACTTGGGGCGATGGTCACCCGCCTGTGCGTCGCTGTCCACCCCCAGCTGGCTGCGTCGCGGCTCAGTAGTTCCCCTTTCCGCCCGATGAGGTCGAAGCCATGATCGCGTTGCCGTCCGCACCGATGACGTACCACTTGCTGTTCAGGCCCTGGCCGTTGACGTCGCCAGCCGCCTGGTCGCCGGAGAAGTAGTAGAGCGGGTGCCCTGCGTAGGTCACCTGCGTGGCGCCGTCGTCGCGGGTGATCGTGCCGAAGGTGCCGGTGACGCCCTCGCCGCCCTTGACGGTCTCATCGCCCTCGACGGTGAACGCCGGCCACGAGTCGATGCAGCCGGTGTTGCAGTTGCTCTTCGTCGTCGTATCCGGCGTGAAGAGGTACAGGGTCTTGCCGTCCTCGCCGGTCAGGAACTTGCCGAGCTTGTCGTTGTCGCCCAGCTCGACCTCGTAGGCCTCGGCGCCCTCGGACGCCTCGGCGCTCGGCTCCGTTGAGGCGGCCGCCGATGGCGGGACCTGGGTCGCAGCGTTCGTGGGCGTGGTGCTCGAGCCGCTGTTGCTGCCGCCGCATGCCGCGACGAGCAGGGCCGTGGCGGCAAGAACGGCGACACGGTTCCGGGTGATCAGGTTGAAGTCGTGCACGGTGAACGTCTCCTCAGGCCCGGCGGGTCGAGCGATGCCGGTCGAGCGGTGATACGGCGCCGCAATGCAGTCGGATCTCGTTGCCCCTCATGCGTCGGCGCGGCATCGACGGGCCTTCAGGTCGGGCGGATGCCGCCGCGCGCGACGATTCGCGCCTCGGCGTCCGCCCAGCCGGGGTCGAAGGGCTTGCCCGGCTCGTCGAGATCGAGCACGAGGGGAGCGTGGTCCGATGGGATGGGCTTGCCCTTGCGCGCCTCCCGATCGATCTCGACCGCGACGACGCGCTTCGCCAAGGACGTCGTCGGCAGCAGGTGATCGATGCGCATGCCGAAGTTCTTGTGGAAGTTGCCGGCCCGGTAGTCCCACCAGGTGAAGCGGCCGCGGAGGTCCGGGTGGAGCTCGCGGAACTCGTCGTGGAGGCCCCACTCGAGGAGCTTCCGGAACGCGTCGCGCTCCTGGCCGGAGACGTGCGTCCCGCCGTGGACCGCGCGGGCGTCCCAGACGTCGTCGTCGGCCGGCGCCACGTTCAGGTCGCCGCCCAGCAGGAGTGCCTCGCCGGGGTCGCGGGCCTCGTCGAGCCAGCGCCGGGCCCGCGCGAACCAGCGCAGCTTGCCCTCGTAGAAGGGCGAGCCCACGACGCGGCCGTTCGGGCCGTAGAGCGTCACGACCCGGATCGGGTCGCCGCTCGGGGGCGAGATCCGCAGCGCCAGCATGCGGGCCTCGTCGAACGGGTTGAAGTCCTCCTCGTCGACCCCGGCCGGCGCGCCGGCGCCGGAGTTCCGGACCGGCCCGTCCCCGAAGTTCGTGATCTCCTCATCGAAGGCGATGCCGTCGCGCAGCGCGATGGCGACGCCGTTCCATCGGCCCTCGCCGTGGTGGACGAGCTGGTAGCCGGCCATCTGGAACGTCATGTACGGCGCGTCGGCGTCGGAGAGCTTCGTCTCCTGCATGAGCAGGACGTCCGGCCCGGCGCGGTCCAGCCACCACTCGATCTTCTCGAGCCGGGCCTTCATCGAGTTCACGTTCCACGTCGCAATCCGCATCGGGATCGGGCCTCGTCGTCGAGCCGCAGTCGTCTAGCGGCCGCGCATCCCCGCGATGGTCATCGAGTCGAGCTCCGGGTTGTCGCCACCGTGCTCCTCGAAGGGCAGGTTCAGGGCGTCGAACGCCTGGCGCGTCCTGTCCGGGTCGGACGTCGTCAGCATCAGCGCACCGTCGGTGTCCTCGGCCACCCCGACGATGCCGGTGATGTTCACGCCGCGCTCGCCGAGGGCCGCCGCCACGCGCGCCAGCGAGCCCGGCTTGTCCTCGAGCTGGACCGTGAACCAGACCATCATCGGGCGGGCACCTCCTGTTCGGCGATGGTACCCCGGGGCTACCCTCCGCCCATGGCCGGCCCGAGCGCCCAGGTCTTCGGCACGCCCGACTCCCCGTCGACCCGCGCCGCCCTGCGCTTCTTCAAGGAACGCCGCATCGACGTCCACTTCGTCGATGTCACCCGGAAGCCGATGGCGCCCGCCGAGCTGCGCCGCTTCATCGATCGCCTGGGCGCGCGAGCGCTCGCGGACGAGTCTTCGAAGGCCTGGCGCGACGCCGGCCTCGCCTACCTCCGCATGGACGACTTCGAGCTCGCGGAGCGCCTCTCGACCGACCAGCGGCTCCTGAAGCTGCCGCTCATCCGCGTCGGCAACCTCGTCGCCGCGGGCAAGGACGAGCCCGCGTGGAAGTCCATGGTCGGCGCCCTCGTGGCATCACGCTGACCGAGTTGATGACGCACATGCGCCCCGGGCGAGCTCGCCGTCGCCGAATCCGCGAGCTTGCCCAGTCCGCCATCGCGGCGCTTGGTTTCGTGATCATGGGCTGCGTGTCATCTGGTGCAACGTCGACCGATATTCCGCCCCAGGACCGAGCGACCGCATCTGCCGTGGCGACTCCACGGGTCACCCGCGATTCCGTGCCACCTCCGACACCCGGCTTGTACCGCGGCACCCTCGTTTGG